>Ga0209369_1000006_pt1 | contig 667559 bp, 630 predicted proteins | sample EBPBio142010_DNA_FD_185865 | JGI IMG/M metagenome (GOLD analysis project Ga0209369, IMG submission 185865) | Wastewater treatment Type I Accumulibacter community from EBPR Bioreactor in Madison, WI, USA - Reactor 1_10/4/2010_ DNA (SPAdes)... | ecosystem: Engineered > Bioreactor > EBPR >... | reverse complement strand
GAAAACCAAAGATGGTCGTGCGAACCGCACTCGCCAGAAAACTTCTCGTCAGGTTGAATGCACGCGCTCGCATCGCGCGAGCGGAGATCATCAATGCAACTTGACACAACAGATAGTCGCTCCCCCGCTTCGCAGGGGAGGATAGGCGGCGACGTTTGCGCGACCTTTATCCTCCCCCGTTCACGGGGGGTCCGAAGGACGGGCGAGACCCGTGGCTCGCCCCGGCAAGGGACCGCCGAAGGCGGTGGAGGGGGCATCTCTTGAACGAACTCATCGAACGTTTCACGCCCGAAACGCCGTCTACCCAGCCGGCTGAAAAGATCCGCTGCGACGCCTGTCCGGTGATGTGTTACATCGCAGAAGGCCGCACCGGGGCTTGCGACCGATACGGCAATACCGGCGGGCGCATCGTGCGCTGCGACCCTGTCGTGATCCTCGACCATGCTGTGGCGGACGGACAGCCGCTCGTGGCATTCGACAACCAGGAAAACTGGTCAGGCAATCCGGTCAACACGGGCCGGCGCTTTGTGACTGCGATTGGCTCGGGCACCACCTATCCCGACTACAAGCCGGCCCCGTTCATCGTCAGCCAGGAGGTTGAAGGCGTCGATCTGGTGACCGTGGTGACCGAGGGGATTTTCTCCTACTGCGGCGTCAAGATAAAGATCGACACCGACCGGCATCTCGGCCCGGAAGCCGCGACCGTGCGCGCCAACGGCGAGGCAGTAGGTCATGTCACAACAGCGGAATATGGCTCGCAGATGCTGTCGCTGGGCGGCGTGCATCACCTGACCGGCGGGTCGAAATCCGAAGGCCGGGTGACCTGCGAGGCCATGCTGGCGCTGGTCAACAAGCAGGCGGTGGAACTGACCATTGACGGCGGCGAAACGGTTGTGGTGCAGGCAGGCCGCGCGCCAGTGATCGGTGGGCGCACCGAAGAACGCATGCGTGTTGGCTGCGGCTCGGCGACCATCGGCATGTTCGCAGCCCAGTGGCGCGGGCTGGTTGATGAGGTGGTGGTGGTGGACGATCACATCACCGGCGTTGTCTCAGAACATCAGGCGGGAAAGGTGCTGGGATGGGAAGACACCGGCATCAAGATCATTGGCCGCCGCTCGACGCCGGGACGCTATTTCAAAGTTTCGGAGCCGGGGCTTGGCTGGGGCGGCACGTCGATTTCGGATCCGCTCCAGATCCTTGGCGAGTGGAACGCCAAAAAGGGCGCGCGGCCGGGCCTGTCGATCCTGATGGTGTCGACCACTGGCGAGCAGTTTGCCTACTACGAATTGGACGAAAACCTGACGCCGGTCGAAAAGCCGTTTCCCGAACGTTTGCGCAAATCGGTGGAGCTGATTGAGGACAATTGCGAACCGGCACTGTGTTCGGTCCTGTTTGTCGGCGGCGCAGGCGGCAGCCTGCGTGCGGGTGTGACCGAAAATCCGGTCAATCTGACGCGTTCGGTGCACAGCCTGGAAACCTACGTCACCTGCGGTGGCGCGCCAGTCTATGTCTGGCCGGGCGGCGGCATCACGCTGATGGTCGATGTCACACGTCTGCCTGACAATGCGTTCGGCTATGTGCCGACGCCGGCGCTGGTGGCGCCGATCGAGTTTACGCTGCGCCGGGACCATTATGAGCGGCTGGGCGGTTATGCGGCCGAAATCCGCACTGTCGACGACGTGCTGGCGAAGGGCGGCGAGTATCTCAATCCGCGTACCGAGATTGATGCCCCGGCGGGTAATCCATGGCCGCTGATCGCTGCCATGCGGGGCAGGGGCACATGAACGGGCCGCAGATTTCCTGGCTGGCCGATGGCCGCCGCCTGCACATGAACCACGGACCGATTGATCTGATCGTCGAGGCCTGGGGCGAGGCGGGCGAAGTGCGGCTGGCCTACGAGCAGGCTGCCGCGCGCTTCGAGACGATCCTGGGTGAGCTTGTGTCAGAGCTGCCGGCGCTGCGGGGGCACTTGCCCGGCCCCGTCTTCACATCCTCCACGGCGCGCCGCATGGCCAACGCCGTCTCGCCTTTCGCGCCCACATTTATCACCCCAATGGCGGCGGTCGCGGGCGCGGTCGCGGACGAGATGCTGGCGGCGATGTGTTGCGGGCGATTCCTGCAAAAGGCCTATGTCAATGATGGCGGCGATATCGCGCTGCATTTGACTGCGGGTGAGACCTTGGCCCTTGGCATTGGCGGGACCGGTCGCGGCGGCAGGTTCGAAGTCGGGTACGACATGCCGGTGCGCGGCGTTGCGACCAGCGGCTGGCGCGGGCGTTCGTTTTCGCTCGGCATTGCCGATGCGGTGACGGTGTTGGCGGCAAGCGGCGCGGCAGCGGATGCGGCGGCGACGATCATTGCCAATGATGTCGATCTGCCGGGTCATCCGGCGATCAGCCGGACGCCTGCCAATGTCCTTCAGCCTGACAGCGATCTCGGCGAGCGTCTGGTGACGGCTGGCGTTGGCGCTTTGACAGAGAATGAGATCGCGTGCGCGCTCGACGGTGGATTGGCGACCGCGAATGCGCTTGTCCGTCAGGGATTGATTGCCGGCGTGGCGTTGTTCCTGGCCGGACAGGCCAGAATGGCGGGCATATCAGGCCCGCCAGAATACAAACGGACCAAACACGAAAGCTTTGCCCATGCCTGAATTTCCGGTGCGAAAAATCTCGATTCTGATTGAGGACATCCACCATGACGGTGGCGAGCCGCCAGAAAGTCCGCGCCGGCGTGGCGCGGCGATGGCGTTGGTGAAGAACCCGTTTGCCAGCCGCTATGAGCCTGATCTGGAATCAGCGATGGACGACTTGAAACCGCTCGGAGCGATGCTGACCGAACGGCTGATCAACGCGCTGGGTGGGCCGGATGGCATTGACGGCTATGGCAAGGGCGCAATTGTCGGCATGGCCGGTGAGATTGAACACGGCGCGTTGTGGCATGTGCCGGGAGGATACGCGATGCGTGAACGGCTGAATGCGACCAAGGCCATCGTACCGTCGGCGATGAAGGTTGGCGCGTTCAGCTCTTCGATCGATGTGCCGCTTGGCCACACCAATGCCGCCTATGTGCGTTCGCATTTCGACGCGTTCACGGTGTCGATGCCGGATGGTCCGCGCGCCGACGAAATCCTGTTCGTGCTGGTCATGGCCAAGGGGGGCCGCATCCACTCGCGCATGGGCGGACTGGAAGTCTGGCAGGTCAAGGGCGAAGACGGGCTGCGGTGACGCCCTGTCATGGAAACCCGGTCAGGTTTGTGGAACTGCGATCGAGGGCTGTTTGACGTTTGTCGAAGTCTGCCCGGCGTCGCGCGGCTCGGCGATGAAGCGTGTTGCCCGCCAGACAACCAGGACCACGGCGATCGATGCATATCCGTCGATCGAGTAGTGCCAGCCCGAATAGATCGATCCAACAAGGATCAGGATGCAGAACATCCAGCCTGCGATGCCGGCCCAGCGATTGATGCCGGTCAGATAGAGTGCGTTGATGGTCGCGATCGCCACATGCATCGACGGCATGGCGGAGATGCCGCTTCCAAGCTCCGGTGAACCACTATGATAGTTCTTCAGCAGGTAGCTGGACAATCTGAGAATCTGATCATTGGCCGGGTTGCTACGCAACAGATTGACGAGTTCCTCAAACCGGGCTTCGCCGTAGAAGTCAGTGTAGAAAATAGGACCGACCGACGACAGCGTCGCTGCAAGCACAGTTCCGACGATTATCGTCGTCAGTGTGAGCGCCCACAGATAGCGCAGGTGAAAAGGGCTTCTGGAACAGAATGCAGCAAGTGTCGCCAAACAGAGCATTTGCAGCAACCAGATGCTGCCATAGGCGTGTTTCAACAAGTCGGCGAACCAGCCTGGAAGGGCTGCGTGCAGGATGATCCATGGTGCTTGCCCGTGAAGGAACTCTCCCAGATCGGCCAGCATCGGGTCTGCGTAAAAGGGCACCACGTTCGGGATGTTCAACTTCAATGTCGTATACGCAGTGAAGGTGAGGACAAAGAACCCGAAGACGGCAACGGCCCCGGCGCCGCGATCTCGCAATAGGACCGCGATTGTTGTCAACGGACGTCGAGGGTTCATGACCAAAGCTGCTGCGAGGAGGCCGCAAATGGCGAGGCCTGGAGCGGCCAGCATGACCAGCAGGCCGTAAATTCCGGCCATGTGTCTATAGATTTGCGGCGAGATCAGGAACGCGAGAGCCGAGTAGCACAGACAGGCAATCGCCAGCCAGACGTGCGCGCTGATGGTAAGACGTCTCTGTGTCGTGGAATTGAGCGAAAGTGCACTGGATGCATTGTAGGATATTGTATTGTTTGGCACGTTTACGCTTCGACGTTGTATGAAGAAGCGTGACAAAAAGTTGTTAAAATTTATTTATCTATCTAACCTATTTCAGGTTGTCTTGAGTTGTGCAGGACAGTGTCACGGCGGCCCCCCGAATTTCTCTCTCGCCTCTGCCTCGGAATAGTATCCCAGCTCGACGTCTCGCCTGATTGCGGCGCGGTCGCGTTTTGCCGGGTCACCATAGCCGCCGCCGCCCGGTGTATTGACCTGCACACGGTCTCCGGCCTTCAGCGGAATATCCTGCTCCTTGGAGAGATGCGGCGGCACGTGTTCGACGCCGTCACGGAACACCTTCACGCGGTTGACGCCGCCATTGCCGCCACCGAGCGCGCCAAGCGGTCCGGTGCGGCCATGATCCATGACGAACGAAGCGCGGGCCTCTCCGCGCAGCAACTCGACCTCGTAGGACAGGCCAAAGCCGCCGCGATGCTGACCTGCGCCGCCTGAACCTTCATGCAGCGCATAGTGGCGATAGAGGATCGGATAGGCTTGTTCCATCACTTCGAGCGGCGGCGATTTTGAGATGCCGATGGTTGAGCAGCCGTTGGACATGCCGTCGCCGCCCGCATAGCCGCCATAGCCGCCGCCGGATATCTGATACATGACGAAGTCGCGCCCACGCGCCGGATCATGGCCGCCCAGCGCAAAATTGCCCGACGATCCGGCAGGCGCAGCGGTGACCTTGTCGGGGATCGCCTGCACCAGCGCCGCAAACACTGCCTCAGCGATGCGTTGCGACACTTCCGCCGCGCAGCCCGAGACCGGCCGCGGGTAATGCGCATCCAGAAACGTGCCTTCGGGGCATTTAATGGTGAGTGGCTCGAACGCGCCGGCCGACAGCGGCACGTCAGGAAATATGTGCCGCACGGCGAGATAGACAGACGAGAGCGTGGTAGCCAGAACGCTGTTCATCGGACCGGTGCAGGGCGGGCTGGACCCGGAAAAGTCGAAGGTCAGCGTGTCGCCGCTCTTTTCGATGGCAAGCGCAATGGTCAGCGGCTCATTCACGACACCGTCGGAATCAACATATGCCTGTGACCGATAGACGCCGTCCGGTATTTCGGCGATGCGGGCGCGCATCTGGTCGGCGGCGCGGCGGCGTAGTTCGGCAATCGAGGCGATCACCGTGTCATCGCCATAGCGGTCGACCAGCTCGTTCAGCCGCGCCTCGCCGACAAGCAGGGCCGCGGCCTGCGCCTTGATGTCGCCGATGCGCTGGTCCGCAATGCGGATGTTCGACGCGATGATGGCGTGGATTTCCGGGTCCATCACCCCCTTCTTGAACAGTTTGACCGGCGGCAGCCGCAGGCCTTCCTGTTCAACCGCTGTGGCCGAGGCCGAAAAGCCGCCGGGCACCGCACCCCCAATGTCTGGCCAATGTCCGGTGTTAGACAACCAGCAGAATATCTTGCCCTGCCGGTAGACCGGCATGGCGAAGCGCACATCCATCAGATGCGTGCCGCCGAGATAGGGATCATTGACGATATAGATATCGCCCGGTTCAGGCGGCACGACGCGGCCGGCGGCGATCATCTCGATCATCGTCCTGGTCGAATATTGCATCACCCCGACAAAGACTGGCAGGCCTCCAATTCCCTGCGCGATCAAGGAGCCGTCGGCAGCTGAATAGATGCCGTCTGACCGATCATTGGCCTCGGCGATGACAGGCGAGAAGGCGGCGCGCGAAAAGGTCAGGTCCATCTCGTCGCAAACCTGCTGCAGGCCGGCCTGGATGACGGAAAGGGTGATTGGGTCGGGGGTCAACGGCTCACCTCCACAATCAGATTACCGTCTGCGTCGCTGGTTGCCCGGTCTCCGGGCTCAAGCACTGTGGTCGCATCGAGCTGTTCGAGGATGGCGGGTCCGGCTATGACCGCGTCGAGCGGCAGCTTTTCGCGCGCATAGACCGGCGTGTCGATCCAGCCGCCGTCAAACCAGACCGGACGGGTTTCGCTCAACGCACCGGCAAGCGTTGCTGCGCGGCCGGATTTGTCGATCAGCGCCGACAGGTCGACCGCCTGGCGCACCCCGATGACAGATGTGTTGAGGTTGACAAGCTGTGCACGTATCTCCGGCAGCTTCACCTTGAAGCGCGCAAAGTATGCGTCTTCGAACAGGCGTTGCAGCTCGTCGCGGTCGATCTCTGGCGAAGTGAGTGGCACGTTGAGCAGGTGCGTCTGGCCGGTAAACTGCATGTCGGCAGAATGGATGACGCGCACGGTATCGGGCTGCACAGCCTCAACCGCGATCAACGAGCGTCCGGTTTCGATCTGGTTGTGCAGGATCCCGCGCGCCCGTTCGACATCCATGGTCGCGACAGGCTGGTTCAGCGTGTTGACGAAGTCGTGCCGGAGATCGGCGACGACACAGCCAAGCGCATTGGTCAGGCCCGGGCGGGCAGGGACCAGCACTTTGGGAATGCCAAGCTCGCGCGCCATGGCAGTGGCATGCAGTGGCCCGGCGCCGCCAAACGCAAACAGCGCAAAGTCGCGCGGGTCGTGGCCCTTGGCGATGGACACCATGCGCACAGCGCCTGCCATTTTCAGGTTGGCAATGCGCAGCACGGCGGCGGCTGCTTTATGAGCGGAGACGCCGAGCTTTGCGCCGAGTTTGTTGGCGAAGATGCCGGCGATCGTCTTAACGCTGACAGGGCTGTCGACCGCGAGCAGCTTTGCCGGGTTCAGCCGCCCGAGCAGCAGGTTTGCATCCGAGATGGTAGGTTCGACGCCGCCACGTCCGTAGCAGATGGGGCCGGGCGTCGCACCGGCGCTTTCCGGGCCGACTTGCAAAAGACCTGCATCATCGACGCGAGCGATCGAGCCGCCACCCGCGCCGATCGTGTGCACATCGACCATCGGCACATGGATCGGCATCGCATATTCGATCTCGATCTCGTTCGACACCGCAGGCTGCGCGTTGCGGATCAGCGCGACGTCGGTCGAGGTGCCGCCCATGTCGTAGGTGACGAGGTTGGGAAAGCCCGCGCGGCGGCCGGTATAGGCAGCCGCCATGACGCCCGACGCCGGGCCGCTCATCACTGTCTTGGCCGCCTCGCGGGTGACATGGCTGGCGGAGATCATGCCACCATTGCCGTTCATCATCAGGAAGTCGCGGGTATAGCCGCGAGACCTCAGTTCAGTGCGCAGCCGCTCCACATAACGCTCAAGGATCGGCTGGACAGAGGCGTTGACGCAAGCCGTTACGCCGCGCTCGAATTCCCGCGCTTCCGACAGCAGTGAGTGCCCGGTGGTGATGTAGCCATTTGGCCAGAGTTCGCGCGCAATGTCATCGGCGCGTTGTTCGTGTGTGGGGTTGGCGTAGGAATGGATGAAGTGAATGACGAGCGACTCGCAGCCGAGCGCCAGCAATTGGGTCACCGCCGCGCGCATCTCGTCTTCCTCGAGCGGCGTGCGCACCTTGCCGGTCGCCTCAATGCGTTCGGACACTTCCAGCCTCAGATTGCGCGGGATGAGCGGCACAAACTGGCCGCTCATGCCATAAGCATTCGGACGCGTGCGGCGGCCAAGCTCGATAATGTCGCGAAATCCACGCGTGGTGATCATGCCAGTGCGGGCAAGCCGGCGTTCAAGCACGGCGTTTGTCGTAGTGGTGGTGCCGTGAACGATCAGGTCGATGCCGCCAATCGCCCGGCCTGTCGCTTCCAGCGCACGTACGACGCCAATTGCCTGATTGTCGAGCGTGGTGGGGATCTTTGCCACCTGCACCCGGCCGCTTCTGTCGTCGATCAGCACCAGGTCGGTGAACGTGCCGCCAACATCGACGCCGGCGACCATGGAACCACCGCTCTGCCGGATTTTCTCATTCATCGCAGCGAACCGGAATGAACGACTGCCCCTCGCTGGTAATTTGGAATGACAGCCTCTCCACCCAATCTTGTCCAAGAACCATCTGTATAATAATAATGCCGCTCGGCAAGGCGAGCCATCATGCCGCCAAAAATTCCAGCTTTCGAAAACTCCCAGACGAAAGCGTGTGACAAGGATTGCACGAATGCAAGACGCTGCGTTTCAGCCAGAGGACAAGATGGCCTCGCTCAAATTTCCGATTCCGGCGAATGTTCATGCCGAACGGGTTGTGTCAGTGACTCACTACACCGAGAGCCTGTTTTCATTCCGCATTACCCGGCCGCAATCGTTCCGCTTCCGCTCCGGCGAGTTTGTGATGATCGGTCTGCCCAATGCGGAAAAGCCGGTCTATCGTGCCTATTCGGTGGCAAGCCCGTCCTGGGACGATGAACTGGAATTCTATTCGATCAAGGTGCCGGACGGCCCGCTGACCCAGCACCTGCAGAAGATCGAGCCGGGTGATATCGTGCTTCTGCGTCCCAAGCCCACCGGCACACTGGTGCTGGACGCGCTGACGCCGGGCAAGCGCCTGTTTCTGATTGCAACCGGAACCGGCATCGCGCCTTTCGCCAGCCTGGTGCGTGACCCTGAAACCTATGAAAAGTTCGAACAGGTTTATCTGACCAATACGTGCCGCGACGTGGGCGACCTGCGCTACGGCGATGAGCTGTTTTCGGCGGCAGGTGCCGATCCTCTGATCGGCGAGATCGCCGGTGGGCGTCTGACCTATTATGCCTCGACCACACGGCAGCATTCAAAGCACATGGGCCGCATTACTACGTTGATCCAGAACGGAAAGCTGTTTTCCGATCTTGGCATTCCGGATCTCAATCCGGAGACCGACCGGGTGATGATCTGCGGTTCGATGCACATGATCCGCGACGTCAAGGAACTGATTGAAGAGCGCGGCCTGATCGAAGGTTCTAACGCTGCGCCTGCACAATTTGTCGTGGAAAGAGCTTTCGTAGGGTGAGACAGCGGTTTGCCGCAGGCGAAATGAAAGGTCCAGTGGACCTTTCATAGCTGTCGAACGCCCGGAGCCGTAGCGGCGGCAGTTTAACGGTCGTCTGAGCACCTGTCGGGTGTGTACCCGGCCCCGCTTGTCTGTACTGGCCAAAGTCTTTCGTTTGCTTGTCTGGGAATGCACCGGTTTTTGTTGTGCCTGCGATTGCGGCATGGTGAAAATCTGCATAGGTTTTGTCCAAACGATAAAAAATGCCGGACGGACTTGGCCGGACCGGACAACAGCCAGAGGTGGTGCAATGACAATACCCAGCAATTTGTTCTTCTCTCGCCGTCAGCTTCTCAAGACCGCAGGCGCAGGCTCTGCTTTGATGCTCGCACCTGGGCTTGCCGGCCGGGCGTATGCGCAGGAAAAATTGAAGGTTGCCGCGATCTACACCGTGCCTTTCGAGCAGCAATGGGTGTCGCGCCTGCACCAGGCCGCGAATGCTGCGAAAGATCGCGGCGACATCGAATATGTCGCGACCGAAAACGTCTCCAACACCGACTATGAGCGCGTGATGCGCGAATATGCCGAGGCCGGCAACAAGCTGATCCTGGGCGAAGTCTTTGGCGTCGAAGACGCGGCGCGCAGCGTGGCCGCCGACTATCCAGACACCGCCTTCCTGATGGGATCGAGCTTCAAGCCCGACGACAACAACCCGAACTTTTCGGTCTTCGACAACTACATTCAGGACGCGTCTTACCTCACCGGCATCATCGCTGGCGCCATGACCAAGTCGAAGAAGATCGGCATGGTCGGCGGCTTCCCGATTCCGGAAGTGAACCGGCTCATGCATGCCTTCATGGCGGGCGTGAAAGAAAGCGCACCGGACGCAACCTTCCAGGTGGCGTTTATCGGTTCGTGGTTTGACCCGCCGAAAGCCAAGGAGACGGCGTTCGCCCAGATCGATGCGGGCGCCGACATCATGTACGCCGAGCGTTTCGGCGTGTCGGATGCGGCCAAGGAAAAGGGCGTGCTGGCGATTGGCAATGTCATCGACACGCAAAAGGATTATCCCGACACGGTGGTCGCTTCGGCGCTCTGGCATTTTGAGCCGACGCTCGACAAGGCGATCGCCGAAGTGAAGGCGGGAACCTTCAAGGCGGCAGACTACGGCCAGTATTCCTTCATGAAGGAAAGTGGCTGCTCGATCGCCCCGCTCGGCACGTTCGAAGGCAAGGTGCCGGCCGAGGTGATGGCCAAGGTTGCCGAAAAGGAAAAGGCGATCAAGGACGGCTCGTTCACCGTCGAGATCAATGACGCTGAGCCGAAGTCGAGCTGATTGATCGCGGGAGGCGATATGGATTCGCCCGTTTTGGTGAGGCTGGGGCTTGTTGCCCTGGCCTTCATCACTGTGGTTTGGTTTGTCCTGCGACCGAAATCCTTCGGAACTCGCCCCATTGAGCAGAGGGACGATTGGCCAAGCGGTACGCAATCCAGATCCGGCAACAATCGGCTGGATGACGGGGGTGATGCCGGTGGGACGGATTAGCGTATGACCACACCCGTCCTTCGCCTCTCATCCATCACCAAACGCTTCGGCCCGCTTGTCGCCAACGATGCGATTTCGCTTGATCTGGCAAAGGGCGAGGTGGTGGCTCTGCTGGGCGAAAACGGCGCCGGCAAGACCACGCTGATGAACATCCTGTTCGGCCACTATGTTGCTGACGAGGGCACAGTCGAGGCGTTTGGAAAGCTGCTGCCGCCCGGCGATCCGCGCGCGGCCCTCAATGCCGGCGTCGGCATGGTGCACCAGCACTTTACTCTGGCCGACAACATGACGGCGCTGGAAAACATCGCGCTCGGCACCGAGCCGCTGTTTGCGCCGCGTTTTCGGCGGGCTCAGGCTCGCGACAAGAGCAGACGGCTGGCGGCCGACTTTGGCCTTGAGGTTGACCCTGACAGGCAGGTGGCCACCCTGACGGTTGGCGAGCGCCAGCGCGTTGAAATCCTGAAAGCCCTTTATCGTGACGCGCGCATCCTGATCCTGGACGAACCGACAGCCGTTCTGACACCGCTTGAAACAGACGCACTGTTTGCAACGCTTCGCCACCTGGTCGCCGATGGCCTGTCGATCATCTTCATTTCGCACAAGCTGCACGAGGTTATGGCGATTTCCGACCGCGTCGTGGTGCTGCGCGGCGGCAAGGTGGCAGGCGAAAGAGTCACCCGAGAGACCGATAGTAAGCAATTGGCTGCGCTGATGGTCGGGCAGGAGCTCGAGCGCCCGGCAATCGCGCCGCCGAATACGGGCAATGTGCTTCTGTCGCTCAAAGGCGTGACGACGCATGCGCCGGATTTGCGAGTGCAGCTTCAGGCAGCGGATCTCGAATTGCGTGCTGGCGAGATCACCGGCGTTGCAGGCGTCTCCGGCAACGGTCAGGCTGCGCTTGCCGGCCTGCTGTCGGGAACCGTTTTGCCGGCAAAGGGTGAATATCAGGTGGGCGGGGCAATCATCGCCGATTGGTCGCCCGCAAAGGCGCTGGCGCAAGGTGTCGCGCGTATTCCCGAAGACCGTCATGCGGTCGGCGCGATTGCCGACATGAGCGTGATGGAAAACGTCATTTCAGAGCGCTATCGCTCGCCTCGCTTTTCGCGCAGCGGGCTGATGGACTGGGCTGCGGCGCGGCAATTCGCAGAAGAAGTCATTCGCGATTATGACGTCAAATGTCCGGGGCCTGATGCGCGCATCCGTCTGCTGTCGGGTGGCAATATGCAGAAGCTGATCCTTGGCCGGGCACTGGATTCAAAACCGGCGATCATCTTGGCCAACCAGCCGACGCGTGGGTTGGATGTCGGCGCAATCGCCTATGTCCATGGCAGGTTGCTCGAAGCGCGGGCGCGCGGTGCGGCGATTCTGCTGATATCGGAGGACCTGGACGAATTGCTGACGCTGGCGGACCGGGTGGTCGTGATTGCCGGCGGAAAACTCTCTGCCCCCTCGGCGCGCGGCGAACGCTCCGTGCGCGAGATCGGTGAACTGATGTCAGGGCAGGCAGAGGCCAGCAATGCGGCTTGAACCCAAACCAGCGCCGTCTTTGGCCGCCACACTTGCCTATCCGGCCGGCGCAATCATCGTCACCTTCCTGTTCGCCTCGCTACTTGTCCTGGCGGCGGGCGCAAATCCGCTGTCGGTGTTCGGGCTGGTGCTGAAGGGCGCGGCGGGTTCGCAGTTTGCTTTGATGGAGACGCTCACACGCGCCACGCCGCTGATCTTCACTGGCCTGGCTGTGGCTGTCGCCTTCCGGGCAAGGCTGTGGAACATCGGCGCTGAAGCCCAGCTCTATGCGGGCGCGATCATCACGGTCGTGCTGGGCACGGGCGCGTTGCCGCTGCCCGCGCCGATCCTTCTGCCGCTGATCGCCATCTCGGCGGCGCTGGCCGGCGGCATGCTGCTGCTTGGACCCGCAGTGCTGAAAGTCCGCTTCGGCGTCGACGAGGTGGTGACGACGCTGCTGCTCAACTTCGTTATGATCCTGTTTGTCTCGATGCTGCTTGAGGGCGTGCTGAAAGATCCGACCGGGCTCGGCTGGCCGCAATCACAAAAGCTGATCGCAGAGGCCCGCCTGCCGCGCATCATCACCGGACGCAGACTGCACTATGGTTTTGTTCTGGCACTGGCCTGCGCGGTCGCGGTCTGGTTCATCATGAAGAAGACGGCGCTCGGTTATGAAATGCGGGCGGTTGGCCATAATGCGCAAGCCGCACGTTTTGCCGGCATGCCGGTCAACGCCATCTTGTTCAAGACAGCGTTGCTGTCTGGCGGACTGGCGGCGCTGGCCGGCTTTTCGGAAGTCGCAGGATTGAAGGGCAATCTGACGCTCGATCTGTCGCCGGGCTTTGGCTATTCCGGCATCGTTGTCGCCATGCTGGCGCTGCTCAACCCGCTAGGCGTTGTGGTGGCGGCGATCTTTGTCGCAGGCGTCTTTGTTGGCGCTGATGCGATGAGCCGCGCCGCCGGAGTGCCGTCCTACATCGCCAATGTCATGGTCGCGACGTCGCTGCTGACAATGGTCACCGCGATCATGCTGATGCGGTTCAAGGTGAGGTGGCGGTGATGGAAGCCTTCGACATCCTGCTGCAATCGACCTTCTGGGTCGCTGCGATCCGCATCGCCTCGCCGCTGATTTTCGCCACGATGGGTGAACTGATCTGCGAGCGCGCCGGCGTGCTCAATCTCGGCATCGAGGGTATCATGGTCGCCGGCGCGTTCGCTGGCTGGTTTACCGTCTATTCGGGCGGCGATCTTTGGACCGGCGTCATTGTCGCCGCACTGGCCGGCGCCATGTTTGGCCTGCTGCATTCGTTCCTCACCGTGCCGCTTGGCCTGTCGCAACATGTGGTCGGCATTGGCGTGACATTGCTGGCCACCAGCCTCGCCTATTTCACCTATCGGCTGGCGCTGCCTGAAGTGACGTCGCCGCCAAAAATCGAGCCGTTCCAGCCGCTGCCAATCCCGCTTCTTTCGGATATTCCGGTCATCGGTCCGGCGCTGTTTGCACAGACGCCGCTGACCTATCTGGCCTATGTCACCGTCGCGGTGGTTGCCTGGGTGCTGTACCGCACGCCGCTAGGCCTCGCTGTCAGGGCCGCAGGCGAAAATCCCTCGGCGGTCGAGGCACAGGGCATCTCAGTGACCGCCATCCGCATGGGCGCGGTGATGGCGGGCAGTGCGCTGATGGCGATCGGCGGGGCGTTTCTCACGATGTCGGCGTTCAACTCGTTCTTCTTCGAAATGGTCAACGGCCGCGGCTGGATTTGCATCGCGCTGGTGGTCTTCGGATCGTGGCGGCCTGGAAAAGCACTGCTCGGCGCGATCCTGTTTGCGGCGTTTGACGCCTACCAGATACGCCTGCAGCAGATTTCCGGCGGCGTGGTGCCCTATCAGGTGTTTTTGATGTTGCCCTATATCCTGTCGATTCTGGCGCTGATCCTTGTCGCGCGCCGCGCGACTTATCCCAAGGCGCTGATGATCCCGTATCAGAAGGGGGAGAGATGATGGCGCTGCCCTCTCCGTCATCCTCGGGCTTGTCCCGAGGATCTGCCGACGGATGCAGCTAGCCTCATGACCGGATTCGTCTACATGATGTCCGACAAGCCACGCGGCGTGATTTACACCGGTGTAACGAGCGATCTGCACGGACGTGTGTGGGAACATCGGAATGCTGTCCACCCGGGTTTTACAGCGAAATACCACGCCAAGAATCTGGTCTGGTTTGAACTCCACCCGAACATCGTTCTGGCGATTCAGCGTGAAAAGTCGCTCAAGCGTTATCGGCGCGAATGGAAGACTAAGCTGATCGAGGGCCTGAACCCGACATGGCTGGACCTTCTTGAACGAATTGATGAAATCGAAAATGTCTATCGACCGCACACGAATACGCGGATGTGGAGCGACTACAATTGAGATGATCGCAGATCCTCGGGACAAGCCCGAGGATGACGCCGAGTTGTCGGAGGTTTCGAGATGAGCTTTGATCTGATCGTCAAGGGCGGTGTGATGCCGGATGGAACCCGCGCCGACATCGGCATAAAGGGTGAGACAATCGCGGCCATTGAACCGCGCCTCGACGCCGAGGCCGGGCAGGTGATCGACGCGACTGATTGCCTTGTGTCGCAACCATTCGTCGATCCGCATTTCCACATGGACGCGACGTTGTCCTACGGCATTCCGCGCATCAACAAGTCCGGCACGCTGCTGGAAGGCATAGCACTATGGGGTGAGCTGAAGCCTTTGCTGACCCATGAGGCGGTGATCGATCGTGCGTTGACCTATTGCGACTGGGCGGTGTCGATGGGCCTGCTCGGCATCCGAACCCATGTCGATGTGTGCGACGACCGTCTGCTGGCGGTCGAGGCGCTTCTCGACGTCAAGAAGACGGTCGCACCCTATCTCGACCTGCAGCTTGTCGCCTTCCCGCAGGATGGATTTTACCGCGACCCGACAGCGCGCGCCAACACGATCCGGGCGCTGGACATGGGCGTTGATGTTGTCGGCGGTATTCCGCATTTCGAGCGCACCATGGACGACGGCCGCCGCTCGGTGACCGAACTTTGCGAAATAGCTGCGAAGCGTAGCCTGATGGTCGATCTGCATTGCGACGAGACCGATGATCCGCAGTCGCGCCATGTCGAGCAGCTGGCGTATGAGACAACGCGGCTCGGGCTTCAGGGCAGGGTGGCGGGCTCGCATCTCACCTCGATGCATTCGATGGACAATTATTACGTCTCGAAACTGCTGCCGATGATGGCCGAAGCGCAGTTGTCGGCGATCCCCAATCCACTGATCAACATCATGCTTCAGGGCCGCCACGACACGTTTCCAAAACGCCGGGGTCTGACGCGGGTCAAGGAAATGCTGGCGCTCGGCATCGAGGTTGGCTGGGGTCAGGATTGTGTGATGGACCCATGGTATTCGCTCGGCACAGCCGACATGCTGGATGTGGCCTTCATGGGTCTGCATGTGGCGCAGATGTCGAGCCCTGCCGATATGGCGAAATGTTTCGAGATGGTGACCGCGGCAAACGCCCGAATCATGCATCTTGATCATCTGGGCCTTGAGGCCGGCAAGCGCGCCAGCCTGGTCGTGCTCGACGCCAATGACCCGGTTGATGCACTGAGGCTGCGGGCAGAGCGCATTGCTGTGGTCTCGCGTGGAAAACTGGTGGCCGAGCGGCCTCGGCGCGATACCAAAATCGACCTTCCCGGCAGGCCGGACTCTGTTAGCCGGCGAGCGACGTTGCGGCATGGCTAAGGATCTATTGACCGTCCTGATTGCTGGAAACGCAACGTTTGGATGGCGAAAGGCCTGAAGCTGGCAAGAAGTACGGCATTCGTTTTAAATCTTATGTAACCAATAATTGGCATCCTCACTATCGCGGCGGGACTAGGAACAAAGAGCATGACGCTCGGGTAATCCGCCGCAGTGTGAGGTTGATCATGTTCGAAGCGGTCAATACCGTTCGCGATTTTTCGCCCCGCTGGGGCGATGTTGCAAATAACCAGTCCAAAGACGATGCCCGGGCGCATTGGGCCAGATATGGCCTCAAGCGTCTGCCCCGCGTCTCCTGGTTCCCACGGAAAATCTTTCCCTATGCAGCGCATCTGGCGCATGTCTTCGAGATGGTCGAAGAAGGCGATGTCGACGCGATCCTGTTCGCCGACGAACGCCGCAGCTCCCCCAAGGATGGTCTGCGCGATGTCATCGGCACGTTGCAGGTTCCGGTTGTCGACCTGAACGGCCGCGCCGGCGATTTTGCAGACGTCGTGTTTGACGTGAACAAGCCCGAGACATGGGCAGAGACGGCGCGCGTCATTCTTGACTACACAACTAGAAGGCGGCAGCTGCAAACTGTGTTCCTGCATTCAGTTGAACCTGAACACCAGTTGCTTGCCCACGCCTTTGTGTCAGGCCGGCCGCTCACGGCACGGCATTACCCGCTTACCCCCGATGCTGTTTGCTATCCCGGCTACTGGTCTGCTGGCCGCACTGTTGCGGCAGCCCAGCAGCTCGTGTCGCGTGGCTTGATGAAGCGCAGCTTCTTTAGCCGTATGCATGAATGCCGCGCGTGCAGTTCGCGCCGCATGAATGTGCGCGAAGAGTGCGCGTCCTGCCGCTCAGCCAACCTGACCGAGGTTGAGCTGATCCATCACTACCATTGCGCAACGCTTTTGCCCGAACAGTCGTTCCGGCAGGGAACCCGTTTGGTATGCCCGAAGTGCAGTCAGCATCTGCGCAACTATGGGAAGGACTATGATCGTCCAGGCCATGCCTTCCATTGCGAGGATTGCGCCAAGACCAGCTCGGAGCCGGAGGTCGGCTTTATGTGCATGGACTGCAACACCCACTGCAATGGTGATGAGGCGCTGCAAGTCGACATCTTTTCTTATGCGCTGACCGATGCCGCAATCACCATGCTGCTCGAGCCAGGCCAGCAGCGCCGTTCGTCCGACCTGAAAGCGGCGCTTGACCGCTGCAAGAGCCAGGGCAAGCAGCCAAAGGCGATTGCCGAGATCAGTTATGGCGGCAAGGCGGCCATCGTAGAACAGAAAGGCGAAGAGACATTTGAGCGTCTCCGCCGCCTGTTCCTTGAGAACATGGCCAATCATCTGGCCGAAACCGGAGAACACCACTCGGGCAAGACCAGCGACTATCTGTTCCTGTTTGGTTATGACGACCAGCTTGCGGCGCGCCTCAACCACATGCTGAGCGAAAGCGAGCAGTCGCTTGGCATGAAAATCGGGCCATCGATCAAGGTCGCCGGGCCAAAACCGACGGCAAAATCTTGAACGATCTCGAACTTGGTTTCAGTTTCCTTCTGGCGCAGTCGGTCTTCGGCCTGCTGTACGTATTCTGGTATACTGTTGTCCTCGAGCTTCCGCGTTATGTCCTGCCGTTTGTCGCGGCAGGATTGACGCTGCGGGACAGGACAGAGGCGCCTGCGGAAGAGCTGCCCAAGGCAGGCGGACCGACAGTGTCCGTTGTCATGATCGGCCACAATGAAGAGAGCAGCATCGAGGCGTGCATCCGCTCGTTGCGGGAGCAATCCTTTAGTGACTTTGAGATCATTGTGGTCAGCGATGGCTCGACCGACAAGATGTCGGCTGAAGCGCGCGAACTCGTGCGCCGGGGCTGGGTGTCGCAGGTTCTGACCACCGATCTGCGCGGCGGCAAATCAAGCGGCACCAATCTGGCGTGGAATGTCGCCCGCGGAGACATCATCATCAATGTCGACTGTGATTGCTCTTTTGACCGCTATGCCATCGAATCTGTCATCAAGCCGTTCGAAGACCCCAGAGTTGGCGCTGTGTGCGGTGATATCGCGCCGCGCAATTCTGAAGTAAGCATAATTTCCCAGTTTCAGGAGATCGAATATCTCCAGTCGATTTCAGTCGGCAAGCGGATTGGCAATGTCATTGACCAGGTGGTCTGTGCGTCGGGTGCATTCGGCGCGTTCCGGCGAACAGCGCTTGAACAGGTTGGCGGCTTTGACGTTGGCGGTGGCGAAGACCTTGATATCACCATTCGGTTGCGCAAGGCCGGATGGCTGTCACGCTATGCGCCTGACGCGATCTGCTACACGGATGTGCCGACCTCGGCCTTCGTGCTGATACGCCAGCGGCTTCGCTGGGAGCGAGACTCGATCTGGATTCGCTATCGCAAGCACAAATCGCTGCTCAATCCGTTTGCACGGGATTTCAAGCCCGGAGAGACCTTCCACCAGTGGGACTTCCTGTTCTTCAGTGTGCTGGCCTCATTCGTCTTTCCCATATACCTGGTGTTTCTTGGCATCCAGTATGGCTCGTTTCTTCCGGCAATCCTGATCGCGATGCAGATTGGATTGCTGGCGATCGATGTCACCGTGCTGGCGCTTGCCGCCTGGACAACCGGCCGCCCAGTATTTTGGCGCAATCTGCCGTTCCTGCCGGCCTATACGCTCTTCCAGTGCTACGTCATGCGGCCCGTCCGGCTCTGGGCCTATATCGACGAATGGTGCTTCTCGGGATCGCACCGCGACAATTACACCCCTCTCAAAGTCCGTTTCGAAAGACCCTGGTAGGCAGACATGAAGCAGTTGCGCAAACATCCGCGTGTTGACACGCTTGGCAACCAGCAGCGCTCCTCTGCGGTGCGTTGGGGCAGGATGGTTTACCTTGGCCTGCTCTCAACGTTAGGCGCGTCGCTCGTTTACTATCTTGTCGGAGAAACGGTTGTTCTGTCACTGGAAGGGACAGTTCTGCGCGACCGTGCGGCAGTGGACGCCGCCTATGTCGGCAAGGTCACCGAGGTCTTTGTCAAGGAAGGCGAAAAGGTCGAAGCCGGCGCGCCGCTGGCCCGCATCGAGTCCTTCGACATGGTCAGGCAGCTTGCCGATCTCAACTATCGCGGCGGCGAGCTGGCAATCCGTGAGGAACAGGTGCGCAGCCGCATCACCCATGTCAATTCAGTAAAGCCGCTGGCCGAGCGGTCGGCTCTCGAAAGCCGCCGCACGGTGGAGAAATTCGACGCCGTGATTGACCGCGGCATTGTCTCGTCAATCACCCGCAATGATGCGATACGCGGCAATGTCGATGCCGCAGACAAACTTGCCGAACTGACAGTCCAGGAACAGACCGCAAATGCCGAGCTTGAAGTAATCGGCTCTGCGCTGCGCGACTCGGCCAATGCTGCCGCACAGTTGGCGAGGATCTATGATGACGGCTACATCCGGGCGCCGGTCAAGGGTGTCATTGGCGCCAATGTGCCGCTGCTGGGGCAGGTCGTTAAGGTGGGTGACCAGCTTATGCAGGTCAATGGCGGAAAATCTTATCTGCTGGCCTATCTGCCGGACCAGTATCTGTTCTCAATCCACGATGGAATGGCAGTGTCGGTCGATGGCGCAGGGCACAGTGTGCGGGGCGAGGTTGAGGAAATTCTTGCGGTTGCAGACGCATTGCCTGCCGAATTCCAGAATATGTTCCGCCCACGCGATCGCTCGCGGCTGGTGCGCATTTCTCTGCCAGACGGTCAGCCATTCGCTGTGACTCAAAAAGTCACGGTGCGTGGCTGCGTGATGGGCCTGTGCTGGGTGAAATAGCCGCGCCGGGGGCAAACGGCTTGGTTCGTGGGCTGAAACCGCCTATCTGAAGGGCAGAAAAGCAGGTTCCACGCCCATGCCCGTTACCAAAGACGCCGTTCTCGAAAAGCTTCGCACCGTGCAGGGGCCGGACTTTTCCAGCGATATTGTGTCGCTTGGACTGGTGTCGGACATCTTCATCGCTGACGAAAAAGTATTCTTCTCAATCACTGTTCCGGCGGCCCGGGCCAAAGAGCTCGAGCCACTGCGCACCGCTGCGGAACGTGCGGTAAGGGCGATGCCGGGCGTTGCCGGCGCGATGGTTGCACTGACGGCGGAAAAGAAGGGTGGCGGCATGGAAAACGCTCCGCCTGCCAAGCCGGCGCAGCGGCCGGCGCCAGCGCAGCAACGTCCTCCAGCGCAAGGCGGCGGGCACTCGGGACGGCGTGGTGTTCCTGGCATCGAACAGATCATCGCGGTCGCCTCGGGCAAGGGTGGCGTCGGCAAGTCGACAACCGCCGTCAATCTGGCGCTCGGCCTGTTGGCCCTTGGCCTGAAGGTTGGCGTGCTCGATGCAGACATCTATGGCCCATCCATGCCGCGCCTGCTGGGCATCAAGGGCAAGCCGACGACAGTTGACGGCAAGATTTTGCGGCCGATGGAGAATTTTGGCCTGAAAGTCATGTCGATGGGCTTCCTGGTTGAGGAAGATACCCCGATGATCTGGCGCGGGCCGATGGTGATGTCGGCGCTGACCCAGATGATGCGCGAAGTCGAGTGGGGTGAGCTCGATGTGCTTGTGGTCGACATGCCGCCGGGTACCGGCGACGCGCAGCTGACCATGGCGCAGCAGGTGCCGCTGGCCGGCGCGGTCATCGTATCAACGCCGCAGGATCTGGCGCTGATCGATGCCCGCAAGGGGCTTAACATGTTCAGGAAGGTCGATGTGCCATTGCTCGGCATTGTTGAGAATATGAGCTATTTCGTCGCCCCCGACACCGGCAAGCGTTATGACATCTTTGGCCATGGCGGCGCGCGGGCTGAGGCTGAACGTCTCGACGTGCCTTTCCTTGGCGAAGTGCCGATTGAGATGGTGATCCGCGAACGGTCCGATTCCGGTGCGCCGGTCGTTGTCTCCGAGCCAGACGGACAGGCTGCTGCCGCATACAGGGCGATTGCAGAAAAGGTGCTGGAGCGCCTGCGCGCCGAGACGGCCCGCACCGGCAAGGCTGGTCCGGCAATTGTCTTTGAATAGCATCGCCGGTTGCCGTCGCCGCGATAGCATGTCATTCCTCTACTCTGTTCAAGTTTGAACCGTATTGGGAGAGGGTGCTTTGGCCGAGGCAGTGCTGCACGAAAGCCGTGATGGATATGACGTCATCACGCTGAACCGGCCGGACCGGCTGAACGCCTTTGTCGAAGACATCCACATCGGGCTGGCCAAGGCGTTCGACCGGATTGAAGCCGACGACAAGTGCCGTTCAGTCATCATTACAGGAGCTGGGCGCGGCTTTTGCGCCGGGCAGGATCTGGCCGAGCGCGACCCGGCGATAAGGGGCGACCGGCCAGACCTCGGCAAGACATTGGAAGTCTATTACAATCCGATGCTGCGCCGCATGCGGGCGCTGCCAAAGCCTGTCATCTGCGCTGTCAATGGCGTCGCCGCTGGCGCAGGCGCCAATTTCGCGCTTGCAGCCGATATTACGATCGCGGCCCGCTCGGCAAGCTTCATCCAGGCCTTTGCCAAGATTGCCCTCATTCCTGATGCAGGCGGCACCTATTGGCTGACGCGCCGCATCGGCGCGCAGCGCGCCATGGCGTTGTCCCTGACTGCCGAGCCACTGGCGGCCCAGACCGCCGCGGACTGGGGCCTGATCTGGAAATGTGTCGATGACGCACAATTGATGCAGGAGGCAGAAGCGCTGGCCGCACAGTTCGCTGCCGGGCCGTCGACGGCCTACGCCTTGACCAAACAGGCGATCCAGGCGGCTGAGTCCAATGATTTCGACGCCCAGCTGGACCTCGAGCGTCAGCTGCAGCGCGAAGCGGGCTATAGCGGCGACTTTGCCGAGGGCGTTGCCGCGTTTCTGCAGAAGCGCAAGGCGGACTATTCGCGCAGCAAATAGGGCGCGGCTCGTCCTAACCATTTTCAGATCGGCGACTTGAAATTGCCCGGCGATGCCGGTATCACGCGCCAGCCGTCGGCCTTTGGCCGCGCCGGTTGCCGCTTTAGCTCAGTTGGTAGAGCACATCATTCGTAATGATGGGGTCGCGTGTTCGAGTCACGCAAGCGGCACCACTTGGCTATTCAATCAATTTGCCGTTTTCATTCAGAACGCGTGGCGGACTGTCTGTTGTGGGTTGGCGGCTGGAAAGTTCTGATCGCACACTGCAGGCAGGACCAGCGCCGGAACTCTTGGCCTCAACAACAGTATGCCCGTCCGTGGCATGACAAATGGTCTATGGGGCGGATGATCCTGTTCAATACATCTTCGCCCGGCGGCGCAGATAGAAGAGGCGTCAGGCGCCGGTTTCTTCGTGACATATTGCGCCTGAGGGCCGGAACGAAAATCCGGCCCGTTTGCACATTTGTGTCAAAGCAGCCATTCGATCGGCAGGATGCCGACGACGACCAGCGCAATTTGCTTGAACCAGCTTGTGCCGGGTTCCTGCTGCCAGGTCTGGACGGTTCCGTCAGCACCCGTCTCCTGCCAGACCATGCGCTCGTCGCCTGTCAGTTCTGGCCGGTAGCTCACCTTGGCGAGCGGTCCGTCGAAATCGGCGCTGACGCGTTGCGCCATTGTCGGGCTTTCGATCAGGAAGCCCATCTCGCAGTTGAGGATTGCCGAGCGCGGATCGAAATTGAATGAGCCGATGAAGACGCGCGTGCCGTCAATGGCGAATGTCTTGGCGTGCAGGGAGGCGCCTGAAAGGCCAAGCGGTTTCAGTTGCATCTCCGATTCCGGCGCCATGTCGCCGCGTAGCTTGAGCTCATACAGCTTGACGCCGGCTTCGAGCAGCGCGCGCCGGTAGGAGGTGTATCCCGCATGAACAAGCAGCACGTCAGTCGTGTCCATCGCATTGGTCAGGATGCTGACCTGTTTGCCTGACTTCGCCAGTTCAGTGAAATAGGCCGTGCCCTGATTGCCCGGAATGAAATAGGCGCTGACCAGATCCAGCCGGTTCTGGACGGTGCCGACAATTTCGCCCAGACGCATGATCATCAGCTGATCGCGGCTGGCCGTGCCTTCACCTTTGACCGGGTCGTCTGCGACAAGCTGAATGGTCGTCCATTCCAGATTCTCGCTGCGTGCTTCAAAACGCTTGGCGCTGCTCTGCAAATCGCCGACAAGCTCCTGGGCCTCGCTGCTGCCCTTAACCTCTGCAACGCGCGCGTCGAATGCACGCCGGTCTCCGGTTCCCTCAATGATATCCTCGACCGCAAAGACCGAGGCGCTGTTCCAGTATTGATCGAAAACATCCGCCGTCTGTTTGACAATCGGTCCGATCGCCAGCGCGTCCATATCCTTGTAGAAGGTCTCTCCGATTTCGAAATATTCGTCGCCGATGTTACGTCCGCCGATAATCGCGACCGCCCCGTCGACAATCATCGACTTGTTGTGCATCCGCCGGTTCATACGGAAAAAATCAAAGGTGTAGCCCAGCAGCTTTGGACTGCGGATTGTCGACGGATTGAACAGGCGGATGTCAATATTCGGCTTGGCGTTGAGCGTCGCCATGATCGAATCGAGACCCGGCACACCGTTGTCGTCCAGCAGCAGCCGCACCTTCACGCCACGCTCCGCGGCGGCATCAAGCGCCGCCAGCAGCAGGATGCCCGACGTGTCGTCGTGCCAGATGTAATATTGCGCGTCGACGCTTTCTTGCGCCCGTTCGATCAACGCAAGCCGGCTGTTCAGCGCGTCTCGGCCACTGGCGAGTGAGGCCACGCCGTTTAGCCCGGGGTGGGCAGCCGCGTCTTCTGCAACCCGCTGGCCTAGTGCGGTGTTGAGGCTTGCCGGAATGGCGGCCTGCGGAGCACGCTGGCCGATATCAGGCAACGCAAAAATGAAACGCGCCCCGACAATCAATACTGCCAGTACGAGAGCCAGTGTGAGAAGAAACTTGAAGAATTTCAACATGGAGCGATCTCCGCATACAGGACAATCAGGTCGCGCTGCCACCCGGGTTCAATGAACCTCTCTTATTACTTGATCGGTCATTCCGGGAGGGGGAAAAATGCAGATCGATGCAGTAGCCGGAAACTCGTTGCAGTTGCGGGCAAATGTTTGGCCGGTGAGCAGGCTTGAAGAGATTTCACCGTACAGGCGCCGTCTCGTATGAATCTTGTAGGTTGCCGGTCTTCCCGAAAAAATCCCCCTTTCGGAGCAGCACAAAAACGAGCATGTTTTGCGGGAAAGACATGCAAGGAGACAGACATGAAATATTGGTACCTTTGGTTGATCGCAGGAGTTATTTCGTTGCTGGGCGGGTTTTTCGCGCTTGCGAACCCTCTCGCGGCGACGCTGACAGCCGAACTCCTGACCGGTTACCTGTTCATTGTCGTGGGCCTTCTCACTATTTTTTCGGCATTTGGAGATCAGGGCTGGGGAGGACGCATCCTGGCGATTGTGCTGGGCGTGGCCATACTGTTCCTCGGCGTCAATCTGGTCTGGCATCCGCTGGTTGGGATCATATCGCTGACCTATGCGGCGGGCGTTCTGATGCTGGTCATGGGTGTGGTGCGCATTTTGATGGCATTTAGTGCACGTGCGAAGAATCTGCGTGGCGTCCTGATCCTGTCCGGTTTGCTGTCGCTGGTCCTCGGCTTCATGATCTTCTCCAACTGGCCGCAATCAGCTGCGGTCGTGCTGGGCATTTTCCTGGCGGTGGAACTGATCTCAAACGGCATTTCGCTGATCGTCCTGTCAATGAGCCGCAAGTCTGGCGAGGAGGCTCTTTGAAACCCTGGATGGCAATGATTGCTGCCGGCGACATCGCCATCCTGTTCGGACTGGTGGCGTTGATAAACCCGGACGCCACAGGGTCGACAACGATCACACTCGTTAGTTGGGGACTGCTGGTCGTAGCCGCCCTTCAAGGATGGGCAGCAATGACACCTGACAGCACCGGCGCGAGAATCCGCGCCGGTGCTATTGCGGCTGCTTCGGCGCTGCTGGGACTGTCCATGCTGCTGGGCCCGTTCGGAAGCGGCGTCGTGCTGCGCTGGCTGGTTGGCCTGCTGCTGATTTCTTCGGGCGGAGCCAAGGCCTATGCCGCACTTGAAATGTCTGGATCTGACAACCGCCCGCTTGTTTTCGGAACTGCGGCTGTTTCGGCGGTCATGGGGGCAGTCGTTCTGTTTGGACTAAACCTGAACTTCGGCACCTTGCTGGGGATTGAACTGCTGGCGAGCGGCCTTGGCCTTGTGTTGCTCGGAATGGATCGCCGGCGGACAGGCAGTTTGCCAGTCTGATCCGATGCAGCAGATTCCAAAGTGTGAAAGGCCCGCGCGTTCAACTGGACGCGCGGGGCTCTGCCGTCGGCCGGTATGTCGTGCGCAAGGCTTTATCCGTGAGTGCCGGCAGACTGTCAGGCTGCAGCCTTCTTGCGCGCCAGCCGCGCCTTGATCGATTCGACCGTCGCGCGCGGCGTGGCTGCAAACAGCGTCTTGGTGTAGTCGTGCTGCGGGTTGGAAAAGACCTCGTCGCGCGTCCCGTATTCCACGGCCTCGCCGAAATACATCACCATCACATCGTCGGCGATGTAGCGCACCACCGACAGGTCGTGGCTGATGAAGACATAAGTCAGATCAAGCTCGTCCTGCAGATCGGCGAGCAGGTTCAGCACCTGCGCCTGCACCGACAAGTCAAGCGCCGACACCGGTTCGTCCAATACCAGCAGCGACGGGTTCAGCATCAGGGCTCGCGCAATCGCAATGCGCTGGCGCTGGCCGCCGGAGAACATGTGCGGATAGCGGCCGTAGTGAACTTCCTGCAGCCCGACCTTCTTCAGCATCGTCATGGCTCGATCGCGGCGTTCGTCGGCCGGAATGTCCGTGTTGATAATCAGCGGCTCCTGCAGCACGTCGCCGATCTTCTGACGCGGATTGAGCGAGCCGTAAGGGTTCTGGAACACGATCTGCACCTTCCGGCGCAGTTCTGGCGTCAGCGACTGGGAGGCGATGTCGATCTTCTGGCCGTCGATGATCAGGTCGCCGGCAGTGGCCGGGTCAATCAGCGTGATGATGCGGGCAAGTGTAGACTTGCCGCAGCCGGATTCACCGACGATTGCCAGCGTCTTGCCCTTCTCGACCTTGAACGACACGCCCTTGACCGCGTGCACGGTGCGCGCCTTGCCAAACAGGCCACCGGGCACATGGTAGTCGCGAACGATGTTGCGGCCTTCGACGACAATCTCGCTCATAGCATTGGCTCCATCGGCGGCGTATTGACGGCGGTTCCCGATGCAATGCCGGTTTCCTCAAAGAACAGTTCGGAGATCGTCGGCAGCCGGTCGCCAGTGGCGTTGTCGGGCAGCGCCGACAGCAAAGCCTTGGTGTAGGCGTTCTTCGGGCTTTCAAAGAGGGAAAGCACGTCGGCCTCCTCCATCTTCTTGCCCTTGTATTGCACGATCACCCGATCAGCTGTTTCGGCGACGACGCCCATATTGTGGGTGATCATGATCAGCCCCATGCCGTTCTCGGTCTGCAATTGCATCAGAAGTTCAAGAATCTGCTTCTGGATGGTGACGTCGAGCGCCGTGGTCGGCTCGTCGGCAATCAAGAGCTTTGGATTGCAGGCAATCGCCATGGCGATCATGACGCGCTGGCTCTGTCCGCCCGACATCTGGTGCGGGTAGGAATTGACCCGGTCCTCCGGGTCGGGAATGCCGACCAGGTTGAACAGTTCGATGACACGCGCACGGCGTTCCTGCTTGCCCATGCCGAGATGAAAGCGCAGTACTTCCTCGATCTGATAGCCTACGGTAAAGCACGGATTGAGGCTGGCGATGGGCTCCTGAAAGATCATCGCCACATCTTTGCCGACCAGCTTGCGCCGCTCGGTGGGCGTCAGGCTGAGCATGTCGCGGCCTTCAAACTCCATCTTGTCGGCGGTGACTTTTGCAGTCCAGGGCAGCAGACCCATGACGGCCAGCATCGACACCGATTTGCCGGAGCCGGATTCGCCGACAATCGCCAGCACTTCGCGCTCGTGCACTTTCATCGATACGCCGTCGACTGCGCGAAACATGCCGGTGGCGGTCTGGAATTCGACGACGAGATTTTCGATTTCAAGAAGGGCCATCCGATCAGCTCCTCTTCAGCTTCGGATCGAACGCATCGCGCAAGCCGTCGCCCATCAGGTTGATCGCCAGCACCGTGAACAGGATGGCGAGACCAGGGAAGGTGACAACCCACCAGGCGCGGGTGATGAATTCGCGCGAGTCGGCCAGCATCGTGCCCCATTCCGGCAGCGGCGGCGGAACGCCCTGGTTGAGGAAGCCCAGCGCCGCCACGTCAAGAATGGCATTGGAGAAGGACAATGTGCCCTGCACGATCAACGGCGCCGTGCAGTTCGGCAGGATCGTCTTGAACATCAGACGCAACGGCCCGGCGCCGGCGACCTTCGCCGCCACGACATAGTCTCGCGTCTTTTCGCTCATCACCGCCGCCCTTGTCAGGCGCACGAAATGCGGCTGGAACACGACAGCAATAGCGACCATCGCTGTTTCCAGGCCACGGCCGAGGATCGCGATCAGAACCAGCGCCAGCAGGATCGATGGGAACGACAGGACAATGTCCATGATCCGCATGATGACAATGTCGACCCAGCCGCGGAAATAGCCGGCAATGAGACCCAGGATAATGCCGCCGGCCATGGCCACCGCTGTGACGGCAGCGCCGATCAACATCGAATAGCGCGTGCCGTAGATCAGCCGCGACAGGAGATCGCGTCCGACCGCGTCGGTGCCGAGCAGGAAGCGGGTTGAGCCGCCTTCCTGCCATGCTGGCGGCACGAGTAGGGCGTCGCGATATTGCTCGTAAGGCCCATGGGGCGCGATCAGTGGCGCAAAGATCGCTAGCAGGAGGAGGAAGATGAAGAAGCAGAGCCCGACGACTGCGCCCTTGTTCTCCGAGAAATAGTACCAGAATTCGCGAAAGCGCGCCCTGAATGACGGGTCTTGTGAAAGCGCCGTGGTCGCCGGTGTTGCAGCCTGTGCCATGGTCAGCTCCTATCGAATTCGCGGATTGATAAGGCCGTAGAGAATATCCACGAGCAGATTTACCAGCATGATGATCGACGCGATGATCAGCAGTGCGCCCTGGATGACCGGGTAGTCGCGGCGGAACACCGATTCCACCACCCATTTGCCGATGCCGGGCCAGGAGAAGATCGTCTCCGTCAGCACCGCGCCGCCGAGCATGACGCCGACTTGCAGACCGATCGTGGTGACCACAGGGATCATCGCGTTGCGCAACGCATGGATGCCGACGACACGATAGGATGACAGGCCTTTGGCGCGCGCCGTGCGCACATAGTCTTCCGACAGGACTTCGAGCATTGCCGAACGTGTCTGGCGCGCGATCACGGCAAGCGGGATTGTACCGAGCACGATTGTCGGCAGGATCAGATGGCTGACGGCGGATTTGAATGCTCCGGCCTGGCCGGACATCAGCGAGTCGATCAGCATGAAGCCGGTGCCGTTGGGAAAATAGTACATCAGCGAGATGCGGCCCGACACCGGCGTCCATCCCAGCGCCACGGAGAACAGGATGATCAGCATCAGGCCCCACCAGAAGATCGGCATGGAGAAGCCGACCAGGGCGGTCGTCATGATCGATTGATCCCAGAACGAGCCGCGCTTGACGGCAGCCAGCACGCCGGCGGGGACCCCAAGCGCCACCGCGAAGATGATCGCGCAGAACGCCAGTTCCAGCGTCGCCGGGAACAGTTGCAGGAATTCGTTCAGCACCGGCCCCTTGGTCGAGATCGAGTTGCCGAAGTCGCCGTGCAGCGCCTTCCAGACATAGTCCAGATACTGGACCACATATGGACGGTCGTAGCCGAACTGCCGCGTCAACTCGTCGTAGCGCGCCTGATCCATGACCCGTTCGCCAGACAGAAGCATGATCGGGTCGCCTGGCAACAGGCGGATGAAAGCGAAGGAGACGATCGTCACCCCGATGAAAGTCGGTAACAGGACAGCCAGACGTCCCAGCACAAATCGCAGCATTGCGCGCTCATCCCCGGTTCAGCTCTTGGCGGCTGATCGATCATTTGAACTTACGACAAACTGGCCCAATGGGAAGGGCCAAACAAGAAAGGGCGTCCGTATCGGACGCCCTTCCGGTTGTCTACCCGTCAGGGTTTACTCGGCAATGTCGACGCCCGAGAACGAGTGATGGCCGAACGGGCTCATGACGTAGCCCGAGACCTTCTTCGACATCGGCATGACGACGACCGAGTGGTCAAGCGTTGCCCAAGGCGCTTCGCGCTTGAACACGACCTGGGCCTGTTCATAGAGCTTGGTGCGCTCGGCCTGATCGGTCACCTTCTTGGCGTCGGTGACGAGCTTGTTGAACTCGTCGTTGCACCATTGCGCGCGGTTGTTGCCGCCGACTGCGTCACAGCCGAGCAGCGTGTGCAGGAAGTTGTCCGGATCGCCATTGTCGCCGGTCCAGCCGAGGATGACGGCGCCGTCACGGGCCTTGTCCTTAGACTTGGCCAGGTATTCAGCCCATTCCATCGACACGATCTCAACCTTGACGCCGATGGCGGCGAAGTCGGCCTGCATCAGTTCAGCTGCACGGCGGGCGTTCAGCATGTAAGGACGCGCAACCGGCATGGCCCAGATCTTCATCGACAGATCCTTGACGCCTGCGGCTTCAAGTGCGGCCTTGGCGGCTGCCGGATCGTATTTGTCGTCTTCGACCGCGTTGTTGTAAGACCACATCGTTGGCGGAATCGGGTTCTTTGCTGGCTCTGCCGCGCCATCAAATACGGCGTCAACGATCGCCTGCTTGTTGATCGCCATGTTCAGCGCCTTGCGCACTTCGGCCTTGTCAAAAGGCGGCACGAGCGCGTTGTAGGCGAGATAGGCGACGTTCAGGCCCTTCTCTTCCATCGTGGTCAGGTTGGCGTCTTCCTTGATCGACTTCACGTCCGCCGCATTCGGATACGGGAAGATGTGGCATTCGCCGGCCTTCAGCTTCTGCAGGCGAACGGCTGCGTCGGTGGTGATGGCGAAGACCAGATCGTCGATCTTTTCCTTGCCCTTCCAGTAGCCGTCATGCGCCTTGTAGCGGATGACCGCGTCTTTCTGGTAGCCGACAAAGGCGAACGGGCCGGTGCCGATCGGCATGGTGTTCATGTCGGTCATCTTGCCGTCCGCTTCCAGCTTGTCGGCATATTCCTTGGAGACGATCGAGCCGAAATCCATGGCGATGTTGGCCAGGAACGGCGCTTCCGGGTTCTTCAGCGTGATCTTGACCGTCATATCGTCGACCTTGTCGATCGAAGCGAGGTTTTCAGGCAGACCCATGCCGGAAAAATACTCCCACGAACCTTCCGGGATGTACTTGTTCCACTTGTTGTCGGCCTTCCACTGACGCTCGAACGAAAAGATCACGTCGTCCGCATTCAGGTCGCGGGTCGGGGTGAAGAATTCGGTGGTGTGGAATTTGACGCCCGGGCGGATCTTGAATGTGTATTCGAGACCGTTGTCGGAAACGGTGTAGCTTTCGGCCAGGCTTGGCTCGATAGCGGTCGAACCGGCGGCGAATTCGACGAGACGATTGTAGATCGGACGAGACGAGGCGTCGAACGTTGTGCCAGCGGTATAAAGCGCGGGGTCAAAGCCTTCTGGCGAACCTTCCGAGCAGTAAACCAGCGTCTTGGCGCTGGCGGCACCGCTCAGGACGGTCGCGGCAAGAAGTGCAGCCGCGAAGGTGTATTTTCTCATCTAGGTAGTCTCCCTTTATTATTGACCTTATCCTTTTTGGATAGGCAGGCTGGCATATAAGCAGCATTCCTTAGCTATTGGAACTCCCCGGGATGCGCCCTTTCTGCACTCGTGAAAAATAGCCTTTTGCACGGCACTTGCATGACTTCGGGGTTTCCCCGTAGATAGGCTGAACGCCTGTCCAAGAATTGGTGGCGACAAGACAATAGTCGGCAAGCAAGCCGACTTGAATTCGGAGGAACTGTTACATGGCGAAATCGACAGGCAAGACGGCAAAACCAGCCGCGTCCAAGGCTGCAGCACCCAAAACCGCCGCCAAGCCGGCAGCAAAACCTGCCGCCAAGGCGGCTGAAAACAAGGTGGCTGAAGCTGCCGCTGCCGCCGCGCCGGTGGCGTCGAAAACCTCCGCCAAGCAGAGCCCCTATGCTGCGAAACCCTGGCTGAAGAGCTATTCGCCGGTTGTTCCGCACGAGATTGAGCCGCTGAAGTTCAAGAACATTGGCGAATTCCTTGTCGACGCCTGCCGCCGTTATGCCGGCCGCCCCGCATTCACCTGCATGGACAAGTCGATAACCTATGCGGAGCTTGAAAAGGCGTCTGCCGCATTTGGCGCGTTCTTGCAGTCGCGCGGCCTCAAGCCTGGCGCCCGCGTCGCCATCATGATGCCGAACGTCTTGCAATATCCCGTTGCGATGATGGGCATCCTGCGGGCCGGCTACACGGTTGTGAACGTCAACCCGCTCTACACCCCGCGCGAACTTGAGCATCAGCTGAAGGATGCCGGCGCCGAAGCAATCGTCATCATCGAAAACTTTGCGACCACCTTGCAGCAGATCGTCGCCAAGACCCCGGTCAAACACATCGTCGTTGCATCCATGGGCGACATGCTGGGCATCAAGGGACATCTGGTCAATTTCGTCGTGCGCCGGGTCAAGAAGATGGTGCCGGAATGGAACCTGCCGGGTCACATCAAATTCCCGGCTGCGCTCAAATCAGGTGCGTCCTCAACGCTGAAGCCTTCGCAGGCGACGCTCGACGACGTTGCGTTCCTGCAATACACTGGCGGCACCACCGGCGTGTCGAAAGGCGCGACGCTGCTGCACAAGAACATCCTGTCCAACGTGGCGCAGAACATTCTCTGGCAGGAAACTGCTTTTGTGAAGCGTCCGCGGCCTGACCGCATGATCTTCGTCTGCCCGCTGCCGCTCTACCATATCTACGCGCTCACCGTGAACGCGCTGATGGGCATGACGCAGGGCGCGCAGAACATCCTGATCCCCAATCCGCGCGATATGCCGGCCTTTGTGAAAGAGCTGCAGAAATATCCGGTCAACATCTTCCCGGGCCTGAACACGTTGTTCGTCGCGCTGATGAACAATGAGGATTTCAGAAAACTCGACTTCAAGCCGCTGTTCCTGACCTTTGCGGGCGGTATGGCGGCGCAGAAGCCGGTGGCCGAACGCTGGTTCAAGCTGACCGGCATTCCGGTGTCGGAAGGTTACGGCCTGTCGGAAACCTCGCCGGTGGCGACGACCAATCGCTTCGACCTGACCGATTTCACCGGCACGATCGGCCTGCCGATCCCGTCGACGGAACTGTCGATCCGTGACGATGACGGGAAGGAGGTTCCGCTCGGCGAAGTTGGCGAAATTTGCATCAAGGGTCCGCAGGTCATGGCTGGCTACTGGAACCGCCCGGACGAGACCGCCAAGGTCATGACTTCCGACGGTTTCTTCAAGACCGGCGACATGGGCATCATGGACGAGAACGGCTACACCAAGATCGTTGACCGCAAGAAGGACATGATCATCGTCTCGGGATTCAACGTCTATCCGAATGAACTGGAAGAAGTTGTCGCCAGCCATCCGGGTGTGCTCGAAGTCGCAGCGATCGGCATTCCGGACGAGAAGTCGGGCGAGGTGCCAAAGCTGTTCATCGTCAAGAAAGACCCGAACCTGACCGAGAAGGACGTGCTCGACTTCTGCCGCAAGAACCTGACCGGCTACAAGGTGCCGCGCGCAGTCGAGTTCCGCACTGAGCTGCCGAAGTCGAATGTCGGCAAGATCCTGCGCAAGGATCTGCGCGGGTAAGATTGCGGCGTCATGCGGCGGCGATATCGGTCTTGCCGAAATCGTCGCCCTTGAACAGCAGGCGCAGTCCGTTTGTGCTGGCGCAGGCATAGGCGAAACAATCGCCGAAATTGAGTTGAGCCGGGTGTCCGGACGCTTTTCCAAATTCACGGGCGGCCTTGAGGGCCGCCCGTGTTGTTTCTGCGTCCATGATGAGTTCGATGGCTTCGAAGTCTGCCAGCATGTCGCGGACGATCCCCTCAACCTCGTCGAACAAGGCTCGCGGTGTCGGCGCATGGTGACCGTGACGCGCAACTGTTTTCAGACGGGCCAGCCCGGCGACCGTTTCGAAAACAGATGTGGGTGACACAAAGATCGGACCGGGCGAGCGTTCGATCGTTTCGAGCAGAAGATCGTTCGCGGGCTCGTCGGCGAGGATGGCGATCATCGCCGAGGCGTCGAGAAAAATCATGCGTCGCCCCAACCCTTGTCCATGAAGTCTTTCATGTCGAAGTCTTGAACGTCGCCGCCAAGATGCCGCAACGCTTCCTGCCGCATCCGAATGCGGTCGCGTAGCGGCACGGCACGGCGCGCGCGTTCCAGTTCGTTCTGCAAGGCGATGCGAACAGCGTCGGTTTTGGTCGGCGCATCAATGGCGGACTGAACCTGTTTGGCCAGTTCGTCGACCGCCTTGTCGCGGATGTAGAGGCTCATGCGTATATTCCAGTTCAAGAGCTGGAATATACAACATCAGATTTCAAGCCGCAATTTGATGCTGCGCGCTTTCAAATCGCCGCCAGATACCCCGGCAACTCCGCGACCGAGCCAAGCACGACGTCGGCGCGTTTGGCCAGCATCTGCGGCGAGCCTGTTCCGCTGGTGACGCCGACGGCAAGGCCGCAGCCGGCATTGTGCGCCATCTCCAGGTCGTGATTGTTGTCGCCGACCATTGCGACTTCCGAAGGTTTGAGGCCGGTCAGGTCGCAGAAGGCGATGACCGGATCAGCCGCCGGTTTTGGATTGGCAACGGCGTCATAGCCATAGGCCGCGTCGAACAATTGCGAGATGCCGAGTGCCGCCAGCGTGCGTTCTGCGCCGGCCGTTGAATCATTGGTCGCAACGCCCAGCCGATAGCCCTTGGCGTGCAAGTCACGCAGCGCCTCGATGATGCCTGGTAGCGGCACCGCCTTTTCCGCACCATCGATCGACGAAATCCGGTCGAAATGGTCGACCATCGCCTGCCGTTCGCCTTGGGCGAGTTTTGGATACCAAAGCGACACGATGTCGGAATTGGTGCCGGCCGCAAACACTGAATCGCCGCGGAACCTGCCTGCTGCGATGTCATAGCCGGCGCTGTCCATCAGCGCGTCGGCGGCCTTGCGGTCACCTTGTGCTGCGTTCATCGCCATCAGATCGCCGATAGCGTGCCAGGTCGCCTGAAAGTCGACCAGCGTTCCGTCCTTGTCGAACAGGATGCCCTTGATGTTGGCCATGATTATTCCGCCTGCAAGCTGTGAATATGGGCGACGAGGCCGCCTGTTGAACTGTCACGGTTGTCAGCCGAAGCGTTGCCTTCGACGACGGGGAGCAGGCCGGTGGCGAGCTCCTTGCCGAGTTCGACACCCCACTGGTCAAACGCGTTGATGCCATAAAGTGTGGCCTCGACAAAAACACGGTGCTCATAGAGCGCGATCAGCCGTCCGAAAGCGAACGGGTCGAGCTGACGGTGGATGATTGTCACAGATGGCCGGTTACCGGAAAAGACGCGGTGTGGGGCGATGGCGTCAATTTTGGCGGCATCCATGCCGCTCTTCGCCATCTGGGCGCGAGCTTCATCCAGCGTGCGGCCCTTCATCAAGGCTTCGGACTGCGCCAGGCAATTGGCGAGCAGCAGTGCATGGTGATCGGCGAGGTCTGGTTCAAAACCGGTGGCGGCGGCGATGAACTCGACCGGGATGACATCGGTGCCCTGATGCAGCAGCTGGAAGAAGGCATGCTGGCCATTGGTGCCGGGCTCACCGAAAACCAGCGGGCCGGTCGGCCCGGTGACCGGCTTGCCATCAAGGCCGACACCCTTGCCGTTCGACTCCATATCGAGCTGCTGCAGATAGGCCGGCAGGCGCGACAGGCGCTGGTCGTAGGGAATGACCGCCCGGGACGGGTAGCCGCAGATAGCCCGGTGCCAGAAGCCGATCAGGCCAAGCACGGCGGGCAGATTGTCGGCCAGCGGCGCCGTGCGAAAGTGTTCGTCGAGCGCATGCGCCCCGTCGAGCATACGGCGGAAGTTTGCCGGACCGACCGCGATCATCACTGGCAGGCCGATGGCGGACCACAGCGAGTAGCGCCCGCCGACCCAGTCCCAGAAACCAAAGACACGGGCTTCGGGAATGCCGAACTTTTCCGCCTTGTCGACGGCCGATGACACGGCGGCGAAATGCCGGCCTGCCTTGTCAGCGCCGACAGCCGCCTCGACCCAGCGCCGCGCGGTGATCGCGTTGGTCATGGTCTCGATCGTGGTGAAGGTCTTTGATGCGATGATGAACAGCGTCGTTTCCGGATCGAGCGTCTCCAGCGTGTCGTGGATGTGTGCGCCGTCGACATTGGAGACAAAGTGAGCGCGCGGCCCATCGTGGAAGGGCGCGAGCGCCAGCACCGCCATCTGGGGGCCGAGGTCGGAGCCGCCAATGCCGATATTGACGATGTCAGTGATGCGTTTGCCCGTCGCCCCGGTGTAGCTGCCGTCGCGGACCTGATTAGCGAATGCCGCCATAGCCGACAGCACTGTTTCAACCTCGCCGGCAACCTTCGAACGCCCGTCGGCAACGCCGGCCTCAGCACCGCGCAAGGCGGTGTGCAGCCCGGCGCGGTCTTCGGTCAGGTTGATGTGCTCGCCGGCAAACATCGCATCGCGCCGCGCCTCAAGCCCGGCCGCCTCGGCAACCCCAAACAACAGCTGCATCGTGGCAGAGTTGACGGCGCACTTTGACCAGTCGAGCAACAAATCGTCGAGTGTCAGAGAGAATGCGCCAAACCGGCCCCTGTCAGCGGCAAAGGCAGTTCGCATATCGGTTGGCGCAGTCTCTGCACGATGGCGCTTCAGCGCATCGAGCGCGGCACGAAACGATTGGCTGGTCACGGATTGGCTCCCGCTATTGGGTCGACGGACGTTCAATCAACGATTAGCGCGGCCCGGCGTCATTTTCCACGTTTGCATCTGGACTAATGATGTATCGATCAAAAAAATTCGTGGCGTAATGGTTTAGACCAGTCTTGCCGGGTTGTTGTGACAGGCCTATCCTTAGCCATAGGAGGATTGCGCATGCCGTCACGTAACGATTCAGCTCTTTGGGCCGGTCTGTTCAGCATTTCAGCCGAGTCGGGACAGACGCTGCAGGCGCAGATCAGGCAGGCGATTGTCGCTGCAATCCTTGACCGGCAGATTGCGGCATCGATGCCTTTGCCGTCTTGCCGCATCCTCGCCGAGAACCTGGGTGTGGCGCGCGGCACCGTGGTGCTGGCGTTCCAGCAGCTGGTCGATCAGGGATTCCTGATTGCCCGCGAGCGGCGTGGCCACTTCGTCAACCCCGAAGCATTGGCCGCTCCATTGAAGGGCCCGGCCAAACATGCAGACAACCAGGACGGCGTCGAGTGGAAGTCGCGCCGCAAGGTGACGCCGAGCGACCTGCCCAAGCCGATGAAGCAGTCGAACTGGATCAAGGCGTCCTACCCTTTTGTCTACGGCCAGTTTGATCCCGCCCTGTTTCCGACCGCCGAATGGCGTGAGTGCAACCGCATGGCGCTGGCGGTTCTTGAGATCCGCAACTGGGCGTCCGACATGGTCGATCAGGACGATCCGGCGCTGATCGAACAAATCCAGGCGCGGCTGCTTCCGCGTCGCGGCATTTTCGCCAACCCGGACGAGATCATCATCACGCTGGGCGCACAGAACGCGCTTTATATGCTCGCGACGCTGCTGATGTCGAAAGGCGTCAAGGTGGCGATGGAGGACCCGGGTTACCCCGATGCACGCTCGGTTTTCCAGCTTGCAGGCGCTGAAATTGCACCGGTTCCGGTGGATCGCGAAGGGTTGAAAGTGGCTTCTGTGCCGGCTGATTCCGATTTCGTTTTTGTGACGCCGGGCCACCATTGCCCCACCATGGTGACGATGTCTGACGAGCGCCGCCACCAGCTTCTGGCGGATGCAGTGCGCAATGACCAGATCATCATTGAAGACGGCTATGACAGCCAGCTGATCGACGAGGCGCCGCAGCAGGCGTTGAAGTCGCTCGACCGTTCCGGCCGCGTCATCTATGTCGGCTCGCTGTCCAAGACGCTCGCGCCGGGATTGCGCATCGGCTACATCGTGGCGTCTGCCGAACTGGTGGCGGAACTGCGGGCGCTGCGCCGTTTCATGCTGCGCCATCCACCGGCCAACAATCAGCGCGCGGTGGCGCTCTTCCTGTCGCTCGGCCATCACGAGGCGCTGTTGCGCCGCTTGTCCGGCGCGTTTTCCGAGCGGCGCAAACGGCTTGTCGGTGCGGTCAATTCCTACCTGCCCGAATGGCGCGTGTCGCCTGCGTCCGGCGGCACCTCTTTGTGGCTCGAAGGTCCTGCCGGTTTCGACGCTGCGTCGCTGGCGGAATCGGCTGCGTCCAGAAGTGTGCTGGTAGAGGCGGGCAGCCGGTTCTTTGCCGGCCCGTCAAGGCCGGCAAACTTCATGCGGCTGGGCTTTTCGTCGATTGCCTTGCAGCATGTCGAGCCCGGCATCCGCGAACTGGCAACGGCTGCAGGGCGACGGCCGGCGGCGGCCTGACGAAGCGCGAGTGGCCCACTTGGGCCTTTGGTGTGGCCTAAGCCAAGCCACTTTCGCGACAGAAAATGGCGAGGCACAACAAGCGCCGCAGAACCATGCGCATATAGTTCTGGTTCACGGGAGGTTCCGGCCATGACCGCTGCTTCGCATGACGCTGATACATTGACGACTGACATTCCAGCCGCTGACCAACCGTCGTCGCGCCGTTCCGGCGGGCGGGAGGCGAGGCGGGCGATGCGCGCAGCGCCGCTGGCCGAGGATGTGCGTCCGATACGTCCGGGCATGGAAGGCGGCCGGCTGAAAGTGCTGGCGCAAGCCGATCTTGAACGTATTCACGAGGCGGTGCTGACACTGCTTGAAACGGTCGGTTTCGGCAATGCGATCCCGAGCTGCATCGAAGCCTGCACCCGCGTTGGCGCAACCTATGGCGACGACCAGCGGCTGCGCTTTCCGCGCGCTCTGGTGATGGACACGGTCAAGAACGCCGCGCGCAATTTCACGCTTCACGGTCAGGACCCGCGCCACGATATGACGGTGCAGGGGACGCGCGTTCATTTCGGCACGGCGGGCGCTGCGGTGCATCTGGTCGACGTTGAAAAACGCGAATACCGCGAGTCGCTGCTGAAGGACCTCTACGACGCGGCGCGCATTGTCGACGTCATGGACAATATTCACTTCTTTCAGCGAACGATGGTGCCGCGCGATGTGGTTGATCCGTTCGAGATGGACCTGAACACGCTTTATGCCTGTGTCAGCGGCACGACCAAACATGTCGGCACCTCGTTTACGGTGCGCGAAAATGTCGGCCCGGCGCTCGACATGCTCTACCAGATCGCCGGCGGCGAAGAGAATTTTCGCGCCCGGCCCTTCGTGTCGAACTCGAACTGCTTTGTCGTGCCACCGATGAAATTCGCCGAGGACGCCTGTGGCGTTCTGGAAGAATGCGTCAAGGGCGGCATTCCGATCCTGCTTCTGTCGGCAGGGCAGGCGGGTGCGACGGCGCCTGCCGCGATCACCGGCGCGGTGGTGCAGGCGGTGGCCGAGGTTCTGGTCGGCCTGATCTATGTCAATGCAGTGAAGCCGGGGCATCCGTGCATCTTTGGCACCTGGCCATTTGTGTCGGACCTGCGCACCGGAGCGATGTCGGGCGGCTCTGCCGAACAGGCGCTGCTGACATCGGCCTGCGCCCAGATGGCGCAATTCTACGACCTGCCGGGCGGATCGGCGGCCGGCATGGCCGATTCCAAACTGCCGGACGTACAGTCGGGTTACGAAAAGGGCATCACCAATGTGATGGCCGGCCTGTCGGGCCTGAATATGGTCTATGAATCGGCGGGCATGCATGCCTCGCTGCTGGGCTTTTGCCTGGAAAGCCTGATCATCGACAATGATATGCTGGGGCAATGCCTGCGCTGTGTGCGCGGCATCGATGTCAGCGACGAGGCGCTGTCGATTGATGTCATTACCGATGTCTGCCTCAACGGGCCGGGGCATTATCTTGGGCATCAGCAGACGCTGAAACGCATGCAGACGGAATATTTTTATCCCGCTGTCGCCGACCGGTTCTCGCCGAAGGAATGGAACGAGAAGGGCCGGCCCGACCTGCTGCAACGGGCGATTGCCGAAAAGCGGCGCATTCTTGGATCGCATTTTCCGAGCCACATTTCGCGAGCCATTGATGACAAACTGCGCGCCGAATTTCCGGCGATCCAGCTGCCGCGCTCGGCGATGACCGGCTGATGTTAAGTAAGTATTGACTTACATATTGAGTTCAACCACGCCGAAAAACCCTTTCGGGCAGACGGTCCGGGTTTTCAAAGAACGCTCCCGTGAGGGAGAAGGAAGCCGGACGCGGTGACCGTGCGGGTGGTTTCCTGATTGATACTGTAGCGCGGTTTCCTGCGCCCGGCTGGCGTTTGACCTCCGGCGTTTGCCGGCCAGCAGGCATTAGCGCCTGTCAGCTCACGGATCCCGCCTGGCGAGGCTGGAGCTTTGCGGTACCGACCCGCTCCACCCCAGCGCCGCATCTGCCTGGATGCTCGGTGTGCGCACCCGATCCCGAAGCAGACTGCGGGGAAAAGAATACGGGCGGCGCGAAAGGGGGTGAATAGAATTGGCCGGAATAATATGATCGAGACTGGGTAAGCCACTGAAAGAGCTGAGTCATTTGTTCGCCGAACGATTCTAGGCTGCTGTATTCATCCTCAGATTTCGCCCATGACACTTGCCCCTCCACCGCCTTCGGCGGTCCCCCTCCCCCGTAAACAGGGGAGGATCAAGGTCGAGGCTGGCCGCAACGCAATATCCTCCCCTGCAAAGCGGGGGGTCCGAAGGACGGGCGAGACCCGTGGCTCGCCCCGGCAAGGGACCACGTAGTGGTGGAGGGGGCACAATCTGATCTTGAGTTACCGGACAACTTCACAAGGCCGAGTGATGCGATCTCAAATACAGGTTTGCTGCAAGTCCAATAAACCTGAATTTGGCAATGAATGCCATGTATTGTCGACAACGTCATGGCCCACGTACAAAACATCATCGGTATCGAAGAACTCAGATCAAGAATGTCGGGGTTCTTTACTGCACACGGATTTGCATATGCGGGCAAAGGCAATTTCGAGAGCCTGACAGAAGGCCGGGTCAGGCGCGTCATACTCAAGCGTCACATGCCGCTCTCGTTCTTCTCAAACGTCCGGATGGATTTTGAGGTTGAGGTCTACGAGGCCAGCGGAGCCTTGCTGACAAGGCGCCGCCTGGATGGCGAGCGGATAGTGGGCTTTCGGCGCGACAACTGGAAAGAGTGGAAGTCGAACCAGCCAAGCATCTGGGAAATACGAAATGCAGCCGAGATTGCGAAGATCATTGAGGTGATGGAGCGGTTCTTCTTGCAGTTCGGCCTGGTGTTTCTGAATGCAGATTTTAAGGTATATTTGAAACATGACGTCAGGTAGTCATATCGTTGGTGTAAAAATTGTCGGGAAGCCTGTCTAAGGCGATTTTTTATTGCGAATGACAACTGAAGGGGTGGACAATGTATATCAAGGTGGACGGCATGATGTCCGGCACTGGCATCCGGGATTCCGTCAATGGCGGATACATCAACCCCGCTGAACTCGGGCTCTCACAGGCCTTGATCGCGAGGCTTAATACCTGGCTTGAACAATATATTGATGCTCATTGCTCCGACTATGCCGATGAGGCGGTGTGCCGGGCCCTCGACAAGGAAGGCCTGCTGATCGCCCAGAACGTCAGAGAAGAACTGCCCACGGCCAAGGTGGGATATTTTTCGGATTGGCTGGCGAAGAATGTTGAAATCGAGCGGCGGATTTGGCCGGGCGTTAGTGATGTGACAGGTGTGAAGCTATGATCATCGCAGTCGAATATGAGCCGAAGACGCACGATGTCAGGATTCTACTGGATCCCGCCGGCGCCAAAATGATCTGCGGAATAATTCAGGAAATGGTCGCGGCCGGGAAGATGGATTCCGAGGCGTTGACGGAATTTGATGGCATCACGCAGGAGAAGATTACAAATCTTCCAAATTTCAAAGTCGCGACAGGCTTGACGATCGGTTTTGTGCCTCACGACAAGCATCAAATCCTCATCAGAGACTGAGCACGAAACTCCCGTAACATGGACCAAAAGAGGACGGCCCAGGTCCTCTTTTGGTGTCCAATACGACAGGTGGGCGTTGTCGAAACGATGACCTGAAGGCCAGTCTTACATCGGGTTATCCGCCCCCGCCCCTCACCCCAGCAGACGCTGCTTCGTCTCGGCGTATTCGCGCGCCAGCCGGTCGACCAGTTCGCCCGCGCCAACAATCTCGTTGACCGCGCCGATGCCCTGGCCGCAGCCCCAGATTTCCTTCCACGCCTTCGCGCCGGTGACGGCCGCGCCAAAATCCATCTTGGACGGATCGGATTCCGGCAGGTGCTTCGGATCCATGCCCTGGGCGACGATGGAACCTGCGAGATAATTGCCGTGCACGCCGGTGAACAGGTTGGAGTAGACGATGTCGGCGGCGTTGGAATCGACGATCATCTGCTTGTAGGCGTCGACTGCGCGCGCCTCGTGCGTGGCGATGAAGGGCGAGCCGATATAGGCCATGTCCGCGCCCATCGCCTGCGCCGCGAGAACTGCGCCGCCATTGGCGATTGCGCCCGACAGCAAAAGCGGACCATCGAACCACTTTCTGATTTCCTGAATGAGCGCAAACGGCGAAAGCGTGCCGGCGTGGCCGCCCGCACCCGTGGCCACCGCGATCAGGCCGTCGGCGCCCTTTTCGATGGCCTTGCGGGCATGGCGGTCATGGATGATGTCGTGCAGCACGATGCCGCCGTAAGAATGCACCGCCTGGTTCACTTCCTCGATCGCGCCGAGCGAGGTGATGACAACCGGCACCTTGTATTTGACGCACATTTCAAGGTCGTGCTGCAAGCGCGTATTGGACTTGTGCACGATCTGGTTGACGGCGAACGGCGCAGCCGGACGATCCGGATTTTTGGCGTCGTAGGCGGCCAGTTCTTCGGTGATCTGGGCCAGCCATTCGTCGAGCTGGGCTTCGGGGCGCGCGTTCAGCGCCGGGAAAGAGCCGACGACGCCAGCCTTGCACTGCGCCAGCACCAGCGGCGGATGAGAAATGATGAACAACGGCGACGCAACGACGGGGATACGCAGGTTTTTCTTCAAGATGTCTGGCAGCGCCATGTTCCTCACCCAATTTGACATTTTACGTAAAGGTAAGTTTGTAGCGGCAGAAAAAAGGCGATGCAACTGGATTTGGCCGGGCGGCGGATGGCTTTTGCCGGGAAACAAGGCTGAAATTCGCCCGTGGACCAATTGGTTGACACACTGGACAAATGTCTGAATGCCGGTACGTTCGTTCACGCCAGCGTGAATTTGCGCGCGCAACAGCCGATTCGGCAGCGGGTGAACTGAAGGAGAGGCCCGGCTTGGATTCGATGGAACAGGCGATACGCAACGCGCTGGGCAAGGGAAATGCCGAGGATCCGGCATTCCGCGAGCGTGTCTATCGCTCGGCCCAGGCTGCGCTCGAGCGCGCCGTGCTTGCCAATCAGGCGATACCGGCTGAGGCTATCGCACGGCGCAGAAAGCAGTTTCTCGACACGATTGCGCGGATTGAGGCTGATTTTGCTCCGGCAGTCGCGCCGGCTGCGCCTGTAGCAAGGCCCGCGCCGCGGATGCCTTCAATCGATATTGACGAGAGGCGCGCGCCGCCGCAGCGCCCTGTTCAGCCGGCCGGCCGCATGGAACCGAGTTTTGGCGATGAGCGGGGCGAGCCTGCTGCGCCCGCCGCGCCAGAGCGCCGCGAACGCCAGACCAGCCAGCCAGTTACGCAAGAGCGCGCACCGCTGCCGCAGAGACGCCGGAAACCATTTCCGTGGGGCATGCTTGCCGGTTTGACGATCTTTGTGGTGATTGTTGGCCTGGTCTATTGGGCTGCGGTCGAGTTCGGGCTGGTGGGGTCGTCGAACGGCCGCGGGCAATCGCCACTGACCGCTCCACAAAACAATTCCGGCTCGTCAGAAGCTCCGGCGCGGCCGGGCAATAATGACCCGCTGGCGGACTGGATGCCGGTATTTTCGCCGTCCGACCCGACGTCTGTCGCAGTGTCGCCGGGCGCGCGCGCCGAAGTGGTGACGCGGGACGGCCACCAGGTGATGCGTATCTCGTCGGGCCGGGGCGGCGCGCCGCTGCGGTTCGAGATCGGGGCTGGCGTACTGGAGCGGCTGGCAGGCAAGCGCGCGCTGTTTGACATTGTCGCAGTCGCCAGCGGTGAAGCGACCCAGATGTCGGTCACCTGTGCGCTGGGCGGCCTTGAGGACTGCGGCCGCAACCGCTATCCGGTGGGCGTCGAGCAGTCGGAATATCTGTTCGAGGTCGAGGTGCCGCAAGGCGCAGGGCGGGCGGCCGGCGCAATCGAGATCATTGCCGACGTGTCGGACGGCGACAAGTCGGTCGACATTGTCGAGATCCGCGTCTCTACCGCAGCTGTTCCATAGCTCATTCCGGCAGCAAAGACTGTAAGGTGTCCAGCCGGTCGGCCTCCGCTGACGGCTTGTCCCATCTTAGCCGCGAAATGCGCGGAAAACGCATCGCGACGCCCGATTTGTGCCGGGTGGAGCGGTTCAAGCCTTCGAATGCGATTTCCAGCACCAGTCCCTGATGCATGTCGGCGCGCACTGACCGCACCGGGCCAAACCGGTCGATCGTATTGTCGCGCACATATTTGTCGATCTGCTTCAGTTCCTCGTCGGTGAAGCCGAAATAGGCTTTTCCGACCGGAACAAGCTCCGGTTTTGAAATATCCCCATTCCAAACCCCAAACGTGTAATCCGAATAGAAGCTGGAGCGTTTGCCGTGGCCGCGCTGCGCATACATCAGCACGGCATCAATCGTGTGCGGGTCGCGTTTCCACTTGAACCACGGCCCGCGCGGACGGCCGGGCACATAGATGGAATCGCGGCGCTTGAGCATCACGCCTTCGATCACCGGATGAGGCGGGTCGGTACGCTGGCGGTCAAGATCAATCCAGTCCGAGAAAGCGACCAGCGGCGACAGGTCAAACCGCGCCGGGTCGAGCTTGGCCACAAAATTCTCCAGCCGGGCGCGGCGCTCGATGAAGGGCAGGGCGCGCAGGTCTTCGCCGCCATCCTGCAGCAGGTCGTAACAGCGCATGAAGGCGGGATATTTTGCGGCAAGCTTGGCCGACACGGTCTTGCGGTTGAGCCGCTGTTGCAGGTCTGAAAAGCTGCCGGTGGCGGCAGGCGAGCCAACCAGCAATTCGCCATCGATGACGCCGTCAAAGTCGATTGCCGCGATGAGGTCCGGGAAGGCCGCCGCGACATCGTCGCCGGTGCGCGAATAGAGCCGCCTCACGTCGCCGTCACCGGCGGCCTGCAGGCGGATGCCGTCCCATTTCCATTCGGCAACGAAGTCGGCCGGGTCGGCCTTGTCCAGATCGCGGTCCTCGACCGGATGAGCGAGCATGACGGGGCGGAACAGCGCGCGTGCATCGGTGACGGGCTTTTCGGCATCGCCTTCCAGCCAGGCAAACAGCGAGGCGTAGGGCGGGTCGAGCCCGTGCCAGAGCTCCTCGATCTCGTTGGCCTCGACATTGCCCATCTGCGCCAGCGACTGCCGGGCGAGGCGGGCGGAGACGCCGATACGCAAGCCGCCGGTGACCAGCTTGATGAGGGCAAAGCGGCCCGAGACATCGAGCTGGTCGAGCAGGTTCGACACGATGGCCGGCCCGTCGGCGCGGCTGGCCGATTGCAGCCGTGCCACGACGTCGGACAGGCGGGGATCAGCCTGGGCGGCGTCATGCGGCGCGGGCCAGACCAGTGAGGCGGTTTCGGCGAGATCGCCGACATAGTCATAGGAATAGCCGAACAGCACCTCGTCCATGCGCTCGGTCACGAGCTGACGCAGCATTGCGGGCTTGACCGACGGAATGTTGAGATCGCCGGTGATGGCGGCAAGCGCCAGCCCGCGATCAGGATCGGGCGTGGCGCGAAAATAGTCGGCGAGCAGGGTCAGTTTGCCATTGCGCGAAGGCGTGAGAACAAGGCGGTCCAGCAGTTCGGCGAAGTGTTTCATGGGCCGTAGATCCAGCGCATGGCATACCAGCCGGCGGTGATGATGATGGCGATCCAGATCAGCACGATGACCAGCGCGCCGGCCCAGGACACAGGCCGTTTGCCGGGGCTTGAAGCGGCGGCGCGAAATTCTTCCATCAACGGTTTGGGGATCAGCCTGATGGCGAGAAAGATGCCCATCGGCACGAGGATCAGATCGTCGATCAGCCCGATGACCGGAATGAAGTCCGGGATCAGGTCGATCGGGCTGAACGCGTAGGCGGTGACGACAAGCGCGAGCAGTTTTGCCGAAACCGGCGTGCGCGGATCGCGGATCGCCAGCAGCAGCGCGGGCAGATTGACGCGAATGTCGCGCGCTGCGGCCTCCAGCCAGGACGGAAGCCAGAGCTTCATTCGCCTTCATCCTCGAAGCCGACAAGATGCAGAGCCTGGGCGGCGATGCCATTGAGCGCGCACCAGCGCACCAGCGCCTCCTCGCGGCCATGTGTCACCCAGACTTCCCGTGCGCCGGTTTCGGTGATGGTGCGGGTCAGCTCGTCCCAATCGGAATGGTCGGACAGGATCAAGGGCAGCTCGACGCCGCGCTGTTTGGCGCGTTGACGGATGCGCATCCAGCCGGACGCAAAGCAGGAGACAGGATCGGGAAAGCGCCGCGCCCAGCGGTCGGCAAAGGCGGACGGCGGCCCAACCACGACAGCGCCGGCAAACTGGTCCTTGTCGCCGGTCTCGATGGTGGCGGCGGCGAGCGGGCCGAGCGCCACGCCCTGCGTTTCGTAATAGTCGCACAGCTTTTCCAGCGCGCCGTGAACATAGATGGTGCGGTCATAGCCAGCGTCGCGCAGCATACGGATGACGCGCTGCGCCTTGCCAAGCGAATAGGCCCCGACCAAGTGGGCGCGTTCGGGAAACTGATGCACCGAGGTGAGCAGGCGGGCGATCTCGTCCGCCGGGTCGGGTTGGCGGAAGACGGGCAGGCCAAAGGTCGCCTCGGTGATGAAGACATCGCACGGGACCGGCTCGAAAGGCAGGCAGGTGGGGTCGGCGCGGCGCTTGTAGTCGCCAGAGGCCACAATGCGCAGGCCGTTTTGCTCAACCGCGATCTGCGCCGAGCCGATGACATGACCGGCAGGATGGAAGGTTATGTCGACACCGTTGATCGCGATTTTCCCGCCAAGGTCAGCAGCCTGCGTCGAGCCGGCAAAGTTGCCGCCATAGCGGATCGCCATGACGTCGAGCGTCTGTTGCGTGGCCAGCACCGCGCCATGGCCGGCGCGGGCATGGTCTGAATGGCCATGAGTGATGAGCGCACGTGCCACCGGCCGCGACGGGTCGATGTAGAAATCGCCGGGCGGGCAATAGAGGCCTTCGGGCCTTGTGTGGAGCAGGTCGCGGGGACGCATGCCACATAGATATGCCTTGGGGTTGAGATTGGAAGCGCGCATGTAGCGGTTCCTGACATCATGACGCTTGCTTTTTGGACCGCTCTTGGTGCTAGGGAGCGCGATGGTTCCATTCTCTTCATCTTCGGGCGATCCGCTGGCCGACAAGCGCGCCGATTACGCCGAAATGCTGTTTCAGTCAGGCGATCTGGCGGCGGCTGCCGACCTGATGCTGCAGGCGGTCGAGCAGGCGCCCGGCTGGGCCTATGGCTGGTTCCGGCTGGGCGAAATGAACGAGGCGGCCGGCCTGAAACCAGCGGCGAAAAAGGCCTGGGCGATGGCGCTGGATGTCGATCCGGCGGACCATCTGGGCGCGGCGCTGAAGCTGGAATTACTGGGTGATGGCGGCGAGCTGGAAACCATGCCGCCGGCCTTTGTCGAAACCCTGTTTGACCAGTATGCGCCAATGTTCGAGGCCTCGCTGGTCGACAGGCTGGACTATCAGGCCCCGGCGCTTCTGCTCGACGCGATCCTTGCCACCGGTCGCAAATGGTTCGAGCACGCAATTGATCTGGGCTGTGGCACCGGCCTGATGGGCGAGGCGCTGAGGCCGCATGTAGGCCAGTTGGACGGCTACGACATCTCGACCGGCATGCTGGCGGTGGCGGAAGACAAGGGCGTCTACGATCACCTTGCACAGGCTGACCTGTCCGAGTTTGTCATGTCCGAACCGGTCGCCGATCTGGTCGCCGCCGCAGACGTCTACATGTATCTCGGCGCACTTGAGACGCCGCTCGCCAATGCCGCGACAATGCTGAAACCGGGCGGGTTGTTTGCCTTCTCGGTGGAGCAGCTCGGAGGATTGGACGATTTTCGCCTGCGGGAGACCCGCCGCTTCGCCCATGGCAGGCTTTATGTGCAGCAAGCACTCAAGGCGGCAGGGTTTGAACTGGTGTCGATGGAGAGCAAGACGATCCGGCGGGACCGCGATGCCCCGGTTGTTGGATTGATTGTTGTGGCAACAAAATCATGAGGGCAATGCCTGACGGCGGGCCGGTCGTCGCGACGCGGCGGCACTGAAATTTCCCGCAACTGCTGACAGGGCTCCTGACACGAGGCTGGCAGCAGGCCGCTGCTATCAAGGGCCAACCAAGCTCCTGTGCAGAGGGAATGATGAGCGGCTTTGACGATTTCGATTTCATGATTGGCGACTGGGATATCGCCAATGAACGTCTGGTGGGCCGTCTGGTCGGGTCCGACACGTGGGAGACTTTTCCGGCCACGTCGCGGGTCGAGAAGGTGATGCCGATACCGGCGGGGCCGAACGCCGGCGGGCACGGCGGCAATCTGGACACGATGTTTGTGCCCGAACGCGGCTTCACCGGCATGACGCTGCGCCTGTTCAACCCTGACACCGCCGAATGGTCGATCTACTGGTCCGACACCAAATGCCACAAACTGTTCCCGGCGGTCGTCGGGCGCTTCGACAATGGCCGCGGCGTGTTCTTTTCCGACGACATGGAAGGCGACATCCCGGTGCGGGTGCGTTTCGATTGGACGGCGGGCGAGAGCCCGGAATGGCGGCAATCCTTCTCGACCGATGGCGAGCAGACCTGGGAGCTGAACTGGATCATGCGGTTTTCGCGGCCTGCGGCCTAATCGGTCCTGTTTTGTTCTTTTTTCTTGGCGGTTGACGATCGTCGCGCTACCTGTGCGGCGTGAGCGAACTGCAGCCAATCGTTTCCGATTCTACGCCCGCGCGCTTGCCGCAACAGTTTGTCGACTGGTTTGCGTCGCGCGGCTGGGTTCCGCGCGCCCATCAGGTCGATCTGCTGGCGCGCGCCCAGGCGGGTAAATCGGTGCTGCTGATTGCGCCGACGGGCGCAGGAAAAACGCTTGCCGGTTTCCTGCCGTCTCTGACTGATCTGGCGGAAAGGCCGAAACGGAAGCCCGGCCAAGCGTTTCAGGGCATTCACACGCTCTATATCTCGCCCTTGAAGGCCTTGGCGGTCGACATCGAGCGCAATCTCGGCAAGCCGGTCGAGGAAATGCGCCTGCCGATCACCATCGAGACGCGTACTGGCGACACTCCGGTGCACAAGCGCCAGCGGCAGAAACTGAACCCGCCTGACATCCTGCTGACGACGCCGGAACAGCTGGCGCTGCTGATCTCGACGGGCGAGGCGGGGCGGCTGTTCAAGGATTTACGCTATGTAGTGCTGGACGAGTTGCACTCGCTGGTGATTTCCAAACGCGGGCACCTGCTGTCGCTGGGTATCGCGCGGTTGAGAAAGCTCGCACCGCAAATGCAGACAATTGGCCTGTCGGCGACAGTGGCCGAGCCGGATGAGCTGCGGCGATGGCTTGTGCCGCAGGGGGCCACCTCCCCCTTGAGGGGGGAGGTCGCGAAGCGAAGCGGAGCGGGTGGGGGTGAAGCCTTCATCACATCAGGTCCGCCCCCCACCCCGCCGGCTGTGCCGGCGACCCTCCCCACGTGGGGGGAGGGTGGGAGCCACCTCTCCGACCTCATCATAGTGGCCGGCGGGGCAAAGCCGGTCATCACCATTCTCGACTCGCAAGACCGCGTGCCGTGGTCAGGCCATTCGGCGCGCTATGCGGTCCCTGATGTTTATGAAGCGGTGAAGCGGCACAAGACGACGCTGCTGTTCGTCAACACACGCAGTCAGGCGGAACTGCTGTTTCAGGAACTGTGGCGCATCAACGAGGACAGTTTGCCGATTGCGCTGCATCACGGCTCGCTCGATGTCGCCCAGCGCAGAAAGGTGGAGAAGGCGATGGAGGCGGGGTCGCTGCGCGCCATCGTCGCCACATCGACGCTTGATCTTGGCATCGACTGGGGTGACGTCGATCTGGTGGTGCATGTCGGCGCGCCGAAGGGTGCGAGCCGGCTGGCGCAACGCATCGGACGCTCCAACCATCGCATGGATGAGCCAAGCCAGGCGATATTGGTGCCGGCCAACCGGTTTGAAGTGCTGGAATGCGAGGCGGCGCTTGAGGCCAACTATATCGGCGCGCAAGACACGCCGCCGCTGGTCGAGGGTGCGCTTGATGTGCTGGCCCAGCATGTGCTCGGCATGGCCTGTGCCGAGGCGTTTGACGCAGACGATCTGCTCGCCGAGATACGCTCTGCAGCGCCCTATGCGGATCTTGATCGCGAGACCTTTGACAAGGTCGTCGATTTTGTCGCGACCGGCGGCTACGCGCTGAAAACCTATGAACGCTATGCACGAATCCGCAAGACGAAGGAAGGCAAGTGGCGGATCTCGCACCCAAAAGTGGCGCAGCAATATCGGCTCAACGTCGGCACGATAGTGGAGGCCGCCTATTTGAACGTGCGTTATGTGCGCTCGGGGCGTGGCGCTGCATCGCGTGGCGGGCCGGTGCTGGGAAAGATCGAGGAAGGATTTCTCGAATCGATTGCGCCGGGCGACACGTTCCTGTTTGCCGGAAAGGTGCTGCGGTTCGAGGGCATTCGCGAGAACGAATGTCATGTGTCGAACGCCGCCGGGCAGGACGCGCGCATTCCCGTTTATGCCGGCGGAAAGTTCCCGCTGTCGACCTATCTGGCTGAAACCGTGCGCGACATGCTGGCCGATCCAAAGCGCTGGCAGGCGCTGCCAGATCAGGTTGCCGAGTGGCTGCGCATCCAGCAGCAGAAATCGGTGCTGCCCAAACGTGGCGAACTGCTGGTCGAGACCTTTCCGCGCGGCAACCGGTTCTACATGGTGTGCTACCCGTTTGAGGGCAGGCTGGCGCACCAGACGCTGGGCATGCTGCTGACGCGGCGTATGGAGCGCATGGGCGCGCAGCCGCTGGGTTTTGTAGCGACCGATTATTCGCTGGCGGTGTGGGGCATGCGCGACATCGGCGAGATGGTCCGGTCGGGTGAGATGCCGCTGAAGGCGCTGTTTGACGAGGACATGCTGGGCGATGATCTGGAAGCCTGGCTGGCGGAAAGCTGGCTGCTGAAGCGCACGTTCCGCAATTGCGCGGTGATTTCCGGCCTGATCGAGAAGCGTCATCCGGGGCTGGAAAAGAGCGGGCGACAGGTGACGGTTTCGGCCGACCTTATTTATGACGTGCTGCGCGCCCATGAACCCGATCACATTCTGATGCGGGCGACGAGGGCGGACGCGGCGACCGGCCTGCTCGACATCAGGCGGCTGGCGGAAATGCTGTCGCGGATCAGGGGACGAATCGTGCATAAACCTCTGGAGCGGATTTCGCCTTTGGCGGTGCCGATCATGTTGGAGATCGGGCGCGAGCGGGTGGCAGGCGGCGCAGGCGATGCGCTGCTGGCGGAAACGGAAGACGATCTGATCGAGGAGGCCATGGGCCAGTTGGGTGAGCAGCCGTGAGCGTTGCGGCAAAGTCAGATGAAGCGGCACTGGCCATGCGTGGCTGGACGGCGGTTGCAGGCGAACGCGTCCATTGCGACCGCCGCGGCGCGTTGTGGCTGCCCGGTTCGTCTGTGCTGGTCGTTTCCGACCTGCACCTCGAGAAAGGCTCCTCGTTTGCGCGCCGTGGCGTGATGCTGCCGCCCTACGATACGGCGATGACGCTGGCGCGGCTGGGCTCTGTCGTTTCCGATTACAGCCCGCAGATTGTCATCAGTCTGGGCGACAGTTTTCATGATGCCGGCGCTTCCGCACGTATGCCGGACATATTTCGCGTTCACCTGTCAGCGCTGATGGCCGGCCGCCAATGGTTCTGGATTTCCGGCAATCATGATCCCGCGCCGCCGGTTGGTCTTGGCGGCGTGTTTGCCAACGAGTTGACGATTGGCCCGCTTGTGTTCCGCCATGAGCCGACGCCGGGCGCGTCGCCGGGCGAGATAGCAGGACACCTGCATCCAGGCGCAAAGATCATCCGGCAGGGGCGGGCAGTTCGCCGGGCGTGCTTTGCCAGCGATGGCGAACGCATGGTCATGCCGGCGTTTGGCGCGCTGACGGGAATGCTGAACGTGCTCGATCGCGCTTACGCCGATCTGTTCGACTGGCAATCGTTCCGGGCGCATGTACTGGGGACTGAACGTGTCTATGCGCTGAACAGGACGGTTCTGCACTCCGGCTGAAGCGGCCCGATTCAGGAAGCCGTGGCCAGGAATCCGACAATCATCGCCAGCACGGCGGCAAACGTGATGCTGACTCGGTAACGGCCGAACCATAGCGGCAGGTCGCCACGATGGGCGGCAAAATTGTCCCACGCGCCTTGCGCCGCAGCAGCGAGGGCGAGGATTGCGAACGACCAGGGTTGGTCGAAGCGTAGCGCCACCCAGCCGGCGAGCACCGGTATTGTGGTGAGCAGCAGCGTCCGTCCCGTATCATGTTCCGCGCCCATGCGTGTCATGCCGAAGCGGGCCCCGGCGCAGAACGCAATCAGCAGCGCTGCATAACTCTGCATCAGGTCGATGGTCGCGGCGCGCCAGGGATGGTTTGCCGGGATCGCAACCAGCCACAGCGCCAGCAGCGCCAGAGGCACGCACACGGCAATCGCTGTGGCGCGGGCCTTGACCGGCGCAGCAGGTTCAACGTCGATGTCCAATCAGTCTCTCCGGAAGAGCAGACGGCCGAGCCAGCCGGTCACCATGGCCAGAGCGACCGCGAAGATGCCGTAGTAGAAGCTGTACTGGTGTGCGTAATTGTAGACCCGCTGTTCGAAGCCTGCCTTGACGATCGCGAGCTGCGATGAGGTTTCCATGACAAAATTGCCATTCTTGAACAGGAAGGCGCGCGCCTTGTGTGTGCCAACCGGCACGTCTGCGGGCAGGCGCAGAATGGCGCGGAACAGGGTCTGCGACAGGAATTGCACGCCGCCGACATTTTCGGTGTAGAGACCGATTGCAAGCTTGCGCTCGCGTAGCGCTGCGGTGAATTCCTGGATGGTCGCCGGGTCTGCCTCACGGTCTTCCGGTTCCAGATGGATGCTGGCTGCCCCAAGTGACAGACGTTTGTAGCTGGTCTGGTCGGTAATGTCCTGAAACACGCGGGTGGTGGCGACGGAATAGGACAGAGGCACGCTGACAAAGCTGAGCGACTGCGCATTGATCCAGACGCCAAGCACACGCTTGCGCCGCCACACCGTGACCGGACTGGCCGGCCCTTCCAGCACCACGATCACATCATAGCCGCCCAGCCGGCTGACCTGCGGGTCAACGCCGTCGACCGCACCAAAAATCGTCAGGTCTGCGCCGGAGAAATCGGAGGTGATGGTGATGCGATCGGTCGACAGGCCGATCTGGACGCGCTCGTTGTCCTCGTCCTGGTTGGTGGTAGGCACCGGCGACTGCGTTGGAGATTGCGGCGCGATCTGCGCCCAAACAGGCGCGGCCCAGAGCATCAGCAAAAGTGCGGCGGTGGCGCGCAACATCACTGACCTCCCGGCCCGGCGAGTTCGTAGACGCTGCCAGGCGCCACGAACAGGTCAAAGGCAAGGCGTAGCGCAACGGCCAGGACCAGCGCCGCCAGCAACGCGCGCAACTGGTCGCCGCGCAGCTTCTGGCCGATCTTTGCGCCATACTGCGCGCCAGCAACGCCGCCGGCCATCAGCAGGAAGGCCAGCACAATGTCGACGGTCTGGTTGACCGACGCCTGCACGATTGTCGTGTAGGCAGTGACAAAGATGATCTGGAACAGCGAGGTGCCGATGACGACATTGGTCGGCACTTTCAAGAGGTAGATCATGGCAGGCACCATGATGAAGCCGCCGCCGACGCCCATCACCGCCGCCAGGAAGCCGATTGCTGCGCCGAGTCCAAGCACCGGGATGACGCTGACAAACAGCTTGGAGGTGCGGAAGCGCATTTTCAGCGGCAGCTTGTGGATCCAGTTGTGTTGGCCCGGACGCCGTAGCGCCGGCGGCGCTCCCGCGCGCGTCTGCCGGATCGCATTGACGCTTTCGACGAGCATCAGCCCGCCAACGGCGCCGAGGAACACAACGTATAGCAGCGAAATCACCAGATCGAGCTGACCGAAGGCGCGCAGGAAGGCAAAGACGATGGCGCCGATGGTCGATCCGAATATGCCGCCGACAAGCAGCACGAGGCCCAGCTTGATGTCGACCGTGCCGCGCTTGAGATGCGCCAGGGCGCCCGAGAAGGAAGAGGCGATGACCTGGTTGGCGCCGGTGGCCACCGCTATTGCCGGAGGGATATTGTAAAAGATCAGCAGCGGCGTGATCAAAAAGCCGCCGCCTACGCCGAACATGCCCGACAGAAATCCGACCGCTGCGCCCATGGCGAGCAGTACAAACACATTGACCGACATTTCCGCGATGGGGAGATAAATGCCCACGCGCCCACCCAGTTACAATTACCCTATCCGTGTGAAACGGTTCGGCTTTCAGAGAATTTCTTTGTCCCTAGGTTGGTCTTGCGCCGACATTGCGGCGAAGTCAAACAAACGGGGCCTCGCGGCCCCGTTCTGATGCATTTTTCTTTCCAACAAGGTTAAGCGCCGGCGGCTATTTTTTCTTCAGGAGAACGCCGATCAGCTGTTCGTTGACCTCGCCGGTCGGCTCCAGGCCGTTATCGCGCTGGAAGGCGGCGATCGCCTGCTTGGTCTTGCTGCCCATCACGCCGTCCGCGCCGCCTGCGTCATAACCGTTCTTGTTCAGGATAAGCTGAATGTTGCGAACTGCCTGCTTCATGTCGACGCTGGCGGTCTTGGCTGGCGACTCGCGCCATTCATCCGGCACGCTGACATCATTGGCCTCGACATTGAGCTGCTTGGGCTTCCAAAGTTCAGCCGAGGCGCGGGCCCTGGCCAGCTGTTCAGGACGCAGTGCATTGGCGACTTCGTCGCGTTTCTGCGTCGCATCCTTGTCGCCGTTCTTGGCGACCAGCGCGAACCACTTGTAGGCCTCTTCCATGCTGCGCTCTACGCCGATGCCCTTTGCTGACAGGATGCCAAGGTTGAACTGGCTGTCCTTGACGCCGAGCTCGGCGGCCTTGATGAACCAGCGGCCGGCCGATTCATTGTCGGTCACGCCGTCCGCGCCCATTGCATAGAGCACCGCCAGATTGTGCATTGCGCTGGCGTTGCCCTGTTGAGCCGCCAGTTGATACCAGGTCTTGGCTTTCGAGATGTCGCGTTCGACGCCGACTGCCTTTTCGTAGAAATTGCCGATACGGTATTGTGCCGGTGCAAAGCCGGCCTCTGCCGAAGCCTCATACCATTTTGCGGCGGCGGCCATGTCCTGCTTGCCGCCGCGGCCTTCTGCATAGCGGCTGCCAATTTCAAACAGCGCCTTGGCATCGCCAGTTTCCGCGGCATCGCGCAGGGTGACCGGTCCGGCATCGGCAGGGATGTCGTAGGCCTTTGCGGTCACAGACGGTGCGCCGGTTTCGGCAGCAGGCTCTTCGGCCGTCGCGCCAGCGGGATCTTCGCTTAGTTCCTCCGGCAGCGCGCTGGTTTGCGTTGCGTCACCGTCAGATTCAGCGGCTGGCTCGACCGGCTGGCTTTCGACGGCCATGCGCGTTTCAGGCGTCGCTGCATCGCGTGTCTGTGAAGCGTCGCCGCGATCTCCTTCCGGCGTGACCAGCGGGGCGCTGAGTTCCGCAGGCTGAACCGGAGCTGCGACATTGTCCAGCGAGGTCACGTCATGGCCGTCGGCCATGAAGGCTTTGCCGAGTTGCATTGCCGCAATCATGATGACAACGCCGCCGGCTGCCATCAGCAGCGACTTGCGATGTTTCTTCACTGTTCCGGCCAGACCTGACGATGGGCTGTCATTGCCGCCGTCCGGACGCTTGCGGGTCTCCGTGTCTGACGCTGCGGCCTGGGCGGCGCGGCGGGCAGCCGCAATGAAGTCGGACTTTGCAGTATCGGCGTCGCCGGGACGCGCAGGCTGGCCCCGCTCGTCACGCACCCGCTTCATGATTGAGTTGAGGTTCGGCGTAGCGCCAGGATCAAGCGGACGGTTTGCGGACCGGGGATCAATCGGGTCGTCCATGTCGATGGTCGGTTCGATCATGCCCATAGCGGGTCCGGAGTCACCTGCGAGCGGAGCTTCGGCAGCTGATTCGCGGCGGCCCGAAAGCGCGCGCGCCAGGCCGCCGAGCATCGACTTGCGGCCGGCATCCGCCTGCTGCGGCGCAGGACTGGCGCCGTCGTCATCGTCGATGGCGGCATTGGCGGCTGCTGCCGCTGCCTCTGCCGGGGAACGCCGGACCGGAGCCGGCTGGCGCGTCACTGGCCCATCCATCTCGGGGCCGCGAGCCTGGAAATCCGGATCAAGCGACGGCGGGACAGCGAGCTTGCGTTCTGGCGCCCGTTCGACGGCCGCGCCTTCCAGAGTGCCGAGCCGGTCGACAATCTTCAGCAGCGTGTCGTGAATGGCTTCGAATGTGCGCGAATTGCGCTCGTCGGAGCGGCGGGTGAGGACGTCGAGCGCCTTCAGGTCGTTGGCCAGGCCTGCGACTGCAGGCGAATCGTTGCGCGCCGCGCCGATCTGGCGAATCGTCTGCTCGGCGACTGATCTGGCCGATTCCAGGATTGCGTCGCGATTGCTTTCGAGCGATCGCTCGATCTGGGCCAGACGTGGCGAAATATCCTCAAATTCAGGGATATTGCTGACTGGGCGGACGAGGTGGTCGGAAAGGGCCGCAACCTGATCCTCAAGGTTGCGGAACAGAGAGGCGTCGATGCCAACGGCCTGACGGCTGGACTGTTCGAGCCGCGCCGAAATGTCTTCCAGCCGGTCTTCGAGGCCGCGAATGGCGGCGCCATCATTCGAGGCGCCGGCAGATTGGTCAAAACGCTGCGTCAGCTCGGCAAAGCGGACGTCAATTGCGTCAAGCAGCACGCCGTCGTCCTGCACGCGCGCAGGCTCATCCAGCCGTGCCGACAGATCAGCCAGTCTTTGTTCGAGCTCGCGGAAAATCGTCTGGCCGCGGCGGTCTGCGTCACCCTGCTGGCGCTGCAACGTGTCGGCCAGCGTCTCGATGCGGCTTTCAAGGCCCCGCATCACCATTTCGCCGTCGCCGACACTCATGCCAGTGTCGAGCCGTCCGGCGATGTCGTTGATCTGCTGGGCAAGCCGCTCCAGTGACTGGGTTGGAACATGTGCGCGATGCGACAGTTCATCGACGCGCTGCGCAAGCATGCCGATACGGTCCATCAGTTCGCCGGTGGGACGATCATTCGACAGGTCTTCGATCTGCCGGGCCAGCGAAGACATGCGGGCTTCGATGCGCTCGAACTGGTCGATCTCGAAATCCGACGGCTGGCTGCTGGCGTTCATCGACGACGCAGCGATGGCGCGCGAGATTTCGTCCAGCCGGTCTTCGATGGCGCTGAACGCCGGAGCTGGAACACTATTGTTGTGGCTGCTGGCGAACTGGTCGATGGCCGAAGCCAGCGTCCGCACCTTGTCTTCAAGCGTGCGCAGCGACAGCGACTGAGGAATGTTGTCAACAGCCGAAGCGATCTGCTCAAGGCGGTCGGTCAGCGCAGCGATTGCCGGATCGGTCCCGCGGCGGTCGAGGCCGGCAGCGATACGGTCTTCCATGCGGTCGTCAAAATCCTGCCAGCGCCGCTCCATCTGAATGAGCGAATCTTCGCGAGCCAATTGGCTGATGGCGGCTTTCACATGATCGAGTTCATCTTGCAGCAGTCCGACGCTGCGGTCGTCGCTGCGGGTCGCAAGTGCGGCGATTGCGTCGGAAAGCCTTTCCAGCTCGCCGGTCAGCTCCGAGCCTTGCGCGCCGGATGTCGCTGCCGTGTAGACGCGTTCAATGTCGGAGCGAAGCGATTTGAATTCACGCTGCAGGCCGGCCGACATCTGCGAGCGCAGCTCGTCGCGCATCGCCTTCAGTTCAGCGGCAATCGTCGACATCGACGCCACGCCTTCTTCCTGGCGGCGGCTTGTTTCGATCGAGCGTGCCAGGTCGCCGAGTGACTGGCGGCGGTAGGGATCGTCCATGTGACGATCGCGGGAATAGTGATCGTCGTGATGGCGAGCAGACGCAGCCGGGCGTTCGGAGCGCGCATAGTCGTCCCGCTTCAGCGGCTGGCGCGCAGGTTGGTCTCCGAGCGAGCGCTCCAGACGCGAGCCAATCGCGTCGAGCGTTCTGCTGAGTTCATCGACGGTGGTGCCGTTGCGCCGTTGCCGTCCGGCGTTAAGCGTGTCGAGATATGAGCGCTTGTTGTTCATCGACGCCTGTCTTCCATAGCCGGGCCTCCGGCAATTCGTTCTTGGTCGGCGGTTTTGTGTACTGGTCTTTGCATCGACGCCTGGGCGTCTGACGCGGAACTCTCGCCGATCCGGGAAACGGTGACACGCGAGACAGAATACCCACACCGGTCCGGTAGACGCACAATTCCCCAATCGTGGTAAACAAGGCGTTAACCAACCTTACCAAAATCGACATTTGCCTGATTTCGGATTGCCTTGATCACGATCATTTTCACTTTGAATCGCGATTTCATGGCAAAGTGCGGCAATCAGCCTATTGATCCTTAGATATCGTCACCCTAGATACCGCGAAGTTGCCCGATGCAGCGTTAGGCTGGTCGGCAAGGATAATAATCGTTGCGGGCGGAGCCCCGCCTATCCGGTTTTGACGGCTTGAAGCCGCCCCGGGCACATCTTGGAGCTAACAATGAACGCAGTGCCGGCGGGTAATGCCGCTGCGAAACTATTCGATTCTGCAAATGAACCCGATCTGACGGGTGAAGATGCCGAATTCATGCGAATCGGCGAGATGGCGAAGCGCTACGACGTGACGTTGCGCGCTTTGCGCTTTTATGAAGACAAGGGCCTGCTGGCTCCAAAACGGGAAGGAGCCAACCGGCTCTATTCGCGTCAGGACCGGGCAAGGCTGGGCATGATTCTTCTCGGCCGCAAAGTGGGTTTCACCCTTCGCGACGTGAAGCATATGATCGATCTCTATGATCCGGAAGGCCCCAACACGCGACAGCTCAAGGTGACGCTGGAACGGTCGGTCAAGCAGATGAAGCGGCTGGAGAGCCAGCGCGCGGAACTGGACGAGGCGATTGGCGATCTGGACAAGCTGATGGAATCTTTGCGTTCTCAGCTTGGGACAGCAGGCCCAAAGGCGTAATTGCCCATTTTCGGCAATTATCGAGCATGTTGTGATAGGCTGCCGGGCACCCGGCAGCCTTTTTTTCGTTGTGCGAAGCAATATTTTGACGTTTACGCAAACGTCAATATTTGCTAGACACACTTCAGACGGCAGGTTCCCGGCGCGGACAAGCACGCGATGGGAGCACAATTCAAGCTTCTGGAGGACTAGATGCCAACGTATCGCGCCCCGGTTCGGGACACGCTTTTTGTGCTGAATGATGTGCTCGGTTTCGAGCGTTACAACAACCTGCCAGGATTTGCGGATGCGTCTGGCGATATGCTGGAGGCGATCCTCTCCGAAGGCGCCAAGCTTGCCGAAAACGTCATGCACCCGACCAACCGGACCGGCGACATGGAAGGCTGCGTCCGCCACGCGGACGGTTCGGTCACCACGCCCAAGGGTTTCAAGGAAGCATTTGACGCCTATCGCGAAGGCGGCTGGCTGGGTCTCGCTGTCCCGACAGAATTTGGCGGCCAGGGTCTGCCTTATTCGGTTCACACCGCTGTCGGCGAATATATGTCATCGTCCAACATGGCGCTGTTGATGTATCCGGGTCTGACCCAGGGCGCGATTGCCGCCATTGTCGAGCACGGCTCAGACGAGCAGAAGCAGACCTACGTGCCGAAGATGGCGGAAGGCGTGTGGACCGGCACGATGAACCTGACCGAGCCGCATTGCGGCACCGATCTTGGCCTGCTGCGTTCCAAGGCTGTGCCGAACGGCGACGGCTCCTACGCGATTTCCGGCCAGAAGATCTTCATCTCGGCCGGCGAACACGACATGAGCGAAAACATCATCCATCTGGTGCTGGCCCGTATCGAGGGCGCTCCGGAAGGCGTGAAGGGCATTTCGCTGTTCATCGTGCCAAAATTCAATCTCGACAAGGACGGCAATCCGGGCGAGCGCAACGGTGTGTCATGCGGCTCCATCGAAGAAAAGATGGGCATCCACGGCAACTCGACCTGCGTCATGAACTATGACGGCGCCAAGGGTTTCCTGATCGGCGAAGAGAACGGCGGTCTCAAGGCAATGTTCGTGATGATGAACGAAGCGCGCCTCGGCGTTGGCCTGCAGGGTCTGTCGATTGGCGAAATCGCCTACCAGAACGCCGCGAACTACGCCCGCGAACGTATCCAGGGCCGCGCGCTGACTGGTCCCAAGGCCAAGGACAAGAAGGCCGACCCGATCATTGTTCACCCCGACATCCGCCGCAACCTGATGACGATGCGCGCGTTTAACGAAGCTGGCCGCGCCTTTGCGCTGTGGACCGCGCTTCGCTCGGACATTGCCCACCGTTCAGAAGACCAGAAGGAACGCCAGCACGCTGACGACATCCTGTCGCTGATGACGCCGGTGCTGAAGGGCGTGATGACCGACAAGGGCTTTGAGCACGCCGTGATGGCGCAGCAGGTGTTTGGCGGCCACGGCTATATCGAAGAGCACGGCATGAGCCAGTTCGTCCGCGATGCGCGCATCGCGATGATCTATGAAGGCGCAAACGGCGTGCAGGCGCTCGATCTGGTCGGCCGCAAGCTGGCGCAGAATGGCGGCCGCGCAGTGCAGGCCTTCTTCAAGGAAGTTGGCGACTTCTGCGAGGCCAACCGCTCCGACGAGGCAATGGCGCCTTACACCAAGGGCCTGAAGAAGGGCCTGAACGATCTGCAGCAGGCAACCATGTGGCTGATGCAGAACGCGATGGCGAACCCGGACAATGCGGGTGCAGCATCGAACGACTACATGCACCTCTTCGGCCTGGTTGCTCTCGGCTACATGTGGGCGCAGATGGTCAAGGTGGCGCAGGACAAGCTGGCCGCCGGCGCCGGCGCCGATCAGGAATTCCTGGAGCACAAGCTGGTGACCGGGCGCTACTTCATGGAGCGCGTGATGCCGGAAACCGGTGCGCATCTGGCGCGCATTTCGACGGGCGCAGAAACCATGATGAAGCTGCCCGAGGAGGCGTTCTGAAACTGACCGTTGCGCAGCCAACCTCCCCCTCGGGGGGGGGAGGGAAACGATGGAGCCAAATCATGACTGATCCCGCGACCGTATTGGGTCTTCCGAAGGCAGGCTGGGCCGACGACGAAGTGTCGATGCTCTACGACATGGCGAACCGCTTTCTCTCCGACGAGATTGCGCCGCGCTATGACGAGTTCGAAAAGAACGAGATCGTTGACCGGGCAAGCTGGAAGAAGGCAGGCGAGGCGGGATTGCTCTGCGCTTCGATGCCGGAAGAATATGGCGGCTCGGGCGGCACCTTTGCCCATGAGAGCGCGATCATCGAAGCCATCAGCCATGTCGGCGTCGACGGCTTTGGCATCGCGCTGCACAATTCGATCGTCGCGCCTTACATTCTTCACTATGGCTCGGAAGAGCAGAAGAAGAAGTGGCTGCCAAAGATGGCGACCGGCGAGCTGATTGGCGCGATCGCCATGACGGAGCCCGGCGCCGGCTCCGATCTTCAGGGCGTCAAGACGCGCGCTGAAAAGGACGGTAATCACTACCGTATCAACGGTTCCAAGACCTTCATCACCAATGGCCAGCTGGCCAATCTGATCATCGTCGTCACCAAGACCGACCCGTCCAAGGGCGCGAAGGGAACGTCGCTGATCGTCGTCGAAACCGACGAGGTGGAAGGTTTCCAGCGCGGCCGCAACCTCGACAAGATCGGTCTGAAGTCAAACGACACGTCGGAACTGTTCTTCAATGACGTGCGCGTGCCGACCTCGAACCTGCTCGGTCACGAGGAAGGGCAGGGCTTTGTCCAGCTGATGCAGCAATTGCCGCAGGAGCGCTTGCAGATCGGCACGACCGCGATCGCGGCAATTGAGCGTGCGTTGGCGCTTACCATTGACTATGTCAAGGAACGCAACGCTTTTGGCAAGACGATCATGGAATTTCAGAACACCCAGTTCAAGCTGGCTGAGCTGAAGACCGAGGCGACTGTCGGACGCGTATTCTACAATGATTGCGTCCAGCGCCATGTGAATGGCGGCCTCGACCCGGTCACCGCGTCGATGGCGAAATACTGGCTGTCGGAACTGCAGGGCAAGGTCATGGACGAGTGCCTGCAACTGTTTGGCGGCTATGGCTACATGAACGAATATCCGATTGCCCGCATGTTCCGCGACGCGCGCGTGCAGCGCATCTATGGCGGCACCAACGAAATCATGAAGCTGCTGATTGCCCGGAGCCTCTAGGACACGAACATGTCGACACACGTCGCAACCATCCGCTGGAGCCAGGACGAGGGGGACCATTTCACCCTTGGCCGCTACACCCGGGTTCACGAGATCGCCTTTGACGGCGGCGCGACAATCGTGGGTTCGGCCTCGCCGGATATTGTTCGTCCGCCATTCTCGGACCCGGCTGGCGTCGACCCGGAAGAAATGTTCATCGCTTCGCTGGCGTCCTGCCACATGCTCTGGTTTCTCGACTTCGCGCGCCGCGCCAAGATTGAGGTTCTGTCCTATGAGGACAATCCGGAAGGCAAGATGACCAAGGACGCCGACGGCCGCGTCTGGCTGTCGAAGGTAACGCTGCGCCCGAAAGCTGAATGTCAGGCAAGTCTTACTGAAATCGAAAAACTGCATCATCAGGCGCACGACGCCTGTTTCATCGCCAATTCGGTGAAGACGGAAGTCGTCGTTGAGCCGGTGATGTTCGACGGTTCGTCTGCGGGAGGCCGCGATGAAGCTGGTTGAGCACAATCCAGTCGACGGCATCTACCCGGCGGATGATTACGTTCATGCACTCGAAGTGCGCGAGGCGCGCCGCACGCTTTATGTCGCGGGCACCATGGGTCTGAAGCCCGACTGGTCGGCAGGCAGGGACATTGACGAACAGCTTGAACTGGTCTGGTCGAACATCCGCACCATTCTGGCGAGCGCCGATATGAGCGTCGACAACATCGTGCGCCTGACAACCTATCTGCGCCACCGCGACTACATGACCAAGAATGCCGAGGCGCGTTTGAAGGCGCTGGGTGGACGCAAAATTCCGACGACGGCAATCGTCGCCGAAACCCTTCTCGACGATTGGCTCGTCGAGATTGAAGTAATCGCTGCTGACTGAGACCGAGGGTCGAAGGAGAACAAAATGGCTGACGTATTTGTCTACGATGCGGTGCGCACACCGCGCGGCAAGGGCAAGAAGGACGGATCGCTGCACGAAGTGCCGGCGGTGCGTCTGGGCGCGCACGTGCTGGAATCGGTGCGTGACCGTAACGGCATCGACACCGCCAAGGTCGACGACATCATCTTCGGTTGCGTCGACCCTGTCGGCGAAGCCGGTTCCGTCATTCCGCGCTCGGCCGCCTTTGAGGCCGGTTACGACATGAAGGCGCCTGGCATGCAGCTGTCGCGCTTCTGCGCGTCTGGCCTTGACGCCATCAATGTCGGCGCTGCCAAGATCGGCTCTGGCCAGGACGACATCGTCATCGCCGGCGGTGTTGAATCCATGTCGCGCGTCGGCATGGGCGCTTCGGGCGGTTCCTGGTTCATGGATCCGTCGGTCGGCCTGCCGGCCTATTTTGTGCCGCAGGGCGTTTCGGCCGATCTGATCGCCACCAAGTATGGTTTTTCGCGCGCCGACGTTGACGCATACGCGGTCGAAAGCCAGAAGCGCGCCGGAAAGGCCTGGGAAAAGGGCTATTTCAACAAGTCTGTCGTGCCGGTGAAGGACCAGAATGGTCTCATCATCCTCGACCATGACGAACACATGCGCCCGTCGACCGACATGCAGTCGCTGGCCTCGCTCAACCCGTCCTTCACGATGCCGGGCGAGATGGGCGGTTTTGCCGCCGTCGCGCAGCAGCGTTATCCGGAAATCGAGGCAATCGACTACGTCCATCACGCCGGCAATTCGTCAGGTATCGTTGATGGCGCAGCCGCGGTGCTGCTCGGCTCCAAGAAGGGTGGCAAGACCATGGGTCTGCAGCCGCGCGCCCGCATCCGCGCCTTCTCCAACATTGGCTCGGAACCGGCGATCATGCTGACCGGTCCGGTCGACGTGACCGAAAAACTGCTGAAGAACGCCAAGATGACGCTGGCCGACATCGACCTGTTCGAGCTGAACGAGGCCTTCGCCTCGGTGGTGCTGCGCTACATGCAGGCCTTCGACATCGACCACGACAAGATGAACGTCAATGGCGGCGCAATCGCCATGGGCCATCCGCTGGGTGCTACCGGCGCAATGATCTTCGGCACGGTTCTCGACGAACTCGAGCGCCGCAACCTGAACACTGCTCTCGTCACGCTGTGCATCGGCGCTGGCATGGGCACCGCAACCATCATCGAACGCGTTTGATCGGCCGGAAGGAGCAGTATCATGGCTAGCTACAAGAACTTCACGGTCGACATCGACAATGACGGCATCGCGCTCGTCACCTGGGACATGCCCGGCAAGACGATGAACGTCATCGACGAAAGCGTCATTCGTGAACTGGACGCGATCGTTGACCAGGTCATCGCAGACGCCGCCATCAAGGGCGCGGTTGTCACGTCGGGCAAGGACTCGTTCTCCGCAGGCGCTGACCTGACCATGCTCAGCCGCATGACGGCCGAGTTCGCCGGGATGAAGAGTAAGGACGAGAAGAAGGCGATCGAATTCCTGTTCGAATCATCCGGCGCTTTGAACAAGGTGTTCCGCAAGCTGGAAACCTCGGGCAAGCCCTGGGTCGCGGCCATCAACGGCACCTGCATGGGCGGCGCATTTGAGCTGTCGCTCGCCTGCCATGCCCGCGTCGCAGCCGACTCCGACAAGGTGAAGATCGCCCTGCCGGAAGTGAAGGTTGGCCTGTTCCCGGGCGCTGGCGGCACCCAGCGCGTGCCGCGACTGGCAGATCCGCAGGCAGCGCTGCAGATGCTGACATCTGGACAGACGCTGACGCCGGCCAAGGCCAAGTCGATGAACCTGATCACCGAGGTCGTGCCGGCCGACAAGCTGGTTCAGGCCGCAAAAGACCTCATCAAGGGCGGTCTCGATCCGGTCGCGCCTTGGGACAAGAAGGGCTTCAAGCTGCCCGGCGGTCCGATCTATTCGGTAGCAGGCGCAAACCTGTGGCCGCCGGCAATCGCCATCCTGCGCCGCGAAACCTACGGCAACTATCCGGCTGCCGCGGCGATCCTGAAATGCGTCTATGAGGGCCTGCTGGTTCCGTTCGACACTGCACTGCGCATTGAACAGCGCTACTTCACCGAAATCCTGCAGACCACGGAAGCGGCGATGATGATCCGCTCGCTGTTCGTGTCGCTGCAGGAGTTGAACAAGGGCGTTCGCCGTCCCGAAGGCGTGCCGAAGACCAACTTCAAGAAGGTTGGCGTCATCGGCGCGGGCTTCATGGGCGCAGGCATCGCCTATGTCACCGCCAAGGCCGGCATCCCGGTTGTCCTGATCGACCGCGACATGCCGTCGGCAGAAAAGGGCAAGGCCCATTCTGCCGGCCTGCTCGACGACCAGATCAAGAAGGGCCGCTCGACCGCAGACGCCAAGGAAAAGCTGCTGTCGCTGATCACGCCGTCTGACGACTATGCCCAGCTCTCCGGCTGCGACATCGTCATCGAGGCTGTGTTCGAAGACGCCGCCGTGAAGAAGGACGTGACGGAGAAGGTCGAAGCGGTTCTCAAGCCGTCGGCGATCTTTGCCTCGAACACCTCGACCATTCCGATCACCGGCCTGGCCAAGAATTCGAAGCGCCCGAAGAACTTCGTTGGCATCCACTTCTTCTCGCCCGTCGACAAGATGATGCTGGTCGAAGTGATCCTCGGCAAGAAGACCGGCGACAAGGCGGTGGCCACTGCCATCGACTACGTCAACGCCATCAAGAAGACGCCGATTGTCGTCAACGACACGCGTGGCTTCTACGTCAACCGTCTGGTGCTCCGTTACATGTCGGAAGCCTACCAGATGCTGATCGAGGGCGTGCCGGCAGCGATGGTCGACAATGCCGCCAAGATGGCCGGCATGCCGGTTGGCCCGCTGGCGCTGACCGACGAGACAGCGATTGATCTGGCCCAAAAGATCCAGAAGCAGACGATGCGCGATCTGGGTGAAGCCGCTGTCGATCAGGCGCAGGTTGCCCTCATCAACACGCTGGTCGACAAGCATGGCCGCCTCGGCCGCAAGAACGGCAAGGGTTTTTATGACTATCCGGCCAAGCCCGCGAAGAAGCACCTGTGGGCTGGCTTGAAAGACCTCTACCCGCAGCAGGACCCCGACAAGGTTGATGTCGAGGAACTGAAGAAGCGGTTCCTCTATGTGATCTCGCTGGAAGCAGCGCGCATCATGGAAGAGGGTATTGTGGTTGACCCGCGCGAAGCGGACGTCGGCTCGATCCTGGCGATCGGCTTTGCGCCCTACACCGGCGGTGCATTGTCCTACATCGAAGGCATTGGACTCGACGCCTATCTCGACACTGCCAAGCGCCTGCAGAAGAAGTTCGGCAAGCAGTTCAAGGCGCCGAAGCTGCTGGCCGACATGGCGGCCAAGGGCGACACGTTCTACACCCGCTTCAACCCCTACAAGGAAGAGGCGGCCAAGAAGGCGGCTTGATCCGTCAGCTTGATTGACTAACGTCTATTTGCGGCTGGCCGGCTTTTACCGGCCAGCCGCAATCGTTTTTGGCAGTGGTTAAGCGCCGCATTGAGGAATGACGTATGTATATCTGGGGCCGGATAGGATCGATGATGTCGCGCGCGAGGGGCAGGGGCCCGGCGCTGATCGGTGATGTGGCCGAGCATTCGTTCCGCTGCTGGCCGACCGATGTCGACAACTACATGCACATGAACAATGCCCGCTACATGGCGATTGCCGACATTGGCCGCATCGAACTGTTTTTCCGCACCGGCATCTGGGATCTCGGCAAGACGCGCAACTGGTGGCCGCTGATGGGTGGCGGGCAGATTGCCTTCGTCAGGGAGATCAAACTCTGGCAGAAATTCAGCGTCGCCTCCTCGTTCGAAACCTGGGAGGGGCGGCAATTGCTCGGCCTGCACAGCTTCGCGTCAGAAGACGGCAGCCCGCTGGCCATCGTGCGCACGACCATGGGTGTGTTTGATTACACCGAGCGAAAATATCTGCCGATTGATCGCGTGGCCGAAGCCATTGGTCAGCCGGAGCGGCCCCGCGCGCCGGATCAAGGCGAAGTGAATTTCATGCAGTCGCACGCAGACTTGCGGGCTCTGGCCCGGCCTGCGACAACCCGCTGAAGCCCGTTCGCACTGTTCCGGGCAGTTTGGAGGACCCGAAACATGCAAGTCGTTGTCGACTATTTCCTGACCTCGGTTTCGCCCTGGACCTATCTTGGCCACCGGCCAGCGCAGGAAGTGGCGGCCCGCCACGGCGCGACGCTGAAGGTAAGGCCGGTCAATCTGGGCGAAATGTTCAAGGTGTCGGGGCAGGTTGGTGTCGCTGACCGGCCGGCGGTGCGCCAGCGTTATCGCAATATCGAATTGCAGCGTTTTGCCGAAATGCGCGGCCGAAAGCTAAATCTCAAGCCAAAATATTTCCCGGCCAATCCGGCGCTGGCCGATCTGTCGATCATTGCTGTGGTGCAGTCGGGCCGTGACCCGTTCCCCTATATGGATCGGGTGTTCTCCGCGGTCTGGGCCGACGAGCGCGACATTTCAGACGCTGCCGTCCTGCATGATCTGCTGACCGCGACTGGTCACAATGCCGACGCCATGCTGGAGCGCGCGCAGCTGCCTCAGGCGGCCGAGGTGCGCGCGCAGAATACTGCGGACGCGATTGCAGCCGACGCAACCGGCGTGCCGTCCTTTGTGCTCAATGGCGAGCCATTCTGGGGCCAGGACCGTCTCGATATGCTCGACCGTGCGCTGTCGTCGGGCCGTGCGCCTTTCAAGTCCTAGGATCAGGACTCTAGGTCGTAGTGACAAATTAACGCTTGGCTGCGTTGGCGACCAAAATTGGTCGTGAACAGGAGAAAAGCGCAAGGCGGTGTTGACCACCGTCGAGCATTTTCAACGCATTCACGGACGATTTTGGCCCAACCCCGAAGGGGCCGCGCGCAAATCCATCATTCCGGCGTCGCTCGTCGTCGAATATGCACTGCATGTCCGTCCTCCTCGCTCCTGGGACTGACGGATTTCCGCTGCGGCGCAGACAAACGTTAATTCGTCACTACGACCTAGACAGCGGCCCAAAACCTCGTTAGGCAGGAAAGGTATTTTTTCCTGTTTCCGGGAGCAGCGCCATGCTGTCTCATGAACGAGTCTGGGCGGCGATAGACGCATTGGCCGAACGCTATGAGCTGTCGGCGTCAGGTCTGGCAAAGCGCGCCGGGCTAGACTCGACCGCCTTTAACAAGTCGAAACGCACTTCGGCGGACGGGCGTCCGCGCTGGCCGTCCACAGAGTCGCTCGCCAAGATTTTTGAGGCGACTGGTTCCTCGGTTGAGGATTTTGTCGTGCTCATTCGCGGTGGCTCGAACCGGCCGTCGCGCGGCGCGGAGCCAAGTGTGCCGCTGCTCGGCTTTGCGCAAGCCGGTGCTGGCGGCTTTTTTGATGATGCCGGTTTTCCGGTTGGCCAAGGGTGGGATCTGGTCGAGATTCCTTCGGCTACGCGCGAAGGCACTTATGCGCTGGAAGTGCAGGGCGATTCCATGTTGCCGCTCTACCGCAATGGTGACCGGCTGGTGGTTGATCCGCAAGAAACCGTGCGGCGCGGCGACCGTGTTGTGGTCAAGACGCGAGGCGGCGAGGTGATGGCCAAGGTCCTGTCGCGCCAGACGCAGAAGCAGCTCGAACTCGTCTCGCTGAATCCGGAACATCCTACCCGGACGGTCGCCGTCACCGAGGTCGAATGGGTGGCGCGGATCGTGTGGGCAAGTCAGTAACGGGTCAATTGTTGACTTGCCTTCGCTGGCTGCCGCACCATGCGGGAAATATGGACAGGCAGTACACGTGGAATTTGCAGCTTTGGACCGGACATTTCGCATAGCCGGCCTTGGCGTGGCTATTGCAGTCGTTGCCGCGACTGTGTCGCTCGCCCAGACAGAAGCGCCTGCGTCCGGCAAAAGTCCGCGCATCGTCGCACCGCAATTGATTGCGCCGCCCGAAGGCGCACAGTCAGACCTGCAACGGATCGAGCCGCGCCCGCCACTCGACGGCGCGGCAATCCAGGGCAATGACATTGTCCCGGCAACCCCGAAACCGCAGGCGCTGCCAGCAAAGAAGCTGCTCAAGGCAGATCCGCTTCTGTTTGCGCCGGTTGCCGAGCAGGCGGGCGTGTTGCAGGCAGAGGGCCGCGCCATCACGATTTCCGGCGTCGAACCGGTGCCGGTCGACGAAATGTGTGGCCAGGATGCAGGCACGCCCTGGCCGTGCGGCATGGCTGCGCGCACCGCGTTTCGCGGTTTCCTGCGAGGCCGGGCCGTGCGCTGCGAATTTCCAGATGGCGATGTGCCCGAAACGGTGACAGTGCCCTGCCGGCTGGGCAATCGCGATCTTGGCGAATGGCTGGTGGCCAATGGCTGGGCGCGCGCTGCAGACGAAAACTACAAGGACGCGGCAAAGGCTGCAGAAGAGGCAAAGCGCGGCCTGTTTGGCCCGCCGCCGCGCGAACTGGCAGCCAGCCTGCGCGCGCGAGCTGCCGGATCGCCGGGTTCGACGGTGCTGCCGTCCGGCGATCTCAGCATTTTGCCATCCGGTGCAGACGCGCCGCCGGAACCGGGTGTTGGTATTGCGCCTCCGCCTGCACTCGCACCGGTAATCCAGTCAGCACCCTTGCCGCCGCCGTCACAGCCTTCGGCCGAGTAGCGGCTACGCTTTTGGTTCGGTCACCAGCTTGCCGGCCACGGCTTCCTCGATCAGCTTGCGCGTATTGTCGATGCCATAGAGCGCGGCAAACGAGCCGAAGCGCGGCCCGCGCTCCTGGCCGATGACCGTCTGATAGATCATCTGGAAGAAGGCGACCGACACGCCGGGACCGCCGCTCGGGCTCTTCTTGTCGTGATCCTGATAGCGCTCGATGGCGCGCGCAACGTCGAGCGCCGCGTTCTGGATCGTCTCGCTGTCAGCCTCCGCCGGCAGTTCGCCGAGCTTGCCGGCAAGCGCCTGCAGGGCTGAACGCTCGACATCATCCGCTGCTCGATAGACCTTCGCCGGTTTGACGAAATCGTCGTAGTAGCGGATGGCGTAGCCAATGAGCCGGTCAAGCTCGGGATGGGTGTTGTGGTTCACGCCCGGCGCATAGCGCGAGATGAACCCCCACAGCACGTTGCGGTCGTGCGCATTCGATGCACTCACCAGATTGAGCAGCAGCGCAAAGCTGACCGGGAGATCGATCGCAGGCGGATTGCCGTCATGGATGTGCCAGACAGGGTTGCCGAGCTTTTCCTTCCATTCCTGCTTCGGATAGGCCGACAGAAATGAATAATACTCGTCGACTGCCTTGGGGATGACGTCGAAATAGAGTTTTTTCGCCTGCCGTGGCCGCTGGAACATGTAGAGCCCGAGGCTCTCGGTCGGCGCATAGGTCAGCCACTCGTCGATCGTCAGGCCGTTGCCCTTCGACTTGGAAATCTTCTGGCCAAGCTCGTCGAGGAACAGTTCGTAGACAAAGTGCTCGGGCGCCTTGCCGCCGAGGATGACGCAGATACGGTCATAGACTGACGCGTTGGTCTGGTGGTCCTTGCCGAACATTTCGAAATCGACGCCGAGCGCCGCCCAGCGCATGCCGAAATCCGGCTTCCACTGCAGCTTCACTGCGCCGCCGGTGACCGGGAGCGTCGTGTCGGTGCCGTCCTCGTCGTCGAATGTGATCGTGCCGGCCTTGGCGTCGACAGCCTTCATTGGCACGTAAAGCACCCGGCCCGTCTTCGGCGAAATCGGCAGGAAGGGGCTGTAGGTCGCCTGCCGCTCTGGTCCGAGCGTCGGCAACATCACTTTCATGATCGCGTCATACTTTTCAGCCGCCTTGAGCAGCGTCGCGTCGAACCGGCCCGACTTGTAATAGTCGGTGGCGGACGCAAACTCGTAGTCGAAGCCGAACGTATCGAGGAACCGCCGCAGCATCGCATTGTTGTGGTGGCCAAAGCTCTCATAGTCGCCGCCGAACGGGTTCGGAACGACGGTCAGGGGCATGTGCAGGTAAGGTTCGAGGAACGCTTTGTCCGGCACGTTGTCCGGGATTTTTCGCATGCCGTCCATGTCGTCGGAAAACACCAGCAGCCGCGTCGCCACCTTGTCTTCGGTCAGCACGCGGAAGGCGTGGCGAACCATGGTCGTGCGCGCCACTTCGCCAAACGTGCCGATATGCGGCAGGCCGGACGGGCCGTAGCCGGTTTCAAAAAGGATGCTCTCCGGCCAGTCGCGGCCCTTGTAGCGTGCGATGATTTTGCGCGCTTCCTCGAACGGCCATGCCTTGCTGTCGCGCGCGGCAGCGACGATGTCCGGCTGGATGACAGGTGGGTTCGAGCGGTCGGTCATGGTAAACTGGCTTCTGCGGGCTGGAAAAACGCGTCTTGCTATGGACGAACGGCGGCCAAGGTCAAGGAAAAACGCCAATATTGCCAGCCTTGAACCGCTTGGCGTTGCGTTCGGCCGCCGGACAACCTAGCTCTTGCATTCAACCGGAACCGACCCATGCCAAACCCGACTGCCCATGAAGCCTTGATCTACCTGATGGTGGTGACATCTGCCGCTGACCGCGAGATGAATGATGTCGAACTGGCGCATATCGGCGATTCCGTCCGCAGCTGGCCGATCTTCCTCGACTATGATGAGGCGGATCTGGTGCATGCCGCACGCGACTGCCAGCAGATCCTGCAAGAGCCGGGCGGACTGGAAAAGGTCTATCAGATTGTGCTGGAAGCAGTGCCGCTGCACATGCACGACACCGCCTATGCGATTGCGGTGGAAGTGGCAGTGATCGACCGCGAGATGCGGCTGGAAGAAGCGCGCGTGCTGCACCGCCTGCGCTCATGGCTGGCGATTGACGATACAACGGCGCGCGCGATCGAACTGTCGGCCAAGGCGCGCCACCGCACCCTGACCTGATGGCATGGACCACGTCAGCGAACCCACCGTCCGCCTGATCGCCTTTCTGGCGATTTTTGGCGCGATGGCGGTGTTTGAGCTGTGGTCGCCACGGCTTGAACGGCCGGAGTTTGCCGGCGCGCTGAAAGCACGGCGCTGGGTGACCAATCTCGGACTCGTTGTCTTGTCTTCGGTCGTCTTGCGCATCGTCTTTCCGGCTGCCGCCGTTGGCGCTGCCGTGTGGGCGCAATCGCGCGGTTGGGGCCTGCTGCCGGCGCTGGGCGTGCCGCCGTGGCTCGCCGGCATCATCGCCTTCATCGTGCTCGATTTTGCCATCTGGCTGGAGCATCTTGTCTTTCACAAGGTTCCCGTTTTCTGGCGGCTGCACAGGGTGCACCATGCCGATACCGGTTTTGATGTGACGACTGGCCTGCGCTTTCATCCGCTGGAAATCATCGTCTCCATGCTGTGGAAGGCGGCTGTCATTGTTGCGCTTGGCGCGCCCTACCTGGCGGTGCTGATCTTCGAGATCGTGCTGAACGGCTCCTCCATGTTCAACCATGCCAATGTCAGGCTGCCGCTGCCGCTCGACCGGGCGCTGCGCAAACTGATCGTGACGCCCGACATGCACCGCGTCCACCATTCGGTGATCCGGCGCGAGACCGACTCCAATTACGGCTTCAACTTTTCATTCTGGGACCGGCTGTTTGGCACCTATCGGCCCGAGCCAGAGGCCGGGCAGACCGGCATCGAGATCGGCCAGCCGCAATGGCGCGACGACCGCCCGGCGCGCATTGGCTGGGCGCTGCTCTTGCCGTTCCGGCGTCAGTAAAAACTCACCGGAAAATAGCGCAAATAGAGTTCGGCAAACACGCCCTTGGCCTGCAATTCGCGCAGCGCATAGTTGAACGCGTCGGCCAGCACGGCGTTCTCAGGCGTTACGGCAATCGCCAGTCCTAGTCCGAAATAGCTCGGCGCCAGATAGGGTCCGCCAGCAAACTTGCAGCAGGCTTTTGCGTCCTGCCCGGCCAGCCAGAACGATAGCCGCATGCCGTCGCCAAATGCTGCGTCCAGCCTGCCGCCGCGCAGGTCGTCGTAAAGCCATTGCGGTTGCGAATAGGTGATCGGCTTTGCCGCCGGAAACAGTGCCCGCAGCATCCTCTCATGCGCGGTGCCGGCGACAACCCCGACGCGCTTGCCGTCGAGCGCCTTGACCATAGGCTCGGCGGCGGCCGACGCCTTGGGCACGATGAAGCGGGCGGGAAATTCCAGATAGGGCCGGGTGAACACGTAGCGGTCGCGCGTCTCGGCATTGATCGCCAGCCCTGCCATCAGCGCCTCGCCCTGACCGGCCGACATTGCGGCGTCCAACTCGCTCCACGGCAGCGCCTGGATCTGGCATTTTTCGAGAATGCCAAGTTCGCCGCAGATGCGCCGCGCCAGATCGACATGAAAACCCGACAGACGCCCCTGCGCATCAAGGTAGTTGAATGGCGGAAAGTCGGTCGTGGTCAGAAACCGCAGCCGCTCGACATTGGCGATCTCAGGCTTTGGCAGCCGTTCCTTCAGGTCCCAGAAATTGGGGATCTTTGGACCATCGGCGAGGGCCGCGGTGGAAAAGGCAAACAGGGCCGCCAGTAGAGTCAAAAAGCGCAATTTGTGTTCCCGGTTTGCCTGGACGGCCATTACGCAAGCTGCATATCACGGCGTGCGGGCCTCATCCACTACACTCCGGATGCAACTTGCGATTGACATTTGGCAATTTCAGTTGTGACTTTGCTGTCTAAGTATTTGCGTCCGGCGGGCAGGCGGGCATGTGGCGTACGGGTGGGGACGATGTTCTGGTCGGTAGCGGCGTGGCCCACAGCCACGCTTACCCGGGTTCGTCGCCACTTGACGGCTGGACGGCCATGGATGCGCCGTTTCCGTCCGCGCCGGTTGATCTCCGCACACCAAACTCCAGTTCGCCCGACCCGGAGCGGGCAATCTGGCTGTCGGTTGCACGGCAGATCGGTCTGTCTCAGATGGAACTGGACAATTCATCGGAACGGGCAGCGCAGATCGGGTCGTCACTGGCGGCAGAACTCCTGACAAGACCGGACGTCAGCGAGGCCGGGCTCTACCGGGCGCTTGCCAACGCGCTGGGCGTGGCGATTTGCTTCCGGCTTGACGCGGCACGGATGCAGCTCAATGCAAGACAGGCGGCCATGCTGCTTGGCGGCTCGGGGAGCCAATATCCGATCCGTTACACTGGCGGCAACGGAGCCACCGTCTATCTCTACTCGCCAGACCCCTGCGGGCTGGACGTGTTTGTAAGTCACATCTTGTCGATACCCGGCGCCCCGCAGCGGCTCGTGCTGACGCCGCGTTGCGTCATGCGGGCCGCGCTTGCCGAAATCGCCCGCCCTGCACTGGTCGCGAAGGCACGCGACAGGCTTTTTCTACAAACGCCACTCTTGTCTGCACGCACGCTGGCGAATGGCTGGCAGGGCGTATTGGCAGGCATTCTGCTGGTCAGCCTGCCGGTCGGCCTCTTGCTGCACCAGTCCGCAATGCTGATGGCAATTCACCTCTTTGCGACCCTGTTCTTCTTTTGCGGTATCGCCATCCGGCTGGCGGCAATCCGGTCTGTCGCTGCCGGGCCACCGCCGCTTCTAACGAATGTCCGGCGCGTGCCGCTTTACACGATCCTTGTCGCGCTGCGTCATGAGGCGGCTATCGTGCCTGAATTGCTTGTCGCACTCGGCAAGGTCAGATGGCCGCGATCCCGGCTGGAAATCAAGTTTGTCTGCGAAGCAGATGATCGCTCGACGATCGAGGCCATCAAGGCAGTCGGGCTGCGTTCCTGGGCTTCAGTAATCGAAGTGCCGGACGGAATGTTGAAAACCAAGCCAAATGCCTTGTGTTTTGCGCTACCGCAGACGTCCGGCGAGTTTGTCGTGCTCTATGATGCCGAAGACAGGCCTGCGCCCGGTCAGCTGATCGAGGCATGGCGGCGGTTTGAATCAAGTGAAGACGATCTGGCCTGTCTGCAAGCGCCATTGCACATCGACAATTGGCGCACCGGCATCTTGCCGCGCATGTTTGCGCTCGAATACGCTTCCCTGTTCAGGCGGATATTGCCGATGCTCGGGCGCAACGGTCTGGTGATGCCGCTGGGCGGAACATCAAACCATTTTCGCCGTGACGCGTTGGAACTGGTCGGCGCATGGGACCCCTATAATGTCACCGAAGACGCCGACCTCGGCATCAGGCTCGCGCGGTTCGGGTTTCGCTCCGATGTGATTGAACAGCCAACGGGCGAAGATGCCCCGGACGGGTTTGGCGTCTGGCTGCGGCAACGTTCGCGCTGGATGAAGGGCTGGATGCACACACTTCTGGTACACACACGCCGGCCGATGCGGCTGGTCACGTCACTCGGATTCGGGTCAGCCGCTATCGTTCTCCTGATGATGGCGGGCATCGTCGTCTCTGCGCTGCTGCATCCGTTTGTCTTGTTCTCTGGCGTCTGGTTTGCGGTCGAATATGCGGCGGGTGTGACGCTGTCGCCAATGGGGCAGGCGCTGTTTGTGCTCGATGTCGCCAACCTTGTGCTGGGCTATTCCGCCTTCCTGGCGCTGGGATGGATCGCGATTGGGAAGTCGCAGGCGCGTCGCGGTTTCTGGAAAGTCATCGCGTTCACCCCGGTCTACTGGATGATGTTGTCACTGGCCGCATGGCGCGGACTTTTCCAGCTGCTGACCCAGCCGCACAAGTGGGAAAAGACCCCGCACAAGCCGCATCGGCAGTTGGCGCAGGGCTCTGCTCTCAAGCAACGGCGGCTGCTTTATGCCGACAGGAAACCCGGGCCTTCACCAATGATTTTCGGGTCTTCCGCGCCCACCACTTCGCCGTCGCGTCCCTTGTAGGGGATGGTGCGCAGAATGCGCCGCATCACCGCCAGGCGGGCGCGCTTCTTGTCGTTGGAGCGCACGATTGTCCAGGGCGACGCGCTGGTGTGGGTGCGAGCGATCATCGTATTGCGCGCCCCGGTATACTGGTCCCACATCTTCATGCCGGCAAAGTCGATGGGCGAAAATTTCCAGTTCTTCAGCAGCGAGTGACGCCGGTCGTGGAAACGCTTCAGCTGCATTTCCTGGCCGATGTCGAGCCAGATCTTGAAGAAGCGGATGCCTTCATTGCGGATCAGCTGTTCAAACTTCGGCGTCTCTTCCAGAAACAGTTCGTGCTGCTCGGGCGTGCAAAAGCCCATCACCGGCTCGACGCCGCCGCGGTTGTACCAGGAGCGGTCAAAGGTGACGAATTCGCCCGATGTCGGAAACTGCGACACATAACGCTGATAATACCATTGGCCGCGTTCGGTTTCGGTCGGCTTGGTCAGCGCCACATTGCGCGCCGAGCGCGGGTTCATGTTTTCGCGGATCGCACCAATCGTACCGCCCTTGCCCGCGGCGTCACGGCCTTCAAACAGCACGATGACGCGCTCGCCCGCCTGCTGCATCCAGGTCTGCAGCTTGACCATCTCGATTTGCAGGGCCTCATAGTCCTTGTCGTAATGCTTGCCCTTCATCTTCTCGTCATAGGGAAAGCCGCCTGATGTCAGCGCCTTCTTCTCCACCCAGTCCGGAAGTTTGGGGTCATTGATGTCGAATTCGCGCTTCTTGCCATCGATTGTCAGCTCGATCGTGCCAAGGGCGTCCTTGCCGCCGGAAGCGTTCTTGTCTTTGGTGTCTGCCATGTCGGATCAGCCTTTTCGTCTGTTGAACTCATGCTATTGGGAGGGCGGATGCGCGTAAAGCGCGACTTGAGATGACAGTGAACGGCGAAGATCCCGAAACGCAGACATGGATCGGCGCAGCCATCGGACGGCTGATCGCCGCGCGCTGGTTGCTGCTGGCTGCCTTTGCAGGTCTTGCTCTGGATGTGGCTATCGGCACCTCACCGGGCATTGTCGCAACCGCTGTCGCGCTGCTGGTGCTGGCAGTGCTGTTTGTGCCGCGCTGGACCCGGCGCGAGCGCCGTATCGAGCGTGCAGCTGAGACAGTCCAGGGGCAGAACGCCGTATTGAGCGCCGACGACCTGGCAGACGCTGTGGCCGATCCGTTGATCGTCTTCGACAGTTCCGGCGCAGTTGTGAAATTGAACGCGGCCGCGTCTGCTGCATTTGGTGATCTGCCCGCAGGCGCATCGCTCGCGCTGCGTTTCCGTGCGCCTGAAATTCTGCAGCTCATCGAAACCGTCAGCGCGACTGGCAAGGCAGGTGTGACCGACTATCTCGAACGCGTGCCGGTGGAACGCTGGTTCCGGGTGAACGCCGCGCCCGCAGGCGAACGCGGGGCGCTGTTTGTCATCATCTTTCGCGACCAGAGCGAGGTACGCCGCATTGACCGCATGCGCGCCGATTTTATCGCCAATGCCAGCCACGAATTGCGAACGCCACTGGCATCGATCACCGGTTTCATCGAGACCCTGCGCGGACCGGCGCGTGATGACCCGAAAGCGCGCGACCAGTTTTTGCAGATCATGCAGGACCAGACCAGCCGCATGGCGCGGCTGATCGACGATCTTCTGTCGCTGTCGCGGCTGGAGATGAAGCCGTACTTCGACGCCTCCGGGCGGGTCGATCTGGTTCCGCTTATCGGCGGCGTGGCAAGCGCGTTGTCGCCGCTGGCAACAGAGACCGGCGTGACCATTGAGCAGACATTTGGCGATGGGCCGGCGCTTGTCGCCGGCACAAACGATGAACTCATCCAGGTGTTCGAGAATCTGATCGAAAACGCCTGCAAATATGGCCGCTCGGGTGGCAGGGTCGAGATTGCTATCAACCGCGCTGGCGTCGATGGCGGCGTTGACGTCTCGGTCCGCGATTTCGGCGATGGCATTCCCGAAGAACATATCCCGCGCCTCACCGAACGTTTTTACCGTGTCGACGCGGAATCGAGCCGTGGCCAGAAGGGCACGGGCCTGGGGCTTGCTATCGTCAAGCACATCCTGACCCGCCACAAGGCGCGGTTGTCAATCCGCTCCAAGCTCGGCCAAGGCTCGGCGTTCACGGTGCACTTCCCGCCGGTCTGATTTTTCGCGGCAACAATCAGTGGCTTCTTTTTTCCGTCACGGTACTGGCTTACCTGTCTTATCCTTGGGGAGGGCAACATCAGGTGTCGATGACAGCGCAGCACATCGTCCGGTCGTTTGACGAGGATCTGAAATTTCTGGCAAACCGGATCGCCGCAATGGGCGGACATGCCGAGCGTATGGTCGACCAGGCAGTAACGGCGCTGGTCAATCTTGATCTCGACCTGGCACGCCGCGTGGTGGCTGACGACGCCTTTCTCGACCAGACGCAGCGCGAGATCGATGATCGCGCCATCTTCATCATCGCCAAACGCCAGCCTCTGGCGCAGGACCTGCGCGAGATCATCGGCACGATCCGTATTTCGGGTGATCTGGAGCGTGTCGGCGATCTTGGCAAGAATATCGCCAAGCGGGTGGCGGCTGTTCAGGAGAACCGCCAGACGGTGCAATTGTTTCGCGGGTTGCAGGCGCTTGCCGAACTTGCGCTGACACAGCTGAAGGACGTGCTCGACACCTATGCCTCGCGCTCGGTCGAGCGCATCGGCATGGTGCGCGACCGCGACGAGCAGATCGACGCGATGTATACGTCGCTGTTCCGCGAATTGCTGACCTACATGATGGAAGATCCGCGCAACATCACCGCCTGCACCCATCTTCTGTTCTGCGCCAAGAACATCGAGCGCATCGGCGACCACGCCACCAACATTGCCGAGACGGTCTATTACATTGTCACCGGCCAGCAGATGCCGGTCGAGCGGCCCAAGGAAGATAAAAGCCACCGCGTCGTGGTCAGCGGCGAAGGCTGATCCCGCTTCCGGTCACAAAATAGCCCGGCAATGCCGGGCTGTTTTGTCGTCATCGCCGTATTGTGCCTATCGGCGGCGGCGCTCCGAAGCAGGCTGGAACGCCAGCTTTGAGTGATATTTGCAATAAGGGCCGGTTTCAGCCGGGTCATTGCCGCAGAAGCTGAAATCTTCCGACAGCGGGTCGCCATTCGGCCATTTGCAGGTGCGCTCGGTCAGCTCGACCAGCCGCAGCCGGCGCGAGATTGGCACCACTACATTTTCAGGCTGCGCGCGCATGGTAACCTGCGGCACATATTCGGCGTCGAACTGTACCTGCAGTGCGGTTGCGCCGACCGACATCGGCATCGAGCGCACCATCGTCGTCGTCCGCCCGCCGGTCTTTGGCGCTGCGACTGGCGGCTTTGCTACTTTCTTGGGCCGGGCCGGTGCGGCGGCAGCGCGGCCGCGGCTCGACAGTTTCAGCCGGTGGACCTTGCCGATCACCGCATTGCGGCTGACGCCGCCCAATTGGGCCGCGATCTGGCTGGCGCTGAGGCCTTCGCTCCATAGTTTTCTCAACATTTCGACGCGTTCGTCGTTCCAGTTCATGTGCACCGCTCCTCGAGCTTTTGCGTGAACCGAATCGGAATCCTACTGCGGCCCGTGAACTCGGGTGCCGCACCACATTTATTCGGATTACTTGGTCCGCCGCACGATATTTTGTATTTGTTGGCCCTAAACTACCGCACCGGCTGACTCCGTGACAAGAGTCAGGGAGGCAACACGAATCGGATTTGTCGGTTTTCCCCAACTTGGGTTGCAGCCGCCGCTGCAGCCCGTGCCAGAGAAAGACACCAACAGCCGGAACCCCGGCTCATTGACATACCGGTCGAAAGAAACAATATTCCAACGACCGAGCCGCCCGTGGGGCGGCTCTTTTGATTTGGGGTTTCAATTCGGCGAAAACAAGTCCGGCAGCTGCTGGACACGCCCTGGACGGAAGATAATGACAGCAGGCGCTCTCTACCAATCCTTCTCTCGCATTCCGCTCGAATTTGAACGTGGAGAAGGATGTTGGCTGGAGACGCAATCGGGTGAGCGTTACCTCGATTTCGCCGGCGGTATCGCGGTCAATTCGCTTGGCCACAGCCATCCGCATCTGGTCAAGGCGCTGACCGATCAGGCACAAAAACTCTGGCACGTCTCCAATCTCTATCGTGTGCCCGGACAGGAGCGGCTGGCCGAACGGCTGGTCGAGAACTCGTTTGCCGACCGTGTCTTCTTCACCAATTCGGGCGCCGAGGCGCTGGAATGCGCCATCAAGACCGCGCGCCGCTATCAATATGTCAACGGCCACCCGGAAAAGTTCCGCATCATCACCTTTGAAGGTGCGTTCCACGGCCGCACGCTGGCGACCATCGCCGCCGGCGGCCAGAAAAAGTATCTCGAAGGCTTTGGCCCGGCCGTCGAAGGTTTTGACCAGGTGCCATTTGGCGATATTGCTGCCGCCAAGGCCGCGATCACGCCCGAAACTGCTGCGATCCTGATTGAGCCGCTGCAGGGCGAAGGCGGCATCCGTGAACTGCCGGCCGGCGGGCTCGCCGCGTTGCGCAAGCTGTGCGACGACAATGGACTGCTGTTGATCCTCGACGAGGTCCAGTGCGGCATTGGCCGCACCGGAAAGCTGTTTGCCTATCAGTGGACCGACGTCCAGCCTGACATTGTTGCGATTGCAAAAGGCATCGGCGGTGGTTTCCCGGTCGGCGCGTGCCTGGCTACCGAAGCAGCCTCCGCCGGTATGACGCCCGGCACCCACGGCACCACCTTTGGCGGCAACCCGCTTGCCATGGCAGTCGGCAATGCTGTGCTCGACATCGTGCTCGCTGACGGTTTCCTTGATGAAGTGTCGCGCAAGGCGCTGCTGCTGAAGCAGGGGCTGGCAAGTGTTGCCGACGATTATCCCGACGTCATCGAAGACGTTCGTGGTTTTGGCCTGATGGCCGGCGTCAAGTGCAAGATGCCGAACGGCGACGTCAATGCCGCCATCCGCGCCGAACATATGCTGATGGTGCCAGCCGGCGACAATGTGCTGCGCCTGTTGCCGCCGCTGGTCGTCTCGGATGACGAAATCCGCACCGGCGTCGAGCGTATTCGCGCTGCCGCCGCGAACCTGTCCTCCGCTGCCCAGTCAGCCGCCTGATCGGAATCGTCATGTCTGACCCGCGTCACTTCACGGACCTTTCAGCCGTCAGCGCCGAGACGTTGCGCGGCATGCTTGACGACGCCATTGCGCGAAAGACCCGCCTCAAAGCCGGCGTCACCGAACAGCCGCTCGCTGGAAAAGTCCTGGCGATGATCTTTGACAAGCCGTCGACGCGCACCCGCGTGTCGTTTGATGTCGGCATGCGCCAGCTTGGCGGCTCGACCATTATGCTGCCCGGCACGGAGATGCAGCTTGGCCGATCTGAATCGATTGCCGACACGGCGCGTGTCCTGTCGCGCTATGTCGATGCGATCATGATCCGCACCACTGACCACGCGCGCATGATCGAACTGGCCGAAAACGCCTCTGTGCCGGTCATCAACGGTCTGACCGACGACACCCATCCGTGCCAGATCATGGCCGACATCATGACGTTTGAAGAGCATCGCGGACCGGTGAAAGACCGGCTGATCGCATGGTCGGGCGACGGCAACAATGTGCTGCATTCGCTGATCGAAGGGTCTGCCCGGTTCGGCTACCGCATCAACTATGCTTCACCCGCCGGCAGCGAGCCTGAACAGCGTTATGTCGACTGGGCGGAACGCAATGGCGGCCGCGTCGCGTCGCTGCGCACCGCGGAAGAGGCCGTCGCTGGCGCTGACGCTGTCGTCACTGATTGCTGGGTGTCGATGAACCAGGAGCATCGCGCCCGCGGCCACAACGTATTCTTGCCGTTCCAGGTCAACGCCAAGCTGATGGCGCAAGCCAGTCCGGACGCGCTGTTCATGCACTGCCTGCCCGCCCATCGCGGCGAGGAGGTCACCGACGAGGTGATCGACGGCCCGAACTCGGTGGTGTTTGACGAGGCCGAAAACCGCCTGCACGCTCAGAAGGCCGTGCTGGCCTGGTGCCTCGGCGCGGCTTGAAGATAGCCGGGCCTGACCCCATCTAAGCCGCACATCATTCAAATTTGACGCGCGCGTGCCGGTTCCATCTGGATGCTGGCCGCGTCACAATGCGTAGCGGGGCATTCATGCAAACAAGCGGAACCGACACTTTGAACAAGACTGGCGCAAAGAAGCTGGGCGATTTCGGCTTTGCCGGCGACGACGTTGTCGTGCCGTTCGAGGTGGCAAAGCTCGACGTGCGCGGCCGCGTGGTGCAACTGGGCGGCGCGCTCGACGCGATCCTGTCGCGCCATGATTATCCGGAGCCGGTTTCGCGCCTGCTGGCTGAAGCCGCCGTGCTCACCGTGCTGCTCGGCGCATCGCTCAAGTTTGAAGGCAAGCTGATCCTGCAGACCCGGTCGGACGGACCGGTCGACATGCTGGTGGTTGATTTCACCACGCCGTCGGCACTGCGTGCCTATGCCCGTTTTGATGCAGAACGCGTCGCTGCGGCGATCGAGGCCGGCCAGATTTCGGCGCCTGACCTGCTGGGCAAGGGCGCGCTTGCCTTCACCATCGACCAGGGCGAGTTTGCCCAGCGTTATCAAGGCATTGTCGAGCTCAACGGCCAATCGCTCGACGAGGTGGCGCGCGACTATTTCCGCCAGTCGGAGCAGATCCCGACCGATGTTCGCCTCGCGGTCGCCCGCCAGGTGACGCGTGGCGACAATGGCCCGCAAGAGGCCTGGCGCGCTGGCGGCCTGCTGATCCAGTTCCTGCCAGACGCACCCGAGCGGCAGCGCGTGACCGACCTGCATGGCGGCGACGGCGCGACAGCCGCCGAAGACAAGTCCGACGACGCCTGGCGCGAAGCCACAGCCTTGCTCAACACGGTCGAGGCTTCCGAACTGCTCGACCCGACGGTTGAGCCCGAGCGGCTTTTGTTCCGGCTGTTTCACGAGCAGGGCGTGCGGGTGTTTGAGGGCACAAAGATCCTCGATCAGTGCACCTGCTCGCGCGACCGCATCAAGGGCATCCTGTCGGGCTTCACGGCCGAAGAGATCAAGGATTCCACCGAGGACGGCGAGATCAAGGTGTCCTGTGAGTTCTGCTCCACCGCCTACACGTTCGACCCGGCCGATTTCGCGCAGTCCGAAGCCCGCTAGTTCACCGTTCGCACGACATTGGGCAGGTCGAGCGCAAAGGCCGGAATCTGCACGTCAAACGTCTCGCCGCCCGATGACCGCATCGTATAGGCGCCGACCATGAAACCGGTCGGCGTCGTCAGCGGACAGCCCGACGTGTATTGATAGCTGTCGCCCGGATCGAGCCCCGGCTGCTCGCCCACGACGCCGGGGCCACGCACTTCTTCCACCTTGCCGTTGCCGTCGGTGATCCGCCAGTAGCGGGTCAGCAATTGCACGAAACCGTCCGAATTGTTGATGATCGTGATCCGGTAGGCCCAGACGAATTTTGGCTCGTCCGGGTCCGACCGTTCTTCGAGATAGAACGGCTCGGCGTTGACTTCGATGTTGCGCGTCACGGCGCTGTACATGATGGTCGCCTCTTGCTGTAACCCAAACTGTCGCCGACACCCGGTGGCGGGTCAACAGTCTTGGAGGATGATTTGCTTGACGGTTGGGCAAGGCGGCAGCTTGATCCGGCGGTAGACCGGCTGGCATCAGCCTTGGCCGGTGCCGGCGTCAGCGCCAATGCCATCACCTTCGCCGCCTTTGCAACAGGCGCCGCTGCTGCTGCGGCCATCGTCTCCGGCTGGTTCTGGACAGCCATCGCGCTCATTCTTGTCAGCCGCCTGGGCGATGCGCTTGATGGCGCGGTCGCCGCCCGCACAGCCCGCACGGACCTTGGCGGCTATCTCGACATCGTGCTCGACTTTGTCTTTTACGGCCTGATCCCGCTTGCCTTTGTCATCCATGACCCGGCGGCCAATGGCGTCGCCGGGGCTGTGTTGCTGGCGGCGTTCTATGCCAACGGTGCGAGCTTTCTGGCCTATGCGATCATCGCCGAAAAACGCGGCCTCACATCTGAGGCGAGGGGCCAAAAGTCGATCTTTTTCACCACCGGGCTGGCCGAGGCGACGGAGACGATTGCCGTCTTCATCGCCTTCTGCCTGTTCCCGTTCTGGTTCGCGCAAATTGCCTATGTCTTCGCGGCAATCACCGCCTGGACGACGCTCAGCCGCATCGTGCTGGCGTGGCGAATGATCGGTTAGTCCGCCGCCAGCGCCTGTTCCAGATCGGCGATCAGATCGTCAACGTCTTCCAATCCGACCGACAGCCGCAGCGTGCCCTCGACAATGCCGAGTTCGGCGCGCGCGTCTTCGGCCAGGTTCTTGTGCGTGGTCGTCGCCGGATGGGTAATCAGGCTCTTCGCGTCGCCCAGATTGTTGGAAATCTTGATGATCTCCAGCGCGTTCGACAGCGCAAACGCCGCCTTCTTGCCGCCCTTCAACTCAAAGCAGATCAGGGTCGATCCGCCCGACATCTGCCGCCGGATGATGTCGGCCTGCGGATGGTCGGCGCGGCCCGGGTAGATCACGCGGGCAATGTCGTTGCGCGCCGCCAGCCAGTCGGCGATTTTTCCGGCGCTTTCCGTCTGCTGGCGCACGCGCAGCGGCAGCGTCTCCAGCCCTTTCAGCATGGTCCAGGCGTTGAACGGCGACATCGCCGGGCCGGTGTGGCGGAAGAAATCGTGCAGATGCTTGTCGATCCATTCCTTGTCTGACAGTACCACGCCGCCCAGACAACGGCCCTGGCCGTCAATGTGTTTGGTTGTCGAATAAACGACCACATGCGCGCCAAGCTCCAGCGGCTTCTGCTGCAAAGGCGTCGCGAACACATTGTCGATGACAAGGCGTGCACCCGCCGCATTGGCGATTTTCGCCACCGCTGCGATGTCGATCACCTCAAGCGTCGGGTTGGTCGGGCTTTCAAGGAAAAACAGTTTTGTGTTCGGCTTCACCGCCGCCTGCCATTCCTCGATCTTTGTGCCGTCGACCAGCGTCGTCTCGATGCCCCAGCGTGGCATCAGGGTTTCAACCACCCACCGGCAGGAACCAAACAGCGCGCGCGCCGCCACCACATGGTCGCCGGCCTTCACCGAACAGAGCAGCGCCGCTGTCACCGCCGCCATGCCGGTGGCGGTGGCGCGGGCGTCTTCTGCGCCTTCCAGCGCACACATGCGCTGCTCGAACATCGCAACTGTGGGGTTGGAGAAGCGCGAATAGATGAAACCGCCTTCTTCGCCCTTAAAACGGGCCTCGGCGCTTTCGGCGCTGTCATAAACATAGCCCTGGGTCAGATAGATCGCTTCCGACATTTCGCCGAACTGCGAACGCAGGGTTCCGTCGTGGATCAGTCTGGTTGCCGGTTGCCAATTGCGCTTGTCAGTCATCGTCTGCCCCAAAATACAAAAAACCGGCCGCGAAAGTCGCAACCGGTCCATATGCCTTTCGGCCACGGTCCTTTAGCGACTTGTTTAACGTGGCTGCAAGCCGACCGGCCAAATCACCACGGGATAAAGAGCCAATAGTCCTCCACGCGGCTTGCGTCAATCGGCCTGTTCGGTAAACGCTGCCCGCGTTTTATTTAGGGACGGTCATTTGCGCGACACCGGTATTCTTCCCGATCATGAAATCGCGGCGTTGTTTGACGCCGGCGCGCTGGCGTCCGGCCGTCCGCTCGATGCAGACCAGATCCAGCCGGCCAGCCTCGACCTGCGCCTTGGCGCCAAGGCTTACCGCGTGCGCGCCTCGTTCCTGCCGGGCAAGGCGTCAACCGTTGAAGACAAGCTGGCAAAGCTTAAACTGCACGAGATCGATCTCACTGATGGCGCTGTACTCGAAACCGGCTGCGTCTACATCGTGCCGCTGCTGGAGATGTTGGCGCTTCCGCCAGGCGTTGCCGCTTCGGCCAATCCAAAAAGCTCGACGGGCCGGCTTGATATTTTCACTCGTTTGATGGCCGATCACACGCAGGAGTTCGACAAGATCCCTGCCGGGTATCGCGGCCCGCTCTATCTCGAAGTCAGCCCGCGCACCTTCCCGATCATCGCCCGCACCGGCTCGCGCCTGTCGCAGATCCGGTTCCGGCAGGGCCTGTCCTTGCTGAATGACAGCGAACTCGCGGCCCTGCATGCCGCCGAGACGCTGGTCGCGTCCGAGACGCCAAATATTTCAAATGCGGCGATTGGCGTATCGATTGACCTGAAGGGTGGTCTTGATGGTCTGGTCGGCTATCGCGGCAAACACCATTCGGCGCTGATCGACGTCGACAAGCGCGCCGCTCACGACGCGCTCGATTTCTGGGAGCCGCTCTACAATCGCGGCGACGCCTCGCTGATCCTTGACCCGGACGAGTTCTACATTCTGGTGTCGCGGGAAGCCGTGCACGTGCCGCCGGACTATGCGTCGGAAATGACGCCGTTTGACCCGCTGGTCGGCGAGTTCCGGGTCCACTATGCCGGTTTCTTCGATCCCGGCTTTGGCCATTCAGCCGCCGGTGGCACCGGCAGCCGCGCCGTGCTCGAAGTGCGCAGCCACGAAGTGCCGTTCATTCTCGAACACGGCCAGGTGGTCGGGCGTCTGGTTTATGAGCACATGCTGTCGCGCCCGAAGGCGCTCTATGGTGCTGACCTGAAGTCAAATTACCAGGCGCAGGGTCTGAAACTGTCAAAGCACTTTCGGTAGGCGTCAGCCCTTAGCCTCCGCCCGCAATGCCTTCACGTCCTCGCGCAGCGCCCTCAGCTCGCGCAAGATCGTTTCCTGATCTTCCTGCATTTCGTGGCGTTCTGCCGACGCTTCGGCTTCGTGTTCCTCTTCCATCGCCGACACGATCACGCCGATGAACAGGTTGAGCACCGTAAACGATGTCGCGACGATGAACGGGATGAAGAACAGCCAGGCCAGCGGATAGACCTCCATCACCGGGCGCACCACGCCGTCTGACCAGCCCTCCAGTGTCATCACCTGGAACAGCGTGTAGAGCGAGGCGGCAATGTCGCCGAAACGGTCCGGGAACGACGCGCCGTAGAGTTTGGTCGCCATCACGGCGAACACATAGAACACCAGCCCCAGCAGCAGGATGATCGAGCCCATGCCGGGCAGGGCCGAAACAAAGCCGGTGACGACGCGCCTGAGCGACGGCACCACCGAGATCAGCCGCAGCACCCGCAGGATGCGCAGCGCGCGCAGCACCGACAGGCTGCCGGTTGCCGGGATCAGCGCGATGCCAACCACCACAAGATCGAATATCCGCCAGGGGTCGTGGAAGAAGCGCGACCGATAGACCGCAAAGCGCGCCAGCAATTCCAGCACGAAGACGCTGATGATGACCTGGTCGATGGCGTAGAGCAGGGGGCCTGCCGCCGCCATCACCGTGCTCGAGGTCTCAAGCCCTAGGGTCACCGCATTGATAGCGATCAACGCCGTGATGAAGGCCTCGAAACGCCGCGACTCGATGATCGCTTTCAGTCTGTCCACGTCGAATCTCCGCGTTTTTCAACGCGGCACAGATGTGTTTGCGCCGGGTTTCAGTCAAGCGGCTTCGGCTGACAGCTGTGTCACTCCGGCAGATTGTCGAGCAGGAACTGCACCTCGTTGCCGCCCATGATCGCGCCAATGTCGGCGTCGGAAACGCCTTCGCCGATCAGAGCCTCGGTCAGCTTCGCCATGCCCGACACGTCGAACGGCGTCGTCACCGCGCCGTCAAAGTCGGAGCCATTGGCGACATGCTGCACACCGATCAGCCCGGCGACATATTTCTGCGCTCGTGCCGTCGCTGCAGCATCCGTGCCGCACACGGCCGTATCCCAAAATCCGATGCCGATCAGCCCGCCCTTGGCGGCAATCGCGCGCAACTGGTCGTCCGACAGGTTGCGATTGTTCTCGCAAGTGCCTTTCACCCCGGTATGCGACACGACCACAGGCCGCGTCGCCATCGCCAGAATATCGTCGATCGTGGTCATCGAGGCATGGGCAATGTCGACGATCATCCGCCGCTCTTCCATCTGCCGCACCATCTCTTCGCCGGCATCCGTCAGCCCACCCTTTTTCATGCCATGCGCGGAGCCGCCCATCTCGGTGTCGAAGAAATGCGTCGGCGCCATCATCCGGTAGCCGGCGTCAAACAGCACCGCCACATTGGCCGGATCGCCTTCGAGCACCTGCGCGCCTTCCAGCGCCAGCAACCCCGCCACCATGTTGGGGTCGGTCTTGCGCTTTTCGAGGAATGCCGCGAGGTCGCGCTTGTTTTCGACAATCACCAGCTTTCCATTGGAGGCGGCGGCAAAAGCCTTCAGCTGGCTTGCCTGATAGAGCGCCCGTTCCTTGAGGCTGGTCCATGCCTTGATTGGCCAGCGATTGGCGATGGCCACGGTGGTGATGTTGTCAGACTTGTCGTCATTGTGCTCGATGTTCAGGCCCTTGGGCGTCTTCGACACCACGGCAAACACCTGCAGCGTGACATTGCCCTCGATCAGCCGCGGCACGTCGACCTGCCCGATGCTCGCCTTCTTGTTGAGGTCGCGGCCAAACAGCAGCGAGTCGGCATGCAGGTCGGCCACGGTCAGTGTCTTGTGCAGCTGAGCGGCGCGTTCAGACACGGAATAGGGCGGCTTCTGGCGCACCGCATTCATCTGGCCTTCAACAATGCCCGCCAGAAAGAAGAAGAAGAACGCAGCGCCCGCAACAGCCAGAATGGCCAGACCGATCAGAATGGTTTTGCCCCAGCGCCGCATGATTGTCCCCGAATGTTGGCTACCTTTCGCTAGTCCTAGTTGGTTTCGTGGCGCGATGGAATTGGCGTCGGCGCATTTCGTCTTGTGCCACTCAGGCCGCCAGCATCCACATTCCGGTTGCGCCGATCGCCGTTGCGGCGCTGCGGCCAAACAGGCGCGCCGATCGCGGTGTGGCGATGAGCTTGCCGATCTGTCCTGCCATCAGGACGACGCCATAGAACACGATGCCGAAGGCGGCGAAGGTGACGAGCAGGATGATTGTCAGGTCATGGCCGCCGGTGATCCCGGCAGGGGCAACGATTGGCAGCAGCATCAGGTTGACGATGAAGGTTGCCGGATTGCCGAGGCACACCGCCAGGCCCGCGCCGATCGAAGCGAAGAAGCGTCCAGCGCCAGCCTCGACGGGCTTGATCGCGCAGCTGTCCCTCCAGATGCGTGTCGCCAGCCACAGCAGATAGGCGATTCCGGCATATTTGGCGGCGGCGAACCATTCAGGATAGCTTGTCGCCAGGCTGCCGAGGCCGATTGCGATGGCGCCGACAGCAAGCATTTCTCCCAGGCACAAGCCGGTTGCAAAGGCTGCTGCGCCACGCATGTCGGAGCCGACCGAACGCGCCACCAGCACCGCAACAAGCGGGCCGGGCGAAGCCGCATAGGCCGTGAGCGCCACGAAATATGCAATCAGCGCCGTGTGTTCCATGATGTCCTCCCTTGCTGTCGATTGGGCCGGATGGCCGTTTCGTCAGAGGTAGTTCACCGCAAAGCGGCGCCGCGTCACATCAGGCGATCACCTGATATTGGGCCGTTCTCATGATGCCGCCAGCATCCAGACCGACGTCAGCGCAATCGTCGCCGCCGTTGCCCGGGACAGCAGCATCGATGAGGCTCGTGACGAAATCACCCTGTTCAGCTGGCGGGCGAGCAGGATCGCGCCAAAAAACACCACACCAACCGCAAGGAAAGTCACCAGCAGCACAATGATCAGATCATTCACATTGGTAATGCCGGCTGGCGCAACGCTTGGCAGCAGCAGCATGTAGATGAGCACTGTGGACGGATTGCCCAGGCAGAGCGCAAGACCGGCGCCAGTGGAGGCAAGGCAACCGCTGTGTCTCGGCCTCGCGGCTGCCATGAAAGAGCTGTCGGTCCAGATCCGGAAAGCAAGCCACAGCAGATAGGCGATACCCGCATATTTGGCGATAGCGAACATTTCCGGCTTGCTTTGAGCAAGACCGCCAATTCCCATTGCGATGGCGCACACGGCAAGCAAGTCGCCAAGACACAGACCGGCGGCAAAGGCGGTTGCCCCGCGGGTGTCGTTGCCCATCGAACGGGCAACAAGAACTGCAACGACTGGTCCCGGAGCCGCCGTCAAAGCCATGAGAGCCGCGAAATATGCGAGTAGCGCCCCGTAGTCCATTTTGCCCCCCAATTGACGGAGCGGTCAGGGTGGCTGCTTCGTCAAAGGGAGTTCACTGCAAAGAGGCTTCGCGTCATATCAGGTGTTCACCTGATTTTGGGACGGAGAACTTAGGGAATTGATGTCAGCGGATACCGGACGGATCAAGGACGCCGGCCCGCACCGCCGCCAGCAGCAGGCTGGCGGTGGAGTTGACGCCAAATTTGCGCATCAGGCTGGTGCGATGGGTATCCACCGTCTTGGGGCTGATGCCCAGAGCCTCGGCGGCGCTGGCATTGGTGTGGCCGCGCGCAATCGCCTGCAACACCGACTGCTCGCGGTCGGTCACGACCACATGATCGTCCGCGTCCTTCATCACTGCGCGTGCGCCGGCGCTCACCAATGTCCGACCGGCGCAGACCTGCCTCACCATATCGAGCAATTCTGTTTCCGCCCCTTCCTTGAGGCAGAGCCCATGCACGCCCGCTTCGCTCAGTGTTGTCAGGGTTCGTGGGGTGGCCGAACCGGTAAAGATCAGGAACCGTGTCTCAGGCGCCCATCTTTTGGACTCCAGAAACACTTCCAGTCCGTTCGCGCCCGGCATATTGTAATCTAATATCGCGCAGTCTGGCTTGGTTTTTCTGATTTCGACAATCGCATCGATGCCGTTGGCCACCGTGCCTACGACGTCAAATTCGTCAAGCGCCGACAGGGCTTTGACGAGACCCCAGGAGACGAACGCATGATCGTCGGCAATGATGACCCGCTTTTTCATCGCCGGGTCCACATCAGATTTCGACCTGGTGCGCTGGTAAGTTTCGCCTTCCTGATACTGGCATTTTTCACGACGCTCCCCCTTGCGTCACTTCAAGCAGCCGAAAAAGATCCGCTGGTCCTTACCGGGCCTGCGAACGTCGAAACGCTCGGCCGCTACTTCGAATACACCATTGATGACGCGTGGGAAACCAAGTCCGCCGATTTCGCCGGCCCGACACCTGTCGAGACAAGACCCATGCCGGGGCCGATCCCGGATTTTGGCTATACGCCGGCGCGCATCTGGCTGAGGCTCGACCTCGTCAATGGCGCGCCTGACATCGATCAGTGGCGCTTTTTCGCCCACGCCAACTTCACCCAGCAGATCGCCGTCTACAAGCTTGGCCCGGACGGTACGATCACCACGCTGATGGACCTGACCGAAGACAGTCCTTTTTCGGCCCGCCCCCTCGACAGTCCGCAAATGGTAGCGCCGTTCGACCTTGCGCCGGGCGAAGCCGCGACCCTGCTGGTCTCCTACTACTCGCAAGGCTCGTCGCGCATGTCGATGACCATCGAGACGGTGGACAGTTTTGCCGATCTGTCGCGCACGGCGGCGGCCAAGAACTATGTCTTCTATGGCATGATGCTGGTGATGATCGCGCTTGCAACCGTAGCGCTGGTTTCGCTGCGCCAGCTGGTCTTTGCCGCCTATGCCGGCTATCTCGTATCGATCCTGGCTTATATCGCGCACGGCGACGGCACGGCGTTTCAATTTGTCTGGTCCAATTTCCCGCGCTTCAATTCCAACGCCTCGGTGGTTGCGGGCTCCGGCGTCATGATATTTGGCGCATTGTTCGCCATCTCTTTCCTGCAGACGAAGCGCTACCATCCGGTCATGCACCGCCTCCTGCAAGGGGTTATTGCCGCCGTCTTGCTGGTTGATATCGTGTTGTGGCCGACCGACCCGCAATTGCTGAAACGCCTGCTCATCCTGATGATCTCGGCGAGCGTGCTGACCTTCATCGCCGCCGGCCTTGTCGCGGCGCGCACCCGCTTCCGCGAAGTCCGCTTTTACCTGCTTGCCTGGTTCGCCAGTCTCATTCCTGCGGCCATGCTCACCGCCCGGTTGGGGTTTGGGCTGGAAACCACAATCATCACACCCTACGACGCCACCCGCATTGCGCTCGCCATCGACGCGTTGATGATGGGTCTCGCCATTTTCGACAGCTACAACCACCAGCGCCAGACTGCGATGCAGCAGACGATCGCGCATGCCGAGCGCAATCTGGCGCTTGGCCAGCGCCTGGCCCTGCTCGAAGAGAGCTATGCACAGGTAAGCGCCGATGCCCGTGAGCGCGAGGAAAGTGTCAAGGACACGGTGCACGATCTGCGTCAGCCAATGCACGCGCTGCGCCTGTCGCTGCGCCAGATGTTTGCCGCCGGCAAGGACGGCAAGAGCGACGCTGGCCAGGTGGAGTCTGCGCTCGCCTATATGGAAAATCTGGTCGCTGAACGGCTGGCAGACCGTCCTGCTGCAGCGTCGGCCGACACAAAAGCTGCCGCGCCGGACCCATCAGAGCCCGGCCTGCACGGCGTACTGCGCGGCGTTGCAGACATGTTCGCGCCCGAGGCCGCCGAAAAGGGGCTCGATCTTAAACTGGTTCTTGCCGCGCCCGACGCAAAGGTCGCGGCCTATCCGCTGATGCGCGTCGTTGCCAATCTGGTGTCGAACGCCATCAAATACACAAGGCAGGGCAGGGTGGTCATCGGCCTGCGCCGAGACGGCAAAGGCCATCGCATCGAGATCCACGACACCGGCCCGGGCTTGAATGCCGCCGAGTTTCAGCAGGCGCTTCAGCGTAATGAGCGGCTCGAACGCGATCTCGACGCCGCCGACGGGTCCGGCCTTGGCCTGTCAGTGGTGAAGGACATCGCCGCTGAACATCAATGGCGGCTCAGCGCCTGCGACCACCGCCGCACCGGCGCCACCATCAGGCTGTCCGTGCCGGATTGAGGGCCTTGAGATGAAATGGAAACACAAGTGAAGTTCCTGTTGTGCAATTGTAGCCGGTTGTGGAACAATGCAAAACAGCCGGAATGGCGGAGCAGATTTTTGTCGCAGGGCCTCTGAATCCTGCGCGGCTCCACTGGGTCCGGAGGCCGGACGAGACACCTTCGCGACGGTTTTGCGGGGGGCGCGCTGGCCGCGTCACGGGATTGGAAGCAAGTGGGTGGCCATGTTATTGATCGATATTTCGGGATCTTGGCATGTTCACTGAACTTCAGACCGGCAAGTGCCAGTCTGAAATTGCCCTCTCCAAGATAAAATAAGCAAAGCGATTGCAGCATGTCCTCATGTGAGGGCGCTGATACAATGGAATAACGAGAGAAATTCTACATGAAATTCATACGATGGTGTTTCGCGATAGTCCTTGCGGCAGCTTCGGTCTATCTGATCTGGATGGGGTCAAAGCTCCTTATGGCTGGAGGATCCTTCTATTACGTGCTTGCCGGGGCGGCCTATCTGCTCTCGGCATGGTGGATGGTGCGGCAGGATATCAAATCCGCCTACCTCGTTGTTGCAGTGCTCCTCGCGACAATCGTATGGTCTTACTGGGAGGTCGGGACCGCCTATTGGGGCTGGCTGCCCCGCTTGCTGGTTCCTCTCGGATTCGCCATCGTCGCGTCCCTGCTTTTCTCGTCGCTGCGGGAGAAAGCCGGCCGGAGCATGCTGATCCTGTCCGCGATCGGCATCGTAGCCTTTGGCGGCTTCCTGACGCGTGGCTTCATGAGCGTGCCCTATGTCCAGGCGGCGGCCAACGCCCCTTACAAGCTTGCCACTTCAGACAACAAGCCGGTGGACTGGGCGCATTACGGCCGCGACACGATGGGGACCCGCTATTCGCCGTTTACCCTGATCAATCGCGACAACGTCAAGGATCTCGTTCCAGCCTGGACCTTCAACAGCGGGCGGGACAAGGCCGATGGCAACAAGGTCGATCAGAACACGCCGCTGCAGATCGGCAACACGCTGTACGCATGCTCGCCTGAAAATATCGTGCAGGCAATCAATGCGACAACGGGCGCCGGCAAGTGGAGCTATGACCCGAAAGCATCGGCCATTGCATGGCAGCGGTGCCGCGGGCTGGGTTACTACAAGGACGCAGCAACCGTTGCCGGCGCTGCCTGCCACGAACGGATCATCGGAAACACAGTCGACGGGCGCCTTTTCGCGCTCGACGCCGAGACCGGCCAATTGTGCCAGGGGTTTGGCGAAGGCGGCACGGTCGATCTGCGCCAAGGAATGGTCGGCTCGGGAGCCGAATATTACTACCAGAATTCCGCGCCGCTCGTTGCGGGAGACAAGATCGTGATCGGCGGCTGGGTCGCCGACAATCAGAAGGTCGGCGAACCGTCGGGCGCCTTGCGCGCATTTGACGTCAAGTCGGGTGAATTGATCTGGGCATGGGACCCGGCCAACCCCGAAGTGAGCCGCGATCCTGTGGCCAGCGACACCTATACGCTCGGCACGCCGAACATGTGGACCCACGCCGCCTACGATCCCGAGCTCGACATGATCTACGCGCCAATGGGAAATGCCGGCACGGACTACTACACAGCGGGACGCCCGGAGGCTTCGCGCAAGTTCAATACGGCCATTGTCGCACTCAGCGGTTCGACCGGCCGGCCGGCCTGGTCGTTCCAGACCGTTCGCAACGATCTGTGGGACTATGACCTTCCTTCGCAGCCCACGCTGCTCGACATGAAGAATGATGCCGGCGAAATGGTGCCAGCCATCATTGTTCTGACCAAGCGTGGCCAGATCTTCACCTTCGACCGGCGCGACGGCACGCCGATCACCAAGATCGAGGACAAACAGGTTCCGACAACGGGCGGCATCCCGGAGAACACCGTTTCCCCGACCCAGCCCTATTCGGTCGGGATGCCACAAATCACGGGCGGCCAGCTTTCGGAAAAGAAAGCCTGGGGCATGACGATGTTCGACCAGCTATTGTGCCGGATCAGCTTCCATCAATACCGCTACGACGGTGACTTTACCGTGCCGGGCAAGGAATGGGGCCTGATGTATCCGGGTGCACTTGGCGGCTTCAACTGGGGCAGCGCCTCCTATGATCCCGTCAACCGGCTGATGTTCGTCAATGATATCAGGCTGGCCAACACCAAGCGCCTGATGACGCGGGACGAATTCACCGAAATCGCCAAAGTCAGGAAACCGACGCCGGACGGACACGGACTCGGGCCCATGGAAGGCACGCCCTATGCCGTGCAGACCGGCGCCTGGTATTCGCCGCTTGGCGTTCCATGCAATCAGCCTCCGTATGGAACGATCACCGCGATCAATCTCGACACGCGCGAAATCGCATGGCAGATGCCTGCGGGCACGTCGAGCGAGTTGGGGCCGCTCGGCGTCAAGCTCGGCATGGCGATGGAAATGGGCATGCCCAGCTACGCCGGAACGTCGGCAACGGCTGGCGGCGTCGTCTTCTTCGCCGGCACGCAGGACTATTTCCTTCGCGCCTATGATGCGCAAACCGGAGAAGAGCTTCTGAAGCTGCCTTTGCCGGTTGGTTCAAGCGCGACGCCGATGGTCTATGTTTCGCCCGAAAACGGCAAGGAATATGTGGTCATTTCGGTTGGCGGCTCTGCCCGCTCGCCGGACAGGGGCGACTATCTGATGGCGTTCACCCTGCCGAACTAGGCATAACCTCATCGGGGAGCCTGGAGTTCTCAAACTTCAGGCTCTCCGGAAGCCGGCAGAGTCTTTGCAAAATGGCCCGGCCGCATCCGCCACGTCTGGCGCTGCTGGATAGGCAGACAGATTGAACATGCCGAGGGGCATACCCTCCAGAAGGCATGGGGAACCTGCCGGGAAGCCGCCTTGAACAAGCCTTGCCTTCGAACTTTTGATTGGACGCCACTGCTGCTGGAAGCAAACGCCGGGCGGCGCCCGAAGCCGCCTATCGCTTCCTGACGAACTCGGTGCGCAGAACCAGACCCTTGATGGAATCGTGCTTGCAGTCGATTTCCTCGGGATTGTCGGTCAGGCGGATCGACCGGATCACGGTACCCTGTTTCAAGGTCTGTCCGGCGCCCTTCACCTTGAGATCCTTGACCAGCACAACCGCGTCGCCGTCGGCCAGCAGATTGCCTGCCGCATCGCGGACAGCGTTCTTCGCCATGGCTTCGGCAGCCATCTCGGAAGCCGGCCGCCATTCGCCAGTAGCCTCGTCGTACACGTAGTCGTCGTCAGCATTTTGCATGGCGTCCCTATGGCAGCGGGACGGCGTCTTGCCAACCCCGTGGCCAGGCCGGAGCGATGAATGTGACTTTGACGCCGCCGAACATCGATGGTGTCTCAGCGCCCGCGGCCACCGCCGCAAGCATCAGGCTGGCGGTGGCGGGCTGGGGCGTGGCGATTGCAAGCAAACCGATACACAGATGAAGAACAACAATCGGAGCTCTGTTGTTTTGATTTGATTTAGCTATTCCTTGCAATATCTGCCGCAACAAAAGAGGCGGCGATGAAGCTGAATATTGATCTCAAGGACCGAAACACGTTCGATCAGGATTTCGTCGCCAAATTCCAAAGCGTCGAACATTTTGACGAAATCTATGTCAGGTCAAACCAGCCCTTCTCGCGGGAGGACATGGCGGCCCTTTCGTTCGTTCGGTCTGTGTCCACGATCACCATCTGGACCGGGGTTGCTCGCGCCGCTGTCGGGTGTCTGGTCTCGCGGCCCGGTTTGCAGAAGCTATGTCTGTTTGAATTGAAGCCGCATGGACGGCTAAGCGGCTTTGCCGATGCGCGCGACCTCGTGGAGTTCCGCTGCAACTATGGCTTGACCGGCAAAGACCTGCTGGAAGTGGCCAAAACGCCGAACCTCCGCACACTGGGGGCTCAGATGGCCAAACTGACAGAACCTTCGGTGTCGGCGCTTGTCGCCCATCCGCATCTCACCGATGTGGATTTTGAATGCACCAATTTTGACGACCGCTACGCAGAACTGATCTCCCAATCGCGGACCATCACAAGTCTTGATGTCGGCGCAACCAGGCTCACCGCAAAGGGCCTCGAGCGACTGTGCGCCATGCCTCAGTTGAAAGCACTCGACATCTGGTCAAATCGTATTGACGAACCGAACCTCGACATGTTGTCCCGGCTGAAAAACCTCGAATACCTGTCTGTCGGCGGTCATGACGAACAGACCAAATTCACGCTGGCGGGCACGCTGCCGAAGCTGAAAAATATCCCGAGCCTGAAGCGGGTCTGGCTCGACGGGTTTCGTGTAACCAGAGACGAATGGGACGAACTGAATAGCCTCTACGAACAGGTCTGGGTCACTTCGGTCAGCGATGCGTAGGCAGATGGTGTCGACCTCCCCCACCCTTGACACCGCTCCCCCCTTGCCCGATGACTTGCCGCGCACGCGGGTGTAGCTCAATGGTAGAGCAGCAGCTTCCCAAGCTGAATACGAGGGTTCGATTCCCTTCACCCGCTCCATCGCCTCAGCCCCTTTCCCTTGATAACGCCGCTTTCCTTCAGTAATTGCGCGCAGACCGGAGCGCATTGGCGCAACAGCAGACGCAACCACGGAGCGCCATCATGTCAGGCAGAGTGAACAGTTTTCTGGGCGGCTCGCCTTTCTGGGTGCTCATAAAGCTGTTGCTGGCCTCGCTCATTGTCGGCTTTGTCATGGCCTATTTTGGCTGGTCGCCATTCGATGTGCTCGAAGGGCTCGCCGATTTCGCAGTTCGCCTCTGGAATATGGGGTTTGAGGCGATCGACCAGTTCACCGGCTACATCATGCTTGGCGCGGTGATCGTCGTTCCGGCTTTCCTGGTGCTGCGGCTGCTCAACTACCGGCGCTGACCGGAAAAATCCGCAAAGAAACAAAAACAAAAAAATCTGTCCCCCCGCTTCTCGCCTGCCGGATCATGTCCGCCAGAAAGGAGTGCGCAGTGAACGGATTTCGCCCAGCCGGACAAAACTATCTCGCGTTCCTGCAGCGCATCATCGCGCTTGTCAGTTCGTTCGCAACTCTGGCTGAACGCGTAGCCGCTGCGCCCGCGCCGATTCGTGGGCCGGGCCTGTGGGCATTGCGCCGCGCCGAAGCCATCGTCCGCCGCATCACGGCGCGTGCCGCTGTCGAAATAGGCATGTATCTCGACCAAGATTTGCTGGTGTTTGTGCCTGATGGCGCAGGTCCGGAAGCCGCCATCTGCCTGGCCGACCAGTTCCTGCTCTTGGCCGAAACACTGCAGACCATTTTCCTCTGCCTGTCCGGCTGGATGCACCAGGCCGCGCCGGCGGACGGTCAGGATTGGCCCGCCTGCCTCGTCAAACGCAATTCCCGCCGTCCATTCATGGACGCTCGATGCAGACGGGTTCGTCAGCGCCAGACGCTGCCTCCTCCTTGAGTGCAGGTCCGTAGATTCTGATGTGTAGAGGCGAAGCCGGAAAATCTTATCGATTGCGCCTCCCGTCTTTGGGCGACGCAGCCAAACAATAGGTTCTAATCGGCGATCTTTGTCGCCGCCCATTTGTCAGTGGCGCTGTCCCTGATGTCCCGGATCGATTTCAGCCCGTCCCGCTCCACAAAGCGCGACAGGCCGGATACGATTCGACCAGGCAGTGACGGGCCGGCATAGATCATGCCGGTGTAGAGCTGCACCAGATCAGCGCCTGCGCGGATCTTCTCGATGGTCTTGTCTGCAGAATCGACCCCGCCCGCGCCAACAATGACAAAGTGCTTGCCGAGCTTTTGCCGCATCCGCGCCAGAACAGCGGTCGAGCGGGCAAACAGCGGCGCGCCCGACAGTCCACCAGCCTCCGCCGCGATCTTTGCATCACTCGCACCCGCCCGCGACAGCGTGGTGTTCGACACGATCAGCCCGTCGATCTTCTTGTCCAGCAGTTCAGCGGCAATGTCGTTGAGTTCGGCTTCGCCGAGATCCGGCGCAATCTTGAGAAACACCGGTGGAGCAAAGCCGCTTTCCGTCCGCGCCGCCAGCACCCGCGATAACAGCTCGGCCAGCGCCGCCCGGTCTTGCAACGCGCGCAGGCCCGGCGTGTTCGGCGAAGAGATGTTGACGGTGAGATAGTTCGCCAGCGGCGCGAAAGCCTTCACGCCCAGCTCATAGTCGCCGATCCGGTCGGCGCTGTCCTTGTTCGCGCCGATGTTCACGCCGACAATGCCGCGCGCCTTGCGAGCCTTCAGCCGCCCAAGCAGCGCGTCATGCCCCTCATTGTTGAAACCGAGCCGGTTGATGACTGCGCCGTCGCGCACCAGCCGGAAAATCCGCGGTTTCGGATTGCCGCTCTGGGGCAGGGGGGTGACAGTGCCGACCTCGGCAAAGCCGAAACCCAGCCCAAGCAAGGCGTCCGGCACCTCGCCATTCTTGTCATAGCCAGCCGCCATGCCGAGCGGGTTCGGGAAGTCGAGACCGGCCACTTTCACCTTCAGCCGTTCGTCAGCGCGCGGGCATTGACCAATCGGCAGGCCGGTCTTCAGGGCGGTGATCGACAGACCGTGCGCGGTCTCCGGATCGAAGGCGAAGATCAGCGGACCGGCGAGGCGGACGAGTGAGGAGATCATCCTTCCATCTCCGGAAATATGTGCATGCCATCAGCACCCAGCGGCAGGTCCTTCACCCATGCGACAGTGCCCAGCGGCAGCGGCGCGTAGAGATGGGGAAACAGCGCCCCGCCGCGCGACGGCTCCCAGCGCAGGTCCTCGCCCAGATCGTCGGCCCTGACTGCCGCCAGCACCAGATTGTCCTGTCCGGCAAAATGCTTCGCCGCCGTCTCCTTTGCCTGCTCAGCGGTGGAGAAATGAATATAGCCATCGGCAATGTCGATCGGCGCGCCGGCAAACACGCCTGCCTTTTCAGCTTCGGCCCACAGCGCCCGAGGCGCAATCTTGTAGATTAATGTCATGACCGCGCTATATCCAAGCTGCGGCCCGCACGCAAAGGGCTGCATCGCATTTCCGGCGCATTGGCGTGGTCGGATTGTACTGCATCAGACGGAGATCGCCATGCGACTGATCCTTGCCTTGACCATCGCCGTGACATCTGCGCCCGTTCTCGCCCAGGAGACCGAGCGCTACTCGATTGAGCAAACGCCGACCAGTATTGTGCGGATGGACAAACGAACGGGAGAAATGTCGATCTGCACCGAGCAGTCCGGCCAGCTGGTGTGCAAGCTGGCGGCTGACGACCGCCAGGCCTACGAGAGCGACATCGACCGTCTGACCCGGCGCATCGATGGTCTCGAACAGCGTCTTGGCGCGCTCGAAGGCAACAAGCCGCCGGCCGCCACCAGCGAACTTCCATCGGAAGAAACCTTCGAGCAGAGCCTCAACTACATGGAGCGGTTCTTCCGCCGCTTCATGGGCATCGTCAAGGAAATGGAACGCGACGATGCAGCGCCGCCACAAACGCCAGGTAATCCCCAGCGAACCTGATCGTCTACCTTGAATTTTTTGCCGCGTGGCATAATCTGCGACCGATTTCTGGATCATCATTGGCGGAGGAGCCAATTTGTCCGCAGGCGTGAAATTCGTCATTGCTGACGACCACCCTTTGTTTCGTGGTGCGTTGAAGCAGGCGCTGTCCGGAATGGACGGCGAGCTGCAAATTTTCGAAGCAGGCAACTTTGAACAGGCGAGGGCGCTCGTCACGGGTCACGACGACATCGATATGATCCTGCTCGATCTGACGATGCCGGGCGCAAGCGGTCTGTCGGGGCTTGTCGCCATGCGCGGTCTGCAAGCCGCCGTGCCGGTCGTCGTTGTGTCCGCGCACGACGATCCCGAAACCATGCGCCGCGCGCTCAATCTCGGCGCGTCGGGTTTTATCTCGAAATCCTCGTCGATGGAAACCATCCGTGCCGCCATCGCGGCGGTGCTCGCCGGCGGCATCTGGGCGCCCGACGACATCGACCTTGGCGTCGAGGCCGATCCTGAAATCTCCGATCTGATCCAGCGCCTGCAAACGCTGACGCCGCAGCAGGCGCGCGTCCTGTCGATGATCGCCGAGGGCCTGCTCAACAAGCAGATCGCCTACGAGCTGAAGGTCTCGGAAGCCACAATCAAGGCGCATGTTTCGGCGGTGTTGCAAAAGCTTGGCGTCGACAGCCGCACCCGCGCAGTCATCCAGCTGTCAAAGATCAGTTCAGACCTGCTGACGCCGACCTGATCACTCTGCCGCTGTCGCCCGCTGCCAGCGCGCCAGCAATGTCCTGAGCGCCGCCGGCTTTACCGGTTTGCCGACGACCGGGATATCGAACCGCTGCGCCTGTCTTCGCACGTCGTCTGAGCGGTCGGCAGTCACCAGCGCGCCCGGCACGTCGCCATACCGGTCACGGATCTTTGCGATCACGTCGAAACCGGTTTCGCCATCCAGATGATAGTCGACAAACACGATGTCCGGGCGGGGTTGATTGTCCATGCCGTCCAGATCGCGCGAACCCGCCAGCGTCACGACCTCGCAGCCCCAGCCTTCCAGCAAGGTGCGCATGCCTTCCAGAATGCGCGGGTCGTTGTCGACACACCAGACGATCATGCCGCCGGCTGCAAATTTTGCTGGCCGGGCAATCGCCGCGCGCGCTGGCACCGGTGTTGCGCTTTCGCGGCTGGCAGGCAGCAGTACCGAGAACACCGTGCCGCCTCCGCGTGAGCCGAGCCTGAGCTCCAGCCGCAGCACCCGCGCGATGCGGTCGACAATCGACAGTCCCAGTCCCAGACCGCCGGCTTCGCGCGCCCCGTCGTCAAGCCGGATGAATTCGCGGAATACGGTGTTCAGCTTGTCTTCAGGAATGCCGATGCCGGTATCGATCACCTGTATCTCGGCGAGGTCGCCGCGCCGTCTCACGCCGATCAGCACCGAGCCCTTGCGGGTATACTTGATCGCGTTGGAGGCCAGGTTTTGCACCAGCCGCCTCAGCAGGTTGCGGTCGGTCGCAACATTCAGCGTCGACGGCACGATACGCAGACGCAGACCCTTGGCATTCGCCATCGGCTCGAAGTCGGTGCGGATCTGACGCAGCAATCCGTCCAGGCCAAACACGCTGACTTGTGGTTTCATGGCGCCGGCATCCAGGCGCGAGATGTCGAGCACGGCGCCCAGAATTTCTTCGACCGAGTCGAGTGAGGAATCGATATTGGCCGCAGCCTTTGCTTCGGGGCCCTTGCGTGTGCGTTCGATCAGCGAGGCGCAATAGAGCCGGGCCGCATTGAGCGGTTGCAGGATGTCGTGGCCCACCGCAGCCAGGAAGCGCGTCTTGCTGAGATTGGCTTCCTCGGCCAGCATCTGCGCCTGGGCAAGATCTTCGTTCGCCTGCATCAGCTCCGCAGTCCGGTCCGCAACGCGTTGTTCCAGCGACCCGTAGGCGTTCTTCAGGGCCTTGTCGGCATGTACGCTGGCGGTAATGTCTGCATAGGTCGCGACCAGCCCGCCATCGGGCATCGGATTCGAGCGCAGTTCGATAATCCGGTCGCTTGTCTTCAGTTCGATTTGCCAGGGGGTGCCGAACGTCATCAGCTTGTTCAGCATCGAGCTTTCAGCGCCCGGCTCCAGATCGCCGCGCTGCACCAGCCGTTCGATGATCTGCGTCAGCGGCACGCCGACGCGTCCTAATTCGTCGGGCAGGTCGAGGAAGGTCGCAAACGCCCGGTTCCAGTTGGTCAGCCGGAAATCGCGGTCGAGCACCGTGATGCCTTGTTCCATCTGGTCGAGCGCGATCTGCAACAGGTCGCGATTCTGTTGCAGTGCTTCCGACGCGTCATCCAGCAGCCGGAACGCGTCCTTCGCCGACTTGTCATTGCGCTGGAACAGGATCGACAGGATCAGCCGCGCCGATGACGAGCCGACCGCGCTGGTCAGCATCTGCTCGGCATGGCGGATCAGCGCAGTATTGGCTGGTTCGCTCCCGGTGATGCGCGTGCCGGTCTGTTTCTCAAACGCCTCAAAGGCGCGCTCGGTCCGTTCTGCGCCGAGATAGCGCGAGATCGTTTCGCGCAGTTCTGCGGCGGTGACGGCGGTACGGAAGCGGCGGCGGTTCGGCATGGGGGACTGATCACGCGGCACAAACAGCGCGCCCTGGATGCGCTCAAGCGGTTCCGACACCCGTGACAGTGAGCCCAGCACAAAGAACAGCGTGTTGATCGCAAGGCTCCACAATACGCCGTGGTTCAGCGGCTCGGCGGCAGTGCCGAACAGGGCTTGCGGCCGCAGCGCCGCAATGCCGAATGGGCCATTGACGACAAATTCAGTGCCGGTCGGCGCAAGCGACGGGATCAGCAAAGTATAGGCCCACACGGCAATGCCCGACACCATACCGAGGATCGCACCCCGGCTGTTTGCGCCGCGCCACACGAGACCGCCCAGAAAAGCGGGCGCAAACTGTGCGATAGCCGCAAACGACATCAGGCCGATCGCCGCTAGACGGGTATTTGACGTCGCCTCGCGGTAATAGAGAAACGCCGCGAACAGCACGATGAAGATCGCCGCGCGCCTGATATTCAGAATGACAGCCGACAGGTCCTGCCGCCGCTGATCGGTCGGACGCAGGATGCCGCGTGCGAAAGTCGGGATCACCAGGTCGTTGGAAATCATGATCGACAGCGCGACGCTTTCCACGATCACCATCGCGGTTGCCGCCGACAGGCCGCCGATGAAGGCGACGAGTGCAAGTACATCGTGCCCCGCCAGCAACGGCAGGGACAATACGTAAAGGTCTGCTGTCGTCTTGTCACCGACGCTTGTCAGGCCGGCAAAGGCGATCGGGAGAACCAGAATATTGATCAACACAAGATAGAGCGGGAACAACCATGTCGCTGTCTTCAATTCGCGCTCGTCGCGGTTCTCGACAAAAGTCACATAGAACTGCCGCGGCAACAGAAGGATGGCAAAGCCGCTGATGATGGTCACCACGATCCAGGTCGACAGCGAGGTCTCGTAGTTCACCGCTTCCATGACCTGGCTACTCGCGGCCGTGCTGTCGATGAAGGCGCCGGCGCCGCCGAGAAGCAGGAATATGACTGCCAGTCCGACCGCAATGAAGGCGGCAAGCTTGACCAGCGATTCCACTGCCACCGCCAGAACCAAACCGTCCTGGTGTTCGGTAGCGTCCGCGTGTCTTGTGCCAAACAGCACTGCGAACATCGCCAGCAACAGTGTGACGGTCAGAGATACATCGCCGATGTAGAAGTCCAGTTGCGGTATCTCGCTGCTGTAGTGAGCGACCATCAGCTTGACCGAACCGGAAATCGCCTTCAGTTGCAGAGCGATGTAGGGCACGGCTCCCAGCGTGGCGATCAGCGTCGCGATGGATGCGACGGCAAAGCTCTTGCCGTATCGCGCTGCCAAGAAGTCGGCGACAGAGGTAATCTTTTCCGTCTTGGCAAGCCGGATGATCCGGCGCAGCAAAGGAAAGCCGAACAGAAATACCAGCGCCGGACCGATATAGATCGCGAGATATTCGATGCCGCGCTCGGATGCCAGACCCACCGAACCAAAGAAGGTCCAGGACGTGCAATAGATTGCCAGGCTCAGCGAATAGATCAGCGGCCGCAGCCGCACGATACGTGCGCTGCCCGCATGCCTGTCGCCAAGACTGGCGATGGCAAACAGCAGCGACACATAAGCAATCGCTACGAGGACAATGAACCAGCCCTGCATCAAACGCGCCTCCCCGCGCGGATTCCGGCCAAGTTTCAACCTTTTGCGCTGTGTGCCGCCAAGACGCAAGGGCGCGGCAAATCTGTCGCGAAGGAGAGATTTCGAAGCTTTCGCAATGCGAAAGATTCCTGCTTACCTTTAGGCAATAACCGTTTATGTTGGCGCCGCTTGTCCGGGTGGGGATTCGAGCAAGCAATTGTGCAGCAACAACGCTGGAGGGACCAGATGCTGAAAGAGTTTCAGGAGTTTATTGCCAAAGGTAACGTGATGGACCTCGCCGTAGGTGTCATCATCGGCGCCGCTTTTGGCAAGATCGTCGACTCGCTTGTCAATGACATCATCATGCCAATCATCGGCGCCATCTTTGGCGGACTCGACTTTAATAACTATTTCGTTGGCTTGTCGTCGAACGTTACTGCAACGACATTGGCAGCAGCCAAGGAACAGGGCGCAGTGTTCGCCTATGGCAGCTTCATCACCGTCGTGCTGAACTTCCTGATTCTGGCGTGGATCATCTTCCTGATGGTCAAGGCCGTAAACAACATGCGCAAGCGTCTCGAGAAGGAAGCGCCTCCGGCCCCGCCGGCTCCCCCTGCAGCAGACGTCGTCCTGCTCGGCGAGATCCGCGACCTGCTCGCCAAGAAGTAGTCGATACTGTTTCGGAAACCGGCGGCTATGCCGCCGGTTTTTTTGTGCCCGCATTTCCAGACTGTTTCCGGATCCAGATGACGCTGATCGAACATCTTCGGCCACAGGCGCGGCTTGCTCCTGAAAGCGGCATCGTCGCCGTTATGAACCACGGCCGCGGCCGTCCGGGCCTCATTCCGCTCTGGGCGGGCGAGGGTGACCTGCCGACGCCGGATTTTATCACTCGCGCCGCACAGCAGGCGCTGGCTGCTGGCGAAACCTTCTACACCTGGCAGCGGGGTATCCCTGAACTGCGCCAGGCGCTGGCTAACTATCACACGCGCCATTTCGGGCGGCAGTTCGCCGCCGAAGAATTCATTGTTACCGGATCAGGCATGCAGTCGATCCAGCTGGCCATCGACGCCATCGCGGGCGCCGGCGACGAGGTGGTCCACCTGTCGCCCGCCTGGCCAAACCTCGCTGCAGCTGTCGGTGTGGCTGGCGCGACGCCGGTTGGGGTTTCACTCGACTGGTCGTCCAATGGCTGGACATGCGACATCGAAAAGGTCGCCGCCGCCATCACGCCGCGCACACGCGCCATATTCGTCAATTCGCCTTCGAACCCGACCGGCTGGACTGCTGACCGTGAGACATTGCGCGGCCTGCTTGATCTGGCGCGCCGCAACGGCCTTTGGATCATCGCCGACGAGATCTATGCGCTTTTCCATTATGACGGTGGTCGTGCGCCATCCTTCTTTGACGTCATTGACCCCGAGGATCGGATTGTCTTCGTCAATTCATTCTCGAAGAACTGGGCGATGACAGGCTGGCGCATCGGCTGGTTGCGCATCCACCCGTCGCTGCAGGCGGTGTTTGAAAACCTGATCCAGTATTCGACGTCCGGCGTGGCGCAGTTCATGCAACGCGGCGGCGTGGCGGCGCTCAACGAGGGCGATGATTTTGTCGCCTCGCAGGTCGCCCGCGCCAGGCAGGCCCGCGATACGGTCTGCCGCGTTCTGGGCGGCACCGGCCGCGCCCGCTTCGCTGTGCCGGCGGGAGCGTTCTATCTCTATTTCCAGATCGACGGCGTGACCGATGTGCGGCAGGCGGCGTTCGACATTGTCGATCAGGCCAATGTCGGCCTTGCACCTGGCACGGCGTTTGAGGCGGACGGCGCAGGTTTCTTCCGGCTGTGTTTCCACCGCCGGCTGGACGAGATTGAAGAGGCTTCGGACAGGCTGGCCCGTTGGGTCAGGGGGACCTGACCCGGTCAGAAAATCTGACCCAAATCAGCCGCCAGACGTCGGCACCACCAGCGGAATGATGCGGTCGGTCTGCTCGACACCAGGCTTGCGGTTGTCGGTCAGTGGAATGCCGAGCGCCGTCCAGGTTTCCAGCAGCGCGTCGCGCAAGGTCTCGATCAGCGCTTCCGAGTGGAATGGCGTCGGCGTGATGCGCAACCGCTCTGTGCCGCGCGGCACGGTCGGATAGTTGATCGGCTGGATGTAGATGCCATGCACGCCAAGCAGGCGGTCGGTCGCCATCTTGCACAACTCAGGATCGCCCACGAGCACCGGTACGATATGCGTTTCAGACGCCATGACCGGCAGGCCTGCTGCGTTCAGCACCGCCTTGGTGCGGGCAGCCTGTCGCTGCTGTGCGTCACGCTCGGTCTGTGACGCCTTCAGATGGCGGATCGAGGCAGTGGCCGCAGCGGCAATCGCCGGCGGCAGCGCGGTGGTGAAGATGAAGCCCGGCGCATAGGAGCGCACCGCGTCCACCACGGCGCGGCTACCGGTGATGTAGCCGCCCAGCGTGCCGAACGCTTTTGCCAGCGTACCTTCGATCACGTCGATCTCGGACGCGATGTTCTCGCGTTCGGTGATGCCACCGCCACGCCCGCCATACATGCCAACTGCATGCACCTCGTCGATATAGGTCATGGCGTTGTATTTGCGCGCCAGCGCCACGATTTCTGCGATCGGCGCAATGTCTCCATCCATCGAATAGACGGATTCGAACACGATCAGCTTGGCCCGGCTGCGTCCCGCCGCCTGCAACAGGCTTTCGAGGTGCTTGAGGTCATTGTGACGGAAAACCTTCTTCTCCGCGCCCGAGCGCCGCACGCCCTCGATCATCGAGGAATGGTTCAGTTCATCCGACAGGATCAGGCAGTTTGGCAGCAGCCGCGCAATCGTCGAGATCGCCGCCTCGTTGGAGACAAAGCCGGACGTGAACACCAGCGCTGCTTCCTTGCCGTGCAGGTCGGCAAGCTCGGCTTCAAGCTCGACAAGCGGATGGTTCGTGCCGGAAATGTTGCGCGTGCCGCCAGCGCCAGAGCCCATACGGCCGGCAGTTTCCTGCATCGCGGCAATCACGTCCGCATGCTGACCCATGCCGAGATAGTCATTCGAGCACCACACCGTGATCTCTCGTACATCGTCGCCCGAGCGCCAGACTGCGCGCGGAAAATGCCCGACGATCCGTTCGATGTCGGCAAACACCCGGTAGCGGCGTTCGGCGTGGAGTTGTTCGATGGCTTCGTCGAAAAAGCGCTGATAGTCCATGATCACGTCCATATTCCGGCGCGGACATTATGCCTTTGCCGCCAGCAAATCCACGCTGGTCTTTCGGGCATTTTGACACGGGCGATGTCTTTGTCATTGCGATGAATCAATAATCCGTCATCGCGCCAGGTCTCTTGTTGCGGCCACTCTTCCTTAAGCCTTTGCGCCTAACGTCGATCATCCGGATGTGTGCTTTCCGGATAGAGTAAACAGGGTTTCGCGTATGGCAGTGCTTGTAACAGGCGGCGCCGGCTTCATCGGCAGCCACATGGTTTGGGAATTGCTCGACTATGGCGAGGAAGTCGTTGTGCTGGACCGGCTCTCGACCGGTTTCAACTGGGCGGTCGCGCCGGAAGCGAAGCTGGTCATTGGCGACGTCGCCGATCAGCAGCTCATCAAGACGCTGATCCGCCGCCATCACATCGACGCCATCATTCATTTTGCCGGTTCGGTCGTCGTGCCGGACTCGATTGCCGATCCGCTTGGCTATTATGACAACAACACGTCGAAGTCGCGCGCGCTCATCGAAGCGGCTGTGCGTGGCGGCATCAAGCACTTCATCTTCTCGTCTACGGCCGCCGTCTACGGCATGACCTCGTCAGATCCGGTGGCCGAAAGCCACCCGCTCGTTCCTGAAACGCCTTATGGCGTCTCCAAGATGATGACCGAGTTGATGCTGCGCGATACGGCCCGCGCCCATGAATTCCGCTACACGGCGCTGCGCTACTTCAATGTCGCCGGCGCCGATCCCAAGGGGCGCACCGGTCAATCGACGGCTGGCGCAACGCACCTTGTCAAGGTTGCTGTCGAGGCCGCGGTTGGAAAGCGTAACCGGATCAATGTGTTCGGTACTGACTACGACACGCATGACGGAACCTGTATCCGTGATTTCATCCATGTCAGTGATCTTGTCGCCGCGCATCGGCTGGCGCTCGCGCATCTGCGCAATGGCGGCGACAGCCTTGTCGCCAATGCCGGATATGGTCACGGCTATTCGGTGCTTGACCTGATCGAGGCCGTCCAGCGGGCCAATGGCTCTGGTTTTGAAGTTCATCTGGCGCCGCGCCGGGAAGGCGACATGCCTTGCGTCATCGCAGATTCGACCCGTCTCAAGCAAACCTTGGGCTGGCAGCCGCGATACAACAATATCGACGCCATCGCTGCATCGTCGCTGGCCTGGGAACGGTCGCTTACGCGCCGCAATTCCTATCACGGCATCGAATCGCCGGAGCCAGGCAATTGGCTGGGCATGCCTGTGAGGCAGGGTGCGAGCTGACGCTGCGGCGATCAGCTCCGGCCGCCGGCCCGCAATCGCCCCGAATGGCCTCGAAACGATCCCTGAAGGGGATTGACCTCGGGCCGTTACGGCGCGACATGTGACCACTTCAGTGAAATAACCGGGCGGATTGACGGCGACGTGATTGCATTGAAGATGATTTCTAGGCTTGTCGTGGCCGTGTTTCTGGCGGCCAGTCTGGCCGCCTGCTCCACCTCACGCCCGACTGAAGCGCTGCAGACGACAGTGCGCCCCATCACGTCGAGCAAATATGCGGCCATCGTTGTCGACGCCGACACTGGCAAGACGCTGTTTGCGTCCGCCGCTGACCAGCCTCGCTTTCCTGCCTCTCTCACCAAGATGATGACGCTTTACATGCTGTTCGAGGCAATCGATCAGGGACGGATGTCAAAGGCGACGCAGATCCCGGTTTCCGCCTATGCCGCCTCACGCCCACCCTCAAAGCTTGGCGTCAAGCCGGGCGAGACAATCGACGCTGAAACGGCAATCAATGCGCTGGTTGTCCGCTCTGCCAATGATGTCGCATCGGCGGTCGGTGAATATCTGGCGGGATCGGAAGCCGCCTTTGCCCAGCAGATGACCATGAAGGCCAGGTCGCTCGGCATGAGCCGCACCACGTTCCGCAATGCGTCCGGCCTGCCTGATGACGGCCAGCAAACCTGTGCCCGCGACATGGCGCTGCTCGGTCTGGCTCTGAAGCGGCGCTTTCCGCACCATTACCACTATTTCGCCAACCGCGACTTTGCCTATGCTGGGCGCATGGTGCGCGGCCACAACAAATTGCTGGAGACCGGCGGCGTTGACGGCATCAAGACTGGCTACATCCGCGCCTCGGGTTTCAATATTGTCACGTCCTACAACGGCAACGGCAAACGGCTGATCGTGACGGTGATGGGCGGAGACAGCGCCAACGCGCGCAACGCCCATGTTCGCGAACTGATCGACCGCTATGCTGGCCGCTCGCCTCTGCCTGGCGCTGCGCCGGTGACATTCTGAAGCGCAACCAGTCCCAGGCCGCCCCTTCAACAAAAAAGGCCGGGCTTGGCCCGACCTTCCGTTGCGTTAAAGCTTGCGCCAGTTCATCCGTGGTCGCTTGCCGCACGCCGCAGCTTTGCGCCGCATGACCTCACTACCGCGCCGCTGTGACAGGCATATGACAGGCCGGCGCGGGCTCGATTCAGCCCCTGTTGCAGCGCGAACTCTACTTGCCTGAGTTTATGAAGGAAAAGAACTGGTGCTGCCAGAGAGGATTGAACTCTCGACCTCTCCCTTACCAAGGGAGTGCTCTACCACTGAGCTACGGCAGCAAAACCAGGAACGCGGCGGCTAATGCCACAATGGACCCGCAGGCGCAAGGCGCAAAAATACACGCATCTGGTTGAAGTGACGGCCAGCCAGCGCGCGGGTCCATCGAGGATGGATGTCGACAGCGCCGGCAAATCAGTCCCGGCATCGCTCAAATTTGTCCTTCGTGCCTGACTTACTCTGGCCTTGAGAATGCCGGGCATTCCGTTCACACTCGCCATTGGCAATAGCGGCTGGCGCGTCAGCGTTTGCACTGTGAGAGAACCTGTTGAACGATAAATCCGATTCCAAACCAAAGGACCCGCGTGCTGAACGGCTTGCAGCGCAGCTCCGCGCCAACCTGCAGCGCCGCAAGGCGCAGTTGCGTGCGCGGCGCGACGGCGAGGCCGACGCGCGGCCTGATGGCATCCAGGCTGCGCAGGGGAAGCTGCGCAAGGATTGACGCAGAAAACCCGGCCCGCTGTCCAGAAACCGCCGCAAATGGCGGTCAGGTGACTTGCTTAATCAAATTTACCACCCGAACCGGCATTTTTGCCGATTTCTTGAACCGGGACCGGGTTTGCAGTAGACCGGCGCGGAATTTGTCAAAGTCTGGGGGCGGCGTCAGGGGACACCTTTGGCCGCTCGAATCGTTTTCAAGGGGACTACGCATGGATCGCATCAAGATCACAGGCGGCCGCAAACTCGAAGGCATCATCCCGATTTCGGGGGCGAAAAACGCCGCCCTGCCACTGATGATCGCCTCCCTGATGACAGACGAGACGCTGACTCTGGAAAACCTGCCGGATCTGGCCGACGTCAACCAGCTTATCAAGATACTTGGCAATCACGGCGTCGATGTCACCTTCAACGGCCGCAGCCGCGACCAGAAGGAAGGCTATTCGCGCACCGTCAATTTCACCGCCAAAGAGATTGTCGACACCACCGCGCCCTATGAACTCGTGTCAAAGATGCGCGCCTCGTTCTGGGTGATCGGCCCGCTGCTGGCGCGTATGGGCGTGGCAAAAGTGTCTTTGCCCGGTGGTTGCGCCATCGGTACACGGCCGGTCGACCTGTTCCTTGATGGTCTTGCGGCGCTTGGCGCAAACATCGACGTTGAGGCCGGCTATGCAGTTGCCAGCGCAAAGAACGGCCTGACCGGCGCGCGCTATGCGTTCCCGAAGGTCTCGGTCGGCGCAACCCACGTCCTGATGATGGCCGCCGCCCTGGCCAAGGGCGACACCATCCTCGAAAACGCCGCCCGCGAGCCGGAAGTCGTCAACCTCGCCGAATGCCTCAACCTGATGGGCGCGAAGATTTCAGGCGCTGGCACGCCGACGATCCACATCCGGGGTGTAGACAGACTGCATGGCGCCACCTGCCGTATCATTCCTGACCGCATCGAGACCGGCACCTACGCAATGGCTGTCGCCATGGCTGGCGGCGACGTGCTGCTGGCCGGCGCTGAAGCCGACCTGTTGCAGTCGGCGCTTGATGTGCTTGGCCAGACGGGCGCAGAAATCACCACGCTCAACACCGGCATCCGTGTGCGCCGCAATGGCCACGGCATTGACCCCGTCGACATCACCACCGAACCTTATCCGGGTTTCCCGACCGATCTGCAGGCGCAGTTCATGGGACTGATGACCCGCGCCAAGGGCCGCTCGCGAATCACCGAGACCATTTTCGAGAACCGCTTCATGCACGTGCAGGAACTTGCCCGTCTCGGCGCACATATCAGCCTCGCCGGCCAGACTGCGATTGTCGAAGGCGTTGATCGGCTGCGCGGTGCGCCTGTGATGGCGACCGACCTGCGCGCCTCGGTCTCACTGGTCATCGCCGGCCTTGCCGCTGAAGGCGACACCATCGTCAACCGCATCTATCACCTCGACCGTGGCTTTGAGCGGCTGGAGGAAAAGCTCTCGGGCTGTGGCGCGCTGGTCGAGCGCGTTTCCGACTAGGCCAGTGGCCGGTCCCCGGCACGTCAGCGTCTTCTACACTGAAGACCTGGTGAAAAGCGCTGTCAGGACCTTTGTCTGGCGGCGCGGCTTTGCCAGCCAGAAGGGCCTGTGGGCGGCGGAAGCCGCCATGCTCGTCTTTCTCGGCTGGCTGCTTTGGAACGGCGAACGCGGCTGGCTGGCCGGTGTTGCCGGCGTCACGGTCTTGCTGCCGCCAATTCTGGTGGCGGCGATGTGGTTCATCCATCACCGGAACACGGTCGGTAAATTCCGCGCCATGCCGTCGCGCTCGGCCGAACTGGTCTTTGGCGACAAGACATTGGAGATCAGGTCAGAGCTTGGCGAAGCAAAATTCCCATGGTCGGCCATCACCGAAGTCTGGGAACTGCCCGGCTACTGGGTGCTTTTTACCGCGCCTGCCCAGTTCATGACTCTGCCGCTCCAGACGGTTTCGCCAGACGATCTGCAATTTGCAAAGTCCAGGCTTGCAGCGTCGCGTTCGCAGAAATCTTGAGGCAATATCCAAACGATCTCGCCTAGATTGTTGCGCACTGCAACAATCCCGCATAACAAAGCCTCGGGCCGCCAAGACGGCCGGGATTGGCGTTTGTGATGGAATTGCTGAAGCTTGTAGCGCTCGATGCTGACGATCTGGAAATCGTGTCCGCCCATGTGCAGGACGCGGTGATGCAGATCGGCCAGATCGACTATCTCTCCGTCGAAAAGCGTCTGGTCATCGAGATGAACCGTTTCGCCTGGGAAAAATCCGGTGGGGCCTTTCGCAAGCACAATGAGCGCAGGCGCTCGGTGCTGCATTTCGAGGGTGTGCTTGCGGTGCGCAGCTCCGGCATCAACCGCGCCAAGACGCAGGACGTGCTGTCGCTCTTGACCATCGGATTTGCCGAGGACGATGCGCCGTCGGGCACGATCGAGCTTCTGTTTGCCGGTGGTGCGGCGCTTGCGCTTGACGTCGAATATGTCGAGGCGCGCCTCAGCGATCTGGGCCCGGCCTGGGAGGCTTCCTCCCGACCGGTCCACGGGGCGTAGACATGGCGCTCACGCTCGACGCCAGTGCAGACGGATTTGAGGCGGCGTTTGCCGCCTTTCTGGCGACCAAGCGTGAAGCCTCGCCCGATGTCGACGCCGCCGTGCGCGACATCATCGCCCGGGTGTGTAATGAAGGCGACGCGGCGCTGGTCGAATACACACGCCGCTTCGACCGGTTTGACCCTTCGAATGGCCGCATGATCGTAACGTCGGCCGAAATCGACGCCGCCTTTGCCGCATCTGACCCCGAAACCGTCAAGGCGCTGGAATTGGCGCGCGATCGTATCGCCAGCCATCACGCTCGCCAAAGGCCGGAGAACGACCTCTATACCGACCCGATCGGCGTTGAGCTTGGTTCGCGCTGGACGGCGGTCGAATCAGCCGGGCTCTACGTGCCGGGCGGCACGGCGTCCTATCCGTCTTCAGTGCTGATGAACGCGCTGCCGGCAAAGGTTGCCGGCGTTGAGCGCGTCGTTATCGTGGTTCCCGCGCCTGACGGCGTCGTCAACCCGCTGGTGCTGGTGGCCGCCCGGCTTGCCGGCGTGTCGGAGATCTACCGTGTCGGCGGCGCACAGGCTGTCGCTGCACTCGCCTACGGCACGGCAACGATTGCGCCGGTAGTGAAAATCGTCGGCCCGGGCAACGCCTATGTGGCCGCGGCCAAGCGCCAGGTTTTTGGTACTGTCGGCATCGACATGATTGCCGGCCCGTCGGAAGTGTTGGTGCTGGCTGACAACACAAACGATCCCGACTGGATCGCCGCTGATCTCTTGGCCCAGGCCGAACACGACAGCGGCGCACAGTCGATCCTGATGACCGATGACGCTGCTTTTGGCCGTGACGTCGAGCAGGCGGTATTGCGTCAATTGAAGCAATTGCCGCGAGCCGAAACCGCCGCTGCCAGCTGGCGCGACTTTGGGGCGGTCATCCTTGTGCGCGACCTTGAACAGGCTTTGCCGCTGGTCAACCGCATCGCCGCCGAACATCTCGAACTGGCGATCCCCGACGCTGATGCCTACGCCGCGCGGGTGCGCAATGCAGGCGCGATCTTTATTGGCCGCCACACGCCCGAAGTCATCGGCGACTATGTCGGCGGGTCGAACCATGTCCTGCCCACCGCGCGCTCGGCGCGCTTTTCGTCCGGCCTGTCGGTTCTCGACTTCATGAAGCGCACATCGCTGTTGAAGCTTGGGCCCGGCCAGTTGCGCCAGCTCGCGCCTGCCGCAATCGCGCTGGCCCAGGCTGAAGGTCTTGACGCCCACGCCCGTTCCGTTTCCATCCGGTTGAACATGTGAGGCCCGGATGAGCGATCGGTCGAATGCGAGACTGATGGATGTCGAACTGGACGAATCGATCGGCCGGTCTACGCCTGACGTCGAGCATGAACGGGCGGTTGCGATTTTCGATCTCGTCGAGGAAAATGAGTTCAAGCCGGTCGGCGATGAAGGCGACGGGCCCTACAAGCTGAAATTGTCGCTGGTCGAATCGCGGCTGGTCTTCGCCATCTCGCGCGAAAACGACGAACCGGTGATGACCCACATCCTGTCGCTGACGCCGTTCCGGCGCATCGTCAAGGACTACTACATGATCTGCGAAAGCTATTACGAGGCGATCCGTACCTCGTCACCGGCGCAGATCGAGGCCATCGACATGGGCCGCCGCGGTCTCCACAACGAAGGCTCGCAGACCCTGCTGGATCGTCTGGCTGGCAAGATTGATGTTGATTTCGACACCGCGCGGCGATTGTTCACGCTGGTGTGTGTGCTGCACTGGCGGGGGTGAGACGCCGGTGCGCCGCAGGCGCATCCATCATGCCAGTGGCATGATGGAAGGCGTCGAACGGGCGGGAGTTGCCGGAGGCAACGGGTCCCGCCCAGGGAGGCGTTGGAGGCAGTGCGTGGAGCCAATGTTTCAAAGACGTATCCGCACGACAGCCTATTGATTCTAGGACCCCCATGTCGCCAGTCGCCAACACTTCTCACACCGCCGGCCCGTACGAAATCTACCCGTTCCATGACGGCATATTTCGCACTTCGTCGCAAAACCTGATGCACGCCGGCGGGGACGCGCCGCGACTTGCCGCAATCGAGAAATGGGGCGGCGGCGAATTGTTCATGGTCGTGAATTGCTTCGCTCTATCCGGTCCAGATGGCGTTATCTTGGTCGATACGGGGTCCGGCGATGAGGAAGGTCCTGAAAACGGGTTAGCCAGCCAGGCACTGCGCGATGCAGGTTTTTTTCCCGAATCGGTCCGCCATGTCCTGCTCACGCATATCCACTCTGACCATCTCGGCGGACTCTTCGATGGCGATCGCGCCCGCTATCCGGAAGCAATTGTGCATGTGCCCGCCGGTGATCTCGATTTCTACGTCGAAGAGCCGGGCGGCACGCCTTCATTCAAGGCAAAGAGCATCCGCAACATCGGCCGTTTGCGTGCGCTCTACGGCGACAGGGTCAGCCCGCTTGGCGCAGGTCAGACGTTGCCTGGCATCGAAACGATCCCGTTGCCCGGCCACACGCCCGGCCACTGCGGTTTCCTGATCGGACAGGGCAGTGACGCCCTGCTGATCTGGGGCGATGTCATCCATGTGCAGGATCTGCAGATATCCGACCCGCAAATCGGCATGGTCTATGACATCGACACGGCGAAGGCATTGCAGACCCGGATGGGCATCATGCACAAGGCGGCCCGCGAAGGCTGGCGCGTGGCTGGCAGCCACCTTAATGGCATCCACAGGATAAGGGAGCAGGGTGCCGGCTTTGCCTTCATCGATCCATGATTGTCAGCCTGCTGTCGCAGCCGCCATTTCACCCTTCATCCAGTCCGTTTGTTTGCGGGTGTTCACAAGTCGGGATGCTTGGTCTATATGACAGCGCAAATCCCGGTGCCGCTCTTTTGCCCGCGCCGCTCCTTTCCGTAAATAAAGGTAAAGAATGCCGAAGGAAGAAGTCCTCGAATTTCCCGGTGTCGTCACCGAACTCCTGCCCAACGCGATGTTCCGCGTGAAGCTGGAAAACGAACACGAGATCATCGCCCACACTGCCGGCCGCATGCGCAAGAACCGCATCCGCGTGCTCACCGGCGACAAGGTCCTGGTCGAAATGACCCCGTACGACCTGACCAAGGGCCGCATCACCTACCGCTTCAAGTAGCGCAAAGCTGCGCCGCCTCACGGGACCCGGAGCATGAGCGTTCTACAGAAGCTGGTTCTGGCCTCGGGCTCGCCGCGGCGTATCGAGCTGCTGCAGCAGGCCGGCATCGAGCCTGACCGCATTTTCCCTGCAGACATCGACGAGACGCCGTTGCGCGCCGAGCATCCTCGCTCGCTTGCAAAACGACTGTCGCGGCAGAAGGCAGAAAAGGCCCATGCTGCGGTTTCAAATGAAGCCGACTGGGCCGGTGCATACCTGCTCGCCGCCGACACGGTTGTATCGGTTGGCCGACGCATTCTGCCCAAGGCTGAACATGCAGACGAGGCCTCGAACTGCCTGCAACTCCTGTCGGGCCGCTCGCATCGCGTCTATTCCGGCGTCTGCCTCATCGCTCCGTCGGGAAAGGTGCGCCAGCGTCTGGTCGAGACGCGGGTGCGTTTCAAGCGCCTGTCTCGTGAGGAAATCGAAAGCTATGTCGCATCGGGCCAATGGCGCGGCAAGGCAGGCGGCTACGCCGTTCAGGGGCTTGCGGGCTCCTTTGTGGTGAAAATGGTCGGATCCTATACCAATATCGTCGGCCTGCCGCTCTATGAGACCGTGTCGCTGCTCGCGGGCGACGGCTATCGCGTGCACTTCAACTGGCTGTCGGCCGCCCGGTCGGCTTGAGGTTGGTGAGATGACCGACACGAACGGCAACGTCACTCCGCTACGCGCCAAGCGCCCGTGCCCTGAATGCGGCAAGCCGTCGGCGCGCGAGACCTATCCGTTCTGCTCGCAGCGCTGCAAGAACATCGACCTGAACCGCTGGCTGACCGGCTCCTATGTCATCCCCGGCGATGTGCAGGAAGAAGAAGCCGATCCGTCCGGCGTGCCGGCGCGCGACAACGGCGCTTCACAGGACGAATAGTCCCGCCTCTGGGGTGCATTCCGCCCACATGCTCCAGCGGCAGCCTGCAACGTGATTTTTCCCGTATTCATTGGCTGGACAGAGGCGAATCCCGTGCTATAACGCCCGCGCTTCCGGTGGCTGCCAACGCCACCACGCCTGAGGGATTTTCCCGCAGGCACGTCTTGAAGCAGATGCCCGGATAGCTCAGTTGGTAGAGCAGCGGATTGAAAATCCGCGTGTCGGTGGTTCGAATCCGCCTCCGGGCACCACTTTTCCCAAGCCTGAAATTGGAATTGCCTGCTCGTCCACGCGTGTGAATCAGGCCGCAGTTTTTCCAGTTCGCGCGTCGACGTGATAGGGCCGGATCAATGCATCCGACGGTATCCGCCATTCGCGATTGATCTTGAAGATCATATCCAGCGTCAACGGCCGCTTGCGGTTGAGGATTTCAGATGCTCTTGCCCGTGAGCCGAGGACGTCGGCAAGAGCGGCCTGGTTCAGCCCCATGAGTTCCATATGGGCCTTGATCGTTCCGACCGGATCGAGCGTCTCGATGGCATAGTGCCTGTTTTCATAGGCTTCGATCAGGTCGGAAAGAACATCGAAGCGGTCGCCATCCGCGCTGCCCACCTTCGGCTCATTCTCGAAATACAGTGCGACCTCGGCGATGGCCCACTCATAGTCGGCTTCGCTGCGTATGGGGCGAATGTTCTCCACCACGCCTTCTCCAGACCAAATAATCCACAAAACAATGAAGTTTGTCTCGGGAGTGATCGACATTGACGATTATCCCAGGACTTGATCGGAGGCTAGCCAATTGCGTCTTCACACCGGTATCGGATCATGTAGATACCTTGCGTAACTAGCCCGTCGCTTAGTTCAATACGATCAGTTTGTACGCATTTCGGTCGGTGTTCTCTGAGGTATTTCTCAGCGGCTTCGGCGACCGCTATTTCGGTTCCTTGGCCGAACATTGCTGTGATCTTCATCGTATGGGTTTCCCGAGCATCACGGACGCTGTAGACACCAGACCCGGTGTTCACAGACACGGAAGGGCCTACGCTATCGAGGTCCGGAGTTGCAGTGCAGGCTGCGAGGACCAGAACAAATAGTGCCGTTGCAGATCGCTTCATTATTGCCTCACGCTGTTCTTTGGCATCCAAGCATCAAATGTTGTCGCTATCAAACGGCGGTCTGGATAAGCAGAATGTCAAAGCAACGGCTTTGCGACGAATCACCAGCAGAGCATATTCGTGGCTGTCGGTGGTTCGAATCCGCCTCCGGGCACCATTTTTCCTTCTTCACCCCAATACCCCCCATCCATCATTCTGACTTGACGATGGCCCCGTCGGCCGGCCTATTTCGGACGGGAACACGGGCGGTTGGATGAAGCTTTATTTGTTACGAGTGGCGGCGATCGCCTGCGCGCTGGTCTGGCTCGCTGGGTGCACGTCGGCGTCCTATCTGGCGGCGTCTGTCAGCGGCCACATGAAGATCATGGCGGCCCGAAAGGACGTGGCCGCGGTCATCGCCGATCCCGCCACCCCGCGCGATGTGCGCGGCCAGCTGAAAACATCTGTGGCGGTGCGCAGATTCGCCTCCGAAAAGCTCGGTCTGCCCGACAATGCCAGCTACAGCAAATATGCCGATGTCGGCCGCAATTATGTGACGCTGGCGATCTATGCCGCGCCGGAATTTTCGCTCAGGCCAAAAGTCTGGTGTTTCGCGGTCTTCGGCTGCGTACCCTATCGCGGTTATTTTTCCGATGACGCGGCGCGAAAAGAGGCGGCTGCGCTCAGCCGTCAGGGCTTCGACGTCTACGCCAATGGCGTCATCGCCTATTCGACGCTCGGCTGGATGAGCGATCCGCTGTTGAACACCATGCTCGGTCAGGACGAAACCTGGCTCACCGGTCTGATCTTTCATGAACTGGCGCACCAGCGCGTTTATGTGAAAGGCGATTCCGGCTTCAACGAGGCCTTTGCAGTGGCGGTCGAGACCACTGGCGTCGAGGCCTGGCTGCGCGCGGGAAACGACGCGGCCGGACTGCGCCTGTACGAGGCAGGTCGGAAGCGCCAGGCCGATTTCCTTGCGCTGGTCTCCCGCACCCGCGGCGAGCTGAACGCGATCTATCAATCCGCCGCGTCGCCTGAAAGCAAACGGACGCAAAAGGCCGCCGCGATCAAGCAGCTGCGCACCCGATACAGGATCATGCGCGATCGCAACTGGAACGGCTATCGCGGCTATGACGCGTGGTTCGATCAGCCGATCAACAATGCAAAGCTGGCGGCGGCGTCGGTCTATGACGAGCGTGTGCCAGCCTTTGTACGGCTGTTTGAACTCTGCTCGCGCGACTACCCGCGCTTCTACGAAGCGGTGAGACGCATCGGCGCCATGCCGCTCACTGCCCGCACAGAGGCGCTGGAACGGGCCAAGACGTGCGGATGAGCAGATGGCCCGGCCCGTGATGACAATTGGAGGGTCAGGAGGGGCGTCAATCCCTCGCCAGGCCTGCGCTTACGCGCCGCTGGGCTAACATGTCTCTGACCCGGTCCGAAAATAGTCCTGGCCGCCCGGATGGTCAATTCACCCCAACTCCACACCACGCTTGCGTGCGGCTTCCACAGCTTCGGTCATCAGCGTCTTCAGCCGGTCGCCGCCCATCAGCACGCCAAGCGCCGCTGCCGTTGTGCCACCGGGGCTGGTCACCTGTTCGCGCAGTTTGCCGGGCGGGTCCTCGCTTGCGGCTGCGAGCGCGCCAGCGCCGTAGACCGTTTGCATGGCGAGCAGCTTTGCCGTGTCCGCCGGCAGTCCCGCAGCTTCACCGGCAGCTGTCAGGCATTCGATGAAGTGGAACACATAGGCCGGGCCCGAGCCCGAGACAGCCGTAACCGCGTCCATCAGCGCTTCGTCGTCGATCGCCGCCACTTCTCCTGATGTCGCCAGCAGCCCGGCAATCATGTCCTTCTGCGCCGCGGTGACGTTTGGGTTGGCAAATGTCACCATCATACCCTTGCCGATCGCAGCGGGCGTGTTCGGCATGCAGCGCACAATCGCCGCATCCGCGCCCAGAATGTCCTCAAATACCTTCATGCCCGTGCCCGCCGCAATCGACAGGAACGCCGTGTTTGCCCCCGCAAAACGGCCATAGGCCGGTACGACGTCGCGCATGACCTGCGGCTTGACCGCAAAGATCACCAGCGCCGGATCAAGCGCAGCCGGGAGGCCGCCTGCGTCGGCAAAGACATGCGCGCCGAGAGCGCCCGCGCGGTCGCGCAGTGCCTGGTTCGGCTCCACGACATAGACGTCAACTGGCGTCAGCCGTCCCGATTTCAGCCAGCCCTGCAGCATGGCAAAACCCATATTTCCACATCCGGCAAGAACAACGCTGTCGGCCATGACTGTCTCCATTTCGGGTCAGTCATGCCGTGTCGGGCTCGCGCACGCAACCGGCTATCTGCCAACGTGCGCCTTTACCGGAAAACGCGCCACAAGCCTCAGCCCAAACGCGCCGATCAGAAAAAACACCCAGACTGGATCAACGCGGCGGAAATAGAACGATTCCAGGAACGAGTTGAGCGAGGCAAACAGCAGGAACATCAGGAACATGTCGGCCAGCAGCACGTTTTCCCGCCGCATCGGCACACGCATGAAGTCACTCAGCGGCGCGATGACAAAGGCGACAACGCAGGCGGCCACCGCCGGCAGGCCCATCAGCACTGCAATGTCCATGTAGCCGCTATGGCTGTGGACGATGCCGCGGATGTCCCACTCGCTATCGAACGGCAGTTCCTGCGCCTTGACGAAATCACCCCAGAAACTCTCGAACCCATAACCGCTCCAGGGCCGCTGCATGATGTAGTCGCCGGTGAACGACCACAGATAGGTTCGTCCCGTATAGGTCAGATCTGGAAACCATTGCGCGGCCAGATCCTTCAACGGCTCGATGAACACGATGCCAAGTGTCCCCAGCGCCGTCAGGATGAATGCGAGAGCAAACAGCACCGGCGCCAGCGCCCGCATGCCGATCAGGCTCGGCCCCATCACCAGCATAACCGTCAGCGGCACCAGCCCCACAGTGGTCTTTGATCCGGTATTGGCCATGAACAGCACCGCGCCGCCAAACAGCAGAATGCCGCGCCAGCGCCAGCCACGCCGCCACAGGTAAAGCCCCGCAAAGCTCAGGCACGCCATCACCGGCCCGGCGACGTTCTTGTGCGCAAATACGCCGCGCCAGAAGCCGGCATGTTCGGGCTCGGCAGAATCGGCGGTGTGGATCGCAATTGTCGGCAGCAACACCAGCCCGGCAAAACACAACGCCAGCGTTAGCAGGCCAGCGGTCGAAACGGCTGACGAAAACGAGTCTGCGTCGCGCGGCAGGGTGAGCAGAGCGATCACCGAAATCATGCCGATCAATGTGAACGCTGCCGCACGCCCTGCCGAGGCCGGGTCGGTGGCGTGCATAATCGAAAGGAAGAAGAAGGCGAGTACAATCACCCACCAGGGGCTGATGACAGCAACCAGCAATCGCCGGTCGACATAGGTCATCAAGGCTGCGATCGACAGCGCGCCGAGTGCGCCAAACCCGAGCTGGTTGACAATGTCGCCCCCTGGCTCTGTGGCGCCTGCCGGGTTGAACGGCCTGACCGAAATAATCAGCACGGCGAGGATCACCGTGGTCAGGATCGTCGCAATGCGCCGCGCCGGAAAGGCGTCGGCGATGCGCCCGAACTCAGTTCTTCTCAGGCTCGCGGTATTGTTCATTGGCGTAGCCAAATTCAGCACCGACGCGCCCCAGCGCGACGTGGATCGGGTAGGAGGCGGTCGAAAGAGGTTCGCCGCGCATCAGCCGGGCAAGTGTCCTCAGCGGCGATGTCGCCAGCAGTGCCAGACTGCGACCCAAAACAATCATGCGGCCCATTGGCTGGCCGGCCCGCTTGCGGTTTTCCACCAGCGTCGAAATCACGCCGTTGCGCAAGGCGCGCGCCTTGACCCAATCCCATTCGGTGCGCCGTGCTGGCACGTCCTCGCGGATGATCGCCTCATTGCACCATCCGAGTTTGAAGCCCCGGGCAGCGGACCGGGACAGGAAATCGCTGTCGCCGCCCCCCATGAAATTGAAGGCGAGGTCGAGAAAAGGTTGCGGCATTGCCTCAAGCACCTTTCGCGACACCAGCAGGTTACCCGATGAATAGAGTGCCGCCACCCGGCCAGTCTCGCGATAGGGCGGCTGGAAAACGGGGTGCTCCTGCAGCTTTGGCGAGCCTGATGGTTCAAACACCGGTACCTGCGGCCCGCCGATAATGTCGGCTGGCAGCGTTTCGGCCGCCCGGCACATGCTTTCCAGCCAGTCCGGATCGGCAATCTCGTCATCGTCGATCACCAGCAGGTGGCGAAACGCCGGAAATTGCATCAGCGCTGTCGACCAGCCGGCATTGTAGGCGGCACAATTGCCGCGCTGATGCGCGATAATCACCAGACCGGTCATCTCGCCCGACATGAACAGCGGCGAAGCAGCTTCAGCGCCCTCGCGCTTGTCAGCCTCGTTTTCCATCACGATCACGGCAAAGCGCCGCTTGGTGCGCTGGCCAGCCAGTGATTTCAGCGTCGCCAGCACCTGCTGCGGTCTCCGAAAGGTCGGCAGCGTTACAACGGCTTCAATCGCGCTGACGTCCAGGGCCGGCGTGCGCGCCACGATGGAGACAAGCGGATCGTTTGGACGCGAATTCATCGATCATTCCCGGATTCGCCTCCCTTATCGCTGGTCAGCCATTAACGTCTCGTTAAGCAGGTTAGCCATTCCATGGGTTTGAAACCGCTGCGAAGCGATTCTGCCTTACAGCAAGCATTCATTTAACCGGTACTTCACCCCCCGGTGTTAGCTCTGTCCTACAGGACGGCGACATGCATCTGGTATTTGCGACTTCAATTGTTCCGGCGGGCGAGCCCAGATCCGGCTACGAGATCGCCAACGCGGCGATCATCGGTGCATTGCGCCGCGTCGGTGTGCGCGTCACGGTAATCGGCTTCATCTGGCCCGGCCAGGTTCCCAACGACCCTGACGAAACCATAGTGCTTGGCGAAATCGACGTGCGCACCAACACCGCATCCGCAATGCAAAAGGCAGGCTGGCTTTTGCGTGCTGTTCAGCAGGGTCTCACCTTTGCATCGGTCAAATTACGGGCTTCCGCGCCAGAGGCAGTGCGCCAGGCGCTGAGCAGAATCGAGCCTTACGACGGCTATGTCGTCAACGCGGTCCAGATGGCCGGCGCGTTCGATATGTTGTTCCGCGACCGTCCGTCGATCTTTGTTGCTCACAATGTCGAATATCGCTCGGCGCAGGAGAATGCCGCCGCCGCCACAAGTCCGCTGCAACGCATCCTCTACACACGCGAGGCGCGACTGCTGCGCGAGTTCGAAGACCAGCTGCGCAATCGCTACGGCTTCATCTGGACGCTGGCCGAGGAAGACCGCGTGATGCTCGGCATTGACCAGCCAGCGCTGTCATCGGCGCTGCCGATGGTTGTCTCGCAGTCAGAGCCTCAATCGCCCGTGGCGCGTGCGCCGGAGTTTGATGCGGCAATGATCGGCACCTGGACCTGGCAGCCGAATCGCATTGGTCTGGACTGGTTCCTGGGCGAGGTCGTTCCGCATCTGCCCGACAATTTTACGGTCCGTATCGCCGGCAACACCGGCGGCCAGATTGAGTGCGCCCATCCTGGTGTCAAGTTTGTCGGCTTTGTGCCTGACGCCAGCGAGTTCATCCGTCAGTCCCGTCTCATCCCGTTGATCAGCCGGGCCGGCACTGGCGTTCAGTTGAAGACGATTGAGACATTCGAGGCAGGACTTCCTGCGGTCGCCACGTCCAGCTCGCTGCGCGGCGTTGCCGGCCGGCCAGCCAATTGCATTGTAGCCGATGATCCAAAGGTCTTTGCCGGCGCAATGGTCAAGGCGGCGCGCGCGCCGATGCCAGACCTCGACGGCCGTGGTTTCTATCTTGCCCAGCGCGCCGAACTCGACCGGCTTGTCGCCGATGGCGTCAAGCGGTTGTTTGAGCAGCGCAGCGAGGCCGCAGCGTGAACGTCCGTCCTGCGTTACCTTTCGAGACAGTTCGTCCGGCGATGGACATCCTCGGCGTGACGGTGCTGTCTGTCAGCTGGCAGCAGGCGACCGATATGTTGACCCACTGCATTGCCGAAAAGCGGTTCACGCCGATCAGCTTCCTCAACGCACACAACGCCAATGTCGCCTGTGACGATCCAGACTTTGCCCGGGTAATGCGCCGGTTTCTGGTGCTGCCGGACGGGATAGGCGTCGATATTGCCGCAAAATGGCTCTACGGATCGGCGTTTCCGGCAAACCTGAACGGCACAGATTTCGTTCCGGCGCTGATTGCGGCAATCGACCGGCCTCTTACGGTCGGCTTGCTGGGCGCGTCGAAGCATAATGTCGCCGGAGCTGCAGAACGGCTGGCGTTGCTTGCCCCTCAGCATAAGGTCACCGTCATCAGCGACGGCTATTTCCAGGGTGAGGACGAGCCCGCGATCCTCGCGCGGATGGCCGAGATCCGCCCCGATATCTTGCTGGTGGCGCTTGGAGTGCCGCGTCAGGAAATGTGGATCGACCGCAATATAACCGGTCGCCATTGCACCATGCCCATCGCGGTTGGCGCGCTGCTCGATTTCCTGTCTGGCAATATTCCGCGTGCGCCCATGTGGATGCGCCGCCTGCGGCTCGAATGGGTCTACCGCCTGTGGATCGAGCCGGGGCGGTTGTGGCGCCGCTATGTTCTCGGCAATCCGGTGTTTCTCGCCCGTGTCGCAGCGCAGCGTCTTGGCTTGTCGACGCCGCCCAGGTCAATCGGCGGTCCATGAACGCGCATTCCTGGCCACGGCCGACCTCGGCGCTGGTGACGGCGAGCTATTCCGCCGATCTCGAACGCTGCCGTCTTCTGTGCGAAACCGTCGACCGTTTTGTCACCGGCCACGACCATCACTATCTGCTGGTGGCAAACAATGACGTCACCCTGTTCCGTCAGCTCGAAGGCTCGCGCCGCACCGTTGTCAGCGAAGGCGATATCCTGCCCGGCTGGCTGCACGATCTGCCCGACCCGATGTCGCGCTTTCGCCGCCGTATCTGGCTATCGACACGCACTGCGCCGCTGCGCGGCTGGCACGTCCAGCAATTGCGCCGCATCGCCATTGCCGGTCATGTCAGCGAAGGCGCGCTCGTCTATTGCGATTCAGATGTCGCCTTTGTCCGCCCCTTTGACTGCTCTGCCATGTGGCGTGGCGATGATGTGCGCCTGTTCCGCCGCGATGGCGAACTGACCCGGCCGCAACTGTCGAACCAGCATCTGTGGGCCGACAATGCCGGAAAGCTGCTGCATCTCGATGCGCCGCGCCGTCACGACTACATCGCCACCGTCATCGCCTGGCGGCGCAGCGCCGTCATGGACATGTGCCGCTACATCGAACAGATCAGCGGCCGCCACTGGGTTGCCGCCATCGGCGCGACGCGACAATTCTCCGAATGCCTGATCTACGGCCGCTATGTCGACGAAGTGCGTGGCGGCGAGGGCCATTTCCACGAGTCGGGCGAGCTTTGCCACGTCCGCTGGTTCGGAAAGGCCCCGTCCGAGGCCGAGTTCCACGCCTTTGTCGACAGCATGGGCCCCGAGCAGGTGGCCATTGGCATCCAGTCCTTCAGCGGCGCTGATCCCGGCATGATCCGCCGTATGCTCGAAAGCGTCGACCTGCCCGTCTAGGGATTAGAGCGCCTTGGCTGGCTGGCGCATCGCCGTATAGGTCAGGATCGCCGACACCAGATACAGCGCGGCGAACACATAGTTCAGACTGAAGATAAACGCCGCTTCGCTCGCTGCGTGCTGGATCGCCACAATCAGCAACACCGCCTTGGCCGCGCCGATCAATGCCTGGTTGATCGCCCGGATAAATGTCTGGCCCCGCGCAAACAAAAGCTCTGCCTGATATTCGGCCAGATTGCGCAGGCCCGGGATCAGCAAGGCCAGCATCAGCAGGGGAGCAGCCTCCGCCACGTTTGACCCCAGCAGGTTGGGGAACCATTTGAGCATCACTGCCAGCGTTGCAAGCGCCGCTGTCGAGACCGCCAGGATCATCGCCTCGACTCCAATCCTGCGCGTGATCGATGCCAGCAGCGCCGGCGTGCGCATCATCTTCTGCGTCAGCAGCATGGTGAAGGAGCGGATCGGTATGGCGGTCAGGTCCACCAGCCGCATCACAATGGCATAGATGCCCGCCAGATGCGCGCCGCCAAACGAAAGCACCAGCAGCTTGTCCAGTTCCATCTGCAGATAGAGCAGGATCTCCGCGCTGGCGACATAGAGCGAATCTGCCATCCGCCGCCAGTAGAGCGCCGGCTTGAGCCTCAACCGCATTGCTGGCAGGAACACGCCAAGCGCCAGTGTCAGCGAGGCGGCGTTTGCCCCGAGATAAAGCCAGGCCCATCCGTCGAGATCTTTCCACGGACCAAACATCAGCACCAGCGCCGCAACGGCGCGGAACGAGGTTGATATGATCACCAGCAGCGAGGCGCGGCCAAAGCGGCCGAGCCCGTTATTCATGATTGCGATTGCTTCGGTCGGCCGCCAGAAAACACACTCGGCGGCGATAATCAGGCCAAACGCCAGCGCACTCATCTGCCCGGCAAACAGCAGCGCGAAGGTCGCAGCTCCAGCCAGCGCCACGACCGGCAGCGACACGAGCATCATCGCGATGAATCCTGCCGCAAATGTGCCCAGCAGCCGGCGGCGCACGGTAGCGATGCGATAGAGTGTGGTGATGAAGCCGAACCCGACAATGCGCGAAAGCACCACGCCCGACGCTGAAGCCGCCGCAAACAGGCCGAATTCGGCAATGGTCAGCGTGTTGGCCAGCGCCACAAAATAGACCAGCGAAAACACCAGTCTGCCAGCCGAACCACTGATCGCCGCGCCATAATCCTTCAAAAGCCCTGCGCGCGCTTTGATGGCGCCGCGCAAGCCTGGTCGCGTGTTGCGGGCGTTGATCTGGCCCATAGCGGTCGGGTTCTGCACCCCCGCTTCATAGGGCACATTTCTTAAAGTGCGGTTCAGGCTGCGCAAATCGCCGCCTCGGCAGCGTTCTTCTGCCCGTGCGCCGCACAATAATCTGGCCGGCAGGCTGCAGAATTAACGTTTTGTTTCCCATGCGTCTTTAGCGTGCCTTAACGAATGGTGGCGGCTGCTGCGTTGAAAGACGGGCAATGGTCTGCCCCGACACAGGCCCAACAAACATAGGAAGTGCGTCGCGTTCATGTTCGACCCTGATGGAGCCGGAGGAGGGAAGTCTGCGCGTTCGCTTCTGTCTTTGGCAGGGCGGACCAAACCTGCACAGTCTGAAAAGCAGCCGCCAAAGCAGCCGGCCGCGCCGTCGCTGGTTTCCTATGCTTCCGAACGCCCTGACGCCCAGTCCGTCCATCGCGCCGCGCGTTCGCGCCGCGAAGCGCAGCTCAATCCGCTGTTGCAAGCGCTCGCCACAAAGCCTCAGCGTGCGACTCGTTCCGATCCGGTCGACCGGCCGCTGGCGAACAGGCTACCGGCACAAGAGCCAGCGGCAGCTGCGGCCCCGCCTGCTCCCCCGGCAACGCGCAATGACGACAGCATGCCGTTCGACGCTTCCAGCGATCACTGGGCCGGCGACGGCGGTGACCAGCAGTGGCGGCCGCTGTTTGACCCGGCAAAAATCATCGGCGGCGTTATCAAGTCGCGTTACCTCATCGCGTCCACCACCATCCTGGGTGGCGCGCTGGGCGTTGCCATCGCCCTGTCAACGCCCAAGACCTACACCTCGGCCACCGATCTCCAGATCGACCCGCGCGACATCAAACTGTTCGACCGCACCCTGACCGAAGGCGGCCTGCCATCTGACGCCACGTTGGCAATCGTCGAAAATCAGGTCCGCGTCATCCGGTCCGGCACAGTCATCGACAAGGTTGTCAACAAGCTGAAGCTTGAAGACGATCCGGAGTTCAACGGGTCGGAAAAGTCGGGCGGCCTGTCCTCTGTCATCGGCGAAATCCGCTCCATCTTCTCGCGTTCCGAGGCGTCCGCCGGTACACGCCGTGCGGCGCTGGCGCGCGAAAATCTCTATGAAGGTCTGCGTGTCGAGCGCGCCGGCAAGACCTTCATCGTCACAATCGCTATGACTACCCGTAGTCCCGACAAATCGGCATTGATCGCCAGGACGGTTGCCGAGACGTTTATGGAATCCTATGCGGGTCTGCAGAACGACACCGCCGGCAAGGCGAGTGAAGAACTGGGGGCCCGCCTGACCGAACTGCGCAAGGAAGTCGAAACCGCCGAACGCAAGGTCGAGGCCTATCAGGCCGAACACGAACTGATCGACGCCAAGGGTGCGCTGATTTCCGACGACGAAATCATCCGCCTGAACGATCAGCTCACCATCGCCAAGGCGCGTACGCTGGAACTCAACGCCCGTGCCTCGACAGCGCGCGACCTCGATCTCAATTCGGTCGTCGGCGGTGGCCTGCCCGAAGGCATCACCTCGCCGGTTATCTCCGACCTGCGCGCCCAATACAGCGCAGCGCGCCAGGCGGTAGACCGTATGGCCATCAGCCTTGGTCCGCGGCACCCGCAGCGCCAGGCCGCCGAAGCCGAACTGGCGGGTGTCCGCGATCAGATTTCGGCTGAACTGCGCCGCCAGGTATCGTCCATCCAGGTCGATCTCAAACGCGCCGTCCAGCTTGAGCAGGACCTTGCCGCACGTCTCGCGCAGTTGAAGGCGAAGCAGGGTAATGTCGGGGACAATCTCGTCGATCTGCGCGAACTTGAGCGTGAGGCCGCGGCAAAACGCGCCGTCTACGAAAATTTCCTGCTCCGCGCCCGCGAAACCGGCGAGCAGAGCGGCATCAACACCGCCAATGTCAGCGTCATCTCAGCCGCTCAGCCGCCGCTTGACGCCAACGGCCCGTCGCGCTCGATGATCGCCATTGCCGGCACGATCCTCGGCTTTCTCGCCGGTCTTGGTCTTGGCATCCTCCGTGGCGCATGGGACAGCCTGCGCTCGCCCCAGCCGGAAAACACAGCGCCCCAGCAGCCGTCGCGCGCCCGCCGCCGTAGCCAGATTGACGGGAACGGTCATCCAGCCGGCGCCACCGAACCCGCATGGGCTGCACCGTTGCACCAGGCGGTCGCCGAGGCAGTCGCCCAGCCGCAACCTGCGCCCAAAACCGAAACCGCAAGCCCACCGCCAACGCCAGAGCCCGAAATGTATCCAGGTTATCCGCAGTATGCGCAGCCCTTCGCACAGCCCGCAGCGCCGGTGGCCAACCAGAATTGGGGCCTGTACCCTGTCGTGCAACAGCCGATGATGGCGTCTCAGCCGGCGATGATGCAGCAGCCCGCCTATGCGCCCCAGCCCCTCTATGCGCAGCCCGCCATGCAAGTCTGGCCGCAGCCGGTCCCACAGGCCTATGCGCCCCAACCCTACTATCAGCCGCAACCCTACATGCCGCCGCAGCCTGCTCTCTATGCGCAGCCTGCGCCGCACCCCTATGCCGCTCCATATACTCCGCAGCAGCAGGCTCATGCTCCGCAGCCGCAGCAATATGCGCCGCAACCCGCCCCGCAGGCTCAGCCGGCGCCTCAGCCGGCTCGCCATGACGACCTGCCGCCGAGTGCGCTCGATGAGATCCGCGGCAGCTTGCGCGAGTTCCGTGAAGCCGTGCGCAATCTGACCGAAACCCGCGTCCGCGCCGTGCGGTAACGCATCACCACCTGAGCCAAAGCTGCGCTACGCCGCCTTTGCGGCATTCAGTGCCGCAATGCCGCATGGGGTTTGCTGCCGGTTCGTGCCACAAGGCAACCTTCGGCAGGAGGCTCAAGATGGCGCAAATCATCGATGGCAGGGCAGTGGCGGACGAGGTCATCGCGACAGTGACCCGTGAAACCGCGTCGCTCAAGACTGCGGCTGGCATCACGCCGGGGATCGCCGTCGTCATCGTCGGCGAAGATCCTGCCTCTCAGGTCTACGTTGCCTCAAAATCGAAAAAGGCCAAGGAATGCGGCTTCCATTCGGTGCAGCACACGCTGCCCGAAGATACGTCCGAGGCCGACCTTCTGGCGCTCGTCGCCGCGCTCAACGCTGATCCGGCCATTCACGGCATTCTGGTGCAGCTGCCACTGCCGCGCCACATCGATTCCGGTGCGGTCATCCAGGCCATCTCGCCCGACAAGGACGTCGACGGTTTCCACCTCATCAATGTCGGCCGCCTCGGTGCTGGCCTGCTCGACGGCGCATTTGTGCCCTGCACGCCTGCCGGTTCGATGCTGCTGATCCAGCGGGCGAGGGGAGAAGACCTCTCCGGCCTGAATGCTGTTGTGCTCGGCCGCTCCAACATTGTCGGCAAGCCGATGGCCAACCTTCTGCTCGCCGCCAATTGCACGGTCACGGTCGCCCATTCGCGCACAAAGGACCTGCCGGCCATGGCGCGCACCGCCGACATTCTGGTCGCCGCCGTTGGCCGGCCCGAAATGGTCAAGGGTGATTGGGTCAAGCCCGGCGCCACCGTCATCGACGTCGGCATCAATCGCATTCCCGCACCTGACAAGGGCGACGGCAAAACCCGGCTTGTCGGCGACGTCGATTTTGACGAAGCGGCCAAGGTTGCGGGCGCCATCACACCGGTTCCCGGCGGTGTTGGCCCGATGACCATTGCCATGCTGATGGCCAACACGCTGGTCTCGGCCTGCCGCACCGCTGGCCTCAAGCCCCCGAAGTTCTAAGAGTATGATCTGGAAACCGTCAGGCTGAGACGAAATTGGTGAATTTTGAGCATCGGAGCGGAGCGTAGATCAGCTACGTGAGCACCGAAGCGCAGAAATGATCCATTTGCAGTCCAGCCTCACGAGTTTCCAAACGGACTCGGACCACTTCCCGCGTTCGACAGGTTCAAGTAAAGCTATCGCCGCATGCCCGAACCAACCGTCCCGGGCCGGCAGTTCGCTTTCCTGCTGGTCGACAAGTTTTCGCTGTTTTCCCTTGCTGCGGCCATCGACATTGTGCGGTCGGCCAATCGCCTTGCAGGGCGCGATTTCTATTCCTGGAAAACCGTGTCGGCCAATGGCGACACGGTGGTTGCGTCAAATGGCCTGCCGCAAAAGATCGACTATGCAATCGCTGACCTGCCGCCCGTCGACATCCTGTTTGTCTGTGCCGACCTGACGCTTGAATTTCCCGCCAAGACCAAGGCTATCGCCGCCTTACGCACGCTTGGCCGCCGTGGCGCGGCGCTTGGCGCATTTTCGGTCGGTCCGTTTCTGCTGGCTGAAGCTGGCCAGCTCGACGGTTACGCCTGCACCGTCCATTGGGAACACCGCGCCAGCTTTCGCGAGCGGTTTCCGGAAATCGAGCTCACCGGCACGGTCTTCGCCATCGACCGCAAGCGTTACACCTGCGCTGGCGGCACCACGACGGTCGACCTCATGCTGGAAATCGTCCGCGCCGATTTTGGCCCCGGTCTCGCGTCCGAAGTCGCCAACCAGTTTCAGGTCGAGCGCATGCGCTCTTCAACCGACCGCCAGCGTGTCGGTCCAGAGCGCGATTTGACCGGCAAATCGCAAAAGCTGAAGAAGATCGTCGAGCTTATGGCCGACCGCGTCGACGATCCGCTCACCGCCGTGCAACTGGCAAACTCCGTCGACCTGTCAGTGCGTCAGGTGGAGCGGCTGTTCCTGCGCCACATGAACATGACGCCGGGGCGCTACTACATGCGCCTGCGGCTCGAACGGGCGCGCGAATTGCTACGCCAGACCAACCTGCCGATCCTCGATGTGGCGATTGCCACCGGCTTCACCTCGCACTCCTATTTTGCACAATCCTACCGGCTGCAATTCGGCCGCCCGCCCAGCGAAGAGCGCCGCACGACGTATTGAGGGGGGCGCCGAAGGTAGTGGAGGGGGCCAAAGGCCCTAATTGCGCCCCACAAAAAAATCTCAAAAAATCTGTCCTCCTCAAAATTCCCGCCCGCATAATCCTCGCACTGCAAACGAGGACGCGATGACCAACGACGAGGCGATCAGACAGGAGGCGGAGCGGCTGAAGCGCAGCATCTGGTTCCTGCTGTCGTTTGCCAACATCGCTCAACGCACTGCCCATCTTCCCGCCCCGGTCCGCTTTGTCATGCTCGCCATCCTGCGTGTCGCACTTGGGGCGGGCCAGCGTCTCGTCTCCCGCATGGCCGAGGATCTTGGCCTCGAACTCGCCGTCTTCGAGCCGGATCCGTCTGCAGACTCCATCGACGAACTGTTTGAACTCGCCCGGGCGTTCCGCATCCTGGGCTGTCTGCTCGGCGACCTCGCCGCATGGGCCGGCTATTTTGCCTCAGATCTCCATGATCCCGGTCATGATCGTCGGCCGCCGCGTCAATCCATGCGCCCGCGCCGTGCCCGCCGCCGGATCCATCGCCATCTCCCGTCCCACGCCATCCGCGCCGGACCAGTCTGCCGCCTTGCCGCATAGCCATCGCATCCGGCCAAACAAATCGCAGCCTGTGCAATCGGTCGTTGTCCTGTCACGTTTCATTGGTTAGCTTTCCCAGCGTCAAGCAGAGGGGAAGACATGACCACGATTTCGCGCGCGCTGATTTCACTCGCCGCCACGGCAATGCTGACATTTGGCGCATCCGCCGCTGACCGCACCATCATCGTGCTTGACGCTTCCGGTTCGATGTGGGGCCAGATCGAAGGCAAACCGAAACTCGAGATCGCTCGCGACACCCTCAAGACCGTGCTGCAATCCGTCCCCGCCGACGCCGAACTCGGCCTCATGGCTTACGGTCACCGCCAGAAGGGCGCGTGTTCCGACATCGAGCTGGTGGTTCCCCCGGCTCTAGGCACAGCCGCCGCCATTTCTGCGGCCACCGACAAGATGAAATTTTTGGGCAAGACGCCGCTGTCCGAAGCCGTGCGCCAGGCCGCAGAGGCGCTGCGGTCCACCGAAGAAAAGGCTACCGTCGTGCTTATCACCGACGGCATCGAGACCTGCAACGCCGACCCTTGCGCGCTGGGAAAAGAGCTTGAACAATCGGGCGTCGATTTCACCGCCCATGTCGTCGGCTTCGGCCTCAGTGACGAAGAGGGCAGGCAGGTCGCCTGTCTGGCCGAAAACACCGGCGGCAAATACATCAAGGCGGGCGACCGTCAGGCGCTCGAAGATGCATTGAAGCAAACGGTCGCTGTTGCGCCAGCGCCGCCGCCAGCGCCCGAACCTGAAGCCAAGGTCGAGTTCAATTTTCTTCCAAAGGCGGTTCTCTCGGCGTCCGGCAATCAGCCGCCGCCAATGGATGTCTATTTTGAAGTCTTCAAGACGGACACCTCCGGCGGCAAGGCCGACCGGGTATTCGGCGTCTATCAAGACTCTAAGGAAAATCTCGAACCCGGCAAATACATCGTCACTGCCAATAGCGGCGCGGCCTCCGTCGAACAGCCCTTGGAGATCGAAGCAAGCAAGGCCGCGTCCCCGACGCTCGATCTCAACGCAGGCGTGCTCGTCCTGCGCGCGCTGCCGTCGCCCGGCGCAGAGCCCGACGGCAATGCTCAACTCATCATCGACCATCCGGGCGAGGGCGCGTCATCCGCCAATTACGGCGTGGTCACTCTGGTTGTCCCGGCGGGCGAAACCGTCGTCACCGTCAAGCTCGGCGCTGCCGAGGTCGTCGAGACATTTCAGGTTGCTGCAGGACAAACGATCACGAAGGACATCATCGTTGGCGTCGGCAAGGCAGTGACTGACGCCTACTACACGCCCGGCGGCGAAAAGGTCGATTCGGAGGATCTGTCTTGGAAGATCTTCAAGGCCGCCAGGAATATGGATGGTTCGCGCGAACAGGTGAGTTATGGTTTCGGCCCCGCTGTCCAATACGATCTGCCCGCCGGCGACTATGTGGCGCTCGCGGAAATGCAGGCGGCCTCTGTCGAGCAGCCGTTCAGCGTTAAGGTTGCCCAACGCACCGACGTAACAGTCACGCTTGATGCAGGCGTTGTTGCAATCAGCGCGCCAGGCGGCGAAGAGTTTCGTGTCTTCGAGGCCAAGAAAAATCTGCAGGGCGAACGCAATCAGGTCAGCTACGGTTTTGGCGAGGAGATGCAGACCACGCTCAAGGCGGGCGACTACGTGGTCGTTACGCGATTTGCCGCCGACAAGCCGCAAAGCGAAACCGCCTTTGCGGTCAAGGCAGGTGAGCGGACAGAAGTTACCGTCCCGTGACGCAGCTTTATTTCAACAGGCGTATCGGCTGGCGCAATATTATGTGCTGGTTCAATCGAATCTTCTTAACAGCACCGAGGACAAGCGCAGCTTCTGCACTAGCTAATCTCTTATCTGAAACGACGGGAGAAAAGAGATGAAACTCAAGACATTGCTGACGCTGTCGGTTGGCGCAACGCTCGCCATGATGTCGATTGCGCGTGCTGACATCACTATCGGCCTCGTCGCCCCGCTTACCGGCCCGGTCGCCGCCTATGGCGAGCAGGTCAAGAACGGCGCCGAAACAGCCGTCGCCGAAATCAACAAGGCTGGCGGCATTCTGGGCCAGCAGGTGGTTCTGAAACTCGCCGATGACGCCGGCGACCCGACCCAGGGCGTGTCCGCGGCCAACGGCCTGATCGGCGAAGGCGTCAAGTTTGCAGTCGGTCCGGTTACCTCAGGCGTCGCCATTCCGGCGTCTGACGTGTTTGCCGAAAACGGCTTGCTGATGGTGACCCCGACCGCTACCGCGCCGGATCTCACCAACCGTGGCCTGACCAACGTGCTGCGCACCTGCGGCCGTGATGACCAGCAGGCTGACGTTGCCGCCGCCTATGTCGTGGCCAATCTGAAAGACAAGAAGATCGCCGTCATCGACGACAAGGGTGCATACGGCAAAGGCTTGGCGGATGCTTTCCGCAACGCCATCAAGGCTGGCGGCGTCGCTGAAACCGTCGACCTGTCGATCAATCCTGGCGAAAAGGACTACGCAGCTGTCGTTACCCGTCTCAAGGAAGCCGGCGCTGAAGTGCTCTACTACGGCGGTTACCATCCTGAGGCTGGTCTGCTGGCGCGTCAGTTGAAGGACGCCGGCGTTACGCTGCAGATCATCGGCGGCGAAGGCCTGTCCAACACCGAATATTGGGCGATCGGCAACGACGCTTCGGCGGGCACTCTGTTCACCAATGCGTCGGACGCAACCATGAGCCCGAATTCGGCTGCCGCCATTGCAGCCCTTCAGGCAAAGAACATCCCGGCAGAGGCCTTTACGCTCAACGCCTATGCTGCGGTTGAGGTTTTGAAGGCTGGCATCGAAAAGGCCGGCAATGCCGATGATGCAGCTGCAGTCGCAGCCGCCGTCAAGGACGGCACGCCGATCAAGACCGCCATTGGCGATCTGACCTATGGCGAGACCGGCGATCTCACCTCGCCGAGCTTCTCGCTCTACAAGTGGGAAGACGGCAAGATCGTCGCCGCCCAGTAATAAGCGTCAGCGGGCGAACACGCTTCCACCCGTGTCCGCCCGCCCCGCTATCGCGCGGAAGGCCGCGAACAGTTCGCGGCCCATGCCGGACTCATTGCCAGACAGGTCCGCAGCCGCCTGCGGCCTTGCGGCCAGCTCGGCCTCAGGCACAAACACTTCCAGCGTTCCCGCTTCTCCGTCGAGGCGGATCAGATCGCCTTCGCGCACCTTGCCGAGCGGTCCGCCATCCAGCACTTCCGGGGTCACATGGATCGCGCTCGGCACTTTGCCCGACGCACCCGACATGCGTCCGTCCGTCACCAGCGCCACCTTGAACCCGCGGTCCTGCAACACGCCCAGGATCGTCGTTAGTTTGTGCAGCTCGGGCATGCCATTGGCCTTCGGTCCCTGGAAGCGCAACACTGCAACAAAATCGCGCTCCAGCTCGCCTGCCTTGAACGCGGCGTTCAATTCGTCCTGGCTGTCGAACACCAGAGCCGGCGCTTCAACCAACCGCCGTTCCGGCTTGAGCGCCGACGTCTTGATGATCGCATTGCCCAGATTGCCGGTCAGCACCTTCAGCCCGCCTGTTGGCTGGAACGGTTTCGCCGCTGTCGCCAGCACCTTGGCGTCGCCCGGCAGCTCGGGTGCGGGCTCGCGTTTGACGGTCCCGTCCGGTCCGAGCTTCGCTTCGATTGCATAGGCATCAAGCCCTTCGCCCCACACCGTCTGAACGTCGTCATGCAAGAAGCCAGCCGCCAGCAATTCGCGGATCAGGTAACCCATGCCGCCGGCAGCCGCAAAATGGTTCACATCGGCCAGCCCGTTTGGATAGACCCGCGCCAGCAGCGGCACGATGTCGGACAGGTCGGAGATGTCCTGCCAGGTCAGCGCAATCCCGGCTGCATGCGCCATCGCGATCAGGTGAATCGTGTGGTTGGTCGATCCGCCCGTGGCGTGCAGCCCCACCACCCCGTTGACGATTGAGCGTTCGTCTATCATCCGCCCGGCGGGTGTGTAGGCATTGCCCAACTGGGTGATCGCAATCGCCCGCTTTGCGGCCTCACGCGTCAGCGCGTCGCGCAGCGGTGTGTTCGGATTGACGAAGGAGGAGCCCGGCGTGTGCAGACCCATGATCTCCATCAGCATCTGGTTTGAATTGGCGGTGCCGTAGAACGTGCAGGTCCCAGGACCATGATAGCTTTTCGATTCGCATTCCAGCAGTTCCTGCCGGCCGATCTTGCCCTCGGCATAGAGCTGGCGGGTCTTTGCCTTCTCGTCGTTGGGCATGCCGCTGGGCATAGGCCCTGCCGGAATGAATACCGCCGGCAGATGGCCGAAGGTCAGAGCGGCAATCGTCAGGCCCGGCACGATCTTGTCGCATACGCCAAGATAGACTGCAGCGTCGAACATATTGTGCGACAGGCCGATCGCGGCTGACATCGCGATCACATCGCGCGAAAACAGCGACAGTTCCATGCCGGGCTGTCCCTGCGTGACGCCGTCGCACATTGCCGGCACACCGCCCGCGACTTGCGCAATTCCGCCCGCCTCACGCGCGGCCTGCTTGATCAGTTGCGGAAAGGTCTCGAACGGCTGATGCGCCGACAGCATGTCGTTATAGGCGGTGATGATGCCGAGGTTCGGCACGGCGTCGCCGCCGAGCGCAACCTTTTCAGAAGGCGAGCAGACCGCAAATCCGTGCGCGAGGTTGCCACAGCCAAGCACCGCACGATTGGCGCGTTTGCCTGCCGCTGCATCGACGCGGTCGAGATAGGCTTCGCGTCCGGCGCGCGAGCGTTCGCGGATGCGTTTGGTGATAGCGGCAATATCTTTGCGTACGGTCATGGCCCGGTCCTCGCAATCAGAAGCGAATTTTGTCCCCTCAACATGGGGCTGGAATAATATTGGCGCATGATGACAACAGCCTCACGCAGCCCAGAAAATCTCCACCGGCGTCGCAGCCGCGTCGATCACGCGCCTGATCGGCAATGGAGAGCCTTCGGCCAGCGCCTTGTCGAGCGTCGCCCTTTTTGTGTCGCCCTCGATATGCAGCGCCACAAACCGCGCCGATGCAATGGGCGGCAGCGTCAGGGTGAGCCGCGCCTCGCCGGCGCTTTTCGCATTCACTGCCGCTACGTATCGGTGCGTCTTGGGGTCAAGCAGTTGGTCAAGCTCTGCCGCATCGGGAAAGAACGACGCAGTATGGCCATCAGCCCCCATGCCGAGCACAACCACATCGAGTGGCACGGAGAGCCCCGCCACCATGTTGTTCGCCGCGCTCGCAGCCTCTTCCGCCGACGGGGCAGACGAATAGAGCGGCAGGAATTTTGCCGCGTTGGCCGCGCCCTCCAGCAGGGTTTCGCGCACCAGTCTTGCGTTGGAGCGGTCCGAATCCATTGGCACGAACCGTTCGTCGACCAGCGTCACCGTCACCTTGCTCCAGTCGACAGCCGCTTTCGACAAGTGCCGCAACATCGCAGCGGGCGTCGTGCCGCCAGATACCGCAAGCGTGGCAGACCCGCCAGCGTCGATGGCATTGCTGAGCCGGTTGGCAATCTCGCCCGCCAGCACAGTGGCAAGTTCAGCGCGCGTGGGGAATGTGTGGAGCTGGCTCACCATACGCGCCTTGTCCTCAATCGCTTTCGTGCCAGGTGCGTCCGTCGCGCTCGATCAGCGCCACCGAGGCCGATGGTCCCCAGGTTCCGGCGGTATAGCCTTGTGTGTCCTGATGGTTCTCGGCCCACGCGTTCTGGATAGGGTCGATCCATTTCCATGCCGCCTCCACTTCGTCGCGGCGCATGAACAGCGTCTGGTTGCCGCGCACGACATCCATCACAAGCCGCTCATAGGCGTCCGGGTTCCGCTCGGTGAAGGATTCGGCAAAGCTCATGTCGAGCGCGATCTGCTTCAGGCGCATTCCGCCAGGGCCGGGATCCTTGATCATGATCCATTGCTTGACGCCTTCGCCCGGCTGCAACCGGATCACCAGCTGGTTGGCCTGGATGCGGCCTGCGCCGTCGCCAAAAATCGAATGCGGGATTGGTTTGAATTCGATGACAATCTCTGACACCCGCGACGCCAGCCGCTTGCCGGTTCGCAGATAGAACGGCACGCCCGCCCAGCGCCAGTTGGCGATCTCCGCCTTGATCGCGACAAAGGTCTCGGTGCCAGACGGTCCCCCAAGCTCTTCCTGATAACTCTTGACCGGCCCGCCGGAAGAAGCGCCGGCGCGATACTGCCCGCGCACCGTTTCTTTCGCCGCTTCATTGCCGTTGATCCGCTTCATCGCGCGCAGCACTTTCAGCTTTTCATCGCGAACAGCGTCAGCATCCATTGTTGCCGGCGGCTCCATCGCCACAAGGCAGAGCAGTTGCAGGATGTGGTTCTGCACCATGTCGCGCAGCGCGCCAGCGGTGTTGTAATAGGTGATGCGGTCTTCGAGGCCGACCGTCTCGGCCACCGTGATCTGCACATGGTCGATATGGGCCGAGTTCCACAGTGGCTCATACAGCGCATTGGCGAACCGCAGCGCCATCAGGTTCTGCACGGTCTCCTTGCCGAGATAGTGGTCGATGCGGAAGATCTGCTCTTCGCCGAACACTTCGCCGATCTGGTCGTTCAACACTTGCGCCGACGTCAGGTCGCGGCCGATCGGCTTTTCGACAACGATGCGCGAATTATCGGTCAACAAGCCGTTTTCGCGGATATTTCTGGCGATGTCGCCAAACAGCGCCGGCGCCACCGCCATGTAGAAGACACGGATGCGCTTGCTGTCGCCGATCGCCTTCTTCAGCGCGGCAAAGCCGTCGCCGGATTTTGCATCTGCTGGCACATAGCTGAGCCGTTCGAGGAAGGACTCGAGCTGCGCCTCCTCGATCTCGGCCGGCTTCACGTGGTCGGTGATCGCCTTGCGGGCAAACTCGCGATATTCCTTGTTCGACATTTTTGTGCGCGATGACCCGATGATCCGCGTCGGTTCGGTGAACTGCCCGGCGCGCTGCCTCTGATAGAGCGCAGGCAGCAGCTTACGCTCGGCAAGGTCGCCGGTGCCGCCAAAGGCGATAAAGTCGAATGGTTCAACGGGAATGATCTGGCTGGTCATGCGTGGTCCAACAGGTTATTTCTGTCATTTAATCTAATCGATTTAATATGCCAAGGCTGGTTCATCTGGCTGCTACAGCTTGACACATGCTGTGTCACGGCGATTGTGGTTCAAGGTCTCGCCGCAAGTGTCACAGGGCAGCATATTGCGCGGCGATTGAGAAGCGCAAAGACACGCCGGGAGAAATCATGGGCCAGCACCTGTCTCGCACCGTTGCCGAAGGGGTCGCCTTCATGCAGGTCATCGACGGCAAGTCCGTCGATGCTTTGTCAGGCGAGCGGATCGATGTCGCCTCGCCATCGGACGGCAAGGTGTTTGCGTCGGTTCCGTCGGCAGGGCAGGCCGATGTCGACCGCGCGGTGGCGTCAGCGCGGAAGGCGTTTGACGAAGGCCCGTGGTCGCGCATGCCGGCGGTCGAGCGCGGCCGCTGCATGACGCGGCTCCATCAACTGGTCGAAAAGCATGGCGACGAGCTTGCTGCGCTCGAATCGCGCGACACCGGCAAGCCGGTACGGCAAGGCAAGGCTGACGTGACCGCCACCATGCGCTACTATGAATTTTACGGTGGCGCGGGAGACAAGATCCACGGCGACACGATCCCATTCCTTCCGGGCTACACAGCGCTGACCTTGCGCGAGCCGCATGGCGTCGTCGCCGGCATCATTCCCTGGAACTATCCGATGCAGATTTGCGCGCGCGTTGTCGGCGCGGCGCTGGCGATGGGAAATACGCTGGTGGTCAAGCCAGCCGAAGACGCCTCGCTGACAACAATCCGTATTGCCGAACTGGCGCTCGAGGCTGGCATTCCGCCCGGTGTGTTCAACGTCATCACCGGCTATGGCCGCACGGCGGGCGCTGCGTTGTCGGCGCATCCGGGCGTCGACTATGTCACCTTCACCGGCTCCACCGGCACCGGCACAGCGATCCAGCAGGCGGCTGCCGTCAACAATCGCGGCGTCACCATGGAGCTTGGCGGCAAGTCGCCCCAGATCGTTTTTGCCGATGCCGACATCGAGGCAGCACTGCCGGTGCTGGTCAACGCCATCATCCAGAATGGCGGCCAGACCTGTTCAGCCGGCAGCCGTGTGTTGATCGAAAAGCCTGTCTACGAGCAGGTTGCCCGCGGTCTTGCCGAACGGTTCTCAAAGCTCGTCGCCGGTCCGCATGACGCTGATCTTGATCTCGGTCCTCTGATCAATCCGCGCCAGCAAGAGAAGGTCGCCGGCATGATTGCCGCAGCCGAAGCGGCGGGCGCAAAAGTGCTGGCGCGCGGATCGGTCTCGCCGGACGCTCCCGCGGGCGGCTGGTATCAGGCTCCGGTCCTGTTCGGCTCGGTCGACCCGGACGCCGTGATTGCGCAGGAAGAGGTTTTTGGCCCGGTCCTGACACTGTTCCCGTTCGAGGGCGAGGAGGAGGCGATCCGGCTGGCCAACAGCACCGAGTTCGGCCTCGTCGCAGGTGTTTGGACCCGCGACGGCGGCCGCCAGCACAGGGTCGCCAAGCGTGTGCGCGCTGGTCAGGTCTTCGTCAACGGCTATGGCGCAGGCGGTGGCATCGAGCTGCCGTTTGGCGGCTTCAAGAAATCCGGCCACGGCCGCGAAAAGGGTTTTGAGGCGCTGTATGACATGAGCGCCACCAAGACCATCGTCTTCAATCACCAGTAGCAGGAAATCTCATGCGTCTGAAAAACAAGGTTGCCATCATCACCGGCGCGGCGTCCGGCTTCGGTGAGGGCATGGCGAAACGTTTTGCGCAGGAAGGCGCAAAAGTCGTTGTCGCCGACATGAACGACAAGGGCGCAGAACGCGTCGCGTCCGAGATCGGCCAGGCGGCGATCTGGACCCAGACCGATGTGTCGATGCGCTCCGAGATTGACGCAATGGTTCAGGCGGCGACCAGCGCATTTGGCCGCGTCGACATCATGGTCAACAATGCCGGTTTCTCGCACCGCAACGGTTCGATGCTCGGCATTGACGACGAAACCTTCGACCTCATCACCGCAGTCAACATGAAGGCGATCTACTATTCGGCGCAGGCCGTCGTGCCGCTGATGGAGAAGCAGGGGGCGGGCGTCATCATCAACACGGCGTCGACCGCAGGCCTTCGCCCGCGCCCGGGCCTGACCTGGTACAACGCTTCAAAAGGCTGGGTCATAACCGCCACCAAGTCGATGGCGGTCGAGCTTGCGCCAATGAACGTCCGGGTCAATTGTCTTTGCCCGGTCGCCGGCGAAACCGGCATGCTTGCCACATTCATGGGCGAGGATACGCCGGAAAAGCGTGCGCAATTTCGCAGCAGTATTCCGCTGGGGCGGTTGTCCACGCCGCTCGATATCGCCAATGCCGCACTCTATCTGGCGTCGGACGAGGCGGCTTTCATTACCGGCGTTGCGCTGGAGGTCGACGGCGGCCGCTGTATCTGACCGCCGTCTGCCGCAATCAGTTCTCGTCGACCACGCGCGTCTCGGGCCTGTCGCTGCCGTCTGAATGTTCAAGATGCCAGCGGCCGGATGCGTCCTCGAACTCGATATCTGTCGTCTCGCCTGAAATCCGCTGCTCGCGCGCCGCTCTCTCAGCGGCGGCCTTGGCGCTGGCGTGGCTGCGAAATGTCTCGGAGAAGACGCTGCCGACCTTGTAGGCCCAGCCGCCATCATGTTCTACAATCCGGTAGACGACCGATCCAGATGAATTTCCCGACATTACTTCCTCCACCATCTTCAAAAGATAATAGCTGGATTGTGGATCGGTTCCAGCGTGCTATGGCGTTGGCACAGCAACGGCAGATATGCTGGCTGTATAAGGGTGGAGATCGCCGGACATGAACAGAGTTGCGATTACGGGGACGGGCATTTTCATTCCCGATGAAATCGTCACCAATGCCGAACTTGTTGCCTCCTATAATGAATATGCCCGGCGGCAGAACGAAGCCAATGCCGATACGATTGCGGCTGGCGAAGCAGCCGAACTTCCGATGTCGAGCGAAGAATTCATCGTCAAGGCGTCTGGTATCGAGCGCCGCCACGTAATGGACAAGGCCGGCATTCTGGACCCTGACCGGATGATGCCGAGGCTGCGCCCGCGCGCCGACGACGAACTGTCGATCATGGCCGAGATTGCTGTTGATGCGGCAAAGAAGGCTTTGGCGCAGGCAGGCCGCACGGCGGCTGATGTCGATGCGGTCATCTGCGCCGCCTCTAACCATGAGCGCGCCTATCCGGCAGTCGCGGTCGAGATCCAGCAGGCGCTCGGCATCAAGGGTTTTGGCTTCGACATGAATGTCGCCTGTTCGTCGGCCACCTTCGCCATGCAAGCCGCCGCCGACATGATCCGCGCTGGTTCGGTGCGCGCGATCTTGATCGTCAACCCCGAAATCACCTCTGGCCATCAGGAATGGCGCGACCGCGACTGTCATTTCATCTTTGGCGATGTTTGCACCGCTGTGCTGATGGAACGCATCGACGGCGACGCCGAAGGCGTCTGGGAGGTCCTGTCGACCCGGCTCTTGACCAAGTTCTCCAACAATATCCGCAACAATAACGGCTTCCTGCGCCGCACCCACGACCAGATGGGCGAGCGCCGCGACATGCAGTTCATGCAGGAGGGCCGAAAAGTCTTCAAACAGGTGGTACCGATGGTTGCCGAACTGATGACCAGCCACCTCGCCGACGAAGGGCTGAAGCCGTCTGATCTCAAGCGCATGTGGCTGCATCAGGCCAACAAGGGCATGAACGACTTTATCGGCGCAAAGGTGCTTGGCCGTGAGCCGACGCGTGAGGAACAGCCGAACGTCTTGCAGGAGTTTGCCAACACCTCGTCAGCCGGGTCGGTGATCGCCTTCTCGCAATATTCTGACGATTTGCCAGCAGGCAGCCTTGGTGTCATCTGCTCGTTCGGCGCGGGCTATTCCGCGGGGAGTGTCATCGTCCGCAAGATGTAGGACGCGCGGGGCTGTCCTGTTGCTGGGGGCGAATTTGAGCAAAGCTTGGCTTGAACAGATGTCTTCGGGCGACTGGTATTCGTTCGACCACCCGGAACTGAATGACATGCGCCGTCGCGCGCAGGGCGCGTTGCACGAGCACAATACGCTTGCGCCGGATGCGAGGGGCGACATCGCCCCCGAGCTGAGACTACTGCTTGGCCGCGTGGGCAAAAACTGCCGGATCGAACATGCGTTCCATTGCGTCTATGGCGGCAACATCTTGCTCGGCGACCATGTCTTCATGAATGTCGGCTGCGTGATCCTCGATCAGGGGCGCGTCACCTTCGGCTCGCATGTCATGCTTGGCCCGTCGGTTCACATCTACACCGTTGAGCACCATCCGGACCCGCAATTGCGCAATGCAGGCATGGAGCGGGCAAAGCCGGTTGTGATTGGCGACGATGTCTGGATTGGCGGAAGCGCGATCCTCCTTGGTGGCGTGACCATCGGCAAGGGAGCCATCATCGCAGCCGGGTCGGTTGTCACGCGCGATGTGCCGGCCGGCGCCCGGGTGATGGGAAACCCTGCAAGGGTTCGATGATCGAACCCGCGGCTGCTACTTTGCCAGCACCAGCGCCCAGTAGCGTTCGCCGCTCTTGGCCTGTGCCGACGCCAGCCCGAAACGCGTGAACCGCTCGTCCAGCATGTTACGCCGGTGGCCGCGCGAGTTCATCCAGGCGAGAAACAGCCGTTCCATGTCGAAATTGCCGCGTGCGATGTTTTCAGCGGCCGCGCCCTCGACGCCGTTGCGCCGCACCCGGCTGACAAAATCGTCGCCGCGGCCTGTTGTGTGCTGCATCTTCTGCCGCGCCGCCATCAGCCGCGCCTGTTCGCTCGCAGCCTTTTCCAGCGTCGCGTCGGCGGCAAGCGCTGGCAGCCCTTCGTCTTCGCGTAGCCGGCGCAGGATGTCATCAGCGCTTTCAGACCGAGCTTCGCCGGGAATCGACAGCATTGCCGTTGTCTGACACCCGGCGATGGCGAAGGGCAGCAGCATGGAGGCGGCAATCAGCAGGCGGCGCATCAGGTCGGGCGACATGGTTCACTCCGGCGGCGAGGCCGCAAGGCTTCTCGCCCAATCATGGCGAATTTCGGAATCGACCTATAGCCGGTCGCGCATCGCGTACCACGACAGCGCCAGGAACAGTAGCGGCGTGCGAAAACGGCGGCCGCCGGGGAAGGGCGGTATCTTCAGCTCTTCAAACAGTTTCAGCCGGTCGCGATTGCCCGCCACAGTCTCGGCGTACAGCTTGCCGACAAAGTTCGAGAGCATCACACCGTGACCGGAATAGCCGCCGGCCGAGATCACGTTCGGCATGACTTCACGCACAAACGGCTTGCGCGGCATGGTAATGCCCACGTAGCCGCCCCACGATTGGGTGATCTCGACATTGCCAAGCGCCGGGTAGATTTCAGCGATCTGACGCCGGATCGCGTCTGGAATGTCTGACGGATCGGAGATGTTGTAAACTTCGCGGCCGCCAAACAACAGTTCACCGGTCTTCACCCGGCGGAAATAGCGCACCACAAACCGCGAGTCCGAAACCGACTCGCCGCCAGGGATCACCGGGCTGTCGTTGCCCAGCGGCACGGTTGCTCCGATGAAAGATCCGATCGGCATCACATGGGAGGCCGAGACCGGTTCGAGATTGCCGCCATAGGCGTTGACAGCGATCAGACATTTGTCGGCGGTGATTGTGCCGCGCTTGGTCGCCACCCGCACCTTGCCGCCAGACGATGTGATGCCGGTTGATGGCGTGTTTTCAAACAGCTGGGCGCCTGCGTTTGCGGCCGCCCGCGCTGTGCCGATCAACAGCTTCAGCGGGTGAATATGGCCGGTGCCCTCGTCATATGAGCCGCCGACATAGAACTCGGAACCGACGCGCGCCTGCGTCTCGGCCCGGTCCATCACCCTGATCTTGTCATAACCGAACCGTGCCGCCGCCTCGGCATATTCGATGAAGTCCGGTAGTTCGCGTTCCTTGTGGGTGACGTTCAGGTGGCCCGGACAGAAGTCGATCTCGATATTGTTGGCCGCAGCAAATTCGAGCAGGCCTGATTTTGCCTCCTCGGCAAGATCGAACAGCGCCTTGGCCCGCTCGAAGCCGTATTCCTTTTCCATCTCTTCGGGCCCGGCGCGCTGGCCGGTGCCAAGCTGACCGCCATTGCGGCCTGACGCGCCGTCGCCAAACCGGTTCTGGTCGATCAAGATGACGTTGGTGCCCGCCTTGGCGAGATTGACTGCCGCCGACAGGCCGGTGAAGCCGCCACCGACAATAACGACGTCGGTTGTCCGGTCGCCGTCAAGCGCCGGATATTCAGGCCGCTCTCCGACAGTTGCTTCATACCAGGAGTAGCCGGGGGAGATGGGAGAGGTGTAGGTCATGGGCGGAGAACTCGGGAATAGGGCAGTAGGGCAGTAGGGCAGTAGGGGCAGTAGGGGCAGTAGGGGCAGTAGGGGCAGTAGGGGCAGTAGGGGCAGTAGGGGTAGCTACTTCTCGGCCAGTTTTCGGATCAACGAGCGCAGCAGAATGCCGACACTTTCGATCCTATGGTTCAGTTCCGACATTTGGGCCTCGGTCGCAATGTGAATCCGTTGCGCCACGATCAGATGTGTCTCAAGCTCTTTCAGCGAGCCTTGGGCAATTCGCAGGAACTGTTGGTATGAGCCCCGATTTTCGCGCCCATAGCCTTCAGCGATATTTGCCGCGACTGATGTCGCAGCACGTCGGGCCTGCGATGTCAGACCGTAGAGTTCCTCTTTGGGCCAGGTTTGCGTGACCGCATAAATCTGGACAGCCAGATCAACCGCCTGTTGCCAGACTTTCAGGTCCTTGAACGAGCGAATCTCGTCCGTCATCTTTTCCCTACTGCCCTACTGCCCTACTGCCCTACTGCCCTACTGCCCTCAACGCATCACACATTCAGCAACAGGAACTGCCGTTCCCACGGGCTGATCACTTCCATATAGGTCTCGAACTCGGCCTTCTTGATCGCCGCGTAAGTTGCAACGAACGTATCACCCAGCATGGCGCGCAGCTCGACGTCGTTCTCGAACAGCTCAACCGCTTCCAGCAGGCCGCGCGGCAGGTCGATCTCATCCTCGTTGGCGGTCGTGCCGACAGGTGCGTCGGGCGGGATCTTGTTCTTCATGCCGAGCAGGCCGCACGCGAGCGACGCGGCAAGCGCAAGATAGGGGTTCGCGTCAGACGACGGGATGCGGTTTTCAACGCGCCGTCCAGCCGGGTCCGACCGCGGCACGCGGAACGCCGTCGTGCGGTTGTCATAGCCCCACTTGGTATTGACCGGCGCGGAAGCTGCCTGCGTCAGCCGGCGGTAGGAGTTCACATAAGGCGCAAACATCACCAGCGCCGACGGAACGTGCTTTTGCATGCCACCGATGAAGTAGCCGAACGCGTCGGTTTCGCTGCCGTCAGCCGCGGTAAAGTGGTTCTGGCCAGTCTTGCGGTCAACAATTGACTGGTGGATATGCATCGCAGAACCTGGCTGGCCCTGGATCGGCTTTGCCATGAACGTGGCGTAGATGCCGTGCTTGAGCGCCGCTTCGCGCAGCGTGCGCTTGAACATGAACACCTGGTCGGCAAGCTCCACCGGGTCGCCATGCCGCAGGTTGATCTCAAGCTGGCCCGCACCTTCTTCATGGATCAGCGTATCAATCTCGAGACCCTGCGCCTCGGAAAAATGATAGATGTCGTCGATCAGTTCGTCATATTCGTTGACGCCTGCGATCGAGTAGCCCGACCCGCCCGCGATCGGACGCCCGGAGCGGCCAACTGGCGGTGTCAGCGGATAGTCCGGGTCGATATTCTTCGACACCAGATAGAATTCGATCTCCGGCGCCACCACCGGCTTCAAACCCAGCTTGTGGTATTGCTCGACCACCCGGCGAAGCACGTTGCGCGGGGTGAATTCCACCATTCGTCCGTCCTGGTGAACGAGATCACAAATGACCTGCGCGGTCGGATCTGTCTCCCACGGAACCGGCGCCAGCGTCGACAGGTCCGGCATCAGCTTCAGGTCGCCGTCGTCTTCCGGATATTCGAACCCGTTGCCGTCTTCGGGATAGTCGCCCGAGATCGTCATCATGAACGGGGCCGACGGCAGCGCCAGCGATGTGTTCGAGGTAAACTTCTTTGACGGCATCATCTTGCCGCGCGCCACGCCGGCCTGATCTGGCGTCGTGCACTCAATGTCTTCGATGCCGCGCCATTCAAGCCAGGCGGCGGCTTCTTTCCAGTTTCTGACGCCGCGGTTGCGTTTGACGAATTCGGGTACGCGTTTGGAACCGCCACGGCCTGACGGGCGGACTTCCTTTTTTGCAGGAGGCATCAATCACCAGATTTGTTGCTGTTGCGCAATTATAGCTGCGTGCCATAGCGAAAGGGAAGGGGGCTGGAGAGGCCGCAAGACGATCTGTCCGAAAAAGAACCGCACAGCCCCGGCACGAGGTTCTAAGACCCTTTCAGGTCCAAATGGAATCGTTCTGCCGGAGGGGATTTGGGCCAAGGTCGAGGGTTTTGGCGAAGGACGGGCTGGTGGCCCGGCCAAGTCCGAAACCCGATGGATTTGACCCAAATCCACCCGGCCCACCGGTCGCCCCCGCGTCTGCGACGTGGGAAAGGCCGACCGGCAGACTATTCTGGTTGGGTTTGCCGAAGGCAACCCAACTGGGTTTCCCGCTGGCGGCCACCCGCCGCGTCAGCCGGACTTGGCCGGGCCACCAGCCCGTCCTTCGCCGCCTTCCTTGCGGTTCGCCTCGCCATCGAGGAAACAGAACCGTTTCCATTTGAACCTGAAAGGGTCTAATAGCAAAACCGCCCGCAGGCTGATGCCGGCGGGCGGTTCGTGTCTCTTGGGCAGGTCTTTGGAAAACTGGCTTCAGGCTAGGCCCGATCAGCTGCCCTGGGTCACGATCACCGGGATCAGAAGATCGCCCCAGTTGCCGTCACCGCCGTGGTGGCGGGCCGAACGCACCAGCTCAACCGATACGCCGGCCTCGACCGCCTTCATGACGGACTGATTCAGCCGGTGCAGGTCGTTGGCGACCATGCGGATCACGGCCTGCTGGTTGTCGCTCATCGCCGACGACTGTTCGGCGGCTCTTTCCTTGACGCGGGTCCTGGGTGTCATGTGACTTTGCTCCTCCTGGGAAGCCTCTGTTGGACTTTTCGGCTTCGGAATAGCCCGGGACCGTAGCCCCGGGCAATCCCGTTTCGCGAATTACTCGGCCGCCGGGCGGAACTGCTCGTGTTCGGTCGATTCGTGCATGGCAGTCGTCGACGACTGGCCGCCGGTGATCGCCATCGACACGGCGTCGAAGTAGCCGGTGCCGACTTCGCGCTGGTGCTTGGTCGCGGTGTAGCCGTTGACCTCTGCTGCGAATTCGGCTTCCTGCAGCTCCGAATAAGCCGCCATCTGACGGTCCTTGTAGCCACGGGCCAGTTCGAACATGCCGTAGTTGAGCTGGTGGAAGCCTGCCAGCGTGATGAACTGGAACTTGTAGCCCATCGCACCCAGCTCGCGCTGGAACTTGGCGATCGTTGCGTCGTCGAGGTTCTTCTTCCAGTTGAACGACGGCGAGCAATTGTAGGCCAGCAGCTGGCCCGGATGCGCCTTCTGCACGGCTTCAGCGAACTTCTTCGCCTGTGCCAGGTCCGGCTTGCCGGTTTCCATCCAGATCAGGTCGGCATGCGGCGCATAAGCAATCGCACGCGCAATGCACGGCTCGATGCCATTCTTCACCTGGTAGAAGCCTTCGACGGTGCGGCCGGCCTCATAGTCAACGAACGGACGATCGCGCTCGTCGATATCTGAGGTCAGCAGCTTGGCGGCTTCTGCGTCGGTGCGGGCGACGATCAAGGTCGGAGTGCCCATCACGTCGGCGGCGAGGCGCGCGGCGTCGAGGTTGCGGATATGCGCCTGGGTCGGGATCAGAACCTTGCCGCCGAGATGGCCGCACTTCTTTTCCGATGCGAGCTGATCTTCGAAGTGGACGCCAGATGCGCCAGCTTCAATGAAGGCCTTCATGATTTCAAATGCGTTGAGCGGGCCGCCGAAGCCGGCTTCCGCGTCAGCAACGATCGGCGCGAACCAGGTGTCGACCGACAGGCCCTTGCCTTCGGACACTTCGATCTGGTCGGCGCGCTGCAGTGTGCGGTTGATGCGCTTGACCAGCTCGGGAGCGGCGTTTGCCGGATAGAGCGACTGGTCCGGATACATGGCGGACGCGGTGTTGGCGTCAGCGGCAACCTGCCAGCCCGACAGATAGATCGCCTTCAGGCCAGCGCGAACCTGCTGCATCGCCTGGTTGCCGGTGACAGCGCCCAGTGCGTTGACGAAGTTGTCTTCGTGGATCAGCTTCCACAGGCGATTTGCGCCGTTTTCAGCCAGCGTCTGCTTGATCTGTACCGAGCCGCGCAGCTTCTTGACGTCTTCAGGCGAATAGGGGCGCTCGATGCCGTCAAAGCGGCCTTCCGGCGCGGACGGGACGAGATTGTAAAAATCGGTCATTGTGCGACTCCGTGTCTTTTGGAACTGAACTTACCGGGCGGCCAATTTGGGAGGATTTGCGCCGTCCGTTGCGACTGTATTTACATTGCACCGCAATATCGCGCGAGCGAAACCGTATTTTTCAGCGCTGGAAAAGAGAAAATCAGTCAGTCGTTTGACAAAATCGCTTGGTAAAAATGTAAATCTTGTAAAAGCTGATAACCTGACACATAGTGGTCAAATCCAGTCAAAAGCTGTAAAAGGACGTGTGCAGATGGGGGAGCCGGGCCATGAGCTGGGTCGTTTCGACTGGACTTGTCATTGCTGCCATCATTCATTTGATACCCGCCGCAGGCATCGCGGGTCCGGAGATGCTGAGGCGTCTCTACGGCCTCGACGCAGCGCCGCCGGACTTGCTCATCATGATGCGGCACCGGGCGCTGCTGTTCCTGATACTTGGCGGCTTTCTGCTGATCGCCGCGTTCCGGCCGGGCTGGCAGGCCCCGGCAATTGTCGCTGGACTGATTTCGGCCATCGGTTTCATCGCCTTCGCCTGGTCGACGGGCGGCTATTCCGCCAGCCTGCAACGCATCGTCACGGCGGACGTGATCGCGGTCGCGGCGCTGCTGGTCGCGGGTGGGGTGGTCTGGATCGGGCGGTAGGCAGAGTTGTCAGCTTGGCATCATCCCCCTCTCCGCTTCGCTCCGCTCGGCGCCTCTCCCCCGGAAAGCGGGGGAGCGGATACACTGTCATCCATGCCGCGCTCCCATCCTCTCCCTCCGGAGGGGGGAGAGGTGGCCCAACGGGCCGGAGAGGGGGAAGGCGCAACTCATGCACGATGACCTTGTTCATCCGGGTGATCTTGGCGTTTTCGGGTCATCGGAAAGCCCACCCCTATGGCTGAGCAAAAGATCTTCGCCGGGCCGCGCATCCGCCGCATCCGCAACGCCAAGGGCCTGACCCAGACCGCGATGGCGGAAGGACTGGGTATTTCACCTTCCTATTTGAACCTGATCGAACGCAACCAGCGCCCGCTCACTGTGCAGTTGATCTTGAAACTCTCCTCGACCTATGGCGTTGAGGCGGGAGAATTGCAGGGCGAGGCGGGCGGTTCGATCACCGCGCTGAAAGAAGTCTTCACCGATCCATTGCTGTCTGGTGAACTGCCGGGCGACCAGGAACTGGTCGAGATTGCCGAAAGTGCGCCCAATGCCGCTGCCGGCATCATCAAACTGTTCCGTGCCTATCGCGAACAAGCCGAACGGCTAAGCGATCTGTCGGAAATGCTGGCGAAAGACGGCCGCACCACATCAGTTGCGGGCGCACGTCTGCCGATCGACGAGGTGCATGAAGTGTTTGAGCGCCGCGCCAACCATTTTGCGGCCATTGAGGAAGAGGCCGAGGCCTTCATCACATTGCTAGCGCCCGGCGACGATCTGGCGGGCGCATTGAAAAACTGGCTGCGCACCGAGTTCGGCATCGTTGTGAAGGTGCTTCCTGTCGCCACGATGCCCAACTGGCGTCGCCGTTATGACCGTCACTCGCAGCGCCTGTTCATTTCCGAACGGTTGAGCATTTTTGACCAGCTGCGCGAGATCGCGATGGAGGCCTGTCTGATCCGTATGTCGGTCGCTATCGCCGCCGAGATCGGGCACTTGAAACTTGCGTCGGACGAGGCCCGCCGTCTCGCCCGCTTTGAGCTCGCTCGCTACGCTGCGCATGCGCTGATGATGCCCTATGGCGCGTTTCACGCGGCTGCTCAGCGTGCGCGCTACGACATCGACGTCTTGCGCTCACGCTTTGGCGTCTCGTTTGAGCAGGCAGCAAACCGGCTCACCATGCTTCAACGCACCGGCGCTGCCGGCGTCCCGTTCTTCATGCTCGAGGTCGACAATGCCGGCCACCGTTTCCGCAAGGCCGGCGCACAAGGCTTTCCACAGAGCCGGTTTGGGGGAGGGTGTCCGAAATTGTCTGTCCATGCCGCCTTTGCCCAGCCCGGGCAGATTTTCGTCGAGGCGGTAGAAATGCCGGACGGGGCGGAGTTCCTCACCATTTCGCGTACGCTGGAAGGCCCGCAAGGTTCGTTCTCAGAGCGCCCGCGCCGCACTGCATTGCTGCTCGGCTGCGACATCGGCTTCAAGGACGACATCGTCTATGGCGCGGCATTGCCGGGGCCAGCGCCGGGCGGTGGCAGGGCAGGGCATGTGCCGGCGACCCCTGTTGGCACCTCGTGCCGTCTATGCGAGCGGCAAGGCTGTCTCGCCCGCGCCGAGCCGCCGGTCACGCAGCCGCTCGGGTTGGACGAAATGGTGACAGGTCTCAGCGCCTTCGATTTCAGATAGACCGGTCAAGATTGGCAAACGGTCTGACAAGGCGCGACACACCTCAAAACCACCAGCCGTTCCTATGCCAGACTCTAACCGAAACTACTGAGTAGCAATCGCGGCGGAAGTCTGGCCTCGGATGACGCCACCTGTGTCAAGAAAGTCAAGGACAACCCGATTGACCGCAGGGTCGAACGAAATGTGTCCCTGTGCCCTGACAAAGATCGTGAAGGTCGCGCTGTCGTTGGTGGCGAAAGTCTGTGACACCGATGCGGCAGGCGGCCCGATGCAGCCACTCGCATTTGAACGGCAAATCGTTGCGGAAGCCGGTCCGCCGCCGATGATCCGGGGGCTTATCGTCATCGTTGACGCCTGGCCGATATTGATCGCGGCCGCCGCCAGATAATTGGTGCCTGATGTTCCCTGAATCCGCACAACGCCATCATTGGATGGGGTGACGCCAATCGGGATGATGTCGGGCACGGGTTGTTCATTGAACGAGAGCAGCATCGTGTTCACGGACTCGAATCCTTGGGCTGCTGGAGCATTCGAACATTTGAATCTGAGCCGTGTCGGCCATGCATCAGAGCGGGCGGCCGAAGCAGGAGCAAAGCCGACCACAAAGGTCTGGCTGGAATTTCCGGGAATTGTCACAGATTGATTTGGTTGGCCTACAACCTGATTGGTGTTCGGATCCGTTGTCTGGAACGAGAATTTGACGTCGGCCGGTGTGTCCATGCCGATCGAACATCCATACGCCGTATTGGGAGAGTTGTTCAGGATCGTTGCAAAGATGGTTGCTGGTTGTGAAGTTTGCACCGAGCGCCCACTTGGCAACAAGGCCCCGAAAAGCTGAGGAGTTGCTTGCGCCACGCCGACCATGAAGGCGTGTTCCAGGATGTCGCGATCATTGAGGCTCGACCGGATCCGCCAGGCGCCCTGCGGTGCATTCGCAGGAAGCATAAATGAATTCCACCACGTCGCACTCTGGTAAAATGGCTGCCCATAACCAGAATAGAATGTTCCAAACAATGTTCCGTCGGGGCCGAAGACCCTGCTTTCCACCCGGTCTGTGGATTTTTGATCGCGAAGACCGACCACGACATAGACGGTTTCGCCGCGCTCGAAGTAGTTGTCATAGTGCGGCTCATCGTCGATGCTTGTTGTGCAAGGGCCAGGAAATTGCGGCGCATTGTTTGATGTCGCAACGATGGCAAGGCGCGTGTCCAGTTCTGCCTTCCACTGATGCTTCCAGGCTGTGGGGTTTCTGACGCAGGCGCCATCGAACGGTTCGATAACCGTGCCGCTTCCATCTTGTAACTCAAAATGCAGGTGTGGGCCCGTCGAGCGCCCGGATGATCCGACGTATCCGAGAAATTCGCCAGGCTCCACTCTTGCGCCGACAGCTTTCGTTGTGACCGACCCGTTCTTCATGTGAAAATAGTAGGCATAGAGCCCGTCATCCTGCAGAACAGAGACATAGTTGGGGTCTTGCCCTGCCCCCCACGAACATTGCCGGTCAAATTCGCCATCCCATTTGTTGACAACTATGCCGCCGGCAGCTGCAACGATTTCAACGGTTTCATTGTCCATCTGCGTCCAGCTGAAAGGCGTCGTGAAGATATCGACGCCTTGATGTCCGTCATAGGTGCGTGTGCCGCAAGCGAAATCCCGAATTGCATCCGAAGCTGGGTTTTGATCCGAAAAACCAGATATCCCATAGGGCGACATGCTGTTTGAGGACGGTCGGGCCCGCAGTGGAAAAATGAGGGATCGATCTCCCCTGGCGTTTGGCGGCGCCGGCTTTTCCGTCCCGATGCCAAGAGATTTGGCCGTTGCCACTGATTGCTGGTGAATGCGGTCGATTTGATCGCGGGAGTCGTCCCGTGGCCCATTGTCGGCATGACCAAGTTGCATCTGTTGCGGCGTTATTTGTTGGGCGGAAACCGGCAAATTCAACGCCAGAAACAGAGCAAGAACAGTGATCCAGCCAGGCCGTTGCATCCGCATCCTCCATCCGCTTCGTCTGCAAAGAACAGTCCTTTGCAAGAATGAAAAAGATAATGACCAAAAGGAAGGGAAAATTCAATCGTCGCCAAATATAAGTATCGCAATGAGGAATATTAGATTCTACTTTGTGCGACTAGGGCGAGTCTGACGTGCAAAACCTGACGCCTGGCCCGATGAGATTGGTTCTTGTCGTCCCGCCGGATTTCGGTTGAACTGTGTGGGCAGAGGCGGCACATGATCAAATCGCGTGGCGGCGTCGAAAGGTTGTTACATGACCGGCAAGAAACCTGTCCTGCTTTCCGGCGGCAATCCACAAATCGCCAAGGGCGACGGCGATGGTCCTGTGCAGGCCTATTTCTCGGCTGTTCCCGGCTGGAAGCAGGCAGCCTGCCGAAACCTTGATGCGTTGATCGTTCAGGCTGTCCCCGATGTGCGAAAAGCTGTCAAATGGAACTCGCCCTTCTACGGTGTGCACGACCGCACATGGTTCCTGTCGTTCCACGTCTTCGCCAAATACATCAAGATCGGCTTTTTCAACGGCGCATCGCTCGACCCTTTGCCGCCGGTTGCTTCCAAACAGAAGAACGTGCGCTATCTGCACGTTTTTGAGGACGAACCGCTGGACGAGGCTTTGTTCCTCGCCTGGGTCGAACAGGCCGCCGCCTTGCCGGGCGAAAAACTGTAGGCGTGAGGACATTTCATGTCTCCCACCGATTTCGGCGACCCGGAAACCTTTATCGACAAAAAGATCGCCGAGCTCGGCGATTGGCGCGGCGAAACACTGGCCGAGGTGCGGCGTGTCATCCTCGCCGCTTCACCCCGCATCATCGAAGAGGTGAAATGGCGTGGCGTGCCGGTCTGGTCCTGCGACGGTATCATCACGACTGGCGAAATCTACAAACAGGCAGTCAAACTCACATTCGCCAGGGGCGCATTGCTCCCGGACCCCGCAGGCCTGTTCAATTCGAGCCTTGAGGGTAATGTCCGCCGCGCCGTTGACTTCCACCAGGACGAGGCGATCAATGAAAAGGCGCTGACCGAGTTGGTCCGTGCAGCCATTGAACTCAACCGGTCCAAGAAGGCGAAGCGGACGGGTTCCTAGGTCACATCGAGCACCACATTGCCGATGCCCTTGCCCTCTTCGACCGCAGCATGCGCCTCGGCGATATCGCGCAGCGAAAACCGCGCGCCCACGGTATGACGCAGCGCGTTGTCCGCAAGCATTTTGCCAAGTTCCGCTACTGCGTTTCTGCGGTCTTCCGGTTTCAGATCGTAGACGACGAAGGATTTAAGCCCGTAGCTGTTCCAGAGCATCGCCGGGAAATTCAGACCGATGTCGGACGCAACGTTTGAACCATAAAACACCGCTGTCGCGTGCGCTGTCATCACGGCCTCATTAATCAGCCGCACGGTTGACGAAAGGTCCATATCGACAATGCCGTCCACACCGCGGCCCTGCGTCAGGTCTTTCGCGACTTTGGCGACATCCTTGTGCTGGTAGTCGATGACAAAATCTGCGCCGGCATGCCGGGCGTGGTCAGCCTTGGCCGCTGACGCGGTCGCAATCACGCGCGCGCCGCGCAATTTGGCGATCTGGGTCGCGTAGTGGCCAACTGACGAGCCTCCGCCCGTCACCAGCAATGTCCGCCCCGCCACCTCGCCCAGCAGGCGGATCGCGTGCAGAGCCGTCAGCGCCGGAATGCCAAGGCACGCGCCGGCGGCAAAATTGACGTTCTCGGGCAAATGTACTGCCTGCTGCGCAGGCAAGGTGCAATATTCTGCCGCCGTGCCAAACGGGCGCTTCCATTGGCCGTTCCACAGCCATACAGCTTCGCCAATCCGCCGGTGGTCGACCCCTTTGCCCACTGCCTCGATCACACCGGCGCCGTCACTGTGAGGTATCACGCGCGGCCCGCCGAGCGGCCGCCCGCGCCGTGACTTGACGTCTGACGGATTGACGCCCGAAGCATGGATTTTCACCAGCACCTCACCTGGACCTGGTGCGGCAGCCTCCATCTCACCGACAGTCAAGACATCGCGCGGCGCGCCATTGCGCTCATACCAGGCTGCAAGCATCAGCTCCTCCGTGTCGCCGGCAGGCTACCCAACGTCTGCGCGCAGCGCAAATCTCAACGCCTCCGCTGGTAAGCAAGCAGCCGCAGCGCGACCAAAGGCGCAAAATGCAACAGCGCCTCCAAAGGCGAGCGGGTCAGCAGCAGCCAATGTGCCAGCACCAGCACAGCAGCCGGTATCGTCAGCCGTTGCAGGCGCTTCCACCAGAAGCCAAGCCGCACCCGCAAAGCGCTATTTGAAATCGAGGCGACGATTGCCAGCAGTCCGAATGCGACCCATCCGGTCCACATCGACGCAAACGCCATGCCTTGAATGATCCAGTCCAGCCGCCCGATGCTGGCTGCAAAGATGACAAGATGTAGCGAGGCATAAAAAAACGCCGCAATTCCAATCGTGCGGCGTTCACCCTCCAGCCATTTGAGCAGGTTAGATCCAGCAAAAAGCGTTCGCAGCGGCGAGATCGCCAGCGCCGCGATCAGGAGCTTCGCCGAAATGTCGCCGCTCGGGCGAATGCCCCAGCGCCATGGCTGGCCAGCGGCAAGTCCGGCGATCAGAATCACGGCGGGAACGGCCAGCAGCGTCGTGAGCACGAGGCTGCTGGCAGCTCTTTGGTGCTGATGATTTTCGTGCCACAAATCAATTCATCCGGTGGATCACGCGGCGCGCCGCGCGCCGGGCTAACGCGAAGCACATTTCATTGCAATCCGGCGCCGATGAACCAGTCAAATCCCGCTTCCGGCAAAAACGCTGCAAGTCATATCCAGCCCTCGAGAAACGAGGAGCGGATCGGCATGCTGCTGGTGGCGTTGTCGGCTCTATGTTGGAGCTTTGGCGGAGCAATTGCGCGCTTCATGGACGCTGATGACGTCTGGACGATCGTCTTCTGGCGATCATTCTGGGCCTCGGCATTTCTCATCGCTTTCATGGTCTGGCGCGACGGCGTCTCCGGCATGATCGATATGGTTCGCCGCATGGGCATTCCCGGCCTGATCGTTGGCCTCTGCTTTGCCATTGCCTCGACCACGTTCATTGTCGCGCTGCAATTCACCACCGTCGCCAACATCGTGCTGCTACAGGCGGGTGTACCGCTGCTGGCAGCACTGCTTGGCTGGGTCCTGTTCCGCGAGACCGTCTCCGGCGCCACTTGGGCGGCAATCGTCGCGGTTGTCGCCGGGGTCGCCATCATGGTCTCGGATTCGTTTTCCGGCGACGTTTCTCCCATTGGTGACAGCCTGGCTCTGCTCATCGCAGTTGCCTTTGCCACCGCGACTGTCGTCACGAGGCGCTACAGCCACGTGCGCATGACGCCCGCCACCTGTCTTGGCACCATCATCGCCTGTCTGTTTGCCGCCACGCAGGCCTCGACATTTTCGACCACCGGTGCCGACGCAGCCCGCCTGTTCATCTTCGGCGCAGTCAATCTCGGTCTGGGTCTGGCATTGTTTGCCACCGGCGCGCGTCTGGTTCCGTCTGCAGTCGCGGCCCTGCTTGGCACGCTGGAAACCGTGCTTGGCCCGGTCTGGGTCTGGCTCATTCACGGCGAAGTTCCCTCGACCCGCACGATCATCGGGGGCGGAGTCATTTTTGCCGCGCTGCTGTTGCATATCGGAATGGAATGGCGGCGCCAGTCGCGGCCGCAAAAGCCTGGGGTGGTCGGCGTTCCGACGCCCCGCTGATGCGCTATCTAACCTTGGCGTCATCACGATTTTGCGGCTTGTCGAGGCTGGAAATCGCCAATAGGCTCTGGTCAGCTTCAGCCGGGTCGCGTCATTGCTCCGGCGGGACAAGAAAAATAATGAGGAGAACTAAATGATCCGCAAGACAATCTGGCTGGCTGCGGCGACCGCGCTCTCAGGGCTGCTCGTCACAGCTGCGTCGGCACAGGAAAAGACAGTCAATGTCTACAACTGGTCTGACTATATCGACGAATCGATCATTGCAGACTTCACCAAGGAAACGGGCATCAAGGTCCGCTATGACGTGTTCGATTCGAACGAAATTCTTGAAACGAAGCTGCTCGCGGGCGGTTCGGGCTATGACGTGGTCGTGCCCAGCGCCCACTTCCTGGCGCGTCAGGTCCAGGCTGGCGTGTTCCAGAAGCTCGACAAGGCGAAATTGCCCAACATCGCCAACATGTGGGATGTGATCGCCGAGCGGACCGTGCAGTACGATCCTGGCAACGAATATTCCGTCAATTATATGTGGGGCACCACCGGCATTGGCTACAACGTGAAAAAGGTCAAGGAAGCCCTTGGCATTGACGCGATTGACAGCTGGGATGTGGTGTTCAAGCCGGAAAACATCGCCAAGCTGAAGGATTGCGGCGTCCACATTCTCGACCAGTCGTCCGACATCGTGCCGACGACGCTGCATTGGCTGGGTCTTGATCCTAATTCCACCAAGTCCGAGGATCTCGCCAAGGCGGAAGAAGCCTTGATGGCGATCCGTCCCTTTGTGCGGAAATTCCATTCGTCAGAATATATCAACGCCCTGGCCAATGGTGACATCTGTCTGGCCGTTGGCTGGTCGGGCGACGTCTTTCAGGCGCGCGATCGTGCCGCAGAGGCAGACCAGGGCGTCGAGATCGCCTATTCCGTGCCGAACGAAGGTGCAGACATGTGGTTCGACCAGATGGCTATCCCTGCCGATGCCAAGAACACCGAAGAAGCGCTCGCATTCATCAACTACATGATGAAACCTGAAGTCGCCGCCAAGGCCTCGAACTACGTCTACTATGCAAACGGCAACAAGGCGTCTCAGGAATTCATCGAGAAGGAAATTCTCGATGATCCGGCGATCTACCCTGACGATGCGACGCTGGCTAAGCTGTATTCCGTGCTGCCGCTCGACTCGAAGAACCAGCGCGTTATGACGCGCCTGTGGACCAAGGTCACTACCGGTCAGTAAGCACAATCCGAAAGGCCCGGTGATCAAGCCGGGCCTTTCACTTTCCAGACCGATTGCCGTCATCAGGGGGACGACATGAAATCTCTCGGCAGCATCCGCAGAAGTTTTGCGCCTTGGGCTGAAAAGGGCGCAAAGCCCTACATCTTGTTTGAGGGCGTCACCAAGCGCTTCGGCGACTTTGTTGCGGTCAACAATCTGACGCTCGGCATTTACGAGCGCGAATTTTTTGCGCTGCTTGGCGCATCCGGCTGCGGCAAGTCGACCCTGCTCAGAATGCTCGCCGGCTTTGAAGAGCCGACGTCGGGCCGCATTCTCCTTGACGGTCAGGACCTGCGTGGCATCCCGCCCTACCGGCGGCCAGTTAACATGATGTTCCAGTCCTATGCCCTGTTCCCGCACATGACGGTTGAGCAGAATATTGCCTTCGGGCTCAAGCAGGAAGGTATGCCCAAGGCTGACATCGACAAACGTGTCGAGGATATGCTGAAACTGGTCAAGCTCACCCAGTTCGCCAAACGCAAGCCGCATCAATTGTCTGGCGGTCAGCGCCAGCGTGTTGCTCTCGCCCGCTCGGTCGCCAAGCGGCCAAAAGTGTTGCTGCTCGACGAACCGCTGGGCGCGCTCGACAAGAAGCTGCGCGAGGAAACCCAGTTCGAGCTGATGGACCTGCAGCAGGAACTCGGCCTGACCTTTGTCGTTGTTACCCACGACCAGGAAGAGGCGATGACGATGGCCGACCGCATCGCCATTATGGACAAGGGCCAGGTCATGCAGGTTGCTACGCCTGCCGATGTTTACGAAGCGCCCGAGACCCGGTTCGTCGCCAGCTTTGTCGGCAACGTCAACATGTTTGAGGGCAAGGTCACCAGCCGGACCGACGACACCGTCCGCCTCAAGGGTGCCAGCGGCGCGGAAATCACTGTGAACAACGCAGGCGACGCCGAGACTGGCAAAGAGGTGGCGTTCGCCATCCGGCCGGAAAAGATCCGTGTCTCTTCGAAGCCGCCGGCGGCCGACGCTGGCAACTGGATGGAAGGCGAAATCTACGACATCGCCTATCTCGGCGACATGACAGTCTATCATGTCAAGCTCGCCGACGGGCAGATCGTCAAGGCCAGTGCGTTGAATGCCGCGCGCGTGTCGGAAGATCCGCTGTCCTGGAATGACAAGGCCTGGATTTCGTTCCGGCCAGACGCTGGCGTGATCCTGACGCGATAGGAGCGGACGATGACCGATCTGACTTCCGCATCAACCATACCAGCGCCTGCCAGGCACAAGTCAGGCATTCTTGCCGCGATCACAAACCGGCTGGTGATCCTCGTCCCCTATCTGTGGCTGCTTGTCTTTTTCCTTGTTCCGTTCTTCATCGTTTTCAAGATTTCGCTGTCTGAGACAGCAATCGCCATGCCGCCCTACATGCCGGTTGTTGATGGCTTTTTTGACTTTTTTTCCAAGCTCGGCGATTTCAGTTTCGACAACTATGTTTTCCTGACGGAAGACCCGCTCTACTACCGTGCCTATCTGAGAAGCCTTGAGATCGCGGGCATCTCGACCTTCCTCACTTTGTTGATCGGGTTCCCGATCGCCTACGGGATGGCGCGCGCACCATCGTCGCTGCGTCCAACCCTGCTAATGCTGGTCATCCTGCCGTTCTGGACGTCTTTTCTGATCCGTGTCTACGCATGGATCGGGATACTCAAGCCGGAGGGTCTGCTGAATCAGCTCCTGATGGCGCTCAACATCATCGATACGCCGCTCATTATCCTCAACACGGACATCGCCATCTATATTGGCATTGTCTATTCCTACCTCCCGTTCATGGTGTTGCCGCTGTATTCGTCGCTGGAAAAGATGGACTACACGCTGATCGAGGCGGCCAACGATCTCGGCTGCCCGCCGCTGCAGGCATTCTGGAAAATCACCTTCCCGCTCGCGCTTCCAGGCGTCGTCGCGGGCTGCCTGCTGGTGTTCATTCCAGCGGTCGGCGAATTTGTGATCCCCGATCTCCTGGGCGGGAAGAACACACTGATGATCGGCAAGACGCTATGGAATGAGTTCTTCGCCAACCGTGACTGGCCGGTATCGTCGGCGGTTGCGATTATCCTGCTTATGCTGCTGGTCGTGCCGATGATGTTCTTCCAGCACTTTCAGGCCAAGTCGCAGGAGGCTGGCCGATGAATCCGACCTGGTCGCGCTTCAACATCGCCTCGATCGTGCTTGGCTTCGCTTTTCTCTATTTGCCAATCGTCATTCTGGTCGTCTTCTCGTTCAACGCCTCGAAACTGGTCACTGTCTGGGGTGGTTTCTCCACTCAGTGGTACGTCTCATTGTTCAACAATCAGGGCTTCATGGATGCCGCGTGGGTGACTATCCGCGTTGGACTGCTGTCGGCGACGGTGGCGACCGTTCTTGGCACCATGGCTGCGCTCGCCCTGGTGCGCTACACGCGCTTCCGCGGCCGAATCCTGTTTTCCGGCATGGTGTTTGCGCCGCTGGTCATGCCTGAAGTCATCACGGGCCTGTCGCTGCTGCTGCTGTTTGTCGCCATCGGCCTCGACCGGGGTTTTGTCACCGTCACGCTCGCCCACATCACCTTCACCATGTGCTTTGTTGCGGTCGTTGTGCAGTCGCGGCTGGTCAGTTTCGACCGTTCACTCGAAGAGGCCGCTATGGACTTGGGCGCGACGCCGGTGAAGACGTTTTTCCAGGTGACTTTGCCAGTCATTCTGCCGGCCATCGTTTCGGGGTGGATGCTCGCCTTCACGCTATCGCTCGACGATCTTGTCATCGCCAGTTTCGCCTCCGGCCCCGGCGCGACCACTCTGCCGATGAAGATCTACAGCCAGGTGCGCCTGGGTGTTACGCCGGAGATCAATGCTGCCTGCACCATGTTGATCGCTGTCGTTGCGATCGGCGTCATCGCCGCATCAATCGTCAACAAGCGGCGCGAAGTGCAACGTCAGCGCGACGAACAGGCCGCACAGCAAGGGTAGGGCGCCGCGCGTCCAATCGGACGCGCAAAGGACGCTCCAATATTTTGAATATGCTGCGTCGTAGCTCCGAAAATCGATTCAGATTTTCGGACGGATGCAGTAGCCGCCCGCCTATTCGTCGGGCCGGCTGTTGGCCGACGTGACATAGGGTGCGTCCCACGATCCACCGATGAAGAACAATCGGCCGTCGGCCACATTGTCACCACCAGTCGTTTTGGAGAATACGTGTCCGGTCAGCGCCAGGCTGCGGCCGACATAGGGGATAATGCCGTCGAACTCGATGCGCGCGCCCGGCGTCTCGACATGCGCCTTCTGCAAGCGTGTAACGCCGGCCTCCAGGTTCGCCTTGAATTCTGCCCCTTCCAGCGTCGTCGTAGTTCCACCGAAAGCCGTCAGCGGAAAGAAGCCGCTGTCTTCATTCTGCCCGGTCAGCTTTGTCAGATCGAAATTGCTGATGACGCCATTTGTCAGGTCGCCTTCGATCGTCCCGTTCATCGTCCGCCGGAATGTCGCAGGCCGGGATACCGGCCCGTTGAGCGCAGCCGTAAACGACGTCTTTGCGTTGATTGCATCGGCGTTCAAGCCAAGCAGTTTCAGCAATGGCGCAACGTCGATCTCGGTCGCCGATATGCGAATTTCGGCGGTATCCACTGGCGCCTTGTGCTCCCCGCGCACGCCAAACTGCAAGGTGCCGCCCATCACGGTTGCATCGGAAATATCAAACGCTGCAAACCCGGACCTTACCTGGACAGTCGCAGCGACCTCGCGCATCGACTGGCCAAATGCGACCGCTTCCGCAGCCGACAGGCGCAGATCGACGCCAAGCTGATTGGTGAATTCGAGATCTGTTGCCGCGACCGGGTTCTGTTCGCCGGCCGATGCAAAGATCGGATCCAGATCCAGGCGGTCAAACGCCAGTGTGCCTGCAACATTGGGAATGCCACCGGCAAGCTTGAAATCGAGTGCGCCTGCACCTGGCATATCATGCAGCGTCACGACAGCCTGCGATACGACAAGGTGGTCGACGTTGCCGCTCGCCTGACCGGTGAGTGCAATCTTGCCGAGATTGGCGGCGGGTCCAATGCTGATATCCAGCCATTCGAGCGCCCCGGCGAGCGATGGCGAACTCGCCTCAAGTGAGCCTTCAAACTTTGGCGCTGCGAAGTCCGATACTGACCCGCTGAAACTGAGATTGGTTTGCGCCGATTGCACTGTGATCGCCAGATTGGATGTTCCGCCGCGTATCAACGCCAATGGCGCGGCGACAGACATCGTGACGGTCACAGGTTCGTGACGCCACACGGCGCTTGCATTGAGCGTGGCGGGCGAATTGCTCATTGGCCACTCGGCGGCGCCGTTCACTGCCGAGGCGATTTCCGATCCGTCCGCAATGTCGACAATGCTGCCATCGATGATCTTGATGCGGCCAAGCGCATCCTGATTGGGCACGTCTCCGGTTCCGGTTTGCTCAATCGCCTGTTCAAGCCGGCCGGCGCCTGTGGATGGCGGCAGGTAATAACGACCGTCGCGCCGCGCAATCGCAAAGACTGGTTGTTGCAGATTGATCGCTGAAAATTCTGTGAAACCGCCAACGATTGCCAGCGGCGACAGGTCAACGTCAATACGCGGCGCCTTCAGCACCGTCACCGCGTCGTCGGCCCAGTCATGCAGGGTGACGTCGTGCAGCACAGCCCTGAAGCGCGGCCACACTGTGATCTCCGGCGCCTCGCCGACGGTTACTCGATAGCCCGTGCGTTCCGAGATCTCGCGCACGATGCGCGGGCCGCCAATCATGTTCGACGCGATCAGCGGCAGGATCAGAACGAATATGAGGGCAAGCCCGGACAGACCGGCTGCGGCCCAGGCGAGCCTTTTGAGATTCAGTGCAGACATCTTTCCTCGAAGCGGAGAAGTCCGGTTGGCCTTACGGTCTACCGGACGATGGCGGCAATTCAAAGCCGAACCCCGATCACGGTTCGGTTTGCGCACAGGCCCTGTAGTTTCACCAATCTTGTCCACAGCGTGGCAATATGCAAAACGGCCTGTCAGAGGAGATTTTTATGACCGAAAAGCCGCTCTGGACGCCTTCCGCAGAATCCGTACGCGATGCGCCGATGACCAAATTCATGCAGGAGGCGAACCGCCGTTTCGGATTGCAGCTTGCGGCATACGACGACCTGCACAAATGGTCGATCGACCAGCGCGAGGATTTCTGGACCCTGATCTGGGATTTTTGCGGCGTTATCGGTGACCGCGGCGACCGTGTTCTGGCCGACGGCGGCAAGATGCCCGGCGCAGCTTTCTTCCCCGACGCCTCGATCAATTTCGCCGAGAACTTCCTGCGTCTCGACGGCGACACAGACGCACTTGTCTTCAAGGGCGAGGACAAGGTGTCCTACCGGTTGAGCTGGGCGCAACTTCGGGCGCAGGTGTCGCAGATGCAACAGGCGCTCAGCGCCGCTGGCGTCAAGGCTGGTGACCGTGTTGCCGCCATGATGCCCAATATGCCCGAAACCATCGTCTGCATGCTGGCCACCACTTCGCTTGGCGCCATCTGGTCCTCGTGCTCGCCTGATTTCGGCGAGCAGGGCGTGCTCGATCGTTTTGGCCAGATCGAGCCGGCTGTCTTCGTCACTGTCGACGGCTACTGGTACAATGGCAAGCAGCAGAACGTCACCGGCAAGGTCAAGGCCATCGTCGAAAAGCTGCCGACGCTGCGCAAGGTCATCCTGATCGATTATCTCGGCACTGCAGCACAGGCAGCCACCGACGTGCCGCTCTCTGCCACCTATGCCGACACGATCGCCGCCTATGACGCGAAACCTGTCGAGTTCGTGCGTATGCCGTTCAATCACCCGGTCTACATCCTGTTCTCGTCTGGCACGACGGGCATCCCCAAGTGCATTGTACACGGCGCTGGCGGCATGCTGCTGCAGCACCTGAAGGAGCAGCAGCTCCACGCGGGCATCAAATCAGGCGACCGCTTCTTCTACTTCACCACCTGTGGCTGGATGATGTGGAACTGGCTGGTGACAGGCCTGGCCACAGGCGCGACGCTCCTGCTCTACGACGGGTCGCCGTTCCATCCGGATGGCAACGTCCTGTTCGATTTCGCTGAAGCTGAGAAGATGACCTATTTTGGCACTTCGGCGAAGTTCATTGATGCGCTGCGAAAATCCGGGCTTCGTCCGATGGACACCCATGATCTGTCCACCGTCCGCGTCATGTCCTCCACCGGCTCGCCGCTGTCGCCCGAAGGTTTTGTCTATGTCTATGAGGCGATCAAGCAGGACATCCACCTGGCGTCCATCTCCGGCGGCACGGACATCGCCGCCTGTTTCGTGCTCGGCATTCCGCTTAAACCCGTCTGGATCGGCGAGATCCAGGGTCCGGGTCTCGGCATGGCCACTGACGTCTGGGATGACGATGGAAAACACGTGGTCGGCGAAAAGGGCGAACTGGTCTGCACCAAAGCGTTCCCGTCCATGCCGGTCATGTTCTGGAACGACGCTGACGGCGCAAAATACCATTCGGCCTATTTCGAGCGCTTCGACAATATCTGGTGCCATGGCGATTTTGCCGAGTGGACCGGACATGGCGGCATGATCATCCATGGCCGCTCGGACGCCACGCTCAACCCCGGTGGCGTGCGCATCGGCACGGCCGAGATTTACAATCAGGTCGAGCAGATGCCCGAGATCATCGAGGCGCTGGCAATTGGCCAGACCTGGGACAATGACGTGCGCGTGGTCCTTTTTGTGCGCTTGGCGCCGGGCATCAGTCTCGATGCCGACCTCGAAAAGCAGATCAAGACCCGTATCCGTACAGGCGCCACCCCGCGCCATGTTCCGGCGAGGGTCGTCGCAGTTGCCGACATCCCGCGCACCAAATCTGGCAAGATCACCGAACTGGCGGTTCGCGATATCGTTCACGGCCGTTCGGTCAAGAACAAGGAGGCGCTGGCCAATCCGGAGGCGCTGGACCTCTACAAGGACATTCCCGCTCTGCAGAACTGAGCTTTCAAGGTTAACGCTTTCTGACAGCCAAATTTACCAAACGCTCAGACTCGGTACACATTGGTAAACTTGCCATAGGCCAGGTAAGGATTTGTTAAGAGCTCTGAACAGATAGTCACACCAACTTGAGGGAGAAATCCCGCTTCCGAAATCCGGACGCAGCTTTTGCTCAAGCCCGTGTGACAGCAACATTCGACCCTAAGGCGCCGCAAGGCGCCTTTCTTTTTTTGGGCTGCAGAGAACAGGTAGAAATCTACAATTGCGCGTCTCGGTCGCCGATCAGCGCGCGCGATAGAAGCGCCACCGGAACCAGCGCCGTGGCGATGATGATCAGCGCCGCCAGCGCCCCGTCCTCCACCACGCCGCGCGAGGCGTTTTCGTATGTGTAGGTCGCCAGCGTATTGAAGCCGAACGGGCGGAGCAGGATCGTTGCAGACAATTCCTTAACGGTGTCGACAAACACCAGGATAGATGCCGCAGAGATCGCTGGCCCCATCAGGGGCAGCACCACCGACCGCGCGCTGTCCAGCGGCGTCCGGCCAAGGCTGCGCGCCGCTTCATGCAGATGCGGCGGCAGCTTTTCCAGTCCGGCGCGGATAGAACCTTCCGCCAGCGTCAGGAAGCGGATAGAGCAGGCGAGGACGACAGCCGCAGCCGTGCCGCTCAGCAACAGTCCGGTCGACACCCCGAATAGCGAGCGGGCAATGGTGTCGACGCCATTGTCGATGCGCGCCAGCACAAACAGCAGGCCAAGCGCCAGGATCGACCCCGGCAGTGCGTAGCCGAGGCCGGCAATCCGCGCCATCGACGCCGCCGGCCGGGAACGCACAATGCGCACTGCATAGACAATAGCCAGCGCTGTCGCCACCGTGACGATAGCGGTTGCGGAAGCCGCAAACACGGTGTTCAGAAATGCTTTGCCCAGCGCCGGGTCGAGCAGATATTCGAGCCGCCTCAGTGCATAACGCAGGAAAAACAGGGCAGGTATGCCAAAACCTGCCAGAACGGGCAGGGCGGTTGCTGTCAGGGCCAGCCAGCCGCGCCATCCTTGCAGTTTCTGCCGGGGAGGACGCGCGGCAACCTGGCTTGAGCGTGCCGTGTGAAAGCGCTGGTTGCGCCGCGCCCATTGTTCGGCCGCCAGCAGCACAAACACCAGCGCCAGCATCAACGTGGCGATCTGCGCCGCGCCTTGCAGGCTGCCGCGGTTCAGCCATGTCGAATAGACCGAGAAGGTGAGCGTGCGCACACCCAGATATTCCGATGCGCCGATGTCGTTCAGTGTCTCCATCAGCACCAGCGCCACGCCGACCGCAATTGCCGGCCGCGCAACAGGCAGCAGGATGCGCGAAAAAACCCTCCAGGGCGATGCGCCAAGCGTGCGTGCGGCATCGGCAATGTTGCGTCCCTGCATGATGAACACCACCCGCGCGGTCATATAGACATAAGGATAGAGCACGGCCGTCATCACAAGCGCCGCGCCCGGCGTCGACCTGATATCAGGGAACCAGTAGTCAGCTGGACGAGCATAGCCAAAAATATCGCGAATCAGGCTCTGCACCGGCCCGGCAAAGTGGAAGAAGTCTGCAAAGGCGTAAGCCGCCAGATAGGGTGGAACGGCAAAGGGCAATATCGCTGCCCACGACATCGTTCGCCGAAGCGGAAAGTCAAAGCCGACGACCAGCCAGGCCGTCACAACACCGATCGAGGCGGTGCCCAGCGCAACCAGCACCAGCAGCAGCGCCGTTGTGCGCAGCGCGCCCGGCAGCACATTGGCCATCAGATGCGGCCAGTCGCCAGTGGAGCCGCTCAGGGCGATCATAGCCAGCGACAGAATTGGCAAAGCGACGAGAACAGTCGCAACAAACAGAGGGACCAGCGCCCGCCATTCGCCGGGCACGCGCGCCGGTGTCGTGCGGCTGCGGATTTCACCTGCCGTCATGGCGCCGGCAGAAACGGCAAAGGCCGGGCTCCTTGCGGAGCCCGGCCGTATTGCTCCCCGGCGTCCGGGCTTAGGTAGCCGGGCCGTCATCGAGGCCGACGCGATCGACCATTTCTGACGCCGCCTTGCGGTTCTTGGCAATGTCGGCCAGCGGCAGTGTGTCCGCCTTCAGCTCGCCAAAGCTTTTGACCACGTCCGACGAAGCCAGACCCGGCTCGACCGGATATTCAAACACCTGTTCGGCATAGACCTGCTGCGCCTTGTGGCTCGACAGGAACTGGATCAGCTTCACAGCGTCGTCGCGGTGCGGTGCGTTTTTGGCGAGGGCTGCGCCCGACACATTCACATGGGTGCCGCCGTTCTCAAAAGTCGGGAATACGACGCGGATGGCGTTGGCCCATTCCTTTTGCTCCGGGTCCTTCTCATTGGTCATCATCAGGCCGACATAATAGGTGTTGCCGATGCCGATGTCGCATTCACCTGCCGCAACGGCCTTGGCCTGGTCGCGGTCGCCTCCATCGGGCTTGCGCGCCAGATTGGCCTTCACGCCCTTCAGCCATTCTTCGGTTTTGGCCTCGCCCCAATGACCGATCGCGGCCGAGATCATTGCCAGATTGTAGTCATGCTGGCCTGAGCGCATGCAGATCTTGCCCTTGTATTTCGGGTCCGCCAGTTCTGCATAGGTGATCGGGCCTTCGGCCACGCGCTCCTTGGAGGCGTAGATCACCCGGCCGCGCTTGGTCAGGCCGAACCAGTGACCTTCCGGGTCGCGATATTCGGCGGGAATGTTGCCGTTGACGGTGGCGTCATCGAGCGCCTGTGTCACACCTGCGTCCTTGGTCTTGGCCAGGCGGGCGATGTCGACGGTCAGGATCACGTCGGCAGGCGAATTGGCGCCCTCTGCCGCAATGCGCTCTTCAAGGCCTTTGTCGAGGAACAGCACCTCGGTCTTGATTCCGGTCTCGGCGGTAAATGCATCCAGAACCGGCTTGATCAGGTCAGGCTGGCGATAGGAATAGATGTTGACGGTTTGCGCCGATGCGGCGCTGGCCAGCAGCCCGAAGCCGATTGCAGCGGCGCTACCAGTGATGGCGGCGCGGAACGAAATTGTCATTGGGTTCTCCCTCAAGGCGAAGTCGCCCGTCTACACTTGACTGTATTACTCCACTTTCGCGGACAGCGCCTATTGCCGGGAATCTGTGCAAACGTCAAGGAACTCAAGGAATACAATAGTTTAGAAGAATTCTAAACTGAACAAGTCAGCTTTTCATTTGCTTGAATACACTACGAAAATGCCCGTCTACCTCAGCCGGCAAGCACCCGGGTCGACGGAAATGTGATTTCGACCATCGTCCCTTCGCCCGGCGTGGACTGGATCGTAAACCTGGCGCGGTTGGCTTCCACCATCGCCTTGGTCAGCGGCAGGCCGAGGCCTGTGCCGTCGCCGCGCGGCCGTTTCAGCGCGTTGATCTGCTTGAAGGGTTTCAGCGCCTGCTCGATTTCGCTCTGGCTCATGCCGACGCCGGTGTCGCGCACGCGCATCATTACGTCGCCGGAGTTCTCATAAGACGTCGAAACGATCACCTGTCCGCCCGCCTGCGTATAGCGCACCGCGTTCGATAACAGGTTCAGGGCGATCTGCCGGATCGATCGTTCGTCGGCGACCACTTCCGGCAGGCGCGAGGCAAAACTGGAGCGGATGATGACGCGCTCGCGATTGGCTTGCGGTTGCATCATCGCCACGGCTTCGGCCAAAGCCTCGTTCAGAGACACCGCCTCATGCGCCATTTCCTGCTCGCCCGCCTCGATCTTCGAAATATCGAGCAGGTCGTTCACCAGATCCAGCACATGATTGCCCGACCGATTGATGTCGCGCAGATAGTCCTTGTAGCGGTCATTGACGATCGGCCCGAACTTTTCGTCGATCATCAGTTCGGAGAACCCGATAATTGCGTTCAGCGGCGTCCGGATTTCATGACTGATCCGCGCCAGGAATTCCGTCTTCTGGCCTGACGTGCGCTCAGCTTCGGCGCGCGCCTGCGTCAGTTCTTCTTCGGCGCGCTTCCACTGGGTGATGTCACGCAGCACCGCGCAATAGCCGTTGCCGCCCGGCAGCCGGCCCATTGTCATGAACAGCGGGATGAACCGTCCCTGCGCCTCGCGGCCGATCACCTCGCGCCCGTCATTCAGCACGCTCGCCACGCCATTGTCGGACAGGCCTGTCAGATAGTCCCGCGCCGCCCGCTGGCTCTCGACGGCAAACAGCGACACGAACGGTTTTCCCACCAGTTCAAACCCGTCAAATCCAAACAGGGCTTCGGCCGGCCTGCTCACCGAGCGGATCGCGCCTTCATTGTTGACGATGATGATGCCGTCAGTCGCCGTATCCAGAATGGCGCGCATTTCCGACAGCCGCAGGTCGAGATCCCCGGCATCAACTGCCGGAGCTGGCGCAACAGCCGCCGCCTGAGGTTCGGGCTCTGCCTTCAGCGCCAGCAGCAGCGCCTTGCCGCCGTTCCACGGCACAGACTGCAAGATCGCCGCTACCGGAAATTCCCGCCCGTCCTTCGTCCGCAAATGGCGGCGATGGTCGTCTTCTGCGCGCGAGCCATCATCTTCGGCAAACAGCGCGTCCAGCCCGCCCGCGTCCTCAAAGTCCACCAGTGATTCATAGCCTGTCAGCTTGAAGAACTCGTCATTGGCGTAGTGCAGCACATCACCAGCATGCACCAGCACCGGCACCGGCAGCTTTTCCAGCAGCGAAGCGCCGTCCTGAGGCTCGTCATGGCCGGTTGTGTCGTCCTCGTCGTCCCACAGTGAGACATCGCCGGCGCCGCCAGGTTCGTCGCCGGCAGACACAACGTCCTCACTGGCAGCAAAGTCGGTGTCATTGGCAAACAGATCGTCCGCCGGCCCGGCAACGCTCTCGTTTTCGACAACCTCTTCCTCACCAAACTGGTCGCTTTCGTCGTCCCACGGCGCGGAAACCTGTTCAGCCACCACGTCGGCGACAGCCGGCTCATCCGCCTGGCGCCCCGCTTCTTCCGGCTCAGTGTCCGCTTCCTCGGGCGTCTTGCCCGCATTGCCATTGGCGGCGGCTGGCGTCTGCTTTTCCGCTTCGCGCAGCCGGGCGGCAATCTCGCGGAACGCATTCGATTCGGTGGACGACAGCGTCCGTTCCGGCGGTGTTGACCGGTGTTCGGCCAGGTGGATCACCTTGTCCGAATTACGCCGTCCCGGAGTTGGCTCCACCTCGAGCGCCGGTACTTCCTCGCCAAACGGTCCCGTTTCGGGTGCGGGCGGTGTTTTATCGGCAGGCTCGTCCTTTGCAGCGCTGTTCTTGACGGCAGTCCCGCCGAGATTCAGCCCAATCGCGGCATCATCAATCATGGCGTCGCTGGCGCGCACCACGCCAAACCCGCGAAATCCTTCAAAATTGCGGTCGCGGCCATAGACGGGCAGGGCGGCCAGGTCGACCGGAACCTTGAGGTCTGTGCCCGACACCGGCCACATCACCGAACGCCCCGACCATGTGTCGCGGCGCTCCAGCAACCCGCCAATCTCGCCATCGGGGTCAAGCGCAAACCGTTCCGCCACGTCGCGGAATTTTTGGCCGATCACATCTGCCGCCGCCGGCCCCACTGCGTTGGCGAACTCCTGCGACAGCGCGCTGATCCGCCCCTCTGCATCCGTCTTCCAGACAAATCGCACCGGCGCGGCGTTGGGATCGGCGGCAAAGGCTGCCGGCGCATCATCGCCCGTCGCATCGTTTTCCGGAACATCTCCTGCAACCGGCGTTGCACTCTCAACCGCCGGGCTCTCCTCTGCCATGGCGTCGGCCGTCTCGTCGAAGCGGTGATCGACAAGCTCCGCCTCATCCTCCTCAGCCAGCGCGTCGTCCATGGCAGCCGGCTCGACATCATTGGCTGGCTCGCGCCAGTCAAATTCCTCGTCGGGTTCGGTCAGTCCATATCCGGCATTCGCGGCGATCTCTTCAACCGGCTCGACCTGCGCCCCGGTCAGCGGCTGCTCGACCTCTGCGTCAACCACCGGCTCCGGCGCGACATCCGCAACAACCTCGTCGGCCTGCCGCGCCGTCTTGCGCCGGTCCACAAACGTCCAGTTGTCTTCAGCCGGCGCCGCCTTGGCCGGGCGCGCCTGCGGCTCACTTGACCCGCGCGACAGCGCGCCAAACGGCTGGGCTGGCATATCCAGCTGCGCATCTTCCACCACGATCACCAGCGCGCGCAGCGGGTTCTCCGCCAGCAGCGCAACACCTGCCGGGAACGAGCGGCCATTGGCCCTGACCAGCCGTTTCGCCAGCCGGTCGGCTTCGCCTGCCACGTCGTCCGCCAGCTTCGCCAGCGTCTCGCCGCTCACACCTGTCTGCGCAAAGTCGGCTGACTGCGCGATGACCTCGCCCTTAGGCCCGATCAGCGCCGCATGTTGCCCATCCTGCGCAATCCCGAAAATAGTCCGTGCGCCCTTTTCCGCCTCGCTGCGGCTGTCGGCCTTGGCGTCGGGTGCGGCCAGCATGATCGCCGCCTCGCCATCCGGAAGCCGCACCTGGCTGGCGACAAAGCCGATCGCATGACTGCCCAGCCCCTGCGGCAGCCGCACCAGCAGCGAGCGGCCGGGGCCGATTTTGGGGAACCCCGGCGTCGCCGCAATCTGCCGGCGGGCCGCCATGCCCAGATTGGCGTCCGCGCCGCGCGCGGCTTCCACATCGCTATGGCCAAACAGCGCCGCCCCGGGTCCGTTTGCCCAGATGATCGCCTCCAGCGCCGCGTCCAGCACCACGATAGCGTCGCCTGCCAGCAATGGCCCGCGCACCGGATCGAGCACCGCAATGTCGATAAATGGATATGTTCCCTGCGCCATGCAGCTCGACTTGTCCCCACGCCAGGCGCGCAACGCCCGGCCCTTAACGGAAAATTAATACTAGGAGTCCGGCGCCCGCGTCCACCGCAACCCGCTGCAAGCCTCCGGTTTCGCCCTCAGTGGTTAATCCCGGAGCCAGACGCGCCGCCAATGACGCGCGTCACCTGCACCGCAACATTTTTCGCCGCAATGCAATATTTATGTTGCAATGCACAATAAGGCGGGCTATATCACGGTCATCGAATTCGGCGGGTCACAAGGTTCGCCGCAACAGCAACATCTAGTGAGGTTATCATGAGCAAGGCAGCTAAAGCTGAAACCATCGAATTCCCGTCGTTTGACGCTTCGAAGGCCACTGAACAGTTCCGTGACTTCGCCGAGAAGGGCATGGAGCAGACCAAGGAAGTCTACGCCAAGCTGAAGACCGGCGCTGAAGACGCCCAGAAGGCTCTGGAAAACTCGTTTGAGACCGTCCGTTCGGCTTCGTCGGAAGTGTCGCTCAAGGCCATCGGCGCAATGCGCGCCAATGCAGAGCTGACCTTCTCGCACCTCGAAGCTCTGGTCGGCGCCAAGTCGGTTTCGGAATTCGTCGAGCTCCAGACCTCGTTCGTCCGCAAGAGCGTTGAACTCGGCGTCGAGCAGGCCAAGGATCTGCAGGCTGCTTCCTCGAAGGCTGTTGAAGACCTGGCAAAGCCGGTCAAGACCGCAGTCGAGAAGGCCATGAAGGACCTCAAGGTCGCCTAATTCCAGTTTCCGCGACGGTATCCTCCTCCCGCTGTCGCGGATTGGTGGTCGGCAACTCCTCCCGCCGGCCAAATTGAAGGACCGGGTCCTCCCCCCGGTCCTTCTCCTTTTTGGGCTGTGCCTTTTCTGCCAGGCAGCCTTTTTCTCCCCGCGCGATCATTTCGTTTTGCTGACGCTTTCGCCTTGAAATGTTCGCGAACAGCTTCTATTGAGCCTTCGTCGCTGGCGGGCAGGCGCCTTGGATGCACTGCTTAGAAGCGACACGCGCCCAAAGCGCATGCCCCAAGTGGCCTGTGCCCCAAGTCGTGCCGTTGTAGCTCAGTTGGTTAGAGCGCCGGATTGTGGATCCGGAGGTCGGTGGTTCGAGCCCACCCAACGGTACCATTGGTTTTCTCAACAAAATTGCTGTTTTGCCGGTCTCCGGTGGTCACGTGCTCGACGGAAAATTTCGACACGTGTCCGCAACGCGCCGTCATTTCAGTCGTTTGGGTCGACTGGAAAATTCACGAAAGCTGCCTGCCGGCGGGGACGGCTGACGGGTGCGTGATGCGGTGGCTAGCGGACGGGTGGGTTTCGGGTCCACCCCCCAAAAAAATAGACCTCTTCCTCAATACGTCAGCGTTCATTCAGCACTAAGAACTGTCCTCAGATGGATCAATTGCTGCCGGTAACATTGACACCTTCGATGTAGGACCACCGCTGATCTGATTTCCGCAAGGTGGTCAAAACTTCCCATGCTTCAGATTGCTCCCCACCTTCGGAGATCACTTGTTGTTGTCGGAATTGAACTGCCTTGAAGGTAAACATTCCGTCTTTCGGTCCATCGAACTCATAAAGGTCTAGGTCAGCGTTCGGTGACTGGTCCAACCCCCAAATATAAAGGGGAGAAAGGTTCAGGCCACCCCCGACTGGGCTTAGCAAAACCACCTCGACATCCGAAAACGCGTTGCTGCCTTCATATTCCATCACCCCAATGAAGGGCTGGCTCGGTCCGCGAAGAGCTCTGAAGCGCCCAGCAAATCTGCCTTTTGAGAAACGCTTCGCGGTAACGCCCTCAAAAACACCTAGTTGGGCCTCGCCAAGTGAACGAGCAACTGCGTTTGCCAAGATGCTGAGAAAACTCACGTAGTCGATGGCTGTCGTAGCCTTTCCGTGTTTGGCCTGAGCCACGTCGGAAACCCACCTATCGATCTGCTCCAATTGGCCGGCTCTAACCAGATCGCGGAAGGCGGAAGAAAATTTGGGATCTGGTCCGATACCTTTCAAAGTACTCTTGATGAGGGCCCACAGCGGCCCGGCCGACCGGTGGGCCAGACCCTTGAAGAGAGCTGATTCGTATATGTGGACACAGCGCTCAGCATAGGACACATAAGCAATGAAAGTCAGCAAAGCTTCTACCGCCTCACGACCGCAATTCTCGCGTTGTCTATTGTCTGTTTCAGACATGTATCGCGCCAATGGAGCGGCAACTGGGTATGGCAGGTCCTGAAGCAAATCGGCGAGATCTCGCCACTCTCGACTTCTTGCGCGCTGCTCGATGAGCTGCACATCGTCGCTATGGATATAAGAGCAAGCAGAAGTGCTCGTGCCAAAATCCATACCGAGATAGGTCTCCCCAAGATCTTCATCCGCTGCGAAGGTCATGTCCATAAAGAAGGGACGACCATCCACTACGGTGCCCTCCCTAATGTTGTCGCGGCCATAGGCGAATCGTGGGGACGCCGTTCCGTCTTCGCGGACGGTTAGTTCAACTTCGATGCTCTGCTGGAATTTTGCACCGGCGGGAGTAAATACTCGGGTACTGGCAACGTTATGCAGAGAGTCGAGATCGTCGGGATCGAAAGATGATCGCAGGAAGTAGTATTCCAGCGACTTCTTCGGCGGTGTGGAGAGCTTAACTTTCCACGAAAGTGGTTGGCCGGTCAGCCCTCGCAGACTGCTCGCAGCGGGCAAAAGCACGCCGTCATCGATCTCCCGGGCTGCCCCAGTGGCAGATAGGGCACCTAGCGGTCGGAATTTTCTGATCTCGAGGTCGCCGTCATCAGCACGCAACGCCAGACAAAGTCGATTATATGTGACTGCACGGAAGTCGCCGCGTCCGCCCGTGTAGAAGCGCCTTGCGCACTCAACGGCCAAGCCCTTGGCAACGATCTCCTGAAAATTTTCACTCAGCTCAAGAATTTGAGCGTCTTGGAGCGGCAGTTTCAGGTCACGCTCAAGAAGTGGCCCCAACCACCTAAAGTTGGATGAGCCACCTGACAACAGAACCACAGAGACGGTCTGGCCCGCCAGCTCTGCCTTGGCCCGTTCCAAGGTCTGGTGGATCGCTTGCCGCAGCTTATCTGTCCAGACTTGCCGCTCAAATATCTCCCGCAAATGACCGGCATCAAGTTTGACACTGGCCATTTTGGAGGAGGCAGACAGCGGATCACAGGGAGCTGAAATTGGATATGGCGCAGCTCTGCTGAGATCAGCATCCAAACGCCAGTTTGCAATGCTGTTGCAGACTGCGATCTTGGCTTTTTCTGCTTCCTGCAGTAACCTTGCCATGTGCCGGAAAAGTGCCTGATACGATTCCGACAAGGTGCTTATGTATTCCTCACCATCATTTCGGTGTTCATAGTAAAGCTGCAGCCCCTTCCGCAGGGTAGCCTTGTCTTGGCGCTTATCCAGCACCTGATAAAGCGCATCTTCTGCAATCAGCCGATTTATAAAGAATCCGCCCACGTGGACCGACTTCGCAGCGAGTGGCCTCGAATTCACGCCTGATTGGCTGATGTCGCCCTGTTTCGTTGTCTCGATAACCGATACGTCGAACGTGCCACCGCCAAAATCGAGCACCAAGGCTACGTGCTTACGATGTTCGGCAACAACGGGATGCCGAAGTCCGTAGCGGTAATACTGGAAAACCGCGAACGGTTCGGGAAGAAAGTCCACCTCCACAAACCTGGAAGGAAGTAGGCGTTTGATAGACTTTCGGTAATTTGCCAGCCAGCCTTCCGACGCTGGAACATCTCCGCCAAGCGCCAAAGGCTCAGCGATCAGTATTCGGGTTGGCTTAGAAAATCCATGAACGTCAAGCCACCCTTCGACTTTACGCAATGTCTCGTCGAAGAAGTCTTTCGCCAATCCAACGGGTGTGCGCCGAAAAGATTTGTCCGTATTAAGTGATCGCCGGTCAATCGCGTCAGGATTGGTGTTGCCCAGAGCGATCTTGAATTCTTCGATTAGCAGCTCCGGTCGCGGACTGCGTTCTCTTGCCTCTTTGCCGGCGTATACCTTCTTGCCGTCGTAGTAGAGTGTGGTCGGGACGATGTGGCTATCGTCGGCTCGTGCCAGCTTTACGGCGCTGATGAACGGAACTTTCTTCAATATAATTCCCAACGCCCAAATATCGTGTAACATTTGCAGCATAATCTCTGGGCCGAAACAATAGCGTCACAATGGCTATCCAAACGTTTACGTCGCGCTCAGTTTAGCAGGCAACCACACCGTCCCAGTCGCCGCAGTCGCGACCATGTTGAGCACTCCGTTATCCATCGCTCTCTGCACTAAAGATATGAGGCGGTTGTCGAGGATGCTCCCAGCTCGTCATGGCGGCTACTGGGGGACCGCCATGACGAACTGAACGACCGCAAATGGGGTCGGCAGCGGTCGCTGAGGTCACCAGACTTCAATGGAAACTTTCTGAACCTCGACGCCGAGAACCGGTCTGTCAGGAAGCGGTCCCGATTTCGTTTTGCACCGACCCCTCTCTGTCCTGCCGATTTGCCCTCCGCTTTCGCTGAGGGTGTTCGTTCGCAGCGAAAGTGGAGGGCAAATCAGCACGACAGACGGGGGTCGGCGCAGAAAGAAACTCGCCGTTTCAATCACATAGCCAAAATAGACAGCCCGGCTTGCGCGAAATCTATCAACCCCGCAGACACCGCCCCCACAATAGCCTCCACCAATCACGGAGGCAGACATGGCAAGGGAGGGCAGACAAGACAGCAGACTGGCAATGCTTCACCGCATCGTCGCCATGCTGTTTGCGCTGTCCGCTCTCGCCGAACGCACCACCAGCCGCTCGCGCATCGTGCGCCGGACTCTCTGCTGGATTCTTGGCCTCGTCATTTTTCCCGTCCGCGACATGATCTCGGAAACGGGTCTCGAACTCGGCTTCGACATCGTCTTTTCCGACATTGACCTGACGCACTCCGACGACAGCGCCGATGATCTGATGTGCATTGCCGCTGCCTTGAGCGAGCTCGGCCGGGCGCTGTCTTTCCTCGTCGCCCACATCGAGCAGCTCGATCACGCCGAGCGCGAGGTCGCGCTGCAAAACATCGCGCGCCGCGCGACCCGTTGCCTTCACATGCTCGCACCGGCATTCGATGCCCCTGCCATCCTCGTGCCGTATCCCGACACGTCCTGACGGCGTCTGCCGCCCCAAAACCTGCCCCAAAATCCTGACATTTTCTGATCGTGACCGGTCGACCCGGAACCATTGCGCGCTTGCCGCCGTTGGTTTCGGTCACCAATGGCGAGGATTTCCCATGAGCAGTGCAACAGACAAGATCAAGGGCGCGGCCAATCAGGCCGCCGGCAAGGCCAAGCAGGCAGCGGGCGAACTGACCGGTAACAAGAAGCTGAAGGCCGAAGGCGCGGTCCAGGAGACCAAGGGCAAGGTTCAGTCGAATGTCGGCAAGGCCAAGAGCACCGTGAAAAAGGCGGTCGACAAGCTCTAGAAAAGTGAGCCCTGGCCGCCCGCCGGTTTCGGCGCCGGTTTGGGTTTTACTGCCGGCGGCCTCTCGCCGTCGGCCGTGACATTCACCGCCCCGTCGGTGAACGTGATCTCCAGTCCGTCGCCGGGTGATACCCCGGCGGCGTGCTTCACCAGATTGCCCGCCCGGTCGCGCACCAGCGCAAAACCCCGGTCGAGTACCGCCTTCACCGACATTGAGCCCACCAGCCGCCCGGCCTGCGTCAGCCGCTTGCGCCGCTCGGCCAGCAGCGTGTCGATGACGCGCGGCAGCCGCACTGCGGCCCGGTCGAGCGCCCGGCGCTGCTCGGCATTGCGCCGCTGGAACGGCTCAACCGTCATCCGCCGCGCCGCATTGTCCAGCCTCAGCCGCCTTGTCTTGTTGGCGGCCTCAGCCGCATTCGGCAGTCGGGCTGCGGCCTGTGCCAGATGCCGCCGCGCCTCGTTGATCGAGCGTTGCAGCGTTGAGGGCGACAGGCGGATCGCGGTCAGCTGCGCCCGCCGCCGTTCGTTGCCCTGCGCTGCGGCGCGGGCCAGCCGTCCCGCCGTGTCGTCAAAGCGCCGCCTTGGCAGCGCAAACAATTGATCGGGCGAGGGCAGGGCGCGCGCCGCCAGCCTCGCTGCCTGACGCTTTCGGTCCAGCGCCCGCGACACCGCGCCTTTCAGCCGTGCGCCGAGCGACGCCACCGTCGCCTCAAGGTCGGCCTTCACCGGCACGGCCAGTTCCGCCGCACCCGTCGGCGTCGGCGCGCGCACGTCAGCCGCATAGTCGATCAGCGTCCAGTCGGTCTCGTGCCCTACCGCCGAGATGACCGGGATGTCAGAGCCGGCCACCGCCCGCACCACGATCTCGTCATTGAAGCCCCACAGGTCTTCAAGGCTGCCGCCGCCGCGAGCCACGATGATGACGTCTGGCCGCGGGATGGCGCCATCCTCCGGCAGCGCGTTGAACCCCTCGACCGCATTTGCCACCTCCGCGCCAGTCGTCTCGCCCTGCACCCGCACCGGCCACACCAGCACATGCAGCGGGAACCGGTCGGAGATGCGGTGGATGATGTCGCGGATGACCGAGCCTGTCGGCGACGTCACCACGCCGATCACTGTGGGCATGAAGGGCAGCAGCTGTTTGCGGCCCTCGTCAAACAGGCCTTCGGCGGCCAGCTTGCGCTTGCGTTCTTCCAAGAGCGCCATCAGTGCGCCAGCGCCCGCCGGTTCCAGATTGTCGATGACGATCTGGTAGTTCGAGCGGCCCGGATAGGTGGTCAGCTTGCCTGTGGCGATAACCTCCATGCCTTCTTCGGGCCGAAACTTAAGTCTGCCAAATGTGCCCTTCCACACCACGGCGTCCAGCCGTGCTCGGTCGTCCTTCAAGGCAAAATAGGCATGGCCCGACGAATGCGGTCCGCGATAGCCGGAAATCTCCCCGCGCACCCGCACATTGCCGAACTGGTCCTCGACGGTGCGCTTCAGCGCAAACGACAGATCGCTGACGGAATATTCATGCGCGTTGGTCGCGCTCGAATCGTCGTCGAGGAAGTTGTCGCTCATGGCTGGTTTGGTACCAGCCTCAGCGGTTCAGCGCCAGATAGGCTTCCGCCACCGCCGCGTCGATGTCGGCAGGCACCGGCACGACGCAGTCGGCTGGTCCCGCGCCGCCGGTCGCCACCCGTTCCAGGCAGCGTGACTGCAGGGCAAAGCCGAGGTCCATCGACTCGACCGAGTTGCCGAGCGGTCTTGGTCCGGCGAGGTTGGCCATGTGGCCGCCACCCAGAATATGGATCGACCGCCCGTCGGCCAGCTTGAACGTGGTGATCGTGTCGTCACGGTAGTCGACCCGCGAGGCAGCTTTTGCGGTCATTGCCTCGACATCGATCTCGTGCGGCAGGTGGCCGCCATTGATGAGAATGACCCCGTCCTTGAACAGCGGCAGGTCATCCGCCGTGACGATGTCGCGCGCACCCGTCACGGTGACGATGACATCTGCTGACCGGATCGCCTGCTCTCGCAGCGGCGTTATGAACCCGTCGAGATGGGCCTCAAGTGTCGTTACCGGATTGGCGTCGACCACCGAGACCACGCTGTAGGCATTGCGGAAGCAGGCGGCCGTGCCCTTGCCACAAGCGCCATAGCCAAACACGGTGACGCGCTTGCCATTGGTCGAGCGGTTGGTGAAGCGCATGTAGCTTTCGAACAGGCTTTGGCCGACCGCGTGGCGGTTTTCAGCAAACTGCTTGATCGGGCTGTCATTGATGACCAGCACCGGAACCCTGATCTGATCGCGCATCGGCGTCAGCCGCGTCCGCCCGGTCGTTGTCTCTTCGGTGCCGCCGCGCAGCCTGTCATAGCGCCGGTTGGCAAAACCTGCGAACAGGTCGCCGCCATTGTCGAGCAGCAGGTCCGGTTGGCGCGACAGGATCGTCTCGATGAAGCCTTCGTGTTCGCCCGCCTTGGTCGTCTGCCCGCCGATGACCTCGATGCCCTGGCTGCGCAGGAACTCGACAGTCGCCGGCTGCGTCGAATTGAGATTGCCGGTCGCGACCACGTTTGCGCCACCGGCCTTCAGCGTCATCAAGAGTGCTGCCGTCTTGGGCTCCAGATGGATCGCCGTGCCGATGGTCAGCCCGGAAAAGGGCTGGCTCTGCGCATATTCGGCGGCGATATCGCCCAGCAGACGACAGCTGGAGGATATCCAGTCAATGCGAGATGCTTCCATCAATTACCAGCCTTGTGAAACTACACTTGCCTTGGCCCGTTTGCCGCGCCCGATCATCGCAGCAATATCAAACCCCGGCTCTTCTGAAATGCCCGGCACGGAAATGTTGTCGAGGCTTTCGCTGATATGCCGCGCCACCGCGTCGACAATGTCGCGCTGGCCTGTATGGCCGCGCAGGATTCCGATCTGGCAGTCGCGCAGTGGCGCAAATCCGTCTGCTTCGCCCAGCACCCGCATGCCTGGCCGCAATGCGCATTCCGGCAGCACCGAGACGGCGAGACCTGCCATGACCGCTGCGATCACCACAGTCGCCGACCATGATGTGAACAGCACCCGGTAGTCCCGGCCCGACTGGTCGAGCGTGTCGGTTGCCGCCTTGCGCCAGGCGCAGGTCGGGCGGCCCACCGCCAGCGGCACGACCGGTTCCTCATGGATAGCATGGCTTGCCGACGTCACCCACAGCAGCGGCTCTCGCCGCACCACGTCGGGTATGACGTCATCGCACTGTGTCACCAGCGCGATGTCGATCTGTCCTTTGCGGATCAATTCCGCCAGGTTCAACGTCGGCTCGCAGATGATCGACATCTCGATACGCGGATTGGACTGGGCAAAGCGGCCCATGATCTCCGGCAGGAACCGGTCGGCATAGTCGTCCGGCACCCCGATCCGCACCTGGCCCTCAAGGCTGCGGTCGTCAAAGGCGGCAAGTGTCTCGTGGTTCAGCCGCAGCATCCGCCGCGCATAGTTCAAGAGCCGCTCGCCTTCGGCGGTCAGCCTGTTTGACCGTCCATCCTTTTCAAACAGGGGGCGGCCAATGCGCTCCTCCAGCCGCCGCATCTGCATCGAGACGGCCGACTGGGTGCGAAACACTTCATCGGCGGCCTTGGTGAAGCTGCCGGTTTCGTTGATGGCGACAAAGGTCTGGAGCTGGTCGAGATCGAGCGGACTGGCCATGGCGACACTTCACTCATTCTGATGATTAGGATCAGAAACATTCGTTAGACGAATTGATCTCATCATGTCAATTATCGGACGTTCACAACAGGGCGCGAATTGACGGCGCAAGGCGGCTGCACAGGAGGTGCGGCGCGCAGGCCGGCGTGCGCCCGCACGACAGGAGACAAGACCATGACGACGCTCGACCGCACCACGTATCCGATGACCGGCTTTCAGCGCCCGGCTCTCGCCGTGCGTGTGACGGCTGCCGTGGCCGCTGCCTGGAAGGCGATCAAAAATCGCCGCGAGATTCACCGCCTTGGCGAATTGTCCGACGTTCACCTGCGCGACATCGGCCTGACCCGGGCTGACCTGCACGTGGTTTGGAGCATGCCGTTTGGCGTCGACCCAACGGAACGGCTTGGCTCATTTGCAGACGCTCGCGCGGCAGTCGATCTTCGTCAGGCTGCCGAACACGCCGCCCGTCAGGTCAACTGACCGGTACCATCTCCCGCAGGCTTGAGGGAACCCCGCCCGCGCCTGCATTCCTGCCCGGTCTCGAAAGAGGCCGGGCATTTTTCAGGTCAGGTCTAGCGGAACCGGTCCATGCCGCGCTTGTACTTTTCGAAAATGTCCTCGACGCCACGCTGATATTCCTCGCTTTGCCGCGAGCCGCTTTCGCGCAACTTGCCGAACATGTCGTCATAGGGGTTTTGTCGCTGCTGGCGTCCACCTGGCGTACGGCCTGCCCGCTCCTCATGATCCTGCGTGGGATCCACAGGCTGCTGCCCGCCACGCATCATCTCCTCAAAAATCTTGCCGAGCGGATTGTCGCCAAACGGATTGTTCGAGCCAGGGTCAGGCTGACGCCCGCGCGGCTGTTGAGCTCGTCCACCGCCCAGCATGTCTTTGAGGATCTGCTCCAGCGGATTTCCCGTAGGCGCACCATATTGACCGCCGTCATCCTGCGGCATTTGTTGCCGGCCGCGCGGCTGCTGCGCCTGACCGCCGCCGAACATGTCCTTGAGGATCTGGCCGAGCGGATTGTCGCCGGCGCCGGGCTGCGGCGTCTGCCGTGGCTCGGGTGCGCGTTGCTGCTGGCCCTGTTTCATCATCTCCTTGATGATGTCGCCCAGAATATTGCCGCCGCCAGCACCAAAGCCGCCGGCTTGCGCAGCCTGTGCCTGACCGGCGGTCTGCTGATAGAGGCCGCCCATCACCATGGCCGCCAGCGACGGCAGCATCTGGCGCAGCGTCGCCGCGTCAACGCCGGAAGCGGCTGATGCCTGCTGCGCCACGGCGCGCGACAGGTCTTTGGAGCCAAAAAGATGACCCAGAATGCCATTGCCGTCGGCAACGCCATTGGCCGAAAGGGCCTCGGCAGGGTCCTGCACATAGCGGGCATGACCGCCACTGGCGAGCGCCTGCAACAGCGCGCCAAGACCGTTTGGATCAGACGTTGTGCGTTTCAGGCCCTGGCTGAATGCGGGAGCAAGCGCATCCACCGCAGCTGCCGTTTGCTCGGGGCTCAGCCCGAATTGCTGGCTAAGCGATTGCAGTGCTTTGCCGCCTTGTGCGGTCGACACCATTTCGTACAGGTTCACGGGCTTCTCCTCCGGCGCCGGATGCGCGTGCAGAAGTTAGTGTCTCTCTCGCCGCGATTGTAGGGGCGGGGGCGACTATTTGTTGGCCGCGTCTTGTCCGGTCAGGCCTGCCTAATAGGCATATTCCATGAACACCGGCTCGATCGACCCACCCCAGCGTGTGCCAAACGCCGTAACCATTTCCTGCGCACTGGTGGTGCCGCGCGCCACCACTTCATCAAGAGTACCCAGAAAACTGGTTTCGTCATAGCCCTCGCGGTTGAGGCGATTGCGGTTTGCCAGGCCCTGCCGCGAAATCGCCAGCGTCTCGCGCGCCATCTCGCGCAGTGTGCGGCCGCGGAACGGTGTCATCAACCCCTGAACTGGAACAGCGTCGCGCATCTGGCGCACGTCTTCAAACGTCCAGTCGCGCGTCATCGCCTCGGCGGCGTCTAGTGCCGCCGGATCGTAGAGCAGACCGACCCAGAATGCGGGCAGCGCACAGATACGCCGCCACGGACCGCCATCTGCGCCACGCATTTCGAGGAACCGCTTCAAGCGGACATCGGGGAACAGGGTCGACAGATGGTTCGCCCAGTCGCCAATCGTCGGCAGTCCGTCGGGCACCTGATTGCGCGCATCGCCCGCCATGAACTGGCGGAACGTCATATGCGTCATGTCATGGTAGCGGCCGCCGCGGATGACAAAATACATCGGCACATCGAGCGCCCACTCAACGTAATCGGCAAAGCCGAATTCGGGGGAAAAACAGAATTCTTTGAGCCCCGAACGCGCATTGTCTGTGTCGCGCCAGATCTCGCCGCGCCAGCTCTGCAGCCCGTTGGGCTTGCCGTCTGTGAAGGGCGAGTTGGCGAACAGCGCCGTCGAAAGCGGCTGCAGCTTGAGCGACACCTGCATCTTGCGGCGCATGTCGGCTTCGCTCTCAAAGTCGAGGTTCACCTGGATGGTACAGGTGCGATACATCATGTCGAGACCATACTTGCCGACCTTGGGCATGTAACGGGTCATGATGTCGTAGCGCGACTTTGGCATGCGTGGCGTTTCGGCCAGTGTCCATTTCGGGCTGCCGCCAAGGCCGAGGAACCGGATACCGAGCGGTTCGGCTATTTCGCGCACCTGCGCAAGATGGGCATTGCCCTCGCGGCAGGTCTGGTGGATCGATTCCAATGGCGCGCCGGACAGCTCGAACTGCCCGCCAGGCTCCAGTGAGATCGCACCTTGTCCGGTCGGCTCCACTAGGCCTATGACATTGCCAGCGTCGATAATCGGCTCCCAGCCAAGCTTGTTCTGCATGCCTTTGAGCAGCGCCTCGATGCCACGAGGCCCGGCATAAGGCACCGGCGCATTGCCATCGACATAGAAGGGAAACTTTTCGTGCTCGGTACCGATGCGCCATTGGTCGCGCGGCTTGTTGCCCTTGGCGATCCATGCGACGAGCTCGTCCATGCTCTCGATCGGGCTGTTGTCTGTCGTATCGCGCGCCATGCGTGCTGGCTCCGGGTGAATTTCGCCTGCCGTTTGGCCAGAAAGCGCTCGCAACGGCAAGTGAAATCGGCTGATGCATAGATCAACTGCGGTCGCGGCCGCGGATCTGCAGCAGGCTCACCAGTCCCCGATTGTCGCCTGTATCACGGCCATGGCCGCCACCGCCGCCGTATCGGCGCGCAGGATGCGGGGGCCAAGCGGAACGGCCGTGACATAGGGCAGTGCGCGTAGCTGACGCCGTTCCTGGTCGGAAAATCCGCCTTCAGGCCCAATCAGCAACCCGATGTGCTTTTCGGTGATCGCTTTCAGCGCCGGGACGGGATTGTTGGTGTCAGATCCCTCATCGCAGAAGATCAGCCGCCGTGCTTCATCCCATTCCCAGATCAGCCGGTCGAGCTTGACCGGCTCGCGAACGTTTGGGATGGCGAGAATGCCGCACTGCTCCGCAGCCTCAACTGCGTTGGCCAGGATACGATCAGTCCCAATGCCCGACATTTGTGTGTGCTGGGTGATGACCGGTTGCAAAACGCCTGCGCCCATCTCGACCGCCTTCTGCACCAGATAGTCGAGCCGGCCGGTCTTCAGCGGTGCAAAGCAGTAGACGAGATCGGACGGCCCGGGCTGAGGCCGCACCTGCATTGTCAGTTCGATGCTAAGGCTCTTCTTGGTCACTTCGGCGATCTCGGCCAGCCATTCGCCGTCTTTGCCATTGAACACCAGCAGCTGACTGCCTGGCTGCATGCGCATCACATTGGTCAGATAGTGGGCCTGCTGCCGGTCAGGCTCGATTGTTCCGCCTGCCTGCATCGGTTGCGGCACATAAAGCCGCTGCATTCGATAATTTGCGCGCATATCGGCAAAGATAGCTTGATTGAGGCAAGATCAAGGGGGAGCCAGGGTGGAATTTTTGGCTGCACTCAATTCCTCCAAACGGGCAGGTAGCCGGCAGAAAGCGCCGCAACCGTGGCTGGTGGAGTTAGCAATTCCGCATGGTCCCATTTTCCGGCGCCCGGGCCATAGCCTTCAAACGTCCAGCTCAGCAGCGCGCCGTTGCGAACGGCATGTGCCTTGCCATCGATGACCACCAGCGCACCGTCCGGCAGTGCCAATACTTGATCTCGGCGAAGTGGGACCGGAGCCGCGCCTGCGGCCCGCCGTTGCGGATGCAGGATCGCGTCCATCTGTGGCGCGCTGATGCGCTCAACGCCCTGTCCCTTTGCAAACGCGTCAGCGTAACTGCGCGCAGCAGGCCGTCTGCATTCAAAACAAGGCCGGTGCCCGGCTGCCAGCGCGGTCACCTCGTCGAGAAAGAACAGATTGGTCCAGCCCGGTCCGGCGGTGCCCGCTTCATTTTGCGGCCGGTTACGCCCCATCACGTTTCGCTTGCGGCCTTGAAAGCCACAATCGCAGATGATCCACATTTTGGTCGCCCAGCGCCGTTTCAGCAGCGTTTGCGTTTCCGCATCGTGGATCGTGCCGCGATTTCCCGTAAACTGACCACGCGCAGCCACAGCATGTATTTCACCAAACGGATCGACCCGGTTCTGAAACGGCATGGCTGCTCCTTTGCGCATCGCCTGTCGCATGTTAGCCCTGATTGGGTCGAACGGTTGATACCCGAACATGAGAATAGCAGTCGTCCAGAATTTTGCCGGCACCGGCCTCGGTCAGATCGAAGCGCCATTGCGCGAGGCAGGCGCCGAGCTGGTCGAGATTTTGGCATTTGAGGGAGAGCCTCTTCCAGCTTCACCGGACGGATTTGATGCACTCATCGTGCTCGGCGGCGCGCAGAGCGCGCTGGATGATGTTGGCTCGCCGTGGCTGCCAGACCTGACCGGCCTGATGCGTGGCTTTGTCGATTCGGACCGTTCGGTCCTCGGCATTTGTCTGGGCAGCCAATTGCTGGCGCGCGCCTATGACGCCGACAATCTGGTCGGTGTCGCGCACGAATTCGGCTGGTGCCAGGTAGCGCTCACGCCCGAGGGGCTGGACGATCCCGTGTTGAGCGCAGCAGGCGCGAGCTTCCCGATTTTCCAGTGGCATGACGACACATTCACCTTGCCGCGCGGTGGCGTCAGGCTGGCCGGCAACGACGCTGCGCACAATCAGGCGTTCAGGATTGGCCGCGCCGGTTACGGCATGCAGTTCCATTTCGAAGCCGACCGCAAACTGGTCGGCGAATGGAGTTCAGATTTCGCCACCACAATCGCCAGCAGCCAGCCAGACTGGCAGGAGCGCAGATTTCAGGACGCCAAAACCTTCGGTCGTGCGGCCGATGCTGCCGGTCTCGCCATTGCACGGGCATGGCTGGGAACCATTCGCCTTTCAACCTGAAGTCGAGCCGTGACCAAAATGCCACGGGATGTTTGAATCGGTGAACAACTGCTTTTCAGTGCTTCCAATCGGGTGAGCGTCAGACTATTGCCCCCTCCGCGTGCCGGGACGGGCGCAGCGTCCCGCGATCGGGGGATCGTGGGGCGCAGCAAATTTCCGCTGGCAACGCAACAGTAAGGTTGATCAAGTACTAGAGTGGGACCGAAACAGAGATGACACCCTTGAAAGCCGCGTTCCTGTCCTTCTCCATGCTTGCTGGCATCCTGCTCTGGGGCGCTGCTGTCTACGTTGGCGATGCTGCTGCCGGCCGACCCCCGGTAGACGGCTACGGCGTTCAGGCCTCTCGCTAGGCCTTCCAGTCCAACTTCAGTTAGTTTTGCCGGCGCGCCAAGCTGCGCGGTCGATTTGACGCACTCGTGTTGGCTGCCATTCGGCCCCTAAACTCCAGATCCTGATGGGGTGCGTCAGCCTTTTGTGAAAGCTGCGTCCAGGCCACTATTGGGGGCGTTGATGTCCGACAGGGACAGAAGTCTGGAATTCAGACGGCGCGCGACCGGTTCCGTCCTCGGATTCCCGGCGCATGACAGTCTTGCCGCTGCCGTGGGCGAACTTCACGCCCGCCCGTCTCCGCTTGTCGAAACGCCGCGGGTCATGGTCCAGCTCTCCTTCATGACTGAGGGCGGTTATTCGGTTGACCATGCGGTGGTCTCGACCCTGTCGCGCCGTCTTGGCATTGCGCCGCCGGAAAGCCAGGCGCGCCACCACGCGATGAAATATGGCAAAGGCACGGTGCGCTGGGAACGGCATACCGAATTCTCGACCTATCTTTGGGAAGCGCCGCTTGCTGCATCGGCCGAAACCGGGCAGTCGTCACCGTTTGGCGAAGGTTTCAATCCGCCCGGAACGGTCATTTCCGGCGTCAGGCTTGAAATCCGCAAATGGACCAAAGCGAGCGAGAAACTGCTCGAATCGCTTGACCCGACCAGCCTTTGCTATTCGCTGACTGAGGACGGCAAGGCGGCGATCATCACCGATTTTCGTCAGGACAGCGGCGGTCTGACGCGCATTCTGGTGCTGGAGCGGGGCCTGACGCCGGCACGCTCGGGAGCGTTGTCTCAGGCCCTGATCGACATTGAAACCTATCGCACGCTGGCCATGCTTGGCTTGCCGCTGGCGCAGGCGCTGTCTGGCCGCTGCCGCAAGATCGAGGATCGGCTTGCCGACATTACACTCGCAATGAAGGACGCAGCTACGCGTGACGAGCAGACCCTGCTGGGAGACTTGACCGATCTTGCCGCCGAACTCGAAGCCGAAGCCGCAGCAAGTCTTTACCGGTTCGGGGCCAGCCGCGCATATGATGGCATCGTTACCGAGAGGCTTGAGGCCCTTAACGAGGCGGCAGTTGCTGGCCACGCCACGTGGGCGCAATTCCTTGGCCGCCGTCTCGCGCCCGCGATGCGGACCTGCCGGTCAGTCGAGGAACGCCAGGCCAACCTGTCTCGCAAGCTCACCCGCGCCACCACCTTGTTGCGCACCTGGGTCGACGTCGAGGTTGAGCAGCAGAACCGTGACCTGCTGGCGTCGATGAATGACCGGGCGCGCCTGCAGCTGCGCCTGCAGCAGACGGTTGAGGGCCTGTCGGTCGCCGCCGTCTCCTACTATGTCATCGGCCTGCTGGCCTACATCATCAAGGGATTTGCCGGGTTTGGCTTGCCTTGGAAGCCTGAATTGGTGGTCGCCGTGCTCGCCCCCATCGTGGTCCTGCTCGTCTGGCTGGGCGTCAGGCGTATCCGCAGGGGGCACAGCGCGCCTGACAAGGCGGCGGCCTAACCGGGTGCGCCTTCGACAGACAAGATGCGCTTGCGGGTTCCATCGATCGCCAGCGCCGTCAGAACGCCCGAGCGCCAGGCTTCTGTGTCGAGATTGACGCGATTGGCGAGGACTTCCGGTTCGTGGTGCGGCGTGTGGCCGTGCACGATCACTTTTTCAAACAGTTCCGGCCAGTTGTGAAATTCGCCCCTGATCCACATCAGGTCGCGCACTGCCTGCCTGGCAAGCGGTACGCCGGGCCGCACGCCGGCATGACAGAAGAAGAAGTCGCCAAACGTTTGTGAAAAAGACAGGTTTGCGATGAAGCGCCGGTGCGCGTCGGGCACAAGTCGTTTCAGCTCTTCGGCGATAGCCGGATCACGGAAATCCGGCTTTTCTATTCCGTAGGAACGGGCGGTCGCGTCTCCGCCAAACATGGCAAACAGGCCGCGAGGGTCCGGATCATTGAAGAAGTCGATCAAGCCAACATCGTGATTGCCACACAGCGCCATGTTGCGCCCGTCGCGCGCTTGTGCGGCGATCAGGAAGTCGATCACACCTTTTGAATCTGGCCCCCGGTCGACATAGTCACCAAGGTGGATGATGCGCCAGTCAGCGGGCGGATCGGATGCAAGATCGTCGCCAATGCGCCTGTGCATCGCCGTAAGCAGGTCCAGCCGGCCATGCACGTCGCCGATCGCGTAGAGCCGAACGCCTTCTGGCCCGGTGGCGTCCAGATAGTGGATGCCTCCCGGCATCTATCCGCCGACGACGATGATGTGCAGCGCGCGCGGCCCGTGAGCGCCAAGAATGATCTTCTGCTCGATGTCGCCCGAACGCGATGGCCCGGTGATGAAATTGAGCGTCCTCGGCATCTTGCCCTTGCCGAACTTCTTGCGCACCTTGGCCAGCACCGCCTCCATGTCGCCATCGACATCCTTGGCGTCGATGACCACGATATGGTGTTCCGGCAGAAAGTTGATCGTCGACGGGTTGTCCTTGCCGGATGTCATCACCAGCGTTCCCGTCTCGGCGATCCCGCCAAACGCGTGGCTGACGCCAACCGCGTCCTTGCCGTCAGAGCGGCCTTGCAGCACCTCAAGCGCTTTCTGTTCGGCCCATGGCATATTGGCCAGCCGCCTGTCAGCGCCAACACGCACCGAGGCTGGCAGGTTCTTGGACCTGAGATAGCTCGACACCGCCTTTGGCACCTCATCGACAGACGCGACGTGCTTGATGCTCGCCGACACCTTTTCAGCCTGCTTCACAAACAGTTTTGTCCGGGCGTCTGCCGGCAGCTTGCCCCGCTCGGGAATGACGCCGCTTGGCGCCTTGGCAATGCGCTGCTCGATTGCCGCCCGCCGTTCCGCGTCATCGACGCCCGCGCCGATCGATGCGCGGACCTTGGCCATGATTGCATCGCGCCCGCTCATGATGACGCCTGCTTGGAGACGGCGTCACGGTCGCGCCATTGCTGCATGAATGTGCGGCCTTCAGGCGCCGGCATGTCGCGATATCTGGTCCATGCGCCTGCAAAGGGCAGCCATTTGAAGCGCTCTCGCCCCAGCGACGCCAGCTTCATGGCCGGTATGCCGAACGACGCTGCCAGCCGGTAGAGCGATGGGCGCTTGGCAAACCAGGCCCATAGGCCGAGCCCGTATCGCGTTGTTGCCGGGTTAAGCCCACGCTCAAATTCGCGCTCGCGCCAGTGGCGCATCATTTTCGGCAGCGGAATGCGCATCGGGCACACGCTTTCACAACGCCCGCAAAAGGTCGACGCGTTGGGCAGGTGCCCGCCCTTGTCGACGCCGATCAGCGACGGGGTCAGCACCGCGCCCATCGGCCCCGGATAGACCCAGCCGTACGCATGTCCGCCGACCGCATGGTAGACAGGACAATGGTTCATGCACGCGCCGCAGCGGATGCACCGCAGCATGTCCTGGAACTCGGTCCCAAGCATTGCCGAGCGGCCGTTGTCGAGCAGGATGACGTGATATTCCTCCGGCCCGTCCGGGTCGCCGGGCCGGCGTGGACCGGTCGAAACGGTCGTGTAGACGCTCATCTCCTGGCCGGTTGCCGAGCGCGCCAGCAGCCGCAGGATCTGCGCCGCGTCGTTCAGTGTCGGCACGATTTTTTCGATCGACGCCACGACGATATGAATGCGCGGCAGCATCTGGGTCAGGTCGCCATTGCCTTCATTGGTGACGATGATCGATGAGCCGGTTTCGGCGACCAGAAAGTTTGCGCCGGTAATGCCGACATCGGCGTCGAAATAGCGCGAGCGCAGCACGCCGCGCGCTTCTCCAAGCAGTTCTTCAGGTTCATCAAGGCTGCGCTCTCTAGGCAGGCTGGTATGGACGCGACGGAAATCCTCTTCGACCTGTTCCTTGTTGAGATGCACCGCCGGGGCAATGATGTGGCTCGGATGCTCGCCGCGCAGCTGGATGATGTATTCGCCAAGGTCCGTCTCGACAGGCTCGATCCCCTGATGCTCCAGGAAATCGTTGAGCCCGATTTCCTCGGTGATCATCGACTTGCCCTTGGTGACGACCCGGGCGTTGGTCATGCGGCAGATGTCGAGGATAGCGCCGCGTGCATCGGCCGCCGTTTCGCACCAGTGCACCTTGCCGCCCGTCTCAAGCACCTTGCTCTCATAGGCTTCGAGATAGAGGTCCAGGTTTTCCAGGACGTGGTTCTTGATCGCTTTGCCGTTGTCGCGAAGCTGTTCGAACTCCGGCAGTTCCGACACGGCCTTGGCGCGCTTGTCGATGAAGCCGCCCCGTACATTGCCCAGCGCCTTCTGGAGTTGCGCATCAGCCAGCGCAGTTCGCGCATTTGCCTTGAAGGTCGGCGAGGTTATCTGCATCGGCGCTCGCTCATTTGGCTCCGCCAATCGGCGGCGTGTCGTTCATTCCCGCCAGCACTTCAGCCACATGCCGCGCCTGGATGGCGGAGCCTTGCCGTTTCAGCTTTCCGGACATGTTCATCAGGCAGCCCAGGTCGCCGGCTAGCAGCATGTCTGCGCCGCTTGCCTCGATTGACGCAGTCTTCTTTTCGACAATCGCGTTGGAAATGTCCGGGTACTTCACACAGAACGTGCCGCCGAAGCCGCAGCAAACATCGGACTCAGCCATCTCGGCGAGCTTCAAACCTTCAACCTGCCCGAGCAGCGCGCGCGGCTGTGCTCTCACGCCCAATTCACGCAGGCCCGAACAGGAATCGTGATAGGTTACTGTGCCTTCAAAGACGGCATGGGTGGATTTGACGCCCAGCACATCGGTCAGAAATGACACAAGCTCGAAGACTTTTGCGGAAAACGCATTGGCGCGCACTTCCCAGACTGGATCGCCCTTGAACAACGGCGGATAGTGCTTCTTCAGCATGCTGGCACATGAGCCCGACGGCGCGACGATGTAGTCAAATCCCTCGAACTGCTCGATCGTGTTGCGCGCAATGTCCCGCGTGTCTGCCCGGTCGCCGGAATTGTAGGCGGGCTGTCCGCAGCATGTCTGCGCCATCGGCACATCCAGCTCGCAACCCGCGTCCTCGATCAGCTTGGCGGCGGCAAAGCCAACGCTTGGCCGAAACAGGTCGACCAGGCAGGTCACAAAAAGACCGACACGCGGCTTGGCTTTTGGCTGGTCCGGCATGAACTGAATCGAAACTCCCTAGGATGGCGAAGCTAACCGGGGCGGCGCTGCGCTGCAACTGCCCGGCCCGAATTGCTTGCTTGGGATGCGGCTGTTACAGATTCCTCAAACGAGAGGAAAGTGATGTCCGGCATTGTTATGCCAGCACCAGATCAGGCGACGCTGGCGCGCCGCGACGAAATCGTCGCCGATCTGCGCACCATTGTGCCGGGCGAAGGCGTCGTCGATCAGCCGCGTGGCATGAAGGTCTTCGAGACTGATGCGCTGACCGCGTATCGCCAGATGCCTTTGGTTGTTGTGTTGCCCGAGACGACAAGGCAGGTGGCGCGCATCCTGAAATATTGCGACGAGCGCAAGATTCGCGTTGTGCCGCGGGGCTCCGGCACTTCGTTGTCGGGCGGTGCGCTGCCGCTGGAAGATGCGGTGCTGCTGGTGATGAGCCGCTTCAATCGCATTCTCGACATCGATTTTGCCAATCGCTGTGTCGTTGCCCAGCCCGGCGTGACTAACCTGGGCATCTCGGTCGCCGTACAGGATGACGGGTTCTATTATGCTCCTGATCCGTCATCACAGATCGCCTGTTCGATTGGCGGCAATGTTGCAGAAAACTCCGGCGGCGTTCACTGCCTGAAATACGGCCTGACCGCCAACAATGTGCTTGGCGTCGAAATGGTGCTGATGAACGGCGAGATCATCCGCCTCGGCGGCAAACATCTGGACGGCGATGGTGGACTCGATCTGCTCGGTGTGATGATGGGCTCGGAAGGCCTGCTCGGTGTCGTCACTGAAGTCACCGTGCGCATTCTGAAGAAGCCGGAAACCGCCCGCGCTCTGCTGATCGGTTTCCCCAGCAGCGAAGAAGGCGGCCAGTGCGTCGCCGACATCATTGGCGCGGGCATCATTCCAGGCGGCATGGAGATGATGGACCGTCCGGCGATCCACGCGGCTGAGGACTTTGTCCATGCCGGATACCCGCTCGAATGCGAGGCGCTGCTAATCGTGGAGCTCGATGGCCCACCTGCCGAGGTTGATCATTTGATCGGGCAGGTCGAAGCGATTGCAGCGCGCAACGGCTCGACCACCTGCCGCATCTCGCAATCAGAAGCCGAGCGCATGTCGTTCTGGGCCGGCCGCAAGGCCGCGTTTCCGGCGGTCGGACGCATCTCGCCGGACTATCTGTGCATGGACGGTACAATCCCGCGCAAGGAATTGCCAAAGGTGCTGGCTGGGATGCGCGACCTGTCCGAAAAGCACGGCCTGCGCGTTGCAAACGTGTTTCACGCCGGCGACGGCAATCTGCACCCACTCATCCTCTACGACGCCAACATTCCCGGCGAACTGGCGGCGGCCGAAGAGTTCGGCGCCGACATCTTGCGTCTCTGCGTCAAGGTTGGCGGCGTGCTGACCGGCGAACACGGCGTCGGCATCGAGAAGCGCGACCTGATGCCGGAAATGTTCAACGACACCGATCTTGATCACCAGATGCGGGTCAAATGCGCCTTTGACCCCAACCATCTGCTCAACCCCGGAAAAGTGTTTCCGCAGCTGCGCCGCTGCGCTGAACTCGGCCGCATGCATGTGCACAAGGGCCAGCTTCCATTTCCCGACATTCCGAGGTTTTGACAAATGGTTGAACTCGAAGGTCCACTCACAAAATACCGCAGAACTGATCGTTGGAAGCAGGCCGTAGCCGAAACTCGAACGCAAATCGAAAGGCGAAAGGACTGGCCTCAAAAGCCGCTTATCGCGCCGCCAGCGGCGCGACGTCGTATGGCACTATTGTGGTTGATCAATTGCGAGCCCGAGCACAGCCTCCACGTCGGCTGGATGTATCAACCACCAATCACCGAAGACATGAAATGGCTCGTTGGGCGTGGATTGCTTACTAAGAAGCGCGAGCATGTCTTTGTACGGCGACGGCAAACGACGCTTGTCGTTACTGAAGCCGGTCGTTCAGCGTTGACACGGGCAAGTCTGCCGCGCCAGGACTGCGATTGGGTGAAAGCAGCGTTCTGGTACAACGTGCTTTCCTAGTGGAACACGACCAGAACGCAGGCATCATTGATGAACAAACACTCTGACCAATCCTCCGGGGACTCCTTAAGGACAACACGAACAGTGTCCGCGAGGAGGCAAGTTACGCTGAAACCGGAATTGCTGCGGCATCTTGGTGTAGGGTCGGGCGATAGGATTGAGGTCGAATTGATGGCTGGCCGAAAATTGAGGTTGTCGGCCGCAAAGGTCGACACGAATGATCAAGTCAATGAGCCTCACGAAGCCATGCGATCGGATTGAAATGAGAATGGAGCTCGAAATCAATCGATCGTCGCGTTCGCAGAACGCCGCCCCATGACAACCTTCACCCCCTCCAACGAAGCCGAGGTGATCGCCGCCATCGCCTGGGCTGCTGCGGAGCAGTCGCCGCTCGAGATTATCGGCAACGGCTCCAAACGCGCGATTGGCCGCCCGTCGCAGGCCGAGCACACGCTTGATCTGCGTCATCTGTCCGGCGTGTCGCTGTATGAGCCTGAGGAGCTGGTGTTGTCGGCCTATGCGGCGACGCCGCTGAAAGAGATCAACCTGCACCTGTCGCGCAAGGGTCAGCAGCTGGCGTTTGAGCCGATGGACTACGGCCCGCTCTTGGGTCAACCCGCAGGGCAGGGCACGATCGGGGGTGTGCTGGCGACAAATCTGTCTGGATCTCGCCGCCTGTCGGCTGGCGCCGCGCGAGATCACATTCTTGGTGTGAAGGCAGTGTCGGGCCGCGGCGAGTTGTTCAAGTCGGGCGGCCGCGTGGTGAAGAACGTCACGGGCTATGACATGTCGAAACTGATGGCCGGCTCGTGGGGCACGCTTGCGGTGGTCACCGAATTGACGTTCAAGGTCCTGCCTGTCGCCGAGACAGAAACGACGCTTGCGGTGCGCGGCCTGCTTGACGAGGAGGCGACCGCCGCAATGGCGCAGGCACTTGGCTCGAGCGCCGAAGTGTCGAGTGCGGCACATCTGCCCGAAGGCATTGCGGACAAGGTTGCAGGAGGCGCACTTGGATCAGACGCCGCGACATTGCTGCGGCTGGAAGGCTTTCCGCCGTCGATTGCCTACCGGCTGAACCTGCTCGAACATCTGCTGCGCAATGCGGGCGAGTTGCAGGTCATTGAAGGCGAGAAATCGAAAGCGATCTGGCGCGACATTCGCGACTGCATTCCTTTTGCCGACGGCTCGGACAAGCCTGTGTGGCGTGTATCCATGGCGCCGTCGCAGGCGCATCGTTTGACGCTTGAACTGCGCCGCAATACGCCTGCAACCAGCTTCTATGACTGGCAGGGCGGTCTGGTCTGGCTGCGCATGGAAGGCGGCAATCCAGAGGCCGATGCGATCCGCGCGATGATCCGACATTTCGGCGGCGGGCACGCCACGCTGGTGCGCGCCAGCCCTTCCGTGCGCGCCGCGACGCCGGTGTTTGAACCGCCGCTACCCGCACTCGCTGCATTGACGACGCGGCTGAAAGCCGAGTTCGACCCGGGCGCCATTTTGAATCCGGGCAGGATGGGCTAATGTTTGCTCCGGAGAGCCAGCCAAGGGGGCTCGTATGAAACTGACAGATGTATTAAGTTCTGACCCCGAAATTGTTTCGGGTGCCGTTGTGTTCAAAGGCACTCGCGTGCCGGTGAGCGCATTCTTTGAGAATTTGGCTGGCGGGATGTCAGTCGAGAAGTTTCTCGACAATTTTCCGACGGTCGAGAGAGAACAGGCCGAAGCACTTCTGCGGATCGTCGAAGAGGACGTGAAGCGTCACTTCCCGAAGGCCGCGTGACTGTAATTCTGGATGAAGGAGTTCCGCGCGATTTGGTGTCCTTGTTGAGAAGCAAGGGCAACGATGTCGTAGCATTCCCCAAGGCATGGAAAGGCACCAAGAATGGCGAGCTGATGAAGCTGATTGGCAACGGAGGTTTTGCCTGTTTCGTCACAAGCGACAAGAATTTGCCCTACCAACAGAATCTTGGCGCTCTGCCATTTTCTGTCGTGGTCTTGCCTGTCAACAAGCTTGAATACTTGTTGCAACTGATTGACACAATCAATGCAGCTATTTCCAGCGCGACGCCCGGCGCTGCTTATTGGGTTGACCCATAACACATGCAGACCAGTTTCACCCTCGCCCAGCTTGCCGATCCCGATGTCGCAGAATCCGAAAAGATCCTGCGCAAATGCGTTCATTGCGGCTTCTGCACCGCGACCTGCCCGACCTATGTGACGCTGGGCAATGAGCTCGACAGCCCCCGGGGCCGCATTTATCTCATCAAGGACATGCTGGAAAACGGCCGGCCTGCCGATGCCGAGACCGTCACCCATATCGACCGCTGTCTATCCTGCCTCGCTTGCATGACCACCTGCCCGTCGGGCGTCAACTATATGCATCTGGTCGATCACGCCCGCGTCCACATCGCCAAGACCTACCAGCGGCCTCTCATTGACCGCTCAATCAGGTCGGTGCTTGCGGCGGTTTTGCCATATCCGGCAAGGTTCCGTTCGGCGCTGAAACTGGCAAAACTAGGAAGGCCTTTCGCCGGGCTGTTCGCCAGGGTCAATGCGCTGAAGCCGCTGGCTGCAATGCTGGCTATGGCGCCGCGCAACGTGCCGGCAGCCTCGCGCATTTCGCGTCCCGGTTCACACGAGCCGCAGAGCGCCAGACGCGGCCGCGTGGCGCTGCTGACTGGCTGCGCCCAATCAGTGCTCGACCCCGGCATCAACGAGGCGACAGTGCGGCTGCTGACGCGTGTTGGCGTTGAGGTTGTCGTGCCTGAGGGCGAGGGCTGCTGCGGCGCGCTGGTGCATCACATGGGCCGCGAGAAGGCTGCGCTGGACGCAGCACGGCGCAATGTCGACGTATGGACGCGCGAGATCGGCAAGGGCGGTCTCGACGCCATCATTATCACCGCGTCAGGTTGCGGCACTACGATCAAGGACTATGGCTACATGCTGCGGCTTGATCCGGCCTATGCGGCCAAGGCCGAAAAGGTCTCGGCGCTGGCGAAGGACGTCACGGAATATCTGGCGACACTCGATCTGCCGCCGCCTGTGAACGAAACCGGCATTGCCGTTGCCTACCATTCCGCCTGCTCGATGCAGCACGGCCAGAAAATCATCCGTCCGCCAAAGGACCTGCTTAAACTTGCCGGATTTGATGTCCGCGAGCCGAAGGAAGGTCATCTGTGCTGCGGTTCCGCCGGCACCTACAACATCCTGCAGCCCGACATCGCCGCGCGGCTGGGCAAGCGCAAGGTCAGGAATATTGAAGCCACCGGCGCGGCTTTGGTCGCAACCGGCAATATCGGCTGCATGACCCAGATCGGCGGCGGCACGGCGCTACCGGTCGTACACACGGTGCAACTGCTCGACTGGGCCTGGGGCGGCCCGAAGCCGGCCGCTCTCGAAGCCTAGATTGCTCCGTTCCTGCGCCACCATACAAACGGGATCGTCATCAGATACATGATGATGCCGTAGAAGCCCGACGGTAGCGAGAACGGCGGCAGGGCGGTCACCTGTTCGACAATCAACGAACCAACCGTCATGCCGAGCGTGGCATTCTGAACGCCGGTTTCGATGGCGATTGCGGTCGCCTGACCATGATCGAGTTTGAACAGTTTTCCCAGCAGCACGCCGATGCCCAGCATGCACACGATAAGCGCGATCGTTGCCGGCCCAAGCACCGGCATGTTGTCGACGAACAGCTGCCAGTTGGAGGCCAGCGCGCCGATCACCACCACAACGAACAGCAGCGTTGACAGCTTGTCGAAGATCGGTTCGAGCACGGCTGCGACCTTTGGCGCAAAGCGGCGCACCCCAAGGCCGGCCACCACGGGCACGGCGGTGAGCAGGAACATGGTGATGCCGAGCCTTGTCACGTTCACCGGCGGCGCATCGAGGCCCATGAACTGGTCAGCGAAGAACGCGACCAGCGGCGGCATTGTGAACACCGTCACCAGGCTCATGACGCCCGTCAGCGAAATCGACAGAGCGAGGTCCCCACGCGCCAGCTTGGTCAGGATGTTGGACGTCACCCCACCCGGGCAGAGTGACAGGATCATCAGGCCAAATCCCATCTCGGGTGAAAGCGCAAATACCGTGGCGATGACGTAGGCGACGGCGGGCAACAGAACCAGTTGCGAGAGAGCGCCAATGCTGAACGCCCTCGGTTCTTGCACCACCCGCTTGAAGTCGCCCAGATTCAACCCAAGGCCAAGCGAAAGCATGATGACCACAAGCGAGAGTGGCAGAAATACAGTAATTAGACTTTCCATAATGGTCCCCGGGGTCCCGATAGGATTAGGAACAGAATGCCGTTCATTTGCAAGCCCGGCGAAAAAAAACGGGCGGCGGTTTCTCCACCCCGCCGCCCGTTTGCGGAAGCGCCTCTCAAGCGCGTCCCGCCCCCTGTGTTCTGTTACATCACGATGACCTTGGCGCCGATTGCCACCTTCTCGTAGAGCTCAACCACGTCTTCATTGCGCATGCGGATACAGCCCGATGAGTTGCCCGTGCCGATGGTCCAGGGTGCATTGGTGCCGTGGACCCGGTAGAGCGTCGAGCCGAGATAAAGTGCGCGCGCGCCGAGCGGGTTGTCCGGCCCTCCCGCCACCATTTTGGGCAGGGCACGGCCGTTCTCGCGCAATTCGCGCTCGCGCATCTCCTGTGGCGGATACCAGTCGGGCCACTTTCGCTTGTTGGACACGATTTCGGTGCCACGCCATGACATGCCTTCACGCCCGACGCCGACGCCGTAGCGGCGCGCCTGACCGTTGCCCTGCACATGGTAGAGGAACTTGTTGGCGGTATCGATGACGATCGTGCCGGGCTTCTCGGTCGTCTGGTAAGAAACGTTCTGGGGCAGATAGATCGGGTCCATCTGCAACTTCCTGACTGGTGGCGGCCGCACCGCAACCGTGCGCACATTTGGAGCAACTTCGCGGCGCTTGACGCGCATCTGACCCTGCACCGCGGGCTGCGCCCGTTCCCGCACCTGGCGCTGCACCGGCTGTTGAACCCGTGAACGCGAGATAATGCGGCGCTCCGCTGTCGGCGCAGCGACCCTGCGCCCAGTGGGTGCGCGTTGCAACTGCATGACCCACGGTGCGGACAAATCGGGACTGACGACAAGCGGCGGCCGTTCGGCGTAGCGGCTCTGGGCGTTGACCTGCCCGGCCATAAGCAGGGCCAGCAAGGCCGTACCGGCTAGAAGAAGATGACGCGACATAACACTCACTCTCAAACAACTCGTTTCGGGTGGCACACCACCCAGCGAACAGGTCAACAATTGCCCGAGATCGGAATCAAAAGGTGAATCGGAATTGATAAAGTCGGCTTCATCGTGGAAACCAATTGGTGTGGTTACCAGCCGGTTCAGCCGATTGGTTGACGAAAGATGAACGAGGGGCAGGCAATGGACATCATCGGCGAAGGGCTGGTGCGCGGCGACGACGGGGCAGTGCGCTGCGCCTGGCACGGCAATTTGCCCGACTACATCCACTACCATGACCACGAATGGGGACGCCCGGTCAGCGACGACCGGCGGCTGTTTGAAAAGATCTGCCTCGAAGGATTTCAGTCCGGCCTGTCCTGGCTGACCATCCTGCGCAAGCGCGACAATTTTCGCGCCGCATTTGCCAATTTTGAATATTTGAAGGTGGCCGAATTCACCGAGGCAGACGTGGCGCGCCTGCTCGAAGACAAGGGTATCGTCCGCCATCAGGGAAAAATCCGCTCGACGATCAACAATGCCAAGAGGGCAAGGGAAGTGGTCGACGACTTCGGAACGCTGGCCGCCTATTTCTGGAGCTTTGAGCCGACACCGGCGCAGCGGCCAAAACGGGTGACGCTGGCGCAGATCCGCGCCAATCCGACGACGGAAGTCTCAACCCGCATTTCCAAGGATCTGAAGAAGCGCGGCTGGACCTTTGTCGGCCCCACCACCGTCTATGCCTTCATGCAGGCGATGGGGCTGGTCAACGATCACATCGAGGGATGTGTGTGCCGGGACATGGTTGAGCTTGAACGCAAGCAGTTCAACCGGCCACAACTCAAACGGTAATCAATTCGGCGCAGCGACCGCCAGACCGGCCATCACGACCGCAATCGCGGCAACCACCGGATAGAGCGCCAGCAGCATGGTGACAAAGGCGCTGCCCTGCCTGATCGGCTGCGGCGGCTTTGACGGGCCAAATGGCTGCTCGTTGAGGTGGGTCTTGGCGGCGGTCGTGGTCATGGCGGGAAACAGTCTGGAAGTGTTGATGCTGCGAGATTGCGCGCCGATTGTTTCCGTTCCGTGATCGCATTGCGGTATCGGCGTGGCATTGTTGTGCGCTTTCGCCCGGTTGCTGCCCAAATGGTTATCAGCTAGACGGTCCACGTCCGGCCAAATGCCTGAAATTGCCGGGGTTCGCTTCGGGAATGGTTAATGGCTGACAAATCGCAGAAAATGCTGGCGCGCACGCCGCGCGGCTTCGCAGACCGCACGCCGGACGACATCCGCGCGGTCGAAAAGATGATGGCGACCATTCGCGGCGTCTATGAGCTCTATGGCTTCGAGCCTGCCGACCAGCCGCTGATCGAATATACTGACGCGCTGGGCAAATTCCTGCCGGATCAGGACCGTCCGAACGAGGGCGTGTTTTCCTTTCAGGACGATGACGAACAGTGGCTCTCCCTGCGCTACGACCTGACCGCGCCGATGGCGCGTTATGTCGCCGAGAATTATGAAAAGCTGCCAAAGCCGTTCCGTTCGTATCGCTCGGGCTGGGTGTTCCGCAACGAGAAGCCGGGGCCGGGGCGCTTCCGTCAGTTCATGCAGTTCGACGCTGACACGGTCGGCACGCCGGGCGTCGCCGCCGACGCCGAAATGGCGATGATGATGGCCGACGTGATGGAGGCGCTGGGCATCAAGCGCGGCGACTATGTGATCCGGGTGAACAACCGCAAGGTGCTTGATGGGGTGCTGGAGGCGATCGGCCTTGGCGGCGACGAGAACGCCGGGCGCCGGCTAGGCGTACTCAGGTCGCTCGATAAATTTGATCGTTTAGGTTTGGCTGAGGTGTCCAGAATACTTGGCAAGGGCCGAAAGGACGAAAGCGGCGACTTCATCGAAGGAATGTATCTGACCGACGACCAAGTAGCAGTTCTAAATTTATTGTTTTCTACAAAATACTTGCTCCCCGATGGAACGGTCCTGCCTGAAATGGAGTCGGTGAGAAAATTTGTCGAAGATAATGGGAAAACAATTGGAATTTCGTACGAGACTAGTATGTTTTCTCGAGAAAAATTGCTTCAGGCTGCAGGTGTCACAAGCCATAATTTCACAGGGATCAAGTTCAATAGGTTCATAGTATTTACGATTATGAAGATGTTCGGCGCTGATCCGATAAACAAGATAGGCTACCCTGAATGGGTGCCAGACACGATCAAAGATGGCGTCCGCGACCTGATAGATATCCAAAATCTGCTGGAAGCTGCCGGCTACGGTGCGGATCGAGTGATATTCGATATGTCCGTGGTCCGCGGCCTTGAATACTACACCGGCCCGGTCTTCGAAGCCGAACTGCTCGCCGAAATCCCCAACGAAGACGGCCAGATCGTGCGTTTTGGCTCGGTCGGTGGCGGCGGGCGTTATGACGGGCTGGTCTCGCGTTTTCGTGGCGAACCGGTTCCTGCGACCGGCTTTTCCATCGGCGTGTCGCGCCTGATGAGCGCACTGAAGGCGCTGGGCAAGCTGGACACGTCCGACATTGTCGGCCCGGTCGTCGTTCTGGTGATGGACCGCGACACCGACAGCCTTGGCCGCTACCAGAAGATGGTGTCGGACCTGCGGGCGGCGGGCATCCGCGCCGAAATGTATCTCGGCGGATCGGGCATGAAACCGCAGATGAAATATGCCGACCGCCGTGGCGCGCCTTGCGTCATCATCCAAGGCGGCGACGAGCGCGCAAGAGGCGTGGTCCAGATCAAGGACCTTGTCGTCGGCGCAAGGCTCGCCGCCGGCATCGAGGACCACGATCAATACAAGGAAGCGCGTCCGGGTCAGGTGGAAGTCGCGGAAGCCGAGATCGTCGAGACGGTGCGTGGCATTCTCGCGGCCCAGAAGGCGGACCGGGGATGACGGGCGGGGCGCGGGTCTCCCTTGTGGGCGGAACTGTGCCAAGTGATGCGGCAATGAAGGCTCAATATTCTGAAACGACCCCCCTCTGCCCTGCCGGGCATCTCCCCCTCAAGGGGGGAGATTGGGCAGTGTCGGCGACGCGATTAATCTCCCCCCTTGAGGGGGAGATGCCCGGCAGGGCAGAGGGGGGTCGGTCAAAATTGTCTCAATCGCTTCCAATGGCAGCACGCGCGTGACCCTCGCCACACAAATCCTCGACCTGTTCGCTGCGCGCGGCGCAGATCGTATCGACGTGCCGCTGTTGCAGCCGGCTGATCCGTTTCTCGACATTGCCGGCGAGGATCTGCGCCGCCGCATTTTCTTGACCGAAAGCGACACCGGCGAGAGCCTGTGCCTGCGGCCGGAATTCACCATTCCGGTCTGCCGCGACCACATCGCCAAGCGCGCCGCGACACCGCAACGCTACGCCTATCTGGGTGAAGTGTTCCGCCAGCGCCGTGATGGATCAAGCGAGTTCGTCCAGGCGGGTCTGGAAGATCTGGGCGACACGGACATTGCCCGCGCAGACGCCCGCTCGGTGGCGGACGCTGTGGCGCTGGCGCAGATGGCGGTTCCGGGCGCGGCGCTTGGCGTGACGCTCGGCGACCAGTCGGTGTTCGAGGCAGTGCTGGCGTCGCTTGGCCTGCCGCGCGGCTGGCAAAAGCGGCTGGCGCGCGCCTTTGGTTCGCAGGCGATGATTGACGCTGCGCTGGCTGATCTCGCCGCGCCGCCGCAAAGCCGCAACCTGTCGGGCGAACTGAACCTGATTGCAGCGTCGGGCGACCGTGCAGCTCTTGCCGCCTTCATCTCGGGCGAAATGTCCGACGCCGGCCTGTCGCCAAATGCCGGCCGCACACCCGACGAGATTGCCGGGCGCTTGCTGGAGAAATTTGAGCTGCAGAACCTGCGCCTGCCAGCCGCCGCGCTGGCGGCGCTGAAGCGGTTTCTCGGCATTCATGTTGCGCTGGCCGATGCGCCCGCCGCGCTGCGTGACTTTGCCTCGGGCGCTGGCAACGGGCTCGGTAGCGCGATTGACCTGTTTGAGGCGCGCTGTGCGGCGATTGCCGCCGCTGGCATTGACCTGTCGGCGATCCGCTATGACGCGGCGTTTGGCCGTCCGCTGGACTACTACACCGGCCTTGTCTTCGAGATCGCGGTGCCGGGTGCTGCCCAGCCGCTGATCGGCGGTGGCCGCTACGACAAATTGCTGACGCTGCTGGGCGCGGACAAGCCTATCCCCGGCGTTGGCTTCTCGGTCTGGCTCGACCGTATCGAGCGCGCGCGCAATGAAACTGCGGAGGCGGATCGATGAGCGTGACGCTGGCCATTCCGTCCAAAGGCCGGATGCGCGACGACATTCTGGCGCGGCTGGACAAAGCCGGGTGCCCGGTTGCGCCGCCGTCTGACGCCCGCACCTACAAGACGCGTGTCGAGGGGCGGGACGATATCGACATCGCCTTCATGTCCAATTCCGAGATTGCGCGCGAGCTGGCGCTGGGCACGGTCGACCTCGGCATTACTGGCGAGGATCTGGTGCGCGAGCAGGTGGGCGATTGGGACGCTCGCATGGCGATCGAGGCACGGCTTGGCATTGGCCGGGCGGACGTCGTGGTGGCGGTGCCGCAGGCCTGGTTTGACGTGTCGAGCATGGCCGATCTGGACGACGTGGCGTCAGACTTCCGCCAGCGGCACGGGCGGCGGCTGCGCATCGCGACAAAATACTGGCGGCTGACCCAGCAGTTCTTTTCCGGCAAGCACGGCATTCAGGTCTATCGCATTGTCGAAAGCCTGGGCGCGACTGAAGGCGCGCCCGCAGCAGGCTCGGCGGATGTCATCGTCGACATTACCTCGACCGGGTCGACGCTGGTCGCCAACCGGTTGAAGGTGCTGGACGACGGCGTGATCCTGCGCTCGCAAGCCTGCCTCGTCTCATCGCGCAAAGAGCGCAGCGCTGGCGATCAGGCGATCATCAGGACGCTGGCCGCGGGTCTGGCGGCGTAGCCCCTCCAAACGAAAACGGCCGGGCGCTGGCCCGGCCGTCTCGATTCGAATTCGTTCGATCAGGCGCCGCGCTTTGCGTCGACCGAGATCGAGCCTGCACCCGCCGCATACAGCGCCAGGAAGCCGCCGGCGACAGTGATGTTCTTCATGAACAGCAGCATCTGCATCTGGTCTGCAAAATTGAAGTGGAAGATCAGCGATGCGACGATACAGAACCCTGCCAGCAGCACGGAAGCAATACGGGTCTTGAAGCCGATCAGGATCGCGATGCCGGCAAGGGTCTCGAAGATTGCGGTAAGCCAGGCGAGCAACGTGCCAGCCGGCAGGCCGACCGAGCCGATATAGCCGGCAGTGCCTTCGATGGAGCCGAACTTCTGCAGGCCGGCCATGATGAACATGACCGAAAGCAGAATTCGGGCGATGAGGAGAACGGCGGAATGAGACATTATTGTTACCTGTGTGATTTCGGAGCGCCGCCTATAGCCGCGTTCGATTGTCAACGCGAGCCGAACTATGTCGAACACAGCGTTCACTTTTTCGCAGGTGCGAAGTGATGGTGCACGGCCGGGCGCTTGGCCCGGCCCCGTCAATGTTTCGGGCGCTTGGCCCGGCCCCGTCAATGTTTCGGGCGCTTGGCCCGGCCCCGTCAATGTTTCGGGCGCTTGGCCCGGCTCGCTGTCCGGCTAGAGCGCCGGGCGTCCAATTGGACGCGCTAACGACGCTCTAACACTTTGAATCTGCTGCATCGTGCTTCCGGAAATCGATTCCGATTTTCGGATCGATGCAGTAGGATCAGCCGGGCCGGGTCATGTCTTCCGGCCGCACAATGCGGTCATAGTCGGCGGCGGTGACCAGTCCGGTTGCAAGCGCCTCTTCGCGCAGCGTCGTGCCGTTCTTGTGAGCGGTCTTGGCGATCTTGGCCGCCGCGTCATAGCCGATGGTGGGCGCAAGCGCCGTCACCAGCATCAGCGAGCGGTTGAGCGCTTCCTTGATGTTGTCCTTGCGGGCCTCGATGCCGGCAACCATGTTGTCGGTGAACGAGACTGACGCGTCCGACAGCAGCTGCACTGACTGCAGGAAATTGTAGGCCATCACCGGGTTGTAGACGTTGAGCTCGAAATGGCCCTGGCTACCGGCAAATGACAGCGTCGCGTTGTTGCCAAAGATCTGGGCGCAGACCTGCGTCATCGCCTCTGCCTGGGTCGGGTTGACCTTGCCTGGCATGATCGAAGAACCGGGCTCGTTTTCCGGCAGGGCGAGTTCGCCCAGGCCGGCGCGCGGGCCGGAGCCCAGGAAACGGATGTCATTGGCGATCTTGTAGAGCGCCGCCGCCGCCGCATTGATGGCGCCGTGTGAGAAGACCATGGCGTCGTGGGCCGCCAGCGCCTCGAATTTGTTGGGTGCGGTGACAAACGGCAGCTTGGTGATCTTGGCGATGCGCTTGGCGACCTTGTCGTCAAAGCCGATCGGCGCGTTGAGGCCGGTGCCGACCGCGGTGCCGCCCTGCGCCAGTTCGTAGAGGCCCGGCAGGGTGAGCTCAATGCGTTTGATGGCGCTTTCGACCTGCGCGGCATAGCCGCCAAATTCCTGGCCGAGCGTCAGCGGCGTGGCGTCCTGGGTATGGGTGCGGCCGATTTTCACAATTTTGTCGAACTGCTTCGACTTCTTCGCCAGCGCCTTGTGCAGGTGCTTCAGCGCCGGGATCAGCCGGTGCACCACCTCTTCGGCGCATGCGACATGCATGGCCGTCGGGTAGGTGTCATTCGACGACTGGCTCATGTTGACGTGGTCGTTGGGGTGGACCGGCTTCTTCGAGCCCATCTGGCCGCCGAGCATTTCGATGGCGCGGTTCGACACGACCTCGTTGGCGTTCATGTTCGACTGGGTGCCCGAGCCGGTCTGCCAGACAACGAGTGGAAAGTGATCGTTCAGCTTGCCGTCGATGACTTCCTGGGCGGCGTCGACAATCGCCTTGCCGATTTTGGGATCGAGCCGCTTCAGGTCCATGTTGGCTTCAGCGGCGGCGCGCTTGACGATGCCGAGTGCGCGCACGACTGACAGCGGCTGCTTCTCCCAGCCGATCTTGAAGTTGCCGAGCGAGCGCTGCGCCTGCGCCCCCCAATATCGGCTGGCGTCGACTTCGATCGGTCCAAACGTGTCGGTCTCGGTGCGGGTCTTGGTCAAGGCGCTCTCCTGGCAGGATTGTGTGCCCGCGACCTAACCCGTAGCCGACCGCGCTTCAAGCGCGTGTGGCATGCCAGAAACCAGGAAAATCGTTTGAAATTCCGCAGAGGCGCTAAAGTCGCCTCAATCCTTGCGGTAGATCGACCAGTTCCGGCGCTCAAGCTGCGCACCAAGCGACGAATGCCGGGTGACTTTATTGCGGCCATTCATCTTGGAGGTGTAAAGGGCGCGGTCGGCCTTGGAGTAGAGATCCTCGGCGCTTCCGGCTTCAGTCGCCATACACAGGCCGAGCGAAATTGTGACCGGCCCATAGTTGGTTCGCGAGTCGCTGCTGATGAACGGCGCTTTCTCGACTGCAATACGAACGCCCTCGGCCATGCGCGCGATCGAATCCTCGCTCAGCCCTTCAACGATGATCGCAAACTCCTCGCCGCCGGTGCGCGCCACGAATGCACTGTCATGCGAGTTCGAGCTTATGAGGCGCGCAACCAGTTGCAGAATGCGGTCGCCGATCGGGTGGCCGTGACGGTCATTGATCGATTTGAACAAGTCGATGTCGCCGAGAATCAGTGCGCCGAACATCTTGCTCTTTTCGCTGCTGAAGACCCGGGTCATTGCACGGTCAAATGCACGGCGATTCCAGATCTGGGTCAGCGCGTCGGTGTCGGCCAGCTTCTTGTATTCTTCAAGCGTCGATTTGACTTGATCGAGTTCCGCCGATGTATTCATCATCGAGTTAGCGATCTGGCGGCCCTGTTCGATCGTGCTGTCGGTTGCGGTCGACATGATGGAGACGATCTTGATGAGGATCTCCTGATTGATCGCAGCATGTTGCAGGCCGTCGGACGTACGATCAAGGATCTGGCCGTATTTCTCCAGTGAGGATCGTTCCTTTCGCAGCAGCGACATGACGTCCTCGATCTTTGATGCGACCTGGTCGCGGGCGTCGTCGATGACGCTGGATCCGTTGGACGAGGCGAAGTATTTCCGCGCGATCAGGTCGAGCTGAGCCTGGCTCGGTCGGTTGCCCAGATCTCGAACATCCTGACAAAGCGCTTCGTTCGAACCGGTGCAGATCTCGTAGAAGATCTCATAATTGCGCGGCAGACCCATGACACCCATCTGGCGCATGGTCGTTGCGATCCGTGTCGCAATGTCGGGCGCTGACACATTGGCCGCGGCTGCCGAATTCTGCATTCGTCCTCTCGATTGGCAGAGCGCTCGCGTCCGCAATCGCGCCGCAAGCCCCCACCATACAGGTTGCCCCGCTTACACCGTAGAACCAATCGCCTAACGCACAGTTAAGTAGCTAAGCGTGAAAGCCTTTGTGCGCATCCCATTGTGGACAGGAGAGGGTGGTCCATCATTCGGCTTAGGGGGACAACCGGCAGACGCATCAGATCCATCCAAACTGCTGTGCTGCCTGGAAGCCTGACAACAGCACAATCAACGATCCGACGATCCGCAACAGCGCAGTTTCCTTGATGCGGCTGACAAAGAGGCCTGCCAGCGGCGCGGCGAGCAAGCCGCCAACAATCAACCCGCCGACCGCCGTCAGGTTGTCGCTCAGTTCACCCGCCTCAGCCCAATGGCCGGTAAGCAATGCAAACAGGAACGTCAGTGACACCGACAGGGTGATGAGAAATTCGCTGGCGTTGACGGTGCCGATGACATAGCGCGGCGTTCCGCCAAAGCCGAGCAGACCCGTGGTGACAATGGGTCCCCAGCCGCCGCCGCCGGCCGCATCCAGAAAGCCGCCAGACAGACCGAGCGGCGCGACAAATTTGGTGGGGACGGGCCGCGACGGAATTTTGCGGAATGAGCGCAAAATGAGATAGCCGCCGACACAGGCCAGGTAGACGGTGACATAGGGCTTCATCGCCGAGCCGGGGAATGATGTCAGCACAAAAGCGCCGACCACGCCGCCGATGACACCGAAGGGCATCAGCCGCCAGAACAGCTTCCAGTCGATGTTGCGGTGGTAGAGGTGCGATGAACCTGATGCCGCGGTTGTGAACAATTCGGCTGCGTGAACCGCCGCGGATGCATGGGCCGGGGTTACGCCAAACGCCAGAAGCGTTGTCGACGAGATGACGCCATAGGCCATGCCAAGCGCGCCATCGACCATCTGGGCCAGGAAGCCGACTGCCAGAAACATCAGGAATTCGGACATGCAGCTCCAGCTCCGGAATTTCACAAGCCGTATTGTGCCACCGCTCGTTTGTTAAGGGATAGAAATGCTGTAGCTGGTGTCCGGAGTGAAAAATTCTACCGGCCCCGGGTTCATCTAACTGTCATGGCGTTGTGGTCCTTGCGCCCGGCGTGGGACAATGCGGAGCAGAAATGACTGCAATCAGTATTGAAGGGGTGACCAAGCGGTTCGGATCAACGGCCGCGGTCGACCAGATGTCGCTTGAACTGCCGGCCGGAAGTTTCACGGCGCTGCTCGGCCCTTCCGGCTGCGGCAAGTCGACACTATTGCGGTTGATCGCCGGGTTTGAGCAGCCCGACGAAGGCGCGGTGAGGTTCGACGGCGCAGTTGTCGCCGACCCGTCAACTCAGCTCGCGCCAGAAAAGCGCAATGTCGGCGTCGTGTTCCAGTCCTACGCGCTTTGGCCGCATATGGATGTGGCTGGCAATGTCGGTTATCCGCTGCGGACGCGAGGTGTGGGCAAGGCTGAAACGGCGGCAGGGGTCGACAACGCCCTGGCAACTGTCGGTCTGACAGGTTTCGGCCCGCGCCCGGTCGATGAACTGTCTGGAGGGCAAAGGCAGCGGGTGGCGCTGGCGCGATGCCTGATCGCCGGCAACCCAGTGATCCTTTTCGACGAGCCGCTGGCAAACCTCGACATGCACCTCCGGGCATCGATGATCGAGACGTTTCGCGAGGTGGCTAGAACCAGCAAGGCGACGATTGTCTATGTGACGCATGACCAGGCCGAAGCGCTGGCGCTGGCTGACCGTATCGCCGTGATCGATCAAGGCAGGCTGCAACAGGTCGGGTCGCCGGAGGAAGTCTATACAAGCCCGGCCAACGAGATGGTGGCGGGTTTTGTCGGGCGTGGGTCGATCCTGAACGTGGAGGTTGCCGCCGACGAACGCGGCCAGCCGCTCACGAAAATCGGCGGCCGTAGTGTCCCTGCGCGGGGCGTTGTGAATGGTGCCGCCGGCCGGGTGCTGGTGCGGCCCGAGGCGCTGAGGCTGGCGAACGACGGGATCGCGGCGACGGTGGTCTCGACCACCTATCGCGGACCGGTACATGAGGTGAGGCTGGCGCTTGATGGGCTGGACGGCGAGGTGACGCTCGATGCGCGCCAGCCGCCAAAAGTTGGCGAGACGGTGCAAGTCCAGATCGACGACGCCTGGGTGATTCCCGCGTAGGCCTAGCGCCAGGGCAGGACGCCGGCGGGGAGCTTGCGGCCCAGCCGGTCCAGCAGTCCAAGCAAAAGCACCGCGACAGCGATGGTTGTGACGGCGACGGCGGCGGCGTGGGTGCCGAGCCCTGCTTCTTCCAGACTGAACAGCACGACGCCGAGCGTTTCGACCCCGCCTGACCAGAGCAGGGCCGAGACGGTGAGCTCGTTGAAGGCGCTCATGAAGACCAGCAGCGCGCCGGCAGCTGCGGCAGGCGCGACCAGCGGCAGGGTGATGGTCATCATCCGCCGGGGAGCAGCTGCCCCGCAAGCGGCGGCGGCCTCGCCGAGATCACGCGGGATACGCTCGACAGCGGCGGCCACGGGGCGCAGCGCCAGAATGGCGAAGCGCATCAGATAGGCGATCAGGATGATCCAGACAGTGGCGTAGAGACTGCCGATCACCGGCAGTGGGCGCAGGAACAAGAGAATGCAGGCGATCGCCAGCACGATGCCGGGCAGCGCATAGGGCAGTTCAAGCAGGCCCTGCGCCAGTCGCGCCGAGCGGGGGCGGATGAAGGTGAGCGCGACCGCAACCGGGATGGCGGCAATCGCCAGAATGGCGGCGGCCGACCCGGCAAGCAGGGTCGAGTTGCGGAAGGCGCGTAAGGTCGAGGCCTGACGGGTCAGCACTTCGGAGAAGTTGGCCAGCGTCGCGGTCTCGAATGTAAGCGGCACGCCATAGGTGGGGACCAGCGCCGTGGAGATGAGCGCCAGCACCGGCAGGATGAGGATCATGATAATGACCGCCGTGGCGAACAGGGCGGCAGGCCAGCGCCAGACGCCGAGGCTGATGCGGGCAGGCGCGCCGCCGGCAAAGCGCGCGCCGCGATGGCGCAACGCCGCCGACTGGGCGACAAGGCCAAGCACCGCAAGAACCGCGATGAGCACCGAGAGGCTTGCCATCTGTGGCAACAGGCTCGGGCCAAAGCTCGACATCTGCTGGTAAATCAGAGTCGGCAGGGTGTGGTAGTTGACCGGCATGCCGAGAAACGCCGGGATGCCGAAATTGCCGACGCCGGAGACAAAGGCGAGTGCAGCAGCGCCCACCAGATAGGGCCGCACCAGCGGCAGGATGATCGAGACCAGCACCCGCGTCTGTGAAGCGCCGGACGCTCGCGCCGCCTCAACCAGATCGCGCGGGATGGCGGCGAGACCGGCGCGCAGCGCGACGAAGACGATTGGCGCGTGCTGCACGCCATAGAGCAGGATGATGCCGCCGCGCCCCAAGAGCGGATTGGCCGTGCCGGGCGGCGGCGCAAGGCCGAGTGCCCCCAGCAAGGCGCTCGACGGGCCGAGCAGGTTGAGCCAGGCGAGTGCGGTGACCTGTGGCGCGATCATCAAGGGCAGCAGCAGAAGAAAACCCACCGGCCGCGCGCCGGGCATGTCTGTCATGGCGACCGCAATGGCAAAGGGCGCACCGATGGCCATGGCCAGCAGCGCGCCAAAGAAGGCGGTGTCGAGCGTGTGCCAGGCAGCGCGCAGCGCCGAAGTCGTCGTCAGCCGGTCGATGAAACCGGACAGGTCAAGCTCGCCGCCGGGCGCAATGGCTGTGACCAGCAGGCGCACGCCGGGCAGCAGCGTCACCAACATGACCGCGACCGCCACCGTGAGCGCTGCGGCAAAGCGCGGCCCCGGCCAGCGCAAGGCGCGCGGCGGCTGAGGTGCTGGCGCTCGAAGCGTTCGCGATGCCTCGGTGACAGTCAAAGCCTACTGGCCCATGACATCGCTGAATTTCTGCTTGTTGGCCATGTCGTTGGCGAGTGCAGCCGCCGCGTCATAACCGAGCACCTTGATCGCCGAACGGTCAGGATAGCCAGCGGGCAGGGCGACGCCGGTGCGCGCCGGGATGTAGCCTTGCGAGGCAGCAAGCTTCTGGCCGTCTTCCGACAGCAGGAAGTCGATGAAGGCCTTTGCCGCGTCCGGGTTCTTGGCGGTTGACAGGATGGCGACCGGCTCGGTCACCGCCGACACGCCTTCGGCCGGGAAAACGAACTCGACCGGCGCGCCCTTGGCCTTTTCGCGGATCGGCATGTAGTCGACCACCATGCCGAACAGCTTGTCGCCGCCGGCGACCGCTTTCAGCACGTCGCCATTGCCGCCGGCTGCATGCGCGCCATTGGCGGCGAGCGCGGCATAAAAGTCCCAGCCCTGCGGCAAGTTGCCGGTGAGCGTGACGGTGTGGATCATCGCCGCGCCCGAGGTGAGCGGCGAAGGCAGGGTGACAAGCCCCTTGGCCTCCGGCTTGGTGAGGTCGGCCCAGCTGGCGGGCACGAACGGCGCCTTGGTGTTGTAGACAATGCCGGTGGTGATGAGTTTGGTGGAGAAATAGGTCTTGTCCTTGTCGACCAGCGCCGCGTCAAAGGCCGACACGTCAGCCTGCGGATAGGCCATCAATCGGCCCTCGGCCTTGAGGCCTTCCATGGTGACGACGTCAGCGATCAGCAGCAGGTCCGGCTGCGGCTGGCCGGCCTCGATCTCGGCGCGCAGCTTGGCCATGATCTTTGTCGTGCCGTCGCGCACCCATTCGATCTCGACATTTGGGTATTTGGCCTTGAACGCGTCGGCTGTCTGCTGGGCGTCGGTGTTGGGCTGGCTGGTGTAGAGCACAAGCTTGCCTTCGGTGGCTGTCGCCGATGTGGCGAAGGCTGCGAGAAGGGCGGCAATGGCAAAGCGCATGAGAATGTCCCTGGTCTGATTTCGGTCGCTGGCTTCGTAGTGCCGTTGGATCACGGATTAATGACAAACAAGACTCTCACTGGCTGTATTGCGGTTTTGCCGGGCTGGCCAGTGTTTTGCGGGATTTGGGCGGACATGGACGACAATTGCGTACGTGGATGCGCGACCGGAAGCGGATGTGCCGCCGGTCTCGGTGGAACGCTTGTCCTGTCAACGCATCAGGATGAGTCGAGAAAAGGCGTGGCAGGCGTCGGCGCGTCGAACGCTGGCGCGATCGTGGCAAAGCATCGCGTGACGCGGGCTGCGATGGCTTGCAGCGCCGCTTCACGCTCGGCGAGATCGAGTTGCTCGATGTGAAACACGAGAAACTGCAGCGTCCGGCCAAGTTCACCAAGCGCATAGGCAATACGCATCAGGTCATTGGCGCTGTCGTTGCTGTTGGTCAGGTCGAGTTCGGAGAAATCGGTGTCAAAGCCGAGATCGAGCGCGGTTTCGGTGATCATCTCCCGGACGGGAAAAATGACGAGGCCGAGAATCCAGCAGAGAGTCCGGCGCACGATGCGGGAGCGGCTGGTGGTGCGCTCGGCAAGAGCAGACAAGGCGAACAGCATCGCAACGATGCGGTGAAGCATGGTCAGTCTGCTGTCGATTTTGCCCTCCCTGTTCATGTCGCGTCTCCGTTTGAGTGGAGACATTGTGGGGGAGGGAAAAGGGAGGGGGAGAGATTTTTGAGAATTTTTTTAGTGGCCTGAGATTTTTTGTCTCGCATTTGCGCGAGACGAGGCCAACTCGTTTCTATTTTGCAACCCGAACGTCACTTTCTGCTGTGATCTTGTGGTCAACGTTTGGCAACAATTGAACAGATGTCTGCTCTCCAACAATTCGCCTCCGCTCCTCAGGTGTCATGTTGAGCTCAATCAAAAGCTCATTGAGTTCGCGTGCTGCGCCGAAGGCCTCTTTGGCGGCCTTGACTTTGAGAATTTGGTTCGAGATTTGGGCTCGATCTCGCTCGCTGCTACTTCTCCAGTTGTGATCCTTTTTCCGCTCGTGGCGATCCTTTAGATATTCACGCGCTTGTTGGAGAGGATTGAGCGAACAGATGAGTTCGGCCCAGCCTGGTGGTTGTAGTCGCTCCATGACCCGGCTCCGAAATGCTGCTATCTCAGTTATTTGCAAAGCGAACTTCGAGGATGACCTGGCTGACCGGAAGCCCGGCAATTGCTGCAATTTCCCGGCGGGCATCTGCAATGATTTCAGCCTGGGTACGAGGCCCGGACTTGACTGCCGGGCGTTGGGCGTCATCTTTGATTCCATCCCTAAGGAACGGTACGGTGCTGCCAAGAACCTGAGCTAGACGTTCGAACGCTTCTTGCCTTGGAACTGTACGGCCATTTCTCCAGTTAGAGACGGCCATTGGCGAAACGCCGACCAACTGGGCCACCTGGGAGCCCGAGAAGCCTCGTTGCTGCATCTTCTGTTCGAGGCGCCGGTTGAAAGACATTGGTTTGACTCCGTTTGCTAGTCTAATATAACGTTAATGTGTATATGTATCAAGTGATAATTTATAGTCGCGTCAAAAAAGGGCGCGCTACGCGTGCCATCCTCATTCTGTTTGGCGGTGTTAAACTCGGTGCCTAGGGGAAGGCCTGGAAACAAGCTTCAAACTCTATCCCGCCGGGCATTGCCAGGATCGATGCTTACTTCTTTGGAGTGTCGGCGACCATGGCTTCCGTGGTGGCCTCGAAGTCTGCGACCGATGCTTCGTCCTGCGTCGCCGCACTGGCAACCTTGACCTACTTGGTGCGATATTGCACCATGCCTCAACAGCCCGAGGAACAATGAATTGGCCAGACAGAGCATTTCGCTGACGAAACCGAACGACGACTGGCTCAAATCCATGGTCGACAGCGAGGAATATGCCAGCAAGAGCGAAGTCGTGAACGACCTGATCCGTCAGGCGCGCGAGATCGACGCGATCCGGGCGAAGCTTGCGGCGGCCGAAGAGGGCGGTTTTTCGAGTTTGAGCCCAAGCGATATCCGGGACAGGGTCAGGGCAAGGCTGAAGAATGCCTGATCGATATTCGCTGCGACTCAGCTCGCTTGCCGAAACGGACCTGGCGGACATTTACGAATACGGTTTCAGGCAATGGGGCGAGACTCAAGCGGACGCCTATTATGATGCGCTGCTCACGCATTTTGAGCTGCTTTGTTCGAATCCCTTCCTGTTTGCCGCAGTGGACGACATCCGTCCCGGCTATCGCCGCAGTGTTTGCGGATCCCACGCCATCTATTACAGGATCGGCCAATACACTGTTGAGGTTATGGCGGTCATTGGTCGTCAAGACCCGGGCGGTCGACTCTGATGACGCTTTGAGAACAAAAAAGGGCGGCCCTCGCGAGCCGCCCTTTCTATTCTCTGACGTTTGAGCGTCGGACTGGTTCCTCGGGTCAAGCCCGAGGGCAAGCTTAGAAGTCCATGCCGCCACTCAAGCCCGTTCCGGGCTTGAGCAACTTTTCTCATGGGCGTGCTTTATGGACTTCTTAGAAGTCCATGCCGCCCATGCCGCCCATGCCGCCGCCCGGCATTGCAGGCATCGGAGCTTCCTTCTTCGGAGCATCCGCGATCATGGCTTCGGTGGTGACCAGCAGGCCGGCAACCGATGCTGCGTCCTGCAGCGCGGTGCGGACGACCTTGGTCGGGTCGACGATACCGAGCGCGATCATGTCGCCATACTCACCCGACTGGGCGTTGAAGCCGAAGGTGTTCGACTTGTTTTCCAGGATCTTGCCGGCAACGATCGAAGCTTCCGCTCCGGCGTTTGCAGCGATCTGGCGGGCAGGAGCCTGCAGGGCGCGGCGAACGATGTTGATGCCGGCGTTCTGGTCGGCGTTTTCGCCAACAGCCTTGATAGCAGCCGAAGCACGCAGAAGAGCGGTGCCGCCGCCGGGGACGATGCCTTCTTCAACCGCAGCGCGGGTTGCGTTCAGCGCGTCATCAACGCGGTCCTTCTTTTCCTTGACTTCGATTTCGGTCGCGCCGCCGACGCGGATGACGGCCACGCCGCCAGCCAGCTTTGCGAGACGCTCCTGGAGCTTCTCACGGTCGTAGTCGGACGAGGTTTCCTCGATCTGCTGCTTGATCTGGGCGACGCGCGCCTGGATCTCGGCCTTCTTGCCGGCGCCGTCGACGATCGTGGTGTTCTCCTTCTCGATGCGCACGCGCTTGGCGCGGCCGAGCATGTTGAGCGTCACGTTCTCGAGCTTGATGCCGAGGTCTTCCGAGATGACCTGACCGCCGGTCAGGATCGCGATGTCTTCGAGCATGGCCTTGCGGCGGTCGCCGAAGCCAGGCGCCTTGACGGCAGCGATCTTGAGGCCGCCGCGCAGCTTGTTGACGACGAGCGTGGCCAGAGCCTCGCCTTCGACGTCTTCCGAGATGATGAGCAGCGGCTTGGAGGTCTGGACGACAGCTTCGAGCACCGGCAGCATGGCCTGCAGGTTCGACAGCTTCTTCTCGTGCAGCAGGATGTAGGCGTCTTCCAGCTCGGCAACCATCTTGTCCGGGTTGGTGACGAAGTAAGGCGACAGGTAGCCGCGGTCGAACTGCATGCCTTCGACGACTTCGAGTTCGGTCTCGGCGGTCTTGGCTTCTTCAACCGTGATGACGCCTTCATTGCCGACCTTCTGCATCGCTTCAGCAATCATCTTGCCGATAGCGGTTTCGCCGTTGGCCGAGATGGTGCCGACCTGAGCGACTTCGTCAGACGACTTGATCTTCTTGGTGGCCTTGGCAAGCGATGCAACAACTTCCGTGACAGCGAGATCGATGCCGCGCTTCAGGTCCATCGGGTTCATGCCGGCGGCAACTGCCTTGGCGCCTTCCTGAACGATAGCCTGGGCGAGAACGGTTGCGGTGGTGGTGCCGTCGCCTGCGATGTCGTTGGTCTTCGAAGCGACTTCGCGGACCATCTGCGCGCCCATGTTCTCGAAGGCGTCTTCGAGTTCAACTTCCTTGGCGACGGTGACGCCGTCCTTGGTGATGCGCGGTGCGCCGAACGACTTGTTGATGACAACGTTGCGGCCCTTGGGACCGAGGGTGACCTTCACCGCGTCGGCGAGGATGTTGACGCCGCGCAGCATGCGCTCACGCGCATCGCGGCCGAATTTTACGTCTTTAGCAGCCATTTTTTGCTCCTGGGCTCAATGCCCGAATTGGAATGAATGGATTGGATGAGACGGCTGATCAGCCGATAACGCCCATGATGTCGGATTCCTTCATGATCAGAAGGTCTTCGCCATTGAGCTTGACTTCGGTGCCCGACCACTTGCCGAACAGGACGCGGTCGCCCTGCTTGACGTCGAGCGGAACCAGCTTGCCCGCTTCGTCACGGGCGCCCGAACCGACGGCGATCACTTCGCCTTCAGACGGCTTTTCCTTGGCGGTGTCTGGAATGATGATGCCGCCCTTGGATTTTTCTTCAGAGTCGACGCGACGCACGACCACGCGGTCATGGAGCGGGCGAAAATTCGTCTTGGCCATGTTGGTTTATCCCTATCGGATGTTCGAAAATTGGTTTTGTTCCCGCCCGGTCAACCAGAGCACAGAACGCAATTAGCACTCAGAGAACCGAGTGCTAACGTGCCGCTGAGATAGGCTTGCATATCTGAGGTGTCAAGGATTTGGCCTGCGCAAAAAAGCAAAATCCGCGCGGCTGCCGCGCGGATTTCGCAAGATTTCGAGTTTGAACGTCAGCCGACGATGCGCAGGTTAGACAGTTCGTCGGCGATTTCCTTGAACGTCTTGTCGAGATCGCCGCCGCTGGTGTTCCAGAACAATTTTCCGTTTCTGAACCTCGATTGCGACGCACAATCACGCAAGCCGTCAATCTGGCCCTGTATCTGGGCCTTCTGATCGGAACTGCCCTTGGTCGCGTCGAGGTCGAGTGCGATCGTCATGATGATGACATTTGAGTTCTTGGCATTGTCGCAGGTGCGCGCCATCTGTTCGTCCAGCGCCTTGCTGTAATTGGAGTTAGAGTAGGTCGATTTCGACACCGACGAACTGGTTCCCTGAAACAGGCGCCCGGTCGAATACGGACTGTTGTATGGCGAAACATAGCCAAATGCCGAATAAATCGACCTGGTGCCGGCTGCTTCGTTGCCGCCATAGTTCGGATCACCGTCGTTGTTGAAGTTAGAATACAGCTCGCCCCTGACAGATGATGGCGTATAGTAGGTGTTGGCGCCGTCGGTGAGTACGATCAGGATCTTGTCGTTGCCCTTTTCGGTGTCGTCGCGGCCTTCAGTGAACGGCGCACCGCCCGAGACAGAGCGCCAGCCCCAGGCGACGCCCTCGGCGACATTGGTGCCGCCCTGCGGCTCCATCGCTTCAATCGCCGATTTCATCGTCGTCATGCCCGACGCAGTCGTGATGTCGGTCAGCGGCGTGATCGGTCTTGTCGTGCACTGTGCATTGGGGCCGGATGTTTCGCCGCGTGCATCGGGCGAGAAACCGAATGGCTGGAAATATTTAGGCATATACCGCTGACGTTGTGCCGACGATCCCGAGGTCGTATCGCCCAGCCAGTTGTTGATTGAAGCTCTGGAGTAGCCATCAGTCAAATCCGCCTCGTCCGGGCCGAACATCGGCACAAACATAGACGCGGGCGTGGAAGGCAGCGCAGCGCTGTCGGTGGTGTTATGGGGATATGGCCGGCTTTCGACGCAACCGGTCCACGACGTATATGTATCCAGGATCGGCTGGTCTTCGTACGCGGGAACGGTAACGCAGACCTTTTTGCGTCCTCTGCCGCTGCAGGATTCGCGCGTGCCGACCTGCACCTGCCTGGTACCGCTGACATAAGTCATCTCATTGTAGAGGTCGAAGCGTGTGATGGGGGTATCTTTCTTGAGGCCCCAGCCAGCGCCGCGCCTGTAATAGCTGTCGCCGGATGCCTCGACCTTCTTTGTCGAGTCCGCTGCGGCCATCGTAGACCAGTCAAAGTTCTCATGATGAATTGGCGAAATGCCGGTTGTGTCCATCCAGGCGGCGGACTTTTTGTCTGGCCCGACATTGACCGAGGCGGCAAACGGCACAAGTGAGAACTGAACAGGTTTGACCACCTGTTTCATTTGTCCGGCTTGCTGTGCAATGATTTCAACCAGCGATTTCGACGCTTGTTTCAGCAAGGTCATGCGCGAACTGTTTGAGTTTTGACCTCTGTCTGTCATCGAACCGGAATTGTCGAGAACCAGCGCCACTTCAAGCGTGTTCTTGAGCACGATCTCGGTGCGCGCAGTAAAGTCGACTGTCACGTCGGTGCCGCTCGTCTTGTAAAGAATGTCGACAAAGCCCGTATAGAAGTAGGGTTGGTATTTGAGGTCGGCGCTCAATTTGAGCGTGCCGCCGCCTGTATTGTTCTTGGGCAGTACAACGTTGACCGTGACATTCTTCGGATCGACCGCGCTCAGGTTGGCCTTGAAGAACGATTTCGCATAGGACACGAGTTCGTCGTCGGTTTTCCCATAGATCGCTGCGCGGGCTGTTGCGATGCCCGCAGCGTCGAGTGCGTTGATCGTATTTTCGCGTTGCCTGGTTATTTCGGTGTAGTCGATGGCAAGAGCCAGGCCACCAAGCAGTGGAACTGCGGCCAGTGCAGTCATCAATGCAAACTGGCCATTTTCATTCCGGCAGAAGTTTTGCAGCTGAAGCATTTGTATCCGTCTCGTTTCTTGCGGACAGATTAGTTTGCTTTCTTTAAGATTTCGTCCTTGCCAATCGAAACAAGTTTCATCCGCATGTTGGTCGAATATTAACCATTGCGAATTCAATTGCCGCATCGTGCTTTTGAAAATCGGGTTCGATTTCCGGACCGGTGCAGTGTGCGGCGTTGACAAATAGGCCGCGGCCAGCGGACCTGCTATTCTGGTTTGCGATGAACTGTTCACGCTGCGAAAATCTGAACGAGTATGTGTGCTTCAGGACGCCAGGCGAGCTCTTTCGCGCGGTCCGGAAAATCCGGCAGGCTGTGGCCGACGGCGACATCGAAGAGATCGATGCAGGGCCGATGAAGGGAGCGACAGCATTCCGCGACCTGTCGGAGGAGGGACCACTCGACGACCACATGCTCTTTCGCTTCCGTTGTACTGACTGCGGACAGAACTTTGTGCTGGGAGCCGAGACGTATCACGGCAGCGGCGGTTCCTGGGGCAAATCAGCGCCGCTCGGATCAACACGGATATTTTAGGGTCCTGACCCCAGGACCAGCCGGCCAACAGCTTGCCCGGAATGGTCCATGCCGCTGTCACCAGATGCCGGATCAAATTTGTCCACGCCGCACTGTCTATGATGGGGACAAGGCGGGTCTCGAAATGGTCCTCAGCGCCAGGTTGGAAACCTGTGGCAACAGCCCGGCTACATTGTAGCTTGCGCGCGGCGCGTCTGGCGTCGTCAAGTCAAGGCCAACGTCAAAGGGCAACGCTGGCCGGGCCAGACTGCAAGGGCTTGAGGCGGCGTGGGCCTGAAAATCGCGGCCCGGCCATCAGGTTGACACCAAGATCCATCAGCGCAAGCACGTCTTCGTCATTGCCAACGCCGGTCGCGATGACCGCGATATTTGCGGCCGCAGCGTTGTGGACGATGTCGCCGCCGCGAAGCGGTGAACGGCTGCGCTCGCGATCCAGCAGCCGGTTGGCGGAAAGTTTCACAAAGGTGATGCCAGACGCGGCCAGTTGCGGCGCAGCGCTATCGGCTTCCGGTGCAGCTTCCAGCGCAAAATGCGCGCCCGCCTGGGCAAGCCGGGCAAGAGCCTTGGCGTAGGTTGTGGTCAGCGTTGTCGGGGCTTCGGCGAGCGAAATTACGATCTGGCCTTCCAGGCCGGAATGCATCTTGAACACGTCCTGGACGCGCGCGACCGCCTTGGTGTCTTCCAGGAAGGCGCGCGACACGGCGATGTGGATCGGCAGGTCGCGCACATTGCTTCCAAGCTGACGCCGGCTGGCCGTGACGACGGCCTCGAACAAGTCAAGCTCGAACTGGATGCGCTCGGCGGCCGGAACAAGGTCGCTGAGCCGTCTGGTCAGATGTTCCTCGCCATTGACCAGCCGGACTCCGGCATAGGCCTCGAAGCCGGTGGCTGCGCTGTCGACAATCGAGACGATCGGTTCAAGATGGATCTCGATCGGGCCAGTTGGCGCAGCTATCGGAAGTGCCGCTGGTTTCTGCTGGTTGGCAGCTTTTGGGCTGCGCGCAGTCCGGCCGGGCGTTGGAAGCGAAACAACATTTCCGCCATTGGCGCCGGGACGCTCGACATCGGTGCGGTCCAGCCGTTCCGACAGCCGGCCGATATCGCGGTTGACCGCGTCTGCAAGCTCTTCGATTGTTGAGGTGTTGCGGCTGCCGATGGTAGCAAGCGTCTTCAGGGCGCCGTCCAGCGACAGCGCGACACGGTCAATGTCTTGGCGCATTCGGCGCGATGTACGCAGCGCGAAAAGGCCAAACGTCAGGCCAAGAATGCCGGCGATCAGCGAGATGAAGGCGAACACGCCGCTGGTGAGCAGCGCGTCTAACGGTTCAATGCGGGCAATGGCGATCAAGGCAATCGCCAAAGCGGCAATTGCGGCAATCAGGCCGGGCGAAATCCTTTTCATCTATCCGTCCAATGTCCCTGAACCTGACGCCCGCCAGCGCCCGTTCCCACTGCCAGACTTGTCGCATGAGCGGCCCTGACTGTTAAGCGAAAGCTGGTGACACGGTGAACCGGTTCGGTTAATTGCGACCGGCAACGTGCATCAAGAACAGCAGTCTGGATTGAAATGATATGGCCGCCGAACTGAAGCGTATCGACGCGCTCGACGCAATTTCGGGGAACTACAAGGCAATCCTGTGCGATGTCTGGGGTGTCATCCATAATGGCATTGCAGCGTTTGGGCCTTCGGTCGAGGCTCTGCGCGCGGCGCGCGCAAGGGGCCTTGCTGTCGTGCTGCTTACCAATGCGCCGCGGCCCTGGCAGGGCGTCGAGGCGCAGTTGCGCGGCCTGGGCGTTCAGGCGGACGCCTATGACCGGATCGTCACCTCGGGCGACGTGACACGCGAGCTGATCGCACAGGGGCCGCGAAAACTGTTTCACCTCGGTCCCGACCGCGACTTGAGCATCTATGACGGTCTGGATGTCGATCTTGTCGACGAGTTCGAGGCAAATGGCGTGGTTTGCACAGGCCTGTTCGACGACACGACCGAGACGCCGGAAGACTATGCCGATATGCTGCGCAGGTTCCGGGGGCGCGACCTGCCGTTCATCTGCGCAAACCCGGATATCGTCGTGGAAAGAGGCGATAAGCTGATCTGGTGTGCGGGTGCATTGGCGCGCGACTACGGCCAGCTCGGCGGGCGGACGCTGATTGCCGGCAAGCCGCATCGTCCGATCTATGCCGCAGCGTTGAAGGCGGCGGGCGAGGCGTTGGGCCGCGAGGTTGAGGCTTCTGACGCTCTGGCAATTGGCGACGGCATGCTGACTGACATCAAGGGCGCGGTACTGAACGGGGTCGATGTGCTCTATGTGTCGGCAGGCATCCACGCACGCGAATATGGCGATGGCCACGAACCAGACCCGGCGCGCCTGGCGGCGTTTCTGGAAAAGCATGGCCACGAGCCCGTCGCCGTGATTACGAGGCTGCGCTGAGTTGGCGAGGCAGATCGAAAAAATCTCCGACCTGAAAACCTGCCCGGGCGCATTGCGCGGCAGCGTGCTGGCGGTCGGCAATTTTGACGGTGTGCATCGCGGTCATCGCGCGGTGCTGGAGCGTGCACTGGCGATTGCGGCCGAACTGGACTGCCCCGCGATGGTGCTGACGTTTGAGCCGCACCCGCGCCAGTTTTTCCAGCCGGATACGCCGTTGTTTCGCATCACTTCCGGCGCTTTGAAGCAGCAGATTTTGGGGCAATTGGGCTTTGATGGCGTCGTGGAACTGGCTTTCAACAAGGATTTTGCTTCGCTGACGGCGGACGAATTTGTCAATCGGGTGCTGGTCGAGGGGCTGGGCATTGCCCATGTGGTGACCGGCGTCGATTTTCACTTCGGCAAGAACCGACAGGGCGGTCCGGCCTTTCTGATCGCGTCGGGCAAACGGCATGGATTTGGCGTAACGCTGGTCGACAGTTTTCGCGACGAGGGTGCCGAGATCGTGTCGTCAAGCCGTATCCGCGGACTACTCGCGGCAGGCGATCTGACCGAGGCCAATGCGCTGCTGGGCTATCGCTACACGGTCGAGGGCGAAGTGGTGCATGGCCAGCAGCTTGGCCGCACGCTAGGCTATCCTACCGCCAACATGGCGCTGGCGGCGTCCAACGGGCTGAAGCATGGCATCTATGCGGTGCGATTGCGCCGCGCGGACGGAACGCTGCATGACGGCGTCGCCTCGTTTGGCCGGAGGCCAACTGTCGAGGCCGACGGCGCGCCATTACTGGAAACTTTCGTGTTTGATTTTTCCGGCGATCTCTATGGCGAGGTCTGTAAGGTCTCCTTGTTCGGCTATCTGCGCGGTGAGGAGAAGTTTGCCTCGCTGGATGACCTCAACGTGCAGATGAGACGCGATGAAGCAGAGGCAAGGGCGCTGCTGGCTGGGGTCACACCACTCTCCGGGCTCGATGCAAATATCAGTTTCTGAATGCCGGGATTGAAGGTGATTGCAAATTGACGTAGCCGGCAATTCATCGTTTAAGTCGATATTCATACTGTCCTGAGACTGTTGATTATTGATGTTGGTTCACATGCAGAAATACCGCTCGTCCTTCCGATCTCTCCTCATCTTGTCGTCAGCCATCTATATGGTTTCCGCAACGTCAGCAAAAGCGGAAGGCATGTTCGACTGGGTGCGCGGCGACTGGTATCTGACCGTCGGCGCTTCCGGCATCGCTGCGCCGGAATTCGAGGGATCGAAAGACTGGCTGTTCACGGTTGCCCCGATTGTCTCTATCGGCAAGGCCGGTAATGAGGCGCGGTTTGTCTCGCGCAACGATAACATTTCATTTTCGCTGCTCGACACAGGCCCGATGCGTGCCGGCCTGACAGGAAAATTCATCCTCGGACGCGATTCCAGCGACTTCACCGAGACCAGAGGCATGCGCGATGTCGAGCTGGGCGGCGAGGCAGGCGTGTTTGCCGAGCTTTACCCGACTGAATGGATGCGGCTGCGCGCCGAAGTCAGACACGGCATTCGTTCACATGACGGCGTTGTCGCCGATCTGTCCGCAGACGCCTTTGCCGATCTGACCGAGACGATCCGCATTTCCGCTGGTCCCCGCGCGACATTTGCCACGAAGGGCTTTTTCAACGCGTACTACGGCGTCAATGCTGCAGAGTCGGCCGCCTCGGGCCTTGCGCCTTACACGCCTGGCAGCGGCGTGAAATCTATCGGTTTTGGCGGCGCGGTGAACTGGAAAACCACCGACAAGATCACTACTTCCGTGTTCGGCGAATATGCCCGCCTGCAGGGACCGGCGGCGAAATCGAGCCTTGTCACCCAGCGCGGATCTCGCGACCAGCTGATGCTCGGGGTTTCGGCGACCTACCGGTTCGACTTCAAGCTCTGAAGGCGATTGCGGCAGAACCCTTTATTCCCGGCGCTCGTTCGTCTAAGACGCAATCCATGACGACCCGTTTCGCCATACGAATTACTGGCCCGGTGCTCCGGGCGGCCTGAAGTCTTCGGACAAATCGGCCGCCGGAGCCGCCGGGTTTTGGCGCATGTCTGCGCTCTTCCATCCATGATACAGGCCTGCCGCCGAGCCGTTTCTGCGCCGGCGCAATTCGATGACGAAACCGATGACCGAGATCAAGATCGACTATTCCAAGACGCTCTACCTGCCGCAGACGGATTTTCCGATGCGCGCCGGCCTGCCGGACAAGGAGCCGCAGATCGTGGCCCGCTGGCAGGAGATGGACCTTTACAAGCTGCAGCGCGAGGACGCCGCAGGCCGGCCGAAATATGTCCTGCATGACGGCCCGCCCTATGCGAACGGCAACATCCATATCGGCCACGCGCTGAACAAGACGCTGAAGGACATCATCACCCGCTCGTTCCAGATGCGCGGGTTTGACTCGAATTATGTGCCGGGCTGGGACTGCCACGGTCTGCCGATCGAGTGGAAGATCGAGGAACAGTATCGCGCCAAGGGCAAGGAAAAGCCGAACTTTGCCGACGGCAAGGAGATCAACGCCTTCCGCCGCGAATGCCGCGAGTTTGCGCAGCACTGGATCAACGAGCAGGGCAAGGAGTTCCAGCGCCTTGGCGTGATCGGTGACTTCAAGAACCCGTACACGACGATGGCCTACCACGCCGAGGCGCGCATCGCCGGCGAACTGATCAAGTTTGCGATGAGCGATCAGCTTTATCGTGGCTCCAAGCCGATCATGTGGAGCGTGGTCGAGCGCACCGCGCTGGCCGAAGCCGAGATCGAGTATCATGACTATGAGAGCGACACGATCTGGGTGAAGTTTCCGGTGATGGTTGGAGGTCCTATCGCTGCCTACGGGCACGGAAAGGCTGAAGAACTTTATGCGAAGTTGAGTTCAGCATCGATACTAATTTGGACGACCACTCCTTGGACAATTCCCGGAAATAGGGCCATCGCGTACTCGCCGAAGGTGAGTTACGGCCTATATCTTGTTACGGATTCCCCTGAAGGAAATTGGGCCAAAGTCGGCGACCGCTTGATTGTAGCCGACAAGTTGGCTGCGGACGTTTTCGAGAGGGCGCGGGTCACGAGTTACACGCGTGAAGCGGAAGTGCCTAAGGCGTTTTTCGCCGGAAGTGTAATGGCCGCCGCCCATCCGTTCAATTCCAAGATCAAATCTAATCTAAACTACGACTTCCAGGTCCCCCTTCTTCCGGGCGATCACGTCACCGACGACGCCGGCACCGGCTTTGTGCACACCGCGCCGAGCCATGGCCGCGAGGACTTTGACGCCTGGATGGATGCGGCGCCTCAACTGCGCGAGCGCGGCATCGACACGACGCTGCCGTTTACGGTCGGCGACGACGGCTATTACACCGAGGACGCGCCGGGTTTTGGCCCGGATCGCGAGGGCGGGGCTGCGCGCGTCATCGACGACAATGGCAAGAAGGGCGACGCCAACAAGGCGGTCATCGACGAGTTGATCGCCAGAAATATGCTGTTCGCGCGTGGACGCCTGAAGCATCAGTATCCGCATAGCTGGCGCTCGAAGAAGCCGATCATCTTCCGCAACACGCCGCAATGGTTTGTCCATATGGACAAGACCCTTGAGGACGGCACGACGCTGCGCTCGCGTGCCCTGTCGGCCATCGACCAGACGCGCTTTGTGCCGGCTGCCGGCCAGACGCGCCTGCGTTCGATGATCGAGGAGCGGCCGGACTGGGTGCTGTCGCGTCAGCGCGCCTGGGGCGTGCCGATCGCAGTGTTTGCCGACGCCGATGGCAATGTGCTGAAGGATGAGAAGGTCAATGCCCGCATCATCGAGGCGTTTGAAAAGGACGGCGCAGACGCCTGGTTCGATGACAATGCCAAGGAACGCTTCCTGGGCAAGGATCACGACCATGCGCGCTGGCAGAAGGTGACCGACATTCTCGATGTCTGGTTCGATTCAGGCTCGACGCACACCTTCACGCTGGAAGACCGCCCGGACCTGAAATGGCCGGCGGACGTCTATCTTGAAGGGTCTGACCAGCATCGCGGCTGGTTCCATTCCTCGCTGCTTGAAAGCTGTGGCACGCGGGGCCGCGCGCCTTACGACACGGTCGTCACCCATGGTTTCACCATGGACGAGGAAGGTCGCAAGATGTCGAAGTCGCTCGGCAATACGGTCGTGCCGCAGGACGTCATCAAGCAGTCGGGTGCTGACATCCTGCGCCTGTGGGTCGCCACCACCGACTATTGGGAAGACCAGCGGTTGGGCAAGACGATCCTGCAGACCAATATCGACGCTTACCGCAAGCTGAGAAACACCATCCGCTGGATGCTGGGCACGCTGGCCCATGACGATGGTGCGGAAGTACCGTTGAAGGACATGCCGGAACTGGAGCGGCTGATGCTGCACCGGCTGTCGCAGCTCGACCAGATGGTACGCGCGTCCTACGATTCGTTTGATTTCAAGCGCATTGCCCGCACGCTGCTCGACTTCATGGTGGTGGAACTGTCGGCTTTCTATTTCGACATCCGCAAGGACGCGCTCTATTGCGATGCGCCGTCAAGCGTGCGCCGCAAAGCTGCCGTCCAGGTGGTGCGCCATCTGTTCGAATGTCTGGTGAAATGGTGGGCGCCGCTGCTGCCGTTCACCACCGAGGAAGCCTGGCTCGACCTGCACAAGGACGCAAAGTCGGTTCATCTGACCCAGTTCCCGGCGATCCCGCCACAATGGCGTGACGATGCGCTCGCCGCCAAGTGGGACAACATCAGGGATGTGCGTTCGGTCATCACCGGGGCGCTGGAACTTGCCCGCGCCAACAAGACGATCGGTTCCTCGCTTGAAGCTGCTCCGGTCGTCTATATCGCCGACGATTCGCTGGCCGGGCTGATCAGCAATGTCGACATGGCCGAAATCGCCATCACGTCCGGGCTGGAAGTGTCGACCGGCGTTGCGCCGGCAGATGCATTCACCCTGCGCGAAGTTCCGGGTGTGGCGGTTGTTGTACGTAAATCAGCCGATCTGGGACTGGTGAAATGCGCGCGTTCCTGGCGCTACACCGACGATGTCGGCCAGGACCCGGAATTCCCGGACGTGTCGGCGCGAGATGCTGCTGCGCTGCGGGAATTACAGGCGCTGGGACGGCTGTGACGATTGTTTGCAATTGAAAGGCAATGTGACCGGGCTGCAACGCCCGGTCGTTGCTCTTGATCTTGCATTGGGATAAACATCGAAGACGTCTGGCCTGCCACGATTTGGCCGGATATGCGTGATCTCACGCGAGGGAATACGCTGAAACGGTCGCGCTTGCGCCATGTTTCGAAAGGCAGACAGTGATCTCGAGTAAGTCAAAAGTCCGCACTGCCACTCGCCTGACCGGCGGCGCCGTGCTGTTTGCGTCCAGCCTGGCGGTTTCGGGTTGCGTAGGCATGGCCCCGACCTATGGTACGGGCAAGCACGCAGACCAACAGCTGATGGAAGACGTCAGCACTATGTTTTCTCTCAAGCCGCAGCGCGGCGAGCAGATCGACTATAAGCCCCGTCCGGATCTGGTGAAGCCTGCCGAAGGTGCTGCCGCTGGCGCATTGCCCGCGCCACAGGACAATATCGTCACCGCGTCGGCAAACAGCGGCCAGTGGCCTGAATCGCCGGAGCAGCGCCGTGCGCGCATCCGCAAGACGGCGACCGAAAATCAGGACAACATCAATTTTGAGCCGGAAGTGGCGGTGTCTTCCACCGACCGGCCGAGCCGCGGCGGCACTGTGCGCGCAACGCGTGGTGACGACGTCAACCTGGACGGGTCGTCGGTGTCGACCCAGAAGCAGCGCGAGGATTTCAATCGCCGGCTGGCGCAGTCGCAGCAGGGCAGCCCGACCAACCGCCGCTATCTGTCGGAGCCGCCGCTGGAATATCGCCAGCCAGCTGATACCGCGGCCCAGAACGACGTTGGCGAAGACGAGTGGAAGAAGGATCGCCGCCGCAAGGCTGGCTACAAGAAGAAGGAAAAGGGCGGCTGGTGGCCCTGGTAAGCCGTAGAGCGGCTTGAACGAGCTGAAAAGGCGCGCCTCAGGCGCGCTTTTTTGCGAAGAACGCCTGCAACATGCTGGACGCTGCGCTGGCGCCAATGCCGTCATAGACTTCCGGAGCATGGTGGCAGGTGGGTTGGGCAAAGAAGCGCCCGCCGCTGACAACGGCACCGCCCTTGGGATCTGACGCGGCGAAATAGAGCCGCCTGAGCCTAGCGAACGAAATTGCCGCCGCGCACATGGCGCAGGGTTCAAGCGTCACGTAGAGATCTGCGCCGATCAAGCGTTCGGAACTTGTGGCGGAGCAGGCGTTGCGGATGACCAGCATCTCGGCATGCGCCGTCGGGTCGTTCAACTCTCGCGTGCGATTGCCGGCCCGGGCAATGATACGGCCAGAATGGGCAATGACTGCGCCGATAGGCACCTCGCCGCGTGCTTCGGCGGCGCGCGCTTCGGCCATTGCTTCGGCCATGAAATTGACGTCGGTGCTCACGCGCCAGAAATTCCTCGCAGCATTCTGATGTTGCTGATAATTACGCGCCTCGAAAGGCAAATGCCACATGGATGACGATCAAAAGAAAAGCGGCCGCGGCGGTTTTCGCAAGGACGGCGCAAAAGGTCCGCGAAAAGGTCCGCAAGACGGCTCGTCCAGGGGCGCGTCACGCGATGGTGCGCCTAGGGGCAAGAGCTTTGGCGGCAAATCGTTTGGCGGTAAACCATCGGGCGGCAAGTCCTATGGCGCAAAGAGTGGCGAGACGCGCGACCGCGCGGCGTCCGGCGACCGCCCTTTCCGGAAACCAGAGGGTGACCGTCCTTACCGCAAACAGCGCGAAGACGGTGCGGAACAGCGCCCGCGTCCGGCCCGCGCTGACGGCGACCGCCCCTTCCGCAAGGATGGAGAGCGGCCATATCGGAAGCCACGTGAAGAAGGTGGTGAATACAGGCCGCGCCCGCCTCGTGCCGATGGAGATCGTCCATTCCGCAAACCGGAAGGTGATCGTCCCTATCGCAAGCCGAGGGAAGAAGGCGGCGAATACAGGCCGCGTCCCCCGCGTGCCGATGGCGACAGGCCGTTCCGCAAGGATGGCGACAGGCCGTTCCGCAAACCACGCGAAGACGGCGGATTCTCGCCGCGTCCACGCGATGGCCGTGCGCCGGCCCGTGTGCCGGATGCGACCTCGACCGAGCCGGAACGTATCGCCAAGCGCCTGGCGCGCGCCGGTATCTCGTCGCGCCGGGATGCCGAGGACATGGTTCTGGCTGGCCGCGTCAAGGTCAATGGCGTGGTGCTGACCACACCGGCGCACAATGTATCGCCGGGCGACGTCATCCACATCGACAATGAATTGCTGCCGCCAATCGAGCGCACACGGCTGTTCCTGTTCCACAAGCCGGGCGGCGTCGTCACCACCAATCGCGACCCTGAAGGCCGCAAGACGGTGTTTGACGTGTTGCCGGCGGAATTGCCGCGGCTTATCACCGTTGGCCGCCTCGACATCAATACAGAGGGCCTGCTGCTGCTCACCAATGATGGCGGGCTGGCCCGGCTGCTCGAACTGCCGACGACAGGCTGGCTGCGCCGCTACCGTGCGCGCGTTCATGGCAAGGTGGACGAAAAACGCCTGCACGACCTGAAGGACGGCATTGCCGTTGACGGCGTGTTCTATGGCTCGATTGAAGCAAGCCTGGATCGTGAGCAGGGCTCGAACGCCTGGCTGACGATCAGCCTGCGCGAAGGCAAGAACCGCGAAGTGAAAAACGTGCTCGGCGCGCTCGGCCTGGAAGTGTCGCGCCTGATCCGTGTGTCGTTCGGCCCGTTCCAGCTTGGCGAATTGCCTGAAGGCGCGGTGCAGGAGCTCAAGGGCCGCACGCTGCGCGACCAGCTGGGCGAGCGGCTGATCGAAGAGGCAGGCGCGAATTTTGATGCGCCCATCGTCAACGAATTTTCCAACGCCCCGGTCAGGGCGCGTGACCACGAGCGCAGCGACGACGAAGCTCCGCGCCGTGAGCGCCGCAACGAAGTTGGCGAGGGCGGCCTGATCAAGGGGCGCAAGCGCGACCGCGAGGACCGCCGTTCTGACGCGCTTGGCCGCTTGCAGACGTCACGCCCTGCCTTTGGCGACCGGAAAGACTCCGCTGGCTCCGGCGACCGGAAAGGCTCGTTTGGCGGCAAGCGCGACAAGAAGGCAGAAAAGCCGTTTGAGCCGCCGCGCGCACGCTCGTCCAACGTCTGGATGGCGTCTGGAGCGAGGCCGGTCGGCAAGAAAAAGGTCGTCGAGGACGACAAGCCTAACTCAGGTGGTTCATCGCGTGGCGGGCCTGCGCGTGATGGTCAATCCCGCCGCGGACCATCCGACCGTCCGCGCCGCCCGCGCAAGGACGACTAATGCGCATTGTCGGCGGTGAGTTTCGCGGGCGCTCGATTGAGACGCCGCGCACACAGGCGATTCGTCCGACAACCGACCGGACGCGTGAATCGGTGTTCAACGTGCTTGCGCACCGGTTTGCCGGGAGGCTTGACGGCGCGCGCGTGCTCGACCTGTTTTCGGGCACCGGCGCGCTCGGCATCGAGGCGCTGTCACGCGGCGCGGCGTTCTGCCTGTTTATAGAGGAATCTGTCGAGGGCCGGGGCCTGGTGCGGCAGAACATTGAGGCGCTTGGCCTGCAGGGCCGGTCAAAGCTGTTTCGCCGTGACGCCACCAATATGGGATCGGCTGGCACGATGGGGCAGTTTTCGATTGTGTTTGCCGACCCGCCCTATGGCAAGGGATTGGGCGGCGCGGCGCTCGCGTCGGTACGTGACGGCGGCTGGCTGGCGGCTGGCGCACTGTGCATTGTCGAAGAAGCCAAAGGCGCGCCTTTTGATCCAGGGGCCGGCTTCGAGGAACTTGAGCGCAAATCCTATGGTGAGACCGACATACGGTTTCTTGAAGCCCGCTCCGGTTGAAATTTCGCGGGGTTGGCCACACAACGGTCATGCAATCCGGTCAAACACGCCGCCGCTTTACACTGCTGACAAGGAACGCCGCCCACATGATTTCCAGACCCGTCCTGTCGACCGCTCTCGCGCTGCTTCTGTCATCGGCTGCCGCCGGCGCACAGGAACAGGCCAAGATGGACGAAGTGAGCAGCTTTTTGCTAGACAATGGTCTTGAAGTCGTGGTGATCCCCGACCGCCGCGCGCCGGTGGTCACCCATATGCTCTGGTACAAGGTCGGTGGCTCGGACGAAGAGCCCGGAAAATCCGGCATTGCGCACTTTTTTGAACACCTGATGTTCAAAGGCACAAAAAACCATCCGCCGGGTGAGTTTGGCCGCCGCGTGGCCGAGATCGGCGGGCAGGAAAATGCCTTCACGTCGAACGACTACACTGCCTATTACCAGCAGGTGTCGCCAGGCGCGCTGGAAACGATGATGAGCTACGAGGCGGACCGGATGCGCAATCTGATCCTGACCGACGCGGTGATTGGACCCGAGCGCGATGTCATTCTGGAAGAGCGCAATTCGCGCGTCGACGCCGATCCGGGCGGGCTGCTGTCAGAAGAAATCGATGCGACGCTTTACCAGAATCACCCCTACCGCATTCCGGTGATCGGCTGGCGGCAGGAAATCGAGAAGCTGAATCGCACCGACGCAACCGCGTTCTATGACCGCTTCTATTCGCCCAACAATGCGGTGCTGGTGGTGGCCGGCGACGTCGACGCCAAGACGGTGCGTGAACTTGCCGACAAGACCTATGGCGAGGTGCCGCGCGGGCCCGACCTGCCACCGCGTGTGCGCCCGCAGGAGCCGGAGCAGAATACCAGCCGCACGGTCACCATGACCGACCAGCGTGTGACGGTGCCGAGTTTCCAGAAGACCTGGGTCGTGCCGTCTTACACAAGCGCCGAACGTAACGGCCGCGACGGCGAGCCAGAGGCGCTGAATCTGCTGAGCGAAATCCTTGGCGGCGGCGTGCGCAGCCGGTTGCATCAGGAACTGGTAGTAAAACAGGGCATTGCCGCGTCGGCCGGGGCCTATTTCACTGGCACTGCGCTCGATGACACTGACATCGTTGTCTATGGCTCACCGCGCGGCGGGGCAAAGCTGGAGGCTGTAGAAGCTGCGGTCGATGGTGAAATCGAGAAAATCGTCAAGGATGGCGTCACCCAGGATGAACTCGACCGCGCCCGCAATCGCTTCCTGCGTGCGCTGATTTTTGCCCGCGACAGCCAGCAGGGCATGGCTCAGATCTATGGCTCGACACTGACCACTGGCGGAACGATCGAAGACATCGACCTGTGGCCCGAGCGGATCAAGAAAGTGACAGTGAAAGACGTGCAGGACGTGGCCCGAAAATACCTGAACCAGAGCCGCGCCGTGACCGGCTATCTGTTGCCGAAGACCGGTAAGGCAGGCTGATCGGATGAACATGATGCAGAACTTTCATCGCAATGCAGTTTCCGCGCTTGCCGCAGTGCTGGTCGTGCTGGCTTCAATCGTCTCGGCTTCTGCGGAAGTTAAGATCCAGGAGGTTGTGTCCTCCAAGGGCGTCAAGGCGTGGCTGGTCGAAGACTATTCGGTGCCGATCATCTCGATCCGTTTTGCCTTCAGGGGAGGCGCAACGCAGGATCCGGCAGGCAAGCAGGGCATCGCCAATTTGATGACCGGCCTGTTCGACGAGGGCGCAGGCGACATGGACGCCGACAAGTTCCAGCTGGCGCTGGACGACGCAGGCGCGGAGATGAGCTTTTCCGCCGGTTCAGACGCGACTTATGGCTCGATGCGCATGCTGGCCGACAGCCAGGACCGGGCGTTTGCGCTGCTGCGCACGGCAATCCTGTCGCCACGCTTCGACCAGGCGCCAATCGACCGCATCCGCTCTCAGATCGTTGCCGGCATCGAGGCCAGCGAGCGAGACCCCGGCCAGCGCAGCCAGATTGCATGGCGTGAGGCGATCTATGCAGGCCATCCATATGCCGAGCCTGGCGAAGGAACTGTCGCATCGCTGGCCACAATCACGCGCGACGATCTCGCCGCCTTTCACAGGCGGCAGTTTGCCCGCGACAATCTGTTTGTTGGCGTGGTTGGCGCGATTGACGCCGAGAGCCTGAAGAAGCGGTTGGACGAGCTGTTTGGCGACTTGCCCGAAAAGGCTGGTCTTGTGAAGGTTGAGCGCGCTGCGCCAAAATTCGGGCAGTCCATCAATGTCGATATTGATATGCCGCAGACTTCCATCGATCTGGCGTGGCCGGGCCTCGAACGCGACGACCCACAATTCTTCGCCGCCTATCTGATGAACCACATTCTGGGTGGTGGCGCGTTTTCGTCGCGCCTGTTCAATGAAATCCGCGAGAAACGTGGCCTCGCTTACAGCGTCAATACAGCGCTGGTAAATCGTGATTTCGACGCTCTGCTGCAGGTCAGCACCGCCACCCGTGCCGACCGCGCAGCCGAAACGCTTGGCATTATCCGGGCCGAAGCCAAGCGCATGGCCGACGAAGGCGTGACTGCGGAAGAGCTGGAGTTCGCCAAGAAATATGTGATCGGCGCATATGCCATCAACAATCTGGACAGTTCCGCGTCGATTGCCCGAACGCTGGTGCAGTTGCAGATGGATCATCTCGGCATCGACTATATCGACCGCCGGGTAAAACTGGTCGAGGACGTGACGCTGGATCAGGTTGCGGCGGCCGCAAAGCGGCTGCTGACGGTCGAGCCTGTGGTGATGCAGGTTGGGCCAAAAGCAGCGGGTGGAACCGTGCAATGATGGCAAAAGCGCGCAGCAAGACCGATCCGGCAATTGCAATTGCCTTTGGCGGAGGTGGCGCACGCGGCATTGCTCACATTCACGCCATAGAGGCGCTGGATGAGCTTGGTCTCCGTCCGGCCGCCATATCCGGTTCGTCCATCGGCGCGATCATGGGTGCGGCGATGGCGGCGGGCATGACCGGCGCGGAAGTCCGCGAGTTTGCCCAGTCGATCCTGCTGCGCCGCACCGAAGTCGTGCGCCGCATCTGGCAGTCGCGCCCGGGTTCGCTGCGCGAGGCAATTGCCGGCGGCGTGCGCATTGGCCAGTTCGACATCGAGCGCATTCTCGAGGCGTTTCTACCAAAAACCATTCCGGCGACGTTCGAAGAATTGAAGATACCGTTGAAGGTCACCGGCACGGATTTCTATGGCCATAGCCTGACAGTGATGGAACGAGGTGATCTGCGCTCGGCGATTGCTGCCAGCGCAGCGATCCCGGCTGTCTTCAAGCCCGTTACGCGTGATGGACGGTTACAGGTTGATGGCGGCATGTACAATCCGGTGCCGTTTGATCTGCTGGTCGGCGAGGCTGATATTGTCATTGCTGTCGACGTGATCGGCGCACCCGAAGACAGCGGGCGTGCGCCGACCGCAATTGACCTGATGTTTGGCACCAGCCAATTGTTGATGCTGTCGATTATGGAAGCCAAGCTGGCGCTTAACCAGCCGGACATCTATCTGCGGCCTGCCGTGTCGCGCTTCAGAGTGCTGGATTTCATGAAATTCGAGCAGATTCTGGCTGACACTGCCGGGCTGAAGGACGAGTTGAAGCGTGGCGTCGAGGCCGCAGTCGAAAAGCGCGCCAAGGGTGGCTGACCGCCGCTGCGGCGCATCGGCATTGCACAACCGGGCGCGGGATCATAGATGAAAGCTAACCGCTTTGCGGTCCTTCAAGCCAAAATCCAGAAATCGGAAATGACCCAGACGCTCGATTCCCAGAAACTCACCGACCGTGTGATTGCACTGGTCGAGGCCGCCGGCAAGGCTGGCGCCGATGACGCTGACGCAGTGGCTGTGCGCTCGCGCTCCAAGGGCGTATCGGTCCGGCTTGGCAAGGTAGAGTCAACTGAAGCGTCGGAAAGCGACGACATTGCTCTGCGCGTATTTGTCGGTAAGCGTGTGGCGAGCGTGTCAGCAAGCGCGTCGGGCGACCCAAAGGACCTGGCTGAACGCGCCGTGGCCATGGCGAGAGTATCGCCAGAAGACCCATATCAGGGGCTGGTCGATCAGTCGTTGCTCGCTTCAGGCGAGGTAGATCTCGACCTGTTCGACCCGACCGAAGTGTCCGCAGACGAATTGCGCGACGCTGCGCTGGCCGCCGAAGAGGCGGCGCTTGCGGTGAAGGGCGTCGCCAATTCGCTGGGCGCAGGCGCAGGCGCTGGCCTCGGCGGACTGGTTTTGGCCACGTCGCGCGGCTTCGTTGGCCAATATGTTGCCTCGCGCTTCTCGCGGTCTGCCAGCGTACTGGCGGGCGAGGGCACCAAGATGGAGCGCGATTACGACTATTCATCGCGTCTGCACTACGCCGACCTTGAAGACGCGTCTGAGATTGGCCGGAAGGCCGGTGAACGGGCCGTACGCCGTGTTGATCCCCGAAAGGTGCCGACAGGAGCGGTGACGGTTGTTTTCGATCCACGCGTGGCGCGTGGCATTACCGGCCATTTTGCAGGCGCTATCAACGGAGCCAGTGTTGCCCGCGGTTCGAGTTTCTTGCGCCATATGATGGGTAAGCAGGTGGCGGCAGCTGGTATTACAGTGACCGACAACCCGCTGCGGCGGCGCGGCCAGTCGTCGCGCCCGTTTGACGGCGAAGGCGTGCGCGGCGAAAAACTTAACATGATCGAGAATGGAGTTCTGGGTCACTGGTTCCTGTCCAATTCGGCGGCGATGGAACTTGGTCTTGTCACCAATGGCCGCGGCGCGCGGTCGGGTTCGACTGTCTCGCCATCATCTTCCAACATTGCGATTGAACCGGGCACGGTTTCGCCAGAAGACATGATCGGTTCGCTGAAGTCAGGCTTTTATGTCACAGAGGTTATCGGGCATGGCGTCGACCTGTTGACCGGCGACTATAGCCGTGGTGCATCCGGCTTCTGGATCGAGAATGGCGAATTGACCTTTCCCGTGGCCGAGGTCACCATTGCCTCCAACCTCAAGGACATGTTCCGCAATATGACGCCGGCCAACGATCTTGATCGCGACTTTGGTGCAGCTGCACCGACGCTGCTCATTGAAGGTATGACGCTTGCAGGCAACTGAGCGCGACATTGAGGCGGACCTCGCCCTGATAACGACCGCCGCCCGAGAGGCCGGCGAGATCGCCATGCGCTATTTTCGTCAGCGCCCTGACGTTTGGATGAAGCCCGGCGCGTCTCCGGTCAGCGAGGCAGACATTGCGGTTGACCTGTTTCTCAAGGAAACGCTGCGCGCCGCGCGGCCGGCCTATGGCTGGCTGTCGGAAGAAACCGCCGATACGCCCGAGCGTCTGGAGACCAAACGGCTGTTCATCGTTGATCCGATCGACGGCACCCGCGCCTTCATCGATGACCGCGACATGTGGTGTGTATCGATTGCGGTGGTCGAGGCTGGCCGTCCGTTGACCGGGGTTCTTGCCTGTCCGGCAATGGGTGAGTTCTTTTCGGCCAGAGTGGGTGGCGGTGCGATGCTCGACGGCCGCCGGCTGAAGATCGGGCGCGAGCCGCGCGACCCCGCGATTGCCGGACCCAAACCACTGGTCGATGCAGCAAAAAAGCTGTTCCCGACCATGCGGAGCGTGCCCTACATACCCTCGCTTGCCTACCGGTTGGCGATGGTGGCGTCAGGCCGCATTGATGCGACTTTTGTCAAACCCAAGTCACATGACTGGGACTTGGCGGCGGCAGATTTGATTTTATCAGAAGCAGGCGGCAGCGTCCGCGAGCGCTCAGGCGAGATTGCCCGCTATGGCGGGGCCGATCCGCGTCATGGATCGCTTGTCGCGGGCGGGCCTTTTCTACTAAACAGCCTGCAGACATTGATCGCGGACCTCGACGAGTAGGCCTCGCAGACCTTTTCAGGAGCAGACATTGGCGGAAGACGGTGAGCAGAAGCAATTGCTTCATCTGGTTTTTGGCGGTGAGTTGAAGTCGCTTGAGGGACTACAGTTCCGCGATCTCGACGGGCTCGATATTGTCGGGATTTTCCCAGATTACCAGTCGGCGGTTCGCGCCTGGCGCGCCAAGGCGCAGTCGAGCGTCGACAACGCCCATATGCGTTACTTCATTGTCCATCTGCACCGGCTGCTAGACCCTGAATCCAAGGGCGCATAGGCCGGCATGGCGATGGAAAGTGTCCCGGCACCGGAGAAGCGCAGCCCCTCAGGGTTGAAGCGTGCCTGGCGGCGTGTGCGCAAACCGTTGGCCCAGTCGCCACATGTCAAATCGGTTCTGGCGGGTGGTTTCTCGACGTTTCTGAGACTGGTCAAGGCCACAAACCGCGAGGCGGCAGGTTCGGACGACATTGAATCCATCTTCAATGATGCCCCAGTGATCGTCGCGCTGTGGCATGGCCAGCATATCATTGCACCGGCTTTTTTTCGCGGCGGGCGTGATGTTGTGGCGCTGGTGTCACGCAGCGCAGATGCAGAGATGAATGCGACCGTGCTGGAAAAATTTGGCGTTGCCACTGTGCGCGGATCCGGCGGGCGTGATCGCGAAAAGGCGGTGGAAAAGGGCGGCGCACGTGCGCTTCTTGCCCTGAAAAAGGCGTTGGGACAGGGCACCAATGTCGTGATGATTGCAGACATTCCCCATGGCGAGCCGCGCCAGGCCGGCGACGGCATCGTAACGCTGGCGCGGATTTCGGGCCGGCCGATTGTATGTGTGGCGGTGGCCACCAGCCGGCGTATGGTGCTGGAGCGTAGTTGGGACAAGACTACGATCAGCTTGCCGTTTGGCCGTTTCGGCGTCGCCGTTGCGCCGCCGATCTACGTCGCGAGAGATCTGGATGCAGATGCCCTTGAGCAGATGCGCGTCGAGGTGACCGACACACTCAACGGGGCGACCGAGCGCGCCTACGCAATAGCCGATGGTCTGATATGAGCGAACGCTGGGCCAGAGCTTTGCTGACCACCTATCGCTGGGCGGGAGCAGCAGCCTACCCGGTCGTAGGCGGCTACGTGGCCTGGCGCGCCACCAAGGGCAAGGAAGACCCGGTCAGGCGGCGTGAGCGCTATGGCATGACCAACCTGTCGCGTCCGTCTGGCCCGCTGATCTGGGTGCACGCGGCAAGCGTCGGCGAGACGCTCGCGGTCGCGCCGTTGATCGATCGTATTGCAGGTCTTGGTATCCACATCGTGTTGACCACTGGCACGGTTACCTCGGCAGCAGTGGTCAAGGATCGGCTTGGTTCAAAAGTGATCCATCAATACGTGCCGCTCGACCTGAAGCCTGCGGTTGATCGCTTCTTGACGCACTGGTCGCCTGATCTGGCGATCATCGCAGAATCCGAAATCTGGCCCACAACCATTCTTGAACTTGGCGCGCGCCGCGTGCCGCAGGTGCTGGTCAATGGACGGATGTCGGATCGCTCGTTTGCCTCGTGGAAAAAGCGCGCCTACCTAGCGGAGGCGCTGTTTGAGAATCTCGCTCATGTGATCGCGCAATCCGAAGTTGACGGCGAGCGTTTCCGTGCGCTGGGCGCCAGGCCTGTCACCGTTGCCGGTAACCTGAAGGGTGACACCGCCCCTCTGCCCGTTGTCGAGACCGACCTTGCGGCGCTGCGCAGCCAGATCGGCAAGCGTCCAACCTGGGCGGCGATTTCGACCCATGACGGCGAAGAGGCTGCCGCAGCCGACGTGCACAAGCTTTTGAAAACGCGCCATCGTGGAATCCTGTCGATCGTCGTGCCAAGGCATCCCGACCGCGCGGACCTATTGGAGACCGAGCTAAAGGCGCGCGGCTTCAAGGTAGCGCGCCGCTCGCGTCGAGATGCGATTGTCCCCGATACCGACATTCTGCTTGGCGACACCATCGGCGAAATGGGGCTCTATCTCAGGCTGACCGAGATTGCCTTTGTCGGCCGGTCATTGACCGGCCAGGGCGGCCAGAACCCGCTGGAACCGGCATTGCTTGACACGGCGGTTCTGTCAGGCCGCAATGTTCAGAATTTCCGCGATGCATATAAGCTGCTGGTCGAAGGCGGTGGCGCGCGCATCATCAAGGACGGCGACATGCTGGCAGGGGCTGTGAATTTCCTGCTGTCCAATCCCGCAAAGCGGCACGAGATGATGGCGGCTGGCCGTGTAACCGTTGAGAAGATGCGCGGCGCGCTGAACGCAACTCTTCAGGCGCTGGAACCCTATGTTCAGCCATTGATCGTCAAGGCGAGGCTTGAACAGGCCAATGGCGCGGGGCGCTAATGGCGAGCGAAGCGCCACCCTTCTGGTGGGACAAGCCTGATTGGCGCGCTCGCGCCCTGTCGCCGCTGTCCTTTATCTATGGTCAGGTTGCGGCGTGGCGAATGCGCAATGCACCAATGATTCCGGCGGGCCTGCCAGTTCTGTGCATCGGCAATCCAACCGTCGGCGGCGCCGGCAAGACACCGCTAGCCATTGCATTGGCGCGTGAAGCTGAGGCGCTAGGCTATCGTCCCGGGTTCTTGACGCGCGGCTATGGCGGCACGCTGCGCGGCCCGCATCTTGTCGATCTCGAACATGACAGCGCCAAGGCAACCGGCGACGAGCCATTGCTGCTGGCGCGCCACGCGCTGACGGCGGTGACGCCCGACCGTGCGGCGGGCGCGCGACTGCTGGCGGCGCAAGGCTGCGACTTCCTCATCATGGATGACGGGTTCCAGACAGCGCGTGTCCGTTATGACTACGCGGTACTGGTGATTGACGCGCGCCGGGGCATCGGCAATGGCTATATCATTCCGGCCGGACCGCTTCGTGCGCCGATGGTTGAGCACATGCAGCGCATGGATGCGCTGATCCGTATGGGGCAGGGCGACGCGGCGGATGGTGTTGTGCGGGCGGCTGCCCGCGCTGCCCGCGCGGTTTATGACGCCACGACGCGGCCGAGACCGGGATCTGGCGTTGAAGGCAGGCGTTTCCTTGCATTCGCAGGCATTGGCGATCCGGAGAAATTTTACACGACAGTCGCGGCGGCAGGTGGCGAGGTTGTCCAGCGCCGCTCGTTTGGTGACCACCACCTCTACACCGACGAAGACCTGTCGACCCTGTTGGCGCAAGCGGATTCGGGGGGGCTCGATCTGGTGACGACCGAAAAGGACGCCGTGCGTATTCGCAGGACGTCTGAAACGGGCGCGCGATTGCTTGACCGGCTGAAGGTCATCGAGATCGACGCTGTGTTTGAGGAGCCGGACGTGGCAGCCAGGATCATCCGTGATACGGTTGCGGCCTTTGAGGCAAACGCCGGAAAGTAGTCAGCCGCGCTTGCGAAGGCCTGGGTTCTGATCGAGTTCGCGCTGCAGCGAGATGGCGGCGGTTGCATAGGCTTCCTGCCGCGCCACGCTCCAGTAGCGTAATTCGTCAAGCGGGATCGATTCTCCTGTCACCGCACAACGCACGAATGCGCCCGGGCTGACGACCTGAAAGTCGCCATCGAGGTAGCGGACACGCGCTTCTTTTGCGCCGGGGCCTTCAAAACGGTTCATCATCATGCTCGTCATCCGCCACAAAACCGTGGCAAGGTCAAGAATTGCTCTATCTGCGCCCGAACAGCCGTTCGATATCAGCCAGTTTCAGCTCAATATAGGTCGGGCGGCCGTGATTGCAGGTGCCAGAGCCCGGAGTTGCCTCCATCTGGCGCAAGAGCGCGTTCATTTCTTCCGGCCGAAGCCTGCGGCCTGATCGCACAGATCCGTGGCAGGCCATGCGCGAGGCAATCGCGTTGATCCGCTCCGATAGGGTTTCGGTGGAATCGCGGTCGCCGATTTCGTCGGCAATGTCGCGCACCAACTGTCCGGCGTCGATTTCGCCCAGCATCGATGGGGTCTCGCGCACCGCAACGGCGCCCGGTCCGAACCGGTCGAGCACCAGTCCGAACTGGCGCAGCGTTTCGGCGTGCGCCTCAAGCCGGTCGGCGTCGCCTGCGCCAACATCAACAATTTCGGGGATCAGCAGCATCTGGCTCGGCACCGGTCTGGCGGCGCGGGCATTTTTCAACGCCTCGTAGACCAGCCGCTCATGCGCTGCATGCTGGTCAACAATGATGAGTGCGTCGTGTGTTTGGGCAACAATGTAGTTGTCATGGATCTGCGTCCGCGCTGCGCCGAGCGTCCGGTCAAGATCCGACGTCTCGATGGTCTCGTGACCACGCGTGTCGGCGGACAGTCCGGCGTCAAATGCGGTCTGCATCACTTCGGCAAAACCACCTCGATCATGGGGGGCGATGTCGAATGGTCCTGCATTGAAGCCGGTCCTGAAGTCATGGTTCGGCGGCAGTGTCGTGCTGTGCTGGCCAAATCCGTCGCCTGGCCGGAAAGCCGACGCCATGTCCTGCGCGGCAGGCGTGGCTGCCCGGATGCCGGCGCCAGCCAGCGCCTGGCGGATCGCGCCGACGATCAGGCCCCGGATCATGCCGGGATCGCGAAAACGCACGTCCGACTTGGCCGGGTGAACATTGACGTCTACCAGCGCCGGGTCGATGTCGATGAACAACGCCGTCACCGCATGGCGGTCGCGCGGCAACACGTCGGCAAAAGCGCCGCGGATTGCCCCGGCGATCAGCTTGTCACGCACCGGGCGGCCATTGACATAGCAATACTGATGCAGCGAGTTGGCACGCGTGTAGGCCGGGATCGAGACCAGGCCAGACAGCCGGGCATCGTGGCGCTGCGCGTCGATGGCGATCGCATTATCGATGAATTCGCGGCCAAAGATCTGGGCGATGCGCTCCTGATCCGCGTCTGCTGCGGCCAGTTCAGTAGTTGAGCGATCAGGCCCGGACAGGACAAACCGCACATGCGGAAAGGCGACGGCAATACGCTTCACCGTTTCGGTGATCGCAGTGGCCTCGGCGCGCTCGCCCTTCATGAATTTCAGCCGCGCTGGCGTGGCGTAGAACAGGTCACGGACCTCGACGATGGTGCCGCGATTGCTTGCCGCTGGCCGCGCAGGCGACAGGCGGCCACCCTCGACCCTGATCTCATAGCCTTCGCCGGCGTCTGCCGTGCGCGACTTGATCGACAGTTTGGCGACCGATCCGATGGATGGCAGCGCCTCTCCGCGAAAGCCGAGCGACTGGATCGCGTCGATATTGTCGTAGAGCTTTGACGTGCAGTGGCGTGAAACCGCCAGTTCCAGTTCGTCGCGCGGAATGCCACCGGCATCGTCCACGACGCGGATCAGGCCAAGCCCCCCGCCGGCGGTCGCCACTTCGATGCGTGTCGCGCCGGCGTCGAGCGCGTTTTCGACAAGCTCCTTGACGACGCTTGCCGGGCGTTCGATGACTTCGCCAGCGGCGATCTGATTGACAATGGTTTCGGGCAGAAGACGGATGGTCATGGTTTCATCTTACCGGATTCGTTTACGGCCCGAACCTGCAAACATCTCTGGTCCCCAGCGATCCGCCCGCCTATTGTGCCGCCAACTTGATCGCGCTAAAAAACTTTAAGCTTAAAATTTTTTCGGAGGAGCCGCCATGAACGTTGAACCAAAGAGTCTGAAGCCAGCCTCATTCGTCTGGAGCGATCCTTTCCTGCTGGAAGACCAGCTGACCGAAGATGAACGGATGATCCGCGACGGCGCCGCCGCCTTTGCCGCCGACAAGCTGCTGCCGCGCGTCGAGCAGGCCTATATGGAAGAAAAGACGGACCCGGCGATCTTCCGCGAGATGGGCGAAGCTGGTCTGCTCGGCATCACCGTGCCGGAGGAATATGGTGGGCTGGGCGCCGGCTATGTCACCTATGGTTTGGTGGCGCGCGAGGTCGAGCGCATCGATTCGGGCTACCGCTCGATGATGAGCGTTCAATCCTCGCTCGTCATGTATCCGATTTATGCTTACGGCTCTGAGGAGCAGCGCAAGAAATATCTGCCCAAGCTGGCCTCGGGTGAGTTCATCGGCTGCTTTGGCCTCACCGAGCCGGATGCGGGTTCTGATCCGGGCGGCATGAAGACCCGCGCTGAAAAGACCGCCAATGGCTATCGCCTCAACGGCGCGAAGATGTGGATTTCCAACGCTCCGATCGCCGACGTGTTTGTCGTCTGGGCGAAGTCGGCGGCCCATGACAACAAGATCCGCGGCTTTGTTCTCGAAAAGGGCATGAAGGGCCTGTCGGCTCCCAAGATCGAAGGCAAGCTGTCGCTGCGCGCCTCGATCACCGGCGAGATCGTCATGGACAATGTCGAGGTTGGCGAAGATGCGCTGCTGCCAAACGTGTCGGGCCTGAGCGGCCCGTTCGGCTGTCTGAACCGCGCCCGCTACGGCATTTCCTGGGGCGCGCTGGGCGCAGCTGAGGATTGCTGGCACCGCGCGCGTCAGTATGGGCTGGACCGCAAACAATTTGGCAAGCCTCTGGCCGCCACCCAGCTCTACCAGAAGAAGCTGGCTGACATGCAGACCGACATTGCGCTTGGCCTTCAGGGCTCGCTACGCGTCGGCCGCATCATGGACGAGGGCAAGATGGCGCCGGAAATGATCTCCATCGTCAAGCGCAACAATTGCGGCAAGGCGCTCGACATTGCGCGTATGGCCCGCGACATGCACGGCGGCAACGGCATCCAGATCGGCTACCATGTCATGCGTCACGCTGCGAACCTGGAGACGGTCAACACCTATGAGGGCGCGCATGACGTGCATGCGCTGATCCTGGGCAGGGCGCAGACCGGCATTCAGGCGTTTTTCTGAGGCGCGCGTGAAGACGATAAGTTCGAAGCCGGGAGAACATCTCGTCAGTCTGGACGGCGAGAATCTGCGCCTTGAACAAGGCTCTGAACGAAGTGTGCAACGGCGCCGGCATTACCGGCGCTGAATTTCAGACCCGTCTCGGCTATTCACGCGAGCGGCAGTGTCGGTTATTGGACAGCTTCAACCACATCGCCGAGGCTTGCCCCTTTGAAGAGTTCTGCTGTTCCCCGCGCCGAAGTCTCCGAACTCGTCACGCTGCGTGACGTGCTGCGTTACGCCGTGTCGGTCTTCTCGGCGTCCGGCCTGCATTATGGGCACGGCTCGGCGACACCGCTGGACGAAGCGGTGTTCCTGATCCTCGAAACGCTGCATCTGCCCGTCGACGACTTCAACGCCTTTGCCGACGCCCGTCTGACAGGCCGCGAAAAGAAATTGCTGGGCGAGCGCATTGCCGAACGTATCGAGAAGCGGCTGCCGGCGGCCTACATCACTGGACGCACCTATCTCGTCGGCGTGCCGTTCCGCTCGGACGCGCGGGCGCTTGCGCCGCGCTCGTTTATTGCAGACTTGCTGAGTTCGTCGCTGTTTGACGGGTCAGGGCAGGGCCTGTCTCTGGTCGACGACCCGGAACAGGTGACGTCGGTGCTTGATCTGTGCACCGGAGGCGGTTCGCTAGCCGTCCTGGCGGCCTACGCGTTCCCCAATGCTGAGATTGACGCCGCTGACCTGTCGGCGGAAGCGCTGTCGCTCGCCGCGGAAAACATCGCAGACCATGGCATGGACGACCGCATCACTTTGTTGCAGGGAGATCTGTTCGAAGCGGTCGCCGGCCGCACCTACGATCTGATCATCACCAATCCGCCCTATGTTGGCCGCGAGGTGATGGAGGCGCTACCGCAGGAGTTCCGCCATGAACCCGCTTTGGCGTTGGATGGCGGCGAGGACGGGTTTGACATTGTGCGCCGGATTATGGCGGGGGCATCGGAACACCTGAACCCCGGCGGCGGATTGCTCTGCGAAATTGGAACCGACCGCGAAGTGCTCGACGACGAATATCCTGAAATGCCGTTCCTGTGGCTGGACACCGAAGGGTCCGACGGCGAGGTGTTCTGGCTTACGAGCGAGCAGTTGTCCGGTTGACACCCGGAAGCACCGTATCTTTTTTCGGCTGCTTGCCTTCGATGCAGACCATGTTGCGGCCACTGGTCTTGGCCCGATAGACGGCGGCGTCCGCTTCGTCCATCAACGTGTCGAGGTTCTTGCGTTCCGCGGCTGCACGAACGGATATGCCGATGCTGACAGTCACCAGCCGTTTGATATTCATCGGCCGTGATGCGCGCAGTCCTTCGATGGACAGGCGGATGGCTTCGGCAACTGCGAGAGCCTGTTCTTCCGTTGTGTCTGCCAGAACGACGGCGAACTCCTCGCCGCCAAGCCGGGCGACCACATCCTTGTCCGGCCCGGCATGACGCGACAGCGTGTCGGCGACCGCAACAAGACAGACATCGCCTTCTGTGTGCCCAAAGCTGTCATTGTAGGATTTGAAGTGGTCAATATCGATTACAAGGACGGCGCAGCGGCCGCGCAAAGAACGCGCAAATGTCATCAATTGCCGGCGGTTGGCGACGCCCGTTAGGGGGTCGGTCTGGCTTTCAATCTCAAGCTTTCGATTGGCGGTTTCGAGCGCCGCACTCCGTTCGGCAAGCCGTTCGACGAGTTGCTTGTTCTCAATCGAAAAGACCAGAGCTGCAGTCAGCTGTTTGCCAAGTGACCGGCCGATAAGGGATGAAAACAGCCCGATGAGAATGAAGCCATTTGAAATCAGGCCGGCATATTCCAGTGAACTGAACTGCAGCCCGACGGAATAGGCGAGGTAGATCGGCAGATGGAACAGATTGTAGGCGCCCTGGTGAATGGTCGACGGGATCGAAATGGTCACGACTGCCAGCCCGATCGCCAGCGAGACGAGTGCCTGCGATTCATTGGCATAGGTCAGCATCCATCCGCCTCCGATGCCCCAGGTGAGCCCCGATAGCAGGTGCATCAGCATGACAAAGCCGATCCAGGTCTGGTTAGTCCAGTTGCGCGGAACGCCATGCATGCGCATGTATCCAGTAACAATATTCGTAACGGCAACGGCTACAATCGCGCCAAGCCAGATCAAAAGACCGGTTTTCATGGCGGGCGACCAGTAGATGGACAGCGCGACAAAGCCGCCAATGATGCTCAGCAATGACGCCGGAGACGGCTTGTGAATGGCGTCAAGCCGCAGCGACAGGATTTGCTGGGCCGCCGATTCGACGTTTGAGGCCGGTTTCACCCTGTAATCGTCCAGTTGCAGTATCACCGCATTACCGGTTCGATACTAACATTTCATTGCGGTTGTAGCGGTCATTGAAAAAATGCCGGAGCGCCTGAATGCGGGTGGGCTTGCCGGGCTAACAGCGTTGCGCGACAAAGCAACCGGGAGAAACATCATGGCTCAATCCTATATCGATCATCTGGCCATCGAACTGGATGGCCTGAAACGTGCCGGTCTCTACAAGTCCGAGCGTGTCATCACCTCGATGCAATCTGCCGGGATCGAGGTCGCCGGGGGCGACCGGGTGCTCAATTTCTGCGCCAACAACTATCTTGGTCTTGCCGACAATGCCGAGGTCAGAGCTGCCGCCAAGCAGGCGCTCGACCGCTACGGCTATGGCATGGCTTCGGTCAGGTTCATTTGCGGCACACAGGAGGAGCACAAGCAGCTCGAGGCACGCATTTCGACGTTCCTCAAGATGGAGGACACAATCCTTTATGGCTCGTGTTTCGATGCCAATGGCGGTCTGTTCGAGACCCTGCTCGGCGAAGACGACGCGATCATATCGGACGCGCTCAACCACGCCTCGATCATTGATGGCGTGCGCCTGTCGCGCGCCAAACGCTTTCGCTACGCCAACAATGACATGGCGGCGCTGGAGGAGGAATTGAAGCGCGCCGAAGGCAGCCGTTTCAAGTTGATTGCCACCGATGGCGTGTTCTCCATGGACGGCATCATCGCCAATTTGCAGGGGGTCTGCGACCTCGCCGAAAAATACAACGCGATGGTGATGGTTGACGACAGCCATGCTGTGGGTTTTGTCGGCAAACATGGCCGCGGTTCCGCCGAATATTGCGGCGTCGAGGGCAGGGTGGACATCATCACCGGCACGCTCGGAAAGGCGCTGGGCGGCGCGTCGGGAGGTTACACGTCGGCGAAGGCGGAAGTGGTTGACTGGCTGCGCCAGCGCTCGCGGCCCTATCTCTTTTCCAACACGCTGATGCCGGCGATTGCCGCCGCTTCGCTGAAGGTTTTCGACATTGTCGATGGCGGTGACGCGCTGCGCGCCAAACTGGTCAGCAATGCGGAACGCTTCCGGTCAAAGATGACCAAGGCCGGATTTACGCTTGCCGGCGCCGATCACCCGATTATTCCCGTCATGCTGGGCGATGCGGCGCTGGCGCAGGCAATGGCCGAAAAGATGCTGGCGCGCGGCATATATGTAGTCGGCTTTTCATTCCCGGTTGTGCCCAAAGGGCAGGCGCGGATCAGGACGCAGATGTCGGCGGTGCATTCGTCAGCCGACATCGACCGCTGCGTTGAAGCTTTTGTCGAGGTTGGCAAAGAGACGGGATTGGTGCGATGAGCTCGAACACCGACGTACCACGCTACTCGTGTTGTTTTTGTGAAGGCGTAGTCGGAGAGAATGACAGAGACGCGTTAGAGCTAACTCTAAGAAACGCTTGGATCAATGGTGGATGGCAGATGTATTGGTCCCATTCAAAATGCTTGGCCGCCAGGGTTCCAGCGCAAACAATCGAATTTGACAATCTTCGCGACCCAAGGCTCGGACTGAAAAAGAAGAGCAAGCGATCCTGACCTCTCTGGAGTGAACCTACACCCGACATGATGCTTGCTCTGCTCACATCCTTCGCAGAACTCAACATATGCTGGAGCGGATGAAAAACTCCAGTGTTGACCCGATCGGACGCATTCGGCGGATGACATTGACCGCTGCGTTGAAGCTTTTGTCGAGGTGGGCCGGGAGTTAGGGATATTGAACTAGTGGCTGTCCTGTCCGCTATACGCCCGCTCGACCTCTGCGCGGAACTCCTCCGCGCCCTTCAGGGTTTGCAGCCGGCGCATTTCAACCGGGCGATCATGGATGAGCCGGAGCATCACCGCCCAATCGTTCGGGCCTTCCGAACTCTCAACCTCAGCAATATCGAAGCGCAAGATATCGGATTTCCCGTACCGGATTGTCCGCTTGTTGAACGGGTTGCGCTGGTCGATCACAATTTCGCCGCGCCGGATGGTCCAGTCTGAATCCCAGCCGAATATGGCACCTTTCACGATCGCTGCCGCGATTCCAATCGCGCTAAGGATGATGAATAAGAAAAGCGGGCTGGTAATGTTGAGCGGCCAGACGCCTCGACCGAGTTCGTAGATCGTGATGGTGGCAATGAAGATGCCAAGCGCAACAAAGATGACGCGCAGAGCCGGGGGTACCGGCGCGTTGAAGCGCATAACGCCATTGTCGCTGTATTTGTCCAATCGCTACCCTTTGACTGTCTGCCGCAAGTCCGTACATCATCCATGCTAGACATGGATTTTCTGTTCAGCCGTCCGTTCAATTTTCGGGATTGAGGTAAAGAATGTCCAACATGATGCGTGCGCTGGTCAAATCCCGCGCAGAACCGGGCATCTGGATGGAGCGGGTGCCGATCCCCGAGATTGGCCCGAACGATGTGCTGATCAAGGTCAAGAAGTCGGCGATCTGCGGCACTGACGTGCACATCTACAATTGGGACGAATGGGCGCAAAAGACCGTGCCGGTGCCGATGGTGACCGGACACGAGTTTGTCGGCACGGTCGCCGATGTTGGCGTCGCTGTGACCGAGTACAAGGTCGGCCAGCGCGTCTCGGGCGAGGGGCACATTGTGTGCGGGCATTGCCGCAACTGCCGGGCCGGGCGGGGGCATCTGTGCCGCAACACGCTCGGCGTTGGCGTCAACCGGCCAGGTTCGTTTGGCGAATATGTTGCGATCCCGCAGCACAATGTCGTGCCGATCCCGGATGACGTGCCTGATGAGGTTGCGGCGATTTTCGATCCGCTCGGCAACGCGGTGCATACCGCGCTGTCATATGATCTCGTAGGCGAGGATGTGCTGGTCACCGGTGCGGGACCGATCGGCATTATGGGCGCGCTGGTGGCGCAATGTGTTGGCGCGCGAAAAGTCGTCATCACCGACATCAATCCCTACCGGCTGGACCTTGCCCGCAAGGTAGGCATTCATCATGTCGTCGACGCGTCGAAAGAGAAATTGCGCGACGTGATGGGCCAGGAGGGCATGAAGGAAGGCTTTGACGTCGGGCTGGAAATGTCCGGTTCGGCTGTCGCCTTCCGGGATATGATTGATGCGATGAACAATGGCGGCAAGATCGCCATTCTGGGCATCGCGCCGGCCGGCTTTTCCATCGACTGGAACAAGGTGATCTTCAAGATGCTGCATCTCAAAGGCATCTATGGCCGCGAAATGTTCGAGACCTGGTACAAGATGATCGCGCTGGTGCAGGGGCCGCTTGATGTGAAGCCGCTGATCACGCACCGCATCGGCATTGACGATTTTCAGAGCGGTTTCGACGCCATGCGCAGCGGCAACTCCAGCAAGGTTGTCATGGACTGGTGAAGCCGCCGCGCCGTTGCAGCGGGTATCGGCGCGTGCTACTGGCCGCACGTTGTCAACAAGCGCACGGACAGCGTGCGCATGATCATGATCACTGTAAGGCGGTCGGTAACCGGCGAAGATCTGTTCTTCGTTTCGGAAAATGACCACAAGAACTTTGCCTTCTTCTATCTTCTCAGCAAAAGCGACCCGCCGGTATGGGCCGTGAGTGGTCACCACAAGCCGCTCGTAGCCAATGTCATGGACTTCAGTTCTTGTGATGATGCGCTTGCCTATATTGCGGCGCATGCCCCAAGCAAAATGCCGGGCTGACCTCTACACGCATTCAGGGACTGCGGGTGGTCCGGAATCTTGAAGATGACTACCGTCCCGCGGCGGCGGCGCTTGACGCGCCGCCGCCAATCGCCCATCGCATGGATAGTTAGCGAAGGGTTCGCGGCGTTGAAGCGTGACGAACCCGCAATGGCGGGCTGGACTGGTGAAAAGTGCATTCCTGGATGCGCACAAACGCATCGCATATTTCATTCGCACCTTGACCACCCGCCACGAGCGCGAGGTCGACCATGTCGCTAATATCAAGGCGGGCATTGCGGCGGCCTTTGCCATGTTGCTGATGGCGCAATTGGCCCGTTACACAGGCCAGCCGCTGCTGCTGGCGCCTCTGGGTGCGACGGCGGCATTGCTGTTTGCCCAGCCAAGCAGCCCGCTTGCCCAGCCGCTAAACGTGATGGGGGGCTATTTTGTTGGCGTCTGTGTATGTGAATTGTCATTCTTCCTGTTGCCGTCGCCAACAATTGCCGCAGCCGTTGCTGTCGGCTGGACGGTTGTCATCATGCGTGGCCTGCGGGTGACCCACCCGCCAGCTGGCGCCTTACCGATCCTTGCCTTCGGCTCGCAAATTCATGGCGTGGGGTTGTTTTTGGGGGGATTTGTCGGGTGCGTCACACTGATATCTATGGCGTTTGTCGTCCATCGCATTCCGCCGCGCCGTGTGTATCCATTGCCGCCGAGGCCTTGAACGATCTTGATTGACCCGGCCATTTATGACCGCCCCGCGCTTGAAGTTGCGCCCGATCTGATTGGCGCGACGCTGTTGGTTGACGGCGTCGGCGGTGTGATCACCGAGACTGAAGCTTATCACCGCTACGACCCGGCCTCGCATTCTTTTCCCGGCCTTACCAAACGCAACACAGTGATGTTCGGGCCGCCGGGCTATGCCTATGTCTATTTCATCTACGGCGTGCACTGGTGCCTGAACGTGGTCTGCGAGCCGGGCACTGCGGTTTTGATCCGGGCGCTGGAGCCAACCGCCGGGCTTGACGTGATGGCTGAGCGCCGCAACCAGACTGCTCCGCGCGCACTGTGTTCGGGGCCGGGCAAGCTGGCGCAGGCGCTTGGCATTGGTCCCGCACACAACGGCTTGAGGCTGGACGCGCCGCCGTTCGAAATGCGCGCAGCTCAGCATGATGTCGATGTGATCGCCGGGCCGCGCATCGGCATAACCAAGGCCGCGGACTATCCTTGGCGGTTCGGACTGTCCGGCTCGCGATTTCTGAGTCGTCCCTTCCCAAGTCTCGACGGATCGAAGCCTGCTGGTTAGGATCGCTTCATGCAGAAAGACAAGTCTTCCACCGCGCGCCTCGTAATTCTTGGTTCCAAGGGCGGGCCCGCTATCCGCCCGGGCGGTCCATGGCCGACATCCAGCCTTGTCGAGATCGGCGGACGGCGCATCGTAGTCGATTGCGGATTGGGTGTGACGCGCGGCCTGGTCGACGCTGGAATGACGCTGAAAGAGCTCGACCTCATCGTTATCACCCATCTGCATTCGGATCATCTCGTTGAGCTCGGGCCATTATTGCACACGGCGTGGACGAGTGGATTGGCGGCGCCGGTTACGGTCTATGGTCCTGACGGGACACGCGATTACTGGACGAACTTTGTCGCGGCGATGTTGTTCGACATCGACATCCGGATTGTCGACGAGGGCCGGCCAGATATTCGTGAACTGGTGAGCGTGGTCGAGTTCAGTGAGGGGCAGGTGTTCAGCGAAGACGGCGTGACGATGACGGCTCTGCGCGTCGACCATCCGCCGGTGACGGATACGTTTGCGCTGCGCATCGAAAACGCAAACGGATCAATCGTCTTGTCGGCCGACACTGCCTACTTTCCGCCGCTGGCCGATTTCGCCAAGGGGGCGGACATGCTGGTGCATGAGGCGATGCTGGCCGACGGCGTCGAGCGCATAGTTGCCAGGACAGGCAACGGCGCGCGGCTGCGCGAGCACCTGCTGGCAAGCCATTCGTTCGCTGCCGATGCCGGGCGCATCGCAACCGATGCGGGCGTTGGCCGGTTGGTGCTGAACCATCTCATCCCCGCCGATGATCCGGATTTTGGCGAAGCCGAGTGGACGGCAGCCGCGCGCGAAACTTGGGACGGCCCGCTGACGATCGCCAGCGATGGGTTGTCTGTTCCGTTCGGCCGGAGTGCGACATGATAGCGGGTGTGCCGTTCTATGTGCTGAGCGGCCTTTGGGCGGTCGCGATGCTGGCGGTCTTCATCCAGGCGATCAGGCTGAGCTACCGGATTGAAAAACGCTCGCCCGATCTTGTGAACAAGACCGGCGTGCCGCAGCGGGCGCAGATATTTCACACGGTGACGAACTGGAAGGTCGCGCGTGATGAGGAGACCCAAGCGCTGCGCCGGCGGATGAACCTGCTGCTGGTGCTGTGCCTTGCGGGCATGGTTGCATTTGCGGTGGTGGTCAGCCAGTTTCAGGCCAACAGCACATCATAGCGCTTGATATTGGCATCTGCTGTGACCAGCGTCATGCCTTCAATCTGCGCTTGAGCGATCAGCACACGGTCGAACGGGTCGCCGTGATGCATCGGGAGGAATTCGACGCGGGCCGCGTGGGTTTCTGTCACCGCAAGAATTGAAATGCCTCGTTCATGCAGTAGCGAGACCACATCGACTGCAAGCGTTAGCTTGCCCAGCGATTTCTTGATCGCGATTTCGAGGATGGAAATCGCACTGATGACGACTTGCTGATTACTGAGGAAAATGGCCCGATGCGTTTCAGACAATCGCGGGTCATTGTTCAGCGCCCACAGCAGAATATGGGTGTCGAGCAGATATCGCCCGTTCACCTCACATACTCATCCCACTCGGGGCCAAGGTCATCGAAGTTTGGCGCGATCCAGATCTGTCCTTCGAGTGCGCCGAGGAGGCTCTTGCTCGCGACCTTGGTTGCCGGGGCAGACAGGACTGCAACCACCTCGCCATGCTTGGTGAGGTGGATTTCTTCGCCCGCCTGAACGCGTTGAACGAGTTCGGACAGCTTTGCTTTGGCTTCGGCCATGGGCACATTCATCGCGGCAATCCTTTCTGACCATATTTTAGGTCAGAACTTGATTGCCTGCAATGTTACCCTCCGCCTCAAGCCGCCCTGTCGTCGGCCTTGATGACGCCGCGCTGGATCTGGTCTTCCTCGATGGATTCGAACAGAGCGCGGAAATTGCCCTCGCCAAAACCTTCGTCGCCCTTGCGCTGGATGAACTCGAAGAAGATCGGGCCGATGACGGTCTTCGAAAAGATCTGCAGCAGGATCTTTGTCATGCCGCCATCAACGACGCCTTCGCCGTCGATCAGGATGCCATGCTTCTTCATGCGATCAACCGGCTCTTCATGGCCGACAACACGCACATAGGAACGGTCGTAATAGGTTTCCGGCGGACCGGGCATGAATTTTAGGCCGTTGGAAGCGAGCTTGTCGGTCGCGTCATAGATGCCGTCGGTGCCGACCGCGATGTGCTGGATGCCTTCGCCCTTGTACTTCTTGAGGTATTCGACGATCTGGCTCGTCTCGTCCTTCGACTCGTTCAGCGGAATACGGATCTTTCCGCAAGGCGAGGTGATCGCGCGCGACACGAGACCGGTGATGCGGCCGTCAATGTCGAAGAAGTGGATCTGCTTGAAGCCAAACAGGTCGCGGTAGAACGCCCACCACTTGTCCATATTGCCGCGATAGACATTGTGGGTGAGGTGGTCGAGATAATAGAAGCCGACGCCCTTTGGCGCGGGGTTCTTCTCGCCCGTCCAGTTGAACTCGGCTTCATAGGCCGAGCCCTTCGCGCCATAGGTGTCGACGAAATAGAGCAGCGAGCCGCCGATGCCGACGATGGCCGGGACGTCGAGTGCCTTGTCGCTGCCTTCATAGGGCGTTGCGCCCTTGGCGACGGCCTGGTCGAACGCGTGCTTTGCGTCGACAACGCGCCAGGCCATCGAGGCGGCGCATGGGCCGTGCAGGTCGACAAACTTCATCGCATGCGAGCCGGGCTCGGCATTGATGAGATAGTTGATGTCGCCCTGGCGCCAGACCGAAATCTTCTTGGTCTTGTGGGTCGCGACCTTGGCGTAGCCCATGCGGGCAAACAGCTCTTCCAGCTTTTCGGGCTCGCTATGGGCGAACTCGACAAATTCGAAACCGTCAGTGCCGGCAGGATTGTCTTGTGTGATCTTGGCGACCGGCGCGTCGTGCGGGAAGGGACCCATGGTTTTCTCCTCTGTTTGTGTGTCCCCTCTCCGTCTCGCTTCGCTCGACACCTCTCCCCAAAGGGGCGAGGAAATGCCAATCGCGAAGCGCAGCGGCTTCTCTAGCGGGTTTCCTCGCCCCTTTGGGGAGAGGTGGCCCGAAGGGCCGGAGAGGGGAAATTCCTAGTCTTCTGCAGTCTACTCCAAAACTGCCGCAACATGCTTGCATTCGCTGGCTTGTGATGCCGCTTTCATGCACAAAACGTGCATGATATGAGAGGAATATGAATGATAGTCAGACGATTGATCAATTTGACCGGAAAATTCTCGCGCTTCTGCAGGGTGACGCGCGGCTGACCAACAATGAACTCTCGGAACGCGTGAACCTGTCGCCGTCGCAATGTTCGCGCCGCCGCCAGCGGCTGGAGGAGGAGGGGTTTGTCGCCGGCTACCGCGCCGTGCTCAACCGGGACAGGCTGGGGTTTGGCCTCGTCAATGTGGTGACGGTGACGCTGGCGACCCACAACCGCGACAATTCCAGACGGTTTGCAAAACTGATCGAGGGACTGCCGGAAGTGCAGGAGGCGCACGCGCTGACGGGTGAGATGGACTACATCCTCAAAGTCGTGACGCGTGACCTCAAAGGCCTGTCGGAATTCGTCAACGGCGTGCTGTTGCCGCATGACAGCGTGCAGCATGTGAAGACCGCGATCGTGCTGGAAACGCTGAAGGAAACGACGGAACTGCCGATGTGAGGCCAGAAATCTCATCGCACAAATTTGGAGGGATTTGGAATGGCATTTTCGGAGGAAGATAGGTGGTCAGTCGAGATGCGCAGAAGAGTTATCGACTACCTTGCAGTCCAAAATGTAGAGCATGGAGCAGTTGGGGAATGGCCTGCTTGGGACGCATACCCTCAAATTGGCATCTGGGCCATCGAGAGTAAGGGGGCACCCGGTTGGGTGGGTTGGTGGGCTGTCGCCGGCAATGGCCCGACGGATTACGTAACCTGTCACGGTGACCGAACTCCTCGAACTGCGGTTCGGGACTTCGGCAATCGCTGGAAGGCGGCTGCTAGGGATATGCTTGCCGGGAAGGTACCTGACCGCGTGAGCTTTGGTCCGAGAGAGTCCTGGCCGGAAATTGCGCGTCCGCTTCTTGACCGGGCTGAGACCCTTCTTCAAATCGCGGACGACGACAACGAGTGGACATGGATGGACGAGGACTAGCGATCCCCGTGCCTTGACGCCTCGTCCTCGTGACGCGTGCCCGTCACCGCTCGCCGCCCTTTTCACCCCAACAGCATCGCAATCTCAGCTCCGACCCGCATGTCGTCTTCCGCGCCAAAGGCGTGGCGGCGGATGCGGCCTTGCCGGTCGATCAGGATCAGCGTTGGCGTGCCGCGCATGCCATAGGCGGCCATGGTGCGCGGGAGAGGACCGTCGTCGCCAGGCTGGTCGACGGCGATCGGGAATTTCAGCCGGTATTCGTGAATGAAAGCGGCGAGCGACACGTCAGTCATCGCGGCGTGGTGTTCGAAGACCGTGTGGATGCCGAGCACCGCAACTTCTTCGGATGGAAACAGCGCCGCGATCTTTTGAGCCTGCGGCAGGCCGCCATTGACGCAGCCGGGGCAGAGCATCTGGAAGGCGTGCAGCACGACAACCTTGCCGCGCAGGTTTTCAAGCGTCGGAGGCTCGCCGCTGACGTTGAACCAGCGCGTCACCTGCAATTCCGGGGCAATGACGAGGCTCACCTGTCCTCCTTGGCGTTCAGGCGCTTTCTTTGGCTCTCCGGATCCAGACAACCGAATAGATTATCTCGATCAGAAGCAGGTAAGCGAAACTGATGAACCGGATGTCATAAAGGCGTGGGTCCAGATTTCGTGTTTGATCGCCCATGATGCCCGTTTGAAAAACCACCGAGAACACCATCGGTGCGCCGATGAAGAACATCAGCGGATAGATCGAAGCCAGGTATTCATTGATAGGCCGGTAGCGAGTGTGCAAATTCGCGAGGGCAGCAGCGATGCCGGGCACCATCAGCCGAAGGTGATAGAGCAACCAGAATACCACCGCATAGAAAAGGAAGGCCACGAGATAGGTTGCAGCCGCCCCCCAGACGAGAGCAACGACGGGGGCAATGCTCGCAGCCCAGGCAAGCAGAAATAGCGCCGCAATCCCACCATTCGTAGAAAAGAATGTCTTCATTCTCTAGGGCCAGAAGTTGAGTGTTCGGTCGTGTTGCCGACCTTTCCGTCTTTCCAATCTCCAAATACTCGGTTTCCCGGCGGAGATCGTCAACATCCTCCGCTGAGATGGTCGAAGCTGAAGCTTGAGCGACGGGAGTCGTTAGACTGCTGCGCCCGAAGATCTATTCTCGCCGTCACGACTTGATGTCTCGTGCCGCCACTCAGACAAATGCGACGGCAACGCCTTTCTTGCGGAAATAGGACTGCATCAGTTTGCGGCCCTGGCGGTTGCCCTGGGCCAGCTTGCCAATTTCGAAGGTCGCTTCCTTGACACCTTCCTGCTTCATCGCGGCCTTGAGCACGGCGATCTGCGGGTCGAGTTCGTCGGATCGTGCGTCAAGCAAGGGGTAAATGGCCTCAATGGCCTCTGCAACTGTCGTCATCGGCCTGGGTCCTAGCGCTTCATCTGCTGCACGCCGGCGTAGAGATTGGCGCTGCGCGTGCCGGAGCGGCAATAGGCGAAGACCGGGCCTGGGAGTTCTTCGAGCGCCACAGCCTGTTCGGCGACATTGTCGGCTGTCATCTGGCCGGAAATGACCGGAACCCACTTGAAGGCGAGGCCAGCTTCTTCCACCGCCTTGCGGATGGTTTCGTGGTCAGGCTGGCCGGGATCTTCATTGTCGGGCCGGTTGCAGACCACGCTCTTGAAGCCGGCGGCCTTGATGGCGGCGACGTCTTGCGGCTGGATCTGGGGTGAGACGGAATAGTCGTCGGAGATGCGGCGGATGTCCATGTGGGGCCTTGTCCTGTTCGTTGCGCGCACTCATGCCACTGTCGTGCGCTGCGGGCAACACCTGAGCAATTGTCGGCGGCGGTGCGGCGGGGTATCTGGGCAGGATGAACAGCGAATATGACATCATTATCGTCGGCTCCGGCATCGCCGGGGTCGGATTGGCGGCAGCTCTTGGCGCGGGTCGGCGCATACTGATCCTCGAACAGGAGGACCGGCACGGCTATCATTCGACTGGCCGCTCGGCTGCGATCTTTATCCAGAACTACGGCAATGCGACAATCAGGGCGCTGAGCGCGGCCAGCGCGCCGCTGTTCCGGCAAGGCGGCGAGCGCTGGTTTGGCCAACCGCTGATGACGCGGCGCGGCATGCTGTCTGTGGCGAGCGAAGAGGGGCTGGAGGACCACCGGCAACTGCTTGATGAAAGCCCGGACATGGTGGTGCTGACCCGCGATGAAGCAATAGCAATGGTGCCGGCGCTGCGGCGCGACTGGCTGGCGGCTGCGGCTTACGAGCCGGACGCGCAGGACCTTGACGTGTCGGCGCTGCATGAGGGCTGGTTGCGGCAGGCGCGGGCCAATGGCGCGGAACTGCGCGTCGGCACGGCGCTTACAGGCGCGCGCAGGCATGGCGGGCAATGGCAAGTGGAGACGGCAAAGGGCGACGTGAGCGCACCTGTGCTGGTCAACGCGGCCGGTGCGTGGGGCGACGAGGTGGCGCGCCGCGCTGGTGTCGCGCCGGTCGGCCTGCAACCGATGCGCCGCACGATCGGCGTGCTGCCGCGGCCGGAAGGCTATGACATCGCCGCCTGGCCGCTGATCGCCGACAGCGCCGAAGGCTGGTACGCCAAGTCGGACGCGGGAAAACTTTATGTGTCGCCGGCAGATGAAATTCCGGTCGATCCGCACGACGCCTATGTCGATGACATGGTGCTGGCGGAAGGGCTCTACCGGTTCGAGCAGGCGATGGACATTGCGGTGACGCGGGTTGAGCGCAGCTGGGCTGGCCTGCGCACCTTTGCGCCGGATCGCACGCCGGTGGCGGGCTTCGATCCGTCAGCCGATGGTTTCTTCTGGCTGGCGGGGCAGGGCGGCTACGGCATCCAGACGTCGCCTGCACTGTCGATGCTGGCTGCCACGCTGGTCAGCGGCGGCAAACCTCCGGTGTCGCTGGAGAGGGCGACCAGTGCGCTTTCACCGGCGCGTTTTCGACAAAATGCTGAGGATCCTCGCTAATCCCGCCAAATGCTTTGATTGCTTAGGCATTGCTTAAGCTTTGTACGCAAACTTATAGCCACTCAGGGTGGGTTGGAGCGCTATTTCGCTTCAATGGCATTAGGCCGATCCATTCTACCGGCCGGCCCGGTATGTGTGTTCCATTGCGTGCAAGGTAATTGAGTATGTCGAGCATCATGACAAACGCGTCGGCCATGACGGCGCTGAAGACGCTAAACGCCACCAACAAGTCGCTTTCCACCACCCAGTCCCGCATTTCGACCGGTTTTCGCGTTGCTGAAGCGTCCGACAATGCCGCCTATTGGTCCATCGCGACCACGATGCGTTCGGACAACAAGGCGCTGTCGACGGTCAAGGATGCTCTTGGTCTCGGTGCAGCCAAGGTCGATACCGCCTATACAGGTGTGAAGGCCGCGATTGATGTGGTTGACGAAATCAAGTCGAAACTGGTCGCAGCGCGCGAGCCGGGCGTCGACAAGGCCAAGATCCAGGCCGAAATCACCCAGCTTCAGGGGCAGCTGGAAGCCAATGCCGATGCATCGTCCTTCTCCGGCGAAAACTGGCTGGCGGTAAAGAGCGACGATCCGGGCTACAACGCCACCAAATCGATTGTTTCGTCCTTCACCCGCAATTCGTCCGGCGCTGTGTCAGTAGGCACCATTTCCGTAGACACCAACAGCACCAAACTGTTTGACGCCAGCGCAACCGATGCAGGTCTGCTTGAGCAGGGTGCGGCCGTTGCGACAGGCATCGGCGGCATCGCCGACGACACGCCCAATGCAGGCGGCGCAACGACTGGGGCAACCGCATCGTTTACGTTCGCCGCGTTCACATTTGCCGGTGATGAAGCCGTCACGTTTGACCTCGCCTTCAATGGCGGCGCGGCCAAGGCAGTGACGATCGACGCCAATACTATCAATTCGGCCCTTGGCGTGAGCACTGGCAACGTCGCCACGGCGGCGGACATGGTAACGGTGATGAATGCCGCGCTGAAGTCGGCTGGCGTCAGCTCGAGCGACGTCACGGTTGGAATCAATTCCACTGCCATCGAACTGACGACGGTTGAGGTCGGAACATCGACCTCGATCAGCATCGAAAACACCGCGTCGAGCGTCAACGGCAATCTCTTTGACCTGACGTCGATCGACATCACCAGCACGACTGAAGCCGATCTTGATCGTTACATCTCTGGCGTCGACAAGATGCTCGGCAAGATGACATCGGCGGCGGCAGATCTCGGCGCAGCCAAGAAGCGTATCGACATGCAGTCGGAATTCGTGACCAACCTGACGGACACGATCGACCGCGGCGTCGGCACGCTGGTGGACGCCGACATGAACAAGGAATCGACCCGCCTCCAGGCGCTCCAGGTTCAGCAGCAGCTCGGCATCCAGGCGCTGTCAATCGCCAACGGCAACTCGCAGACCATCCTGTCGCTGTTCAGGTAAGATAGTGTAAGCAATAGCTTACAAAAAAGGCCGCGCTTTGTGCGCGGCCTTTTTACGTCGGCAATCAGCGGTCAGGCGGCGTTTTCGAACAGCCCGCCCATCGAAGCCAGCTTGCGCAGGTGAAAATCGTTGTCGCCAAACAGCGTGTTCATCATGATGATGCGCTTGAAATAGTGGCTGATCGCCAGTTCCGCCGTCATGCCGACGCCGCCATGCAGCTGGATGGCGTTTTCACCCGCCGACCGCCCGCCACGCCCAAGCTCGACCTTGGCGGCATGCATGGCGCGCGCACGTTCGCGGTCATCGTCGCTATCGGCCATCATCGTGGCGAACATGGTGATCGAGCGCATCTGCTCGGCAGCGATGAACATGTCGACTGCCTTGTGCTGCAGCACCTGGAAATGACCGATCGGCACGCCGAACTGCTTTCTCACCTTGAGATATTCAACCGTCAGTTCGCGCATAGCAGCCATGACGCCGACGGCTTCGGCAGACAGGGCGGCAATCGCCTCGTCGACAACCCGCCTGATCAGCGGCATTCCGTTGGCCGGATCGCCCAGCACATGGCTGGCTTCGGCGTCCTCAAAGGTCACTTCGGCGGCGCGCTGACCGTCCTGGGTCGGATATCCGCGAACCGTAACGCCCTTGGCGTTTGCCGGGACAACAAACACGCCGATGCCGTTTTCATCGGTTGTCTTGCCGGCAGTGCGGGCGCTGACGATGAAAAAGTCCGCGCTGTCGCCGTGCAGGACAAGACTTTTTGCGCCCGAGATGCGCCAGGTCGAGCCGGATTTCTTCGCAGATGTTGCGACATGTGCAAGATCATAACGCGCGCCGCGCTCGGTCTGGGCAAAGGCGTATTTGGTTGAACCGTCGGCAATGCCGGGGATCAGCTCGGCCTGCTGTTCGGCCGACGCCCCATTGCGCAGAAAACCGCCGCCGAGCACGACCGTCGTGAAATAGGGCTCCAGCGCCAACACGCCGCCAAGCTGCTCCATCACGATCATGGTTTCGACAGGTCCGCCGCCGATGCCGCCATGCTCCTCGGCAAAGGGCAGCGCCATCAGGCCCATCTCGGCATAGGCCTGCCACATGCCTGCGCTCCAGCCTTCGGCTGCCTTGATGAATTTGCGGCGATCCTCAAAACCGTATTTGTCGGTCAGGAGCCGGTTGAGCTGATCCTTGATCAGCGACTGGTCTTCGGTCAGATCAAAATCCATGGCTCACAGTCCCAACACGGCTTTGGCGATGATGTTCTTCTGGATCTCGTTCGATCCGCCATAGATCGAAACCTTCCGGTAGTTGAAGTAGTGCGGCGCTGCGCCGGAAGCGTATTCCGGTCCGTCAAACGGCTCGTTTCGGCCATCATGATCATGGTCGAGATAGGGCAGGGCGTAAGGCCCCATGACCTCCATCAGCAGATGGGTCGTGGCCTGCTGGATCTCCGATCCCTTGATCTTCAAGATCGAGGAGGCGGGGTCTGGCCGGCCGGTATTGCCGCGCTTGGCGTCAGCGGCGACGACACGCAACTGGGTCAGCTCCAGCGCCTTCAGATCAATCTCGACGCTGACCAGCTTTTCGCGGAACCGCTCGTCCTCGATCAGCGGCCGGCCGGACGACATTTCCTGTGCGGCCAGTTCGCGGATGCGGGCGATGCGCTGTTTCGACCAGCCGATGCGGGCGATGTTGGTGCGCTCATTGCCAAGCAGGAACTTTGCGTAGTCCCAGCCCTTGTTCTCCTCGCCGACGAGATTTTCGACCGGCACGCGTACGTCAGTGAGAAAGACCTCGTTGATCTCGCGGCCGCCATCCATGGTGATGATCGGACGCACTTCAATGCCGGGGGTCTTCATGTCGATCAGCAGGAAGGAAATGCCTTCCTGCTTCTTGGCGTCAGGATTGGTGCGAACCAGACAGAAGATCCAGTCGGCATGCTGGGCCAGCGTCGTCCAGGTTTTTTGGCCATTGACGATATAGTGGTCGCCTTCACGCACGGCTTTGGTTTTCAGACCGGCAAGGTCGGAACCGGCGCCTGGCTCGGAGAAGCCCTGGCACCACCAGTCATCCAGATTGGCGATACGCGGCAGGAAGCGTTCCTTCTGCTCTTTGGAGCCAAATGTGTAAATCACCGGTCCGACCATGTTCGCGCCGAAGGCCAGCGGCTGCGGGGCCGGGTATTTCTGGGTTTCTTCGAGGAAAATGTACTGCCGCATCGGATCCCAGCCGGTGCCGCCGTATATTTCTGGCCAGTGCGCCACGGCCCAGCCCTTGCGGTTGAGGATGCGCGACCAGGAGACCAGGTCGTCCTTGTCGGGATAATCGCCTGTGGCGAGCTTGGCTCTCAGTTTCGGATCGAGATTGTCATCGAGGAACGTGCGCACTTCGTCGCGAAATGCGATTTCCTCGGGCGTGTAACGAAGGTCCATGAATTCCTCCCGTTGGTCGGAGTCGGTCGAGAAAGAGTCGGTCGTGGGTGGTCGGCTGCCGGCCGAAAGGAAAACGACCGGCAACCGACGAATAACGACGGGCTAGTTGATTTCGAGAAGGCCCGCGCCGCCCATGCCACCGCCGATGCACATGGTGACGACGGCGTATTTGACGCCGCGGCGCTTGCCCTCGATCAGCGCGTGGCCGGCCATGCGCGAGCCGCTCATGCCGTAGGGGTGGCCGACAGCAATCGCGCCGCCATCGACGTTCAGCTTGGCGGGGTCGATGCCGAGCCTGTCGCGGCAATAGATCACCTGCACGGCAAAGGCCTCGTTCAGCTCCCAAAGGCCGATGTCGTCGATCTTGAGACCATGGCGTTCAAGCAGGCGTGGCACTGCAAACACAGGGCCGATGCCCATTTCGTCCGGCTCGCAGCCAGCGACGTTGAAGCCGCGGAAGATGCCGAGCGGGGTGAGGCCACGGCGAGCGGCTTCCTTGCCGCTCATCATCACAGCCGCCGACGAGCCGTCGGACAATTGCGAGGCGTTGCCGGCGGTGATGACGCCGCCTTCGCGCACCGGCTTCAGGGAGGCTAGACCTTCGAGCGTCGTATCGGGGCGTGGACCTTCATCATGAGCCACCTCGATGTCCTTGTAGGAAACTTCCTTGGTTGCCTTGTCGACCACGGCCATGCGCGCCTGCATGGGCACGATTTCAGCGGCGAAGCGGCCTGCTTCGCGGGCGGCGGCGGTGCGGCGCTGCGATTCCAGCGCATATTCGTCCTGTGCTTCGCGGCTGATGCCATAACGTTTCGCCACCACCTCGGCGGTGTCGATCATCGGCATGTAGGCGTCCTTGTGCAGCTTCAAGAGGTTCTTGTCGACAAGCTTGAAGTTGTTGAAGTGCTCGTTCTGCACCAGGCTGATGGATTCCTGGCCTCCGGCGATGCCGACCTTGACGCCGTCATGACGGATGGCGTTGGCCAGCACCGACATCGACTGGATGCCCGACGAACACTGGCGGTCGATGGTCGTTCCCGATGTCGTGACCGGCAGACCGGCGGTAAGAAGGGCTCGGCGGGCGAGGTTCATGCCGTCGGTGCCTTCCGGCATAGCGCAACCCATCACCACGTCCTCGATTTCGGCGGCCTCGACGCCCGAACGCTGAAGCGCAGCGCGGATCGAATGGGCGCCCAGCGTTGCACCGTAAGTGTCATTGAATGCGCCACGATAGGCCTTGCCGATCGGGGTGCGGGCGGTAGATACGATAACGACGTCGTCAGCCATGATGAAACTCCCAGCTTCTGTTGCGGCGGAAAGTCCGCCTTGATCTTCAATGCTCGAATGTGGATTTCAAGCCGTTGCGGCGTCAGCAAAACCCTTTTTTGCGGCTGCCAGACGCTTGAGCAGCGGCGAGGGGTTGTAGACCTCCTTGCCGGTCTTGCCGTACCAATATTCCAGGCGGTCGACGATCTTTTGCAGACCTTCAAGCTCAGCCCAGAACATCGGCCCGCCATGACCGACGGGATAGCCGTAGCCATTGACCCAAACGGTGTCGATGTCTGACGAACGGGTGGCGATGCCTTCTTCGAGAATGCGGGCGCCTTCGTTGATCATCGGGTAGACGGTACGCTCCTTGATCTCCTCGTCGGAAATGTCGCGGCGGTTGACGCCCTGCTTGCGGGCTTCCTCCAGAATGAGAGCCTCGACCTCTGGGTCGGGTGTCGCGGTGCGGCCGTCCGGATAGAGGTAGTAGCCCTTGCCGGTCTTCTGTCCATAACGGCCCATTTCGCACAGCGTGTCGGAAATCGCGGCTGTCAGGCCAAGCGATTTTCTGGTGCGCCAGCCAATATCGAGACCGGCGAGGTCCCACATCTGGTAGGTGCCCATTGGCCAGCCAAAATCGGTAAACACCTTGTCGACCTGCTGTGGCAATGCACCTTCGAGCAGCAGGCCCTCGGCTTCCGCGCCGCGAGCGCCGAGCATGCGATTGCCAACAAAGCCGTGGCACACGCCGACGACGACCGGCACCTTGCCAATCTGCTTGCCCACCGCCAACGCGGTTGCGAGTACGTCTGGCGCAGTTTTGTCGCCGCGCACGATTTCCAGAAGCTTCATGACGTTGGCTGGCGAGAAGAAGTGCATGCCGACGACGTCCTGCGGACGCTTGGTGAAGGCGGCAATCTGGTTGACGTCAAGATAGGATGTGTTGGAGGCGAGGATCGCGCCCGGCTTGGCAATCTTGTCGAGTGTGGTGAACACTTGTTCCTTGACGCCCATTTCCTCAAACACCGCCTCGATGATGAGGTCGCAATCGGCAAGGTCGGCATAGTCGGTCGTGGTGGTGAACATCGACAGGCGCTTGGCCTTGGCCTCTTCGGTGAGCGAGCCACGCGAGACCGAAATGCCGTAGTTCTTGTCGATGACGCCCATGCCGCGCTTCAGAGCGTCTTCGTTCATTTCGAGGATGGTGACCGGAATGCCGCCATTGACGAGGGACATCGAAATGCCGCCGCCCATTGTGCCCGCGCCGATGACGCCGACCTTGGAAATCTTGCGCGGCTTGTCATTCTTGCTGACGCCGGGAACTTTTGTCGCCTCGCGCTCGGCGAAGAATAGATGACGCTGGGCGCGCGACTGGTCGCCCATGACCAGTTCGATGAAATATTCACGCTCGGTCTTCAACGCCTCAGGAAACGGCATGGTGATGGCGTTACGCACGGCGTCAACGCAGCGGCGTGGCGCATCGAGCCCCTTGGATTTCTTGAGCAGGTCTGCGGCTTGCTTTTCGAACGCCGCCATGTCGACATTTTCGACCTTGGCGTTGCGCTGCGACACGGGCAGGGCAGCGACACGCTCAACTGCGTCACGGGCGAAAGTGATGGCGCTCTTGACCAGATCGCCATCGGCGATGGCGTCGATCAGACCGGATGACAGAGCCTCTTTCGCGCCGATGGGCACGCCGGTGACGATCATCTTCAGCGCGGCGAGCGGCCCGACCAGGCGCGGCAGGCGCGCCGTGCCGCCGGCGCCTGGCAGGATGCCGAGTTTCACTTCCGGCAAGCCGAATTTGGCGGTTGCATCGCCGACCCGGTAGCGGCAGCCCATCGCGAGTTCCAGGCCTCCACCGAGAGCCGTGCCATGAATGGCGGCGACGGTCGGCTTGTCGATCGCTTCGAGCTGGGCGATGAGTTCCGGCAGGTTCGGTGAAGCGAGCGCCTTGTCCGTGCCAAACTCGGTGATGTCGGCGCCCGCAACAAAGGTGCGGCCTGCACAGGCGAGTACAATGGCCGCAACCGAGTTGTCGCCTGCCAATTGGGTCAGCGCCTCCGCCAGGGGCTTGCGCACATGAAAACTCATCGAATTGACCGGTGGATTGTCAATGGTGACGATGGCGACATTGCTGTCGCGCGTGACGGTGACGGACTGGGACATCGGCATACTCCGGGAAATCAGCTTGCTGGGAGAAGTTTGTGTTTCGAAAGAAACTGGCGGACGGCGGTGACTACTGCCTCGGGTTGCTCGACGCAGGGGATGTGGCCGGAACCGGGAATGATGACGAGCTCTGCGCCGGTGATGAGGGCGGCCATGGAGCGCACCAGATCAGGCGGAGTGGAGCCGTCCTGATCGCCGCCAATGCAGAGAACCGGAATGGTCAGCGCTGACGTCGAGCGGGTCATGTCAGCGTCGCGGATGGCCGCGCAAGTGCCAACGTAACCGGCGACGGGCGTGCGCACGAGCATGTTGTTACAGCCGGCGAGCAGTTCGGGTTTTCCGGCGTGGAACGCTGGCGTGAACCAGAGTTTCATTACATTGGCTGCGATGGAGCCAATGCCGTTTTTCTCCACAGCATCAATGCGGGCGTTCCAGCCATCGGCGGCGCCGATTTTGTGTGCAGTATTGGACAGGACCAGCGCCTGGACGAGATCGGGCCGGGCAGCCGCAAGACCCTGTGCGATGATACCGCCAACCGATAAGCCGACAATTGTCGCCCGTTTGACGCCAAGTTGGTCGATTAGTGCGGCGAGATCATTGATGTGATCGGAAATCAGGTAAGGCGCTGGCGGCGCATCAGACAGGCCGTGGCCACGCTTGTCGTATGAGATAACGCGGTGAGTAGCTGTAAAGGCAGGTGCGACAGCGTCCCAGATGCGGAAATCGGTGCCGAGCGAATTGGAAAACACCAGTGCCGGCTTGTCGCCGCCAGTGTCGGAGAAATGGATGGCAACGCCATTGGCGCGCAAAAATCGCATAAAGCCTGCCTCCCTCGAGTGACATACTACTGAGTATGTTGCATTGCATCCAAGCCGTCAACATCGATAGGCAACAGGTACGTGTATTTCCCCGTTTGTGGACCATTTGGCCGCAGCAGGCATAAAAAAGGCAGGCGCGGGGAGCGCCTGCCTTGAGAGCTGGGGATGAGACGATCAGGCCACGTCGAACCGGTCGGCGTTCATCACCTTGGTCCAGGCGCGGGCGAAGTCGCGTACAAACTTTTTCGGCGAGTCCGCACAGGCATGGACTTCGGCCAACGCACGCAGCACTGAATGCGAACCGAAGATCAGGTCGACTTCCGTGCCGGTCCACTTGACCTTGCCCGTATTGCGGTCGCGGCCCTCAAAGGTTCCGTCGGCGGCCTTTGTCCAGACATTGTCCATCGACAGAAGATTGACGAAGAAGTCGGTGGTGAGCTGACCGGGGCGCTTGGTGAAGACGCCGTGCTTCGAGCCGTCGGCATTTGCGCCGAGCACACGCAGACCGCCGACCAGAGCTGTCATTTCTGGGGCAGTGAGGGTCAGGAGTTCAGCGCGGTCGATCAGCGCCGCGACCGGCGACAGATATTGCGGGCGATCAGCGATATAGTTGCGGAAACCGTCGGCGCGCGGCTCCAGCGGCTCGAACGATTCTGCATCCGTCTGTTCCTGCGACGCGTCAGTGCGGCCCGGCGTAAACGTGATATCGAGCGTAACGCCGGCGTCCCTGGCGGCCTTCTCGACCGCAGCGTCTCCGCCGAGCACGATCAGGTCGGCAAGCGACACCGGCTTGCCCGGATTGGCGTCGTTGAACGCCTTCTGGATCTTGGTCAGTGCAGAAAGCACTTTGGCGAGCTGTTTTGGTTGATTGACCTGCCAGTCCTTCTGCGGGGCAAGACGGACGCGCGCGCCATTGGCGCCGCCACGCTTGTCTGAGCCACGGAACGTCGAAGCCGACGCCCAGGCTGCCGATACCAGAGCGGCGACCGACAGGCCGGAGGCGAGGATCTCGGCCTTCAGCGCCTTGGCGTCTTTCGCCCCGATCTGCTTCTTGGCCGCTGCCGGAACAGGGTCCTGCCAGATCAGCTCTTCCTGCGGCACAAGCGCACCGAGGTAGCGCGGCCTCGGGCCCATGTCGCGGTGGGTCAGCTTGAACCAGGCGCGGGCGAATGCGTCGGCAAACTGGTCGGGATTCTCGTAGAAGCGGCGAGAGATCTTTTCGTAGGCCGGGTCGACGCGCAGCGACAGATCGGTCGTCAGCATGGTCGGACGATGTTTCTTCGAGGCATCGAAGGCGTCAGGGATGGTCTCGTCAGCGCCCTTGGCAACCCATTGCTGTGCGCCGGCGGGGCTCTTGGTCAGCTCCCACTCGTTCTCGAACAGGTTCTTGAAAAACAGATTGCTCCACTTGGTGGGCGTCTGTGTCCAGGTGACTTCCGGGCCGCCGGTGATGGCGTGCGCGCCGACGCCAGAACCATTGTTGTTTTTCCAGCCAAACCCCTGCTGCTCGATCGAAGCATTGTCAGGGGCGGGGCCGACGAGTGAGGCGTCGCCATTGCCATGCGCCTTGCCAAACGAGTGACCGCCGGCGATCAGCGCCACGGTTTCCTCGTCGTTCATCGCCATGCGGGCAAAGGTCTCGCGGATATCCCGGGCGGCGAGCAGCGGGTCAGGATTGCCGTTCGGGCCTTCCGGATTGACGTAGATCAGGCCCATCTGGACAGCGGCGAGCGGCTGCTCAAGCTGGCGGTCGCCCGAATAGCGCTTGTCATCGAGCCAGGTGGTCTCCGAACCCCAATAGATGTCTTCCGGCTCCCATTCATCGGTGCGGCCGCCAGCGAAGCCAAAAGTCTTGAAACCCATTGATTCCAAAGCGACATTGCCGGTCAGGACCATCAGATCGGCCCATGAAATCTTGCGGCCATATTTTTGCTTGATCGGCCAGAGCAAACGGCGCGCCTTGTCGAGATTGGCATTGTCAGGCCAGGAGCCGAGAGGGGCGAAACGCTGCTGGCCGCCGCCCGCGCCGCCACGCCCGTCCATGACGCGGTAAGTGCCGGCACTGTGCCAGGCCATGCGGATGAACAGTCCACCGTAGTGACCAAAGTCGGCCGGCCACCACTCCTGCGAGTCGGTCATCAGTGCGGTGAGGTCCTTGATGACCGCTTTCAGGTTCAGGCTTTTGAACTCTTCGGCGTAATCAAAGTCCGAGTCCATCGGGTTGGCCAGCGCCGAATTGCGGCGCAAAGGCCCAAGATCGACCATTTCAGGGAACCAGTCGCGATTGACCGGGCCCTTCTGAGCGCCCGAAAATGGGCATTTGCCGGCCTTGTCGTCTGCCTTGGCGTCCATAAAACTCTCCCGTTTGTAATTTTGGAAATCTGCCGCGGGCCGAAATACGACCGCACGCACCATTTCTAGATTGGAATTGTTCCAGGCTAGTGGCGCTTGTCGATAAACACAAATTGCCAATAATGATAGTTATGATAATTTCAAATTATGATAAGACTGACGTTCAGGCAGATGGAATATTTTGAGGCGCTGGCTCAGGTGCGTCACTTCGGACGGGCAGCGCGCATTGCAGGCGTCACGCAGCCTGCACTGTCGTCGCAGATTGCCGAAATGGAAGACAGGCTTGGCACAAGGCTGTTTGAACGTGGTGCGCGCTCGGTCGAATTGACGCCGGAAGGCGAGGATTTGAGGCCGCGCATCGAGGCGATCCTGAATCAGGCCCGCGAGATCGAGGCGCTGGCCAGGCAGGAGGCTGCGCCGATGCAAGGCAGGTTCAGGCTCGGCATCATTCCAACTGTTGCGCCCTACCTGCTGCCGGACCTGCTGCCCCGGTTGCGGCAACTCTATCCGGGCCTGTCGCTGGAACTGCGTGAGACGGTAACCGATGTCCTGCTGGAGGAGACGGCGCTGGGCAAGCTCGATGCGGCGATTGTCGCAACTCCAGTCGATCAACAGGGCCTGGAGACAGAAATGCTGTTTGAAGACCCGTTCCTGCTCGCAATTTCGGATGCTGAACTGGGTATGACTGCGCCGCCGATTGCGCCGCAAAGTCCGTTGCTCGAACGGCTGATGTTGCTGGAAGAGGGGCACTGCATGCGAGATCAGGCGCTGGCGATCTGTGGTCAGGTCAAGCCGGCGGCAATCGCGAATTTTGGCGCAACCAGCCTGACAACGCTGACACAGATGGTGGCGCACGGCCTGGGTGTGACGCTGGCGCCGCAGATCGCCCGCGATGTGATGGCTTCAATACCAGGCGTCCATCTGGTTCCGTTTGCCGGGCCGCCGCCGAGCCGCACGGTAACCCTGGTCCGCCGCCGGGGAACCGCCCGGCACGCTGAATGCGCCGCCTTGGCCGACGCAATCCGCGACATTGCCGGATCACCCGATGGCCAGCCGCCAGGCGATCTGCGCCCACATGGCGGCTAGCGCAAGAAAGCCTGTTATGAACAGCGGCCGCCGGTGACGGATACGGTTGGTCGTGACGTGCACATATGCGTGGCCGATGCGCGACAACACAAACACCCAGGCAAGCGCAATCATCGCAAGGCCCGCTGAGCCAATGACAAAGGCGATGATGCACGCGGCAAAAAACAGCATCGGCAGTTCGAACTGATTTTCCAGATTGTTGCGCACGAACCGGCTTTGTGGAGGCTCATTCTGGTTTTCACGGAACTGGGACACACTGGCGTCACCGGCCTTGATGGCGGCGATACGCCGGCGCGAGATCAACGCGTAGATCGCATAGGTCAGCGCCACCTGGGCGATCACGGGCCAGAAGATTGCGGTTGGGGTCATGATGTTTCCGAAGGTTGTCTTCCGTCCGGACTGGACTGGAAGGCGGTGAGAAGCAAGTGGGCGGCTGAACGGAACCTCGACCGCCACCTAAGCAGGCAGCACCTGCCTCACGGTATCTCCGGTGCATTCTTCAGCGGCATGTCATCCGCGCGCGGGACGGTCTGGCGCTCGATCATGCGGTGGATGCGCGGCATGCCCGGTCCACGATGCAGGCTTTGCAAGGTGAGGGTGACTTCCGCGTCAGCCTTGGTGCGGCGGTGGTTGTGCCGCAGATATTCGACCCAGGTCGGGAAATGATAGCTTTCAGTCCAGATTTCCGGGTTTTCCAGGTCGCGCAGCAGCAACCATTGTTGCGCGCCATCGCGCAGGCGGATGCGCCGCCGCGCCGTCATCGCCTCAAGGAAAGCCGGAATGTCCTTTTGGTCAATCGTGTAGTCGACCATCAGCATGATCGGCCCGCTTCGCGCCTTGAGGTCGAGCATCAGCGATGGTTCGACAAACTGGTCGAGCGGGTCGAGATCGAGCGTGCCGAAAGCGGGCAGGCGAAGGCGGAAGCCGACCAGCAGGCTGACGAACATGGCGGCCCCGGCGCAAAGCAGGGCGACGCGCACGCCATAAGCGTCGGCCATGGCGCCCCAGATCCAGCTGCCCGCCGCCATGCCGCCAAATACGGCAGTCTGGTAGAGGGCGAGTGCCCTGCCGACCACCCAGCGCGGGGTCGACAGCTGCACAGTGACGTTGAACAGCGACAGCGCCAGAACCCAGCTTGCACCGGCAGGCAGCAGCAGAAGCAGGCTCACCCAAACATTGCTGGTGAAGCTGGTCATTGCCAGTGCCGTGCCAAAAACGAGGCAGGCTATGCGAACGATCCACTCGTTTGACAGGCGCTCGCGCACCCGTCCGTTCATCGCGCCGCCGATGATTGCGCCAATCCCGAAAGCGCCGAGAAGGCCGCCATAGGTCAGGGCGCCGCCGCCGACCATCTGGCTCGCCACCAGTGGCAGCAAGGCGAGGATGGCAACCGCCGACATGCCGAACAGGCAGGCGCGCAGCAGCACCGTGACGAGGTTAGGCGACATCCGGACGTAGCGCAGGCCAGCTGACATGGCGCTGGCGAAGTTCTCGCGCGGCAGACGGCGCTCAGGATAGTTGGGTTGCCAGCGCCACAGCGCCCAGATCAGGGTAATGTAACTGAGTGCGTTGAGCAGGAAAGCCATTGCCGCGCCAGCCGCCGCAACGATGATGCCGCCGATTGCCGGGCCGACAGAGCGCATCATATTGAAACCCATGGCGTTGAGCGTCACCGCTGCCGGCAGGTCGGCCCGCGGGACGATGTCGCCCATCGACGCCTGCCAGGAGGGATTGTGGAGCGCCGTGCCGACGCCGAGCAGGAAGGTGAAGCCGAGCAGCAGCCAGGGCGTAATCCAGCCGAGATAGGCAAAGGCCGCGAGCGCAACCGAAACGATCATCATGCCGATCTGCGCAAACAGCATAATGCGGCGGCGGTCAAGATTGTCAGCGAGCGCGCCCGACGCCAGCGAAAACAGCATGATAGGCAACGTCATCGCGCCTTGGACCAGCGCCACCATTGCGTTCGAATCGGTGATCGTGGTCATCATCCAGCCCGCGCCGACCCCCTGGATCAGGCCGCCCAGATTGGAGACGAGCGCCGCCGCCCAGATGGTGCGGAAGGGACCGTGTCTGAACGGCGCGAAGGTCGAGGCTCGCTGCGGCAACGGCTCTTTCCTGATGCAGAATGATAAAGTGTCGACCCTATAGCACGAGGTGCGGATGCGGCGTCGAGGGCAACGCGCAATTTGGCTGTTCAGTTTGGCATTACGGGAACAAGGATGACCGGCGCAGAATACAGGTTTCGTTTACCAAGTTTCCTTAGGGTAGGTCTTGAACAACCTGTTGTTGCAATGCTGCCCTCGATTGCCGCCCGCTATCAACCTGCTGTGACTGTCATGAAATCGATCGTGACGGCGTTCGAGCAGAATGCCCGCAAGGACGACAGGCCGGCGATGCCTGGCATGCCGACGGTGGAATCGCGGCCACGCGTTCGCGACATGCAGGCTATCAACGACTACTATTTTGGCAGCCACATCAGCCCTAATGAACTGATGATCCGCATGGTCGAGCGCATGGTCGATCATTTGAATGGCAAGCTCGGTATTGGCAGCGATGGCGATCCAGACGCTGTGAAGGCCGGCAATGCCTGGCGCGACGAAGCGCTGGCCGGTGGCACCGACATTGGCGCAGAGGACGATTTCAGGATCCCGAAACCGGGCGAGGACGGCGTCACTTTTCGTCAGGTGGCGCGTATGATCCAGACGCGTTTCAGCGCCGATTTCCTGTCGGAAGACAGGCAGTTGATGAAGGCGCTGGAGGAGATGACAGGTTTCCGGCTCGACGGGATGACCGCAGCCGATTTGCTGGAGGCGTTTGTCGAGCCAGAGGGTGAAACTGCGCTGAAAGTGCGCGAAGTGCTGTCAGAAGGACTGGCGGGTCAAAAAGGAAGCAAGGCTTCGCAGCGGCTGGAGGCGGCAGTAGAAGGTCCGGTCTCGGTCCAGCAGGCCGCCGAGGCCGCTCTGCGCAAGGAAGCGTATGAGGAGACCGACGACGAAACCGCAGCCGAAGACCTGCAGCGGGTGGCCGATGCCCGGACGCAGCAACGGCTTGAGCAGGTGAGTGAGACGCAGGACAAGGTGGCAGAGGCGGTGAACGACGCGGCGAAAGATGGTTCTGACCACCCTGACGCTGCTGCCGAGATCATTCAGGGTCTGGCGGCGCAGGCAGACGCCGAACCGCAGGACGTCAAAGAGAACGATCTGGAAGACATTCTCACAAGCGTTGATGACGGCGAAGGCCTGCCACTTGAAGGCGAAGATATCCAGCCTGGCGAGGCGCTGGATTCCGCCATATCCAATCTCAATTCATCGGACGCCCGTATCAGGGCCTATCTGGAGACCCTGCTGGCCGGCGATGAAGCCGCACAACAGCGGCGGTGGCCGGAACTGGCCTGAGATCAGCCAACGCCCGGATAATTCGGGCTTTCGCGGGTAATCGACACATCATGCGTATGGCTTTCGCGCAGGCCAGCCGTTGAAATGCGGACAAACCGCGCCTTGTCGCGCAATTCAGCAAGATCATGTGCGCCGACATAGCCCATCGCGGCGCGCAGGCCGCCAGTGAGCTGGTGCAACACGCCGCCGACCGGACCCTTGTAGGGCACCTGACCCTCAATGCCTTCTGGCACCAGTTTCAAGGTATCGCGCACTTCAGCCTGGAAATAGCGGTCGGCTGAGCCGCGCGCCATCGCGCCGACCGAACCCATGCCGCGATAGGCTTTGAAGGAGCGGCCCTGATGCAGATAGACTTCGCCGGGGCTTTCTTCGGTGCCGGCCAGGAGCGAGCCGATCATCGCTGCTGACGCACCAGCGGCTAGCGCCTTGGCAAGATCGCCGGAGAACTTGATGCCGCCATCGGCGATGATCGAGATGCCGGCCTTGTCGGCCTCTTCGGCAGCGCCAATGACAGCAGCAAGCTGCGGCACGCCGACGCCCGCCACGATGCGGGTCGTGCAGATCGAGCCCGGGCCGATGCCGACCTTCACCGCGTCTGCGCCGGCGTCGATCAGGGCGCGGGTGCCTTCCGGCGTCGCCACGTTGCCGGCCAGGATTCGCACCGAATTGGAGAGTTTCTTGGCGCGGGTCACCGCGTCGAGCACACGCTGCGAATGGCCGTGCGCCGTGTCGATGACCAGCAGGTCGACGCCAGCTGCAATCAGCCGCTCGGCGCGCTCAAAGCCATCTTCGCCGACGCTTGTTGCGGCGGCAACGCGGAGACGGCCCTGCGCGTCCTTGGCGGCGTTGGGGTTGAGCTGCGTCTTCTCGATGTCCTTGACGGTGATCAGCCCGACGCAATGACCCTTGGCGTCGACGACCAGCAGTTTTTCGATGCGGTGTTTGTGCAGAAGCCGCTTGGCCTCGTCCTGATCGACCTTGTTTTCGCGCACGGTGACGAGGTTTTCCCGCGTCATCAGCTCGTAGACCTTCTGGTCCGGGTCAGAGGCAAAACGAACGTCGCGATTGGTGAGGATGCCGACCAGCCGGCCGCTCTTCTGGCCGCCGCCATTTTCGACGACCGGAATGCCGGAAATGCCATGGGCACGCATCAAGGACAGCGCATCAGCCAGCGTCGCATCCGGGCCGATGGTGACCGGATTGACAACCATGCCGCTTTCAAACTTCTTTACCTGACGGACCTGTTCGGCCTGTTCTTCGGGCGACAGGTTGCGGTGGATGACGCCGATGCCGCCGGCCTGCGCCATGGCGATGGCCAGCCGCGCCTCGGTGACAGTGTCCATCGCCGCCGACAGGATCGGGATGTTGAGCTCAATGTCGCCGGCGATGCGGGTCTTTACCTCGGTCTGGGCCGGCATCACTTCGGAATGGCCGGGCTGCAGCAGCACATCGTCAAAAGTCAGCGCCGTTGCGCCTGTTGCGGTCTCGATGATTTTCGCCATGGCCGGTCCTTGAATAGATTTTGGGCGCTGACGCCCCGCATATGGCTGGGCCGCGCCGACTCGACTGTCCCTTTCAGGATTGGCGGCGGCTGGTAACACGGTTGTGGCAGGTTGGAAAGTGGCGGCCCCACCCTTGTGAAAATCGCAGCCCGGCGGCAATGTCCGGCCAAAGATGCGGGTGACTCAATGAACGATACTTTGCCCTGGTCGGCAGTTTCGGCCGACGCGAGCGGTTTGCCGCCGCAATTGCGACGCGCGGTGGAGAAGTTCAGCTTTACCGGAACGGCGCGTGAATATTTTGGCATCTGGATTGTCAACGTGCTGCTGACCATTCTGACCATCGGAATCTATTCCGCATGGGCCAAGGTGAGGCGGCTGCGCTATTTTTATGGCAACACGTTTCTTGCCGGGTCGAGTTTTGACTATCACGCCCGGCCAAAACAGATCCTGATCGGCCGCATCATCGTGCTGGTGATCCTGGCCGCCTACAACATTATCGCCAACGTTTATCCGCCTGCGGCTCTGGTTCTGTTTGTTCTGTTTGTGGCGGTGCTGCCGTATTTTGTCATGCGAGGTCTCAGGTTCAACAACCGCGTCACCTCCTATCGCAATGTGCGGTTTGATTTTCATGGCGGCTATTGGGGCGCGTTCAAGGCTTATGTCATCGGCACGGCGATTACCTGGATATCGCTCGGCATCTTGGCCCCGATCGCATCGCGCTGGATGTGGACCTATCTGTTCAACAACACGACCTATGGCGGCAGGCCCGTCACCAGCACGCCGGCATTGAAAGCGCTCTATGGCCAGTGGCTGCTGCCGGCGGTGATGGTGCTGGGCGTGGCTGTGCTGTTCGGCCTGTCGCTGTTTGCGGTCTATCCCGCCTTGATGGATCTGGCTGAGGTCGTTGCGGATGCTGATGAAGCGCTCAACGCTATCATCGGCATCCTGACGACGGCGGTCTTCCCGGTGATCCTGCTGTTCATCCTTGCCGGCCTCATCTACAGCGCAGGCGTCCGCAATGTTGCGTTCAACGCGACGCTGATCGATGCTCGGCACCAGCTGATGTCGTCTATCGGGCGCTGGCGATTTGTCTGGATCACCGTTTCCAACTTGCTGGCGACGGTGTTGACGCTGGGTTTGGCTCGCCCGTGGGCGGCGGTGAGGCTGGCCAGATATCTGGCTGACTCGACCGCGCTGGAGGTGGAAGGCTCGCTCGATGGCTACATCAGCCGGGTCGAAGCTTCGGGACCTGCGGTGGCCGCCGAATATCTCGACGTCGAGGGCTTTGACTTTGGCTTCTGATCGCATTGAAGGCGTCTGGTATCCGCCGGGCGCCAGCCAGCGTGAGACAGCGCATCTGCACGCCGACGCGGACGGGTTTCTGTTTGTCGAGACCAGTGAGGGCCAAGCCGTGAACGCGGCCGTCAACAAGGTCGAGATTTCGGATCGTGTCGCCGCCGTGCCGCGGCGTCTGTCATTTCCAGATGGCTCGCTGTTCGAGACACCCGACAATGACGGCGTCGACCGCTTGACCGGGGCGCATGGCAAGGGCTCCGGCTTCATCGCCGGGCTGGAGCAGTTCCGCCCGCGCCTGTTCGTGTTCGCCGCCGTTGCAATTGCGCTCTGCTACGCCATCTACCGCTTCGCGGTGCCGGTTCTGGTCGAGGTGGCAGTGGCGGTGACGCCGCCGGCTGTGCCCTCTGTCATTGGCAAGTCTGCGCTGGCGTCGCTCGATCAGGCGCTGCTGTCGCCAAGCGAATTGCCGGCTGAAAAGCAGGCGAAGATCACCAAAGAGTTCGAGGCGCTCGCCGCCCACAGCCCGCAAGGTGCAGAGGCTTACACGCTGAATTTCAGGAAGGGCGGCTCGATTGGCCCCAACGCATTTGCGCTGCCAGACGGCAGTCTGGTGCTGACGGACGAACTGGTGGAACTGGCGGCCAATGATGAGGCGGTGCTGGGCGTGTTGGGCCACGAGATCGCCCATGTCGAGGGCAAGCACACGCTGCGTCAGCTTTATCGCGCTGCTGGTGTCGCGGCCCTCATCATGCTGATCGGCGGCGACATCGGCTCCGCAGGCGAGGACATTCTGGTTCAGGGATCGGCGCTGGCGGCAATGTCCTATTCGCGCAACCAGGAAACTGCGTCTGACCGGCGCAGCGTCGAACTGATGCTGGCGGCCGGGCGCGACCCGCTGGCCATCATCGTCTTTTTCGAGAAACTGAACGAAAATTATGGCGATATGGGCCTTCCAAGCATGCTCTCGACCCACCCAGAGACCGAGGGGCGAATGCAGGCCGTCAGGACCTATGCCGGGGAGTTGAAGGCGAAGGCGAACTGAAACCTGTCTACAGGTCGAGCTGATAGCTCGCCGGCACAAAGCGGAAGCCCGTATCCAGCGGCTCGACATAGCCGAGAGACGGCGACGGCATGTGGTAGCCAATGAAGGGGATACGGTCAGCGGCGATCATGCCGAAAACGGATTTGCGCGTGGCGGCTGCGGCATCCTTGTCCATGTCGTATGCGACATGCCAGTCGGGCCGCTGCAGCGAGGCGACATAGTGGTTGGCCGTATCTGCGGTCAGCGCCAGCGTCTTGCCGCCGGACTCCACCATGTAGATCATGTGGCCCGGCGTGTGGCCGAAAGCGGCCTTGCCGGTGATGCCGGGAACAACTGCGCCATTGTCGCCGATGAAACTCATTTTCTCCGCCAGCGGCTTCACCTTGGCGTCGACATTCTTGGCGTTGTTTTCGGTCGGGCCCGACATGCGTTCCGGGGCCGTCCAGAAATCATATTCCGCCTGTCCGGTGACATAGCGCGCATTGGGGTAGGCGGGCGCGCCGCCTTCCATCACGCCGCCAATGTGGTCGCCGTGGAAATGGGTCAGCACGACAACTGTCACGTCATCCGGCTTGAAGCCTGCAGCGATCAGTTGCGCCCGCGACTGGCCAAGCCCGCCCTGACGCGCGCCTTCGCCAAGTCCGGTGTCGAACAGAACGAGGTCCAAACCTGTCTTGACCAATGTAGGGGCAAAGCTGTTCACAAACTTGTCTGACGGCAGGAAATTCGCCTCGAGCAATTTGGCGACATCTTCGGCGCTCTGGTTTGCGCCAAAGATCGGGTGCGGCCCGTCGCCGGCGCGGCCGCCATCGCGCAAGGTGACGATCTCCATGTCGCCGAACTTGAATGTGCGGTGACCCGGTATCGCGCTGTCTGGCGTAGCGTCCTGACCATAGGCCGCCCGGACCAATATCTGAGGCGTTGCGAGCGCGGCTGCGCCAAGCGCAGTCGCCTTGAACAGATTTCGGCGGCTAATCGATGTCATGGTCTGCTCCTTGTGGTCCTCCAACACATGGTCGCATCATTCCAGCCGGCAACCCGCCTCAACAAAGCGTGATGGCGCGGCCATAGGTGCCGCTTCCGCGCTTATGGGCATCCATCGCCAGCAGCGCTCTCAGCACTGCAGGATTGGTCATCTGATCCTCTCTCGGTAATATGATATGGCAAGGTTGCGCGTGCCCGCAGCACGGTCTTCTTTCCAAAGATTGGTCGCAGGGTCTGGCGATAGCGCAAGGAAAGTGAGCTTCAGGCTCAGATCGCGATTGATGGGCTCACTGCTGGTCGCAACCATTATTCTTGCCAGTTCATAGCCATCGCCAAAGGTCGCGGATAAGTTTGCCGGATCGACCACCCTTGCACTTGCCCTGTCCAGAGGGTTTTCGAGCGTCGCCATGAGCGGCAGAATGTCGAGGGGAATATCGGTGGGCCCTGCTTTCCGCGCACGTTCGATTGCGCCCGGCATTCCGGTGAGCGTCGCTTCACGGGAGCCGCGAAACCACGGAAGATTGAATACATAGACCGGCAATAGGCCAGCGGACGTGGCCTTGCTGCTCCTCGATCCTTCAGAGCGCAGCGTCAACACAAGGTTCTTGCCGCGCCCCAGATCGACAAACACCGCCTCACCCTCAAACGAAGCGTCAAACAAATTGCCAAGGTCGTAACCGGAGACGCGATACTCCGCGTCCATGACCGACGAGCCGGACTTCAGGCCGTCAGGCGTCTGCACCTCGACGGTCACCTTGTAGCGGAACGGAAAACTGGGCGTGTAGTAGACAAATTCAAACAATACCAATGGCGCGAGGATGAGCGCAATCACAGCGGTGAAGATGCCGATATTGTAGCGAAACGGCCTTTTCGGTTCCTTGCGCACATATTGATAGGTCAGCCACGGAATGCCGATCAGAAGAGCCAGGATGATCAACAGGCTCGTGACGATATATCTGAGTAGTATGAACAGATCCAACATCTAGCTTACAGAATCAATCAGCATGCAGACTCTCAACCCTCGACTTTTGCAGCAGCATGCATTGCAATCCTGAATTGTAGGTAAGCGGCGCCCGTAAGCTACCCGCCCAGATGTAGGCATCCATCGCCAGCAGCGCTCTCAGCACTGTTGGATCGGTCATCTGGTCCTTCGCCGATAGTAAGATGTGGGTAGCTCATAGGTGCGATAGGAACTGTAGTGTGGTCTGACGTTGACGCTTGGCTGCGGCCAGGGCTCAAGGAATGTGAGCTTCAGGCTCAGATCGCGATTGATGGGCTCACTGCTGGTCGCAACCGTAATTCTTGCCAGTTCATAGCCATCGCCAAAGGTCGCGGATAAGTTTGCCGGATCGACCACCCTTGCACTTGCCCTGTCCAGAGGGTTTTCGAGCGTCGCCATGAGCGGCAGAATGTCGAGGGGAATATCGGTGGGCCCTGCTTTCCGCGCACGTTCGATTGCGCCCGGCATTCCGGTGAGCGTCGCTTCGCGGGAGCCGCGAAACCACGGAAGATCGAATACATAGACCGGCAGCAAAGAAGCGGACGTGGCGTTGCTGCTCTTCGATCCTTCAGAGCGCAGCGTCAACACAAGGTTCTTGCCGCGCCCCAGATCGACAAACACCGCCTCACCCTCAAACGTGGAGGTAAACAATGCAGAGGAGAGATAGTACCCAATGAAGGCAAGGCCGTAGTTCGCCTCCATGACCGACGAGCCGGACTTCAGGCCATCAGGTGTCTGCACTTCGACGGTCACCTTGTAGCGGAACGGCCAGGACGGGAAATAATGGTTGATGGTGACCCAGGCAGCCCCAACCAGAACCGAAATCGCGATCAATATCCGAACAAACCACCGCATCTAGCTTACAGAATCAATCAGCATGCAGACTCTCAACCCTCGACTTTTGCAGCAGCATGCATTGCAATCCTGAATTGTAGGCAAGCGGCGCCCGTAAGCTACCCGCCTCATCAAAGCGTGATGGTCCGCCATGCGCAGCTCTGGCCCAATCGCGAGGGGCGCTCAAACCGGGACAGATTGAAGCCGGAATGCTAATGCCGGATCATGCCGGACCCATCCGCCACGCGAACGCCCGCAAAGGGCGCATTTTCTGACCGCCTGATCCCGATGATCCTCGCCATCGCGCTGTTCATGGAGCAGATGGATTCGACGGTGATCTCAACCTCGCTGCCGGCGATTGCAACTGACATTGGCACCAACCCGATTGCGCTGAAACTGGCGCTGACCGCCTATCTCGTGTCGCTGGCGATTTTCATCCCGATTTCCGGCTGGATGGCGACGCGTTTTGGGCCGCGCCGCGTCTTTGCGGCCGCCATTGGCGTCTTTGTCATCGGTTCTGTGATGTGTGCGATGAGCTGGTCGCTCGGCAGCTTTGTCGTCTCGCGTTTTCTGCAGGGCATGGGTGGAGCGATGATGACGCCGGTGGCGCGGCTGCTGCTGGTGCGCGCGACGCCGAAATCCGAACTCGTGTCGGCGATGGCCTGGCTGACAATCCCCGCGCTGATAGGCCCGATGCTCGGGCCTCCGGTTGGCGGGTTCATCACAACCTATTTTTCCTGGCACTGGATCTTTCTGATCAATGTGCCGATTGGCGTGATCGGCGTCTGGCTTGCGTTGACCCGGCTGCCAGACCTGCCGCCCGATGATCCCGGTAAGCTCGACCGCACCGGTTTTGTGCTGACGTCGCTGGCAGCTGCCGGCATTGTTTTCGGCCTTTCGGTGATCAGCCTGCCGGCGCTGCCGCCGGTCGTCGGTGTGGTGACGACCATCGCCGGGTTCGTCTTTGCATTGCTGTATCTGCGGCATGCGCGGCGCACCGAAAAGCCGGTGCTTGATTTCAGCTTGCTGAGGAATGCGGCGTTCCGGGCTTCGGTATTGGGCGGGTCGCTGTTTCGCGTTGGATCCGGCGCTCTGCCATTCCTGCTGCCGCTGATGTTTCAGCTCGGTTTTGGCATGAATCCGTTTCAGTCCGGCCTGCTGACATTTGTGTCGGCGGCCGGTGCGCTGGCAATGAAGTTCATGGTGCCGGCGACACTGCGCATTGCTGGCTTCCGCAATGTCATGATCGTCTCGGCGCTGATTGCATCGGCCTTTATCGCCGTGGCTGCTGCCTTCACGCCGGAGACGCCGGTTCCGGTCATTCTGGCTGTTCTGTTTTCGGCAGGATTGATGCGCTCGCTTTTCTTTACCGGCGTCAATTCGCTGGTCTTTGCAGAACTTGATGAAAAACAGATTGCGCCCGCAACGGCGCTCGCCGCCGCGACGCAGCAGCTGTCGATTGCACTGGGCGTGGCGATTGCCGGCGGCATCCTCGAACTGTTCGCAATCTTGACCGGCCAGACGCTAGGCCTCGCCTCATTCTCCTGGGCGTTCCTGATCGTCGCGGCGATCAGCGCCTCAGCCGCGCTGCCCTTCATCTGGCTGCACCCGGACGCCGGCAACGCCGTGTCAGGCAAGGCCCCTGTCGCGCGCGGCACAAGCCCGATCCAGCAGGCGGGGCAGGGCAGTCAGGCGGAGGGTGGCGGACTTTCAGGCCCTGCGTCCAACTCGTCCTTGCGTCCCTTAAAATCCTTGGCAAGCAGGAACAATTCGACCGACTCGCCACGTGACGCTGGTGGTTTGACATGGTGCACCGAGCGGAAATGCCGTTTCAGGTTTGCCAGCAGCTCGTTTTCCGCCCCGCCCTGAAAGGTCTTTGCCAGAAAATGCCCGCCGGGCTTTAACACCGACAGGGCAAAATCGGCGGCAACCTCGCCCAGATGCGCCGTGCGGATATGGTCGGTGCGCCGGTGACCGGTCGTTGGCGCCGCCATGTCGGACAACACGACATCGGGCATGCCGCCCAGCGCCTCGATCAGCTGGGCCGGGGCGTCCTCGTCGAGAAAATCCTTCTTCAGGATGGTCACGCCGGGGATCGGATCAACGTCGAGATAGTCTATCGCTGCGATCAGAGGCTTGGCGTCTGACGAGCCGAGTTTTCGGGCCGCATACTGGCTCCAGCCGCCGGGCGCAGCGCCAAGATCGACGATCAGCATGCCTGGCTTCAGGATCTTGTAGCGCTCGTCGATCTCCATCAGCTTGTAGACGGCGCGCGACCGATAACCTTCGGCCTTGGAGCGTTGCACATAGGGGTCGTTCATGTGGCGCTCGAGCCAGCGGCGCGACGATTCCTTCAGGCCGCTCTTCTTTTTGATCTTGGTGCGCAATACGCGCGACGCGCCGCCGCCATCGCCCTTTTTCATCGCCATGGTCTGCGCCCCCGACGCCAGGCGCCGTCCGACGCCATCAATTCCGTCAATATGCCTTCCCGAAGCCCCCGGTCTGCGACGCGCAGCCGCTGCGACGGCCATTGCCGCCGGATCGCCTCCAGAATGGCGCAGCCCGCCAGCACCAGATCGGCGCGGTCCGCCCCGATGCAGGGATTGGCGACGCGGGCCGCAAAATCCCAGCCGAGCAGCATGTTGGACATGGCGTCGACATCGCCGCTCGACATCCACAAACCGTCGACACGGCGGCGCTCGTATTTTTCCAAGCCCAGCGACACGCCGGCCAAGGTTGTCACTGTGCCCGATGTGCCAAGCAGATGAAACTCTGCGCCTGACGCGAGCTCTCCCAATTTGCCGCGGCCTTCAAAGCGGCCGAGCATGCCGGTGACGTCGCCAACCATCGCTTCATAGCTCTCGGGTGTGACGTCGCGCCCGCCGAACCGCTCCGCCAGCGACACAACGCCGACCGGCAGCGATGTCCACGCGACGATGTGATTGGCAAGCCGGGGCGTGCGCTTGGCTGACAGGTCGATCAGCGCAATTTCTGACGAGCCGCCGCCAATGTCGAACAGCACAACGGCTTGCACGTCCTGCTCGATCAGGGAGCCGCATCCAGACACCGCCAGCCGCGCTTCTGTCTCGCGATTGATGATCTCAAGCTGGAGCCCGGTTTCGCTGGCGACACGGGCGAGAAACTCTTCGCCGTTGGCTGCCGAACGGCAGGCTTCTGTGGCGATCAGGCGGCGGCCGCGCACCTGGCGGCCGGCGAGTTTGCCAGCGCATACTTTCAGCGCCTCGACAGCCCGGTCCATCGCGGCGTCAGCCAGCCGGCCGGACGCTGTCAGCCCCTCGCCAAGCCGCACGATACGCGAAAACGCGTCGACGACGCGGAACTGGCCCGGCCGGGTGGGGGAGGCGACAAGCAGCCGGCAATTATTGGTGCCCAGATCAAGCGCCGCATAAAGCGGCGATTGCGCCCGCCAGGACGGATGCCCACCGTAATGAGGCTTTGAGCCGCCATGGGCGTGGTGTGGGGCAGGTGGCGAATGGTCTGTCAGCTGCTTGGTTTGGTCCTTGCCCGCGTCGGCGTGTCCACCGGCGGGATGTGCGCCTTGCGCCGCACGATGCGGTTGGCCCGGCTTGCCGCCAGCCTGCCGCACGCCATCGGCGGCGGCATCGCCATCTGGCCCCGCTTGCGGGCTCTGAGATGCCGCCGGCGTATCATTGCCTTTGGTCTGCCGGCCGCTGCCTGTCTGACCTGTCTGCGCATCATCGCGGGCAAACACCTTGCGCCCGCGCTTGCGTTTGCGCCGTTTCCGGCCTGCTTTCGGTTGCACCGATGCGTCGGCCTTCAGGAGATGCGGGCGGGGCAGTTTGGTCGGGGAATTCCGGTCGGAATCCGCCTGTTTCCCCGCTGCCCCTGATGCGGCGGGCTCTTGACCGCCGTCTGGGCTGTCCACTTGTATGTCCTTCCACGCCGCGCGAACCCAAAGGACGCTGCAGGCGCATGATCTAGAGTTGGGCACAACGTAACAGGCGTGGCGGCGTTCACCAAGGGCCGAGTTTGTCGATTGTCCCTGATGGGTCAGCTGGAGCGCCAGAAGGGCGATTGCCTGCAGCTGCGACCAAAACAACCAATTTGCCGTGCGATCATTGCTTGACTGCTGACTGATCTCATATAAAAGGCGCGTTTATCGGTCCGCGCTCACATGCAGCGGTCGGCCCTGCTGGGGAATAGGTTAACGGTAGACCCACGGACTCTGACTCCGTTAGTCCTGGTTCGAATCCAGGTTCCCCAGCCAATCCGCTTCCGCAAATTATTGAAATTGCTAGGTTTTTCGCCTTTCAGCGCGCACTGAAAATGCGCCTCGATTCGGTCATTTGCCACTGATGCCCACAACTGATGTCCATCCGCCCCGGGCCGACCGAGCACAGGCGGATGGGACTGCGAAGGCATCAAATCGAGAATCTGGTCCGAAGAGGACCGATCTTTTACTGGCGCGCGCGTGTTCCAGTCAGCTTTAGAGCTGTGTCGTCGAACGCCAGACTTTCATTGAGCCTTAGGTTGTCGGATCGTAGAACGGCTTCGGTGGTGGCGCGTCGGCTGAACGCGGTGCTGCTTGAATTGGAGCTGGTGCCGACCGCGAGAATGGCGACAAAGGAACAACTAGCGAAGATTTTCGCCCTCGAAGCAGAGGCCATGCGCGCGGAGATCGCGGCGCTGGATCTAGCGGCCAAGCGGACTGGTACTCTGCGTGACACCAAGCATCGCGAGGCCGACCGTCAAGTTGGGTGGGCATACCGCCTGTTGCACACGTTCGGTCCACGCGAAGAGGTCTCATTTGTCGAAGGAAGCGAGACCCGAGAAGCGCTGATCGAAGCAGGTGCGCAGCCTGACGATCTACCTTTCATCGAAGCGACCTATCGAGCCGAAAGCGAAATCACGTCTTCGGACCGGGAAGGCGCGACGCGCAGTCCGCTTCTGCGCGACGTTCTCCACCGTATGGCGCAGGTCGGGCTTGGCGACACACCGCTCGACAGGGATGCAGCGATCGAACAAATTTTTCGCGCGCGTGCGGGCACTTTGCTCGACTCGGCGGATGATCCCAGAAAACCCAAACTGGCTAAGAACAGTCACACGGAGCCCCTGCCGGTAGAAGCCGGTCCCGGGAAGCCGTCACCGCGCCCAACCATCTTGTGGCATGAAGAACACGCAAACGCTTCGCCGCCGCCTACGTCGACGGTCGGGGTGGAGCAAGAGCCTACCAGGGCCGCCGACACTTCGCCCACCAAGCCAACTGTCGTTGAAAACATAGCACCCAAATCAAAGACCGCGCGGAAGAATTTGCCGCTTTCTGAATTTGACCAGCAGCTGGAGAATCTGATCGCAAACCGCCATGATGAGTGGGAGGACGACACCGCTTCCGACGTCCGAGTTCTCGTTCACATTTTCCGTGGCATCCTCGAGGAACACGACGTTCAACATTCGGGCGAGATAACGCAGGAGCATGTCGCCGCGCTGCGTCAGCATTTCAACCATATCCTGCCAAACTACGGTAGAAGCCCTCGGCTGCGCGCACTATCGCCGCGCGCGTTGCGTGAAGAAAGTGTGCGCCGGGCCGAGGAAGCGGAGGAAAAGGGGCAGCCAATCAGGCTCGGCCTGAAGGCAGCAACCATCCGTCGGCACCTCGGCAATCTTGATCATTTTCTCAAGCATCTGCGCGCGTCACACTTCGCCGTTCCAGAATGGACTTTCGAGGGCTTGCGTCCGAGAAAGCCGCCAAGGGGAGAGGTGAGACTTCAGCAGGTGAAACCTGGGCCGCAAGAAATCCGGCCGCTTTTCGACATCCCGTTCTTTACCGGACGGAGGAGCGCCGAAGAGCCCGAGATCGCTGGAAAACTGGTCTTTCATTCCGCCAACTATTTCCTGCCGATGCTCTACACATACCTCGGCTCGCGCCGAAACGAGTTTGCCGGGCTAATGGTCGACGAGATCGTCGAGACAGACGGACACTGGGCGATCCAGATCAAGGCGAATGAAGTTCGACGCATCAAAAATGCACAGTCAAATCGGCTTCTGCCGGTGCCAGACGAATTGCTGCGGCTGAATTTCATCCCCTATGTCGAACGCCTCAAGTCGCTCGGCCATAAGATGCTGTTTCCAGAACTTTTCTCGCCATTCCTGGCAAAAAATGACCCTGGAGATCGCTTCTACAAAGACTTTGTCCCTGTTGCTGAGAAATGCCTGCCCGGTGGGCTATGGGAGCGACCGATCCACGCGCTGCGGCACGGTTTTGCCGATACGTTGAAACAGTCAGGCGTCTCCGACGGCGTCATCGAAGACTTGTCGGGTCGACTTGGAGATTCAGAGACCGCAACCCGCTACACGAATCCCGCAGGTCTGAAACTGCTCAGACAGATTGTCTCAAGTTACCCGATCATCACGGATCATCTGGAGCCGCGGGAAATCAGGCTCTTGCCTTGGGTGGAAAAAATGCAACCGCCGCCGTGGGCAGGAAAGAAGAGCGGCGACCGTTTCGGCGCCAAACGCGGCAGACGACCGAAGAAGAAATCGTAGTCGAAGCGATCACCGACAGCTGAAACTGCTTCCTCGGCGTTCAGGCTCGGCGACGCAGCTCGAGCCTCTAGGACTAAACAATATTCACTCATCGAGACCGCGAGATCAGAACAATTGGCGTCTGTTGAATGCGGCCACGCATTTCGAGACGAACTGCTTCAGGCAACGTATTAGGCCACTTCAATAAAATTGCGCCTATGTGCGTATGATCTTGTTCATCGTGCCAACCGATGTGGTTGATGTCCTTATTGCCTGCTGCGATCGGAGGGCATAGAACGCCGGTCCTCGCTGCCGGGATGGTCCCAGCAGCCTGCCACGGAGGCAGCGCCATGAACGCCAACACGCGAATAGCCCGTATAGCTCGGTAGCCCCTCCGTCGTCGCCCGACGGTTCGGGCTCCCTAGATCTGATCGTTGAATGCAACCTCTTCTGGGTGTGCGTTTGTTCGCGATCTGCTCCGCCTTTTGAACGTCGTTCGAAGGGATGATCTGAGCTGCGGTTTCGACCGCCTGGGAGGGAATTTCCACCATGTATCCACTTGCCGGTTCTGCTCGTGGCGAGCAGCACCGTCCCTCGATGTCGTGCCGTTGTTTGATGCTGGTCAGCCTGTCTGTCGCAGTTGGGGTTACCTGTCCTGCTCCTCATGTCGGTGCCGGGGACGGTGGCTGTAGTCAGTGGCCGAAGGCCTGCGCTGTTCGCGATCGAATAGGCGTGACGGGCAAAGCAAGACTGCCGTCCGCAGGGGTGGGCGGCGAACACATTGATCAAGCCACTTGAAAGGATCAAATGATGGCTAGTCCAATGAATATGAATGAATTTGAAGGTGCAGCCGACGTTGCACTCACCAAGCGGACCAAGTCCAGCGCTAAGCCAAAGGTCAAGACAGCCACCGCTAAGTCGGATGTGGTGGCGGTGAGTGCCGAGGCGAAGGTTGCGGCGTCTGTTGATGCTGTAGCAAGCGCCATGGAGAAGGTGGGGCCAGCAACGCCGAGTCGCAGCACAAACCTCAAAGCGACCGCCTACGGCGAGGCGATTGCGATGTCGGTTGACTACTCGGCTCTCGGGCTCTCGGATGAGGCCATTGAAGCTGTTGAACAACTGCGCCTTGAATTCGGCGAACTTGGGCGCCGCTCTACGGACCATGTCTTCGAATGCGGTCGGGTCATGGACGCAGTCCACCGGATCGCGCCAGATCAGAAGTCCTTTGGCAAACTCGTCAAGGATGCTTTCGGCATGTCGCGCACAGGGGCGGAGAATCTTGCCCGTGTACATCGCAATCTCATGGGTTACCGCCAGCGCCTGGTAAGAATCGGGCTGCCTGCAAGCTCGCTTTATGTGCTCGCCACCGCCGAACCCGACAAAGTCGAAGAGATTGTCGCAAGTGTCGAAAGCGGTGAGCGGCCTTCTGTCAAAGCGATCAAGGCGTTGCTTGCGACGGATGATACGAAACCGGGCATCACCGCAGATGATGGAGGCCCGGCCGGGCTCAAAGCGAGGATCGCGGAAAAGACCTCCGTTGGCGTCGAAGAGGTCATGAACGATGCCGAGGCGTTATTCACGAAGGTTCTGATCCTGATCGAGGAACATCGCCAAGGCAAACGCCTGGTCGTCAAAGTCATCCGACCGTCTCTGATCCATCCAACACGACTGTTGCGGGAACGGCTGAAGTGGCTGACCTATTTGGCAGTCCCTGCGCCCGAAGGTTTTGGCGAAGGCGCCATTCACCATCATCCGCCGTCCGAAAGCCAGAAGTGGCGGGGCCTGCTTGCAATGCTTGAGGACCTCGGCGGCTATGAGAGCTGGCCAAGTGCCAATGACGTTGGCTCTTGGCTCGCGGAAACTGTCGCGCCACAACTCGAGTGGCTTTTGGGTGAACGCGCCAAGCGAAGTCATGCGGTCATCCAAAAGATGACAGCGGCAGTGGAGGCCGAACAGGCCAAGGCTGAAGCGCTCAAGCAACGGGCCAAGTCTGATGCCAAGAAGGCTCGGGAGAAGGCGCGTGCCCACGGCAAGCGCGACCGGGCGAAGGCGGACAGGCATGCCAAGCGTGAGACGAAAACTGTCGAGCCAGCTTCAAGAATGAATACTGTCTTTGAAGATATCACTGGCGCCAACGCCTAGGCATTGATTGATCAGACTCGGGGCTTAGTCAATCGACTTCGTCACCAAGAACGGCTCCGTGCGCTGCGCGGAGCCGTCTGCATTTTGGAGTAGCGGCCAATCGCCAAAACTCGAGGAAATTGAACCCTTATCGATGTGCAGTCCGGTCTCGTCGTTAACCAAACGATCGCCAAGTTTGATCGCAGTTCATTTTGAGGGCTCAGATCCCGTGCGGATCCTGCCAGGGTGCGCTTGTCGTCAGGATTGTCCCGGCGCAATACGGCCTCCGCCGATGTTCTAGCATCGACGAAGGCCTGACCCAAAACCTTGGTTGGAAGGCGTTAGGCTATGAAGACTGTTACTCGAACTACCCGCTCGAACGAAATCTATGATTTGGAGATCCCCCAGCTTGATGCTGGCAGGGAGCGCTCCAGTCAAAGCGAGGATGTCACGCTCGAACTGGCCGATCTGTCAGCAGGACAACTGTCGGCGGTCGCGGCATTGATGTTCGCATTGGACGCCGCAGAAATCAGAGCGCGTGCGGTGGAGCGGAAGCTTGCTCGACATGCAACACTTTGCATCTGCCAAGTTGCCGAGGCGACAGCCGAGGTTCCCTGCGTGACCGAAACATTCAGGGCGGCGGCTTAAGCCAGCTGACCCTCGTCGGTCATTCCCGCATCCAGAAAATCGGAGAATTCTTGATGGCTTCGTTCTACACCGCCGGCAAGCGGTCGACCTCTGACGTCCGTAGGTCGGCCACCGCCCGTGCACCAATCAACGGAAACAGTACGGTGCGCCGCAAAAAAAAGATTGGCGACGAGAAAATCGTGATGCCCGACCGCGCCGCCGATTTTGAAGTGCTGATTGACCGCGCTATCACATTGGTCCGTGCAGCCGGCGATCGGCCAGATCTTGTATTCGGACCGTTCGCTGAACTCAATTCGATCGTCCGTGCTGTCGCATACCACGAGGGGAGATTACTTGAGTGGGGTCTGGCAAGGCTTGCCGCCGAAAACCCGAGCCTCGTGTTGCTGCCACCTTCGACGTCCCTGCCGCGGTCGAACTTCTCAAACGAAATCAATGGGAAGGCCTGGAAGGTCTGCGACTGCGGTCGGAGGTCCACTATCGAACGACCTATGCGCCCGATCTATTCATTGTAGACAGGGATCGACACAGCGCCTTGATCCTCGACATCAAGCGCTCTCTCGCGTCCTACTCCGAGCCACGCCTGAGTGCCTTGCGCCGCAAAATGATGGCAGCTGCGCTCACAGCTGGTGATTGGCTTCACACGGAGGGACGGGTCGCGGGTGTGTCTCGTGTCAATATCGCGATCGTCGATGGTTCCAGCGAACGAAGTGACAGCGCCGACGGCATTTTTGCGCTCGATGAGATCGGCGAATTGATCGGCGTTCCCGATGCAGGAGAGGCAATGGGAACCCTTCGGGCAAACTTTGCCCGAAGGGTACAGTCAGAAATTGAAGCATCGTGTTGGCGGGCTATTGGCTGTGACGATCAGAGCCCCGAACCGCCTGCTGTCGAAGACGGTGAAGACGTCGATCGGGATCAAACCGGTGACGATGAATTCGACGATCGCAGTGACGAAGATCATCGAACGTCGATTGTTGATCGTGCGCGTCGCAGCATGGGGAGTCGATCTTCGCAGAACAATGAGCGCAGGCCGATCAGGGTTGGATTTGCGCGCGGCGGAAGTCCCTGATCCGGCTGTTTCGGCCAGCGACTGAACCGAACAACTCGACATTCTAATCCGTTAACAGCGCGTCCTGTCGCGCCACGGGAAACTATTGCCATGAAACACAATCACCCATCGACACCCGCATGCTCGTCAGCAGATCCGAACGTGCAAGCTGCGAGGCAGGCAAAGTTTGACTCAGCAGATATTGATGCGGCCGAAAAGACTGCGCTCGCTCAGGCTCTGTCTGACAGTCCGATCTTTGCCTTGCTCGACACTGCTGGTCACACTTCGTCCTGCATCAAACGCATTCGATCGGGCCACAGCCTCGGCTGCTCCTGCAAAAATTTGCCACAGCCGCTGGATGATGCTGCGACCATCATCGGTCTTGCGATCCGTTTTGCTCAGATGGGGTGGGCGCGGCAAATCCCGATTCCAAGTGGCATCGTGACCGGGCTTGCAAGTCAGGTTGATGCGGGAAATGCGGCTGCAATTCTTGTCTGGCAATGGCTGGCACGGCGAGGGCAGGTGCTGGTCAGGTCTGACGTGCGGCCAGCCTTGCATGTTGTCAAGGAGCGCACTTGATGCGGAAATCCATCGATCGATCTTCTGCAACCACACGCCTGGCCAGTCATTGGCTCTGGCGGCTGCGTCGCGAGGCGGAACGTGCCGCGATCCTGCAGGCGGTGGAGCTGGAAATCCTTGATCGGGTTGAAAGCCCGTCGGGCATCGAAACCTTCCGTGTCACAGACGCGGTCATGGAGCGGTCGATCGACGATTTGCGTCGTTTGCTTGAGCGCGCACCTGGCCCCTCATCGCGAACGGGCACCCCGGAAACGAAGTTTGCCAGCAGCTTGGATGAGGGTGATCGTTCGAGGGGAAATGTCTGGTTCGTCGAGGACGATGAGGACTTCGAACCGTCTCGGAAATCCAGCTCCAGTCCAGCGCGTGCAAGGCCGATTGGCGAAGGCTCGGTGAGCGTGTCCAACAAAAGCGCCGCAGTTCGATCGCTTAATGAAGCGGTCCAGCTGGTGCTGGAGGATCGCGCTGAAGCGGCAATTACGGGCGACGCTGCAGGTGCGTCGTCCGAAAGCTTTGCTGCTGACGACCACACCTCGGACGACAATGACCAATTTCCGAAAGTCGAGCGGGTGAGCAGACATGCCAGACAGGTCTCTAGCGGCCTCGATCGCGATGAGGTGCTGCAGTTGGTTCGCAGCTATGCCGCCGCGCCATCTGCAGCTTCCGTCGCCACGTTCTTGATGCTGGCGGAGGCGGTTGAACGGACGGGACACGGTCTCAGCGACGTGCTGGCCATCCTTCGGCGGCCAAAGCCGGTAATCGCCATTGTCGGGACTACAAGTGGCTTCGCCGAAGCCCTGCGCGACCTGATCAGGCACGGAAGAATCCTGCCTGGCAAAACGCGGCTGATTGATGGGTATGACCTCCGCTCGCCGAGGGATCTACATAGGCCGAGCACGTCCGAGCGGAACGTTGTCTGCTTTGCGGATCGCGATCTGGATGACGGCAATGCACTGGTGGAACGGCAAATCGGCCACGCTGTGCAAAGCGACTATCCAATCTTGTTGACATCGGACGATGCAGAGCGGCTGCCACAAACTTTGCTGGAAGCTGCGGACCTGAGACTGGTCTGCGGTCCGATCACTCCCGGCATCATCATTGAGACGATGAAGTTCGCGTTGAAGATCGCCGCCATCCAACTCGACGACCCGCAGCACAAGCCTCGTTCGACAGTCTCGCCTGCTGATGCTGAAGACCGAGAAGAGTTGGCATCGAGATCGACGCAGAATACAAAAATCGAACTCGAGGATGAAACCGCAGACCGGTTGTTCGAAGGCTGCGAGGCGTTGGCGCTTGCCGACTTGGCACTTGGCATCCGGGCAGGCATGACACCCGAACGTTGCATCGATGTGCTTCGCTCTCTGATCGCACGACGCCAGACGGACCAGGACGGCGAGGCGAGAAAGTCTCGAAAGAAGCTGTCAAACCTCAAAACAACTGGTTCGACAAAAGACCGGTCGCAGCGAAACAGGATTGGCAGCGGCAGCGTTTTGATTGAACCGCAGGTGCCAGCCGGGGCAGGGGGCGGCAAACCACTCCTCAAAGTCGAAACTCTGACGGGATATGGCGAAGCGAGCGATTGGGCGCTTGCCCTGAAAGATGATCTGACCCTGTGGAAGGCTGGCACGTTGCCATGGTCAGACATGAGCACGCGCTTACTGTTGGCCGGGCCTCCGGGGACTGGCAAAACGACTTTTGCCCGGGCGCTGGGCAATTCGCTAGGGCTCCCTGTCTACGCCACCTCAGTCAGCACTTGGCTCGAACCGTCGCACCTCGGCGACGTGCTGGCGCGCATGGCGGCGGCTTTTGATGAGGCGCAGGCTGCCGCGCCGTGTGTACTTTTTGTCGACGAAATCGACGGCATCGGCCGCCGACGAGGTAGTGGTCGTGGCGATCACGATGATTATTGGAATGCGGTCGTAAATCGCATGCTTGAATTGACGGACGGCGCCATCAAGACAGATGGGGTGCTCCTCGTTGGGGCCACAAACAATCCACACGCCATTGATCCGGCGCTTTTGCGGTCCGGCCGACTCGAAAAGCGCATCGATATTCCATTGCCTGACGTCGATGCTCTGGTCGGCATCTTTCGCCACCATCTCGGTGAAGACATCGATACGGTCCTTAGCGACGTGTCGAGCCCGGCAGATGAAGGACACAACCCAATTGATGACGTCGCATCGAGGGAACAGCTTGACGTGCCTGATCGCGATCCGGTCGAACCAGAGTCCGGATGCACGACCCACGCCCTGACCAGTGACCGGTGGCAGCGACTTCGACTGGCGCGATGGCTATCGAACATCATCGTCCGTCTGCGTCGGCTCCTGTTACGACAAACATTCAATGTGAGTCGATCAGAGGCTGAAACGAACGCCAGCTTGGCTGATCGAGATGATGATCACGGCGCAGGGGAGAGGTCTCATGAAATGCGCTGAGCCCCGGCCTGAGAATGAAGTCCGGTCGCTGCCCAACACAGATGTCGTATTGAGAATTTTGTCGGGTGAAGCGACCGCAGATCTGCCTCCCGATGGGCCTTCGTATGTCCAGCTTGGCAAACATGAAGGGCGGGAGACCCGGATGGAAGGCGGCAATCTCGCGCAGAACGACGGCCTGTCAGCCTCGGTCGATCACGACGTGGCGCTCCGAAATCTGGCCCGTCAGGCGATCGGTCTGTCCGGTGCAGATATCGAACGATTGGTTCGCGAAGCACGGCAGCGTGCACGGCGTGAACAACGCCCGCTTGCCCTTGCCGATCTAGAAACACTACTGGCCGGATCCCGTCCGGTGCGCTCTCCCACCATGCGGCGGCGCATCGCGGTTCACGAGGCGGGGCATGTGCTGGCTCGGATCCTGCTCGATGTCGGCGCGCTGTCTCTGGTCACAATCGATGGTGTTGGTGGCGCGGCGCTTACCGCAGCGATCCTGGATTTGGACGACATGCAGACGCTGGAGGGATGCGAATCTTATCTCAAGGTGCTGATGGCCGGGCGCGCGGCTGAGCAAATCATCTACGGATCAACACTTGCTGGATCGGGTGGGACTTCGAGTAGCGATCTTGCCAGGGCAACCCAACTTGCCACCGCGATGGAAACATCGTTGGGCTTTGGCACGCGCCAGCCGCTTCTCTATCGCGACCCCGATCAATGGCAAACTTTGCTGCGTGACGATCACAGACTGGTGCGCCGAGTGCATGCCCGTATCGGATCGGCCGAGCGACATGCACGTCATCTGATCAGGCGGAACCGTGACCGCCTCGATATGATCGTCGACGCACTCATGGTGCACGGTACGCTGGAAGGGCCCCAGCTTGAGAACCTCGTGCGCCGGGTACTGCATAGCGCTACAGCTCGGCGCGCCACTCGGCGTTGATTCTGCGTCAACAAAAAGTGCCACGATTGCCGGGGAGCTCAGGAAAACCTCTGCGGAACTTGATCTGCTTTGTGTCCAGTTCTCGCCACGTCATGCCAAATCGCCCGCAACTTGAAAAAAGTTGTCCGATTTCGATTCAAAGTTCTGGATTTGCGATTCAGAACTCTTGATTGGCGATTCATCGCATATGGCCCATGCGAAGATCCCACTCCGCAAGGCGGGGAACGTCCCCTCGGCTGGTGATGCATGATCTCAAACCGAAAACGTCCGTATCCGCGCGATTCAAAATCGACAGCGAGCGATTCAGAATTTGTGGCAAACGATTCCGTACCGAGTGAATTCGATTCGAGACTGCAGATTTGCGTTACAAATCAAACGGCGTTTGTGCCTTGCATGGCCAAAAGACACTCTGAACGTGCCGAAAGCACGGGAGGTCATGATGGCAATTAGCAAACAAGAGAAGATCCGATTGGACAAGCAAAGACTGCGTTCAGCAGCAAATCGCGCGCGACGAAAGGCAGATGGCAAACCCAGCCATGAGGATCTGGCCCGAGCCGTGCTCGATATCGTCCTCACACGCTGTCTGAAAAAAGGCCGAAACAGAGAGTTGAACGCATTCCTCGACCTCGCAGCCGATCGTCTTGCCGAAATCGGTTTTGATCGGAAAGCGACTGAGTCTGTCTGGCTCGCACTTGAGGATCGCTATCAAATTGGTTGGAGCATGCTGAGACGACGGGGCTCCCAGGAAGGACTCGAGGAGTTCCTGCGAACCGGTAAATTGAGTCATCAGAATAGGGGCGGTTGAGCCTGCAAAATGCGGGCCAAAGCTCGCGTTTCCATCACAAGATGGGGACGTGGGGCGCAAACGCGGTTTGCTTCAGTGGATGCGTTCTTCCCCCCATTACTCCATATTACGGCGTTTGCAATGAAAGGCGATTCTAGGTTTGTGAAAAGCGATTCATGGGTGATGCGCCCAGGGTGGGCAATGAACCTCGGGGCCAATCGCGCCTGGGGATTTGGAAGCCTACTTTCATTGAACCGCACTTCCCGAATGCGAGATTCGGCCTCAGATCGACTGCAATGGGGCCGACCCAGGTGATAGGATTCGCATTGTCCGACTGCGGCTATTGGGAGGCTGGGCGTTCTGATGAACGTCTGCAATGAAGCCCGGAAGCGGCCCAGCAGCAAGAGGTATTAGCGGGCACTCTACCGGTCAAGGGGCCTGATCCACTGCACAGATGCACGCGCCGATGCGAACTTCCTAGATTCGTCGAGTATCTAAATCTTCGCGGCCTCGCCAAGGCTATCCACCCGCATGGTTTTTGCCACTGTGGGCAGCGACGAACATGGCGACGGCCGACCGGCAATAGACTTCAATTTCATCGTCGTTCTTAGCCATCGCCTCATCGAAGCGGGCAACAAGCAGGAGATCGGATCCTTTGAACAGTGCGGCGAACAACCGCGCGGACTGGTGCGGATCGGGCACGTTCAGTAGCGCCTTGTTGTGCAACTGACGCAACAGGGCCTCAACCTGGCCAATGACATGGGCAGGCCCGGCTTCGTAGTGGAGCTTGCTTAACGCCCTTTGATTTGTCTTGTCGGCCAAGACCATGGCTTCAACTGCGCTGACGTCGGGATTCAACAATGTTCGAAGCAGTGATGATCCCGCCGCCATGAGCTGATCTTCGGCCGAGCCGTCGATGCCCTCCAAAAGAGCTTCTGGAGCAAACTGTCGGCAGCGTGCTGTGATGGCCGCGCTGAACAACGCCTCCTTGTTCTCAAAGTGCCGATAAATGCTGAGCTTGGATATTCTGGCCCGCTGCGCAACCTTGTCCAGGGTCGTCGCCTGAAAGCCCAATTCGACGAACAGTTCGCTCGCGGCGTCCACGATCGTTTGGCCAAGCGCCGGGTTGACGGGCCGGCCGCGCCGCCCGTGGGTTTTTTCGCTCACGACATTTCCAATACTTGACAGTATCTAAAAACTATAATTATAATACCATTAAGTATCAGAAATGCAAGCGGCGATCGCCAAGCCCAGCCCTTCGCCGATTACAGGGAGCCCACAACATGCAAGACGTCATCATCATCGGCGGCAGCTTTGCCGGTCTCGCCGCCGCCCTCCAGCTAGGCCGCTCCCGCCGCAAGGCGATCGTTCTTGATACCGGCCTGCCGCGCAATCGTTTTGCCGGCCATTCGCATGGCCTGCTTGGCCATGACCACAAGCCACCGCTGGACATCCTGGCCGATGCCCGGCGGCAGCTGGCACGATATCCGACGATCAAGCTGGTCAATGCGCGGGCCGACAGCATCTCTGGCGCAATCGACAATTTCACCGTTCTCACGAGCGACGGCGAGACCCTCAAGGCGCGCCGCCTGATCCTGAGCTATGGCGTCATCGACCAGATGCTTGATGTTGCTGGATTTGCCGACGGCTGGGGCAGGGCCATCGTACCTTGCCCCTATTGCGACGGCTTTGAAGTCGCTGATCAACATTGGGGGCTTGTCTGGTCAGGTCCTCAGTCACTCAATCAAGTCAGGCTGTTCCGCGACTGGACAGACAATCTAACGGTCTTCACTGACGGACATGATATTATGCCCGAAGTCCGGGCCGATCTGGCGCGTCGCAACATCCCTGTTGTCGATGCACGGATCACCGGCATCGCCCATCAAGGCGGCCACAATGCCACTATCAAAGTAGATGGCAGCGCCGATGTCGCGGTTGATATCCTGTTCGCGCATCCGCGCAACAAGCCTTCCACAAGCCTGCACGAGACACTGGGCATCGCGACGGTCAACACGCCAGCTGGCATTGCGCTCAAGGTGGACGAGCGCCGCGAAACCAGCGTTCCCGGCATTTACGCGGCGGGCGACCTCGCCAATCCCGGCATGCCTTCGGTCACTGTGGCATCATCCCAAGGCGCGATGGCCGGCATCTCGGCCCAGCAGTCGATGCTGCTTTGAGGGCGCAGGCTCCCTTGAGCGTGGGTTCATCAGAGCGGCAAAGCCGACAGGCGTGAGGGTCGTCAGCCACAAGCCGAAGCGTGTGAATGAACTCTGTCGCGAATGCTATTTGGCGACTGCAAGGAATTGCCGCGCTGCTTCGGCGCCAGCGAGCAGAATTCGGTCGGACAGTTCTTTGTCGCTGACGGCGCGTGACATCTGCAGCGCGCCGATCACCGTCGCCAAAAGAACCAGCACGACGTTTTCTGCATTCTTTGCCGCTGGGATTTCGGCCGACAGATCTTGCACCGTCGCCATCAGGCGCTCGGTGTAGATGTCGCGCGTCTCGACCGGTTCTCGCGCAATTTCCGGCAGCAGGGCCGCTGAGGCGCATCCATGTTCGGGGTTGTCACGATGCTCTGGCGACAGATAGGCGGCAATCGCTGCATCAAGCCCGCCTGAGGCGAGGATGTCCTGGAAACCGATCTGCTGCTGCTTGAGCGCTGCAGCGATGCATGCGCCCACAAGATCGGCCTTCGAGGAAAAATGCGGGTAGAACGCGCCGTTGGTTAGCCCCGCATCCTTCATAATTGCCGCAAGACCGGATGCGGCGACGCCATTGCCGCGAAAATGCTCCGAAGCGACCTCGATAATCTTGCCGCGCGTTTCATCCTTGCGGCCCTTTTCATAGCGCATAGGGCGCACTCCAATCTATTGTATTATGATCATAATATGATAAATGTCGACGCGTCAGTCTAGTGCCTAAGGACGCCAGCGCGATGACCGTTCGAGAATTATTCCCCCAAATGTGTGGTTGTGCCTCATGACGCCGATTACGCTCTCGCGCGACGCGCCGACAAAACACATCACCGCGTCCGGCGTGAGCTATGCGTACCGCGAGCTCGGACCTGTCGGCGGCGTGCCGGTTGTCTTCTTGGTCCACCTTGCCGCGAATCTGGATAATTGGGATCCCCGGATTATCGATCCCATTGCGCGCGGCCATCATGTCATTGCCTTCGACAACCGCGGACTGGGCGCATCAAGCGGCAAGGTCCCGGAGACAATCGAGCAGATGGCCGACGATGCGGTGACGTTCATCAAGGCGCTCGGGTTCGACAAGATAGACATACTCGCCTTTTCCCTCGGCGGCATGGTGGCGCAAGCCCTGGTCGTCAGGCATCCCAACCTTGTTCGCAAGCTCATCCTGACGGGAACCGGACCTGCCGGCGGCAAGGACATAGACAAGGTCGGCGGAACGACGTTCTACGACATGTTCAGGGCTGCCATCACGCGGTCCGACCCAAAGGAATTTCTCTTCTTCAATCGTAATGCCAGCGGAAAGATTGCTGCAAAGGCATTCATCACAAGGCTGCAGGAACGCACGACGGACAGGGACAAGCCGGTGGCGATAGGAGCATTCCTCGCCCAGCTGCGCGCGATCAAGAAATGGGGCCGCGCCACGTCTGCCGACCTTTCAAAGATCATCCAACCCACGCTGATCGCAAATGGTTACAATGACAGGATGGTCCCGTCCCCGCTGTCCGCAGATCTGCACCGCCGCATCAAGGGTTCGGAACTGATCATCTATCCGGATTCGGGTCATGGCGGCATTTTTCAGTTCCACGACAGGTTCGCGCCTGCCGCGATCGAATTCCTCGACAGATAGTTCCTGCACAGAAAAGGCGCAGACCATCATGAACGCTCCCACATCACCGCCCAAGGTCCAGCGGAACTTTTCGACATCCATCCTGCTTTGGGTGCGCAACGACCAGCCCCGCGCCACGGGCATGGCCTACTGGAAGGGGCCGCATGCCAAGATCATTGCGGCCAGCAAGGGCATGAAAGAATATCGTCAGTTGCATCTGGCGGAACGCAATCCCGGTCTTTGGCCGGCGACCGATGGCGTGGAGACATCCATCCCACCCGACCGAAAGGTCGACGGCGTGGCCGAGGTGACGTTTGAGTCCACCCTGTCATCGATGTTTGGCTACAAACAGACGCAGCTTGCCTTCAAGGATGAGATCAACGTGTTCCGGCGCACGCTGCTCTACGCCGGGCCTCCGGGAACATCGCGGTGGTATGAAGTCGGGACCGGCGCGAAACCTGGCGCGCGCTTTCTCGTCTACCTTCGTCGCCGGGAAGGCGTGAAGGCTGGCGACTTCCGGTCTTTCGTCACCAAGCAGTTTACGCCGGCGATTGCATCTGCCGTGGCGCTGGAAGAACTGCGGACGCAGTGTTTCCTGCCATGGAGCCAGAAACTTTGGGACACGCCAAACGTCGCCCACGACAATCCGCCTGATCAACGTTTTCACGCCTCGATCATCCTCGGGTTTGCAGACGCCAAGGCGCGTAATGCATTTCTCGCCGGCAAGGAGATCGAGGCGTTGTCCAGGATGGCAGCGCCCTTTGCGTCCGCAATTCACGCCTACGACCTTGAGGCGGCTCTGACATTCGTCAAAGATGGCGAGATCCTCGCGCAACCTGAAGACTAATGAACTGACCCGCACAGCGTCTTCTGTTGGCTGTGCGGCAGGCCAAATTATCTGCAAGGACAACGCATGAAAGCCTTTTTCGTTGACCGCTACGACAAGACGACACCGTTGCGGCTCGCAGACGTGCCCGACCCCGTCGTGGGCGACCGGGATGTTCTGGTCGACATCCATGCGGCGGCGTTAAACGTGCTGGACGTCAAACTGAAAGCAGGAGAATTCAAGGCGATCGTCCCCTACAAGACGCCCTTCATTCTCGGCCACGATGTCGCTGGAACAGTCATTGCGGCCGGGCGCAAGGTCAGGAACTTCAAGCCCGGCGATCTCGTCTATGCGCGTCCGCGCGACCACAGGATTGGCGCATTTGCCGAAAAGATCGCGATCGACGAGGCAGACGTTGCATTGAAGCCGAATAACATCAGCATGGAAGAGGCCGCTTCGCTGCCGCTGGTGGCGCTTACCTCATGGCAGGCGCTGGTGGAGCGGGGAAAGATTGGCAAAGGATCAAAAGTATTCATTCAGGCTGGCGCCGGCGGCGTTGGCACCATTGCAATTCAATTGGCCAAACATCTTGGCGCAACAGTCGCCACGACCGCAGGCAAATCAAGCGCAGATCTGGTGAAGAGCCTTGGGGCCGATGTGGTCATCGACTATCAGACGGAGGATTTCGCGAAGGTTTTGTCCAGCTATGATTTTGTGCTCAACAGCCAGGACAAGGCGACGCTGGAAAAGTCGCTGATGGTGCTCAAGTCAGGTGGCAAACTCGTCTCAATCTCCGGCCCGCCGGACCCGCCATTTGCCAGGGAGATTGGAGCGAACTGGGTCATTCGTCTTGTCGTATCGCTACTCAGCCGATCGGTCAGGTCGAAGGCGCGGCGGCGCGGCGTCGACTATTCGTTCCTGTTCATGAAGGCGAGTGGCGATCAGCTTCGGCGCATAGCTACCTTGGTTGAGAGCGGCGCGATCCGTCCGGTGATCGACCGTGTATTCCCGTTCGACGCAGCCAATGAGGCAATGGCCTATGTCGAGAAGGGCAGGGCGAAGGGCAAGGTCGTGCTCAAGGTAAAATAGAAGAACGCTGGCGCCAGAGCATCGCCGCGTTCGCAACCGAGACGGCCCAAATTGGGTCGCGCTGTCAAAGCCTTTTGCCCAATCTGAGCCATCGCATATTCGGCGAGCGCGGTGATGGTCAGCGCCGGGTTCACGCCCGGATTTGCCGGCATTGCCGAGCCGTCGCAGACAAGCAGGTTCTGATAGCCGAAGACCCGCAATTGGCGGTCCACGACGCCGCTTGACCTGTCTGTGCCGATAACGGCTCCTCCCAACATATGGGCGGTGCTTGGAACGTTGGCGACGGCAATGCGCCCCCATTTCGGACGTCCGGGCAACTTTGCCTACACCTGAAAGCGGTCGTAGCGCTTGGGCAGGCTTGAGGTCGGGTTGGCGCTCAATTCCCGCCGTTCGCCAACGGCTCTTTCTGCCGTAGGCTGACACTCTGTGGGCTATCTGCAGGGCAGTACCGGATCGCTAAACCTGAGTCGGAGAATAGCGCGCATGCTCATCGCCGATTTCAATCTGTTTCGCTGCCGACAAGAGCCAGATCGACACGCCTTCCGCCGAGGCTTCCACCTGTTCGGGCTTCCGCAGGGCGCACTCCCATACCGTTGCCACGCGCCACCGGTCTTCGAGGAGTTTTCTGCGAACGGCGCTGTCCCGAGCGACGCTCGCTTCGAACTTCGCCCGCCAGAACTCCGGCCGGGTCGCCGGGTTGGTTGTGTAGCGGCACCCTTCGTGTCGATGCCAGAAGCAGCCGTGCACGAAGACGACGGCGCGGTGCTTTGGTAAGACAAGGTCCGGCCGTCCGTAAACGCTGCTGGCATGAAGCCGGAAACGAAAGCCGCGCGCGTGCAATGCCCGCCTGAGAGCCAGCTCAGGCTTTGTATTCGTTCCCCTTATTCCCGACATCATCCGGGAACGGGTCTGCTGGTCCACGATATCGGTCACGTCCGCCCTGGTCTTCGTCCTTGAACTTGGTATACACCGACTGAATAAACTTGGTCAGGAGCCTGATTTGCCTTCCACTTTCGGCGTTGTCGATCTGTTTGCCGGCCCGGGCGGACTTGGCGAGGGGTTCGCTTCCCTCGTCGAGGATGGCCATGCGCCGTTCCGGATTGGCATCTCGGTCGAGAAGGAGATGTCGGCCCATCGGACCCTGACGCTGCGCGCGTTCCAGCGCGAGTACCGTGCGCGTCATGGCGTCTTGCCGCAAGAGTTCATCGCTTTCCATGCGGGCCTGGCATCCGAACCGGACTGGTCAGCCGTCGATGCCGAAACGTGGCAGCATGCCATCGACGAAGCCTGCGCGCTCCAGCTCGGCACCGGGGCTGCGGCGACCGCCATAGATGGCGCCATCGCGACACTGAAAGCAAAGCACGACGACACAATCCTGATCGGCGGCCCGCCTTGTCAGGCCTATTCCCTTGTTGGGCGCGTCCGGTCCAAGGGCAAGGTCGGCTATGTCCCGGAGGAGGATGCGCGGCACTATCTCTTTCGCGAGTACATTCGGGTTCTCGACAAGCTTCGCCCGGCCGCCTTCGTGATGGAAAACGTCAAGGGATTACTTTCGTCCACAGTTGAGAGCCGACTTGTCTTTGAGATGCTGATGGAGGATCTGTCCTCACTCGGCAGGGGTCACGCCCATCGCTACGAACTTTGTGCCATCCGGGTAGAGGCTGGCCGAGCCAGCCTGCAGGAAGCGTCACAGCCCTCGGATTTTATCGTGCGCTCCGAAGCGTTCGGAGTCCCGCAACGTCGCCACAGGGTGATCATCGTCGGCATACGCTCGGACCTCGCTGGACGGGCTAGCGATGCCCAGATCGCTGTGTCTGGCAGCGTGCGGACCGTCTACGACGTCATCGGAAAAATGCCCGCCTTGCGGAGCGGCATCAGCCGCGGGCTCGACGACGCGGCCGCTTGGCGGGAAGAAGTCCTCGGCGCCGCGAACATGCTGGCTGGCATTTCCAGGGGGAAGGACGACCGGGCGCTCTGTGAAGCGTTCCTGACCGTTTCAGTGCAAGTGAGGGAGAATTCGCCTACGGTTCGAGCCTCGTCACGGTTGCCAGACGGCTACAGCACTTCGAATGACGAGTTGCTGCAGTGGATCGAGCGACCGGAGCTTCGCGCGATCGCCCAGCACGAGACGCGCGGGCACATGGCGTCGGATCTGGGCCGCTACCTGTTTGCTGCCGTGTTCGGAACCGTCCATGGCTACAGCCCGAAGGCCGCCGATTTCCCACTCGCGCTGAGCCCGGATCATCGCAACTGGCACAGTGGCGCGTTCAATGATCGCTTCCGGGTCCAGTTGGCGGATGAGGCGTCAACTACGGTCACGAGCCACATCTCGAAGGATGGTCACTACTTCATCCACCCTGATCCTTTGCAGTGCCGCAGCTTGACGGTGCGCGAAGCTGCACGCTTGCAGACATTCCCCGACGACTACCTGTTCATGGGAAACCGGACTGAGCAGTATGTCCAAGTCGGGAACGCCGTGCCGCCGCTTTTGGCCCGCCAGATCGCACAAATCGTGTTGAACGCCATTTCTGGCACCTAACGTGTGTGAAACCGACTTTCACGCTCCAGCGGCATTAACCTCCTGCTTGAGGCGCGCGATATCCTCAGCTGTGCCGACGATTTCCATCAAGACGTTCGCGCGGCTTGTTGCGACATAGACCAGCTCAGGGTCGGTCAGACCCTCAATCCCGATCAGAAAGACGCACGGACGCGACAGTCCCTTGAAGCGCCGAACCGTGTCAAGGACGATGTGATCGGGCCGAATGTCATCGGCACGGCAGGTCGCCTTGCCGGCGATCTTCTCGCCAAGAGCAGTCAAGGTACCACCTGTACCTGAGAGTACCGCAATCTGCCCCGGCGCGACCTGACCGGAGCGCAGAAGCTGTGCAATCCGCTCGTTCAGGCGCGAAAGGGAAATTTCGCCGTTGCGACAGACGAGGGTTCCAACCGGCTCGCCCTCAGGTCCTGCAGGGGCACTTCGTCGCCCTTGGTACCACTTTGCCATCACAGCATGAATCCGCCGCGTATTTCGAAGATTCCTTGTCAGTGCGATGGACGACGCGGGAAGAGCATCGATGAACCCCTTTTCAGGAGAGAACAGGCGCTGATTGTCGTCGTAGAAAACGTAGAATCCGCCGGTTTCCGGGTCTCTGATGGTGAGGCGTAGGGCGTGCAACCAGGAGTCACGGAAGTCCTGCCCCTCATCGATGATGACGGTATCAAAGCCGAGATCGGGATTGTTGCTGACCGCCTCCACAAGTGCCTCGGGAAGAAGGCGATCGAACATGGACTGATCGCCTTTCGAGGGCATTTCGACCCCGGCTTTCTCCGCGAGGGTTCGGCATAGCGCATGGAAGCTGGCCACCACAAGGCAGTCGTGACTCTGACAAACCGTTCGTAGATGGGCAGCCAGCGGCGCGTTGTAGCAGGTCAGAAGCGTACGTCGGCCTTCGGCAGCTGATCTAATGGCCTTTTCGACGGCCAGAACGGTTTTACCACTGCCCGCACCGCCCGAGATCGCCATTTCCTTGTTGTCTGCGAGCGAATCGAGGATCCACGCCTGTTCGGCGGTAAGCCGCTCGATGGTCTTGGCATCGTCAGCAAGGCTGATGCCAATGTGGGCCTTCAGTTCGAAATGGCTGGCAAGTAGTTCCTCGAGCGCTCTCAGGCCATCCAGTCCCAACGGGCTTTCGCGCTGGTCGCCGCCTTCGGTCATCCGATGGACAATCCAGTTATCGAGGGTTTCCATGTCATCCCCGAAGGCCATGATCTCAAGCGGCGCATCCGACGCCAGTGCCCGTCGAGGTCGGACGCTGCCGGGAAGGATCGCGCCATGTCGTGTCCTTACGAAACGACCGCTCAGTGCCCGGCTGGCATTGAGGCGCTTCAGAAAATGGTGCTTGCTGCTGCGTGCCTGAGACAACGGGTTCTTGATCCTGAACTTGAACCCGTCCCGGTCCTCGCTGAGCCACTGGCCGTCGTTCTCGCGGCAGCTCACCCTTCCGCCCTTTACCTCGAGGAACAGCAGCCCATATTCCGCATGCGCGACTATGAAATCCGCCTCTCCGTCGAACTCGGCGCCGTCGCGATCCGCTTCATGCCACGAGCGTGAATAGTAGCAGTTGTAGTCTCCGGGCAGCTTGTCCCTTATGCGCTCGTAGACCCGGATTTCCGAAGATAGTTTCGGATTGTCCAGAACATGTAGTGGCAGTTCCCTCGGGTACATGCGGGCCATATTCAGGGCCTTCCGTCCAGAAGCTTGCAGAAGAAACCGAGTCTCGGGTTCTCGGGTGTTCCGACCACCATGCCCCGATCAAGGTGACGGTTGAAATGCTCGCACGAGGTTTCCGGAAGGAACGTGCAGCAGTGACAGGCCGAGGATCCAGATCCCTCCGAAAGTGAGAGGATGCCACTGCTGCAAAGCGGATCCGAAGAGCACCACTCCAGATCCCGCAGTGCTGCTAGCAGTATCGGGCCAATCTCGCTGGTACGTCCCTTTCGTGACAACCCACCCAGTGTTCCATCGGAGTCCGGGGCAGATGTATATAGCAGAAATCCGCACATCCCACCGGGGCCTGGCGAGACGTACAGCCTCTCTCGGATGGAGGCAGTGGAATACCCGCTGTCGAGTGACAGGCGTTCCGACAGCGCGTGGGCCGTTGTGTGGATGAGGAGCAACCTCGCTGAAATCGTCATGGGGAAGGGACGATCGCTGCCGTTGTGGTCCTGCCATGCACGCTCGGCGGCATTGTGCGCTTTTGCCGCCCTGTCGGCGACACCGGGCGCATTCTCCCAAGACAATACGGCTGCTTCATCGAAGTTGATGAATATACCTTCCCCGCGGACTTCGATTGCCGGCAGCCAGTTCAACTTCTTTTCGGATAGCGGCGCCACGAAAGCACTGTTGTCGGCCTCCACCGGGCTGAGACGGGTGAATGCCTTCAGAGCTCGGACTTCGCGCAGCCTCTCGACCGAGACCACATTGTCCAGAATTCCCTTCAGATCGTTCGGGATTGCTTGAGGCGAGATCTGGAACTCGGGGAACTCCTCTCCATCCGGGCCGCCCGAGCGAAGCATCAGGTGCTCGTTGGGACGCAGGTCACCGGTCTTGTTGTCCAGCATTGTCAGCAGGGTCAGTATCCGCGCGGTCAGGTCTTCCGGCTTGGTGTCTGGCTCAGGCCACATGGGATGGATTCGTTTCCGCACGAAGTCGGGAAGTTGCGCCCTGTCGTCCAGTGCGATGATGTCCGGCCAGAAATCCTCCAGCATGTCCCGGAAGGAGCCTCCAAACGGCGGCACGTCGAGCGCAGACTCAATCACTGGGAAATAGGCGTTCGATGCACCGCGCTGAATGGCAACAGGCTGATGGTTGCAAGGTTCTGTCTGCATCTTGAGCCAGGGTGACCTGCCGTCGCACGAAACCTTGCCCAGCGCGCCGGGCGACAGGGCGCCATCAAGATCGCGCTCGGCCTTGCATTCGGTGCAGTGGACCTTGAGCCCCTTCAACCCGGCTCCTTCTCCGACAAGCTTGAGCGGCTTCTTCCGGGAGCAGGCCTCGGCGTGCTTCGGCCATGACATCCAAGGAAAGTCCTGAAGATGCCCCGCAGGGCATGTCACGATGAAGCGGACAGGTACCGCATAGATCTTCCTGATGCGCTTGCCGCGCCCGGAACTGCAGGAGGGGCACCACAGCTCGGGTTTCCCGATCTCGGAACTCCAGAAGCGGCTACGTTGCAGGAGGTTGCACTTTGGACACACATGCCAATCGGGAAACCGATAGGCCGGCAAGAGGCGAGGTCGCTTCTCCCTGCCGACTTTCTCGTCTCCGACAGGAGGCAACCTGAACCCATTCACCTGCAGCCTGGCCTGAAGAGGCTCGTGATGAATGCGCTGATCGTTCAGTAGCCCCTTCTTGATGGCCAGTTGGTCCCAAGCCTCAAGGCCGGCCGCCACCACGGAAACAGGTGCTCCGTTCTCGCCTCTAAAGTCGATGATCGCGCCGGGACCATTTCCTGTCAGAACTTGGCTCCGGCGAATCTTGCCGATCGGCTTCATTGTATTGTCCCCCTTTCCGATCCGCCCTCCAACAGAACATACGATGCAGAAGCTTCGACGGAACGCAGCGAGTTCGGAGTCGGCTTCTGCCCGGCAAAGCGTGCCTTGTTCCCGCGCTCGGCTGCCGCTTCCGCCGAAGTCAGAAGAGCTTCTCCGTAGTCTTGCCAATAATCGTTCAGCCCCTGTCGGTCGAACCAATTGTCAAGGAACGAGTTGAGTTGAGCGCGCGCAGCGTCTGTCTCTGTCGGATCAATCCTCTCAATCCTGGCAATAACCGACGCTAGGATTGCTTCAGCCTCCTCTTGATGCTGTTCGATCGCTCCCGGATTCTCCATGCCATTCACCAGATGGCGCACCATCGCGACATAGGGAGCATGAAGTGCGCGGTCGCGCGCACGCGGGGCGAAGGGAGTCACGCTCGTGGCCTCCACATCCCGGTAGAGACTGCGATGCCAACTGGCAAAGGTCTCGTATCGGCTGCGATCGCGGGACTTGGCGGCGTTGAACAACGTGATCACAAGCCCGGGTGCCTTCTGGCTTCTGCCAACCCGACTAGTGGCCTGGATGTACTCGGCAATCGTCTTTGGCTGACCATTTACCACCATCAGGCCCAGCCGAGAAACATCCATCCCTACCGAGATCATGTTGCTCGCCAGCACGATGTCGACGTGGTCAGGATCGCTCCATGCCCGCTCCAAATCCTTTAGGTACTTCGGGATATCGCTGGAGCGGACACGACTGGTGAGTTCGATTTGCATCCCGGCGTCGCGCTCGGCTTCACCGGGTCGGCGCGCGGCATAGTCTCGGATGCTGCGGGCAACGTCGTCTCGCATGAGCACAAGTGCGCCGCCCAGCTCCCTAAGCGAGTTGAAGTAATTGACGAGGGTCCAGTATCCGTCGCGCTTCTCTGCCGCAAGCGTCTGGTCGGTAGCCGACTGGAGCAGAGAGGCCGCGACAGCCTGTTGGGTGAACTTAGCCGAGCGACCGACGGTTGAGATGCCCACATAGCGACGGCCGGGTACTTCACGATCCTCGATTGCGAAACCGGAGTTGGTGTGATCGAGACCCGGCGGCGGAAACTGGAAGGAGCGGCGGTCAAACAGGGCCTTGATCTGGTCTTCCGCCCTGCGGATGGTCGCCGTCGACCCAATTACCTTCGTCCTGACTCCGGTCCCTGATCGACACAGCTCGTCGATTGCGGTCTCATAGAGTCCCGCAAGGCTGCCCAGTGGACCCGAAATCAGGTGGAGTTCGTCCTGGATCACCAGGTCAGGGGAGTCCGCCGCCGTTCCAATTCCGAAAAGGCACCCAGTCTTCTGGTTTCTCGTGATCTGCGCGTACTTATCGACCGTCCCGATCAGCAACGTCGGCCGCTCTCGATAGACATCCTCGTCGACCGTCCAGATGGGGAGCAATGTAAGTTCCTGCCCCACGTCACATGACTTCGTCAGGCAGCGAACCTCCACACGACTCTTGTCCGCCGAGATTTGCCAATCGAGGACTTCACGACAGCACGGGCAACTGCGCAACTGAGCCGGGGAGCTTTCCGCTTCCGTGCCGAGTACCTGCTCTGCCTGCGCAACGGTGTTCGGTGTGGCACCTTCTCCCACCCAAAGCCCGAGGGAAATCGGGACGTCCGATGCGAAGTGCGTCGGCAGTCTGATCTTCTCCAGCCTGACCTTGCCACGCCTGACCAGCTCGCAGGCACAGATCAGGGCCGCTGCACGCTCAAACTGCTGGATAGTCAGCAACCTGAGGGTGTACCGCATGAACGTTGTCACGCCTGCGCCACTCGGCTTTCCCGCTGCACGGAGACGACGGAGGAATATCGTGAACGCCGTCAGCAGCAGATAGGCTTCGGTCTTTCCGCCGCCGGTCGGAAACCACAGCAGGTCCATCACCTCGCGATCGGAGGAATCGGGTCTTGCGATCGACTCAAGACACAGCAGCGCAAAACCAAGCTGAAAGGGTCGCCAAACCAGTTCGGGTGGATGTGGATTGATGCGCCATGAATACTGCAGCGCCAAGGCAGCGTTCGCGAGCCTGAAGGCGGTCAAGACAACGGGTGATGATTCCAGCAGAGCAATACCTGTTCGCATCCGCTGTTCAGCGGTTCGGCATCGCTGCATGTGCAGCTGTGCCTGCTCGACATGCTCATGCGGCATGCCGAGCGCTCCAGCTTCTATCCTTGAAATCCAGTGCGCATAGGCATCAACAAACGACGCCAGTCCAGCGACGAGACTGGTGGGGTCCTCGGATGCCAGCCACGAAGCTGCAAGCGGTAACCTAGCGTCATCCTGCCGGAACTCGATATCGCCTTCTGCGCTGACGACATGGACGGTGGCCTCGGGAAACCAGCTTGTTCTGACCCGTTGAACAAATCCATCCACGGGCTCGTCCCACATTGCGGAACAGGTATGGCCCACCGCGAATTGTTGTACGTCGCGATACAGCAAGGCAGATGCACGGGCATCGTCTTCGTCACTCCCGGATCCTGCCCGGTCCGGTTTCGGAACGAACCGGCAATCAGCTTCGCATTCGACGTTGAGCGAGAACTGGAAAAGCGCTGCTTCCTCGTTGGCTGCCCGACTTCTCGCTTCAGTCGGCTTCGCATCGTTGGTGACTGCGAGTGTGACAAGCAGGATATCGCCCCACTGCGCGATCCGGCAGTGCAACGACGTTCCCGCAAGCCCACTGCTGGCAAGGCCGATGATTGGGGCTGCCTCTGTGCGCAGTTCCGCAAGATCAAGTGACACCTCGGCGAAGTGAGGGTCTCGTCGCCAGCTTTGCACCCGCTTCCGGCCCGAACCGGCGCTTTCTTCGGCCGCGCTCTCTGGTTTGTAACGAGCCCCATCCACCCGAATCCGCAGTCTAGGTGCCGAACCGCACGGTTGGACAGCAAAGGAAAGACCAGCCGAACTTGGCCGGAATGCCGAGGCTGCCTTCACTCCATCCAAGGCGGTCCCCACTGCATCCGCATCGTCAGCGTCGCTCGCCTCGTCGTCATCTTCCGGCGAAATCGTCGTGCGGGGGGGGAAAAGGATTCCGGTCAGATATCGATCGGTCGGCCGATCTGATATCAGTTCATCCGGTGCCTCTGGACCAATGAGATCGACCTTCATCCTTTGAAGGATCGTGTCGCGGGCATCGATCATCTACGTTCTCCAAAACATGGTTCTCGCTCAGCGAGGAATGGTGGCAAAGCCGCCTAGCAGCGGCATGAGCCCAAGGCTCGATGCCTCTCCGGACCGGCCCGGCACGATAATCGTGGTCGCACCAACGACAGAAATTCCCCCAACGACTTCCGGAAGCGCTGACTCCGGCTCAGCCTTGCGCAACGACTGCATCAAATCGACGAAACTATCTGAAAGACACCCGATCGCGGTTCCGTCATGATCTCCAATCCTCAGGACCAGACGCCCGTCCGCATCAGGGTACGCAGCCGCTATCGATTCATCGTTCGCGGCACGCCATATACTTGAGGTCAAGTTCGCCTCATTGACGACGTGGCCCAAACGCACGAACTCGGTCCAGCCGACGAGATCCCCCTCAAGGCCGATCTCCATCAGGCGATGGTCGGGGCGCGCGGCCCAGAAGCGTTCCGGTTCCCCAGTCGTGTAGAACTTTCGCGGATTAATCCACCCAGTTCGAAGCTCCGTGCTCGCACGGGTTGCCCCGACATACAGGGTACGGGCTTCCTCGGCCCAGTTCACTTGGTCGCCATACGGCGCTCGCGCGAGCAACAGCATGACTCGCTCGGCCTCTCGCCCCTTGATCGCATGGATCGTCGACAGCAACGGCCCCGAGCTTCCCTCATGGTCGCTCAGCAGTTCGAGCGGCGGATCTGCAAGACCTTCGGCGATATTGCCAACCGAGATCTCTTCTCGGCCCGAAGCATCCAGATCGAGCAGGATTTCCCAGCACTCATCGAGTTTGCGCCATGGCGCTTGGCTTAGAGCCTCAAAGATGGACCGGAAGTCGTTCTGCGATATACGGGTTGCGGCCGGCAGTCCGCCAAGCAGTGCACCGATCCAAGCCTCAATTCTTGGTGGTCGGTCTGGTAGTCTAAGCCTGAAACTTCTGCCAGCCGCGCGCATGTGTTCGGCAGCTGTGAATAGTCCACGACGGCTTCGCGTCAGGATAAGGCCGCCTGTTGTGGACGGGTGAATTGCAAACCTTGCGATGTCGTTCTCAACAGCAGCGGCACTGATCTGTTCTCTGACACGAAAGTAGCCATCTCTTGAGCCCACCGGATCGTCTCTAAGGGTCTCGCGAACTGAGTGGAACATTTCCTTCAAGGCTTTTGTCCGGGTCCGGTGGTCGCGTTCGAGCTGGTCACTGGTGAAATCGGCATGCTTCGCGATTACTGCGAGCAATGTGGATCCCGCGGCACCTCTGTGCTGGTAGCCGTAGATCGATTGCGCAAAATCTCCGAAGACCGTGATGCCACAGGAAGGATTCAGCAAGGCAAGAAGAGCCTCACACATCTCCTTACGGTCACCGACCAGATCCTGCGCCTCATCAATGACCACGTGCTCCAGCAGACCAATCGCATCTGCAACAAGTGGATTATCCGACCGCATCAGTCTCGTTGCAGCCCGAATGCTGGCATCATGTCCGCCCGCAGCAGTTACACCCGAAGCTGCGAGCAGACGCGCAGCGAAAGAGTCGAACGTCCTGATCTGCAACGCCGCCGCATTTGGCGTGTCGTGAAGGCGTCGACCGATCCTGTCCCGGATCTCTGCAACTGCGATGCGGGTGAAACTGAGAAGCAGGATCCGCGAAGCGGCAAGGCCCTCGTCCTGCACAAGGGATATGACACGCTCGCAGGCTACATGGGTCTTGCCACTACCGGGACCAGCCTCGACAACCATCCTCAATCCAGAAGGAGCATGCGCCACGCGCACTTGACTCTCATCGGATGCAGCTACCTGACTCGAAAGATCAGGGGTCGTGAGACCGAACCATTCATTCAGGAAGGAGGTGTTCTCTTCGCTCATAGACCATTTCTGTTCGACGGGATCGAATGCTGCACTGAGCGAAAGGGCCCGACGCAATGCGGCAGGCATCGGATCGTCGCCAGTCCAGCGTCCGATCGGCTCAAGAGTACGGTGACCACTCAGCGAGAAACGTTCGTCAGACAACGCAAGCACTTCGACCAGACTCTCGGTCGCACCACCTGCGACTTCGGGAAAGAGTCTTTCGCAACCAGCTCCTACAGAGTTGCCGTGATCTCCGAGAGCTACGACCGTGCCATCGGGCAGTGCGATCCGACGCTCCGGCAAGGCTACAAGAACTGGCTCACCGCGCATCGTGCCATAGCCAATGTCTTTCAACTCGCACAGTGCGTCGACTACGCACCCGATGTGCGCTGCAACCCCCGCGCGATCCGGGTCATCCACAAACTTTGACACCCAACTCAAAACCTCGGTGCGGCTGAGGCCACGACGTGCATGGACGATGCGCCGGACCAGATCCGCAATGCCATTTATGCTGCCGTCCCGCAGCATATCCCGGGTGGGTAGGCCAAGGGCAAGCGCAGAATCAGAAGTCACACGGCACCTCTCGAGAGATATCCAAAATATGATCGACGTTCCGGCAGCTAATAGTCAACCTGTGATTGCTTCAGACGGGCGTCGTGATAGCCTTAGCGAAGTTGTGTGGACTCGGATGGAAAGATGCAGCATGCGAATGTTCTGGCAGACCGACATCAAGCACTTGCGGAACACTTTTCATGCCTCGGTCATGCGCGAGGCGCATTGCCTGTCTTCGCTATCGAGCACGGGCTCGACGAGCTGGCGCTGGAAGAACTGAGAAAGACAGTATCGCGACAGATCGAAGATGATCCGCAACTCGGGAAAGCATTTTGGTCGTGGAGCTATCTTCCACTGATAGTGATCGCCACGGAGGTAGGGTATCGGTACCGAGGCATTGGGACTGATTTCTGGCCAGTGCTCTCCCAAGAACTCGGAACCGAGGCAGGTCCTGCATTCCGATCTGGTCTGTCTCGCCTGTTCGAACTCGGACACGAGAGGTTTCGCCTAGCGCAGCCCGGCGAAAGCCCGTGGGAACTCCATTTCCCCCATATCTCATGGCCGATCGGCAACTCCGTGGTGCCACTTGAGATCCAGCCCCAGCTCGCCGACGCGCTCAGACGTGCTGTCAGGGCAGGAGTTGCAGCCGACGACACAGAAAGGCTGCTCGAGTACCTGAGAGCGCTTTCGGCGGGACATGCAAGTCGTCGCTTCGAGAACTGGCTCCTCCAGAGGGACGTTGCCCTCGAGGTCATGCGCCGGCTTCTTGCCCCAGAGTCAGTCGGCTGGCTTTCGGAGAAGTTCCTGCTGCGGGTCGACCGAGATATCCGAAAGGATTGGGGTGCGCTTCGAGCAATCACCGAGGCAAGGAAGACCGTCGCAAGAAGAACGGCACGCCTAACTCAGATTGCGGCATCTCGCTATGTTCTTGCGCTGAGGGACGGCGAGCCAAGACATCTGGGCATTCGTGGGCCAACTTTGCCGGCCTATCTGCGAGATGAAGTGATTGCCGCTTTGCGCATACATGGTGACCGCATACGAGCGGTTGACGGGATTCATGCGATCTCGCTTCGCGCATTCCTTGCCGGTGGTGAAATCGTCCTGAAGAATATTGCTCCGTTCCCGATATCTCCGTTACGCCGAGACGACGCTGTCGATCTCGATGAGGGAAGTGCAAAGGCCACTTTGGAACGTTTGCAGCCGCTTGAACCGGAGTATTTCGCTGTCGAGCCCAGCGGTCTTGCTGCTCACGCCGTTTTCCCAGGCGAAAAGCTTCAGCCCGAATCCAGGATTCTGCAGCTCATTCACGCAGGTGAGGACGATAGCGTCGAAACGCGAACTCTCAAAACATCCAACCCCCCGGATTTTGAGTTCTTACGTCGCCGCGGGTTTGTGATAGCGCACCGCGTTCCGACTCTGCAGATTGCTGGATTGCCTGCGCCCGGGGCTTCAAGCCAGTTCATCGATGATTTTCCGGTTCTGGTATCGCAGCGGGGAGTGGCGGACGCTGAATTCCTTCTCGATGGAGCGGTGACCTCAGGCGATCCTCTGAGGATCGGCGGCACCGATTGGAAGGCAATCAGACCGGACGTTGGTCTTCATCTGATCGAACCGGCCGAAGGTCGAGAACTCGACAGGCTGGAGTTCGAAGTAGTAGAGCCGCCGGACATTGAACCAGCCATGGTGAAATTGCTGCCGGCCAACGCAAATGTCTCCGATCTCGAGTCAGGCCGACTTGAGATCAGAGTGACTGCTCCCCTTGCGCTTGAGGTTGTTCCGATCCGCATCCGAGTGATCTCTCCGAGTGGGCCGGCGCTCGTGTCCGAAGGTGTGATCGATCGACTTCCCGCCACGATTACCGGACGTTCTCCCGTACTGCATCAAATCCAGACGCAGTTGGCTCGGCTCCAGGCCAACGAATCCGGCTTGCGGCTGCATGTCGAAGCCGAGGGTCTTCTGGAGAAGGTGTTTTCGCTTCCACCAGTTCGCCGCGAGATTCGCTATGACGGGGAGACGGGCGAGTGGGTAAGGACCGGATCAGACGAAAAAGTCTTGGCATCAATCAGCGCCTCGGCGGCCGCACCTCTCCTTGTCGCCGGAAAGTCTGACCCGGAAGGAACCCGACTGGTCTTGCCGGATGCTCCGGATCACGAGGCGTTGGCGGCGGGTCTGATCCTTTCAGGAACAGCTCCCGCTCGACTCGGCTTGGTTAGCCGCAGCCGCATATCACTGCCCGCACTACTTCGCGAACCGACTTCAAGCGAGCACGGCGTTGGGCTCACCGCACTGGCCCACGCGAATGTCGCGTGGCAACTTGCGAGCGCGCGCGATCTCCTTGGAAACTGGCAACGTTGGTCGGTAGTAGAAGAGCTTGAAGCCGCCTTGATCGAGCAGCTATGCGGAGCGAGATGGCGTAGGCTGGAGATGGAACTCGATTCGGCTTTCGCTGACTTCTATGCGGCGCTGTTGCGATTTATCCTGGAGATTTGGGACAATACCAAAGGTGGCCGACCGCAACTCGACAATGCCCAGGATCGCGATTTTCTGACGAACGCGATGGTGCAAAAGATGAAGGGTGTCCTGCCTGATCCACAAATTGCAGCCGCGAACATCGACGACGACTTGGCGGGCACCTTGGATCTGGCAATGGAAGACGCCTACGATGAGTTGAGCGCGGCTGTCGAAGCTCGTGGTGAGACTCCAGAGTTCTCTTGTGCAGTTGGCTTTCTTACGGAAGACTGGAGATCCGCTTTCCAGAAGGCGGGGGATGCTCAAAGACTCTCGATGTTCCGACCGCATATCTTGCCTGAGGCAAGGTGGTCTGCGCTCGTGCGACCGTTCTACAGCGAATTTACCGAAGACGATCTGGTCGATCTGCTGGATTCCGTACATGTCGACGCCTTCCGGCGACCCGGATTGCGGTGGTTAGGACGTTCCGAGATACGAGCCATGTTGCAGCTGTGGCTTTCGCCGAAGGCGATGGCGGAAACAGATCGTTGGCGAGAGCTCCTGTCAAAAGGACTTTCGGACATCCAAACCAGCAGAGCCGTTCGATATGTTGCGCTTCGACGCAAACTCGCGCTTGGAGACGTGCCGAACGGGAGTGCCATCTGATGGACCATTACCTCAGGTTCGTGAATGGCGTTCAGGCGTTGCGGCGAAGGGTTTCGGCTCTCGATATTGGTCTGGGAGGGGCGCTTGGAGTTGCCGCTGATCCTTTGCCCCACCAGATTGCAACTGTGCGACGGGTCCTTGGAGACTCCCACATTCGTCACTTGATTTCGGATGAAGTGGGGCTCGGCAAGACCGTGCAGGCATTGATGATCGTGAACTCCCTGCGCTGGCAGCATTCCGCACACCGAACACTGGTGATTGCCCCTGACAATCTTTTGGCACAGTGGCAGGAGGAGTGCTGGATCCGAGGCCACGTGATGCCCGCTATCGCCGGTTCGATCGGAGATGGCGTTCAGGACGAATTTTCGCCAGTCACGTTGGCGCGTCCACGCGATCTTATGACACGTCCTGGACAGGGTGCGCGAACAATAAGCGCGGATCCTGCTGTGTTCGATCTCTTGATCGTTGACGAGCCCCAAACGATGCCGCGAGACGCGATTCAGATCATTTCGCAGGTAGCGGACGAGTTCCGGCAGGTTCTTGTTCTATCCGCCACCCCGAGACTCGGCGATCCTGCCTGGCGCGAACCGATCTTGCGAATGATCGAGCCGGAGGCTGCCACGCTTGCGCGGATGGAGGGTCGCAGCGTATTTGACATTCTTCAAGACCGCGAGGAAGCCACAATTACGGCTATCGACGGATTTGATAGCCCTCAAGACTGGACCCAAGGCTTCCTTGAGTCGGGAGCAGCACGACGCATCATCAGGAACGGTCGCTCCGAATGGGGCGAGTATCTGCCGCATAGACGCAATCATGAAGTTCGGCTGCAACCAATTACTTTTGAGCGAATGCGGCATGAGATCGCTGCCATGGTGCTTGCGGACGCAGATCCAGCCGAAGGCATCCAAGGACCTGCCTGGACGGCTGCACGCGCCCTGCAGCGCAGCGCGAGAGCGGCGCGGACGGTTCTAGCAGAACTTGCGACACGGGGAGGGCCCCTCGCTCAGCTGGCAGAAGCCGCACGCGTCAAGTCACTTGAAGATCCAGGTGACAGTCGGCTGGAAGCCTTGCTCGACATCCTTTCGCAGCAATGGTGCCACGACGAGGATCGCGTATTCATCGTTGTCTGTGGAGACAATCCAACCATCGACATGCTGCGTGCAGCGCTTCCGAGGTACTTCCCCTTCCTTGAAGATGGAATCTCCGTTCTGCGGCGCCCTGCTACGACAGATGTCGAGGGGGTCACCAACCTTCGCGAAATCCAGGAAACGCTCGCACCTTTGCTGTCAGGCGAGAACCGCCTTCTGCTTGTAGGCGACTGGGTGCAAGCAGGACTGAACCTTCACCACGTAGCCCAGGGGATTATCTTCTACTCATTGCCTTGGGAAATGGACGGCATCGACCAGCTTATTGGCCGCGTGGACCGTCTTGGCCCTACGGGCGACCGCAGAGGCTCAAGACGTGTCATCGACATCTGGCGCATCCTGATCGAAGGTTCTCAGGAAGCCGCGATTGCCGACACGGTCGCGGCACTTGGTGTATTCGACGCTCCGCTGCCACCACTTTCACCCTCGGAACTGGCTGAGCTTCAGACAGAAATGGGACGTGCTGCCATAAGGCGTAAGGCAGCACTTTCGCTTGCTCCACTCACGGGAAACGGCACTGGCCTGTCTTCTCGTCTCAACGGAGCAGATCCTTTCACACCCCAACAGGCAGCTAACGACTTCGAGCAGTGGCGTCAGAAACCCTGTCCCGCACCGGCCATGCTGTCTGAACTTGCGCGTCCGCAGGAGACACCAATACGGCGAGAAGAGCGAGCAATTGGCGCATGGCTGAAGTCAATCACAGCTTCTGGCGATTTCGAAGTAGGGCGTCGACGTGACAAGGTCGACGACTACGGCTTCCAAACGATCTGGTATCGTGGCGCAGGCGAACGAGGACGCGCTGGCGAGAGTCCTTTCGCCCTTCCTGGTACGTCCCGGGAAGGTTGGATGTCGGGTCATGTTCCGTTCGTCTATCGCCGATCCGATATTTCTGCACCGCCTCGGAAGAGCGTCTTCACGGACGATGGAGAGCGTTCAAGAGATGGCGAAAGATCTGGACGCCCACTCCGCTTTTTCGATCACGGCGCAGACCTGCACGATGCTCTGGTTGCTGGCTATACCGCTGTATCGCTGAATACTTTCGGGGCAGCAAGGCACGTGGTGCAGACGAGCGTCAGGCTGCCCGTGGGGCACCCAGCAAGAGGACTTTGCCCACTGGTGCTCATTTCGGTAGCGGCGATCGACCCGTGCCCGGACGATCTGCTCCCTCCACTGTGGACGTCTGAAGCAAAGGAAATGCTCAAAGCAACGCCGACAGATGCGCAGAGGAGAGCACTTACTGCCGACCGAAATGCGCTTCAAACCCTGTTTCGCGCCCTCCAGCGCAAGGTGAGGATCGCTGCACCATCAAGGTTCATCCGTGTTGGGTCGGGGAAGGCACGAGATGGATGGCAAGACCTGAAAGAAGAGGAGGTGGACCTTTGCCTCAAACCAATAACTTCTTCTACAAACAATGCGCTGGCAAAGGGCCGAAAGCCAATCGTGCCCCTTGAGCGGCATGAGGCCGTGAATGTTATCCGTTCTCGACAACTCGCCTTGATCCGTTCACAGGTGGAGCAGTACAGAGCTTCTGTTCTGAATGATGTTCGGCAAGAACTTGTGGCCTTCGCTAGTCAAATGAGCGCTCACTTTCGGGCTGAAATTAGGATTCGTGAGCAGGGCCTGGAGCGCCGCAGGCAAGCTCCGCCCGAAGCTGGTCCCGTCGAACTATGGCAGGGTCATGTGGCGGCTCTGGAAAGATCCCTTGCCATGGCGCGCCTAAACTTTTCGGAAGCATCCACCTTTCTCCAAAAGATTGCTGACGGGAACATCATTGGCAGGATACAGCCATGCACCGCTCTCATGTTGTTTGTTCCCGACGAATGAGAGTCCAGTGGCAGGTCAAGGACAAAGCATGGAGCGAAAGAAGACTTGTGGCGAGATATTCGCGGGACATATCGCGCGTATCGTCGAAGATCGGCAGATCGATGATATTCTACATTTCCCGCGCTTGGAAAACCTTCCAACATTCTGAAACATGGACTCCAAACCCGCACAGAAATCGCCAACGCCGACTTCGCTGTTTATGCCAGTGATCCTTGTTGCTTGGACCGAGAGGACGGCGCAGTCTCGGTGTCCACCTCGTGCTACTTTCCGCGCATGTTCGAGGCGAAGCGGCACCGCGCGGGAAACAAGCCCTGGGCCATCCTAGTTCTGCACCCGAGCCTTCTCTGGAACTACCACTGCCTCTTCTTCCGTCAAGGTGCGGCAACGAACGCGACGAAATATGACAGCGGCAAAGAATATGGAGGGTTCGCGCTCGAGAAGCTGTTTGGCGACTGCTCACTATCTATGGATCCGACGAAGGCAGGTTTCCGCGCTGAATTCGGCCTACCATCGAGTTGGCCGACCTTCTCGGATTCTTAAGTACAGGTGATAAGTCCGATCCCGCTTGGGTACATAAAGGGGGCTTGGGTCGAGACGCCTGAACACGGCGAGCTTGTCCGAGCGGCATTCAATGCCGTGGGTCGTGAAGAGTGCGAGGTGGTGATTCATCCCTTCGAGCCGAGGATCTGCCGCAAGCCCTACTATTGGAGCTAGGTCTGCCTGGAGGCGGAACTTGGTTGCAGACTGCAGGTGCAGCGCGGTTGCAGGCCCGCCTCTTGCCATAGTATTTTTCAGTCGCTCGCGAGCGCGCAAGGCTCCGTCGGTGTGCAGAGGCGGACTCGAGCGCTAGAAGACGGCCGCTTCCTAGCGGTGCAGCCTGAGCGCGAGTGGCGGCAATCGGTCGTGGACCGAACGTCTTCTTTCGCTGATTCCCGGCGATTTCCGGACAGTCAGCAGACGGCCCCAAACTCACCGTTTGGCAACCTGCTTTCGACAGATTTCTCGCGAGCTGCAAAAATCGTCTAGGCAAACTTTGCCCGACAAATCTTGAGCCTTTCGAAGCAGCCAATCTACCTCTTGACGCCCCTTCCGGATCTGGGCACACAAGTGATGCACAAATTGTGGCACGACCACTCTGCCAAGCAAGATTTCACTGCAAGATCAATGATCTAGCGTGGAAGCGATATTTTACTTTCTGGGAATCCAGGTTCCCCAGCCATTTCAATGAACCGCCAGAAACATTGGGCTTTTCCCTTGGTGGGGACCCCGTTGCTGTTTGTCCCGAGCCTGTGCCCGAACGTGGCCACGGAACTGGCCACATTGCGCATCCGGAGGGACGCATTATGGCACGGATCAGAAATTTGAGGCATCGAGGAAACTGTTGGCAATTCAGGGCAAAGGTGCCGAATCGGTTTGCCGCTTGCAGGATCCTCGAGCACCTTTGTGTGGCGATTAGAACCACCTGTTCGCCGTCAGCGCCTGTGGCACGGAATTGAGGTTGTGAATTGGGGAGTGGTCGTTCCTTCGTTGATGACGAGAACCGAAAACTCCTTAAATCACACTATCAAATTTGTGCGATGGGCGCTGCCGGTTTCGTGGGTTCCGAGATGGAGCATCGCCACATGCCATGCCCATGCCGATAGGTTTGCGGTAGAACCTCCAGAGGAGTGCGCGCGACAATCTCAATCCACGTCGAGTGTCTTTGGTTGCGTTTCCCGGTCGTCTGAAATCGAATAACTCACCCTTGCAATTCGACCCGAGAAATCGGGGCTCGTGCGCCGGTTCGTATCGACAGGTTCGGGATTGCTGGATCCAAATGTCAAAGGTGACAGCGACAGCCGCAGAAGGGTCCGCTCGAACAGGTGCTCGCCCGCGGGTTCGCCGTCGATCATCAGGCGTCCCATCCCCTTGAGCTTGCCGGTCTTCTCGAAATCAAAGGCCACTGTCGTTGCGCCGTCAGGAAGTTCACGGTCAGAGACAAGGCGGGTGATCTCGAACCCGGCGTAGTTGTAGGTGTAGACAAGCCGGTTATCGATGATGTCGATGGCGTAGCCGCCGTGACAACTGCCGAAGCATACCAGCGTTCCGCCTTCGGACGTGCTGCGCCTCTCAATCTCGATGGTGATCCGGTGCGAAGCGTCCTGTGTCATTGGAGCAGCTTCGGCCGGTATCTTGGAAATCGGCGGAAAGAAGCTCGCCTCGGTGCGCCATCTTGGCGCCCCCGGTCGATAGGGTGGTTTGAACAGCACATCGCTATCGTCCAGCGGCATGACGTCATAGCGGCCAGCCTCCGCCCACCAGCGTTCCTTCATTTCCTGCAGCTTCTCAGGCTTTTCGGCCGCCAGATCGCGCATTTCGGAAAAGTCCTGGTCGAGATGATAGAGTTCCCACCGCTCGGTTTCAAAGTCGCTGCCAGCTTTGTGCTGGGTTACCGCCTTCCACCCGCGATGCCAGATGCTGCGATGCCCATACATCTCGAAATACTGCGATTCCTTCACTGTCTCCGCCTCCGGAGCATCGAAGGAATAGGCAAAGCTCTCGCCATGAATGGGCATTTGCGGCACGCCATTGATCGTCTCTGGCACGGCGATGTCGCACAGTTGGACGATTGTCGGCGTGATATCGGTCACATGGGTGAATTGCGCACGGATGCCGCCCTTGTCTGCAATGCCCTGCGGCCAGGAAATGATCATCGGGTCGCGGATGCCGCCGCCATGGGTGAAACTCTTGTAAAGCTTCAGTGGCGTGTTCGAGGCTTGCGCCCACCCCCATGGATAATTGCCGGATGATCGTGGGGTGCCGATGTTATCCATATCCTTGCGCGATTGCGCATAGTCTTCGGGAAGATGATTGAACCAGCGAAGCACATTGGTCGTCCCGTCCGGATCGCAATCGGTCGAGGCGCCATTGTCAGAGATCAGCACGATGATGGTGTTGTCGCGAATTCCCGTCTGATCGAGGAAAGCAAGCAGTTTGCCGAATGCTGCGTCGGTGTAGTCCAGCAGCGCGGCATAGGCTTCCTGCATGCGCTCCGAAACTGCGCGTTCTTCGGCCGAAAGTTCTGTCCAGGCGCGCACACCGGGGTTTGGCGGCGGCAGTTCGGTGTCTTGCGGCACCAGACCCATGGCCTTTTGCCGCGCGAGCCGTCGCACGCGTTCCTCGTCCCAGCCGTGCGAGAAGCGGCCGCGATATTTCTCCATGGCGGCCGGTGGCGCCTGATGAGGGAAATGGCCAGCGCCAAAGCAGAGATAGAGGAAAAAGGGTTTGTCGGCCCAGATTGCCATCTTGTCGGCAAGATAGTTCACTGCCTTGTCAGACAGATCGTCTGACAGATGGTAGCCCTGTTCAGGCGTTGCCGGCGCGGGCACCTGCTGGTTGTCTTGACACAGTTCCGGATGGAACTGGTCGGTGCTGCCATTCATGAAGCCGTAAAATCGTTCAAAGCCGCGTCCCAGAGGCCACTGGTCAAACGGACCGGCCGCATTGGCATTTTCGGTCGGAGCCAGATGCCATTTGCCAACCGCATAGGTGGCGTAACCTTGCAGTTTCAGCATCTCGGCGAGCGTACCTGCGCGGTTGCTGATTGCGCCGCGACCCGAAGGCCAACCCATATCGGCATTTGCCAGATAGCGCATTCCCACTGAATGGTGGTTGCGTCCCGTCAGCAGACAGGCGCGAGTCGGCGAGCAAAGCGTCGTCGTATGGAAATTGCTGTAGCGCAGGCCGCTATTGGCGAGAGAATCGAAATTTGGCGTGTCGATATCAGAACCGAAACACCCGAGATCCGAATAGCCGACGTCATCGAGCACCACATAGATGACATTGGGCTTGCCTTGAGGTCCGGCTGGAACGGCGGCGTAGTCGCGACGGGAAACGTGATGTGTACGGCCAATATGACCGCGAAACTCGGAAGTCATTGCTGCCCTCGGTGATGTTGAGACATGACCGGGCGCGAGGATGCGCGCCCGGGTGCTTTGATCAATAGGCGGTCACGCCGCGCAGATAGCGTTTCATGATGGTGCGGCCCGCCAGTCGCCACAGACGATCTGTGGCGAAGCCGAGCAGGCCAAGCGAGATGATCGCTGCAAACATCCAGTCTACCTGGAAATAGAGACGCGACGTCCAGATGATGTAGCCAAGGCCTGCATCGGCAGCGAGCATTTCGGCGGCGGCGATCACCAGGAAGGACGAGGCGAGCGCCAGTCGCATCCCGACATAGATGGAGGGCAGCGATGCCGGGATCATTACCCGGAAAAAGACCTGACGTTCGTTCGCGCCAAGGCAGCGGGCGGCATTCAACTTGTCCTGCGAGATCGAGGACACGCCGCTTGCCGTATTCACCATGACGATGAACGCCGTTGCATAGCCAATCAGGATAATCTTCGACATTTCCCCGACGCCGAACCAGATGATGAACAAGGTCACCAGTGCGATTGCCGGCACAAAGCGGAAGAAGTGGATGAAAGGGTCGACAAGATGACGGGCGATTGGCGAGACGCCGACCGCAAGGCCGATTGGAATGGCGATGGCGCTACCAAGGAGCCAGCCGGACAGGATGCGCATCATCGAGATGAGGATCGAGTCTGTCAGCGTGCCGTCGAGCAGCAACTGCCAGGCGCCTTGCAGGACGGCGATCGGCGCAGGAAGAAACAGCGGATCGACGAACCAGGTTGAGGCAATCTGCCAGATGATGAGAACGCCCGCGACGCTCAGGGTTGACCAGACATAGGATGGCATCAGTTTTGCTCCCATTGAGAGGAGGCCTCTCGCTCGATGTCGGCCTCGATCGCCTTGACAGAGTCGGCAAAGCGGCTGTCGAGATCGTCGCGCGGATAAGGCAGGTCAATGTCATAGATGCGGGTGATGTTGGCCCGCGGTCCGCGACTCATGACCGCGATGCGCTGACCAAGCAGCACCGCCTCGCGAATATCATGCGTGACATAGATCATGGTGCGGCCTGTCTCGCGCCAGATCCGCGTCAGCTCCTTTTGCAAGACGCGCCGGGTAAGCGCGTCCAGCGCTGCGAATGGTTCGTCGAACAGGATTAGTTCTGGCTCGGCCGCAAGCGTGCGGGCGATCTGAACCCTCTGTTTCATCCCGCCTGACAATTCATGCGGGAACTTTTCTTCGTGACCGCGCAACCCAACCATGTCGATGTGATGTTGCGCGATCTGCTGGCACTCTTCGCTGGATTTGCCGGCGACGCTCGGGCCAAATCTGACATTCTCGGCAACGGTGAGCCACTGAAACAGCGGCTCCTCGATTGTCTGGAACACCATGCCCCGGCGCCGGTCGGGGCCGCTAATTGGCTCGCCATTGGCCAGCACGGTCCCTTCCGTCTGCTTTTCGGTTCCGGCGACAATTTTTAGCAGCGTCGACTTGCCCGAGCCGGACGGGCCGACGAGCACGAAAAACTCCTGTTGCTTTACCGTGACCGACAGGTCGGCGAGGATCAACTCGCTGCCTGCTTTCTGGCCGGGATATGCCATCCCGACCTTGTCGAATGTCACGGCGGGAGCGGTTGACGCTCCTCCGGTCGCGATAGTCGATGCATTTGTCATTGCCTGAACCTCAATTGCCGAGATTGACGAGATCAGGAGCGGCTTCCGACAGGAATTTCGGGTTGACGCCATTCTCGAACGTCACGCTCTGGGCCTTGGTCTTCGCCAGGAAGTCGCTGACTTCCTTAAATCCCGTGCGCTCATAATCGGTCAGCGCCAGGCCGAACTCATTGTGCTTGAGCAGTTCTCGCATCGTGTCGCGCGGCGCACGTGTCGCCTTGGCGATGATGTCTGCGGCCTCGTCCGGGTTCGATTTGATGAAGTCGGATGCCTGGTTCAGAGCGCGGAGCGTGGCGACAGTCAGTTCGGGGTTCTTTTCAGTGAAGTCAGTGGCGGCGACTATGTAGGCGCTGGAATTGCGCTTGGCCGCAGAATCATCGACCAGAACGTAGTGCTTGCCCCCATCGATCGATTTCTGCGTGCCATCAGCCCAGACGAATGATGCGTCAATGCGGCCGCTGCGCAGCGATGCGACGATTTCCATCAGGCTGGTGAAACCGACAATTTCGACCTGATTTTCGGCAATACCGTTCAGTTCGAGATAACGCATCGTGATCAGATGTTCGGCCGTTCCGGTCGCAATGCCGATCCTCTTGCCGATGAGGTCCTTCGGCTCCTTGATGTTGTTGGCGACGACGAGCTTGTGGAAACCGGGAGCGGAATGGAAAATCCCGGCCAGAACCGTCAGCTTCCCGCCCTGGATGCGCGAGACGATCGGAAAGTCCAGTCCGACCGCCATGTCGCCTCGGCCAATCAGCAGAGCGTCAATCGCTTCGACACCCGTCGCGAATGTCGTGACCTGTGCGTCAATACCTTCCTTGGCGAAATAGCCTTTTTCCTTGGCAACCCAGATCTGGGAGCCTGTGGTATAGGCGTCGACGCCGAACCTGACCGGTTCGAGCTTCTGGGCGTTTGCGAGCTGGGCCGACGCCAGCCAGAGGCCGGCGGCAAGGCCGGCAACAAGTTTAACGAGGCGGTTCATCTAAATTAGCCCTCCGGCGATTGGGCGGAATTGCCCTGAAAATCAGTTTGCGAAAGCGCCACCACCTGGTGGCTGTTCAGTATTTGGGGAACCATCCATGAACGCGAAGCGAGGGGAATTTTTCCATCGCCGGAATGCACCAACGCAGTGCTCCAAAGCAGAGCGTCGCCCTCCCCAACCTGGAGTAGCTCAGCCATTTCGACAGTCGCATTTGTGGCGGATGTCCGCGTCGAAAGCGTTGCGCCTTCCACAACAAGAAAAGGACGGATCGCTGCCAAGGCCTGATGTTCGGTCTGCTTGTTGAAAGCGGTCGCCGGAATGTGGCTTGCAAGATAGTGGTCAACGAGAATGCAGGGCTGGCCCGACGCTTTGAACAGCCAGCGCAGGCGTACTGCCGGCTTGCCGATATCCAGATCAAGGGCAACAGAGATTTCCTTGGGCGGCACTGACTGGTCGCGCAGCAGTTCGCTAAAGGATGGTTTCATCCCCGCATTCACGATCAGATTCCAGAATCCGATTGATCCGGTGAGCGCGTTGAGGATCGGCGGATTGGCGACGAATGTGCCGATGCCATGCCGGCTTCTGATCAGGCCTTTGGCGATCAGATCGGCATAGGCTTCCCGCAGGGAGTTGCGGCTAAGACCCAATGTGCGCGCGATATCCAGCTCTGCCGGCAAGCGATCGCCTGCGGCCAGCTTCTGCTGACGGATATACTTCAAGACGCTTTCGGACGTTGATCCTGACACCGCTCTCCTCCAAGAGGTAGGATGTCCTACCTTTACGTATTACCCAAAAAGAGTCAAGCTCAAGCACGTCAAAGAGCGGAATCGGAAAATGCGATGGCTTGTTGTTCTTCGGCAGGGGCCCAGACGTCCGGTCTGTCAGGAGAGGTTGAAAGTCGCGCCAGACTTGATGCGCGTATGCACCCGGAAATGGCCCTCATTCCGAAGGCGAGCTGGCGTCTGGGGGAGGACCGCCCATTCGCCAACCCTGGCGATGGCGAAGGACCGGTGAGGACGGTTGATCTGCCGTCGTACATGATTGACAAGACGGCTGTGACAAATGCCGATTTCGCACAGTTCGTCGCAGTTACCGGTTATGTGACGGAGGCCGAGCGTTTGGGCTGGTCTTTCGTTTTTATGTCGCAGGCTTTTCCCGGCGCAGCGATTGTCGAGAGCGACGATGTTGCAGCGCCGCCTTGGTGGGTTGCTGTGCGAGGCGCATGCTGGCGCGCTCCAGATGGCGAAGGCTCGACGATACGTCGACGCGAGGATCACCCGGTGGTGCATGTATCCTGGAATGACGCGCAGGCGTTTGCCCGCTTTTGCAAAAAGCGCCTGCCGAGCGAAGCCGAGTGGGAGGCCGCCGCGCGCGGTGGCCTTGAACGGGCCATCTATTCCTGGGGCGACGAACTGAACCCCGGCGGCCGTTTCATGTGCAATATCTGGCAGGGCCGGTTCCCGCTGGACAACACGGCTGACGATGGCCATCTCGCCACGGCGCCGGCTCTCAGTTTTCCGCCCAACGGTTTTGGCCTCTACAACATGCTTGGAAATGTCTGGGAATGGACAGCGTCAAATTGGGCCCATGATGATCGCCGCCTGAAGGTCATGCGTGGCGGTTCCTATCTTTGCCACGCAAGCTATTGCAATCGCTACAGGGTCTCCGCGCGCACGTCCAACCATGCGGAAGCGACTTCAAGCCATCTGGGGTTTCGCTGCGCAGCCGATCCAATTGTCTGAACGGTGTCGTCACCGGGCTTTGGGTCGCGATACCTGCGGATGGACGCCCAACCGGATTGGCCGGGCGTCCAGTATCTATTATTTGGACTCCCAGACGAGGTCTTTCAGCTCTGGAGAATTGGTCAGAATGCCCTCCTTTTGAGCGGCATCGATCCAGAACTGCATTGTTGACGGATCAATGTCCTTTTTCCATTCCCCAATGTTCATGTTTTCGACAATCGCTGCCGGGATCTTTGTGTTGGCGGCGATGGTTTCACGCGCAATCTTGGGGTCTTGGAAATCGTCAATCGCACGGTTGATCGCTCCCACAAAACGTTTCGTGATGTCGGGATTCTTCTCGACATATGGGACCATTGCAATCACGCCGGAAACGACGCTGGGCGACTGGACGTCGGTGAAGTAGTGACCGAGAACCGTTGCCCCGTCAGCAGCGCCGATCGTAACGAACGGCTCTGCCGTACCAACCGCCGCAACCGTCTTGCTGCGCAATGCGGCCAGCATGTCTGGGAAAGGAATTTCCCGGAATGTGACGGTGTTGACGTCAACGTTGTTCTTGCGGAGCCATTCGCGCATCATGGTCCAGTCCGTATTGTAGCTGAGATTGGTCGCCACGGATTTTCCGGCGAGATCCGCCGGCGACTTGATCTCCGGATCCATTGTCAGAACTGCGTGGATCGGATCTTCGGTTGTCTGCTGAAAATTGAATGAGACGTAAGTAACGGGGATGCCGCCGTTACGCGCATTCAGCACGCCGAGCGCATCGGAAATGCCGAAGTCGAGACTGCCTGATTGCAAGGCGGGAATGATCTGTCCGCCGCCGGCCATCGGCACCAGCTCGACCTCAATGTTGGCTTCCTTGAAATATCCGGCGTCGCGCGCGCGCCAGAAATAACTGTAGACGCCGATCGGAAGATATCCGACCCGCAGCTTTGTCATCTCCTGGGCAAAGGCAGGCTCCGGCGCGATCATGGTCGTAACGCCGAGAGATGCCATGACGGCGATCGCCATCGATTTTAGGGATCTCATACTCGTTCTCCTTCCTGGTTAATCTGTGGATTTTGTCTGTTTGCGAACAAGCGTGTAGACCTGATGTCTGAGCTTCAGGAATTCAGGTGTTTCTTTTGTCGTCAGCTGATCGCGTGGGTAGGGGATGTCGACGTTGATTTCCTCGACGACGCGTGCGGGCCGCGTTGAAAGGACAACGATCCGGTCAGCCATGTAGACGGCTTCGTCGATGTCATGGGTGACAAGCAAGGTTGACAACGACATCTGCCGGCAGATGTCGATGACCATGTCCTGGAGATCGATGCGCGTTTGCGCGTCAACTGACGCAAATGGCTCGTCAAGCAAAAGGAGTTCAGGTCGAACAACAATGGAGCGGGCAAGAGCGCATCGCTGCTGCATGCCGCCAGATATCTGCCAGGGATAGAGATCGGCGGCGTGCGAGAGCTTTACAGCATCGATTGCCTCGCTTGCCCTCTGCCTCCTTTCGCTCTCGCTGACGCCGCGGAGGCCGAACTCAACGTTCTTTCTTACGGTCAGCCAAGGGAACAGGCTCCGGTTGTAGTCTTGAAAGACGATTGAAAGCCATTTTGGCGGCTCGGCAAAAACATTGCCCTTGTGCAGGACCTGGCCCGACGACGGCTGCATCAGGGAAGCGATGCACCGGAGCAACGTCGACTTGCCGCAGCCGGAAGGCCCGACGATTGTCAGGAACTCGCCGGGTTTCTGTTGAAACGTGAGATCCTCGAGGACCGCAGCGGACGATCCGTAGGATTTTGTGATGTTTTCAACGTCGAGAATTGCAGACATCTTCAAACCTCAAATAGATCATTGGCCGCAGATCAGTGGTTGTCAGCGGCGCCTCGCCATCCGCGGTGCCAGGCAACCAGTTTGCGTTCCAGCGAAAGCAATCCGATTGTGAGAAGGAAGCCGAGCGCGCCAAGAAGGATGACGCCGGCGTAGACATCGGCTGTCCTGAAAAGCCTCTGACTGCGCAGGATGAAGAACCCCAACCCGTTGTCAGCGGCCAGCAATTCCGAGATGACCATCATCACGAGGCCAATGCTGAGTGCGATGCGGATGCCGGCAAAAATCGATGGGAGCGATGCGGGAAGAAGAACCTCGAATATTCTCTGACGCGCTGTCAGACCATTGACGCGGGCGACGTCAATGAGCAGGGGCTCCACCCTGCGCGCTCCATCCATTGCTGCAAGAATGATTGGGAAGACCGATCCGAAGGCGATGATGAAAATCCGCATCGCATCGGTTGGTCCAAACAAGATGAGTGAAGCCGGGAGAATTGCGACAGGTGGAATGAAGCGGAGGAATTCGAGAAGCGGACGAACCCATGGCGTCAGTTCCCTGAAATACCCGAGGACGAGGCCCGTAATGCTGCCGACTGCGATAGCAATGCCAAGACCAATAGCGAACCGATATAGGCTCGGTGCGACCGCCGTCTTCAGGAGGTCGCCGTGGATCAGACGCAGGAAAGACTGGGCGACCAGTTCAAGGCGAGGGAGGTAGGGGGCCGGCCAGACGATCGCCGCAGTCTCCCATACGGTTAGAAGCACTGCCACCATTGCCGTTTGCCACAGGATTGTCGGCAGGAATGAGTTTTGCCTAGACACGATTGTCGGTGCTCCAGGGCATGAGACGGCGCTCTGCGAAGAGAAAGCAGCTATTGACTATGTTGCCGACAATCCCCGTCAGAAGGATCGCGCCCCACATCTCCGCCACGAGGCCGTTCAAGCGAACATTCTCGAGATAGGCCCCGATACCGGGCCGGCCGACCAGCATTTCGACTGTAATCGTCAGCACCAGCGCAATTGCCGATGCAGTCCGGGCGCCGGTCGCAATCGAAGGGAGAGCTGCTGGCAATACGATCCGGAAAACGCGTTCGAACCGGGGCAGGCCGAAAACCCTGCCGGTTTCAAAATAGCGCGGGTCCACGCCTTCGACGCCGGCCTTTGTCGAAAAGATAACTGGCCAGATCGAAGCAAAAACAATCATGAAGAGTTGCATCGGCAGACCAATGCCGAGGACGAGCAACGCTACGGGAATGAACGCGACCGAGGGAATGGGACGCAGAAACTCGATGAGAGGCCTGGTTATTCTCTCCAGCGTTGGAAAGAGCGACAAGGCGATGCCAATTGCCGCCCCGAACACAATCGCCAATAGAAGACCGAGGCTCCATGTCGTAAGCGACGAAATCAGGGCGGATGACAATTCACCATCCGCGAGCCCGGCGAGCATAGCCGACAGGATTGAACCAACACCGGGTAGCGCGCGCGGATCGACAAAGCCTAAGGCTCTTGCTGCCTCCCAGACGCAGATTGCCCCCAGAAAACCAGTCGCTCCCTTCAATATCGACGAAGCTGACACGTCAGACCCCGGAGTTCGATGCAGCTTGGCCGCCCGGCCGGCGTCCGCTCAGATCGACCGTTACCGAAATACACGGCATTGCCGCCCAGCCGGCTTTTGCGGCCGAGACCACATCGTTGGGTGTGGCATGGCATAAGAAGATCATAGACGGTCCTCCCGCTATCTTGCCCTCGCTCATTGCGTCGCGGCGGCGCGCTACTCACAAACCTGACTATTTGTCTTTCTGTATTGCTGGCGCTCCTCCCAGAGCCGGCGCATTGGCTTCAGACATCATGCACAGCGTCGATAGACCGTCAATCTGATTGTCTTACATTCTTTCGTTATGACGATCCTCTGATCGCTTCTGGTTGAGGGGCGAGAACAAGAACTGTTCCCTCAGCCACGTCGAAGAGTGAACGGAGTTGTCACCTTGGTTGGCGGGCGGACACGGCAGTGCCGCGCTTTTGACCTTTAGGAAACGCGCAACGCCACGGCGTCTCATTCGGCAATGGCCTGGCGGCGATGGGCTTCTATATGGGCATCTGGATCGATCAGTCCGAGGGCGCCAAATCCAGCTTGATCAACACGGATACTTTGGACCTGAAAGGGTCTAGGTCGTAGTGACGAATTAACGTTTGTCTGCGCCGCAGCGAAAATCCGTCAGTCCCAGGAGCGAGGAGGACGGACATGCAGCGCATATTCGACGACGAGCGACGCCGGAATGATGGATTTGCGCGCGGCCCCTTCGGGGTTGGACCAAAATCGTCCGTGAATGCGTTGAAAATGCTCGACGGTGGTCAACACCGCCTTGCGCTTTTCTCCTGTTCGCGACCAATTTTGGTCGCCAACGCAGCCAAGCGTTGATTTGTCACTACGACCTAGCTCGGGGTCATGAACGAGGTGAAGAACGGGGGCGTCGCCGGCATTTTGATCGCTGTCGACGACGGGCTTAGCGGTTTTCCAGAAGCGATCAACGCAGTCTTTCCGCGGACTGTCGTGCAGACCTGCATCGAGCATCTGATCCGCCCTTCGCTCGAATTCGTCTCATGGAAGGACCGCATGACGGTGATGCCGGCGTTGCGCGCCATCTGTCGGGCCAGGACGCAGACGCCGCCCCAAGGCGCTCGAAGATTTCGAGGCCGGCCAGTAGGGGGCGAGGCTACCCCGCGATCGCCCAGATCTGGCGGCGCAATTGGGAGCACGTCACGCCTGCCAGATTGGCGACGCTGGCCGATCGTCCTGCCGGCAGGATCCCATTGCCAGCATCTTGCTGTTTGCCTTTGAAACGAAAACGCGCAATTTCATTGGCGCGCGCACAGTTCAAGACTGCTGATGTGCGCACCGCGAAGGAGCAGTTGCGTTGGGGTCGGTCGTCAGGGTTTGCTTCACATTTGATGTTGACGGCCTGAGCCTCGCTGAGGCGAAACGCCAGCAAGGGATCACGCTCCCGCCGCAGATGATTGAGGCTCTTGCTGCCGATCAAAGCAGCATGTTCGATCGCGCAGTCGATTTTTTCGCTGCAGCCGGGCTTCGCCAGACATTTTTTGTCACTGGTAAGGTTGCTTCCCACGAACGGAACCGTATCGCGGCAGCGCTTGACGCCGGACATGAGATCGCCTTTCACGGCTATAGTCATCTTCCGCTTTCGCGCCTGTCAGACGCTGAAGAGACTCGCGAATTCAGCGATGCGGCCGACTATTTTCAGAAGACCTTCGGCCGGCGCCTCGCAGGAATGCGCGCGCCTTCATACAGTTTTGGGCCGCGCACGCCATCGAACCTGCTGCGCTCGGGCATGATCTACGACAGCAGCGCCGTTGGATCCTTTCATCCCTATTTCGTTCCCGCAGGAAGCGAAGGCTATTGGGAAATACCAGTCCTGCCTGAAATGGACGATTGGCTCCATTGCGTCCATCTGCCTGAACTTGGTTTTGACGCAGCGGCAAAAACCCCGGCCGAGGTCTTGGCGATCTATCGCGCCAGCTTTGATCGATGTTTTCGTGAGCAGGGGTGCTTTGTGACGGTCTGGCATCCGTTCGTCACAATGAGCGATGCATACCGCGATGTGGCGCAAGAGTTGCTTGCCTATATCCGCAGCTTTGAGAACACAGCATTCTGCACAATGGCGGAAATCGCAAATTGTTGTGCAGCTGGAGAGATTGCGCGCTTCAGCAGATGACGTCTGTGGAAATGACATCTAACCAGCTAAGAGGGCGGGCTGATCATTGGCTGGCACGATCCAGGCACCAAGAATAATGCCGGCATAAGGCGGAATGAATTCGAGAAGCTCCTCGACTGTCATGTCGTCATTCATCAGGAAGCGCGTAAAATATGCGGTGCCCGCGATCACCGTCAGTTCAGCAGCAAGCGCGATGTCAACATCAGTGCTGAGCCGTCCCCGTTGACGATAGATCTCGAACATCTTGTGGTAGTGGCGCGAGATGATCCAGGAAAGCGTCTTGCCCGCGCGCCGCAAACTGGAGCTTTCATTGTCGTAGCCTGCCCGAAAAATCGCCCGCCAGGCTTTCTTGCCCAGAAGCTGCAGCGTCTGTTGCGCAAGCAGACGCTCAAAAGCAATGATTCCGTCAATGGGATCATCGGGCAGCGACGCGAGAAGCCGGCGCCTCGAAGGCAGCGTCATGCGCAGATGCTGCAACGCAATCGCGGTCAGAAGCTTGTTCTTGCTTTCAAAATAATTGTAGGCGGTTGCGGTCGCGATGCCTGCGTCCGATGCGATCTTCTCCATCTGGGTTTCATCAAACCCGTTTTCCTCAAAGAGTTTCGTCGCCACGAAGATCAGTTGATCGCGTGTGCGCTTTCGGTTCTTCGCCCTCAATCCCATCGATTCCTGCTCCTTCATGCACGCTGACCAAACAGCGGCGCCGACCTGAAGTATGAGGGCAGCGATCGACCTTTAGAGAAAGACGTAAGCAAGAAAATCAGCGCGCACGCAAAGCATTTCGGAAAGCCCGGTGAAAATACAGGGTCGCGCGAGGCTGGGCCAACTGCAAATCCTCCGGTTGGACGTTCCCTCTCATCGAAAATACGCGGCATATCCTTTCCACTCCGCTCCAAGAACTGTGTGACTTTCATCAAAATGCCGCCAAGTGCCAATCCACACCGAGACTGAAGGTGGATGCCACCAATCCGACCCTAGTCTCTCACGGCGTCAAGCACAAAAAAATTCGTACCCAGCATCAAATTTGTAGACAACTCCAAATTTATAGATAACATCAAAATATGCCCTGCACCCTTCCGGAAGGGAGTCCGGAAAAGTGGCGCAGGATATGAGGGTGATTGATGACTGCAAGCGATGCCGACCAGACCTTGATCGTGCAGGACATCTGCAAGCGCTACGGCAATTTTCATGCGCTCAGCTCGGTCGGAATCGAGGTCAAGCGCGGTGAGTTTCTTACGCTTCTAGGCCCTTCAGGCTCCGGAAAGACAACCCTGCTGATGTCGGTCGCCGGGTTCATTCGCACCGATTCAGGCCGTATTCTACTGGGCGGCGAAGACATTACCCATGTCGAGCCGGACAAGCGAAACTTCGGCATGGTCTTCCAGGGATACGCATTGTTCCCGCATCTTAGAGTGCGCGAAAACGTCGCCTTTCCGCTGAAGATGCGTGGCGAGCGCGGGGCTGCCGCAGCGGACAAGGTCGCCAAGGCGCTGGAGCTTGTCGGCCTGTCGGACAAGGGCGACAGCTATCCGCGCGAATTGTCGGGTGGTCAGCAGCAACGCGTGGCGCTCGCTCGCGCCATTGTGTTCCGGCCACATCTTCTGCTGCTGGACGAGCCATTGAGCGCCCTAGACACTCAGCTGCGCGGGCAACTCCAGACCGAGTTGAAGCGGCTGCATCGGGCCGTTGGTCTCACCTTCATCTATGTCACCCATGACCAGGGCGAAGCGCTGTCGATGTCAGACCGGATCGCGGTGATGAACAAGGGCAAGATCATCCAGCTTGGATCTCCTGCCGAGCTTTATGAGCGCCCGATCAACCGTTTTGTCGCCGAGTTCCTTGCGGTCGAGAATTTTCTTCCCGAATCATTGAGCGGACGCCCCGGCGTTCTCGCGCTTCGCGCCACTGCGCTGATGCTGGTTGGCGGAGAGAAGGCCGGCGGCCGCATCCGCGCCCGCGTCACCGACCGCGACTACCATGGCTCGGACATCCGATACACCGCACAAAGCGATTGCGGCACTGCGCTGCGTTTCAATCTCATGCTGCGCGACGCCAGTTACGTTCCGCAAGAGAACGACATTGTCTCGCTCGATTGGCGGGAAAAGGACGCTCTGCATTTTTCAGACTAGCTGATCCGTGCGTTTCACAATCACCAAAGGAGAACACCCAAATGGAAGAACAGAGTTTCGCCCAAGACTACGCGGAGATCGTGCGCGAGCAGCGCGCGGGCGGGATGAGCCGCCGCGCCATCCTTCAATCGGCGCTCGCCCTCGGCGTCGCCCCGCTCGTTCTTGGCGCGCGCGGCGCTTTTGCCCAGGACAAGCCGGAAGTTGTTCTGGTCAACTGGGGCGGCCTGTCGGTCGAAGTGTTCCAGAAGGCTTTTGCCGACCCGTACAACGCCAAGGGCGGGAAAATGGTCATTGACGGTTCCGGCCCGATGAACGGCAAGATCCTGACGATGGTGCAGTCCAATTCCGTGACCTGGGACATCTGCGACGCCGGTGTCACTACCATTGCCGATCTGGGACCCAAGGGCGCGCTGGAAACCATCGACTACGAGATCGTCGACAAAGCCAAGGTAATCGACGGCTTCGCCTACGATCTTGGCGTTGTGAATTATTTCTTCTCGTCAGTGATGGCCTGGGATTCCTCCAAGATCGAGGGCAAGCCCAGCCCGGCCGATTTCTTCGACATCGAGAAGATTCCTGGTCGCCGCATGATCCGCAAGGACAGCCAAGCCATGATCGAGCTGGCGCTTCTGGCCGATGGCGTAGCGCCCGAAGATCTCTATCCGCTGGATGTCGAGCGCGCGATGGCCAAATATGAGAGCATTCGCGACCACCTGCTGTTCTGGTCATCCGGCGCCGAAAGCCAGAGCCTGCTGCGCGATGGCGAATGCGTCATGGGCTTCCTGTGGTCGACCCGCGCCAACATGCTCAAAAAAGAGACCCAGGGACGGATCGACTACACGTTCGAGCGCGGTCTGTTGCAGCCCGGCCTGTGGGTCGTGCCGAAGGGCAACCCCGCCGGCAAGGAAGCGTTCCACGCAATCGCTTCGATGCAAAGCCCTGCCGAGCAGATCTTCCTGCTCGAACAAATGGGCAATGGCCCGGCCAATCCGGAAGGGGCTGCCCTCGTTTCGGACGACATGAAGCCGGCCAACCCGACAGACCCGGCCAACACCGCGGTTCAGGCCAAGATCAACGCTCAGTGGTATTTCGACAACCACACACGCGTTTATCAGGAGTTCCTCGACCGGATCGCCTCCTAGTCGCGGCTCGCGCCGGCGAAGGCATTCGTCCGGCGCCGCCGAACTGTCAGCCCCGCCCGGGGGCTGACAGAACGCGCGGCTTCTCAAGCCGCTTCTCCTCTCCGCCAAGCATGCTGGAACCAAGGCTGTGCGATTTATTGCCAATCCGATGTTCAGATACTGGTTGCTGATCGCGCCCGCGCTTCTGGCTATGGCGGCCTTCTATTTTTATCCGATCAGCCATGTCCTTTGGATGAGCGTCAGCCTGCCTGAACCCGGCGTTTCCAATTTTGGGAATCTCGCGCAGTCGCGCTCTGTCAGGCGAATACTCTGGACCACCTTGCGGATCGCGGTGCTCTCGACGCTGATCTCGCTGGTGCTCGCCTATTTCGTTGCCTACGTCATCGCATGTGTCGACGAGCGTCGCAGGCGCCTTCTTTTCATGGGCGTTGTGATCTCGCTCTGGATCTCCGTGCTGGTGCGCGCATTCTCCTGGTTTGCTTTGTTGCGCAATGACGGACTGATCAATCAGACGCTGATCGGGCTGGGTCTGATCGAACGCCCCTTGCCATTGATGTGGAACGAATTCGCTGTCTTGGTCGGCATGGTCCACTACATGCTGCCGCTGGCGATTCTGCCGCTCTATTCGGGCATGCAGTCGATCGACCCACGCCTCGTCGCAGCCGCCAGAGGACTGGGCGCCAGCCGCATGACGGCGTTCTGGCGAATATGGTTCCCGCTCACGCTGCCAGGCGTTTTCGCGGCGTCGATCCTGGTCTTCATCTATTCGCTTGGCTTCTATGTCACGCCCGCATTGCTGGGCGGCGGCAAGAAGATGATGGTCGCTGAATACATCAAGGTCCAGATCCTTGAAGTCGTCAATTGGGGGCTTGGCTCGGCTCTTGCCACCTTGCTGCTGGTCTTTGTCCTGGTGACGCTGGCGATCGTCAGCCGCGTGGTTGATCTGCGCAAGGTTTTTGGAGCCGGTTGAGATGTCAAACGCGTTGCGCCAGGAACCGACCATCGTCACCAAGACGCTTGCCTGGGGCGTGATCTGTTATCTTGTGCTGCCGATCACGGTGGTCTTTTCGGTTTCGTTCACCGACCGGGCCTATCTGTCGCTGCCTGCCGACGGGCTTTCGCTCCAGTATTATCGCAAGCTCTTCACCTCTTCGGCGTGGCTGTCGTCGATCTGGCAAAGCTTCGTTATCGCCACGGTTTCAACTGCGATCTGCGGTGTGCTCGGTACATTGGCGGCGATAGGCTGCTGGCGCATCGGCTCCGGGCTCGCCAATGCGGTGCGGATGGCGATGTTGATCCCCTTGATGCTGCCGCCGATGATCTACGCGCTTGGCGCCTATCAGGTCTGGGCGCAGCTCGGCTGGATCAACACCTATACCGGCATCATCGTCGCCCATGCCATGACCGGCATCCCTTATGTCGTCATTACGGTCTCGACATCCCTTGCCGGGCTGGATCCTCGGCTTGAGCAGGCGGCGCGCAATCTTGGCGCCACGATGGGCCAGAGCCTGCGTTATGTCATCATTCCCAACATCATGCCCGGCGTCATTTCGGGTCTGGTCTTCGCATTTATTCACTCTTGGGACGAGCTGGTGATCGTTCTCTTCATCGCCGGGCGCAACGTTTTCACCCTGCCTCGCCGCATGTGGGACGGCATCAACGAACACCTCGACCCGACAATGGCGGCCGTCGCCGCCGTGTTGATTGCGCTGACCCTGATCATGCTCGCCGCGGAGTTTCTGCTGCGCGGCAAGAAGCGCTGACGTTCTGGAGCCTCAAAAGACATGACAGCCTTCAAAGACGCCCCCCTCAAACGCGACGCCATGAGCTGGATCGACGGCAATCTCGACCGCCTGTCACAGGACCACATGACGATCTGGAATCTGCATGAGCCGTCATGGAGAGAGTATCGTTCGGCAGCCTGGTATGTGCAGCGGCTTCGCGATGAAGGCTTCACTGTCGAGGAGGCCTCAGGCGGCATGCCGACAGCCTTCTGCGCCACCTGGTCCAATGGCGATGGCCCCACCATTGGCGGATACGCCGAATATGACGCAGTGCCCGGACAGTCCCAGGCTCCCGTTCCATGGCGTGCACCGCGTGAAGGCGTGTCGAAATACGCGGCCGGCCACACCGACCCTCATTCTGCATTGGGTATCGGCTCGCTTACCGGCTTTCTTGCCGCCAAGGCCGTAATGGAAAAGCACAACATACCTGGCCGGCTGAAATATCTCGGCGAGCCGGCCGAAAAAATGTGCGGTTCAAAGCCGGTCCATGCGGCGAAGGGCTATTACGACGATCTGGACGCCGCGATCAGTTTCCATCCGCATTCGTTCCCTGCGCTGACCAATGGCTGTTTCTGGGACACCCATTCAGCCCCCTATTGGAGCAGGATCTACACGTTTGAATGCGACGAGCCCGAGACGTGGCAGCAGTCGAAAGCAGCGACGGGTGTGACGCATACGCATTCTAGCGCCCGTGCGCCTGGCGCAATTGACGCGGTTTGCCTGATGTATTCGTCAGGCAAATACATGAAGGAAAGCATGCTGCCTCATCATGGCAGCTGGACGTTGAACGAATATATTCTGAAGGCGGGGCACGCAGCAGCGGACAATATCGCGCCGGGGCTGGGGCAGATCCAGTATTCCTTCCGTGGGCCGACGCTCGATATGTGTGAGCGGGTCTTCGAGGTTCTCGACCGCAACGCCGAGCACGTGGCGGCGATGACGCATTGCCGCGTGACCAAGGCCTGGATCACGCGCTGCCGTCCTGGGCTGCCCAATCACGCCATGGCCCGGGTCACCTTCCGCAATTTCGAGGAAATCGGCGCTCCAGCCTGGAGCGAGGACGGCAAGGCGTTCGCCCGCAAGATCATGTCGAATCTCGATCGTGAACCATTGGATGAGCCCTTCGTCGACGGGCATGATCGACTGACGCCCCCCTGGGAGGCTGAAAAGTCGTTCCGCGCGCAACTTCCGTCCTGGCAGAAGAACCTCGCGGCAGATGACTATGTGGAATATACATGGCATGCGCCAACAGTGCGGCTTTATGTGGCGCGTCCGACTCTGGCTTCGCCGGACGGCTATCGCTACGGCGAATGGACACGAAACGCCATGGGCGGCGTCCCGTCCTGCATTGACCCCATGTGGTCGACCGCGGGACGCGTAGTTGCCGCGACAATCCTCGATCTGATGACCGATGGCGAAAGCCTTGCCGCAGCACGCGCCGAATATCTCGAACGCTCGGGCGGTGGCCGCGGCGCACCAGGCTGGACCGCGCCTTTGCTGCCAGAGGATTTCACGCCCCCGGTCGACTATGGCTGGCCTGAATATATCACCACACCGCGCGGCAAAGGTTGGTCGCATCCCGGCTGACGCGTGTCGGTCAGCCTGCAATCAGCCTCTCACGACCAACAACAATCCGGAGTATCCAATGTCCATCATCACCGAAGCGGAATATCGCTACAACATGCTGATCAAGCAGTTTCCCTCCAGAGCGGAGCCGGCATTCCATGCCGCTTCCGAACAGGAGCTGGTCTGGGGGCAGGTGTGGGGTTGCGACAATGACGTGGGCCAGATCCGCAAGGTTCTGATGCACCGCCCCGGAGACGAGTTGAATGTGATCGATCCGACCAAACGGATCGAGGGGATCAATGCTTTCGGCGAGGTCGACAAGGGCTGGTACTGGCGCGGCGATGTGATCCCGACCCTTGCCGAGATGCAGGCTCAGCACGACGCTTATGCGGCGGTCCTGCGCGAGGAAGGCGCAGAAGTCGTCTATGTCGACAAGGCCGCGCCGGGCAAGATGAAACAGGTTTATACGAGAGACAGCGTGATCGCGGTGAAGGGCGGCGCCATTGTCACCAGGCTTGGCCCGCCGATCCGGCGCGGCGAGGAACTGCCGGTCACCCGCACATTGGCCGCGATGGGCATGCCGATCCTGCGTACCATATCGGGTACCGGTCTGATGGAGGGCGGCAGCTTCGCATGGATACGGCCCGATCTGGCGGTGGTCGGGCTCTCAAGCCGCGTCGATGCCGAAGGCGCAAGGCAGCTTGCGGAAGTCCTGGCCACCCAGGGCGTCGAATTGCTCACCGTCGAATTGACCGGCTACAGGCTGCATATTGATGGGCTTTTCGTGATGGTTGACGCGGAGACGGCCTTCGTCAATCCGACAATCGTGCCGTTCTGGTTCCTCGAAAAGCTGAAATCGCTGGGCATCAATGTGATTGAAGTCTGCCACGAGGACAACAATTGGGTCATCAACTGCCTCGCGGTGCGTCCAGGCCGCGTGCTGATGTCCACCGGCCTGTCGGATAGAACGGCAGAAAAGTTCGACAAGGCCGGCATTTCGGTGCGCTTCGTCGACTATGACAAGGTAGCGCTCGGCGGAGGCGGGCTGCACTGTTCGACAGCGCCGCTCATTCGCGACAGTCTCTGACCGTCAGCAACGCTGCATCTCCGGTCCGGCGCCATCATGGCGCCGGTCTAAACTCCCAAGCTTGCCGGACCTCTGCCATGTCTTCACCCTCAGCGCCGCAAACTGTGGCGGCGTATCTTTGCCAAAGCCTTGTCCAAAACGGAATTGACACCGTCTTCGGCATTCCGGGGGTGCATACGGTCGAGCTTTATCGCGCCATGGCCGGAAGCCAGCTGCGCCATGTCACGCCGCGAAACGAGCAGGGGGCCGGTTTCATGGCCGATGGGTATGCAAGGGCTTCGGGGAATGTCGCCGCCTGCTTCACCATTACCGGGCCGGGTTTGAGCAATATCGCCACTGCAATGGGACAGGCTTTGGCGGATTGCGTGCCCATGCTGGTGATTTCGTCTGTAAACCCTGCCGGGCGCATGGGTTCAGGCCAGGGCTGGCTGCATGAAATGCGCGATCAGCGCGGTTTTGCCGCGCAGGTTTCGATATTCAGCCATACGCTTCTCGACCCGGCGGAACTCCCAACGGTTCTTGCGCGGGCGTTTGCAACATTCCGCTCGGCAAAACCCGGCCCGGTCCACATCGAGATCCCGGTTGATCTGTTTGCCGCGCTGATGCCGGACAATCTTTCGGCGGCAGAAAAACTTGCCGCATTTTCCCGGCCCGCCGCCGACCCGGCCATGCTGAACAGACTGGTGTCGCTTTGCCGTGCATCCGCCAATCCGGTCATTCTTGCTGGCGGCGGCGCTATCGCAGCAGCTGACCTGTTGCGCCAATTGGCAGAAAGCCTTGACGCGCCGGTGATCATGACCAGCAACGGACGGGGCATCCTTCCGGATGGTCATCCGCTGGCTGTTCCTTGCTCGCCTGCTCTGCCTGCGGTGCGGTCGCTCATCGAAAATGCCGATCTTGTCCTGGCCATTGGCACCGAGCTTGGCCCGGCCGAGTATGATTTCTACAATGAGGGCGCGATGAAGCTTGGCGGGCAGCTGGCCCGGATCGACATCGACGCCAGCCGCATTGCATGCGGCCCCGCGACAGATCTGGCGATTGTTGCCGACAGCACATTGGCGCTTGAAGCCCTGCTTGCGCTGTCGCCCGCTGCAGAGCGGCCGGCCGGCGGAGCAAGCCGCGCCGCCAAGGCTCGCGATGAAGTGCGGGCCGCGACTTCGCCGATGTACCACGCTGGACAATCATTGCTGGCACAGATTCGGGACACGTTGCCCGAAGCCGTGATCGTCGGCGACTCTGCTCAGCCGGTCTATGCCGGGCTGATGCATTTTGGCGTCAACCGCCCGCGCGGCTGGTTCTGTTCAGCGACGGGCTACGGCACGCTTGGCTATGCGGTTTCCGCCGCAACTGGCGCATGGCTTGCGACAGGGCGTCCGGTTGTGGCGCTGGTCGGCGATGGCGGTCTTTTGTTCAATCTCGGCGAGATTGCTACGGCGCGCGAGATCGGCTGCCCGTTGATCATCGCGCTCTGGAACAATCAAAGCTATCTCGAAATCAAGAATTATATGGTGCGCCGCGACATCCCCGCAGTCGGGGTTGATCTTTTCACCCCTGATTTCGCTTTGCTGGCCCAAGGCTTTGACTGTGCGACACAGGCACTGAATGGCCCCGAAGAATTCCCTGAAGCGTTGCGAGAGGCGGCCAAGCATAACCGGCCGACGCTTCTCGACCTTGACGAAGCCGGGTTCCTTGCCTCATCAGAAGCGAAATGAGCAAGCCGGAGACCCAGGCCGATCAAGCCGATGTTCCGCACCGCAATTGAGGAACTGTCCCAGCTTCTGGGCGCGGCCGGCTGCGTGAGCGCCGGCGACCTTGAGGCGGCAGGTTCCTTCGATGACGAAAGCGGCTATGGCTCGGGCGTACGGCCGCTTGCCTTGCTGCGGCCGGCATCAGTTGAAGAAGTGTCGCAAGCGCTCGCCATATGCCATCGCCATCGGTTGCCGGTCATACCGCAGGGCGGTCTGACCGGGCTTAGCGGCGGCGCCCTGCCATCGGCAAATGCGGTCGTGCTGTCACTTTCGCGCTACGCTGGGGTTGAGCGCGTCGACAGGGTCGCCGGGACGATGACCGTGCGCGCTGGAACCGTCCTGCACGAGGCGCAAATGGCGGCGCAGGAGGCAGGATTCCTGTTTCCCGTAGATATTGGCGCGCGCGGTTCCTGTCAGGTCGGCGGCATGATCGCCACCAATGCGGGCGGCGCAGGCGTAATCCGCTACGGCATGACCCGCGACAGGCTTCTCGGCCTTGAGGCTGTGCTGGCTGACGGGACCGTTCTTTCGCATCTGTCCGAGGTCACAAAAGACAATACCGGTTATGATCTGCGTCACTTGTTTTGCGGCTCGGAGGGCACGCTTGGCGTCATTACAAGAGCGGTGTTTCGCCTTGCCCCGCCGCCTCAGGCGACACAGACAGCGCTTTGTTCAGTAGAACGCTTCGATGCGATCCCTGTGCTCTTGCAGTCTGCGCGCCGTCAACTGGATCTCTCCGCCTTCGAGGTCATGTGGCAAGATCATTTCCTTGTCAGCGGCGGACGCGGATTGTTTTCCGAGTCGCCGGCCCATGTGCTGCTGATCGAAGCGATTGGCGGAGACCTTGAGGTCTGGCTCGAAGAAGCGCTCCAATCCAGACTGATCCTGGATGCCCTGCCGGCAACATCGCAGGCGGCAGCGCGGCGGTTTTGGGATATTCGTGAATCAGCAAGACCGGAGCGTAGTCTCAAAGGACTTCATAACCTCGATATCAGCATTCCGCTCAGCGCAACGGAGGCTTTTGTCCATGACTGCCGCGCCGTCTTGATGCAGTTGGACCCAGAGGCCAGATCGTGGTTTTTCGGCCATCTTGGCGACGGCAATCTGCATGTCATCATCGAACTGCCGGGTCTGGGGAGCGAGGGCAAGACGCGGCTTCACGATGCGGTTTTCCAGTTGGTCCAGGCTACGGGAGGCTCGATCTCGGCGGAGCACGGCATAGGCGTGGCCAAACGCGACTGGCTGGACCACGCCCGCAGTCCGGAAGAAATCGCAACCATGCGACTAATCCGCAATGCGCTGGACCCGGCGGGGATCATGAATCCCGGCAAGCTTTTCTAGATATGCGCGTCGTGCTGACCACTGCATCTGCTGCCGCATGTTGATGCGTTTAAGGACCATGGTGTTGACCGGCAAACCGTCGAAGAAGAGGTTCAAAGCCTATCAATTCGGCAATTCCACATTGATCTGGATGAGCACACCATATCCCGAACAGCGTCGGACATTCTGGGATCGCTGATTGCGGGTGCGTTCAGGACTTCTAAACGGGGGCTGTCGCTTCTCATCAATTACATCTCACCGCTGAGCCGGGAGGATAAAGATCTGACCGGGTTAGACACCTGGAACAGCTGGCAGCACCTGCCAGAAGGTTTCAAGCCGCCGAGACGCCCGGTCGGCCTGCGGAGGGCCGCACAGGTCCCCGCTCCGTTCGTCCCTGGCGAACGATTTCGCGCTGCTCTTGCTCTGGCCTAATCAACGCAAATTTCTACTATAGAAGATTTTTTGTTGCGTCACCGGTTTCTACTATGGTAGAGGAACATGTTACGGAGGCTTGTGCAAGCTGAAAGGCTGCAACCTCCCGGAGGAGCATCAAACGAACGGGACCTGCGCTTCTGGCCGCGCGCCAGATGCTGCGGAATCTTCCCGGGGAGGGGTTCTGGTGAATTCGTCACGCGTAGCTGCATCACAGCTTGAGGAGTTCCGAATGCTGATCGGAGGCGAATGGCGTGCCTCTGCGTCGGGTCGGACTTTCGAGAGCAAGGATCCTTTCAGCGGCAAGGCTTGGGCCGTCCTGCCACGCGGCGATGCTGGCGACGTCGACATGGCTGTGCGCGCCGCCCACTCAGCGTTCACCTCTGGCCCTTGGGCGCAGATGACGGCGAGCGATCGAGGCCTTCTGCTGTATCGCCTCGCCGATCTGATTGCCCAGAATGCGGAACGGCTCGCGGAGTTGGAGGTGAGGGACAATGGCAAGCTGATGGTCGAGATGCTCGGCCAAATGCGCTACATTCCGCGCTGGTTCCAGTATTATGGCGGTCTCGCTGACAAGGTCGAGGGCGCGGTCACGCCGATCGACAAGGGCGAAATGCTCCATTACGTGAGCTATGAGCCGCTGGGCGTTGTCGGGGCGATAACACCATGGAATTCCCCTTTGCTCCTGACGGTCTGGAAGCTCGCGCCAGCTCTCGCGGCGGGCAACACCGTTGTCATCAAGCCCTCCGAGCATGCATCGGTCTCCATGCTCGCCTTCCTCGAATTGTTTGCACAGGCCGGATTTCCGCCCGGCGTCGTCAATGTGGTGACAGGCTTTGGCGATGAGGCAGGTGCGGCGCTGGTCGGGCATCCGCTCGTCGACCGGATCGCCTTTACCGGCTCGGATGTTGGCGGACGGCTCGTTTCACGCGCCGCAGCCGACAGTTTCAAGCGCGTCTCGCTGGAACTCGGCGGCAAGTCGCCTCACATCATCTTCCCGGACGCCGACATTGAAGCTGCCGTAAAGGGCGTGATTTCGGGCATCTTCGCCGCAGCGGGGCAGACCTGCATGGCCGGCTCCCGCCTGATTGTGCATGAGAGCATCCACGATGCGTTCATCGATAAGCTGGTCGCGCGAATGCGTGAGGCGCGCCTCGGCGATCCGAGGCGGGACACCACCGATGTCGGCCCCATCGCGACGGAGCCGCAACTGGCGAAGACGCTCGATCTGATCGAGGTCGCGAAGGCCGAAGGCGCAACATGCGTTCTCGGCGGCAGGCGGCCGCAGGCCGAAGAACTGAAGGACGGATGGTTCGTCGAGCCGACCATCTTCACGGGCGTTGACAACTCCATGCGTATCGCCCGCGAGGAAGTGTTCGGCCCTGTCCTTTCTGTGCTGAAGTTCGCCACCGACGAGGAAGCAGTAACGCTGGCCAATGACACAGAATACGGGCTGGCCGCCGGGATATGGACCGAAAACCTTGAGCGTGCGGTAACGATGCCGCGGAAGATCCGTGCCGGAACGGTCTGGGTCAATGCTTACCGCGTAGTGAGCTACATGGCGCCGTTCGGCGGATTCAAGGCCTCCGGCATAGGGCGGGAGAACGGCAAGGCGGCGATCTACGAATATCTCGAGGCAAAGAGCGTTTTCATCAATCCGAAATCGAAGATTTCCAATCCGTTCACCCTGCAATAGGCGCCGCAGCCGCAGGGCAACGTTAGGAAAGCGGGGAAATGGCAGACGCCCCTGCGAGGTGGACCCTCGCTCAAGCCTGCCGCAAAAATGGGAGGAAGTCATGAACCGCACCTGGAAATCGCTGCTTGCTGCAGCGTTCATCTCTACAGCGATACCGCTTTCGGCCATGGCCGATGACGGACCGTTCCGCATCCTGGTCCTGGACGACATGTCCGGCATGTTCGCAGCCAATGGCGGCCCTGGCACGTTGATGGCGGTCCAGCTTGCCGTCGAGGACGCCGGTGGCAAGGTGCTCGGCCGCGACATCGAGATCGTGCAGGCTGACCATCAAAACAAGCCGGATGTAGGCTCCGCCCAGGCACAGCGTTTCATCGAGGAGCAGGGCATCAAGGCGATGACGCTCGGCGGTTCCAGCGCTGTTGGACTTGCCGCGCAGGCGCGCGCCGCAGAGGCCGGGGTGTTCACGCTCGTAAGCGGCGGCTACGCTCCCGGCTTTTCGGAAGCCCAGTGCTCGCCATATGGTTTCCAGTTTGCCCCGTCGACTCAGGAACTGTCACGCGCTGTCACGTCCCGCATAGTGGAAGAGGGCGGCAAGAGCTGGTTTCTGATCGCCGCCGACTACGTCTTCGGTCAATCGCTAATCGCGGACGCCTCAAAGTCGATCGAGGACTCCGGCGGTCAGGTGCTTGGAAAGCTCCTGCATCCGCTCAATTCCAACGATATGGCCTCGGCGCTCCTGACGGCGCAGGGTTCGGGTTCGGATGTCATTGGCCTCGCCAATGCGGGCACTGACCTTGAGACGACAGTCAAGCAGGCGGGCCAGTTCGGTCTGAGCGACAAGCTTGCCGCCATGATGGTCTACACTAACAATATCGAGGCGCTGACGCTTCAGGTTGCGCAGGGGATGCGCATGTCGGTCTCCACCTACTGGGACCTTAATGACCAAACCCGTGCGTTGGCCACGCGCATGATGGAGAAAAATGGCGGTAAGACGCCTACGATGGGCCAGCTTGGCGCCTATGGCGCCATACGCCACTATCTCGAGGCGGTCGCCGCAGCTGGAACCGATGAACCTGACGCGGTTGCAGCCAAGATGCACGAGCTGCCGATCAGTTCCGGTCTCTGGGAAAACCCGAAGATCCAGAAGAACGGCCGTGTTGTCTACGACATGCTGCTTGTGGAAGTGAAGTCGCCAGAAGCCTCGAAAGGGCCGAACGACCTCTACAGCATCGTGGCAAAAATCCCGGCTGAGGGCCTCTTCCGCAGCGCCGAGGAAAGCGGCTGCCCGCTGGTCAAATGATCATCGCGCAGGTCCGCCAAGGCCTGCATTTCCTCGTCATCCCGCAACCCTCGGAACCCGTTGTCGAAACGGGTTCCGTCGACGAAGGTCCATGCAATGAAACTCTATGTCAGCCCGACGTCGCCTTATGCACGACTGGCCTGCATAATGTGTCTGGAGGCAGAGTTGCCCGGTCTCGAGATCGTGATCGTGGACCCATGGCGCAATCCTCCCGATCTGTTGCGGCATAACCCTGCTCTGCGGGTGCCCACGCTGGTCCTTGGCGATGGTGAAGAAACACGCTTCCTGACCGAGTCGCTCCTCATCGCCGACTACGCCGCCCGTAACTCCGCTGGCGCCAGCGATCTCTGGTTCTCAGACGATACAGAGAGCCAAATCGGGGGGCTTTGTCTCGGCATCATCGACGCCGCTGCCGCTATGATGGCAGGGCGGATGGTCACATCTGGTTCGCTCGACGACTCGACCTTCGATACGTCTGCGGTCGCAGACCGGCGCAAGGCCGCAATCGTGCGCAGCCTCGACAGCCTCGAAACGCTGGCCGCCAGCGCTGCAACCCAGATCCTGGAGCGGCCCTGCCTCGCCGCCTTCCTGCCGGCTGTCGTTGTCGACTATCTGACGATGCGCTTCGGGGACGTCTATGAAACCCCGGCGCGGCCGCATCTGGCACAGATTGTGGAGGCGGTTTCAACACGCCCGGCAGTCCTCCAGACCCGGCCTCTGTTCACGCACTTCACGCCGCTGGGCGCGTGACAGCCATGGCCACGGTTCTCGAAGCGAGGCAGGTAAGCAAGAACTTCAACGGGTTTTATGCCGTCAAGAATGTCAACCTTGCCGTCGAGGACGGCAGCATCCATGCGCTGATCGGCCCGAACGGGGCCGGCAAGACCACGCTATTCGGCCTGCTGACACGTTTTCACGCGGCGAGTGCGGGCGAGATCGTTCTCCAGGGCGAGACCATCACCGGTCTCGGCCCGGCGGAGGTAGCGCAGCGCGGCCTGTGCCGTTCTTTCCAGATTTCGTCGATCTTTCCCGGCCTTAGCTTGCGCGAGAACATCCGCATCGCGCTCCAGCGCCGCCACGGGCTGAGCCATCAGTTCTGGATATCATCGCGCGCTCTGCGGCGCTTCGACGCCGAGGCGGACGAGCTGCTGGATCGCGTCGGCCTGCTGCCGCTGGCGGACAGGCTGTGCTCGGAAGTTTCCTACGGGCGCAAGCGCGCGCTGGAAATCGCAACCACGCTGGCGATGGAACCGAAGGTGCTGCTGCTGGACGAACCGATCGCGGGCATGGCCGCTGGGGACATACCGATGATTGTCGAGCTTATTCGCTCAGTTGCCAGTGGCCGGACTGTGCTGATGGTCGAGCACAATCTCGGTGTTGTCGAGAGCCTTTGCGACAAGGTCACGGTTCTTGTGCGTGGCGAGGTTATGGCGGAGGGCAGTTATGCCCAGATTCGTGACAACGCCGCCGTGCGCGAAGCCTATATCGGAGCCGGACATGAAGCGTGAACCGTTGCTTTGCGTAGAGAGGCTCAACGGCTGGTACGACGAAAGCCACGTGCTTCATGGCGTTGATCTGGTTGTTCCTGCAGGGCAGACCGTCGCGATACTCGGCCGAAATGGCGTGGGAAAGACCTCGACCTTGCGTGGCATCGTAGGCTTGTTGTCGCGCATCACCGGATCCGTGCGCATGAATGGCGTGGAACTTGTCGGCACGCCGCGTCACAAGATCGCCTATACCGGCATCGGCTACGTTCCCGAGGAGCGAGGCATCTATGCTTCTCTGTCGGTCCAGGAGAACCTCGTCCTTCTTCCGAAAATCAGTGACGGAGGCATGAGCCTGGAGCGCCTCTTTGACCTGTTCCCGAATCTGAAGGAGCGGAGGCGGGCGGCGGGCGGCACGCTTTCGGGCGGCGAGCAGCAGATGTTGGCCATTGCCCGCGTGCTGCGCGCCGGCCCTCGGCTCCTCATCCTCGACGAGCCTACAGAAGGGCTTTCACCGGTGTTCGTGCAGCACATTGGCAAGGTCCTGAAGGAACTGAAGGCAGAAGGCCTGACCATGTTGTTGGTCGAACAGAACTTCCATTTCGCCCGTGATCTCGCAGACCATTTCCATGTGATGGAGGAGGGCAGGGTTGCTCTGAGTTTTCCAGGCGATGAGTTGGCGACCCGCCTGGACAGCGTCTCCAGCCTGATCGGAGTGTAGAGCCGTGACCCTCATCTTCGGCGTTCCCCTCGTCGCACTTGCCTCGCAGCTTGTCATCGGCCTGTTCAATGGCGCATTCTACGCTCTGCTGAGCCTCGGCCTCGGCGTGATCTTTGGCCTGCTGCGGGTTGTCAACTTCACGCATGGCGCCTTCTATACACTGGGCGCGTTCATCGCTTTCCTGCTGACCTCGCGCCTGGGGCTGAGCTTCTGGGCCTGCCTTTTCATCGCGCCGCTCCTCGTTGCTGGCCTGGCCGGACTTCTTGAACGCACTCTTCTAAGAAAACTCTACGGTCTTGATCATCTCTACGGTCTGCTGCTGACCTTCGGTCTGGCGCTTCTGATTGAGGGCTCGCTCCAGTATTTCTTCGGCGCTGCCGGACAGCCCTTCCAGACGCCGCCGATCCTGCGTGGGACCAGCGATCTCGGTTTCATGTTTCTGCCGCACTACCGGGCATTCGCCATCGGCGTGTCGCTGCTCCTGTGTCTGGCGACCTGGGTCACCATCGAATACACGTCGCTGGGCGCAAAGCTGCGGGCGGCGACGGAGAACAGCCGGCTACTGGAAGTGTTCGGCATCAACGTGCCGCTGCTACTGACCTGCACCTATGCATTCGGCGGTGCACTGGCCGGCTTTGCCGGCGTGATCGCGGCCCCTGTGTTCCAGGTCAACCCGCTGATGGGGGCCAACCTCATCATCGTCGTCTTCGCAGTGGTCATCATCGGCGGACTCGGCTCGATAAGCGGCGCGATCGTCAGCGGTCTGATGCTGGGTGTGCTGGAGGCGCTGGCTAAGGTCTACTGGCCGCCCTCGGCCAATCTCGTTCCGTTCCTCATCATGGCCGTAGTGCTTTTCCTGCGCCCGCGCGGACTGTTTGGAAAAGGGGAGTGACCCGGATGGTCGATATCGGATATCCGCCGCGCCGATCAGGCCGTGCCCTTGCCAGGCAGCTCGCACTGGCCGCCGCTCTGGGGCTTCTGGTCGTGGCGCCTTTCTTCCTCTACCCGGTCTTCCTCATGAAGCTTCTATGCTTTGGCCTATTTGCGGCGGCGTTGAACCTCGTCCTCGGCTATGGCGGCATGGTCGCATTCGGCCACGCCACCTTCTTCGGCGGGGCAGCTTATGTCACGGCCCATGCACTGAAGGTATGGAACACAGACGCGGCTACAGGCCTCCTCCTGGGAGTCGCTTTTGCCTCTGCCGCCGGACTGCTGATGGGCGCAATCGCCATTCGCAGACAGGGATTCTACTTCGCTATGACGACCCTGGCCCTGTCGCAGATGGCCTATTTCGCCTTTTTCCAAGCTCCGTTCACCTACGCCGAAGACGGCATCCAACGTGTCCCGCGTGCCGATTTCCTCGGCATCTTGCCGCTCGGCGACAATCTGGTGCTGTACTATTTTGTGGCAACCATGTTCCTTTTCGGCATGGCGGTGGTCTGGCGGATCATCCATTCACCGTTCGGCGCCTCCCTGACCGCAATCCGCGAAAACGAGGCGCGCGCCCTGTCGCTCGGTTATCGTGTCAACCGGTACAAGCTCACAGTCTTTGTGATCTCGGCAGCCCTTTCGGGCCTGGCCGGCTCGCTCAAAGTTCTGGTCTTCCAGATCGCGACACTGACAGACGTCGCCTGGCAGATGTCCGGCGAAGTGATCCTGATGACGATGCTAGGCGGCGTCGGCACCTTCTTTGGTCCGCTCGTCGGCGCTGCGCTCGTATTGTCGATTCAGAATTATCTCGCATCGACGGCAATCCCTGTAACCATCTTCATCGGCGGCGCGTTCGTGGCCTGCGTGATGCTGTTTCGGCGCGGTATCGTTGGCGAGATCACGCATCTGCTTGCGCGGCGCCACAGGTCCGGCGACCGAAACGGGAACCGAACGTCGTCATCATGAACGCTATGCAAGCTGTGAATGCACCGGATTTGCCGCTCGCAGGTCTCAGGGTTCTCGAAATCGGCCACTATATTGCTGCGCCTTTCGCGGCCCGCGTCCTGGCCGATCTGGGCGCTGAGGTGATCAAGGTCGAGCCGCCGGCGACCGGTGACCCTGTCCGGAAGTGGGGACCAGCGCGTGAGGGTCGCACATACTGGTGGTCGGTTCACGGGCGCAACAAGAAATGCGTGACGCTGAACCTCAAGACCGCGGAAGGCCGCATCATTCTCGAACGTCTGGTCGCCGAAAGCGACGCACTGGTCGAAAATCTCAGGCCCGGCCAGTTATCGAAGATAGGCTTTGACGACCCGCGGCTCATGTCCATCCGTCCCGGTCTCGTCGTTTGCCACGTGTCGGGATACGGGCTGACCGGCCCACGTGCCGGCAAGGCGTGCTTCGGCGCCATCGGCGAGGCGGTGGGCGGGCTGCGACACCTGTCGAACCATCCACCCGGCGGCGCCGACCTGCCACCGGTGCGCGTCGGCGTCAGCATCGGCGACACGCTTGCCGGTCTCTATGCCGCAATCGCCATCCTTGCCGGCGTTTGGGCAAAGAAGCCGGCAGGGCAGGTTGCCGACGTCGCACTGACGGAAGCCGTCCTCAGCGTCATGGAAGGCGTCATTCCCGAATATGGCGCGACCGGGGCGATACGCCAGCCCATCGGCGGCCGCATCAGCACTGCCGCGCCGACCAATGCTTTTCCGGCAGCGGATGGCGGCTGGGTGCTGATCGCCGCCAATTCAGATTCACTGTTTCGCACGCTCTGTCATCTTATGGGTCGACCGGACATGGCGCAGGATCCACGCTTCGCCGACAATCCCGCTCGCTGCCACAACGTCGACGCACTCGAGGGACAGATTTCCTTATGGACCCGCCGGCACAATGCTCAGGAGCTGGAGACCCTGCTGAACGATGCCGACATCCCCGCGAGCCGCGTCTACGATGCAGCGGACATCGCCAGCGACGCGCAATATCAGGCGCGAGAGATGGTGCAGTGGGTGGAGGATCCCGCCTTCGGCAAGGTTCTCCATCCAGGGACAGTGCCCAGCTTCGGGCCAGGGACGAGGCGAGTTCGCTGGGCCGGCCCCGAGGTAGGCGCGCACAATTCGGATGTGTATGGAGAGCTGCTGGGTATTGACCAGGCTGAACTGCGGGCGCTTGCCGAAAAAGGGGTAATCTGAGCGTGTGGGCGCCCCCCGAAACTGTTTCCATTACCGAGGTTGGCCTGCGGGACGGCCTTCAAATCGAGCCGCGTATCTTGGCGACGAGTGAGAAGCTGCGGCTGGCCGAAGCGCTTATCGCGGCAGGTCATCGCAGCCTTGAGGTAACGTCCTTCGTCTCGCCCGCCCGTGTCCCGCAGCTTGCGGATGCTGCCGAGATTGTGACCATGCTGGGCCATTTGCCCGATGTCGAAATCAGGGCTCTGGTTCCCAATGCGCGCGGGGCTAAACGGGCGATCGAAGCCGGGGTGGATACTCTCGTCTTCGTGCTCTCGGCAAGCGACACCCATGGTCGGCGCAACCTCAATCGCACTGCCTCAGAATCGCTCAGTGACCTTTCCACAATCGCCGCCATGGCACGAGAAGCGCGGATCGGTCTCGACATCTCCCTGTCGGTCGCTTTCGGCTGTCCCTTCGAGGGCGACGTACCAGTCACCCGTGTCACCGGGCTTGCACGCAGATTTGCGGCCGACGGCGTCACGCAAGTCTCATTCTGCGATACAACTGGCATGGCCGCGCCGCCGCAGATTCAGGCCCTGGCAAGGGCGCTGGCGACCGAACTACCAGGAATTGACCCGGCCTTCCATTTCCACAATACGCGCGGTCTTGCGCTTGTCGGCGTATTCGTCTCGCTCCAGGCTGGAATCTCCCGTTTCGAGAGCAGTGTCGGCGGCCTTGGCGGCTGCCCCTTTGCCCCCGATGCGGCTGGCAACGCCTGCACCGAGGATCTGGTGCATATGCTTCATGAGATGGGAATTGGAACCGGCCTCGACCTTGATCAGCTTGTCAGGGCTGCGTTGCTGGCAAAGGAACTTGTCGGGCACGAGCTCGACGGCCAGGTGATGAAAAGCGGGGCGCGGCTTCGGCGGCCAGGCTGAGCCGGCCTCTGCCTCCGCGTTCTCGTTCGAATGTGCGCCGCTTGCACGACCCAGCGTTGCTTCTTGCGATAAGGTGTCGTCTATGGCAGTGCTGCGATGGCGATTTCGCCCGAAAAGTGACATTCTGTGACTGGGACGCCCGATGAAATCCTCTTCCGTTAGGCTTCAAGATGAAGACCTCAGCGACCCCTCACACGATCTAATCGCCAATTTGGGCACCCGGCTGCGAAAGCTTCGCGTTGACCAGAAGCTGACCCTGGAAATGGTAGCGGCGCGCGCGCATGTCAGCAGGGCCATGATCTCCAAGATCGAGCGCAGTGAGAAGACGCCCACCGTTGGAATCCTGGTCCGCATCGCCACGGCGCTCGACGTAACACTGTCGGCTCTGCTTGGCGCGCAGCCGCCTTCTTCAGAAATCCAGCTTCAGCGGGCTGACACCTGTAACCGCTTTACCGACCCCTTGACAGGCTTGGTGCGTGAAGTGGTCTTCTCGACGGCCGGGGAAGAGGACGTTGAACTGGTGCGTCATGTGTTGCCAGGGTTGCAGTCGACTGGTGCTCTTTCGCCCTATCCCATTGCGACCCGCAAGCTGGTGTTCTCGCCCAGCGGTCCGCTGGTCGTGAAGATCGGTAATGACACATATTATCTCGAAGCGGGCGACTCCCTTCGCTTCGACGTGAAATCAACCTACAGTTTCTCAAATCCCGGACAGGCCGCCGTGAGCTATTATCTGCTGATGACCCGGTTGGGGACGATCGCCTCTCGCGCGCCCTGACAACGACGGGTTCTTTCGCTGGACTTGCCTCGCTTTGGTTGAGAGAGATTGGAGCCTCTTGAACCAGAATACCGGCGCGAGGCTTTAAGCGCGAAAATCGCTCTCGATGTCGTCAAGGTTCCACCGCAGCACATGACCGCCCAGCCGTTTCATGCCAGCGTCCAGTGTCGTCGTCCAGTTCTCATCCACACGCGCCACGAGTGCGAATTTGCCCGGGTCCAGTCCCTTCTTGACGTCGGTCAGGAATTCTTCGTTGACCCAGGAGAGCGAATTGCTCTCCTGAACGCCCGCGATTGCGCCAAGCGCCGATCCGAGCGCCACGCCACCCGGCCCTCCGAGCAATCCGATAAGCGCGCCCAACGCCATGCCTCCAACAACGCGGAAGGCGGAATCGTCGGTCGACTTGATGACGGTGACGGCGTTCGAGTTGCCCTTTGCAATGACGGCTCCAGCATAGAACGAAAAGCCGCCGTCGCTCTGCATGTGATCCAAGAGTTCGTAGCCGGCGAGAGCCTTATCCTGGTCAGGGAAAACCACAACAATCATCTTGTGCATTGATCGATCTCCATGACCGGGCTGCTAACACGGTGCTCATGCGTCCTCAATTCCGCGCACCGTAGATAATCTGGATGTCGCGCCACCAGTCCGACTCGATTGCGTCGAGCAACGCCAAGTCTACCAATCCACGCAATGGGCTACCCTGCGGATAAATCATCGCCAGACTCTGCTCGCCCAGAGACATGTCAAGAATGCTCACTGGCGACAACAGATCCTGGCTAGCAGCCCATTTAAGCTGCGGCCCGTCATTCATGAACGCATCGATCTTTCCCGTCCTCAGCGCCTCGAATCCGCTGTCGGTGTTGGCGAAGACCTGTGGCCTTATGTTGCGCTGGGTCAGATAGGTCAGCCAGGCAAAGCCATCGGGCACGCCAATGCGCGCGGTCAAAAGATCGCGTTCGCTCTGCACGACGCCTTGAAGCGACGTCTTTGTGACGGTGGCGCTGAGCGCGGCGGTGAAGACGGCGACGATGACGACCGAAGCGATCATCCAGCTGACTGCGAAGATGCGCCCGGCAAGTGAACTCGGCGGGGTTGCATTGGCGCCGGATTGCGTCATCGTGGCAGCCGACCACCAGATGCCAGTCCCCAGACCAGGCAATTTGCTGTCGTATCCCGCCTCTTGCCGTCGCTCGAACAGCCACAATACCAATCCCATCAGGATTGCGGCGACAACGAGCAAACCAACCGCTTCGAAAAAGCGGAACGAGAAGAACATCTGGCGCAACGCCGCCCAAGCCCCGGCTCCGTCGACAGGAACTGCAATGCCGACATGCGAGACGAGATAGGGCTGACCGAAATCAACCATTCGGGCGCGCGCGGCGCTGACCGGAATTGCGGCAATTGCCGCATCAAATGTCCCACTGGCGGCGCTGCTCACAAGCTCTTCGACAGAACTGGCCTCAACAAAACGGAAGCGCAGCTTTCGCTGTTCTGCGATGCGCCGCAAAAGGTCGATGCTGATGCCGCTGAGCGTTCCGTCGGAAGACTTGATTACAAACGGAGGCGCCGACGTGATCCCGATGACAAGTTCGCGGCCGGGATCAAATACCGGCGGCTGCGCTTGCTGGGCAAACGCCATTTTTAAGGGAAGCAAACCAGCGACAAAGACCAGAATCAGCCCACACAACCGTGTCCGCATTGATGATCTCCGGTGTTTGCGTGCGCAGGCAGGGTTCAACGCAGGACGCATCAGATGAATGGTTCGATAATCGTGAAGCAGTTGTACCAGATGCGCTTCCAGAAAGGCCATCGGGCAACCTCCCTGGTATCGACCGGTTGCGAGCTTGCAACATAGCTGAGCTGACGCTGACGAATGTCCCCCGTCAGATTTCGATCGCGGAAAAGGATGTTGTTTTCGAAGTTCAGGTCCAGGCTTCTGACGTCGAGGTTCGTCGCCCCAAAGAACGTCGTCTCGCCATCAATCGTCAAGATTTTCGAGTGAAGCAGGCCCCCAGTGTATTCAAAAATCCTGACGCCTGAAAGCAAAAGCCGCGGATAGTTGGATCGGCAGGCCGGTCCTACAAGGCCGGAATCGTCTCTGGCCGGCACATTGAGAATGACGTCTATTCCGGCGACAGCTGCGGCCGACATCGCATTCACGATGACCTCACCAGGCGCGAAATAGGGCGTCGTTATGATGATTTCGCGCCGTGCTTCGCCGATGAGGCGAGAGAACAGTTGCGATGTCAGGCCCTTGGGCGTGGTTGGTCCCGTCCCAACGACCTGGGCGGAAATGCCGTCTGGAAAGGGTGGCGTTTCATACTGCCAGTCGCTCAAGTCGATCGGTTTGTCCTCAAACCAAGTCTGGGCGAACAGCAGATCCATCTGGCGTGCCACCGGCCCCTCGAACCGCACCATGATGTCGATCCACGGCGCATATTTCGGCTTGGGTGAAAATTCAGGATCGGCGCAATTTTGGCTGCCGCAGTGGCAGATGCGCCCATCGATCACCGTGATCTTGCGATGGTTCCTCAAGTCCGGGCGATGCGTGTAGATGCTGACGAGAACATTGTCGACGCGCAGGGCCACTGTGGTCTCAATGCCTGCCTCATTCATCCGGCGCCAGGTGTCCGACCAAATGAAATCGAACGAACCGACCTTGTCGACGCCAACCCTGACCTTGACCCCGCGCTGCGCCGCGCGGATCAACGCCTCCGCTGTGCTGCGTCCGGTTCGGTCATCCAGCCAGATGTAGTAGAACAGGTGAATGCTGCGAGTGGCTGCGTCGAGATCGGCAATGAGGCGCTCGCGCTGGCCATCTGGATCTTCGAGCAGTTCGGCCCGGTTGCCGCGGGTAATCCCGAAACCGTTGAATGCGCTAGCGAGCGCGCTCACCTGGCCATCGCGAACCGCATCGACGGGCTCTCCGCTTTCCTCCGACATCTGGCGCGCCGCATGCTCGGCAGCAACATGGGCGTCTCCTGTCGGCCCGCGAAACCGGATCTCGCCATAAAAGATGTAGAGGAGGAGACCGGCGACCGGCAGGAAAAAGAGCGCCAGAATCCAGGCTAAACGCGTTTGGGCGGAGAGATCGCCACGCGCCATGAGATGAATCATTGCCAGCGCGAAGACGATGAGATGCAGGGCTGTCAGTACGGAAGCCATCTAACGACCCTTCTATCGACTAATTGGCCACCGCAACATTGACGGCCGACGCGATCAATACAGTATTGAAGAAATAGGCGATGATGGAATGAGCAAGAGCAAACCGCCGCGCCGATTTCCCACGGATTGCGACGTCAGCTGTCTGGGCCGCCATGCCGATGACGAAAGCGAAATATACGAAGTCCCACCCGTCAGGGTCGGCTTCGCCTGGAAATTCAAGCGGGCGTTTGGCCCTGGCTGCGCCGGAACTTCGCCAGTAGAGATAGGCATAGTGAAACGCAGCCATCATATGGATCGTCGCCCAGCCGAGTGGAATGGCGAGCAGGGCGAGCGCCAGCCACGCCCGGGAAACTTTTTCGTCGGCGTTGAGAATAAGGAAGAGCGCCACCAGCGCCGATGCTGCGGCGCCAACAGTGATCGCGAAAATCACGTAGGCTGGAACATTGGTCTTACGTGCAGTCAGGCGAAGCGACTTGCCGTCAAGTTCATCACGATTGTTGATCGCTAGTACCAGATAGGTCGCCGAGAAGAGGCTTGTTGCGACGACCAGCGCAAGCGGCCAATCGATCCACACAGCGCTGCCCAGGCCGGCGAAGTAGACGGCGGCGAGCATGACAATATGCGAGCGGTTAATTTCAGCCATGGGTACTCCGTGGGATTGGCAAGCAGCGCCAAGCCTGCTTCAAATCGAACCAAGCCGGAATCCCCCTGGGGACCCGGCTTGTCAATATTTGGGTGCTTGATCGGGGTACCCGATTTTGCGGCTTCATGCCCGTCCGATGCCCGGAAGCAGTTCAGGCCTACTTGGAGACCTGAGCCCGCGCCTCGGCGGCAGCGGCAATGGCTGCAGTCGCTTCTTCTTCGGCGCGCTTGGCGACAGCCACCATGTTGGCGGCATAGGCCTCATACCAGTTGGCCCTGGTGTCTGCATCCTTCTTTTCAGCTTCCGCGCGCCAGGCCGCGGCCTTCTTCTGCGCTGCCTTCATCTGTGCGTCAAAGCCGTCCTGGAGTTCTGTCCACTGGCTTTTCAAATCTGCGTCGACCTCGTTGGCGTAGGCTGTCAACTTCGCCTTCCATTCCTCATCGCGGCGCGCGGCGGCCGCTTGCCATTCCTTGACCTTGGCCAAAGCTTGGTCGCCCTGCGCCGACAGGTTGTTGTTCCACTCGTCGAGCTGGCGTTCGAGGTTCCTGGCGCTTCCTGCAAGCGACGTCAGCAGTTCGGAAATCTTCATGTCATTCTCCTTGTCTTGTTCTTTGCCGCCTGCCTCGATGAGGCGCTAACGGCGCATTCGAGGCTGGCTATTGCTTAGCTAGGTCTGCCGCTGTCACGCTGCTTGATCTTGCGTGACAACAAATTGACTTCGCGCGACAAGATCAGACTACCGCCTTCGATTGCGTGTTGACCCTATTTCGCTGCGGCTGCCTTTCGAACTTTTCCATTCGTCCAGCGGTCATACAGTCCCGTCGCAGCGAAGGCGGATTTGATCGCAAGCCACTGCAAGGGTTCGGGCAATGTGCGGGGCGTCTTGTGCGCCAACCCGGCCAAGGTCGGGTGCTCCGTGCCGCTGATCCTCTCCGCCAGAAGCATGCCCATGAAGGAATGCTGGCAAAGACCATGGCCTGAACAGCCGGCGACATAGTGGACGTTTTGATGGTCGCCCGTTGCGCCGACGACGGGCAGGGCGTCATAGGCCGCGCTGACATAGCCGCTCCAGCAATGCTTTACGCCGAGACCGTGCAGCGAGGGAAAGCGTTCGTGCTGCCCCTTGGCCAGTTCGCGGTAGGCGTCGTTGTCCGGCACGTTGGGTGTCCCTGATCCATAGACATAGTTCAGCTGCCGCACCGTCGACACCAGCGTGTTGTGTGCCGTCAGACGGTGGCTCTCCATGACCATGTGTGGCGTGATGATCCCCTCCCTGCCGTGCCAGCCGAGCGACGCCAGCTGTTGCGCAGACAGAGGTTCGGTCTCGATTGCAGACACCCGTATCGTTGCAACCTTGTCGCGGAGAAGATTGAGCTGCGGCGTATAGGCGTTTGTCGCCAGCACCATCACCGGGGCGCTCGCCGATCCGCGAGGCGTCCTGCAGGTGACCGTGCGCCCCTTGTCGAACGAGAGCACCGGCGTTTTCTCATAGAGTTTGATCCCGGCGCGCAGCGCCGCGCGGCGCAAGCCGCTGACATATTTGCCGGGATTGAGCGTGCCGCCTTGTTGTTCGCTTGCAAACAGGAAGGCCGGCGGAATGCCCCGCGCACGCATCTCGGCCTCGTCGACGAAACGCGTCACGGATCCAAGTTCCTGACCGAGTTTCATGTCGTGGCGCAGCCGCTTTTCCTGCGACGGATGCACGGCAGCGCGAAGGATGCCTGACGGATTGTAGTCGCAATCGATCTCGAGTTCACCCAGCCGTCTCTGCACATAACCGACAGCCTGATCGTAGTAGCTGACACATTGCCGGGCCTTCTCGCGTCCGACACGCCTTGCGAAGAGATCGAATTCGATCCCCATGCTGCCGACAAGGTAGCCGGCATTGCGCCCACTGGCGCCGAATCCGCCAAACTCCTGCTCCAGCACGATCACCTTGGCGCCGCGCGCGGTCAGCTCAAGGGCGGTGGACAATCCCGCAAAGCCGGCGCCGACGACAATGACGTCGGCGCTGACATGGCCTTGCAGTTCCGGCTGCAGATCGGCGGGTTCTTCGATCCAGCCGCCGGTGAGGCGAAACGGCAGCGGATTGTTTGTGCTTTTGGCCGGCTTGGTTGCATCAACCATATGCTTGCTCCGTTGCGTGAAGGTGCCTGCGGTATTCCGGGAAGGGGTCGCGGTCATGCCAGCACCGCCTTCGCCGGCATGCGCTTCGCGTCGGTCGCCTTGTTGTGTGCGTCGAGCGCCTTGTAGGCATGGAAGTAGACGAATGCCTGCGTTCCCCAGGTCGCCAGCGCGAAGGTGTAGAAGATCGTGCGATTGGCGTCGTCGAAGGGCAGCGGGAAGAAGTCATAGGTGAGCGCCACAGTCGTTGCGGCCGCCGACACAAGGGCAGTCGATACGGCCTGCCACTTTGCGCCTGCGTCCCACAGCCGCTTGACGAAATAGGCCAGAAAGACAGCAGTGGCGAGATTGACCGCCACATAGAAGCTGGCGACGGCGAAAGCGGTTTGGTTGGTCGTGAGATCTTCGTGATAGAACTGCCGCAGGAACAGACCAGCGACCGCGGCCAACCCGAACACCGCGACATCAGCTGCGAAGCCGGGACGGTAGCGATGGGTGACCTTCATCAATCCCAGAGCGAGAATGAGCGTGATGCCGACCGAACGCGAAAACGCGTCCAGGAAAATCGCGATCTGATACATCGGACTTTGATCGCTGCCGCTGAACAGTGCCCAGAGCAGGAAGTTCGTCCCCGATGTGCCAACGACCAGACACTCCAGGCCGAGCAGATAATTGTCGTAGCGGCGAATGAACTGCCACCCATAGTAGAAGCACGAGACAACGAGCCATATGTTGGCGGAGAGATAGAGAATGTCTTTCATGTCAGCGCCTCCTCGCGCTTTGTGTTGGTTAAAAGCGCCGCCACCTGATCGGCGGCGCGCTGCCCGGTGAGGACGGCCTCATTGATTCCCGGCATTTCGTCCTCCTCCATTGTTGCTGGCCGCGTGCTCTGCGATATGCCCGGTGATCGTGTTCACCAGCGCGGGCGGGATGTGGTGCCCCATGCCGGGGATCACGACATGCCTCGCCCCACGGATGGCCTTGGCGGTCGCTTCGCCGCCATTAGGCGCCACCAGCAGGTCACGGTCGCCATGAATGACCAGCGTTGGCGCTGTGATCTGTTTCAGCTGCGATGTGCGGTCGCCGGAAAACTGAATGGCCTGGATCTGGCGCGCCGAACCGGCGGCCGCGTCTCCACCGTTGCGATCCCATGCGCGCGCCGCGATTGCGGTCTCATCGGCCTCGTTGATCGGATAGGCCGTGCCCGCCACGTGGCGGGTGATCTTCAAATGAGCGCGTACCGCATCCGCCTTGCTGTGCGGCGGCGACCCCACGAGGATCGCAATCGTCGACAGGGCCGGCTGGCCGGCCTTCTTTGCGCCGGTCGTCGAATAGATAGACGTGAGCGACAGGACCCAAGCCGGAGCTGTTGCGGCTATGGTCTGCGCGATCATGCCGCCCATCGACCGGCCGACGATATGAGCCTGCCCAATGCCGAGATGGTCGAGCACGCCGAGGCAGTCGCCCGCCATGTCGGCCAGCGAATAGGCATCCTTGCGCGGCTTCGCCAGCACCTGACGCCACACCGCCGGCGGCGGGCTGGTCACATAGCTGGACCGGCCGACATCGCGGTTGTCCATCGTGATGACACGAAACCCGCTGGCAACCAGGGCGTCGACGAACTCGCCGCCCCAGGCGTTGATGTCTTCGCCAAGCCCCGCAATGAGCAGGATGGCGGGATCGGTCGCTTTGCCGAAATCCCGGAAGCAGATCGACAGACCGCGCGGCGTTGTCGCGAACCGGTCGATGCTTTCCCTATCAACGACCTTAAGCATGGGACCGCTGCCGACGATATGTGCTGGCGGCCGCGTTCGCGCTCGTCGAGAACTTCAGGTTCTCGTCATGGACCGGTCCACGCAGAGACTTGGCGTCTTCGACATAAGACATCGCCATGCGCCACGGCTTGGCCTTGCCTTGCTTGGGCAGGACGCTCGCGCCACGCTTGGCGTAGCCGGAGCTCAGATCCATGATCGGCCGCCAGTCCATGTCGGGTTGCGCAACCGGCACAGCCTGGTCGTAACCGTTGGCGTCCATGTGCTTCACCAGATCGATGAAGTAGCGGCACATCAGGCTGACCTTCAGCGTCCACGATGAGGTCGTGTAGCCGATCGCCATCGCCCAGTTGGGCATGCCGCTCAGCAGCATGCCGCGATAGGAATAGGACTCGGTGATGTCGACCTTCTTCCCGTCAACCGAGACCGGCATGCCGTCGAACAGGCGCAGATTGAGGCCGGTCGCGGTGACGATGATGTCGGCTTCGAGTTCTTCGCCCGAGGCGAGCACGATGCCGCACTTTGAGAACCTGACGATCTTGTCGGTCACCACGCTGGCGTCTCCCGATGAGATCGATTTGAAGAAATCGCCATCAGGCGCCAGGCACAGACGCTGGTCCCAGGGGTCGTAGGGCGGGTTGAAATGCTTGTCGACGTCAAAGCCCTTGGGAAGCAGCTTGACGTTCTCGCGCCGGATCAGCCAGCGGCCAAGCTTCGGGAACGTGCGCAGCCCTTTGACCACGCCGCGGTCGATCCAGATGTTCTTGAACCGCGCTGCCGCGTAACCACGCTTCTCGCCGAGATATTTGCTCAGCGCGATTGCAACCGTGTCGATGCGCGGCATCGCCAGAACATAGGTCGGCGTCCGCTGCAGCATCGTCACATGTTTGGCTGCGCCCGGCCCCTTGAGCATCGACGGAACGAGGGTGATCGCGGTCGCGCCGCTGCCGATCACAACAACCTTCTTGCCGGAATAGTCGAAGTTTTCGGGCCAATGCTGCGGGTGGATGATAGTCCCCCCAAAATCTTCCTGACCATCGAACTTCGGCGCGAACCCTTGATCGTAGCGGTAATAGCCCGTTGCAGCGAAGACCCACCCTGCCTTCAGCGTCTTGGTGCTGACCTTGCCGGTCACCGGATCGGTCGCCTCGACGGTCAGCGTCCAGCGCGAGCTGCTCGAGTCAAAATCGGCGGCCAGGACGCGGTGGCGCAGCCGGATCAGGCGCGTCAGATCGTTTTCGTCGACCGTCTCTTTCAGATAGTCGAGGATCAGCGGCGCATCGGCGATTGCATGCTCGTGCCGCCACGGCTTGAACTCGTAGCCAAACGTGTGCAGGTCCGAGTCCGAGCGGATGCCGGGATAGCGGAACAGATCCCAGGTGCCGCCAATGCTGTCGCGCGCTTCCAGCACGCACACCGACTTCTCCGGCAATTCGCTGCGGATATAGCTCGCCGCGCCGATACCGGAAATGCCCGCTCCGATGATGACGATGTCGAGTTCTTCGACATGGTTCAGCTTCTCAAATCGTGTGACGTTTCCTGCAACCTGCAGCATCGCGCTTTCTCCATCCCTTGATCGCCGCCACATGCGGCCTGTGGTTCAGAAGGTAGCTGCGCCTGCCTCTGCGGTATTGCTTTTGCGTGACAATCCATTGATCTTGGGCGACAGGAGGATTTCGCATTGGCAGGATCGGAAGACTTCGACATCGTGCGCGCCGGGTCGCTGGCTGAGGTCCAGGTTCTTGTTCGCGATCTGGGAGGCGATTTCGAAGGCAGTATTCGCGAGTTTGGTCTCGACCCCGCGGACCTTGCCGAGCCCGACAGGTTCGTCCGCTATTCGGCCGTCGTTCTGGCGATCGAATCCATGGCCCGGAAATTTGGGGTCGCGGATTTCGGCCTGCGCATCAGCTCGTTGCAAAATCCGGAGTCATTCGGGCCTTTGTGGCTGTTGATGAAATCGGCGCCGACCGTGCGGGACGGCATATTGCTGGGGATCAAGCATGTCAGCTTCTACGTCCCGGCGCAGGGTTACCGGAATTTCCGGTCGACCGACGGCAAACTTGAATGTATCGAGATGTTCCATCGGGTGCTCAATCTGCCTGCCATGCCGCAGACCGCCGAAAACGCAGCGGGCCAGATTCACCGCTTCGTTGTTGAACTGTCCGATCACGCGACGCGCCCGGCCGAGGTCCATTTTCGCCACCGGCAGATCGGAAGTGACGAGCAATATCTCCGGCACTTCGGGCTGTTGCCGCATTTTGAATCCCACTTTGACGGGATCGCCGTTCCTGTATCCGGTTTCCGGCGGCGGATTGCCGATCAGAGCCCGCTCTTGAAGGTGTTCATTGAGCGGTTCATGTCAGGCGTTACCCCTGATGGACGGCGCACGACCGCACAGCAGGTTGCGGCCCTGCTGCACAATCTCGTGCGCACCAATATGGCTGAACTTTCGACCGTCGCCGCGCTGATGGGCCAGCATCCGCGAACGCTTCAGCGCCGTCTTGTGACTGAGGGCGTCAAGTTTGAAGAGCTGCGCGACGAGGCTCGCAAGGAATTTGCGCTGCAATTGCTGTCACAACATCAGCTCAGCCTGGTTCAGATCGGCGACATGCTGGGTTATGCCGAGCAACCTGTCCTGACGCGCGCCTGCCAGCGCTGGTTTGGCAAAACGCCGTTGCGGGTACGGCGCGATCTGCTGCCGGCGATTGGATCGGCTTAGCGAACAATCACTTGATGGGGTTGCCGTGCCTGAAGAGCATAAGTGTTCTCCGTCAGCGCCGATGGCGCGGAATTGAGGTTGCGAACTAAGGATTGTTTGGTTCTCGTTGAAGACGAAGGAGCGAACATGAATATGAAGTCGACTGGCGGCAATCGCTCCGCCGAACATGTTGTCAAAGACATTCGTCGAGCCACCCGGCGGCACTTTTCATCGGAAGACAAGATCAGGATTGTGCTGGACGGTCTCTAAGCGGCGATGACAGCATTGCAGAGCTGTGCCGCAAGGAGGGTATCGCTCAGAGCCTCTACTACACCTGACCGAAGGAATTCCTGGAGGCCGGCGAGAGGCGGATTACAGGTTGCAACGGCCTCCGGCTTTTTGGGCGTCACTGGCCCCGTTGCGCAGCAAGCCGGTGCTCGACAAGCTCGACCCAGTACGATGCGCCGGCGGAAATCGCCTCGTCGTTGAAATCATAGGCCGGGTGATGCACTTCGGCTGTGTCGCCATTACCGATCTGGATATAGGCGCCTGGCCGCGCTTCGAGCATGAACGCAAAATCCTCGCCCCCCATCACCAGATCGGCCAGGCCAGGCGCGCGGCCGGTGACCTTCTCGGCGGCGGCGCGGGCGATTTCGGTTTGTTCATCTGCATTGACCATTGCCGAGCAATTGCGAAACCATTCGACCGCAGCGGTAGCGCCATATACCTCGGCAGCGTGCTGTGCGATTGCCTTCAGGCGGGCTTCGGCGAGTTCGCGCACCTCAGCCTCGAACGTGCGGACTGTGCCACGCAGCGTGACGCTGGCCGGAATGACATTGAACGCCTCAGTCTCGCTGCGGAAACTGGTCACCGAAACCACGATTGTTTTTACCGGATTGACGTTTCGGGACGCTACCGTCTGTAGCGCCATCACAATGTTGGAAGCGGCGACAACCGGGTCGATCGCCGAATTGGGCCGCGCCGCATGGCCGCCTTTGCCGCTCACGACGATCTCAAATGTGTCGACGGCGGCAAAATAGGGACCACTGCGGATGATGAATTCGCCAACCGCCAGGCCGGGCCGGTTGTGCATGCCGTAAACTTCCTCGATAGCGAAACGGTCGAACACGCCTTCATCGACCATCGCTTGCGCGCCCTTGGCTATTTCCTCGGCCGGTTGGAAGATCAGAGCTACCGTTCCGGCAAAATTGCGTGTTTCCGCAAGATATTTGGCGGCGCCCAACAGCATTGCCGTGTGCCCGTCGTGCCCGCAACCGTGCATCTTGCCGGCAATCGTCGAGGCATGCGCAACGCCGGTGGCTTCACGGATCGGCAAGGCGTCCATGTCGGCTCGCAAGCCGACAACCGGGCCAGGTCCCTTGTTGCCCTTGATCAGGCCAATAACGCCAACACCCTCGACGACGGAATCACAGCCGAAGTCTCCAAGCAGGCCGGCGACCCGCGCCGTCGTGCGATCAAGATCAAAACCAAGCTCGGGATGGGCGTGCAGATCACGCCGCCAGGCCGTCGCTTCATCTGCAATATCGGCGAGACGGTTTTTGATCGGCATGTGGGTCTCCTGCGGTCTCAGACGGTTGGATGTTCGATGTCCCCTACCACCCGGACGCGAACACGGCGAGAATTGCCCTTCATATAGGCCAGCGGCAAGTCTTCGATTTCGATTGTCTTGATCGTTTCAGGGCGCGCACCTGCCTCCACAGCGCGCTGCGAGGCAATAACACCTGCTTCCGCGATCGCCGAGTCCCTGTCCGTGTCCGAAAATACCTGATCAACCTCGCCGGAAATCTGCGCCATCGCCGCGCCGAGCGCATTGGCGACGCCGGCGTGTTCGACCCTATGAACCTTTGCGACGCCGCGGATCTTGTCCGGGATGAGGAATGCGCCGCCGCCGACCGCGATCACTTCGATATCGCCTGATGCGACCTTCATCCTGTCGACATTGTCTTCGACCATCGTTTCGGTGCGTGCGAGAAGGCGCTTGACCATGTCCTTGTCCAGTCCCTTCACAAGCGACGCATCGCCGATATCGATACGGCCCGCCGCAACAGCAAGGTCCGTTGCAGTCAGGGTCTGGCCACCAAACACCAGCGCTTCACGGGTAATGCGATAGCCGACACTCTTCGGGCCAACCTTGCCCGTATCGCGATCAACGATCGTGCCACCGCCCAAGCCAATGGGCAGAAGATCAGGCATACGGAACAAAGTCCTGACGCCGCCGACAGTGACGATATTGTTTGCCTCGCGCGGGAAACCGTCAACGAGACAGCCAATATCGGTTGTCGTGCCGCCGACATCGACGACCATCGCGTTCTGCAGGCCGGTCAGGAAGGCGGCGCCGCGCATCGAATTGGTCGGCCCCGATGCGAAGCTGTAGACCGGGTTAGCGGCGGCAACATCGGCCAGTACGACCGTCCCGTCATTCTGGGTCAAGTAGAATGGCGCCTTCACGCCAACATCGGCGAGCGCATTCTTGAAAGCGCCGACCGTGCGTTCACCACAATCTTGAAGCGCCGCGTTCAGCATTGCAACATTCTCACGTTCTAGCAGGCCGATGCGGCCGAGACGGTTCGAGAGCGTGATCCGTGCGTCCGGGATAACGCCGCGAATGATTTCAGCCGCAACATCTTCGCACTCAGACGTCAGCGGTGAAAACAACGCGTTGATTGCAATCGATCGAATGCCGGCGTCACGGATCCGGGCTGCCGCCTCGGCAATTGCCTTGCGGTCAAGCGGCACAAGCGCGCGGCCGTCGAAGTCATGGCCGCCTTCGATCATGAAGCTCATCGGCTGGATGACGTCCAGAAGATCGGCGGGCCAATCTGAACCCGGCGGAAGCGATCCCGAAGACGGCATCGCGATGCGCATGACTGCAATCTGTTCGAGCCGCGCGCGTTCAACAACGGCATTGGTGAAATGGGTCGTGCCGATCATCACCGCATCGATGCGGCCATCATAGCCACTGGTCACCTGTTTCAACACCGAAACCACGCCGCTCATCACGTCGTCAGTCGTTGGCGTCTTGATGGCGGCGAGAATATTGTCGCCGTCAATCAGAACGGCATCCGTGTTGGTGCCGCCGACATCAATTCCGATCCGTTTCATTCTGCAAACACCGATTTGAAGTCAAAGTCATATCCGAACGCGCGCGGCCCGACATGCTGAAGGCCTTTTTCCGTACGCAGGTGCGCCGGAGCTGGCAGAGCAATGATGCTGACCCGCTGGCCATAGCGCACCGTTTCAGTGCCAACCGATTCACCGCTGTCGGTATCGACAAGGCAGATCAGATCGGGCGTTGCCGCTACGGGTTTGTCGCCGTCAAAGACAGCGATCCATTCATTCTGGAAGACCATATCGAGCTCGCCGCCGCGGTCGCCATCGAGGCCGGCAACCCGGCAATTCCCACGCAGAAAACCGCCTCCTGTCGTCCGGTCGACATCCACGACCTTGCCACTGAACAGCAGCTTCCCGCCCTGTTGCTCCAGGACGGCCGCCACTGGATCTTCGTGCCGGCGCTTTGCCTCAATCACGGCACGGCCCATGTCGACCGATTTCGTGACTGTATGCAGCACCGCCCATTTCTTCACTTCTGCCCCGGTGCGCGGCGCTTTGCAGGTAGCGGTGATGGAGCCCATCTCAGCGCACATGGCGCGCGAAGAACGTTCCAGCCAGTGCCAGCTTGGCGTCTTGGCGACGATGTTTTCCACGCCCCGGCAGTCGACCTGCGACATCGGATACATCTGCAGATCGCCAATAGCGAAGCTCGAATGCGTCGCCTCAGGATAGGCACGGCCCATTGCGTCAGCGTCAATCACCGGAAGGTCGAGCATCGCGGCGGCCAGGAATGGCGAAAGCGCATTGCCGCCGCCAATCTCAATTGCCATCAGTGCGCTGAACTTGATGTTGCGATACTCTTCCATCAGCCTGACCGCGCGGGCCAGATCAGCGGGATCGGTCAATCGCTCCAAAAGCACCAGCGGAGCACCCATCATCGACACGACGCCGACATGCTGGTCGTCTTCAAGGTCTTCAGGCTGGATAATCCGGACACGCTTGCCTTCGTCGTAGAGGCGCTGGAGATTCAATTGGTTGATATAGGGGTTGCCACCACCGCCTGTACCCAAAATCCAGGCGCCAAGGGCGAGCGGTTCTATGTCTTCACGGGCAAATTCGCGGGTCATCGCTTCTCCGGCAGACCGATAGTTTTGATGTCGCCAAACGTTATCGGGAGCATTCACTAGCCGAAATAGGGGTGAGCCCTTATACGGTTGCCTGCCGCGAAACTCTTTCGGCCGGCTTCAAATCCAGCCTTCGCTTGCACCCGTCCGGTCCAAAGCCTAAACGTTGTAGCTCACCCCTGTCAGGGCAGGTTTTTTGATGTCGGCTGATGAAGCCTCCAATGCAAAACGAGTTCTTTTCGTCACGCTGGGAAGCTCTCCGCGATTGGGACCGTTGGCGGACATCGCAGCTGAATTGCCAGACTCCGTGGTTGTCGAAGAGATTGGTTTGCTCGACGGGCTGAGCCCTGCCGCCATTGAAGCGATGCGGCCTGCCGCCAGCGAGACGTCGCTGGTCGCATATATCGGTGACCGCGAGGTTCTGTTGTCGCACCAGAAGGTGACCCGGCTCGCCTTCGACGCCATCGCCGGCTTGCCTTTCGAATCCTACGATCTGGTGGTGTTGATGAGCACAGGCATTCTGCGCGACTTCGAGAGCACCTGTCCGATGGTCAACGGTCAGCGCGCAATCGAATCTGCCATCGTCTCGGTGGCCGAACGGGGCGACAAGGTGGGGCTTGTCGTGCCGCTGCGGCGGCACATGGATGAGCTGGATATTCCCACGCTTTCCTCATTTTCAATCAAGCTGACCCATGCCCGCCCACAGGACAGGGAGGGGCTGCGTGAGGCGGCAGAAAAGCTCGCGGATTGCGATTACATAGTGCTCAATTCGATCGGCTATGACAGCGCCGATCGCAAACTCATGTCGGAACTGACGCGCAAGCCGGTGCTTCTGCCGCGCCGCATTGTGCTCAGCTCGATCCTGCTCATCTTGAGCACTGTGACGCGCTCCGTTCTGCCGGAACTGCCGCAAGACCTTCAGGACCGGCTTGCCGAACTGACACCGCGCGAGCGGCAGGTGATGTCTCTGGTCTGCGAAGGACTGTCCAACAAGGCCGTCGCACGACAGCTTTCGATCAGCTACAAGACGGTCGAAATTCACCGATCGAGCGTGCTTCGAAAGATGCAGGCCTCATCCTCCGGCTCGTTGATCAGAATGGTCATCGGCGCGGGCTTGCGCTGAATGCGAGTGCAGGAACCGGTGATCGCAGGCCACCAAGCTATATGTTGGACTTCCGTCTACCAACCCGTAGGGCCGCGCGCGAATTCGCTATTCCGGCGTCGCTCATCGTGGACTATTGCCGCATGTCCTTGCTTTTCGCTCCCGGGACTGCCGGATTTTCGCTGCGGCCCAGCCAAGCGCTAAATCGTCTCTACGGCCTAGGTGTTAACCCGTATTGTCGCGAGGGGACGTGTCGCTAGACTGACGGCGAGGATACTGCTGGCGAGGCGAATGTGCGGGACTGGCGGCGCTGCATTTGAGACGTTACCTGCTCTGATCGTATGCCGGTCATCGGAGGTGGAGTCAGTCAGGGGCAGCAATAGAGGTTTGAGGGGCAAGCTTGCGACAGACGAGCTTCCCAGAGCGGGAGTTGAAAGAATGAATCACCAGATCAACCGCAGAACTCTTCTTGCAGGCAGTGCGGCTTTGGGCGGCATTGGCCTATTGCCCGGGCAAGCCCTGGCGATTGAAAGAACTCCAGAAGGGTTGGTGCTGGTTTTCGGTGGGCGTCAGGAAATCCCGATTATCGACCCCCATGTCCGCTATGACTGGTCGATCCGCATGGCACAGCAAGGGCTCTACGATGCGCTGGTGAAATATGTTGGCGAAGATTCCAAGATCGAACCATGGCTGGCCGAAAGCTGGGAAACCAGCGAAGACGGCCTCGTCTGGACTTTCCATCTGGTCAAGAATGCAAAGTTCCATTCCGGCGATCCGGTCAATGCAGAAGCTGTGCGCTATTCCTTCGAGCGCGCGCTGAAGCTGAACAAGGGTGTCGCCTGGATGCTGGCCGATGTTCTGCCAACTGAATCAATTGAGGCGGTTGATGAATGGACTGTGCGTTTCACGCTCTCGCGCCCCTATGCACCTTTCCTGTCGTTCCTGCCCTGGTGGTTTGTTGTAAATCCGGTTGAAGTCAAGGCGAATGAAAAGGATGGCGATTACGGTCAGGCCTGGCTGACAGATCATTCTGCGGGCTCCGGCCCATTCAAGCAGGGCCGCTGGGAGCAGAATGTGCTCTATCAGCTTGTTAACGATCCAGATTACTGGCGCGGTTGGCCACAGGGCGACGCGCGCCCAGCATCGATCGTTTATCGCCTGATCCGTGAGCCTGCTGCTCAGAAAGCTGCTCTGCAGCGCGGCGAAATCGATATCGCAGAAGGCCTGACAACCGACGACTATACCCAAATGGCGAACGCGCCGGGCATCGTCATTGAAAATCACGTTGGCATCATCACTTTCGGCATCAAGATGAACTGCGCCAAGGGGCCGACCAAGGACGTCAACCTGCGTAAGGCGATTGCCCACGCGTTTGACTATGACGCTTTGCTCGCAGTCTACAACAATGCCGCCTCGCTTGAGGACAGCCCGTTCCCGAATGCGCTTGCCGGCCACATCAGCGTGCCGGACATTCCGCGCCGCGACCTGGACAAGGCCAAGGAATATCTGGCCAGATCCGAATACGCCAACGGCACGACGCTGGAATATCTCTATCCGGCCGGGCACGAGGAAAGCCGCCGCATCGCACTGATCATGCTCGATTCGTTGAAAGCACTGAATATCAAGGTTGAGGCAAAGCCGGATCAGTGGCCGAACATCGTCGCCCGCGGTTCTAACGTAGACACGGCGCCGAGCCTGGTTTCAGTTTTCATCACGCCGTTGTCGAACGATCCAGACTCGATCGCATACAACTATCACAAGAACAGTGCGGGCAAATACGTCAACATGTCGTTCTACAGCAATGACGAGGTCAATGGCTGGATCGAGGAGGCTCGCGCGACGACCGATTGGGAGAAGCGCAAGGAGCTCTACGCCAAGATCCAGACGCAGATCGTCGCCGATCAGCCGGAAGTTTTCGGAATGCTTCAGAACCGCCGTTGGGCCCGCCGCGACTATGTCGACGGCTTCACCTATTCGCCGGTTCGGCTGTTGTCTGAGATTGATCTGTATCCGCTCGCAGTCAAAGCCCAATAGCGGCGGAGCGCGCGGATGCTCTCCTTTGCGGTGAAGAAGTTCATGGTGCTTGTCGGCACCATGATCGGCGTCGCGATCATGACGTTCCTGATCACCAATATCGCGCCGGGCGATCCGGCGCGGCTGGTGGCGGGGCCTAACGCGACCGAGGCGATGGTTGAAACCGTGCGGGTCGAAAACGGGCTGGACAAGCCACTCATCGAGCAATTGGGCATTTATCTCACCAACATGGCGAAGGGTGATCTTGGAAACTCGATCATCACCACGCGTCCTGTAGCGCAAGAACTTCTTCGCCAGGCGCCTGCCACGCTCGAGCTTGTCTTCGTCAGCATGTCGATGGGCATTATCTTCGGCATGCTGCTTGGCGTCCTCTCTGCGGTCTGGCGCGACAGTTTTTTTGATCAGCTCGTAAGGCTCTTCTCGGTCTCGGGCGTTGCCTTGCCCGCCTTCTGGCTCGGCTTGCTGATGCAGCTTTATTTTGCCGTGCAACTGGGTTGGCTGCCGGTATCGGGACGCTTTCCGTTGCTGATGTCCCCGCCGCCTGCCGTCACCAATTTCTATCTGATCGACAGCCTTATTGCGGGAGATTTTCACAAGTTCAGCGTTGCTTTCTCCTACATCCTGATGCCGGCGATTGTGTTGTCGTTTCCGTGTCTCGCATCGATCCTGCGCGTAACGCGCTCGGAGATGATTGAAGTCATGCAATCCGATCACATCGTCGCTGCGCGCGCCCACGGGCTGTCCCAGCTGCGTATCGTCGCCTACTACGCACTAAAGAACGCATTGCTGCCGGTGCTGGCGATCATCGGCCTGCGTTTTGGCTGGATGCTGGGATCAACAGTACTCGTCGAAACCGTGTTCGACTGGCCGGGGCTGGGCTTCTATGCCGTTTCTTCTGCCCTGTCGTCGGACTTCAAACCGGTCATCGGCGTGACGTTGATGATTACCTTCTTCTTCGTCCTGTCCAACATGCTGGTCGACCTCGCCTACGCGTGGATTGACCCGCGGTTGAGGAGCGTCAGATGAGCGTCAACGAAGCAGCCGACCAGGTGCCGGGTTTCCGCGAGCGCCACGCCAGCCAGATACGTTCTCTGAAACTCTACGCACACACGCTCAGCCGCAGCTTCACCTCGATGTTTGGGCTGGCGCTGGTGCTGTTCTTCCTGTTTCTCGCTGCATTCGGCCCATCGATTGCGCCATTTCCGGAAGATGCCGCCGGCGCCATTCACATGTCGAACCGGTTGCAGCCGCCCAGCGCCGAACACTGGTTCGGCACCGATGAAATGGGCGCCGACATCTACAGCCGCGTTCTGTTCGGCGCCCGCATTTCGCTCTGGATCGGTTTGCTGATCGTCAGCATCGCGACAGCCATTGGCCTGCCGCTCGGCATCATTGCCGGGTATTATGGCGGCTGGACGCGGGCTATCATCATGCGCATTACCGACCTTTTCCTCTCGGTGCCGGCGCTGGCGCTGGCATTGGCCATCGTGGCGGCGCTGGGCCCTGGCATCACCAACTGCGTGCTGGCGCTGTCGCTGGTGTGGTGGCCCGGCTATGTGCGGCTTGTTGAGGCCAAGACGCTGACGCTCAAGGAAGAGCTGTTCGTTGAATCCGCACGCTCTATCGGCGCGCGCGCGCCATGGATCATGTGGCACCACATCCTGCCCAATTGCCTCTCGCCAGTTATCGTCAAGGTCAGCCTCGACATTGGCATGGCTATTCTCGCTGCAGCCTCCCTAGGCTTCATCGGGCTGGGCGCGCGGCCGCCCAGCCCCGAATGGGGCGCGATGATCTCGGTCGGCCGCACCTATATGCCTGACTGGTGGTGGTATTCGCTGTTTCCTGGCGCCGCCATCTTCATGACCGTTCTCGGCTTCAATCTTCTGGGCGACGGGCTGCGCGACATTCTGGACCCGAGGAGCCGCGAACGGTGACAGCCCTGCTCAGCATTCGCGACTTCAGTCTCGACATCCGTACCTTCGACGGTGTTCTTCACGTGTTGAAGAACATCAATCTGGAGATCAATCGCGGCGACGCGGTTGGCATCGTCGGTGAAAGCGGCTCGGGCAAATCGGTGCTGGCGCGGACGATCCTCGGCATCCGGCCTTCGAATTCGACCCCGGTCGCCGGAACAATGATGTTCCACGACACCGATCTGCTCAAGCTCGACGAAAAGGGTTGGCGTGCCATTCGCGGCGTGAAGATCTCCATGATCTTTCAGGATCCGATGACATATCTGAACCCGCTGATCCAGATCGGCACCCAGATATCCGATGTCATTGCTGCACACGAGCGCGCTGGCGGAGAGGCGAAAACGTCGAAACAAGCAAAGTTGGCCCGCGCCGCGGAATTGCTGACCCAGGTCGACATCCGCGATCCGGACCGTGTGCTGAAGCAATATGCATTTCAGTTGTCCGGCGGCATGCGGCAGCGTGTGCTGATTGCGATGGCTCTGGCCGGACGGCCTGATATCCTCATCGCGGACGAACCGACCACGGCGCTGGATGTCACGGTTCAGGCGCAGGTGCTCGACCTGATCAAGGACCTGGTCAAACGGTTGAACCTGACAGTTATCTTCATCAGCCACGACATTGGCGCCGTCGCCACCATCGCCGATCGATGCGCTGTCATGCGATATGGCGAAATCGTCGAACAGGGCAAGACGAGCGAGATTCTTGTCAATCCGACCCACCCCTATACGCGCGAGTTGCTCGACGCGGTGCCAGAGATCGGCAATCCTTCCGTGGTCACTGCCGCACCTCCGGCAACTGTCCAGCCGATCCTGAAGGTCGAAGGCCTGGGCAAGACATTCCATCTTGAGGGCGGCCGCAGTTTCGAAGCAGTCAAGAATGTCGGCTTTGCAGCAGACAAGGGCGAGATACTCGGCATTGTCGGCGAAAGTGGATCCGGCAAGTCCACCGTGGCGCGCATGATCCTGCGTCTGATTTCGCCGACCACCGGAAAGGTAGAGTTTGACGGCAAGGATGTCACCGCGCTGTCGGCCGATGAACTCCGTCTGGCGCGTGCGGACATGCAGATGGTGTTCCAGAACCCGCATTCGGCACTGAACGGCCGCCACACAATCGGCGATGCAATTGCCGAGCCGATGCGGCTGAACCTGAACTATTCCGGCGCCGAGCTCGGCCGCAAGATCGATGAATTGATGGACATCGTCCAGTTGCCCAGGAATCTGCGCTACCGCTACCCGCACGAACTTTCGGGCGGCCAGAAGCAGCGTGTGTGCATCGCCCGCGCCATCTCGCTGCAGCCGAAATTGCTGGTGCTGGACGAACCGACTTCCGCGCTAGACGTTTCGGTGCAGGCAAAGATCCTTGAATTCCTCAAGGAATTGAGACGCGACCTCGATCTTACATATCTCTTCATTTCGCACGACCTCGCGGTCGTGCGCGAGCTATGTGACCGCTGTCTTGTCATGCGGCGTGGCGAAATCGTCGAACAAGGTCCGACCGACACGGTCTTTTTCAATCCGGCCCATGAATACACCCGATCCCTGATCGAAAGTGGCGTGAAGACGTCGAAAGATACGGCGATGAGGCTGGCGCGTGAAATTGTCGGTCAGATCGCATAGAGCAGCCGCCGGGTAGCATTATTTGCTAGACCGGCGCGGTTTTCGTCAATCTTCCGGTCGGCACCGGGCCATTTGAGCCGATACCCTATGCGGTCAGCGAACGCGCCGTCGATGACGGCGCGCCACGCTTCAATTAGGTGTTATCAGGCACCAGTAGCTTTGTCAGATCGAAGGCAGACGAAGCTTCAGATGTTTCGTCTCGCGGAACGCCAAAATGCCTTCCGGCCCGAGCTCGCGGCCGATCCCGCTCATCTTCCAGCCGCCGAAAGGTGCGTGAAGTTCGCTCGTGTCGTTGACGTTCACTCCAATTGCGCCAGCTTCGATCGCTTCCGCCACGGCCCAGCCACGGCCGAGATCGCCGGAATAGACATAGGCTGCAAGACCGAATGGCAGCGCATTGGCTACCCGGATGGCTTCTGCGTCATTGTCGACAATACGGATTGCAGCCAACGGACCAAATGTCTCCTGGGTCAGGGCAAGCGCGCCGTCCGGCACGTCATCCACTAGCGTCGGCTCGAAGAAAAAGCCCTTGGCATAAGCGTCGCCCTTCGCCGGCCCGCCGCCAATCAGGAGCTTGCCGCCGCGTGCGACCGCATCATCAATATGGGCCGCGACCCGCTTGCGGCCAGCATCATTCAGCATCGGGCCATATGACACGCCGGGATCGACACCGTGGCCGAGCCTTATTTTCGCAGTTTCGGCAACAAGCGCCTCGACAAAACGGTCATGAATGGCGCGGGAAACCAGGATGCGGTTTACGGCAATGCATATCTGCCCCATGTTGGAAAAGGACCGCCGCGCCGCTGCCGCCGCCGCTTCCTGCGGGTCGGCATCGTCCAGAACGACGAACGGACACTGGCCCCCAAGCTCAAGAGACAGCCGCTTCAGATTGCCAGCTGCGGCACGCATGATCGACTGTCCGGCAGGCACCGATGCCGTGGCTGTAATCATCCGGATACCGGGATGTTCGGCCAGAGCCGCGCCGACATCCGGCCCTGTGCCAGGGATGTCGTTCAGCACGCCCGGTGGCAAGCCGGCATCGGCAAAACACTGGACAACCATGCCAATCGCCAGCGGCGTTTCGTGCGGCGGCTTTACGACCAGCGGACATCCGGCAGCAAGTACGGGCGCCACCTTCCATGCATAAAGATCGACCGGGTAGTTCCAAGGCACGATACCGCCAACCACACCCACCGGTGACGTGGTCACCAGATTGCGGATGTCAGGCCGCGAAGCGGGACGTATCGAACCGCCCAGCCGCCGGCCCTCCTCGGCATAGTAGTGAAACACCTCCACGCCGAACAAGATTTCCTTCTTGGCGTCAGGGATGGGTTTTCCCTGTTCGCGCGTCAGCATCTCGGCAATCACATCGACCCGTTCGACGATGAGATCAGCAGCCCGGTGGATCAATCGGGCACGCTCTTCCGCCGGCGTGTTGCCCCAGTCCACGCGAGCGCGCTCCGCTGCCGAGACAGCAAGATCAACGTCGGCTCTGGTTGCGAGCGCGCTCGTGCCCACCGTTTCGCCGGTTGCCGGATCCTTGATGGTCATCCTCTCGCCAGAGACCGAGGAACACCATTTTCCATTGATGAAAAGATCGCGGTCCATTGTGCTCACCGCGCCTTCAGCCTGCGCCACAACTGTTCGTAGTTCTCGTCATTCTGACGGTTGGCCGCCTCTTTGCCCGCTGTGTTGGGACTGACCATGACATTCGGTGTGATGCCTTGCTGCACCAGTTTCTCCGCCGTTGCCGAAACGATGGCGTGGGCAACCGCGATGGTCACGCTTGTCGAACTGGCGCCCACCGGCGAGTCCAGCCCATCGATCTTGATCGATGCATCGGCCAGCGGAATGCCCGTATCGATCACAACGTCGGCGACCTCGAACAGGCGCTTGCCGGACGAATGGCGCGACGCAGTCTTCGACGAATGTGGCAGCGACGTTACGCCGATCAGCGCAATGCCGCGCTCTTTGCATTCCAGGGCAATGTCGAGAATGACGGCGTTGATGCCCGAATGCGAGAAGAGGATCATTGCATCGGCCGGGTCAATCTGGTGCGACTTCAAGATCGCTTTGCCATAACCTTCCTGGGCGTGGATGAAGCGATATTGCCGCGCACCCATATCACCCCAGACATGGTGAAACGAGATCATCGTGCTTTCGACGATCGGCCGGAAGCCAACGATTGTTCCGGTTCGCGGAAAGCTCTCAAGCGCGGGGAGGGCGCCATGACCGGTGCCGAACGTAAAGACAAGCTTTTCAGCGGCAATGCTCTTGGCGCAAACCTCTGCTGCCTTTTCGATTGCAGCGGCCTGGGTGGTGCGAACATATTCAAGGCGTTCGGCGAGTGTCGAGAAATAGCGATCAATCAAGGATGTCATCAAAGGTCTCCATCCGGCCTTCGTTCAGGCCGGTGTTGCGGTGATGGCGTCGAGCGCCACGTCGAAAAGTTCAGTTTCGGCAATCGTCATTTCAGCATCGGCAATCTTCTGTTGAGAGAAGGCATCGACAGTCGCAATGCACAGCGTCGAGGCGCGCGCGCCGAGGATCCGGGCGGCGACAAGCAGCGCAGATGTCTCCATGTCCGTGCCGATCAACCCCATCACTTCGATGTTCTTCTTCAATTCCCCGATCATCTCGCGACGTTCGCCTGAAAGCCCGAACATGTCCGTGTAGAAGCCGTCCCAGGTGCCGTAGATACCGGCATGCCAGGGGCGCTTTGCCTCAGCGAGACGCTTGCGTAGTGCGGTGTTCAATTCAAAGTCGGCAATGGCCGGAAAGCCGAGAGGGGCATAGCTGTTGGACGTGCCGTCTGCGCGCAGCGCGCCATCCGCCAGAACGAAATCCCCCAGCTTCGCAGGCGGAACCGCCATTGCGGTGCCGATGCGAAGGAAGCGGCGGATGCCAAGCGCAAACAGTTCGTGCAGAACAATCGTTGCAATTGGCGCCCCCATTCCGAAAGCGCTGACGGTCACACGCTGCCCGGAATGCGTTCCGGTAACAGTGCGCAAGCCGCGATTTTCCTTGACGCGATGAACATCCGTCATGCGTTCTGCGATGCGGTCGACGCGAGCAGGATCGCCAATAAGAATGGCTGCTTCGCCTACCTCATTCCGGGTTGCTCCGATATACCAGGCTTTATCAGCCGTTTCGTCTTGTCTTGCCATTGCATCAGTCCATTGGTTAAGTCGTGCGCGGTGCAAGCACTGCGCGGGCGGCGGTATGACCCGCCTGGAGAACAGAGACGGGATCGATCTCGCCCTTGATAATCGCCGCCAGCGCCCCGCCTGCGAAGCTGTCGCCAGCTCCCGTCGGGTCGGAGAGGGTCATCCCCTCGGTCTTTGCGGACCATTCTTTGCCATCGCGGAACAATATTGCGCCGTGGCCGCCGCGGGTTTCCACGAGGATGCGATCAGCGCCCAACGGCTTTCCGCCCAAGGCCTGATTGACGAATGCACGCTCAGCCTGGCTGCAAAAGATGAGGTCCGAGCGGGCCGCCATGTGAGCGGCGAGCTCGTCCGGCATGGCCCGCGGATCGTGTTTCACCACCCAGCACAGTTTTGCGTGCTGCGGCATGGCGGCAATCGCGGCCTGGGTAGCGGTGGCCGGACCGATGGTGACACAAAGCCAATCAGCAACGCCGATCAATTCCGTCTGCCTGGCCGTCAGCCCGGGTTCGTCAGAAAGACCGGGGTCGAACAGGCAGGCGCAGCCTCCATCAGGTATATAGGCCATGATCGTCGCCGGGGTGCGGCCTCCGTCGATCGCGGCAATTCCGGCGTCCGAAACACCGCGCTCTGCGAGATGGTTGCGATAGATCTCGCCGTCGGCGTCGGCGCCGATCCAGCTGACAGGAAATGCGTCAGTGACACCATTGGCGACAAGCGCCATTGCCATATAGGCGGGGCTGCCGCCCAGCCGCGGCCACGCGCCACGAGGGCGGTCGATGATGGTTGTTGTCCGGCCGGCCTGCGGCGCACCGTCGAGCATGGCCACATGATCGAGGCTGGCATATCCGATTACTGCGACAATGGTCATGCAAGCATTTCCAACGCCTCGCGCAGCGAGACGACACGCCCCATGTAGCGGTCGATGTCCTCAAGGGAGGCTTCGGCGAGGTGGGGCCGGTTCGAGTTTGTCGCCTCGCGCGCAATCACAGGCTCAAACCCGTTTGCGAATGCATCCTGTGCGGTGGCGCGGATACATACATTTGTCTTCACGCCCGCAATCACCACACGCCGAACGCGTTGCTCGGTCAGGAACAGCGCAAGGTCCGTCGCAAAGAACGAGCTGAAGCGCCGCTTGATCACGACGGTCTCATTGGCAAGCTTCGGACGGAAATCTTCAAAGAACGCCTGGTCTTCAGCGTCTTCGAGATGGTGGACAGGCAGCTTGCGCCATTCGAAATCGTCGAAAGGCTCCGGACGGTGCCTCTCGACCGCATGCACAGTGACAGCGCCGGAATTACGCGCAGCATCAAGCAGCGCCTGCATGGCCGGAATGACGTCGACAACCCTGTCATAATAGTTGGGAAAGCCAGGCTTGAAGAACGAGTTGATGACATCGACCAGAATGAGCGCAGTCTTATTGTTGTCGGCCATGATCAACTACCCTTGGCTGTCGAGCGTCGCGTGGTGAGCGCCATCACGGTCAGAACGACGATGACCATGACATAGGGCAGCGTCTGAACGAGTTCGGCCGGGATGCCGCGACCCTGTAGACGGATCTGGAAGGCGTCAAAAAACCCGAACAACAAGGCACATGCCGCGGTAAGCCAAGGCCGGCTTCGACCGAAATAGAAGGCAGCAAGCGCGATGAAGCCACGTCCCGCAGTGATGCCTTCGTTGAAGATGCCGACAACGCCGATCGAAAGGTAGGCTCCCGCCAGCCCCGCCATCAGGCCAGCAAAGACGGTCGACGCATCGCGCAGCGTCAACGGGCTCAGGCCAAGAGCGCGGGCTGCATGCGGCGCTGCGCCGGCGGCGCGGAGGCGAAGCCCGAGCCGGGTGCGCCTCAGCGCCCAAGCCGTCAGCGGAACCATTAGCCAGGCTGCCCAGGTTAGCGGATCGTGTCCGGAAAACAGAGCGCCGAGGATAGGAATATCCTGAATGACCGGGATGTCGATGCGCGGCAGGCGCGCAACATCCGGCAGGTTGAGCGTTCCGGAGCTTCCGTAGACAGTCTTCAGGAAGAAGCGCACAAGTCCGGCGACAGCGATGTTGAAGCCGAGACCGACAATGATTTCATTGGCGTCAAACCGGGTCACGATCAGCGACATCAGCAAACCGAGAATGGCCCCGATCAATGCTGCGGCGACAAGTGCGGCGAACCAGCTGCCGGTGCTGGAGGCGACAATCAGGCCGACAAGCGCCCCGGCGAGCATCATTGAATCGAGACCAATGTTAACCAGACCGGCGATGCGGTTCACGAGGCCGCCGAGCGCCGCCAGCAACACCGGCGTCGTCATGACCACAGCCGCGTGGATGACGTTGTCAATCATGCGCGGCGTCTCCGTGCGAAGATCCAGCCAAAGCGCGCCACCGCAAAGATCATCACCATGCCTTGCAGGATGTTGACAATCTCAATGGGCACGTCGCTGAAAAGTTGGATGGTTGCGCCAGACGTCGCCAGCGCGCCAAACAAAATTGCAGCCAGCAGAATTCCAATCGCTGAACCGCGTCCGAGCAGTGCGACTGCGATTCCGACGAACCCGTAGCCTGGCGAGAAGCCGGTAACGAAACGCCCGACAGTGCCAAGCCCGTGAATTCCACCGGCAATTCCGCCGATCGCACCCGAGATCAGCATCATCTGAATGATCAGCGACGGCACGTTCATGCCGGATGCGGTGGCAAATCTTGGGCTCATTCCGGCAAGGCGCGTCTCGTAGCCGAGCGCCGTGTATTTGCTCCACCACCAGAAAAACGCCAATAGTGCGATCGCGATCAGGAAACCCGCATTCAGGGTTGATGGCGGCATGAGCCGCGGCAAACGTGCAGCCTCAACCACCATTGGCGTCGCGGAATTGGCCGACCCCTGAGCGAGCAGAAATGCGTTGACCAGAAATGCGGTCAGGCTGATCGCGATGAAATTCAACATCAAGGTGGTGACCACCTCGTCAACGTCCAGCCGTGCCTTTAGGATGGCCGGAACCCACATCCATAAAGCGCCAGTGACCACAGCGGCGGTCAGCGCAAGAGGTATGAGGATGATGGAGGGCAGACTGACGAAAGTGAACCCCACCCAGACAGCAGCCAGACCACCGACGTAAACGCAGCCTTCGACGCCGACGTTAAAGGCGCCGACACGAAAGGCGACCGCCGTCGCAAGGCCTGTGAGGATCAGCGGCGTCGATGCGGCCAGGGTCGCTGCAATGCGCCTGGATCCGCCGAATGATTCCTGCACCAGCAGCCAGTAGGTTTCGAACGGATTGTGTCCGGCAATCAGCAGCAAGAAGGCGACAGCCACGAGGGCCAGCACCAGAGGCGCCAGAATCTCGGCAAGCTTCGCCCATTGAAAGCGCTTGGGCAGTCCGGACATTGTCGCTGCGTCCCCACTCATGCGCTTGCCCCTCCGCCGAGCATCAGTCTGCCAATGTGCTCTATGCCAGCGTCGCCACGCGCTACCTCGCCGGTCACCTTGCCGTCATAGAGCACGACGATCCGGTCCGAGAGAGTGATCAACTCTTCAAGTTCTTCCGAGATCAGCAGCACACCGCCACCATTGTCGCGGAAGTCGATCAGGCACTTGTGGATGAAGGCGATGCCGAGAATATCGACCCCCCGGGTCGGTTGGCACGCCAGCATGAACTTGGGATCGCCGTCGAGTTCCCGCGCCACGGCGACCTTTTGCTGATTGCCGCCCGACAGGCTGGAAATTGGCAGCAGTGATGACGCCCGCTTGACGAGATACCGGTCCAGCAATGCCTCGACATGATCCCGGATCGCACCGAGCTTGGACCGGCCAGCCTGGCAAAGGTCGGGACGGCGATGATGACCGGCAATCGCATTGTCGGAAATCGACGCCTCCAGGCACAATCCCTCGGCTGCCCGGTCAGGAGAGAGATAGCTGAGACCAAGAGCGCGGCGCTGCGCCAGATGAAGGCCAGTGATATCATCGCCGGCAAGCGTGATGCTTCCGGCGGAAATACGGCCAAGGCCGGTCAGCGCCGACGCAAGTTCATCCTGGCCGTTGCCTGAGACGCCCGCTACGCCGACGATCTCCCCAGAACGAACGGCGATGCTCACCTTCGAAAGGGCGTTACGGCCGCGGGCGTTGCGCGCGGACAGACCGTCTACCGACAGCACGGTTTCACCCGGCGCCTGGGCGCGGGGTTCTGCCTTGGCCGGAATTTCACCGATCATCAACCGCGCAAGTTCTTCCTTGTCAGCCTGGCCGCGTGGCAGGCTGGCAACGACCTTGCCGTTGCGCAAGACGGTGATCTGGTCGGCGAGTTCAATCACTTCATCAAGCTTGTGACTGATGAACAGGATGGTCCGGCCATCATCGCGCAGCTTCTTGAGCAGGGTAATAAGTTCCCTGACCTGCGCCGGAGCAAGGACTGCTGTCGGCTCGTCCAGGATCAGGACGTCGGCGCCGCGATAGAGCAGACGCATGATCTCAAGGATCTGCCGCACATGGATCGGCGCGTCTTCTTCCGGCGTGTCCCAGTCAAGCTCGACCCCCGCCTGACTTTCAAGATCGCGGGCGGCGGCCAGCGCCGTCTCCCGATCGATAGTTCCGAACGGGCCTGATGGCTCATTTGCGAGCACCAGATTTTCCAGCAGCGTCAGGCCTGGAACCAGCATAAATTCCTGATGGACCATGCCGACGCCTTTGTCGAAAGCGTCGGCGGGGCCGAGAAATACTGTCGGCGTTCCGTCGACGATCACCATTCCCTCGTCGGGTCTGTCCATGCCCTGCAAGATACGCATAAGGGTGGACTTGCCTGCGCCATTCCCCCCGACGATCGCGTGGATTGAACCACGCGTCGCCCGGAAGTCGATCCGGTCATTGGCCACCAGCTTACCGAAGCGCCGGGTGACGCCTTGAGCGCCAAGCCGTATCGATGGATCAAGTTTGCTCGATGAAGTAGTCACGTCGCCACCGAGCTCCTGATCACTTGAGATAGTCCGGATAACCCTGGTCGACGACGTTCCAGACTTTGATCTGGCCCGACAGGATGCCTTGCTTTGCCGCTTCCACCTTTTCGAGAATGGCGGCTGGGATCATATCCTTCGTGTGTTTCATCTCCGACAGACCAACACCGTTCTCCTTGAGGCCGAAGGTCACGGTCTTGCCGCCGGGAAACGCATCGGCCGCATATGACTTGACGATTGCCTCAACCGCGACGTCGGTTCGCTTGACCATGCTGGTCAGCACAGCGCCGGGGGCGACGCCGTCCTGATCGGTGTCGACGCCGATAGCGTAACGCCCGGCTTCCTTCGCCGCCTGGATCACACCCATGCCGGTGCCGCCCGCGATCTGGTAGACGATGTCGGCGCCTTCCTCGAACATCGCCTTGGTCATCTGCAAGCCGATTGCAGGGTCGCCGAAATTGTTGGAATAGGCGACCTTGACCTGCACATCGGGATTTGCCGCCTTTGCCCCTTCGATATAGCCGGCGATAAACTTGTCGATGCCTGCCGATTTGGTGCCGCCGATGACGCCAATGATCGGCTGCGCATTGATGCCTTTGATCGAGGTATCGGTCGTTACGAGCGCTGCCAGCGTTCCGGCGAGGTAAGAGCCTTCCTGCTCCTGGAACAGAACCGATGCAATATTGGCGCCCTCGCGCACCTGGTTCAGGATTACATAGTTGGTTTCTGGATAGTCCTTGGCGACATCGATCAGGGGCTCGCCATGCGAATATTCGAGATCGACGATCAGGCCGAAGCCAGCGTCAGACGCACGGCGCAATATGTCGGTCGCTTGCGCCACGATATCTTTGGATTCAACTGGTCTGCCCTGGATGCCGGCCTCGGCCGTAGCCTTCTGGAAGCCGGCATAAGCAAGGTCGTTGTAGGACTGGTCGCCGAGACCGCCTTGCGCGATGACGATGGCCGCTGGCTTGTCAGCTGCCGTTGCCGGTGCTGTTCCAAGGGCCGAGACGAGGACCAATGTGGCCGCGCTGAATGTCGATGTCGTATTCACTGCTGCTTTCCTCCGGGTTATTGGGTTCGTTTTGGCGTTGGCGCACGAGGTGCGCCTCGTACGAATAGCGGCGTGCGTCATAGACAGCGTCGACCACATCAAGCGGCGAGCCATCTGCAGCAAAGGTATGACGGGTGACTGCGACGACGACCGGACAATCGCCGAGATTGAGCTGGGCTCGGTCGTCATCGTTTGCGAGACAGGCCGCAAACCGCTCGTCGGCCCGATGCACCTGGAGTCCGCAGCGGTCGAAGAATGCATAGAGCGAGAAGTTGGCCGCGCGGATGATTGCTTCCGTCAGACCAATCCGTTCCAACAGGTCCGCCGACAGAATAGAGCGGTGCCTGGCCACCGCCTCTCCATCAACGTAGCGCAAGCGATCGACCAGAACGAGGTTGGCGTCTTCCGGATATGGAAGACCTGGCCGCCATTGGGTTGGCTCAAACGACAGCAGCCGATGCGACGCCTCGTGGCCTGCAGCCTCAACAGCTTCAGTGAAGCTAAGGAGATAGCCAGGCGCATACCGCAATGGCGCTTCCGCCACGAAGGTGCCTCTGCCTTGCCGGCGAACGATCAGACCTTCTTCAACAAGCTGCTCAGCCGCTCTGGCAATCGTGAAACGGCTGACGCCCCAGTCCTTTGCCAGCTTCGGCTCGCTCGGGATTTGGCTGCCGCTGCCCAGTTCTGCAACCTTTTCACGCAGCCTGTCTGCGATCTGAACATAGAGCGGAACGGGGCGTAGAAAGGTTCGCGGGCTCATCGAAACACCACAGTTGTCCAGTCAACCATACATTATCGCTGAAGTTGGGCAAGTGCCTTCTGAGAGACCTGTGCCCGGGTGTGATTTCGTGTTTAAGATCAGATATTTGGCTGATTGAGCGGCGGTCTGACCCGCTCCGGAAGCGTCTGCGGAGCGCAGCCGATTTTCTCCGCAATAGGCTCGATGGTAGCCCAGCGAGACGGATGTGCGTGATATTGGCAAGGCGCGCACCGCAAGCTGCTACACTTCAGGTGAAGGTGTATTCGTGGTTTTGTCCATCATGGTCCTTCCTGCTCAGGAGCCGGACCCTCCAGTAAGCCCGCATCAGTTCAGTCAGAACCCGTCAGAGCGATCGAAATGTCGCCTGGAACGGCAAAGAGGTGCGAGGAGAAGACCAGAGGTTGCGCTAAGGACTTGACAGGCCGGTGGCCATTTCCCACCAACTCAGAACTCTTCATCAGGATCAGATTGTCTTGAGCGCTCTGCAGCAACCGCAACAACGACAATACATCGCAGTCGACTGGGGCACGAGCAGCTTCCGGCTGTGGCTGGTCGGAGAAGGTGGCGCCGTCCTTGGTGAAAGCCGGTCGCATGAGGGCATGACCACAGCGCGTGATATCGGATTTTCGGCGGTGCTGGAGAGCCACATTGCTCGCGTCAACGCACCTGACGGTGCGCCGGTCATCATGTGCGGCATGGTTGGCGCTAAACAGGGGTGGCTGGACGCTGGCTATGTCGATCTGCCAGCCAAGCCCGAGGATATTGCAGCGCGGGCCGTGCGTGTTCCCGGTCATTCGCGCGATGTCCGCGTCCTGCCGGGCCTTGCCCAGCGGGACGCCAATTCGGCGGACGTCATGCGCGGCGAAGAAACGCAATTGCTCGGCGTTCCAGGCGGCACGGCGGCAGACTGCCTGGTCGCGATGCCAGGAACTCATTCCAAATGGGTGCGCGTCGCCGGTGGCGAGGTGAAATCCTTTTCCACCTTCATGACCGGCGAACTGTTTAGCCTCATCTCGCGCAACAGCATCCTCCAGCACACGATCAGGGAACCGCAGGGTTTTGAACCAACAGCCCCTGCATTTCTCGAAGCGCTGCGAGCTGCCTACCGCCAGCCATCGCTGACGACGAACCGGCTATTCTCTATACGGGCCCGCGACCTGCTCTTTGGAGCGTCGGGCAGCGCTTCAGAAGCAGTCCTCTCCGGCACGATGATCGGCCTCGAATTTGCCGGTGCTTTGGAGAACGCCGGAGCGGGTGGCGGCATCACTCTCGTTGCTTCAGGCAGATTGAAAGACATCTACGAAGCAGCATTGAAAGCGCTCGAACTTCCGTTTCAGACAGTTGACGCAGACGATGCGGTTCGCCGGGGGCTGGATTATGCAGCCCGCAATATTTGGGCGCTGGGAGGCGCAAGATCGATATGATTGAACGTGTCGCCTTTCCTTCGATGCGCTACCCGCTCGTCGCCATCTTGCGTGGCCTGACGCCGGCGGAGGCGCCATCCATCATCGGGGCCTTGATTGAGGCCGGCTTCCGGGCAATCGAGATTCCTCTCAATTCGCCAGACCCATTCCGCTCCATCGAAACCGCAGTCAAGATGGCGCCCGATGACGCATTGATCGGCGCCGGAACCGTTCTGACCACTGATGACGTCGAACGCCTGGAACAAACGGGCGGACGCCTGTTTGTCAGTCCGAATGTGGATGCGCCTGTCCTGTCCAGCGCGGTTGCAAAAGGCATGGTCACGCTGCCAGGCGTCTTCACGCCAAGTGAGGCGCTTCTGGCGGCGCGGCTCGGAGCTACCGGGTTGAAATTCTTCCCTGCCACGGTGTTGGGCGCTTCGGGTGTCAGCGCTATCCGAACCATCCTGCCGGCAGGCATTATGGTGGCGGTGGTCGGCGGCGTTTCGGAAGCAAATTTTCCGGAATATTCCAAAGCGGGAATCAACGCTTTCGGCTTGGGATCAAGCCTCTACAAGCCAGGCATGTCGGCCGCCGATGTCACCAGGCGGGCGCAGGCCACGCTCGACGCTTATCGCCAGTGCTTCCCGTAGAACGGCGCGAGGTTCAAAAAGTCGCCGCGCGTCCGACTGGACGCGCGTTGATCTGATCGCCTACCAATCACGCTGGACCGCAATTTCCGCCTGGTTGACAATGCTGCCAGGCGCCTGTTTGCCCGGCTCGACCTTCAGCCAGTCAATACGGCCGGGATAGGCGAACACGCCGCGCCCCTCGCATTCCGGCGACACTTTGGTCTTTCGATCCATACCGATATCGAGCCCCTCGCCATTAAGCGCCAGAATTCCCGGCGACATATTCAGACTGCCGTCTGCATAGACCGCGCCATCCTGTTCCAGCGAGACCACGCCATTGCCGCGCAGTTTTCCTGGCGCGGTATGGTTGAGCCTCAGCACTTGCGCACCCGGCCGCAAGGGCAGGCGCAATTCATGCTGCGCGAGATAGCCGCCTTTGTAGAAGACGACCAGTTCGTCCTTGACGACATAGGCGGCAAATCCCTTGAGGCTGTCGCCCAGCGCAAACAGCACACCCTCGAAATCGGGTTGCCAGTCGAACGGCATGGTCAGCGCATAGTCCCGGTCGGCGAAAAGCGGGCTGACGCGGATGGACTGATATCCTTCCGTACCGGGCCGGAATGTATGTGTGCGATTGACCTGTTCCAGCCGCTGCTCGTTGTGGGTCAGGGCGCGCACCAGCGTCCTGTTGTCCAACGGATAGGCATTGTTGGCAAAAGCGTCTTCGTCGAACGCGGCCACCATCTCGCGGACCAGATCCGGGTGATCGGCAGCAATGTTATGGCATTCGGTCGGGTCGGTTTCGAGATCGAATAGCATCCAGTTGTCGAGATTGATCTTCTCTCCGGGAGGCTGCAGTGAGGCGGCCTTGTAGCGCCCCAGGATCAGACCGCGATTGCCTTCCAGCTCATAATACTGCCGGTTGCGGCGAGTTTGCGCAGCCGGATCGGTCAACATCGGCAGGAACGATACGCCGTCCTGTCCGCGTGTGGCGTAGCCATTGAAGGCGTCTGGATAGCTCAGCCCCAGCAGGTCGAGCAGCATGGGTGAGATGTCGGTAACATGCACCCATTCCCCGCGCACCGCGCCGCCATCCTTGATCCGTGCAGGCCAGTGCATCACCATCGGAACACGAATGCCGCCATTCATCGGCGTGCGCTTGAAAAAGCGGAAGGGGGTGTTTCCGGCGTTGCCCCAACCCTTGGGATAGGCTGGCGAGGAGTTGACCGCGCCCATGGTGCCGTCTTCGATCATGCGCCGCGCCAGCTCGGCCGGTTCCTGACCGGTGACGCGTTTCTCCGTGAAGTTTGCGGCCCCGTCCTCTCCGCCGATTGAGGAAGCGCCGTTGTCGGAGGTGATGACGATGATCGTGTTTTCGAGCGCGCCGATCTCTTCGAGCGTGTCAATCAACACGCCGATGTTCTGGTCGGTGTTGTCGACCAGTCCGGCATAGATCTCCATATAGGCTGACATGATGTCGAGATCGGCCTTGGGCATCTCATCCCATTTGGGAACTCCCGGCGACAGATCGGACAGGTCCCAATCGCCGATCACGCCCATCTCACGCTGACGCTTGTAGCGTTCAGCACGGATCGCGTCCCAGCCGGCATCATAGCGGCCCTTGTATTTGGCTTTGTCCCCGGGCTTGACCTGATGCGGGGTGTGCGGCGCGTTGGTGGCGAAATACAGCAAGAACGGCTTGTCGGGATTTTCCGACACATGCGCCCGCATCATTGATCGCGCATGAGATGCGAAATCGTCGGTCGAGAAATAGTCTGGACCATAGTCTTCTATCGGCAGGAACTCATTGCCCTGCACGATCTGGCCCGGGGCGTGATAGTTGGTTTCCGCGCCCAGAAAGCCGTAGAAGCGGTCGAAGCCGCGCTGCAGCGGCCAGCTGGATTTGTCCTCGGATGAAGACTGTTTGACGTCGGCTGTGTTGTGCCACTTGCCCACCGCATAGGTCGAGTAACCCTGTTCGCGCAGCAGTTCGGGAATGGTCGGCGCGTCCTTTGACATCTCGCCTGCCTGAAAGCCCGGATAGCCGGGATTGGCATGTGTCAGCCAGCCGGCGCCGACCGAATGCGGGTTCTTGCCGGTCATCAGCGCGGCGCGGGCGGGCGCGCACATCGGCACTGTTGTGTAATTGTTGAAACGCAGCCCGTTTGCGGCCAGGCGGTCGATATTGGGTGTTTCAATTTCCGATCCAAAACAGCCCATTTCGGCAAAGCCCAGATCATCCATCAGGATGATCACCACATTGGGCGCCCCCTTGGGCGCCTTGGTTTCGGGTTTCCAGAAGGGTTTGCTGTCGGCAAAGGTCTTGCCCATGCGGCCTGTCCAGCCATCGGCTGGATTGCCTGATTTCAGGCCAGCTTTGCGGTCAGTCATGTCGTCTCCTCCGTCTGAAGGCTATTTGGTGGCACATCTGTAGAGCGGGCAAATATCAAAGGCGTGACAATTGGGCGTGGCTGGCGCAGATTTAGCTGACCGCAGGAGGCATAATGGCAGTCAACGCACTTCAACTCTCACAGCTGTTGACTCAAAGCCGGGAAATTCCCGGTGTCATCTCGCCCGCAATAGCAGCCGAAATGCTGCGGCGGGGCCGCGTCCGCCAGTTTGGTCCCGGCGCATTGGTCACACAGCGCGGTTCTGCAACGCCGCGAATGGCCATCGTTATCAGCGGCACCGTGCGGCTGACAGCGTTCTTCCCCAACGGACGGGAAATGCTGCTGCATCTGATCGAAGCAGGCGACTGCTGGGGCACCCATCCCTGTCTTGGACACCATAAAGAGACCAATGATGGCGTCACCGAAACTGAAGCCGAGATCCTGCTGATCGAGGCGCCGGTGGTGCGTGACCTGATGTGGGAGCATCGTGAGTTGCAGGAGGCTTTTGTCGGGGTTCTATGCCAGCGTCTCAATCTCGCGACCCGCGCCGCCATGCTGTTTTCAGTATTGGACGCACGCCAGCGCATGTCGTGGCGTCTGCTGATGATGGCCCGTTGGACGCCCGACTGCGATGATGACTTTCGCGCCGATCACACCCTGTCGCAGGAGACGCTGGCCGCGATCTGCCAGGTGTCGCGGCAGCGCGCCAATGCGATCCTGAAAGATTTCGAAACCATGGGCGTCATCACTCTACGCTACGGCGGGTTGACCATCTCCAACCCCGCAGCGCTATACGCTGAGGTCGAAGAAATAGTCGCCTGATCGTCCCGCCGCGGCACACAATTTAGCCGATTGTCTCGCGTGTGACAGAGTAACCCTGCGGATTGATCCATGCTCCTCCCAAGTCAAAGGGAGGATAGCCATTGGCCGTCAAAGATTATTCCGTTCCGGCTTCCGCCGTTCACGCCGCCTTGCGCGGGCAGGGTGTCGATGCCGTCACCACAGTGCCCGATTTCGTGCAGTTTGCACTACACGATCTGATGCAGAACGACCCTGCGGTTATGTATCTGCAATGCAGCGCCGAAAACCAGGCCGTGACCACGGCTATGGGCATGTATGTCGGCGGCCGGACCCCGATCATAATGGTGCAGAATCAAGGCCTGCTAAACTGCATCAATACGTTGCGTTCGGTTGGGGTGGATGCCCGGATTCCACTGGTGTTTACCGTCGGCGGATTTGGGCGTGAGTTTGAAAATCTTGGCAGTCCGCTGTCGCAGAGCCGCCGGGTTTGCGTCAATCGCACACAGCCGGTGACGGAAGCTCTGGGCCTGCCCTTCTTCAATATCGAAACGCCCGCCGATGTGGGCCTGATCGACGCCGCGTTCGATGCGGCGCGGTCGCGGGAATGCGCAGCGGTGATCCATTTTGGCCACTACGTTGCCTGGACTTGAGGGAGGCACGATCATGACAATGACTACTTATCAGGCCGCTGCCGTCATTCACGCATTGCGTGGCGACGCAATTACCGTTGCCACCATGTCGGCCATGTTTGCGATTTCGGCGGTGTCACCCAGTCCATTGAATATTTCCTCGGTGCCGCTGATGGGCGGCGCTTCGGGCCTTGGTCTTGGATTGGCGATGACGCGTCCGGAGCGGGCGGTGATGATCCTTGATGGCGATGCCAGTCTGTTGATGGAACTGGGCACGATGGCGCAGATCACAGATGTAGCGCCGCCGCGGCTGATCCATATGGTGTTCAACAATGCCAGCCAGTTTTCTGGCATTGGCAATTTGCAGCGGCCGGGTGTCAGTCTGGATTTTGTTTCGCTTGCAAAGGCGGCGGGATACGCCACTGCAGCCCGCATCGACAGCCCTGCCGCATTGCAGGCTGCCTTGACTGATGCGCTGGCCAAGCCTGGCCCGCATTTTCTTGAACTGGCAATCGCCAGCCCGCATCGCTTTACCACCGAGGGTCCGCAGCCCGAACTGCCAGATCTGCAATTCTCACGCATGGGTGATGAAGCCCGCGCAATGATGGCCGAACTGGGGACGCAACGGTGAAAACTGAATTTGACTATATCGTTGTCGGCGCCGGGTCTGCCGGTTGTGTTCTGGCCAATCGTTTGTCGGAGAATGGCCGGCACTCGGTCCTGTTGGTCGAGGCTGGCGGTACGGACGAGAAGTTCTGGGTGCAGATGCCATTGGGCATCGGCAAGATCTGGCATGATCCGGAACTCTCCTGGCAGTATCATACTGAACCGGAAACCTCGTTGAAGGGGCAGAAAATTTTCTGGCCGCGCGGGCGCATGCTCGGTGGCTCGTCCTCGATCAACGGCATGATTTTTGTGCGTGGCGAGCCGAAGCGGTATGACGAATGGGCTGCCGCCGGAAACAAGGGTTGGGGCTGGAGAGACCTGTTGCCCTATTTCAAGGGGCTTGAAACGGCGCCCGAAGGCACAGGCAGCATGCGTGGGCACAGTGGCCCGATCCGCTGCAACTATGGTGTAGTGCGCGACCAGGTCAGCCAAGGCTTCATTGATGCCGCGCAGGGCACGGGTATCCCCTTCAATCCTGACTACAATGGCGAAAGCGCCGAAGGGATCGGCTGGCTGCAGTTCTCCATTCACAAGGGCAAGAGATTCTCAGTCGCCAAGGCCTATCTGCACCCGGTCATGGGCCGGCAGAATCTCACGGTCATGACCCATACGCCTGCCCAGAAGATATTGCTGGATGGCGTCCGCGCCACAGGGGTGCGTGTTCTGGTCAAGGGTCAAGCCGTCGATATGAAGGCAAGGCGAGAAGTGATCCTGTCTGCTGGCCCGCTCGTCAGCCCCAAACTGTTGGAACTGTCGGGCATCGGCAACAGCGAGATCCTGAACAAGCACGGGATCGAGGTTGTCCATCACCTGCCAGGCGTTGGTGAAAACCTGACCGACCATCTGCATACGCGCTTCAACTATCGCGTCAACCAGAAGGTTACGCTGAACGATCTGCTGAACAATAAGCTGCGTGGCGGTTTGGCCTTCTTCAGATACCTGGCAACAGGCAAGGGACTGATGGGCACCCCGACTGTGACTGCCCATGCGATGGCCCGTTCTGACGAAGCGCAACCCTATGCCGATCTGAAACTTCAGATTGCACTCTATTCAGCCAAGGATCGCTATCTGGACGGCAGCGGCCCTCCCACCGATCCGTTCTCGGGCATCGGTCTGGGCCAGTTCCATATCTATCCCGAAAGCCGCGGCTCGGTGCACATCCAGTCTCGCGATCCCGACCAGCAAGCTGCGATGAACGCCAACTATTTCTCCGCATCAGGAGACGCGGAGAAGGCTCTCGCCGGCATGCGCCGCCTGCGCGACATCGCCCGTCATCCGGCGCTGGCGCAATATATCGAAGACGAGACCGATCCCGGTTTCAACGTCGACAGCGATGCCGAGATCATCGAATTCATGCGCCGCACGGGCCAGACATCCTGGCACCCGATCTCGAGCTGCCGCATGGGGTCAGGCCCGGCCGATGTCGTCGACGACGAACTGCGTGTGCATGGAATGCAGGGACTGCGTGTGATCGACAGTTCCATATTTCCGTCCATGCCGGCCACCAACACCAACATCCCGACCGTCGCCGTTGCCGAAAAAGGCGCGTCGATGGTGCTGGCTGACACTGTTTGAGGGGAGGGGACCATGGAACCCATCTGGTACCAGCAATATGACGGCAAGCCGACTGAGATTGAGCACAGCGGCACTGTGGTCGATATGTTCGAAGCGGCAGTGGCGAAATGGGGCGAGCGCCCGGCATTCAACGGCTTCTTCGTCAACTTGCGCTACAGCGAAGTTGACCGGCTGTCGCGCGACTTCGCTGCTTGGTTACAATCGCGGGGCGTGAAGAAGGGTGACCGGGTTGCGGTCATGCTGCCCAATCTGCTGAGCTTCCCGGTTGTCGCCTTCGGCATCATCCGCGCCGGCGCTGTTATGGTCAGCGTCAATCCGCTCTATACCCCACGCGAACTGGCGCATCAGCTGAACGATAGCGGCGCTGAAACGGTGGTTATCTTCAACGGCTCGACGCCAACGCTTGCGGCGATTGCAGCGGAAATCAACGTCAAGACGATTGTGACGCTCGGCCTGTTCGACCTGTGCGATCTGCAAGGTCCGAATCCGCCTGTTGCGCCCGCCGTCGCTACGCGTTCGATCCCGCTCCCGGATGTGCTTCTGAGCGGGGCAGGGATGCCGTTCAATCCGCCTGTGCTGACGCCTGATGACCTGCTGTTTCTGCAATATACCGGCGGCACAACCGGCCTGTCGAAGGGCGCCAGGCTCACTCACTCGAACCTGATCGCCAACATCGCCCAGTTCGAATGGACGGTTGAAGGCCATCTGCGGCCGGGCGAGGAGACCATCATCACGGCGCTGCCGCTGTACCACATCTTCGCTCTGATGGTGAATTTCCTCTGCTATTTCAAGCACGGCGCGCTCAATGTGCTGATCGCCAACCCGCGCGACATGGCCGGTTTCGTCAAGGAGTGGTCGAAGTTCCGTGTCACCTCGATGACGGGGGTCAACACCTTGTTTGTGGGACTGATGCACACGCCGGGCTTCGATAAGTGCGACTTTTCGGAATTCCGCATAGCCTTTGGCGGCGGCGCGCCGGTTCAAGTTGCCGTCTCGGAGCGTTGGAAAGCGGTGACAGGGGTCTCGATCTGCGAGGGCTACGGCCTGTCGGAAACGTCACCTATCATCAGCGCCAATATCCTCGGCCGCGAGAATTTCGGCACTGTTGGCATCCCCATGCCCTCGACAGAGTTTTCGTTGCGTCAGGATGACGGAACCGAAGCAGTTGTGGGAGAAATCTGTGTGCGTGGCCCACAGGTCATGTCCGCCTATTGGGGCCTCGAGGACAGGCGTGCTGAAGCGTTCACCGAGGATGGCTTTTTCCGCACCGGTGATATCGGTGAGTTCGACGAAACCGGCTTCTTGCGCATCGTCGACCGCAAGAAAGATATGATCGTTGTGTCTGGCTTCAACGTCTTCCCCAACGAGATCGAAGACGTGCTGGCCCGGATGGAAGGTCTGCTGGAAAGCGCGGTCATCGGGATCCCCGATGATCGCACAGGCGAGGCTGTCAAAGCCTTCTGCGTGCGCAGCGATCCCTCTGTCGAGACCGACGACATCATCGCGCATTGCCGCAAGTTCCTGGCTGCGTACAAGGTCCCGCACAATGTGGTCTTCGTCGACGCGTTGCCAAAATCGACCGTGGGCAAGATATTGCGCCGCGATCTGCGGGACATGTGATAGCCCGCCATTCTTACAAGGCCGGGATCGGGCCGTAATCGCCACAGTGGCGGCGGTTTCCGGTCCCGGAACAGCGGTGTTCGCCTTTCGCCGCTAACAATCTGCGTCAAATGAAATTTTTGTTCGCCGTGGCTGCGCCAGTGCGGGCCAACCTGGAGGAGAATATTATGAAAACCAATACGATGAGAGCACTGGCCGTTTCTGCGGCCTTTCTGGCAGCCGGCACTGTTGCTGAAGCACGGACGTTGCGTCTTGCCTTCGGCGCGCCTTCGGGCTCGGTCTGGGAGACCCAGCTTCTGCAATTCATCAAGGACGTCGAAGGTGCAGGAGTCGACCTGAAGATCGACTATTTCCCCGACAGCCAGCTGGGCAATCTGCCCGATACACTCAAGGCGACAATTTCCGGGCGCATCGACATCTGGGTTGGCTCGCTGCCGACCCTGACCGCGATGGTGCCCGAAGTCTCGGCGCTGACCTTGCCGTTCTTGTTTGATGACGACGCACAGGCAAAATGCGCTGTGCCCAAGATCGAAGAGCCGCTGCGCGAGGTCATTGGCAAGAAGGTGCAGCTGCTGCACCTCTCGCACACCTCGACCCAGGACGTCAGCGCGCCGAAGCCTGTGCGCGTGCCAAGTGACATTTCGGGCATGAAAATGCGTGTTGGACCATTGGAAGGTTCAATCGCGATGTTCCGCGCCGCAGGTGCGACCGTGGTCTCCGTGCCCACCGCAGAAACCCCGGCAGCATTGGAAACAGGCCTTGTTCAGGCCGTTGATTTTGAGGCGACGATCTACGTCAACACCGGCGCTTACAAGACTGCGAAATATCACACCCAGCTGAACTTCAATCACAATCTCGGAGCTTTCCTGGTCGGGCCGCGCACATGGGCTTCGCTGTCAGACGCCGAGAAGAAGGCGCTGACGGATGCGGCCTCGCATATGGATTACGGGCGCTCGCTGGATGCGGTGAACGCAATTGAAGGCAAGGTGCTGGAGCGCGCAACCAAGGGCGGGGCCGAGATCATTGCCGTCACCGATGACGAGCGTGCGCAGTGGAAGCAGCTGGGCCGGTCGGTCTGGCCGGGTGTTGTGGCCGCCAGCCGGGGCCAGACCGGGCCTCTTCTCGAACAGGTTGAGGCCATCAAGGCGCAATGTCCCGCAAACAACGGCTGAGACGCCGCTGACCGTCTGGGTTGGTACGGCGCCCAACATCAGCAGCGTCACACTGGAACTGGCCCTGCTGCATTCGCCCTTCCTGTGGGCGAATGATGAGAAGAACGCCCGTGGCGATACCGGCCCGTTGATTGCCGGTATCGAAGCCGCACGGGCGGCGTGCGGACAATAGTCAAATACGCGACAGTCTGCTGAATGCGGCTGGGCTAATGTCGAACTGTCAGGTCGAAAACCCGGGAGCAAGGGCAGGTTTGCGACCGGGTTACGGCTTTGAGGAGAAACTTCGTCTTCCGCATTGATTTCTGGACTGGTCACGCGTCTTTCACGGCCTTGACCATTCAGGATTCTGGTGTGTCTGCGCTGCGAAGGCGCGCGCCAAGGCCAAACAACAGCAACCTGTTCTGGGGAGGAAATCCATGCAACAGACCGTCGGGCGCATTCTTGACGCCATCACAATGGCCGAGAAGGTCATTGCTTTTGCGACGTTGATCATCATCACCGGCGCACTGGCCACAGATGTCATTATGCGCGAACTGCTGGGCATCGGGCTGTTTGGCTCGCTGAGAGTTGCGGTCTATGCACTGATCCTCTGCGCAATGGCAGGCTTCGGCGTCGCCACAGCCACAGGCGCGCATCTGCGCCCCGGGTTTGCCGACCGGCTGATCCCCCCATCGCTTGTGCCGTTGGCGATAAGGTTCGGCCAGCTGGCATCCTGCGTCATCATGATCGTCCTTGCATGGGCGTCATGGAAAATGGTCGTCTTCATCCGCGACATTGGCGAATATGATATTGCTCTGAACATCCCGATCTGGATCATCCAGCTGGCATTGCCGGTCGCATTTGCCATCGCTGCCTTCCGTTATCTCTCCTATGCAACCTTTCCTGCGCTGGTCCCAGCCGAAGAAGGACTTTCAGAATGATGGTTCTCTTGCTCATTGCGGCAGCTATCCTGCTGCTGGCGATGCGGGTCAGCCTGATCCTCGTCCTGGTGTTTGTGGCGATGGCAGTCCATGCGATCTGGGGCATGGGCCAGCTGGAATTTTTCGCTCAGGACATCTGGTCCGCCATGGACCGCGAGGTGGTGCTGGCGATCCCTCTGTTCATTCTCGTCGGCTCGGTCATGAGCCGGGGCGCGATCGCTGCGCGTCTGGTTGAGGTGATGGTGGCGCTGACCCGGGGCATGCCGGGCGGCCTGGCCGTGGCGACAATCCTCTCCTGCGCAGTCTTCTCGTCGATCTCGGGAAGTTCCATCGTCACCTTGCTGGCCGTCGGCACCATCATGTTTCCGGCGCTGGTGAAGCAAGGCTATTCGCGCAGTTTCGCCATTGGCGCGCTGTGTGCGGGTGGCACCTTGGGGATCATCATCCCGCCGTCTATCCCGATGATCCTCTACGGCATCATCACTGAATCGAGCATCACCGACCTGTTCCTGGCGGGTGTAATCCCTGGCATCCTGCTGTCAGTCGTTTTCGCCAGCTATTCGGTGGCCGTCAACCTGCATATACCACGCGAGCGGTTTTCCTTTGCATCGCTGGGGCAGGCGATCTGGCACGGCGTCCCGGCGCTGATGATGCCGATAATCCTGCTGGGCGGCATATATTCCGGCTATTTCTCACCGACTGAATCGGCAGCTGTGGCGCTGATCTACGCAGTGCTTGTTGAAACGCTGTTCTTCCGTGAACTGAAGCTGGCGGATTACTTCAATCTGTCGGTCGACAGCGCCAAGATGATTGGAGCGCTGTTCCCGCTGATCGCTATTGCCGCTTCGATGAATCTGTTGCTGACCGAACAGCGCGTGCCTCACGCGATCGTCGAATTCATCAGCACCCATATCGAAAGCCAGACGGCGTTCCTGCTGATGACGAACGTTGTGCTGCTGATCGTGGGTTGCTTCATGGACACGGCCAGCGCGATCACAGTGGGCGCGCCACTGCTTGAGCCTGTCGCCGAACGCTACGGCATCAGCCCGACGCATCTGGGGATCATCATGATCCTGAACCTCGAGATCGGCATTCTGACGCCGCCGTTCGGGCTAAACCTGATCGTCGCGATGACGGCATTCAGGCAAGAGTTCGGCTTTATCTGCCGCGCGGTCATACCATTCATCCTTCTGATGCTTGGCTGCTTGCTGCTGATCACCTTCGTGCCCTGGATTGCGCTTGCCTTGCTGTAAGAGCCAGTCATTCAAGACTGTTGCATGGGTCTGAAATCCGGTTCCGGTTTTCGGGCCCATGCAGTAATTCTGGAATGATGATGCACAATGAGACACCGAAACAGGCTGGCTTTGTGATGCCGGCGGAATGGGCGCCGCACAAGCGCACCTGGATGATGTGGCCTTGCCGCGAAGAAGTTTGGGACGACATCGATGCAACCCGGCGCGACTATGCGGCAGTCGCTCACGCGATCCGGGAGTTCGAACCGGTTACGATGGCGGTACGGCCAGAAGACTTTGACCAGGCGCGAGCGATACTGGATCCCGGCATCGAAATCATCACGTCGGCAATAAACGACAGCTGGGCGCGTGACGCTGGCCCTTGCTTCCTCAAGCATCCCGATGGCGGCCGTGCGGGCGCGCAGTTTGTCTTCAACGCGTGGGGCGGCAAATATGAACCTTTCGATGGCGATGCCGCATTTGCGGCTGAGGTCACCGGCAAGGCCAGCGCCAGGCTATTTGCGTCGAGACTGGTTGCAGAAGGCGGTGGGGTATCTGTCGACGGCGAAGGCACGATCATCACCACTGAGAGTTGCTTTCCCAACAAGAACCGCAACCCGGACTGGACGAAAGAAGCGATCGAAGAAGAGCTTTTGGAGATGCTTGGCGGCGAAAAAGTCATCTGGCTACCAGGCAATCCGCTGGAGGACGAGACCGACGGCCATGTGGATGGAATTGCGGTATTTGCTGCGCCCGCCGTCGTCCTGATGGAGCGGCCTTCAAAACACAAGTCAGCGTGGAACCGGCAGATCCAGAAAAATCTGGACGCGATGCAGGGCCAGACAGACGCCAGGGGCAGGCCAATCAGGGTTGTTACCATGCCTGAGGCGGTTGATGCGCCGTCTAGGAACCCGAGATTCTGCCGGTCTTACGTCAATTCCTACCTCGTCAATGGCGGCGTGGTCATGCCGGTTTATGGCATCGAAACTGACACCGAGGTGCGCCAGATTTTCCGTGAGCTTTTCCCGGACCGCCGCATCAGGGAAGTCCGGATCGACAATATTGCAATTGGCGGTGGCGGCATTCACTGCATCACCCAGCAGGAGCCAGAATAGTTAGACCCTTTCAGGTTCAAATTGAATCGTTCTGCCGGTGAATGTCCAAACTCACCCTCATCAAGCTCCAGAGCCTCGCGCCGGTATCGGCCTTCGGACCGATGCAGCAGATTCAAGGCGCCAGGCGTCCTTTGCGCGTCCGATTGGACGCGCGGCGGCCCGGACCCAGCCGGATGAATTGTCAAAACTGAATATCAGCCCTGCAATTGCGCCCACATCGCCTTGTCGCGCTCGGCTGTCCAGATGCGCGGCGTATCGATGCCAAGCGCCTCATCATAGGCGCGCGCCACATTGAATGGCAGGCAATGTTCGTAGATCGCATAATCGCCGAACTTCGGATCGCAAGCAGCGCGGCAGGCGTCCCAGGCTTCCTTCAGCGAACCGCCGCCCTGCGCCACCCGGGCAATCGGGCGGTACGTGGAACTGACGAAATCGGCGGTGTTGTCGATTGCCGCATTGACCATTTTTGAACCGACCAGCGCGTCGCCGCGTCCCGGCGCAATGGCATCGAGATCAAACGCGCGGATTTCTTCCAGTGTCATCGGCCAGTCGTTGAAATGGCCATCGCCGCAATAGCAGGCCGAGTGATATTCGACGATGTCGCCGGTGAACATCACATTTGCATCCGGGACATAGGCGACGATGTCGCCAGCGGTATGTGCGCGGCCGAGGAACATCAGATCAACGCGGCGCTTGCCCATGTGTACGGTGAGGCGGTCGTTGAAGGTTATCGTCGGCCAGGTCAGTCCGGGAATGGACTCATGCCCCTGGAACAGGCGGGGAAAACGGCCGAACTCGGAATCCCAGTCTTCCTGTCCGCGCTCCACCACCATGGCGCGCGCCTTTTCCGACATGAAGATTTCCGACGCGCCATAGGCCGAGGCGCCGAGCACCCGCACCGCATGATAATGCGACAGCGTCACATATTTGATCGGCTTGTCGGTCACGGTGCGGATCTTTTCGATCACCTTGCCCGCCAGCCGGGGCGTCGCCTGTGCGTCGATAATCATCACGCTGTCATCGCCGATGATGACGCCGGTGTTTGGGTCGCCTTCCGCAGTGAACGCCCACAGGTCCTTGCCGATTTCGGTGAAGGAGACGTTCTTTTCGGCCATGTCGCCGGTCGATGCGAATTCCTTGCTCATCTTGTCTCCATTCGTCTTGTCATTGGGTCCAGGCGGATGGGCCGCCCGGCATCAAACATGTCATTTTGCCAGATAGCCAGGCAACCACAGGCTGATCTGCGGGAAGGCGATCAGCAGTGCGAGCGCCAGCAATTGCAGAAGTACAAACGGCATGATGCCGCGGTAGATCGTGCTGATCGAGACGTCCGGTGCGACGCCGCGCAGGTAAAAAAGCGCGTATCCAAACGGGGGTGTCAGGAACGAGGTCTGCATGTTGACTGCCAGCGCAATCGCAAACCAAGCCAGCACCTGGCCCTGCGGCATGCCGAAATCGAGATTGGCCACCACAGGTGCAACCAGCGGCACCACAACCAGCGCAATTTCGACCCAGTCTAGAAAAAAGCCCAGGATGAAGACGAGCGCCATGATGACGAACAGCACGAAATATGGGCCGGTGCCCAGCGCATCGAAGGCGTGAATCACCATTTCGTCGCCACCCAGACGACGGAAGATGACGGAAAAGACCGTTGCGCCGATCATCACGAAAATAATCATCGCTGTCGTCTTGGTGGTGTCGCGCAGCGAGGTGCGCAGGGTCGATACGTCAAGTCTGCCGGAAACAAGCGCCAGCAACAGCGCGCCCGCCGCGCCAATCGCCGCTGCCTCGGTCGGCGTGGCGATGCCGGCGATGATCGTGCCCAGCACTGCGGCAATCAGGATGACTGGCGCGAGCAGGTCGCGCAACAATTGCAGTGCCAGCGCGCCGCCGCTTTCCGGCCGCTCGATTTCGCCGGGCGGCATGCGCTGCGGCTGAAAGATTGCGATGGCGATCAGATAGAGGATGTAGAGGCCAGCCAGCAGGATGCCGGGACCGATTGCGCCCATGAACAGGTCGCCGACAGAGATGCGCAACTGGTCGCCAAGCACGATCAGCATGATCGACGGCGGGATCAGGATGCCAAGCGTGCCGGAGGCCGCGATCAGGCCGGTCGAGATCTTTGGATCGTAATTCGCCTTCTGCATCGCCGGCAGCGCCATCATGCCCATCAGCACCACAGACGCCCCGATAATGCCCGTCGACGCCGCCATCACGATGCCGATAATGGCGACTGCAAAGGCGTAGCCGCCCGGCAGCCGACCAAACAGCGAGGCGAGCGATTTCAGCAATCGTTCTGCGACGCCTGATCGTTCCAGCATCAGGCCCATGAAGACAAACAGCGGGATGGCGATCAGCAGCCAGTTGGTCAGAATGCCCGAATAGATGCGCGACACGCCGGTTGACAGAAACAGCATCGGCACACCGGCCAGAACGGCAAAGATCACGCCGACACCCGACAGCACGAAGCCAACCGGGTAGCCCGAGAAAATGCCGAGCACGAGCCCGGCGAGCATGGCAAGCGGCCAGAAATACTCGGTCATGATGCGGTCGTTTCGTCAGTTTGCGCCGGGCGCATGATTTCGCCGATGGTCAGAATGGCGCGCGCGATGGCAGCAATGCCCAGCAGCGCAAACCCGACCGGGATAATCGACTTGATCAGCCAGCGGTCCATCAGCCCGCCATAGGTCGAGCCTTCACCGGAATTGAAGGAGGTGAGCGCAAACGTCCAGCCATACCAGACGATGATGGCGCAGAAGGGCAGCAGCAGAACCAGATCGCCGAACACGCGCAGCATCAGCTGCTTGCGCCGCGACAGCCGCGCGGAAAACACATCGACGCACACATGCTGTTCGTCATGAAAGGCATAGACGCCGCCAAAGATCGCAACGATGGCGAAGATGTACCACTGAAGGTCGGCGAGTGTGTTGACCGTGATGCCACGGCCAAATACTGGAACGGTGGGATCCCAGCTGACAAATGCGTTCCAGCCCATCTTTGCGGCCAAAACGGTCAGGAGAACCGACAGGATCAGCGGCAGGACCAGCCAGCCAACCCATTTGCCGGGCAGGATTACGAGATCAAGGATGCGCTTCATCTGCAGGCTCCGGCAATGCGCAACATGGTTTCCGGCGGCCGCACTTGTCTGCAAGGCGGCCGCCGCAAAATGGCTTAGCGTGGCAGCGCCTGCAGGTCACCCCAGCGCGATGTGCGCTTCACATAGGCGGTGAGCGATTCATAGGCTTCCTTGAAGATCGCGTCCTTGCCCGCTTCTTCCTGCATCACCTCGTCGGCTGCTTCGCGCATCGCAACCAGCACCTCCTCGGGGAAACGCTTGATCGAAACGCCCGCCGCCTCGATTTCCTCAATAGCGGTCACTTGCGCGTTCAGCTGGTCAGCCATGTTTTCAGCGATGTTGGCTTTGCAGGCTTCCACCATCACCTTCTGCTGGTCTTCTGAAAAGCCCTTCCACACATCCATGTTGATAATGATGGAATCCCAGCTCGACGGCTGGTGCCAGCCTGGGAAGTAGTAGTTCTTGACGACCTTCTGGAAACCAAAACCCTTGTCGAGCTGCGGCGCTGAGAATTCGGCGGCGTCGATACGGCCGGTTTCCAGCGACACGTAGATTTCGCCCGCCGGCACCAGCTGCGTATTGGCGCCGAGCTTGGCCAGGGCTTTGCCGCCCAGACCGGCGATGCGCATGTTCAGACCCTTGAGGTCAGCGACCGTGTTGATCTCCTTGTTGAACCAGCCGCCCGATTCCGGCACGACCAGATGGCAGGGGATCACCTTCACATTGTGCGGGTCGTAGGCCTTCTGGATGATTTCCATGCCGCCACCCTGGAACATCCAGCCAAGCGCGATATCGGGCGTCGGGCCGAACGGCATCGAGCCGACCAGATTGGCCACCGGAATGGACTCGGCCCAGTAACCGATCCAGTCAAAACCCATTGGGATAGCGCCCGATGACACCGCACCGAACACTTCAAACGGCGGCACGAAATCGCCCGCGCCGTGAACCTTGATATTGACCTCACCCTTGGTCATCAGGCGGACCTTTTCGGCCCAATTGACCGGGCTCGGGCCGATCGACGGCACGTTGAGACCAAACACGCTCTGCAAATCGAGCGTTTGCGCCACCGCATGTGAACTGACGGTAACGGACGCGGCCAAAACGGCCGCTGCGACGATGCGCTTCATAATATTCCTCCCATTGCCGCAGGCCCGCGGCTCCAAAGAATCCGGGTCGGTCTGCCGGACAGGCGTCCCGACCTCTTTTCACTGTTGCAAATTCTTCGGCTTGGCACAACAAAAAATTTGCGATAGGCAAATGCATTCACAAATAACGAATGAACGGGAGGCATCGTGAAAGGCATTGAAGGGAAGGTCGCTGTCGTTTCAGGCGCGGCGCAAGGCAATGGTTTCGCCATCGCGCGCGGCCTGGCCGGGGCGGGGGCGCGGGTCGCCATCTGTGATCTGGATGAGAATGCGGCACGTCAGGCAGCAGCTGAGATCGCCGGGTCAGGCGCAACAGTGATCGCGGCAAGGGCGGATGTTTCAGACGCCGGCAGCGTTGCTGACTTCGCCGCAACTGTGCAGCGCGAACTCGGCCCGGTATCCATTCTCATCAACAATGCCGGCATCATCCGGCGCACACCCATCGACGCGCAAAACTTCGATGCAGACTGGGACGCGATCTTTCGGGTCAATGTCGACGGCGTGCGCAACATGGTCCGCGCCTTCCTGCCGCAACTGTCGGCGTCGGGCGGCGCGGTGGTCAATCTTGGCTCGATCATGTCGGCGTCGGCTGGTCCGGCGATCAGCGCATACGCGGCCTCAAAGGGCGCGGTCCTGCAATTCACCAAGGCGCTCGCGCATGATCTTGCCCCGCTGGGCATCCGTGTGAACGCCATAGCGCCAGGTGTCATCGCCACGCCGATGACCCAGGTCACGCGCGATAATCCCGAGGCAATTGCCCGCTTCATGGCGCACACGCCGCTCGGCCGCGTCGGCCAGCCCGACGAACTTATCGGGCCGGTTCTGTTCCTTGCGTCCGACCTTTCCAGCTACGTGACCGGCGCGCTTCTGCCGGTCGACGGCGGTTATCTCGCCGCCTGATCGAAGGAGTACAACATGAAGATGAAAGAACATCATTGCGACGTGCTGGTCGTGGGATCGGGCGCAGGCGGCCTGTCGACGGCGGTTAATGCCGCACACCGGCGGCTCAACGTCCTGGTGGTCGAGAAGGAGCCGGTGTTTGGCGGCACCACGGCCCGTTCCGGCGGCTGGATGTGGATTCCCGGCAATGCGCCGGCCAAACGGGCGGGTGTGGAAGATTCGGCTGAAAAGGCCCGCACTTACCTGCAGCACGAGACCGGCGATCACTTTGACGCCGCACGCGTCGACGCCTTCCTCGAGGCCGGTCCCAAGGCGGTCGAGTTCTACGAGCAGGAAACCTCACTCCAGTTCGATCTCGGCCCCACCTTCGCCGACTATCACCCAGACGCGCCCGGCGGCATGGATGGCGGCCGGTCGATTGTCGCGCGCCCCTTCGACGGCCGCGAGCTTGGCCCCGAGATCAAGCGCCTGCGTCCGCCTCTGTCCGAAATCACCTTCCTCGGCATGATGATCGGTTCAGGCAAGGAATTGCTGCATTTCTTCAACGTCACCCGCTCGCCTGTGTCGGCCTTCTATGTCGGCAAGCTGTTCATGAAATTCCTGCGCGACATGACGTTTCATGGCCGTCCCATGCGGCTGATGAACGGCAATGCGCTGGTCGCACGGCTGGCAAAGTCATGTTTTGACAAGGGCGTGCCGATCTGGACGCGCGCCTCGGTGCGTGAACTGGTCAAGAACGACAAGGGACAGGTGACTGGCGCAATCGTCGATACCGCCGAAGGCGCTGTGATGGTTCACGCCGCAAAGGGCGTCGTGCTGGCGGCCGGTGGCTTTCCGCAGGATCCTGTGCGCCGCAAGCAAATGTTCCCGCACGCATCGTCAGGCTACGAACACGCCTCGCCAGCCCCTCCCGGCAATACCGGCGATGGTCTGCGGCTGGGTGAGGCTGCTGGCGGCGTGGTCGAAACTGACCTGCCGAATGCCGCCGCCTGGGTGCCGATCTCGCGGCCCGTCAAATCCGACGGCACGCTTGGCACGTTCCCGCATTTTGTCGACCGCTCGAAACCCGGCGTCATAGCTGTCACCCGGTCAGGCCGCCGCTTCGTCAACGAGGCGAATTCCTACCATGACTTCTGTCAGGCCATGGTGGCGCGTTGCCGGGAAGAGGACACCGAGATCTGCGCCTTCTTCATTGCCGATCATCACGTGCTGCGCAAATACGGCCTAGGTTACGTGAAGCCCGCGCCGGTCCCTTACGGTCAGCACATCAAGAACGGCTATCTGATCGAGGGCAAAACCATCGAGGAACTGGCCGAAAAGATCGGCGCTGATCCGGCTGGTCTCAGAACGGCCATCGACACATTCAACGTCCATGCCCGCCAGGGCGAAGACCCGGAATTCGGCAAGGGTTCGACCTCCTACAACCGCTCGCTCGGCGACCCCGATCACAAGCCGAACCCTTGCGTCGCGCCCATCGAGAAGGGGCCGTACTATGCCGTGAAGCTCGTCGTCGGCGATCTCGGCACATTTGCCGGTATGCGATGCAATGAAAACGCGCAGGTCCTCAACGACCAGGGCCGGCCAATCGGCGGCCTCTACTCGGTCGGCAACGACGCCGCGTCCATCATGGGCGGCAATTATCCCGGTGGCGGGATCACGCTTGGGCCAGCGGTCACCTTCGGCTACATCGCGGCGCGCCATATGGCAGGCGGCAACGCGTGATGGGTACAGATCGCTCGGCCGGCGTACAGGGCGTGGCGCTGGGCCTTGCCGCCACTTTCGCCTGGGCGCTCTACAATGTCGGCACGTCGCTTGGACGCGCCGACGGCTTTTCCAGTGCAGACCTCGCCATGTTGCGGTATGGCGTCGCCGCGCTGGTGCTGCTGCCGTTTCTCCTGCCGCGCCTGGCGATCGCCCGAGCGATCGGTTGGCGGCGGCTCGCCTGCCTCACCGTGCTCATTGGCCCGCCATTCGCCCTGTTCATCAACACTGGTTACGGCATAGCGCCGCTGGCGCACGCGGTGGTGATTTCGCCGGGCGTCACCATGCTGGTCGCCAATGCGCTCTCGATCTTTGTTGACGGCCGATCCATGCCGCTCAACCGCCGTATCGGTATGGCGTTGCTGGTTGCCGGTCTGATTGCGATCGCGCTCGACCAGCCGGATACGGGCCGTCAGTCCGACCTGCCTGTCTGGGTGGGTGATCTATGCTTTGTCGCGTCAGGCACGCTGTGGGGCGTGTTTACATGGCTGGTCGGACGCTGGAAACTGCCGGCTGTCGAAACCACCGCCGCCGTTTCCATTCTGGCGGCACTTGTCTTTGCGCCAGTCTACCTGCTTGGCTTTGGAGTGACACCAATGCCAGTCGCATCATGGTTGGAGCAATCGATCTACCAGGGCGTGCTCGGTGGCGCCTTGGCAATCGTCGCATATGCCGGCGCTGTCACGCGCCTGGGGGCGGGGACTGCGGCGCTGTTTCCGGCGCTGGTTCCGCCGTCAGCCATCCTTGTGGGTGTTATGATCGCCGGGACATCGCCAAGCATCCTGGCGCTGGTCGGCATTGGACTTGCGACCTGCGGTCTGGCTGTATCGCTGGATCTCAGGCGGCGTCGTCAATCTCCGGCGGCCGATAACCGAGTTCCGACGACAGACGGCGGGTGAAATCAAGTACGCCGCTGACAGCCGGACCATCGTCTGTCAGGTCGATCAGGCTGGTCGGCCCGATTGCCGTCAGAACAAGCTGGACATTGCCGGTATGGTCAAAGATTGGCGCCGCCACGGCGCTGACGCCAGGAATTGGCAGGTCGCGGGTTGTCTCGAAACCGCGCCGCCGCACCTGTTCAACCTCACGCCAGTATTTCTTCTCGTCAAACTCGAATGGTCCGCGCTCCAGCAGCGCCCGGTCGGACCGTTCCAGACGGAGCATTGGTTGGATCATGCCGGCGGGCAGGCAGGCGGCAAACACGCGCCCTGTGGCTGTCGCGCTCACCAGAAAGATGTTTCCGACGCGGACGTTGGCATGAACCTGCGCCGAAGATTCCTCGATATAGACGATCGTAGGTCCATGCAGGCCCCAGACCGTAATCGTGATCATCAGGCGCAAATCGCCGGCGAGCGATGCCACGCGCCGCACCGTCTCACGGTAAGCGTCCTGGTGACGCAACCGAGTGAGGCCGAGATGCAACGCAAAAGATCCCAACTGGTAATGCCCGGCTTCGGTTTGCTCCACCATGCCCATCTTGCGGAACGAAACAAGATAGGGGTGGAGTTGCGGTGCAGCGAGTTGTGTGAGTTCGGCAAGATCACGCAGCTTGAGCGGGCCATGCGCATCGGCCAGCGCTTTGAGGATAACGCCGCCGGTGTCGATGGATTGAACGCCGCGCGGCGCCCTTGTCGGCTGCTCGGAATCGTCAGTCTTCTTGATCATGGCCAACAGATAGCCGAGTCACTTTGGCTACTCAATCGACGAGACGCACTTGCAACCCTGAGCTTCGCTTGGTCGAGAGTATGGAAAAAGGGCCGGCGGAAAACTGCTCCGCCGGCCAACGGGGCAATTACCCCAATTGCAGAACCTTTGGCAGCCAGAGCGACAGCGCCGGGAACACGACGATGAGCGCGACACGGACAAAGTCGGCCATCACGAACGGCACGATGCCGCGTGACAGGGTGGCGAGGTTGAGATTGGGCGATACACCCTGGATGACAAACAGGTTCATGCCAACCGGCGGGGTGATCATCCCGATCTCGACGATGGAACACAGCAACACGCCAAACCAGATCGGATCGTAGCCAAGGCCGGTGACAACCGTGTAGGCCGGAACCACCGTCAGCAGGATCATCGACAAACTGTCCATGAAGCAGCCCAGCACGACGTAGAAGACGATCAGGATCAGGATCACATTGATCGGCGCAAATCCCGCATGGGTGATCCAGTTGACCAGCGCCTGTGTCATGCCGCTGGTCTCGATGAAGAAGTTGAACAGCGCAGCTCCAATCAGGATCATGAAGATCATGCCGGTCATCGACGCTGTTTCCAGCATACCGTCACGCAGGATGCGTCCCTTCAATTTGCCGCGCAGTGCAGTCAGCAGGATCGCCCCGCCTGCACCCACTGCCGCCGCCTCGGTGGGCGAGAACAGGCCGGCATAGATGCCGCCAATCACCAGTACGATCAGCGCAGCCGCATCCCACATCTGCAGGAACGCCTGCCACCGCTCACTCCAGTTCTGCCGCTTTGTCGCCGGGCCGAGGGCCGGGTTGCGCCAGACCTGAATCTGGATGGCGGTGATGTAGAGACCTGCGGCCACCAGGCCGGGGATCATCGCCGCCGCAAACAGGGCGCCGATCGAATGCTCGGTCATCAGTGCATAGACGATCAGCAGGATCGAAGGCGGGATGAGCACGCCAAGCGTTCCGCCCGCCGCCACCGATGCGCCCGCCAGGCTGCCGGCATATCCGTGCCGTTCCATCTCCGGTAGTGCGACGCGCCCCATGGTCGCGGCTGTGGCGATCGACGATCCGCTGATCGCGCCAAACACCGCACAAGCGCCGACGGTAGCAGACGCCAGTCCGCCGCGGCGATGGCCGAGAAACGCGACAATGCCCTTGAACATGTTTTCCGACAGGCCGGAATAGCTCGCAAACACGCCCATGAAGATGAACAGCGGCACAACCGACAACCCGTAAGGCGACACGGCCTCATAGGGCAGGGCGGCCATGACATAGGTCGCGCTCGACCAGTCCATCAACAGCAGCACGCCGACAATGCCGACAGCACCCATGGCAATTGCCACCGGCACCCGCAGCAGAGCCAGCGCCATGGCCGCGGCAAATCCAATCAGTCCCGCCCACTCAGTTGCCATGATGCTTCCAGTCCGAGGTGGCGAGTACGAGAGCGTTCACAAGACAGACGATGACCGAGACCGTCAGGCCAAACAGCAGCAGCGACCAGTAGTAGATGATCGGGATCGCGAGATCTTGCGAGACGTCGCCATAGGACCATACCTCCATGGCGCGGCCATAGCTGAGCCAGAGCAGAAATGCAGTGAGGGCCGCCCCGCCTAGCGCGGCAATGATGTCGAGAACTCGCGTTGCCGCGGCGGACATGAGACCGCCAAGCAGGTCAACCGTCACATGCCGGCCAAAGGCAAACGCATAAGGGATAGACAGTGATGCGGCTGCAACGACACTGAATTCGGTAAGATCGACCGCCCCGATCATCGACCTGCCGCCGATGCGGCGCCAGATGATGTCCCACACCACGACAAGGATGGCCAGCACCAGCACGGACATGCCGGCAATGGCCAGAAAGCTGGTGAAACGTTTTAATGTGGCGTCGAGCGCCATGACCGCCGGATTGCCCGGCGGTCCTTTCATTTCCGTGCTGATGTCGCTCATAGACGTTGGCGCTCAGCCCGCGTCATATTTCGCGACCAGTTCCTGGGCGCGTGCGTAGAGCTTTTGCGGGTCTTCGACGCCAAGCGCCTTGAGACCCTCGAGATACTTGTCGATCATCGGCGCAAGCTCGGCCTTCCACTGGTTGCGGGCAGCTTCATCGAGCTCGATGATTTCATTGCCGCGGGCCACGGCGTCTTCGCGGCCGCGCTTGTCCCACTTGTCCCACCAGCCGCCCATCTTGGCGACCAGGTTGTCTCCGGTCATATCGTCGAACACGGTCTTCACTTCGGCCGGCAGGCCTTCGTAGGACTTCTTGTTCATCAGGATGTGGAAACCGGCGACATAGGCGCGGGCGTCGGTGTGGTATTTCAGCAGTTCATTGATCTTGATTGCGCCGACCAGGTCCCAGGTCGTCACCACGCCGTCGAGCGCACCCTTCTGCAGGTTTTCGTAGATCACCGGCGGCGGCATGCCGACGGGCGATGCGCCTGCCATTTCCAGCATCGCTGAAACGGCCGGGCTTGGCGTACGCAGGCGCAGGCCGGCCAGATCCTTCAGCGTCCGCACCGGCTTCGACACCGTGTGGATCAGGCCGCCATGATGGGTCATCAGGCCGAGCACTTTGAAGTCGTCATATTCTTTTCCAAGCGCGCCTTCCTTGTAGAGCTCCCACAGCGCCTTGGAGCCGGAGGCGGCGTTCTCGACCAGGAACGGCATCTCGATGACCGAGCTTGCCGGGAACCGGTCGCGCGGAATGCCGTTGAGGCCAAGCGCGATGTCGATGACGCCGGCGCGAACCTGATCCGCCTGCCGCTCGGTCTTGCCGAATGCGGTCGTGGCGTCAAAAATCTCGGCTTTCACCGCGCCATTGGTGCGGCTTTCCAGTTCAGCCGCAAACGGCTTCATGAAATCGGCGGTAAAGCCGTGCATTGGCGGCAGGTAGTTGCTCATCTTGAGCGTAATGGTCTGCGCCGATGCGGGACGGCCGATCATTGCCATCGCGATGCCGGCCCCAGCAGCCTTCAGAACTGTTCTGCGTTTGATATTCATGCTGTTTCCTCCCAGTGAATAATTGTTGAAGTCGGGGAATAAGCCCGGCGCGTCTGCGTCAGGGGTCTGTTGCACTCCGTCCGTCCCGGCTTGCGGGGCGGCTGGCGTTCAGCTGGATCGATCGCTGCGCACAATAGGCCTTGAGCGCCGCAACCTCTGGCGATCCTGCGTGGAGAATGTCCGGATTTGTGCCGATCAAGGTGATCGCGGCTTGCGCGTATCCCTGCCAGTCGAGCACCGGCGCTGCGATGGCGACGAGGCCGGGAATGACCTTGCCGTCGACATGGGCATAGCCTGCCTCTCGCGTCCGCAACCGCAGCTCTTCTATCCCCTTGGCGCTGCCATCCAGGTCAGGCACCAGGATCGGGCTTTTCTTCAGCCTGCGCAGTTCCGCCTCACGGATTGTTTTGAGTGGCTCCTGTGGCGCCCAGGTCAGGAACACCCGGCCGGATGCCGAGTTCAGCAGCGGCAGGGTTGAGCCCAGCCCCATGACCGTGACGACCGGCGAGGCGGCCCGTTCCCACCTGACGACGGTTGCGCCTTCATTGCCCCAGACCGTCAGTAGCGCCGTCAGCGCGGTATCGTTGGAAAGTTCCTGAAGCCCGTCGGCGGCCGCATTGACAAAGTCGTGCCGCGCCATCGCCGCCAGCCCCAGACGCAACGCCGCCGCGCCGAGAAAGTAGCGGCCTGACCGGCCGGTTTGTTCCACCAGTCCGGCATTCATGAACGACGCAAGATAGCGGTGCGCCTTGCTTGGCTGGATCGAGCAGAACCGCGCAAGCTCTGACAGCGAGACCGGCTCGCGATAGGCGGTCATCGCCAGCAAAAGTTGAAGTGCCGAATCGAGCGCCTGAGTGCCCGTCGCCGCCCGGCTATCTGATTTTTCATGCAGCACTGCGTCTCGCCACAGTTGATGTTCAATCACGTACGTATGCAAAAATGCCGGTTCTGGCTCGCGCTCACACGTCAATCAGGCGGTTCGACCGCCAGCCAGATGTCCACTCAAGAGTGGTTAGGCTACATTCAAATTTTCTATATGCCGAAAAGTATTGTCTATAATGGAAAACTTCGTATCGGACTTGCGTGCGATTGTCGAGCCCCAATGATCACGGGTGTTACGTTGCCGGAGCAGGGAAGGACGTCAGGAGGAAGGCGCAACCGGCCCGGCAGAAGCTGCCAGTCATCGGCAACGGATTTGCCGCTTTTGAGGCGCGCCCGCTGGTCATTAATTCGTCACTACGACCCGGATTCAAAAAGCCAGGGGGTGCGCTGGTTTCAGTTCGCCGCCCATTACTTCAGTTGATCTGATCTGGCCGGGACCGTTGCAATTGACTGGCAGAAGTTTGCAGCTGGCAGTTGGCGGCCACGGAAATGAACTTCAGCAAGTTGTTGTTCCGAGCAATGACCCGGCTGGTCCGCCACCCTTGCAAAAGGCGCCGGCGTCAACGCCCGGAACAGATATGCATCAGTCGCGAGCATCCCCAAAAAAAAGCACTGTTGGTCATGCTCGTTCAGTATCTTGCTGCGCGAGCCCGAGAACTTCAAGCTTGAAAAGTTAGAGTGCGAAGTTTTTCTGAAACAGGCTTCGATGCGCTTGCGGGTCGCCATCGGGCAACTTCACCCGGCCGCGTCCGTTCTCGAATACGAACCTGTGGTGCCGCGCATCGCGAAACGTCCACTCATCAGATGTCAGTTCGCCGCGCACAAACGACACCTCAACACCGGGCGGGAGGCCCGGTTCAGCTGTGTCTTTGAGGAGAAATGCCATCCGGACCGGAACTATGTGTTCACGGGCTAACCCGGCAAAACTCAAATATTGCCTGAAAATGTCTATTCCTAAGCTTTGTACTACCGCCTATCGTTGCGGCAAGTCGGCTGGACGGAGGAGTGGTCTGGCTGGCAGTTGAGACGCCTCGATCAACAGGCGCGCACAGGGAGGAATATCCATGATGAAACGACGGCAATTCCTTGCCGCGACGGCTGCTGCTGTCGCGGCGCCTGCCTTTATCCGCCAGTCCTGGGCTCAAACCCCTGAGGTGGAGTTGAAGCTGCATCACTTCCTCGGGCCCAAAGCGCCGGCGCATACAAAGATGCTTGAGCCCTGGGCCAAGTCAATCATGGATGCCTCGTCCGGCCGCGTGAAGATCGAAATCTTCCCCGCAATGTCGCTCGGCGGCGCTCCGCCGCAGCTGTTCCGCCAGGTCGCTGACGGCATTGTCGACATCGTCTGGACGGTGAATGGTTACACGCCCGGCCTCTTCCCGCGTTCGGAAGCGTTTGAACTGCCGACTGTCTTCACCAATGACATCGCAGCGACCAACCTCGCCATGCGCGACATGTTCGATGCCCACCTCGCGCCAGAATTTGAAGCCGTGAAAGTGCTGTTCATGCACGTCCATGCCGGCCAGGCATTTCACATGGCCAACAAGCTGGTGCGTTCGCCTGACGACACCAAGGGCCTGGAGCTGCGCGTGCCGGGTCCAACCGGCAACGCCGTCGTCGAGGCGATGGGCGCAATCCCGGTAACCATGCCGGTGCCGGATCTTCCGCAGGCGCTCTCGACCAACGCCGTCGACGGTGCGCTGATCCCGTGGGAGATCATTGCTCCGCTGCAGCTGTTTGAAACGACAAAATACCAGATCGAAGGTCCCGGCAGTGACCGCTTCGGTACCACCACCTTCCAGGTGTCGATGAACAAGGGCCGCTGGGACGCGCTGCCGGACGATCTGAAAGAGATCTTCACCAAGCACAGCGGCGAAGACTGGCTGCGCGAGGTCGCCAATATCTGGCGCGCCTCGGACGATTCCGGCATCAAGCTGGCCGTCGAAAAGGGCAATGAGCATGTCGTGCTCACCCAGCCCGAAATGGATGCCTTCAATGGCGTGCTGGCCCCGGTCGTCGACAAGTGGGTCGAAGACCAGAAGGGCAATTTCGATTCCGCAGCTCTGGTCGCCGCTGCCAAGGCGGCGATTGCGGCCCGCAAGTCTTGAGCGGCACCGAAACCAGCGAAGGGGGCCTCGAGCCTCCTTCGCCACCCACCCGCACCGCACTCGGCGCACTGCTTGTCAAAGTGGTGCGATGGTGGGCGCTGGGCGGCGGCATCCTGACCTTGCTGCTCGCCCTGATGACGGCAGCCAGCGCCGTCTCCAACATCCTGACCGGCCGGCCATTCGCCGCTGACCACGAACTGGTCAAGCATGTCATCGCCATCGCGATCTTCATGTTCCTGCCCTATTGCCAGCTGACCGGATCAAACGTCACCGTCGACATCTTTACCGAAAACATGAGCGAGCGCGGCAAGCAGGCGATGGCCGCTTTTTCCTCACTGTTCGCCATTGCCTTTTCGGTCCTGCTGCTGGTCCAGATGACCTCCGGGTTCCAGAGCTACATGCGCTATCCCGAGGTGACGCCGGTTCTCAAACTGCCACTTTGGACAGCCTTTCCACCAATTCTGTTTTCGCTGTTCCTGCTGCTGTGCGCCGCGCTGCTGACATTTGTCGCAAGCCTGCGCGTCCTTCGCGGCGGCGCTCAAGCCTCGACCGGGAGCTGACGCCTGATGGACAGCTTCCTGATTGGATTGGTCGGCCTAGGCGGCCTTCTGGCGCTGATCGCCATCCGCGTCCCCATCGCCTACACCATGATCCTCATCGGCATTGCCGGCGTGTCCTGGCAATCCGGCCCATGGATCGTGCTCAACCAGTTAAAGGACCTGGCCTACGCCCAGTTCTCCAATTACGACCTGTCGGTCCTGCCGATGTTCATCCTGATGGGCGGCCTGGCGTCGCGCTGCGGCCTGTCAAAAGACCTGTTCCGCGCGGCTAACGCATGGCTCGGCCGTTTCCGCGGCGGCGTCGCCATGGCGGCGATTGCCGCTTGCGCAGGCTTTGGCGCGGTCTGTGGTTCGTCAACTGCGACTGCCTCGACCATGGGGCAGGTGGCTCTGCCTGAACTGCGCCGCTACAAATATTCCGGCGCACTCGCCACCGGCACCATTGCGGCGGGTGGCACGCTCGGCATCTTGATCCCGCCATCGGTCGTGCTGATCGTCTACGCCATCATCGTCGAAGTGAACATTGTCACCATGTTCGCCGCAGCCCTCATCCCGGGCCTGCTGGCCACCATCATGTTCATCGGCGTTGTCGCGCTCTACTCGTATTTTGTGCCGAACGCAGGCCCTGCCGGCGAGGCGGTCAGCGGCCAGGAACTGGTCAGCGCCACCATCGCCACCATTCCCGTTCTTGTCATCTTTGGCGTCGTCATCGGCGGCATCTATGCCGGCATCTACAATCCGACTGCGGCCGCCGCCATTGGCGTCGCGCTGGTCGTGGCCTATGGTATCGTGGGCCGCCGCCTCACCATGGCCGGCATGCGCGACGGCCTGCTCGAAACCGCCCGCACCAGCGGTATGATTTTTCTCATCCTGCTCGGCGCGGAGCTGCTGAAAATCTTCATGTCGCGCGCCGGCGTGCCGCAAGCCGCCGCCGAAATGCTTCAGACCTCTGGCTTGTCGCCGATGGCGATCATGGCCCTCATCATTATCATCTTTCTCGTCCTCGGCTGCCTCATGGACAGCCTGTCGATGGTCATCCTGGCGATCCCGTTCTTCTGGCCAGTCGTCGCCGGTCTCGATTTCGGTCTGTCACCCGACGAGACCAAACTCTGGTTCGGCATCATCATTCTGGTTGTGGTCGAGCTTGGCCTGATCACACCACCGGTGGGTCTCAACGTCTTCATCATCAACTCGATCGCGCGCGACGTGTCGATGCGGGAAACGTTCAAGGGCGTCATGCCCTTCTTCGGTTCGGAAATGGTGCGGGTGGCGCTGCTGGTCATGTTCCCGGCCATCTCGCTGCTGCTGCCGCGCCTGCTGCAGTAACGGGTTTGCATCATGGAAAAGAAGACCTCAGCCAACGCGCTCGATTCCATCACCGCTGGCGGTGCGCTTCTGGCCCGCCTCAAGGCGGTCGGCGTCGACTACCTGTTCTGCAATTCCGGTACCGATTTCCCGCCTATCATCGAAGGCCTGGCTGAAGCCGCCGCCAAGGACATTCCGCTGCCACAGGCGCTCATCATGCCGCATGACATGAATCGGCCGCCATGGGCATCGCGTATGGCTATTGTCTGGCGGCATATCCGCTTCCGCAGCCGCGTCATTTGTTGACCAGCCTTGCGGGAAGAAAAGTGGCCTTTCGGGCCGGATAGTGGGCCGGCGCGTCCTGCATCTTGACCCAGCGCAGATCTGCAAATTCTGCAGTGCCGGCCTATCGGGCCCGGCTGCGCCAGACCAGCAGGCGGGACTCGACATAGCCGATGCCGATGGCGGTTATGTAGCCAAGCACACCGAGCAGAATGACGCCTGCATAGAGATCAGGCGCCCTGAACGAGCGCGCGGCGAGCAGGATCCAGTTGCCGAGCCCGTCCCGGCCCGCGATCATTTCGCAGACCACCGAGAGGATCAGCGCCACCGTGAGGCCGAGACGCATGCCAGCCAGAATGTCGGGGCTGGCCGAGGGCAGGGCGATCTTGCCGATGACCGCGGCGCGCGACAGTCCAAGCGCCCGGCCGACTTCATAGAGGCGCGGCTCGACCGCCGAAAAGCCGTGAATGGTCGCCAGCAGCACCGGCCACATCGCGCCAAAGGCGATCACGGCCAGCACCATGCCGTCAGACAGACCCAGCAGCGCAATGGCGACTGGGATCGTGGCCGAGGCGGGCAGCGGCCGCAGAAACTCGAGCATCGGCCCAAGATAGGTTCTCAAGCGTGGCGATGTGCCAATCGCAGCACCCAGCACGATGCCAACCAGCGAGGCGATCAGCCAGCCCCAGAACATGCGTTCAACAGTCGCCATCAACTTGACGCCAAGATCGCCTGTCGTGAAGCCCCGGACAAGCGCCGCCCAGGCGCGGTCGGGACCCGGCAGGAAGATTGGATTGACCAGCCTGTTGTCGGCGGCAAACTGCCAGAGCAAGACAAACAGCGCGGCGACGCCAAAACTTGCAGCAAGCCAGAGGAGGCGCGACTTTCTCATTGTGTTGCCCCGACCATGGCTGCGCGGCCAAACAGCCGCTGCTGGCCGACCAGCATCAGCGCGTTGACCGCCCAGCCGACAATACCAATCCACACCAGATAGGCCAACATCAGGTCAGGCTGCAGCCCTTGCTGTGCGACAAGAATGCCGTAGCCGAGGCCAAGCGGATTGATCGCGATCTCGACCGTCACCGACACGACAAGCGCAATCGCCGCCGCGAGCCGGAACGCCAGCAGGATGCGGGGCAGCGCCGCCGGCAATACGATCTTGCGGATACGATCCCACGCCGACAGGCCAAGAGCCCGCGACACTTCCATCAGCCGCGGCTCGATGCCCGCCATCGCCGACCTTGTGTAGATCATGATCGGCCACATGCAGGAGAAGGCGACAATCGCGATCTCCATCGAGTAGCCGAAACCGAACATCAGCATGGCGATCGGCAAGATGGCGACCGACGGTATCGGCCGGATGGCCTCGACTGTAACCTCCATCAGCCGGTCGACGGTTTTCACCAGTCCGAACAGAACGCCGAGCGCCAGCCCGGCCAATCCGCCCAATGCCAGTCCTGCTCCGGCGGTCGCCAGCGTCTGGCCGGTGGCGGCAAGGATCGAGCCGTTAGCAAGACCTTTGACCAGCGCGACGGCGATATCGCTGGGTGCTGCCAGTGACATCGACACCGAGCCGTAGCTGCGCATGGCGATCTCGGCGGCCACGATCAGCGCCGCGGGAACGACCAGACCCTTCCACCAACCGGGGGTCATGCCTCAGCCTTTTCGATGAAATCGAACAGTTCGCGCCGCAAATGCAGAAAGCCGGACATCTCGCGCGTTTCGAGCTGATCGCGTGGCCGTGGCAGGTTGACAGGAATGTCGACACCCGTGCGCCCCGGATTGGGCAGCAGCCCGATCACCCGGTCGCCGAGATAGACCGCTTCTTCCAGATCATGGGTGACAAAGAACACTGTCGCGCCCGTCTCGGCGACGATCGACAGCATTTCGTCCTGAAGGCCCTGCCGCGTCATCGCGTCCAGCGCGCCAAAAGGCTCGTCCATCAGCAAGACCTGCGGGTCCTGCGCCAGACAACGCGCGATCTGGATGCGCTGCTGCATGCCGCCAGACATTTCGGTTGGATATTTGTCGCCGTGACCGGCCAACCCAACCTTGGCGAGCAGGTGCTCGATCCGGTCGCCGCGCTCGGCCCGCGCCACGCCTGCCGCTTCCAGCGAAAGCGCGACATTGGCGGCCGCTGTGCGCCAGGGCAGCAGCGCCTTGCCATAGTCCTGAAACACAATCGCCACGTCGCGTCGCGGCGCTTTCACCTCTGCGCCCAGAACCCGCACTGAACCGGCATTGGGCTGCACCAGCCCTCCCGCCATGCGCAGCGTCGTTGTCTTGCCGCAGCCTGAAGGGCCGATGATGCAGACAATCTCGCCGCGGCCGACGTCGAGTGAAAAGTCGCGGACAATCGTCTTGTCGCCATAGGCGAGCGTCACGCCATCGAAACTGATGGCGGTGTCTTGTTGTGTCATTGTCATCTTGATCCCGCCGGCGGTTCGTCGCCATAGACGAAGTGGAGTGTCTGGCGCAGATGCGCCACGAGTTCGGCTTGCGCCACGGCCACGTCTCGCTGCAACACCACGTCCGCCAGCTTGCGGTGAACGGCGACGAAGCTGTCGAGCTCGGCAAATCCGCTCATCATTGTCCGCCGATAGCGATAGGCCTGGAAATAGAGTTCGTCATGCAGACGCAGCAGCCGCTCTGATCTACAGGCTTCAAGCAGGGATCGGTGAAACGCCTTGTGTAGGCGGTCGAACTCGGGTGTCCCTTCGCGCATCGTTTCCGGGTCGCGTTCAACAGACCGTGTCAGCCGGTGCAGGGTGGACAGGATGTTGGCTTCCCAGTCGTCGCCGCCATCGCGGATCGAACGCGCCAACGCTTCGTTTTCGATGACGATACGCACTTCCGTAATGTCGACCAGATCTGCACGCGAGATTGCGGTGACACGAAACCCTTTTTGTCCGACGGCCGAAATCAGTCCGCGCGACACCAGCCGCGACAGGCCCTCGCGCAGCGGCGTCGCGCCAATGCCATAACGTTCAGACAGCGCGACGATACCCAGGCGGTCGCCGGGCAGAAAGACGCCCGCCAATATGTCGTGCTCGATATGCGCAGCGGCGCGTTCGCTCAAAGTGTCGGAGGCCGCCTGTCCGGCAGCCTCCCCAAACAGATCCGATTTCTGGACCGGCAGGCTCATTTCTGGATCAGGTTCGCAGTGTCAGGCTTGCCCTGCAGCATATTCTGCTCGTTCATGGTCGCAACCCACCAGTCCAGCTGTTCCTGATCGATGATCGGATCTGAAACCGACAGTTTCATTGTCGACAACACTGCAATCGGGATCTTGGTGAAGTTGGCGATCGCCTGGCGGCCCTTTTCAGGGTCGTCATTGACGATCTTTGCGGCTTCTTCGATCGACGCGCGGAACGCCTTCACAGCATCCGGATTTGCGTCAGCCCAGGCGCGGGTCGCCGAATACAGGATTCCCGGCCGGCGTTCTGGAAGATTTTGCAGGTAATAGCCAGCAACTGTGCCTGTGCCGCTGGCGACAATACGCGACATCATCGGCTCGGCCGTGACCACCGCATCGACAGCACCTGACTTCAATGTATCAAGCATGGTCGGGAAGGTCACTTCGACGAAGTTCACCTGCTTGGGGTCAACGCCATTGTCGATCAGCCACTTCACGAACAGCACATGCAGGAACGCGCCGATACCAGGTGCGCCGACCTTCTTGCCGGCAAAGTCCTTCGGCTCCTTGATGCCGCTTGCGGCGGAAGCGACTACGCCAGCGGTGTCAAAGGTCTTTTCCGAGGTCGAGCTGGCACCCGCGACAGCGACCAGATCGAGCCCGCCGTCGACCGCCTGCAGGAATACCGAAGGCGTTGGCCCACCGATTTGCACGGAATTCGACAGCAATGCGGCTGGAATGTTCGAATTGAGCGCGATCAGTGTCATCGTCGCGTCGAGACCGTTCTTCTTGAAGATGCCGTCCTGAAGGGCAACGGCGGCGGAGGCGCAGTCTGTTGTGGCGGTGCAGCCGATATTGATCGCCGTCTGGGCGCTTGCCAGCCCGCTGAACGACGCAAGAACCATCGCCGCCCCGAGGGCAGCCTTCGAAAATTTCAACATCAATTTCCTCCCAAAACCGGCTTTCAATTGCTGGCCGTTTCAAATATCGATAAAAACATAGAACATATATGATCGCAAGTGTGGAGGAGACATGAAACTCGCGACGTTCCGGACCAGCGCCGGGCAAACCCACATTGGCGCGGTGCATGATGCCGACAGCCGGATCCTTGACCTGACGGCTGCTGCCGCGGGCCAGCCCGGCCTCAAGGGCGACTTTTCCTCGATGCTGTCCCTGATTGATGGCGGAGACGCAGCGCTCGATGAAGCGCGCGGACTGCTGAAGGCATTTCGTGGCGATGCGGCCCTCAGTATGCCGGTGGCGTCGGTGCAACTGCTGTCGCCGTTGCCAGAGCCGCGTCAGATGCGCGACGGCATGAGCTATGAAACCCACATCCGTCAGTCGGGCAGGGGCATGCAGCACTTGATGTCGGGTGGCAACATGGCTGAGGTCGGTTCAAAGCCGCTGCCGCCGTTGAATGAGATCTACCGCCAGATTCCAATCTACTACATCACCAACCGGATGATCGTGCAGGGGCCAGGCGCGACCATCAAATGGCCGGCCTATTCGAAGGTCATGGACTATGAACTCGAATATGGCGTCGTCATTGGCAAGACGGGCAAGAACATCAAGGCGGCCAATGCCCGCGACCACATCTTTGGTTACACCGTGTTCAACGACTTTTCGGCCCGCGACGCCCAGGGGCGCGAAATGCCGGGCTGGCTTGGGCCGGCGAAAGGCAAGAGCTTTGACGGCGGCAATGTGCTTGGCCCCTGGATCGTCACCAAGGACGAAATCGCAGACCCTTACAGCTTGAAGGCGGCAGTCCGCGTCAACGGCGAAACACGTTGCGAAAGCACCACTTCGGGCATGCTGTTTTCCTTTGAGCAGATCCTTGAGCACATGTCGCAGGACGAAACCGTCTTTGCCGGCGAGTTCATCGGCTCGGGCACCATCGGAAACGGCTGCGGGCTGGAGACCGGTATCTTCCTGAACGATGGCGACACGGTCGAACTCGACATCGAGAAGATCGGCGTTCTGAGAAACAAGGTCGTGCGCCAATAGCGTATCGACGGTATTTGAGGAGGAAACCATGACAAGACGCATCATTGATCTGTCGATCCCGATCGCCAACGACATCCCCGCCGATCCGCCGATCCAGGTCCCGGCCATCGAATATTTCGACCACACGCAGAGTCTGCCGCAAATCCTGTCCTTCTTTCCGGGTCTGAAGGCTGAAGACCTGCCGGATGGCGCTGGCTGGGCGGTGGAGAAGGTGACCCTTTCCACCCACAATGGCACCCATATCGACGCGCCCTGGCACTATCACCCGACCATGAACAATGGCGAGCCTGCCTGGCGCAGTGACGACATTCCGCTCGATTGGTGCCTGCAGCCGGGCGTCAAGCTCGACTTCCGTCATTTCCCAGATGGCTATGTCGCCACCGCGGCCGATGTCGAAGCCGAATTGAAGCGCATCGGCCACGAGCTGAAGCCACTCGAAATCGTGGTGGTCAACACCTCTGCCGGCAAGAAATTCGGGCAGGCCGACTATGTTGCATCGGGCTGCGGCATGGGGCTGGAGGCTACTATGTACCTGTTGGATCGCGGCGTGCGGGTGACGGGCACGGACGGCTGGAGCTGGGACGCGCCATTCGTTCACACCGCCCGCCGCTATACGGAAACAAAGGACGCGTCGCTGATATGGGAAGGCCATAAGGCAGGCCGCTTCACCGGCTACTGCCATATCGAGAAGTTGCATCAGCTTGAAGAACTGCCATCCACGGGTTTCATGGTTTCCTGTTTCCCGGTCAAGATCGAGCGGGCGTCTGCCGGCTGGTGCCGCGCGGTCGCAATCATCGACGAGTAGGGGTTCATGCTGGCCGGCGAAACCGGACGATGCGTTCGGCGATAGCTGCCCTCGCAATATTCCAGACTGGCTCTTTCCATCGTCAAGCCGGCAAGGCATAGCTCGCTCTTCTTTGCCGACTTAAGAATGGTTCTCTGCCTTGTCATCATTCGCGCTTGTGCTCGTACTCTCCGCTGCAGTCATGCACGCGAGCTGGAACGCCATCGTCAAGAGCGCCGGCGACCGCGGACTGACGCTGGCGGCAGTGGCCGCAATGCATGCGGTCGGCGGCCTGCTGCTTATCGCGCTTTCGGAGCCGCCGGACCCTGCGAGCTGGGCCATGATCGCAATTTCGACATTGGTCCACTACGCCTACTACTTTCTGCTTTTTCAGGCTTACCGGCTGGGCGACCTGAGCCAGGTCTATCCGATCTCGCGCGGCATGGCGCCCGCTCTGGTGGCCTTCGGCACGTTCATGATGATAGGCGAGACGCTGACGCCGCTTGGCTGGGCGGGCCTTGCCACCATTTGCGGTGGTATCGGAATTCTGGCTTTTCAACGCGGGGCGGCGGACGCGGACCCGCGCGCCATCGGATTTGCCGCTTTGCTTGGCCTGACAATCGCCGCCTATTCGGTAGCAGATGGTCTTGGTGTACGGTGGGCGGGAAGCCCGACTGGCTACATGGGGTGGCTTTTCCTGCTCGAAGCGCCCGTTGTCCTGGCGGTGCTTGGGCCGCGAATGGCCCGGCGCCACCACGTCGATTGGAAAGTGTTTGCCTTCGGCCTGATCGGCGGCACGCTGTCGGTGTCGGCCTATGGCATGGTGCTCTATGCCAAGACGATCGCCCCGATCGGAGCGGTATCAGCGGTGCGCGAGTCGAGCGTCATCATCGCCGCATTGATCGGCGTGGTGTTCTTTGGCGAGCGTCCATGGCGCGGCCGCATCTTTGCGGCAGTCATCGTCGCTTGCGGCGTGATCCTGCTGGCGGCGTCGGGTTAACGGTGTCATTCGACCGGGATAACATCGACCGATTGTTCGGATGAATGCCGGCCCGTGGTTCGCAAGACCCCGACGATGGGCGAAACGTCGCCATAGTCGCGTCCATAACCAATGACGATATGGTCGTTGCCAGCGGCGATATTGTTGGTCGGGTCAAACTCCACCCAACCCATCTGCGTTCCACACCAGGCCCGCACCCAGGCATGCATGGCATCCGCGCCTTCTAGCCGCGTCTCGCCGGGCGGTGCGATGGTCCGGATAAAGCCGGACACATAGCCGGCGGGAATGCCAATGCTGCGCAGGCCCGAAATCATCACATGCGAAAAATCCTGGCATACGCCGCGCCGCTGCGTGAAGGCTTCCGGCGACAGGGTGGTGACGTCGGTCGTATCCGGAGCGTAGGAAAAGTCGCGATAGATGCGCCCGCACAGGTCGGCAACGACCGCCAGGCTGGTGCCCGCTTCAAGGCTGTAGCGCGCATAGGCGGCGATGTCGCCATCAAGCGGCGCATGGTGGCTGGCGGGCAGAAAATGCCAGGGCGACTGCGGGCCGAGATCGTGGATTGCATCGATTTCCGATGCCAGGATCGAAGGCGCAGATGATGTGTCATCACGAGCAGTCCGCTCGACCTTGACCCGGGCCTGCATCATGACGTCCAGACTGTCATGCGGCTCCCGGTAGGCAATCGAGGTGACGGCATTACCAAAGAAATCCCGATAGACGGACTGTTCCGTCGGGCCCGGTTCGACCGAGAGTGATGAAGCAATCACCCGTTGCGCGCCAGGTAGCGTAAGGGGGACGGCGCGCACATGGTGCCGGCCGCCTTCCACAGTTGCAGGGTAGTCGTATTTGAGACGCAGGCGAATGTCGTAGAGCATGGCGATCAGACAAAATAGGTGCGCGACAGCGCATCGGACAATTGTCCGAGATCAGCGGCGATGGCGATAAAATCGCCGCTGTCGAGGTCTTGGGCTTCTGCCACCGAGAGCCGTGTGTGCAGGTTGAGAATTTCCTTGCTTGCCGACGTCAGATGACCAGTCTCATTGCCCGGCAACTCGCCGATCTCATGTTTGAGCCGGTCCAGTTGGAATGCGACAGACCGCGGATTAAGAGGATCGAGCGCCAGAAGTTGGATAACGCTTTCGCGGCTTGCGCTGACCGAGAACTGGCGGCGGTGCGTGAGCACGCTGTCGCCAATTTCGAGCATCATGTCTAGCCCTCCTTCGACGCTGGCGCGGCCGGCAAGTTCCGCCAGCAGGCCGGCAATGCTCATCGCACGCTCGAGACGCCGGCCGATTTCGAGAAAACGCCAGCCTGTGAAACGATACATGTTTTCATGCACCAGGCCTGAAAAGCCGGCGAGCTTGCGCAATGTCACAGTCATGGCGCGCGCGGCGTCATCGCCAGGCTGAACATGACCGGCAAAGCGGTGCAACGTTTTTGACAGATCCTGCAGCGCCAGCCAGCCATCTGGCGCAAACCTGTCGCGGATTTGACCGGCGCTGCCAACAGCCCGCCCGATTGTACCGAGGACACCCTCTGAGATCGGCAGGGCGGGATCGATGCCGGAGGATTCGAGATAGGTCCGCATCGCCGAGAGCAGGGGCGTATCGTCATCGCCGGTCTCAGCCACCCGAACATGATAGGCACGCAGGATACGCACTGTTCCTTCCAGCCGCTCGGCATAACGCCCGAGCCACATCAGGTTTTCCGCCGCCCGGCTGGGGAGGTTTCCGGGCAGAGTGCGCCGGCCCAGATTGCTCTCGTGCACCAGCAGGCTGTCCTGGAGCACAGGCCTGTCATTGATGATCCAGACATCGGCGGCGCGGCCGCCGCGTTGCATGGCAATCGCAGTCGGATCCAGTGTTTGGCCGATGCGGGCAAACCCGCCCGGCATGATCGACCAGCCATTGGCCGTCCGGGCGGCGAACACCCGAAGGGCGACAGGCCGAGGTTCCAGCTTTCCGTCTTCAAACACCGGCGTTGTCGACAGGGTTACGGCTTCCTGCGCTGCAAACAGCGCGCCATCGGCGTCCAGCCGCGCGGTAAGAACGGCCTTCGCCTGTTCGGTCAGCAGCGAGCCAAGCGAAGTTGCCGAAGGGTCTTCGAAAGGCAGTCGTGTCGACAGCGCCGGGCCGACAACCAGATGATCAAGATTGTTCTGCACGTAGGCTTTTTCAGCCGTGTGACCACACCACCAGGTCGCGACCGATGGCAGTTTCAGGTCGCCGCCGTTCAATGCGCGTGCAATGCCGGGCAGGAAGGCCAGCAATGCGCGTGTCTCCAGAATGCCGGCGCCGAGCGCATTGATGACTGCGACGGATTGTTGCCGTAGCGCCTCAACCATGCCTGGCGTGCCGATTTGGGAATCGCCCCGCAGCTCAAGCGGGTCCATGAATGCCGCATCCATGCGCCGCCACAACACGCTGATTGGCTGCAGGCCAGAAACCGTGCGCACCATCAAGCGCCCGTCGGCGACGCGCAGGTCATCGCCCTCCAGCAGGGTTACGCCAAGATAGCGGGCAATCCATGCGTGCTCGTAGTAAGTTTCGTTGAGTGGTCCCGGCGACAGGATCGCCGGACGTCCTGCGCGCTCGTCAGACAGGCTGACCAGATTGTCGCGAAAGCCGCGAAAGAAGCCGGCCAGCCTATGCACGTTCAGCGCCTGCGACACATCGGGAAATGCCTTGGTCGTGGCAACGCGGTTTTCCAGCGCAAAGCCTGCACCCGACGGCGCCTGCGTGCGATCGCCCAGCACCCACCAGCGGCCATCCGGGCCGCGGCCGAGTTCGAAGGCAAGAAAATGCAGGAAATGACCGCCGGCCGGTTCGACGCCGACCAGTGGCCGCAGGAATTCGGAATTGCCGGCGATCAGTTCGGGCGGCAGCAGGCCGCGCGCCACCAGCAAGTTGGGTCCATAAATATCGGCGGCAATGCGCTCGAGCAGGTTGGCCCGCTCGATGATCCCTTCCGACAATTGCTCCCATTCGGCGCTGTCGATCAGCAGTGGCACATGCGACAGCGGCCATTCGCGTTCACGCGCCGCGCCAGTGTCGTAGACGCGGTAGTAGACGCCAGCGTCGCGGAGCGACTGGTCGGCGCGCGCAAACCGCTCAAGCCGGTTGTGCGCCTCAAGCGATGCGACAAGCCGTTCCCAGCCGGGACGCACCGCCCCGTCAATACCGACCATTTCGTCAGCAATGCCGGACGCAGGACGATAGCCGGCGAGCAAATGCCCGCCGCTTGATAGCGAAGCTCGCCGCCCTGCGTCACTCACGATGCGACAGGCCTTCTCAGGTCGAGCATCATCGGGAAGTCGCTGTTGGGCGTCTCCATGTGCGGGTTGAACGGCCCCGGCGTATGTCCGCGTGGTTCGAAGCGGGCAAGGCGCCGCGCCTCAGCTTCGTTGTTGTTGACCGGGAACGTGTCGTAGTTGCGCCCGCCGGGGTGGGCGACATGATAGACACAGCCGCCAATCGAGCGGCCGGACCACTTGTCGAAAATGTCAAACACAAGCGGCGTGTTGACGGGTAACATCGGGTGCAGACCTGATGCCGGCTGCCATGCCTTGTAACGTACGCCAGCAACCGCCACTTCGCGATTGTCTGTTGTTGTCATCGGCACAACGCGCTGGTTGCAGAGAACGGCATAGCGTTCCGGGTCCAGTCCATCGGTGCGCACCTGCAACCGTTCAACTGAAGAATCGACAAAGCGCACGGTGCCGCCGATTGCGCCCTGTTCGCCCATGACGTGCCAGGGCTCCAGCGCCTGACGCAACTCCAGCTTCACGCCCTCATATTGCACCTGCCCGCAGAACGGGAACCGGAATTCGAGCTGCGCCTCAAACCATTCCGGCGACAGGTCGAAACCATTGGTTCTAAGATCACCCAGCACGTCGTTGAAATCTTGCCAGACGTACCATGGCAGCATGAACCTGTCGTGCAGACGCGTACCCCAGCGGACAAATCGCCCGTCTCCCGGGTTCTGCCAGTAGCGGGCGATGATTGCCCGGATCAGCAATTGCTGCGCCAGGCTCATGCGTGAATTGGGCGGCATCTCGAAGCCGCGGAATTCCACCAGCCCAAGTCGGCCCGTCGGCCCGTCGGGTGAAAACAGCTTGTCGATGCAGATTTCCGACCGGTGCGTATTGCCGGTCACGTCGACCAGCAGGTTGCGGAAGAGCCTGTCGACCATCCAAGGCAAGGGCGCATCCCCTTGGCCAGGTTTCGGCACCTGCGCCATGGCGATCTCAAGTTCGTAGAGACTGTCGTGGCGAGCTTCGTCAAAACGCGGCGCCTGGCTTGTCGGGCCGATGAACATGCCGGAAAACAGGTAGGACATCGACGGATGCCGCTGCCAGTGCAGCACGAGGCTTTTCAATAGGTCAGGCCGGCGCAGGAACGGACTGTCGGCAGGCGTTGCGCCTCCGACGACGACATGGTTGCCGCCGCCGGTTCCGGTATGGCGGCCGTCGATCATGAATTTTTCTGCGCCGAGCCGCGACTGCCGCGCGTCCTCATAGACGCCGGACGTGATCGCCACACAGTCGTTCCAGCTTGCTGCTGGGTGAATGTTGACCTCGATGACGCCGGGGTCTGGCGCAACGCGGATGACATTGAGGCGTGGATCATGCGGCGGCGCATAGCCTTCGATATGAATGGGCAGGCCGATCTCGCGCGCAGCTTCTTCTGCCGCCGCCAGCAGTTCGAGATAATCTTCCAACGCCTCGGTTGGCGGCATGAACACGCTCAGGCGTCCGTCGCGCTTTTCGACGCTGATGGCGGTGCGCACTGAACCGTCGATGGCGCGAAGTTCCTGCTCGACAAGTTCTTGCTGCTCGGTGGCGGCAGTGAAGGAGGCCGTCGCCTGTTGCTGACCGCCTTCGGTGTCCTTCGCCAGCAATTCGTCACGCAGAGGCAGGTCGCCGCGCGGCAGCGACGGGTCGACCGGCACAATGTAGGGAAACCGCGACGGCGGCACATAGGGTAGCGACCCGAGCGGCAGCCGGTAACCGACGGGAGAATCTCCGGGCACCAGGAATAGCCGTCCGCGCCTTGTCTTCCACTTTTCCGAGCGCCAGCGCGGCTGACCGGCCGCGTTGGCGTTCCAACGCTGCACCGGCAGCACATAGCCGGTGGCGTTGTTGAGACCCCGCTCGAAGACGCGGGACATACGCAGCCGCTCTTCCGGGTCGGACAGTTTCGAGTTTGACGGATCGACATTGTCGGGCAGCTTGCCTTCTTTCAGCAGCCACTCGCCCGGGTCTTCATAGGCTTCGGCCACCATGCCGGTTTCGATGCCGAGATTGCCGGCAATCGCAGTCAGCAGGCGGCCTGCGTCTTCAGTTGTCGCTTCCGTCTCGACGCCTTCCCTGGCGATGAGTTTGTCATCGCTCCAGACCGGTTGGCCGTCGGCGCGCCAATAGAGCGAAAAGGTCCAGCGCGGCAGGGTTTCACCTGGATACCACTTGCCCTGGCCGTAGTGCAGGAAACCTGTTGGCGCAAAGCGGTCACGCAGACGGCGGATCAGCGCGTCGGCCTTTTCGCGTTTGGTCGGTCCGACCGCGTCGGTGTTCCATTCGCCAGATTCGAAATCGTCGATCGATACGAAGGTCGGTTCGCCGCCCATGGTCAGACGGACGTTTTCAGATTTCAGAACATCGTCAACTTTCTGGCCAAGCGCGTCGAGCCGCGCCCAGGATTCGTCAGAGAAGGGTTTGGTAATGCGCGGATGTTCGGCGACGCGGTCGACCCGCATGTCGAAGCCAAAATCGATATTGGCGAAACCGAAATAGCCGCCGCTGATTGGCGCAGCATTGCGATAATGGGGGGTGGCGGCCAGCGGAATATGGCTTTCTCCGGTCAAAAGACCCGATGTCGGGTCAAGCCCGATCCAGCCGGCGCCGGGAATGTAGACCTCGCACCAGGCGTGCAGATCGGTGAAATCGACATTGGTGCCGGCGGGTCCATCCAGCGACACCAGATCGGGCTTCAGCTGAATGAGGTAGCCGGAGACAAACCGCGCGGCAAAACCCAGCCGCCGAAGCACCTGCACCAGCAGCCAGCTCGAATCGCGGCAGGAGCCCTTGGCGGCTGACAGCGTCTCTTCTGGCTCTTGCACGCCGGGTTCCATGCGGATGATGTAGCCAACCCGTTGTTGGATGCGCGCATTCAGATCGACGACAAAATTGACTGTGTTCTTGGGCGACCGGTCAATGCCCGCCATGAATTCGTCGAGCAGCGGACCGGACGGTTCCGGCGTCATATAGATAGACAGGTCGTCGCGGAGCTCGGGCGCATATTCGAATGGCCAGGTTTCTGCTGCCTCTTCGACAAAGAAATCAAACGGATTGTAGACCGTCATGTCGGCGACGAGATCGACCTCGATCTTCAGTTCTGAAACCGGCTCGGGAAACACGAAACGGGCGAGGTAATTGCCGTAAGGGTCCTGCTGCCAACTGACGAAATGGTTGGCGGGCGAGACTTTCAGTGAATGGCTGAGCACTTTGGTGCGCGAATGCGGCGCCGGTTGCAGCCGGATGACCTGCGGCCCCAGCGTCACTGGCTGATCATATTTGTAATGCGTCAGGTGGTAGATCGCGGCGTGGATGGCCATAGGTGCTCCGGAACTTTCGCCGCAATGTTTCATAAACGCAGCGCCGCTGCCACATATCTATTGCGGTGCGCGAATGCGAATCTGTTGGCGCTTTTGCCACGAGCGCGCCGTGCGTCCAATTGGGCGCGCAAAGGACGCTCTCATAATTTGATTCTGCTGCATCGTGCTTCCGGAAATCGATTCCGGCTTCCGAACCGATGCAGTAGCGCGTATGTGCGCATCAACAACGGGAAAGCTCCGATGCGACTGGGTGGAAGACTGGCTGCGGCCATTGAAGTACTGGAAGATATGGAGCGCCGCAAGCGCCCGGCGGCTGATGCCCTGAAGGATTGGGGCCTGTCGCATCGTTTTGCCGGTTCGGGCGACCGAGGCGCCATCGGCAACATCGTCTATGACGCGCTGCGCCGCCGCCGTTCGGCAGTCTGGCTGACGGGCGATGAGACGGCGCGGGGACAGGCGTTTGGCTCGCTGTTGCTCGAATCAGGCTATTCGCCCGATGGCTTGAACGCAGTTCTCGAAGGCGACCGGTTTGCTCCTGCCGCGCTCAGTGCCGATGAATTGGCGGCTATTGACGACCGAGACCTGGCCAATGCGCCAGATGAAGTCCGTTCAGACCTTCCCGATTGGTGCGTCCCGCATTTCCAGTCCGCATTTGGCGATGCCTGGGTGGAGGAGGGGGCTGCACTTGCGCTGCGTCCGTCACTCGACATGCGCGTCAACACGCTGCTCGCGACCCGCGACAAGGTGCTGGCCGATCTGACTGATGCCGGGGCGTTCGCGACCGACATCGCCCCGCAGGGCATGCGTGTGCCGCCGATTGTCGAGGCGGGCCGCCATCCAAACGTGCAGGTCGAGCCGGCTTTCCAGAAGGGCTGGTTCGAGGTTCAGGACGAGGGGTCGCAGATAGTTGCCCAGTTGGCCGGCGCCAAGCCTGGTATGCAGGTGCTCGACTATTGCGCCGGCGGTGGCGGCAAGACGCTCGCCATGTCGGCGCAGATGGACAACAAGGGCCAGGTTTTCGCTTACGATTCCGAAAAGGCCAGGCTTGCGCCGATCTTTGACCGGCTGAGGCGCGCCGAATGCCGCAATGTGCAGGTCATTGCCGGGCAGTCCGCGCTTGTGCCGCTCGAAGGCCAGATGGACATGGTGCTGGTTGATGCGCCATGCACCGGAACCGGCACATGGCGGCGCAGGCCCGACGCAAAGTGGCGGCTGGCGCAGCGGCAGGTCGAGGTTCGCATGCGCGAACAGTCGACCATTCTCGATGCGGTCGCCCGCTTCGTGAAGCCGGGTGGGACGATCGCCTTCATCACCTGTTCGGTGTTTCTGGACGAAAACCAGCAGCAGGCGAGGGGGTTTGTCGAGCGCAACCCGGGTTTCTCATTTGCCGATCATCAGGCGATCTGGGACGGGAATTTTGGCCAGACAGGCGCTCAGCCGCGCATTGCCGCAGACGGCATCGTGCTGACGCCCGCGACAACGGCGACCGACGGCTTCTATTTCGCCATGTTGCGCAAGGCTGGCTAAAGCGCGGTCCCGGTCAGCGCGCCGACGGCAGCTGTAATGCCCATGGCGGCAGCGCCCCAGAATGCCACCCGCAAGGCTGGTCTCAGCAACCCGGCCCCTCCAAGCTTTGCGCCAAGCAAGCCGAGGAAGAAGAGCGCAATCAGCGATCCCCCTGCGATAACATAGGACGCGTAGCTGGCGGGCGTGATTATTGCGAGCAGGACAGGAATGATCGCCCCTGATGCAAAGGCCGCCGCCGAGGACAGTGCGGCCTGAAGTGGCCGCGCGGCGACAATCTCGGTAATGCCGATCTCATCGCGGGCATGAGCGCCAAGCGCATCCTTCGCCATGAGCTGTTCAGCGACCTGCCGCGCCAATGCCGGCTCGAGCCCGCGCTCGACATAGATATGGGCCAGTTCGTGTGTCTCGCCTTCAGGATTGCGGATCAGCTCCGCCTGCTCCTTGGCCAGATCAGCGGCTTCCGTGTCGGCCTGCGAGCTCACCGACACATATTCGCCCGCTGCCATCGACAAGGCTCCAGCGACGAGTGACGCAACACCGGCAACCAGAATGGCTTGTGGTGCGCCGCCCGCTGCCGCGACGCCCAGCACGATGGACGAGGTCGAGATGATGCCGTCGTTTGCGCCCAGCAGCGCCGCTCGCAGCCAGCCGCTGCGCGAAACAAGATGATGTTCGGTGTGATGGCCGTGGGACACAGTGTTTCCTCGGAAGAAGGATCTAGTTTAGAACGATTCTAACATGAGGCTCAGCAGCCGGCTGTGCGACATTTTTGCAGGGGTTTGAACCTTGAGGTGGCCGTTGCGATGTTCACCCGGCTGTCAAATTTCAAGTGGGGATAGCCATGTCTCGCCACCGAATTGATCGTCTAGCCCATATTGCAACGCAACATTAGCAATTGATTCGCTGCGCGTGGCCTGTGATAACGCTCGCAGCGAGGGTCTTATGGCAAAGCCGCAGGTCGACACCGATTACGAAGAACGCGTGCGTTCAAGCTTTGCGCGACAGCGCGCAATGGAGACGATTGGCGCGCAGCTGACACGCGTCACGCCGGGCACGATTGAAATCGAGATGCCGTACAGCGAAGCGCTGACCCAGCAACACGGTTTCCTGCATGCCGGCATCATCTCGACAGCTCTGGATTCAGCTTGTGGTTATGCCGCCTTTTCACTGATGCCGGTGGACGCGGCGGTTCTCACCATCGAGTTCAAGATCAATCTGCTCGCGCCAGGCAAGGGCGAACGTTTCCTGTTTCGCGGCAATGTCACCAAGCCTGGCCGCACCATCATCGTCGCCGACGGACAGGCCTACGCCTTCTCGCCGGAGGGTGATGCCAAGCTGATCGCCACCATGACGGCCACCATCATGACTGTGATGGGACGAGACGGGCTGGCGGGTTAGTCATGGCGAGAATGGCTGGAGAAACGGTCGATATCGGCGGCCGCAATGTACTGTTTGTGATGGCGGCTCCCGAAGAATACGGGCCGCATCTGAAGCGCCTGTTCACACCCTTGATGACTGGCGTTGGTCCGGTCGAGGCAGGGGTCATCGTGGCCGCTGATCTGGCGCAGCGTGCCGCCGCCGGCGCTCTACCTGATCTGGTCGTTTCGCTAGGCTCGGCAGGCAGCCGCACGCTTGAACAGACAGAGGTCTATCAGGCGGTTTCGGTCAGCTACCGCGACATGGATGCCACGGTGTTTGGTTTTCCCAAAGGGCAGGTGCCATTCCTCGACCTGCCGCCGGTGGTGCCGCTGCCGCTGCGCATTGCTGGCGTTCCAGAAGCTACTTTGTCGACCGGCGCAAGCATCATTTCAGGCGCTGCCTATGATGTGATCGATGCCGACATGGTCGACATGGAAACCTACGCAGTGTTGCGCGCCTGCCAGTATTTTTCGGCGCCGCTGGTGGCGCTGCGTGGCATTTCCGATGGCCGCGCAGACGTCAAACATGTCGACGACTGGACCGAATATTTGCATGTGATCGACGAGAAGCTGGCGGCAGTCGTCGGCCTGCTTCAAGACCGTTTGACCAAAGCCCCGGCCTGAATCATCGCGTGAACTGGCTAAGCGCCAGCTTCAGGACGGTGAATCGCCATCTTCAGTGCCTGCGCCAACCCATTGCATCGACTCGCAATTTTGTCTAATGGCCCGCGATGACAGCCCATCCAGATTCCATCCTGATTATTGATTTCGGCAGCCAGGTCACGCAGCTGATCGCCAGGCGAGTGCGCGAGGCTGGCGTTTATTCCGAGATCGTCCCGTTCCAGAAGGCCGCCGAGGGTTTTGCAAGGCTGAAGCCGCGTGGCGTCATCCTGTCGGGCAGCCCTGCCTCCACCACCGACATCGGCAGCCCGCGCGCACCGCAAATGGTGTTCGAATCGGGCGTTCCGGTGCTTGGTATCTGCTACGGTGAACAGACCATGTGCGCCCAACTCGGCGGCAAGGTTGAGGCCGGTCATCATCGCGAGTTCGGCCGCGCCTTTCTCGACATCCAGGAAGACACAGCCCTGTTCGAGGGCGTCTGGGCCAAGGGCACCCGCCATCAGGTGTGGATGAGCCACGGCGACCGCGTCACCGCGCTGCCGGACGGCTTCAAGGTTGTCGGCACTTCGGCCGGGGCGCCGTTCGCAGCGATCGCAGACGAGAAGCGCAAATACTACGCCGTGCAGTTCCATCCCGAAGTTGTACACACGCCAGACGGCGCGCGGCTGCTGGCCAATTTTGTGCACCGTATTGCCGGTGTCGAAAGCGACTGGACGATGTCGGCCTATCGCGCCTCGATGGTCGAAAAAATCCGCCAGCAGGTTGGCAAGGGCAAGGTCATCTGCGCGCTGTCAGGCGGGGTCGACTCCTCCGTCGCGGCACTGCTCATCCACGAAGCTGTCGGCGATCAGTTGACCTGCATTCTGGTCGATCATGGTCTGATGCGTCAGGACGAGGCGGCCAACGTCGTCGCCATGTTCCGCGAGCACTACAATCTGCCGCTCAAGCTGGTCGACGCATCCGACCGTTTCATCTCGGCGCTTGAAGGCGAGAGCGATCCGGAGAAGAAGCGCAAGACGATCGGCCGGCTGTTCATCGAAGTGTTCGAGGAAGAAGCCAAAGCGCTCGGCGGCGCAGATTTCCTCGCACAGGGCACCCTCTATCCAGACGTCATCGAAAGCGTGTCATTCTCGGGCGGGCCTTCTGTCACGATCAAGTCGCACCACAATGTTGGCGGTCTGCCTGACCGCATGAACATGCAACTGGTCGAGCCGCTGCGCGAACTGTTCAAGGACGAGGTGCGGGCGCTCGGCAAGGAGCTTGGCCTGCCGGATCACTTCATTGGCCGTCATCCGTTCCCGGGTCCGGGCCTTGCGATCCGGCTGCCAGGTGGCGTCACCCGCGAAAAACTCGACATCCTGCGCCAGGCCGACGCAATCTATCTGGACGAAATCCGCAAGGCCGGCCTCTACGATGCGATCTGGCAGGCTTTTGCGGTGCTGCTGCCGGTGCAGACGGTCGGCGTCATGGGCGATGGCCGCACTTATGAATTTGTCTGTGCGCTGCGTGCGGTGACATCAGTCGATGGCATGACGGCTGACTTCTACCATTATGACATGAGCTTCCTTGGTAACACTGCCACGCGCATCATCAACGAAGTGCGCGGCATCAATCGTGTCGTCTACGACGTAACGTCAAAGCCCCCCGGCACTATCGAGTGGGAATGATTCAGGCGTAACCGGCAGCATCCAAAACCACGCCGGAATACGACGTATCTATTTGATAAAAAATAAAAATATGTTCAGGGTCTATCGGCAAATTTCGGTGGACGCTGAACCGGCTTGCCGTTCCGCTTGACGGACCTCGCCGTATTGATCTCCCCCAAATTCGGAAGTGCCGTCATCGGAAATGCGGTCTGTGACGGTGCCATTTTCTGTATAACAAACTGAATTCATGTGTCTTTTCAGAAGAAAGCCCTCGGAACCGCCTGACGGTACTTTTGCGAAGTGAAGTCCGATGCTGACAGATGGGGCGCTCAGGACATTGAAACCAAAGGATAAGATTTACAAAGTGTCAGACCGTAATGGCATGTATGTGTGGGTCGCGCCCTCAGGCGCGATATCGTTCCGGCTTGACTATCGGCTGAATGGCCGACGTGAGACCCTCTATCTGGGCAAATTTGGCCGGGGCGGGATTTCGCTCGCTAGAGCACGCGAACTTTGCCTGGACGCGCGTCGCGCCGTGCGTGACGGCGGCACTTTTCAGCAGAAGACAAGATCCGGATCGTGCTGGATGGCTTGCGTGGCGAGGACAGCATCGCCGAGCAATCACATCTGCCGGCAAAACACACGCTGGATCAGCTCGGCACTGAGCGGCGGACCTTCTACCGCTGGTATGACCGCTATGTCGACGGCGGCCAAGAGGCGCTGGAGGATCGTTCGTCCCGGCCAGGCCGCGTCTGGAACCGCATCGGAGCCGAGGTCCAGGCTCAGATCATCGATATGGCGCTGAAACAATCCGAGCTGTCACCACGTGAGTTGGCGGTGCGCTTCACCGACGAGAGACGCTACTTCGTGTCCGAAGGCTGAGTCGCAAGGAGCGTGTTGACAACGCATCGAACAAGGGGGTAGATGAGTTATTCTAGATTATATAGAATGTATTATATAGCAAATGGTGACAGACGGACGACTCCGTGCTGGCCAGGGAGGATCAAATGGTAAGACTGCATTCGGCTGGCGCCGTGTCGCGCCGGGCCCTGATAATTGCTGCTGCATCGGTGGCGTTGGGCGGAAATCTTGCCTACGCGCAGGACGGTGGATTGGGCACGCCCGAAAAGCCGGTTGAGGTTCGCATGATCGCCAACGAGGCGTTTGCCAACCAGTGGCAGACTCTGATGGTGCCGGAGTTCAATAAGGCCTATCCGAACATCAAGGTAACGATCGACGGGGTGCCGTATGTCGAGTTGCTGGCCAAGACCATGCTTGATACGACCGGCCCCTATCCAACCTATGACATTCTGATTGCGGATGATCCATGGATCCCTCAGCTCGCCGAAGTTGGTGCGTTGCTCGACTTGAAAGGCGCGGAAGCCCAGGGCTGGACTGCTGCAGATTATGATTGGGACGATTTCAACGCGGCACCGCTGGCGGCCGGCGAGTGGAAGGGCGTTCAATATGGCGTGCCGCTTCGCTCCAACATGCTGATGATGTTCTACAACAGGGCGCTGTATGAAAAAGCCGGGGTTCCCGAACCAACCCCCGCCTTGACCTGGGAGCAATATCTGGAACAGGCGCCCAAGCTGGTGCAGGACACCAATGGCGACGGCAAGGTGGACGCCTGGGCGATCGACTCCTATTTCGTCCGTGAGCCGCTGACTCCGACCATCTGGCAGACGATCATGAATTCCAACGGCGGCAGCCTGCTTGACGACAATGGCAAGCCGGCCTTCAACAATGAGATCGGTGCGGCCGCGCTGGAAACGCACAAGAAGCTGCTGGATTTCGCTCCGACAGGCGCAGTGAGCCACGGCTTTTCGGAATCGTTGCAGGCCTTCCGCCAAGGCGTTGTCGCAACGATGTTCAATTGGGGCAGCGTGTTCAAGGGGTCGGCGATTGATCCCAAGACAACGACGTTGAAGCCAGAACAGGTCGGCCTGCAGGTCATGCCCGCCGGTTCGACGGGTCCAGGTGCACATCGCGGCATCTGGAATGGGGCCGTTTCTGCCAAGAGTGAAAACAAGCAAGCTGCCTGGGCCGTTCTGCAATGGCTAAGCTCAAAGCAGGGCGAAGCCTGGCATTCGGCCAATCTCGGCGTTTTCCCCGCTAGAAAGTCGACCCTGGCCGCCACCCCGCCGGAGGCATGGCTTGCGCCCGTCTTTGCTTCTCTCCAGCAGGCCTATGACGCGTCTGAGAAGGGCAAAATGTGGCGCATTCGTCATCCCCGTTCAGACGCTGCTCAGCAGGTTCTGGCCGACGAGGTCGGGCGCGCAATCGCAGGGCAGGCAACGGCCGCGGAGGCGTTACAGACGGCTGCCGACAGGATTGAAAAGATCTTGAACTAAGCCGACTTCCGGGAGGGCGTCACGGTGACTACGACACAAGCAGCAGGTGCGCGGCGCGCGCCTGCGCGCAACTGGACCTGGTTCAAGGATTTGGTATCCCGTTGGTCTTTCATGGCGCCGGCGACTATCATTTTGGGCGCTCTTCTGGCCTATCCGATCTTCTACACGATCGAAATAAGCTTTGCCCGCTTCGACCTCATGACATTCAGCGCCGTTGAATGGGTCGGTTGGGAAAATTACGCACACGTATTGGCCGACTACCGCTTCTGGGCGTCGATGAAGGTAACGCTGGTCTACCTGGCCTTGGCGTTACCATTACAGATTGTTCTCGGCTTCGGCATTGCGTTCCTTATCAATGCGGAATGGGCCGGCCGCGGCCTTGTACGGGCATTGTTCATCATCCCCATGGTGGTTGCGCCGGTTGTCGCCGGCGGTATTTTTCGCATGATCCTCGACCCGCTATGGGGCATCATGAACTATCTGCTGGGCCTGATTGGCATCGGCCCGCTGGACTGGTTTGGCGATCCGAACCTCGCAATGGCGGCGATTGTCATCATCGATACATGGCGTTGGACGCCCTTCGTCGTGCTCATTGCCACAGCCGCATTGCTAGCCCTGCCCAAGGACGTGTTTGAGGCAGCCGACATTGACGGCGCCAACTGGTGGTCGAAATTGTGGTCGATCACCCTGCCTCTTCTTGTCCCCATCATCGCGGCAACATTCGTCGTCCGTTGGCTCGGGGCGGTGAAAATGTTCGATATCGCATTGGCCGCCACCTATGGCGGGCCGGGCGGTGCGACCAATGTCATCAACCTCTTCATCTATGAAGAAGCGTTCCGGTCGCTGCGGTTCGCCGAATCGGCGGCCATGGCTGTCATCGTTCTCGTTCTGACAATGGTGCTGACGGGCATTTTCCTGCTCGGCACACGCAAGCTGGAGCAACACTATTGAGCGCGCTTGCAGCCACGTCAGCAACGCAACGCAACAGGCGAAACACCGGACATCGAGTCCGGGTCGCTGCTGGCGTTGTCGCCTGCCTGATTTTTCTTTTCCCGGTGTTCTGGATGGTGTTGACCTCGTTCAAGGATCAGCGTGATATTTTCACCACGCCTCCGACACTGTTCTTCACGCCAACGCTTGAGCATTATATCGGCTACATGCAGCGGGCGGATATCATGCGCCGGCTGCTCAACACGGTGATCGTGTCCGTCGGGGCTGGCGTCTTGTCGATCATCGCTGGCGCAATGGCCGGCTATGCGCTTGCGCGTATCAAGCTGAAGGGCGCAGGCACGATCGGTGTGCTGATCCTGCTGTCGCGCGGCGTGCCGCCGATCGCGCTCGCAGTGCCGATGTTCCTGGTAGCCCGCCGACTGGGCGTGACAGACCAGCACATCACCCTGATCCTTGCCTACTGCACTTTCCTCATCCCCTATGTGATGTGGCTTATGCGCGGGTTCTTCCTTGCCCTCCCAAAGGAACTCGAAGAATCGGCCATGATCGACGGATGCAGCCGTATGGGCGCATTTGTGAAGATAATCCTGCCGATTTCATTGCCTGGTCTGTTGTCGACAATGATCTTCAGCATGATCCTGGCCTGGGAAGAGCTGCTGTTTGCACTCGTTCTAACCAATCGCTTTGCATCGACCATTCCGGTTGCGATTGCCGGCATCGCCGGCGACACCGTAAACGGCGCCAACTGGGGCGCGTTGACGGCGGTCGGAACGATCACGGTCGTGCCGGTGGTCATTTTCGCTCTGCTGGTCCAGAAGTGGTTGATCCAGGGATTGGCAGACGGCGCGACAAAGGGGTGATGGAATGACGACGCATGATTACCGTAATTGGCGGGTCGTTCGATGACACAGCCATCCACCTATCTGTCAAAGGCCGATATCGCGCGCCGTCATATCGAACGGCTCATCCTGTCACGCGCCGTCAAACCCGGCGACCGCATCACGACCCGGGAGGTTTCCGAGGCGTTGGGTATGAGCGAAACACCCATCCGGGAAGCGATCCGCAGCCTTGCGTCGGAAGGCTGGCTCGACGTCCAGACCCATATCGGGGCGGTGGTTTCCAGCGCGGGTGCCGAACAGCTACGTGAAATCTACGCCTTGCGCGGACTCGTCGGCAGCCTTGCGATTGAACTTGGCGCTGCCAGCTATTCGATGGGCCGTCTGAAGGACATCGACGCCAATATCGCCGCGTCTGCCGAGGCTGTGGCGGCGCAGGATGCACAGCGCTACGCTCAGCTCAACCATGAGTTCCACATGCTGCTCTACGATACGCCGCATTCGCAATGGTCGATGCGCATGCTGGCCAGCCTCAGCGCCCTGAGCTCGGCACAGTTCGGCTTTGAGGTGATGCCACAGCGCATGGCCGAATCGTTGAAAGAGCACCAGACCATTCGAAACGCCATCCGCGCCGGCAATTTTGCGGAAGCCGCAACGCTCATCAAGCACCATGAGCAGGCCGCCTATGAAACGCTCGCTTCGAAACTTGCTGCGGATCAGCCGGAACGGGCCGAAAGCGCCGCCTGACAACTGGCAACAACGCTCGACCGCGCTTCCAACACAGAGGGACATCATTGATGAGCACAGTCACGATCCGCGACGCCCGCAAGTCCTACGGGCATGTCGAAGTGCTGCATGGCGTGTCGGTCGACATCCATGACGGCGAATTCGTCGCCTTGGTCGGTCCTTCAGGGTGCGGCAAGTCCACTCTGCTTCGTATGCTGGCTGGCCTGGAAGACATCACCGGCGGTGAGATCGCTATCGACGAGCGCGTGGTCAACGACGTTGCGCCAAAGGACCGGGATATCGCGATGGTGTTCCAGAATTATGCGCTCTACCCGCATATGAACGTGCGCGAGAACATGGGTTTCGCTCTGCGCCAGCGAAAAACGCCACGCGAGGAAATCAATCGCCGCGTCGATGACGCCGCCCGTATACTTGGGCTGGAAGCGCTTCTTGATCGCAAACCGAAGGCCCTGTCGGGCGGTCAACGTCAGCGTGTTGCCATGGGCCGCGCCATCGTGCGCAACCCCAACGTCTTCCTGTTTGACGAACCTCTGTCCAATCTCGACGCCAAGCTGCGGGTTCAGATGCGCTCCGAACTGAAGGAATTGCATCAGCGGCTGGGTGTCACGACCATTTATGTGACCCACGACCAGATTGAAGCCATGACGCTCGCCGATCGCGTCGTGGTGCTCAACGGCGGAGTAGTCGAGCAAATGGGGCCGCCGCTTGAGCTGTATGACAAGCCGCAGACTTTGTTTGTCGCCGCCTTTATCGGTTCGCCGCCGATGAATTTTATCGACGGGCGTCCTGACGACAAAGGACGTCTGGTTGTTGATGACGAACTTGTCCTGGAGCTTCCTGCGCCGATCACCGGCAAAGACAGCGTGACCATCGGCGTCCGGCCGGAGCATCTGCATATTGCCGACAAAGGCTGGCCAATGATCATTTCGGTGGTGGAGCCGACCGGCTCGGAGACCCAGATCACGGGCCGAATTGGTGAGCGGCATATCCGCGTGCTCGTGCGTGGCCGCACATCGGCGAAACCAGGCGAAACGATTCATCTTCATTCCGATGCAACGGATCTGCATGTCTTCGATACCGCAAGCGGCAAGCGTCGCGAGATTGCCTGACAAGGGGGTATGCGAGATGACCGAACTGCGACAGTTCTACGTTGACGGCCTGTGGGTGGATGCAGGCGCCGGAGAGACCCATCCGCTTGTTGATCCTGCCACAGAGGATCAATTTGGCAGCGTCCGTCTTGCAGATGTCAGCGCCGTCGACAATGCGATTGCCGCAGCCAAACGCGCCTTCCCGTCCTGGTCGATGACGTCTCCAGCTGACCGCATGGCTCTCGTCGAGCGCATTCGATCCATTCATGTCGACAAGACCGAAGAGATGGCCAGGGCGATTTCGCAGGAAATGGGCGCTCCCATCGATCTGGCGCGACAGGCGCAAGCAGGTTCCGGCCCACGCCACATGGCCAATTATCTGGCAGCGATGCAGAATTTCGAATTCATTCGACCGCTTGGTGCGCATGCGCCGGCGGACAGAATTGCGCTTGAGCCCGTCGGCGTGGCCGCTTTGATTACGCCCTGGAACTGGCCGATCAGCCAGATCACCCTGAAAGTGGCGGCTGCCTTGCTGGCCGGCTGCACGGTTGTTCTGAAGCCGTCCGAGATGGCGCCTTTGTCGGCCAATCTGTTTGCCCGGATACTCGACGAGGCCGGCGTGCCCGCAGGCGTGTTCAATCTCGTTCACGGCAATGGCGCGGTGGCCGGGCAGCGGCTCGTCACGCATCCTGATGTTGACATGGTGAGTTTCACAGGTTCGACCCGAGCCGGAATCGCAATCACCAAAGCAGCTGCCGACACAGTGAAACGCGTCGGACTGGAGCTCGGCGGCAAGGGAGCAAACATCGTCTTCGCAGACGCTGACGGCATGGCCATCGAACGTGGCGTACGCCAGTGCTTCGTCAATAGTGGCCAGAACTGCAACGCTCCGTCGCGAATGCTGGTGCAGCGCTCGATCTATGACCGCGCAACCCGCGTGGCGGGCGACGTTGCGAAGTCGATCCTGGTCGCGCCGCCAACTCTGCCTGGAAACCATATCGGGCCGGTCATTTCCGCGGCCCAGTTCGAGCGCATCCAGAACCTCATCAACACGGGTCTCTCTGAAGGAGCGCGTCTTGTCGCGGGTGGACCAGGCCGGCCGGCCGGCTTCAATCGAGGCTATTATGTTCAGCCGACGGTCTTTGCCGACGCGTCGAACCATATGACGATTGCCCGCGAGGAGATCTTCGGTCCGGTTTTGACGATCATCCCCTTCGACGACGAGGAGGAAGCAATCTCGATCGCCAACGACACGCCTTACGGGCTGGCGAACTATGTCCAGAGCCAGGACGGCGACCGCCGTCAGCGTGTCGCGCGCCGGCTGCGCTCCGGAATGGTTGAAATGAACGGCCAGCCGCGTGGCGCAGGATCGCCGTTTGGCGGCGTGAAAGCATCCGGCCGTGCGCGCGAGGGCGGTCACCTTGGAATCGAGGAGTTCCTCGACGTCAAATCGATTTCAGGCTGGGATTGATCCAGCGCCGAAAAATCGCAGCTCGCCAGCTTCAATCCATCAGCAATCTCAGCAGAGAAGAATCATGAAAAAGAATGCCATTATTGCCGAGGCCAAAACGCTGTCGTGCAGCAACTCGTTTCGCAACTATCATTTCCTCAAGATCACGACCGAGGACGGTATCGTCGGCTGGAGCGAGTTCGACGAGAATTTCGGGTCGCCGGGAGTGGCGCATGTCATTGGACAACTCAGCCACAGGCTGATCGGCCAGAGCGCCATGTTCCACGAGCATATCCATGAAGATCTGCGCAACGTGACGCGGCCGGCCGCCGGCGGCGTCGTGGGGCAGGCGATGGGCGCGATCGAGAACGCCTTGCTGGACGCCAAGGCGAAGACCCTCGACGTTCCATGTCATGTTCTTCTTGGCGGCAAGGTGCGCGACAAGATCAGGGTCTACTGGTCGCATTGTGTTTCTTACAGAATGCGCACCGAACATTTCTCGCCGCCAATCGTTGACGCTGACGGCGTTCGCCAGATCGCTCGCGACGTTCGCGACTGGGGCTTTTCAGCGCTCAAGACCAACGTATTCCTCTATGACGAACAGGACCGGATCGACGCCTGGTCTCCGGGCTTTGGCCGTCCGCATGATCCGGCCCGAAATGTCGAGCGCGATATTCTGAAAAACTTGCGCAAGCATCTGGAGATCATGCGCGAAGCCGCCGGGCCGGACATCGACATCCTGCTGGACCTGAACTTCAATGCGCGCACGGAAGGCTATCTCAAATTCTTGCGTGAGATACGTGATCTCGACCTGTTCTGGGTGGAGATCGATACGCTTGATCCCAAAGCGCTGGCGCTTATCCGCTCTCAGAGCGCCCACCCGATCTCATCCTGCGAAACGTTGATCGGCGTGCAGCAATTCCTGCCCTATTTCGAGAACCAGTCAATCGATGTGGCCATCATCGACACGCCGTGGAATGGTGTGTGGCAGTCGCTCAAGATCGCGGCGGCGGCCGAGGCCTACGACATCAATGTTGCGCCGCATAATTTCTACGGACATCTGTGCACCATGATGAATGCGCACTTCAGCGCCGTCGTTCCGAACATGCGGATCATGGAGACCGATATCGATCGCGTCTCCTGGGATACGGAGGTGTTCAGTCATGCACCGGAATACAAGGACGGCTATTTGATCCTGCCGGACCGCCCCGGCTGGGGAACAGAACCGGTTGAGGCGGCATTGAAGAAATATCCGCCGCTTCCGTCGGTTGGCCTCTATCATCGCACCCGCAATCCGCAGCTTTCGATATAGGGCAAGCATCGACCCGCGGAAAACAGAAGCGCTTCGAGATGAACGAACCCGTTGACGTCCTGATCGTCGGCGCTGGCGCATCAAGCGCAGCGGTGGCGTGGAGCCTTGCCGACACGCGTATGAGGATACTCTGTCTCGAACAGGGCGATTGGCCGGATTCGGCGCGCTACCCGGCCACAGGCCGAGACTGGGAGAGCCGGCAGGTTGAGGATTATGCGATAAGCCCAAACCGGCGCGCTGCGCCGGCGGACTATCCGATCAACGACGACGCGTCGCCGATCAAGATCGCCAATTTCAATGGCGTCGGAGGAGGAACCGTCCTCTATGCCGGTCACTTCCCGCGCCTGCATCCCTCCGATTTCCGGGTCCGGTCGCTGGACGGCGTGGCGGATGACTGGCCGATCGACTATCAGACACTGGAGCCATACTACGCCGTCAATGACCGCATGATGGGTGTCTCAAGTCTTGCCGGCGACCCTGCCTATCCGCCAAAGGAAGCGGTCATGCCGCCGCTGCCGCTTGGCCGCACGGGAACGATTTTCGGCAAGGCGATGAACGAACTTGGATGGCACTGGTGGCCATCTGACAGCGCCATCGCCTCGCGCGAATATGAAGGACGGGCGCCCTGCATCAATCTGGGCCATTGCGGTCATGGTTGCGCGCAGGGCGCCAAGGCGTCCACCGACATTACCTATTGGCAGGAAGCGCTGCGCAATCGTGTCGAGTTGCGCACCAATTGCCGCGTCAGCCGCATCGAGACCAATGACGACCGGATGGCCACCGGCGCCTGGTATTTTGACGGCGACGGAAATGAGGTGTTTCAGCCTGCTGAAATCGTCATCATGGCATGCAACGGAATTGGCACTCCCCGGATTTTGCTCAATTCCGCATCGGAGCGTTTTCCCGATGGCCTCGCCAATTCCAGCCGCCAGCTTGGCCGCAATCTGATGCTGCATCCTTATGCGCTGGTGCGGGGACGCTTCGACCAGAAGCAGGACGGCTTTCGCGGTTCGCGCGTCTACATGTGGAGCATGGAGTTTTACGAAACCGATCCGGCAAGGGATTTTGCGCGCGGCTATTGCTATCAGTTCACGCGTGGCTTCGGACCGGTCATGACGGCGGTCAATGGAATGGCGGACCGGCTGATACCTTGGGGCGACGGCCATCACGCTGCCTATCGCCAGCTTTTCGATCATCAGGCAGGCATGGTTTCGATCTGCGAGGATCTGCCGGAAGAGATCAATAGCGTCACGCTCGACCCGACGATCAAGGACGGCAATGGCATCGCAGCGCCGAAGATCACCTACAGGATCAGTGAGAATACGCAAAGAATGCTCGACCATTCGGTGGCGCGTGGAACAGAGATTTTGCGCCAGGTCGGCGCAAAAGACATTACCACCCGTTCACCGCTTCCCTATGCCGGCTGGCATCTTCTTGGCACCGCCCGTATGGGAACGGACCCCCGAAAATCTGTCGTCAACGAGTGGGGCAGGGCTCACGACGTGAAGAACCTCTTCATCGTCGATGGAAGTGTGTTTGTGACATCCGGTGGCGTCAACCCTACATCAACGATTCAGGCGATCGCACTCTATGTTGCAGATCAGATCAAGAGCAGACTCTATGATCTCTTCGACTAGCAATCAGATGGACGCGAACCGGGAAACGACGGTCAAAGATGCGCTTTCGCCGGACAACATCGCGTGCCTGCGCTGCATCGCCGGTCACATGATCCCGTCCAGTGACGAATTCGCAATGCCGGGAGCTGACGACGAGGCAATCATCAGTGACATGATGGATTTTCCGTCACGAGACGCCGCCGAACTTCAAAGAGTGCTGACGCTGATAGACATTGAAGCTGCCGGAAGTCTTGCTGCCCTGCCGCGCGACCAACAGATCGCATGTCTGACGCGTCTGCGCGGCGAGAATCCCGGTCCGTTCGTCGTGTTGGAAGCCGTCGTTGCGCGCGCCTATTATCGCGATGCTCGCGTGTTAGAGGCATTGGGCCTTGAGCCGCGCCCCCCGTTTCCGGGTGGATTTGAGGTTGAACAGGGCGATTTCTCACTGCTCGAACCGGTCAAGGCCAGAGGCAGACTGTATCGTTGAACATCAATCGAACTGTTCCTTATGCAGTAGACCGCGTGGTTGGGACCCGGCCGCACGCCCCAGCAGGAAGAGACGTTGACGATAGATCCGCCGCCGCGCGCGACGAGGATCGGGATTGCGGCGTGCGATATGCGGAACGGTGCTTCGACATTGACACCAAGCGAGAGCCGCCGTCGTCGTCGGAGGTTTCGGTCACGCAGCCTCGGGTGATGACGCCTGCATTGTTGACGATGACGTCCAGACTGCCGAGCGCTTTGGCCACCTTTTGCGGCAGGGCATCACAATAGGCGGGGTCGAGCAGATTGTCGTCGAGATGCACGCCGACCGCGGCTTTCGATGTGTCGCGGTCTGCGACGGCGACACGCGCGCTTTTGCCTTCAGTGTGCGCACAACCGCGCCGCCAATGCCTCCGGCGGCACCCGTCACAAGGACGATCTTTCCTGCAAATCCGCTCATCGCTGCCAATCGCTATAGACGGTCACAATGCTGCCACCGCCGGGCGGCGTTCGCTTGCACAAAACGGAACATCGCGCGTGAAAAGCGACATGCGCCCCTCAGCGCGGTTTGTACCCGCGGCGGGCGTAGAAGCGGTCCAGTTCGCGCTGTTCCGGGACCTGCCCGGTGAACGCCTCGACATAATCTCCGATGCGTTTCATACGTAGCGAAGCGTGCTCTTTTGTCTGCATAGAGATATTGCCGATCTGGACCAAATAGGTGGTGCGGGCCCGCATATCGGCCAGGGGAGCTATCAACTTAACGGGGCCGAGCCTAGTTCGGGCGTCGGCTGTCAGGCCGGCATCCCGGTGACGGTCTTCCATTCCGCGATAGCGTTGAGGCGGTGAAGACAAATAGCGAGAGCGGAGCGTTTGGAGCGGGGTGGAACGAACAGGTTGCGGATAGCAGAGAAGATGGAGGCAAACCGTTGCAACGATCCCGGCGATCGGAAGCCCGCATCATCCGTTGCCGTTTTCGCAGCAGCACATTTGAATTCTCGGCGCGGTTGTTCAAGCCTTTGAGGGATCGATGCTCGACATCCGGCATGACTTGGCATTTTGCCGCACCGTAAGAACACAGCTTGTCGGTGATCATGCGCTTCGGAGCTACGCCCTGCTTCCTAAGCAGTCTTGTCGGCAAGCGCTTGGCGGCCTTGGTGTTGCGTCGGCTGTGGACAATCTCATCGAGCACAAAGCCGTCCTGATCGATTCCCCGTCAGCGCCTATCGCAAAGAGATTCTACTTTCAGACCCCGCCAACTTGCGGGGGCTATCAGAGCACCCCTGCGGCAGCCGAAAATTCGGGGTAGTTGACCAGTTTGGCGCCGCCGAAGGCAGAGATGCTTTCAGAACGCGAGAAGAGGTTGAATTCCTCTGCTCGCGGCCTAGCCATGTGCGGAGCATAGAATTCCATGTCGTCAGGCGCGTTGGCGTGCATTGCGAGCCAGTAACTGCCCGCGGGCAGATCGGCGAGAAACCGGCAGTAAAAAGTCTCGGCGTCTTGATATTCGGGCGTAAAGCCGATCAAGAACCGGTCAAATACCGGATCGCCGCGCCTCCGCGCCCCTGCCGCTAGGTCAGCCACATAAGCGGTATCCAGATCCGCCAGCCTAACAATGCTGAAAAGATCGTCAAGATTGGCGCAGGACAGCACCGGAATGCCATATCGCCCGGCAACTTGCCTCAATGTCTCGGCGAATTCGGGAAGCAATGCAGTTCCCATATGCGCGTCCACATGAGTTGGGCGTATTCCGTCGCCAACCGCACGCTCGATCTGTGCGGCGATCTCGTCTGCGACTGCGGTCGGGTCTGCATTTGCCGCAACAGCCTCCGGACGGCGGTGAAAGTAGCCTTCCGAGTCGACAAGGCCGCCAACCCGACCGACCATGGGCGACCAGCGGTAATGGGACCATTCGGAGGTCAGGGTGATATGTATCCCAAGATCCTGATCAGGATCGGATAGATAATCGTCAAGTGCCATGCGGTAATAGGGGCAAGGAACCATCACCGATGCAGAACGGACGACGCCTGCGGCGCGCAAGGCCTTCCAGGCGTGCACAGACCCGGCGCTGACGCCGACATCGTCCAGATGCGGGAGGATGATCGTTTCTTCGGGTGATTTCATCGCAGGGCTGGCTCCGGCATTTGCGTCACATCGCGCGTTATGTCGAGCGTCCAGTCGGGATGTCGGCGCACAAGCGACGCGGGAAAGGCGCCGGTGACCGGTCCGAACAGGATTCGTCGAACTGCCGCGCATTGCCAGCTTCGGTTCATCCATATGCGAATACGGTCGGCGGCGAGAATTTCGCGCATGCCGACAGTCACGGCCGAAAGCGGGACCAGAAGCGTATTGCCCTTGGCGGCCGTTACCGAATTGATCAGCCGCGTTTCCGCAGAGAGCGCCACCACGCGCGTCGGCAACCCGGAGAACCAGTCGGGATCGTCGCGGCCCGGCACCGGATCGTTGAAGGCCAGATGGCCGGTAATTCCCACGCCTGCATAGGTGTAGTCCAGTCCTCGCCGTGCAATCACATCGCCAACGCGGTGAGGCGCCAGCGGATCGGGGACCACGATTTCAGGCTGTGTGCCTGCCGGCAGTTTCAATGTTAGATTGCGCTCGATGTGGCCGCGAAAGCTGAGCGGGTCCGTGTCGGGTATCCAGCGATTGTCCGCAGTCAAATATTCGTCCATGACGATGAGTGTGACATTGGCGAGCGAAATGCCCTCATTGCGGCAACGCTCGGCCAGCAGTTCATATTGCCCGACGGGACCGACGGGCACGATCAGGGTCGCCTGGCCTTTGCGGGCAAGGCACTCGCCAATGTCATCAAAAAGCTGCGCCGCCATCACCTGGCGCAGCGAATCCATGTCGTCGTGAAACCTCAGCGGACAGACAGTCTGTTGTTCGATATCCGCAACTGTCGCACTCAACGCCGCCTCGGTGACGGGATCGACCCCTTCGTACCTTGCTTGACTCACAGGCGTCCCCTGCCTTCCGGCTTCTCGAAGTCTTACATCTGAGTCATACGTTCAGACAAGACCCGTTACAATCCGGTCAGCCCTGTCTTCAATGGAGATCGGACAGATAGTGGAAGTCTTCAGTCATGCAGTGCGACCGGCGAACCTCTGCCAACGCGCCGTCAAGCCCGTAGGCATTGCGGTCGATCTGCAGAATAGGTGCGCCAACACTGCAGCCGAGAGCCTCGGCATCGCGGTCATCGGCCAATACGGCGCGGAGCTTTTCGACCGCTCTTGTGATCGTCGTCCCATATTGGCGCTCGTAAAGCTGATAGACGTTGTTGGGCAGCGGCTTGTGCGCATCGAGGCGGGGGAAGCGCTCGGCCGCAAGCGTTATCTTTTCCGTCAGAGTGATCTTGCCCTTAAGTGCTCTATTGCGGAACAGATGCCAGACCCGCGCATTTGCGCCAAGGCCGAACGCGGCGCGCTCCGCCGCATTTGCGGCAACCAATGACAGCCGGCTGTCAACTGTCTCTGGGAAGCGCTTCTCTCCCTGTTCATCGACAAGCTTGAAGAACTGGAACAGCGTGCGTTGCTGGTCGTGCTCGGAGACGAAGGTGCCGCGCCCTTGGTGACGCACGACGATGTTCTCGGAAGCAAGCGCATCCAGCGCCTTTCTGACGGTCCCCTGGGAGACGCCGAGCCGTAGGCCGAGCTGCTGCTCGGAGGGCAGGAGCGCGCCGGGCGGCCATTCACCGGCGATCATCTTTTCAACCAGGGTCTGTTTGACCTGGAGATAGAGCGGGCTGTAGCCGGGGCGGGCTGCAGACTGCGGCAAGGTGCTGGTCGGCGGGCTCATCTGCGCAATCCGAACGTTGACATGTCTATCTCCGAAATCTTATATCTTATATAAGAGTTTGATAATTGTAACCCAGAAGACACTATGCCGACCGCTGACATAATACCAAAATGCGTTCCGCCAACCGGGCCGTAATCGGCGATGCCAAGGGGGATTTGATGGCGATTCCACATCTGCTTGCTCACGAATCACGGGACAATGTAGCGGTTGTCGTCGTGGAAGGCCTCGCGGCTGGAACGGAAATGCTGGGGATTGTGACAGCCGACAATTCCGAATTCCATCTGGTTGCAAAACACGACATTCCTATCGGCCACAAGGTCGCCCTCACAGACCTGAAAAAGGGCGATACCGCAGTGAAATACGGCGAGGACATTGGCGTCTTTGTTGCCGACATTACGCGAGGTGAACATGTGCATGTGCACAACCTGAAGACAAAGCGGTGGTAGGGCGATGACCCAGGTTAGCACATCCATTCACGCCTATCGCCGCGAGAACGGCCGCGTCGGGGTCCGCAATCATGTCGTGATCCTGCCCGTCGACGATATTTCCAACGCCGCCTGTGAGGCGGTGGCCAGCAACATCAAGGGAACGCTTGCCTTGCCTCATTCGTATGGGCGGCTTCAATTCGGAGCGGACCTCGACCTGCATTTCCGGACAATGATCGGCACGGGGGCAAACCCGAACGTCGCCGCAGTCGTTGTCATCGGCATCGAACCTGGCTGGACCAAACGGATCGTTGACGGCATCGCCAAGACGGGCAAGCCGGTGGCTGGATTCTCGATCGAGCAGAAAGGCGATATTGCAACAATTGCCGCGGCCTCGCGCGCTGCGAAAGACTTCGTTCACTGGGCAAGCGAACTGCAACGTGAGGAGTGCGCCCTGTCTGACCTCTGGATTTCGACCAAGTGCGGTGAATCCGACACGACAACCGGGCTGGGCTCCTGCCCGACGGTCGGCAACATGTATGACAAGCTGCTTCCGCTTGGCATCTACGGAGTGTTTGGCGAGACATCGGAAATCACAGGGGCGGAACACATTTGCGCGGCGCGAGCGGCAGCTCCCGATGTAGGCGAGCGCTGGATGAAGATGTGGAGAGCCTATCAGCAAGATGTCATCGAGGCGCACAAGGTTGATGATTTGTCTGAATCGCAGCCGACCAGAGGAAACATCGAAGGCGGCCTGAGCACTATTGAAGAAAAGGCGCTGGGCAATCTCGAGAAGATTGGCAGAACCTCACGCTATATCGACATTCTGGATGCGGCGGAGGCGCCGACGTCCGGTCCCGGTCTCTATTTCATGGATTCTTCATCGGCAGCCGCCGAATGCGTCACCCTGATGGCCGCAGCAGGCTATGTGATCCATACCTTCCCGACTGGGCAGGGCAATGTCGTTGGCAACCCGATCGTTCCGGTTATCAAGATCACTGCTAATCCACGCACCGTGCGCACGATGGGTGAGCATATTGACGTTGATGTGTCCGGGATCCTGAGGCGCGAGATGACGTTGGATCAGGCGGGCGACGTGCTGATCTCGATGATTGCGCGCACCGCCAATGGCCGAAATACCGCCGCCGAAGCGCTGGGTCACCGCGAATTCGTTATGACCAAGCTTTATCGAAGCGCCTAAACTGAACTTGCCGTGTTACAGGGGCTGAGGGCGTGGAGCGGATTGTCATCTCGGAATTCATGGACCAGGAGGCGGTCGAACGCCTCGGCGCTGCGTTCAGTGTTCTGTATGATCCCGCGCTAGTGGATGACCGCGGCAGGCTCATGGATGAACTTGGCGACGCAGCCGGTCTTATCGTGCGCAACCGCACGCGTGTCGACCTGCCGCTTCTTTCTGCTGCGCCGCATCTGCGGATCGTCGGTCGGCTGGGGGTTGGGCTCGACAATATCGACGTTCGAGCCTGCGCGGCGCACAACGTGCTCGTAGCGCCCGCCACTGGCGCCAACACGATTTCTGTCGCCGAATATGTAATCGCTGCAGCGCTCTCGCTGACTCGAGGCGCCTATGGCGCGACACAGAACGTCATCGCAGGCGAATGGCCACGCCAGAGGCTGATCGGCGGCGAACTGTCGGGTCGCGTCATGGGACTTGTGGGCTTTGGCGCGATCGCCAGGGCGGTGGCCGCGCGTGCGCGCGCCCTTGGAATGACGATCATCGCGCATGACCCAATGCTGTCGCAAGACGATCCGGCCTGGTCGGACGCGCAGTCCCTGACTCTGCCTGAACTGCTGGCCCGCTCCGATGTCATATCGCTGCATGTTCCACTGACAGACGCAACACGGCGCATGATCGACGGCAAGGCGCTTGCAACAGTCAGGAAAGGAGCGATCCTCATCAATACGGCGCGAGGCGGGGTGGTCGATGAAATGGCGCTGGCGGAGGCGCTGAAAAATGGCACGCTCGCAGGCGCAGCGCTTGATGTGTTTGAGATTGAGCCGCTGACCGCTGGATCGGCTGCTCATTTCGAGGGCATTGAGGGGCTGATCCTGACGCCGCATATCGCTGGCGTGACTGAGGAATCAAACAGCCGCGTCGGCAACGTCATCGCTGACGCCGTGTTGGCGGCGCTGGGTGTAGCGCAATGAGCAGCCTGTGGACGATCGGGCAACTTGAGAACATAGTCAGCGTCGCGCTCGAACGGTCGGGCGCTTCGGCTGATACGGCGCAATCGGTCGCGCGCGCGCTGGTTCGCGCCGAGATTGACGGGCAGTCGGGTCACGGTTTGCGGCGCGTCGAGAGCTATTGCGCCCAGCTTCGCAGCGGCAAGATCGATGGCAGAGCAAAACCCAAGCTGACTGTCGCCGCAGCGGCGTCTGCGCGTGTCAACGCGGCATCGGGCTTTGCCTTTCCTGCACTTGAGATGGCGGCGGACTGGCTTGTTCAAGCTACCCCACTGACGGGTATTGCGGCCGCCGGTGTGAATCATTCACATCATTGCGGCGTCGCCGGACACTGGGTCGAGGCACTTGCCGATCGCGGCCTTGTTGGCCTGATGTTCGCGAACACGCCAGCGGCCATTCCACCCGCTGGCGGGATCCGTCCGCTATTTGGCACCAATCCCATCGCGATGGCCGCGCCGCGCGCGTCGGGCCCTGCGCTGGTGATCGATCTTTCACTCTCCCAGGTGGCGCGTGGGAAGATCATGGCTGCCAGGCAGAAGGGCGAGCAGATCCCGCCAGGCTGGGCGATCGGACCCGATGGCCGCGACACGGCGGATCCAGCCCAGGCGCTCGCAGGCGCGATGCTCCCGATGGGCGGGCCAAAGGGAGCGGTGCTCGCTATGATGGTCGAACTGCTGGCGGGAGGGCTTGTTGGCGCCAATCGCCCAGGCGAGGCCAGCTCATTTCTTGACGCCGAAGGCCCACCGCCTGGCACCGGGCAACTCTTGATTACATTCTCTCCCGCCGCATTTGGCGCAGGTAATCTCGGCGAATGGATCGGCGCGCTTGAAATGGCGGTGACGTCGCAACAGGGGGCCAGGATGCCGGGCAGCAAACGGCACGAACGTCGCGTCGAAGCCTTGCGCGAAGGCGTTCCAGTCGACACGGCGCTCGTTCAATTGATCGGTAAGCTTTGACGGCCGGCAACGCACGTGACCGGACCATCGATGCGCAAATTGCCGGTAAGTCTTGTAAAAGACATAAGACTAAGACACGATGTGAGAAACCGTGTTCCACCAAAGAATACAGATTTCAGGCGGCGACGATCGAACTCATGGCGCGGATCTTATCTCTAGGTATGGCGGTGCTGGACCACGTATTCCAGATCGACGCGTTTCCGGCGTCAGGCGAGAAATATCGAGCGAAGGACTACACGACGCAGGCGGGCGGCCCGGCAACCGTGGCTGCCGTCAGCATAGCCCGGCTTGGCGGCGAAGCAGTGCTTTGTACGCGGCTTGGGCGGGACGCCAATTCCAACGCCATACTGGCGAGCCTTGCCTCCGCCGGGGTCGATTGTTCGCCGACCGTCGTTTCCGACGAGACGTCGGCGCCGGTCTCGTCAGTTTATGTCGACGCGTCGGGTGAGCGGCAGATCGTCAATTTTCGCGGCAAGGGCCTGCCGGAGGCTGCTTCGATGTTGCCGTCTGATCTTCTCAACGGTTTCGACGCCGTGGTTGCAGACCAGCGCTGGCCCCAGGGTGCACTTCGCGTAGCAACAATGGCGCAGGATGCCGGCATTCCTGCCGTAATCGACGCTGAAAATGATATTGCTGCGCTGCTACCGGCAATGAACGCCGCCAGCCATGTCGTCTTTTCGACGCCCGGCCTGCTGGAATTCACCCAGATATCTGATGCACAGGACGCGATCCGCGCCGCCGCAGAACGGTTGCCTTGCTGGGTGGCCGTGACGCGTGGCTCTGCGGGCGTGAGTTTCTTCACCAACGGCGTTGTCGATGACGTTCCCGCTTTCCAGGTGACAGCACGCGACACGCTCGGCGCGGGCGATGTATGGCACGGTGCCTTTGCCTTGGCGCTTGGCGAAGGCGCTTCAGAGCGCGACGCGATTATCTTCGCCAATGCGGCGGCTGCGTTGAAATGCGCCCACGGTTCCGGATGGCGAGCTTTGCCCGGAAAGGCGGAAACCCTAGCGTTGGCGCGGAGCACCGGACAACAGGCATTGATGGTTGGAATGTGATGGCGCTATCAGCCGGAAAATACTGGAGCATGCGACGGATGGCCGACGATGACGGCCGCTTCAAGATGCTTGCAGTCGACCAGAGACCTCCGATCAAGGGGCCGATCGCCAAGGCGCGCGGGCTCAAGGAAGCGCCCTATCTGGACGTCGCGATGTTCAAGCGAATGCTGATCGAGACCTTGCAGGGCGAGGCGACTGCGGCGCTACTCGATCCACACTACGCCTATCCGTTCGCCATAGACGCACTTTCCCCGCGCAAGGGGCTCGTCGTTACTCTGGAAGATTCGATTTTTCACGAGACAGGTCAGGGGCGTCTATCCTCCGAAATTGACCACTGGTCCGTGGACAAGATCAAGCGTCTCGGAGGCGATGCGGTCAAGGTGCTCATCTGGTATCGGCCGGACGCCGGGCCGGACGTATTGCGCGCCCAAAAGGATTTCGGGAAGCGGATCGGCGAACATTGCGCTCGGTTCGATATCCCGTTCCTGCTCGAACTTCTGGTCTATCCGCTTGCCAACGACGCCGAACAGACACGCGACTATGTCGAGATGCAGAGCAAGCGCGCTGACCAGGTGCTCGAAAGCGTCGAGGAATTCGCCAAGCCGGACTATCTGGTCGATGTTTTCAAGCTGGAAAGTCCGGTTCCGGCAGCGATGATCAAGGACCGCGCCTACGAGGCCCAGCGTCTGTTCGACGAGATGGGAAAGCTTGCCGGCCGACCCTGGGTAATGCTTTCGGCTGGCGCGGGAAAGGATGATTTCGAGACGGTGCTCGGCTGCGCCTATCGTGCGGGCGCCTCCGGCTTTCTTGCGGGCCGTGCAATCTGGCTCGACGCGTTCGACCACTTTCCTGACTGGGACAGGGTCCGGTCGGACCTGGCGGGTGAAGCAGTGCAGTATATGCGCGCCATCAACGCATTGACCGACGCGCAGGCGCGCCCCTGGTTCGAGCATCCACTGCATGCAGGTCAGCCGATGGCCCAGCCAGCCGATGCCAGTTTCCGGATCGTCTATCCGGAGGCGCACGCATGACCCTGCGCTATGGCCTGTTTGTTCTTGGCCGGATCAATTTTGACGTCGACTATGCGCGAGCACTGGCCGGCAGCGCACTGGCATGTCTGGACAACGCTGGCGTGGAACTCGCTGGCGCACGCGACATGCTGTTCGACAATGACGCCGTGGACGTGCAGATCGAGTCCGTAGCAGCCCTGGAGCCAGATGGTGTCGTCGTCATTCAGGCGACGTTTACGGATGCGGAAGCGATCGCGCGAATTTCAGACCGCTTCGCAAACCGGGTTCATATGTGGGCGTTTCCGGAGCCTCGAAATGGCGGCAGGTTGCGCCTCAACGCATTTTGCGGGCTGAACCTCGCGTCTCATGCTCTTGGCCTGCGTGGTCGGGGCCTTGTTGATCTCTATCTCGATCCTCGGACGGGCGATTGCCAAGAGCGCGTGAGGGAATGGCTTGAGCGCGGCGATGCTGCGCCTCCGGCCCTTCGCAGCGCGCGGCAGGGAGACGAAGCGGGTGGCGCCCTGGGTCTTGCCGCGATTACAGGCGCAAAGATCGGCCGCATTGGCGCGCATCCAGGCGGTTTTGATACCTGCGCCTATGATGATGCGCGCCTGGAGGCTCTGGCAGATGTGCATGTGGACAGACTTCCCCTGGATGCGCTGTTCGACAGAGCAAGATCAACCAATGCCGCCGCCATTGCAGCCATGCGCGGCAAGGTTGCGGCGCTTGAAGGCATAGGCGACGTCGATCAGGAACAACTCGATCGATCGATGCGGCTTGGCGTGGCGCTTGAGGAGATACAGCGCGATGGTCAATATTCGGCCTTCTCCATCCGCTGCTGGCCCGAAACCTTCACCGAATATGGCGCCGCGGTCTGCGGGCCTGTTGCGCTGATGGGGGAGGCCAGAGTGCCCTGCGCCTGCGAGTCGGACGTTTACGGGGCGGTGACATCGCTCATGCTGCAGGGAATTGGGAAACAATCCGCCTTTCTGGCCGATATCGTCGATATGGACAACGAAACGAATACGGGTGTGGTGTGGCATTGCGGCCAGGCGCCGCGCAGCATGGCCGATCCCGCCTGCCCACCGGCAGCGACAATCCATTCAAATCGGCGAATGCCGCTGCTCATGCAGTTTGCGCTGAAACCCGGCAGGGTCACGTTTGCGCGCATCAGCCAGGCACGCGGAAGCGCCATGATGACGCTTGCGACGGGCGAAATGATCGCGGCTCCACCGTCATTTTCGGGAACATCAGGAGTTGTTCGCTTCGATGCCCCGGTCTCCATTGTCCGGGATCGCATGCTGAACGCCGGCATCGAGCACCACATGGCGTTGATCTATGGAGACCACGCAGGAGCGGTCGACAATGTGGCGTCGCGGCTTGGCCTGCCTGTGCTCGATCTGACGGGTTGAGGAGGCGCATCGATGCGGTTCAAGCGGATGGAAATGTGTCGCCGGACACAATATTGAGGGAAGGCGCTGGGAATGGCGGAAGTCATCTTACGCAATGTGGTCAAGCGGTTTGGCGTTGTGGAAGTGGTACACGGCGTCGATCTCGAGATTGCTGACCGGGAATTCGTCGTTCTGGTTGGCCCCTCGGGTTGCGGCAAGAGTACACTGTTGAGGATGATCGCAGGTCTTGAAAGCGTGAGTGGCGGCGAGATCGTGATCGGTGGCAATGTCGTGAACGAACTTGCGCCCAAGGATCGCGATATCGCGATGGTGTTTCAGGATTACGCGCTTTATCCGCATCTCGACGTGTCCCGTAATCTTGCCTTCGCGCTTGAAGTGCGCGGCATGAGCAAGGCGGAGATTCGTCCGCGTGTCGAACATGCTGCCAAGATTCTTGATATCGGGCATCTTCTGGAGCGCAAGCCGGCGCAACTGTCAGGCGGCCAGCGACAACGCGTGGCGATGGGCCGTGCTATCGTGCGCGATCCCGAAGTCTTCCTGTTCGACGAGCCGCTGTCCAATCTCGATGCCAAGTTGCGCGCCGATATGCGCACCGAGATCAAGAAGTTGCACCAGACCGTCGACACGACGGTAATCTATGTTACGCATGACCAGGTCGAGGCAATGACGCTGGCGCAACGGATCGTCGTCATGAAGGGCGGTCATGTCGAGCAGATCGGAACGCCGGATCAGGTCTACAATCACCCCGCGACATTGTTTGTGGCGGGGTTCATCGGCGCGCCACGCATGAACCAGATCTCCTGCCGTCTTGCAAAGGGCGGGCGCGCAGTGGCGATTGAGGGCGGCCTGATGCTGCCGCTTCCGGACAGCCTTGCTGTGTCGGCGGGCCTTGCAGACAAGCCACTGGTTCTTGGCCTGCGGCCCGAAGCTTTTCATCTCGCTTCCGAGGGCGAAGGCTTCGATGCGACGATCAGTTTTCTCGAGCCGCTAGGCTCCGACACGCTGACATTCTTCCAGCTCGGCGGAGCAGAGGTGATCGCCCGTCTGCCGCCGCTGGCCACGCTCAAGGAAGGGCAGACGATCAGGGTCCGCGTCGACCGAGAGAAGATGCATTTGTTCGATGCGAAGACAGAACGTCTGATTGCTTCGGCAGATTGATCGGCGGGCGCTCAATCGAACAACGCGTCAGGCGAAATGCCGATTCCCGACCTGTCGGAAATTGTTGCGCGGCTTTCGTCGACAGTCAGAAGTCCGTCGAGCAGCTCGTCGCGCAGCGGATTCGGATTGACATCCATTTCGAGCATCCCTCCCTCGGGCCGCGCCGCCAGAAGGTGGGCCGACGCCAGTAATCCGACGCCTGCGCCTAGAAAATGTGGGCAGTAAACCGCTCCGGCGACAGCGGCCATGCGCGCGACCGACAGGCAGCCCGAGACCCCTCCCCATTTGGCGACGTCAGGCTGGACGTAGGCGAATACGGCCTGTGAAGTCACCACGTCGAATGTTTCGCGCCGTGTAATGTTTTCGCCCCCGGCAAGGGGTGTACCGATCCCGGCTGCCAGCGTCTTCCACTCCTCCAGCGGACGGTCTGCCGCAATCGGCTCCTCGATCCAGACCAGATCGTGACGCCCAAATTCCTCGCCCATCGCCAAGGCGAAATTCATCTGCCAGCTCTGATTCGCATCAGCCATAAGGGGGGCGTCAGCGCCAGCCGCCGCGCGAGCAAACGCCAGTGTACGCGCGTCGATCTCAACCCCGAATCCGACCTTGACTTTGAATGCGCCGTGCCCCTTGGCGCGCGCAGTCCTGATCGACTCGGCGGGTTCTTCTGGGCCGATACCGCTAGCGTAGACATCAATCGTTCGCCGAGCATCCGCGCCTCCTAGAAAGGCGGAAAGTGGCAAGTCCTTGCGCCGCGCTGCAAGGTCGAACAAGGCCGCGTCGAACCCGGAAGCGACCTGATAAAACGGGCCCCATTCGCCACTTTGCAATGCAAGAACATGCATTCTGTCCATAATCGCGTCAAACGGGCTGTCCGTCGCCAGCGGCGTCATCGCCATCAGAAGCGGGCCGACCAGTTCGTGCGCAATCCTCGCCCGATGTTCGGCAGCCATGCTTGGGAAGTTGCACCAGACTTCGCCGTAGCCGCTGCAGCCCTGCTGATCAGTCACACGCACGAAGACGGCGGGCCGGTCTGTCATCACACCAAACGATGTGCGCAAGGGAATGTCGAGTGGCACGCGCCGCACCGAAACGGCGTATTTGGCCAGCCGGAAATCGAATGTGTCAGAGTTCGTCATGCTTGTTGCCTTACACGATCTCGCGCTACCGGTCAGAAAACGGGCCGTTCTGGCGAAGGAGGCCGCGCCCGCAATTGACAGACCGGTAGCGATGCAGTCTAATCTTATATAAGAGTTATAAGATAGAGAAGATTGGCCATGAGCAACGACATGGCCGCGTTATATTCGCAGGGAGGCGAATGTGCGATTTGGGCTGATTGGCTACGGGCTGTGGGGCAAGCATCACGCGGAAGCCATCATGAAGGCTCCCGGCGCCGAACTGGCCGCCATCGCGTGCAACAGCGAAGAGACGGCACACGCTGCACGCACGCGTTTCCCGAACATCGCCGTCATGACTGGTTATGATGACCTTTTGGCTGATCGGTCCATTGAGGCGGTTGATATCGTCGTTCCCAACCATCAGCATGAAGAAGTCGGCGTCGCTGCGTTGAAGGCAGGCAAGCACGTGCTGCTGGAGAAACCTATGGCGTTGTCGGTCGAGGCCTGCGACCGGCTGATAGATGCCGCGAAAAACTCGGGCAAGGTGCTCACAATTGGGCATGAATTCAGGCTTTCGACGCAGTGGGGCAAGTTGAAGGAGCTTGTCGTCGGGGGCACGATCGGCACGCCGCTCTATGCCAATGTCTCGCTGTTCCGCTTCCCCTACCGGCAAGGATCGGGGGGATGGCGTTACGACAGGTCGAAAGTCGGATCTTGGATCCTGGAGGAGCCAGTCCACTTCTTCGATTCCATCATGTGGTATTTCGAGGAGATAGGAGACCCCGACAGGATCATGGCGTTCGGCAATGGCCGTCCTGCGCCGGGTGTGAAGGGAAATGAATCAGCGATGGCTCACAACTTCTCCAGTGTGATCCGCTGGCCGGGAGGAGCCTACGCTGTGATCACGCAAAGCCTGGCCGGTTTCGAGCATCATCATGTCATGGAACTTGTCGGCACAGATGGCTCCATCAGGACATGGTGGTCAGGCGCGGAAGACAGAACCCGCGAGCCGACTTTCGAGATCAAGGTTCAGTCCACCGGAGAGACGCGTCCCGTCAAGCTGGAGGCAGAGCCATCAGGCGAGCTCTTTGAGCTCGATATGGAATTGCGGCTCGCGATCGACGCATTCATTGCCGGTAAGCCGATCGTGTCGGGCGAGGAAGCGCGAAAGCGCATCCTCATATGCCTTGCCGCCGAGCGCGCGCTGGCTGAGGGCCGGGAGATATTATTGAAGTTCTAAAACGGAATACCGATCGCCGATGTGACGTTTCGTGCTTGTCGAAAGTTCGAATCCAAGGGAGGAAAGAATGAAGAGAAGAACAACGCTGCTGGCCGGAACGGCTTTTGCGCTGGCATCTATCTTGCCGTTTGCTCAGGCTCAGGCTCAAGACAAGAAAATCACGGTCGTAACCTGGAACATTCCCTATTTCCAGGACGGCTTCAACGCCTGGGTCGACGAGTTCAAGAAACTACACCCGGATTTCAATGTCGAGCGCATCGATATGAAGGGAACCGAGCTTCCGACATGGTACCAAACGCAGGTCGTGGCGGGAACGCCGCCCGACGTGGTCAACATTCAGGGCGGCCTTTGGCTGGAATACGCCTCACAGGGTGGCCTGCTGGACATGACGCCTCTGCTTCAACGCGATCAGGAATACGCCAACCGTCTGATCCCCGAATTCACCAATAACTGGATCTATGACGGCAAGAATTATGGCATGCCGCTCTATATTACCAAGACGCTGCTGTTTCTGAACAAGAACATGATGAAAGAAGCCGGCATCGACAAGAATCCGGAAACCTTTGACGAGATGATGGCTATGGCCGAGAAGATGACCGGCCCCGGTAAGTCAGGCTTCATGACCTTGAATTTCGACTGGCTCTACTGGCCCCTGTTCAAGTCGAACGGCATCGATCTTGCAACGCCGGATTTGAAGAAAGCTGCGTTCAACACGCCCGAGGCGGTAGCTCTCGTTGAAAAGCTTGCGGCGCTGACTGCAAAAGGCGCTGTCGACAAGATCAGTTGGACCGGCCGCTGGGTAGAGCCGAACGGAGCGTTCGCCGCAGGAACCGTTGGAATGCTCCACGCACATGCGCCCGCTTATCTCTGGTTCAAGAGCAAGGGCGAATGGGTCAATGAGGACAGCGTCGCGTCGATACCGCTGCCAGGCGGATGGGCGACGCCCAATTCGCATTCACTGGTCATCTCAGCGGGGACGAAGCACCCTGAAGAAGCTTGGGATTTCGTCAAGATTGCGACCAGCGGCAGTGGCGCGAAGATGATGGGCGAGGGCACCAACAACCTCACCGGCGACAAGGCCGTCAACGAAGAACTCATGAAGTATTTTGAGGCAAACGTGCCAGCCGTGGTTCCCGCGCTCAAGACCGAGCTTGAAAATCTCGACAAGCTGACCGGCAACTGGCCGTTCGCAAAGGATGCCGCGATCAAGGAGGCGTTCTATCCAGAGCTTCAGGCGGCGCTGCTCGGCCAGAAGACCGCCAAAGAGGCGCTTGATGCCGCCGAGGCAAAGGTGAACCGCATTCTCGCCTCGCAATAGATGCAGCAGATGGAGGCGACGGAAAAAATTGCCCCGGCGACAACGGATTTGCGGGGCAGGGGAAACGGAAGAACAGGTTTTTTCGCGAGCCAGCGCGGGCGCGAATTGACGCTTGTCTGGTTGTTCCTGTTTCCTTCGCTGGCCATTTTTGCGCTCTACAGAATCGTTCCGATGGTCTGGAATGTCGTCCTGTCCGTCCAGTATTGGTCGCCCTACAAGCCGGCGACCTTTGCGGGGCTCTATCACTATAAGGAAATGTTGTTCTACGATCCCGCCTTTTGGGAGGTCCTGCGCAACACAGTACTGTTCATGATTTCCGCGCCTGCGGGAATTGCGCTGGCGCTTGGCATTGCGCTGATGGTCAATCGTCCGATCCGCGGGCGCAGCGTCTATCGCACCATTGTCTTCATGTCCTACCCGGTCATGACGGTCGCCGTCGGCATTATCTGGCAGTGGCTCTACAACGAGAAGGTCGGACTCATCAATTACGTGCTGATCTCGCTCGGCGTGATCGATCAGGGCATACCCTTCCTGCAGAGCTATGATTGGGCTTTGATCGCCGTTATCGTGGCCTCGATCTGGCAGGTGATCGGCTTCTACATGATCATCCTCCTGACCGGGCTGCAAAGCATACCGCCAAACCTCTACGAGGCCGCCTCGATTGATGGGGCGACTCCGCGCCAGCGTTTCATGCGCATTACTCTTCCGTTGCTCAGGCCGTCGATTTTTCTCTGCTTCGTGGTCGGCATCATCAACTCGTTCACCGCCTTCGACCTGATCTTCGTGATGACAGACGGGGGCCCGGGACACGCGACAGACCTTCTGGTCACCTACATCTATTCAACTGCCTTCAAACTTTCGAAGTTCGACTATGCAGCGGCGATGACCGTCGTGAACTTCGTCCTGTTTGTCGCCCTGGCATTCTTGGCCAATCGCATGGCTGGCGGCGACGCCGGTTCCGTCAAGCAGGGAAGGTGATCATGAGCCGAAGCTATTGGCCGACCCATCTCGCATTGGCGCTCGTATCGGCCATCATGCTGCTGCCCTTCTACTGGGTTCTCAAGACCAGCCTCACTGGCGAGAATATCTTCGTCTATCCCCCCGCTCTTTTGCCCGAGAACCCGCATCCATTCTTCTATGTCGATGTCTGGTACGCCATTCCCTTCGTCCGCTATCTGCTGAACTCGGTCATCGTCTCGGCCATTGTCGTGGTGGCCAATGTCTTCCTGAACGCCATGGCCGGCTATGCTCTGACGCGCGAATTTCCCGGCAAGTCGGTCACTGTCTTGCTGTTCCTCTCCTGCATGATGATCCCGTTTCAAGTGACAATCATTCCTGCCTATCTGATCACCGCTGAGCTTGGCCTGTTGAACAGCTATTTCGGCATGGCGCTGCCGCTGATGTCGACGATTGTTTGCATCTTCATTTTCAAGGCAGCCTTTGAGGCGATCCCCAAATCGCTGATCGACGCGGCGCGTATTGACGGCCTCTCCGACTGGAAGATCGTATTTCGTGTCATCATGCCGCTCACCCAACCGGCGATCGCAACAAATGTCATCCTGTCATTCATATGGTCGTGGAACAGTTTCCTCTGGCCACTGGTGATTGTCCGCGATGTCTCGATGCAGACGCTGCCGCTTGGCTTGTCGCGCTTCCTTTCGGTCGTCGAGGACACAACGGGTGCGCTGTACGCCTTCTGCGTCATGGTCCTGGTGCCGGGGCTTATCATCTTCCTGCTTGCGCAACGCCAGTTTGTCACGGGCTTGACGTCCGGCGCGACGAAAGGATAGCGCATGTCCTGGTCGTGGATCGCCAACAGGTTCGTCGTCACCTTCGGTCTGATCGCGCTGGCGGCGCTTGTATGGAACATCTATGTCTCCGCTCACAATGGCGGCAGGATAACAGGCCATGTCGTAGATGCCGGCGGCGCGCCTGTTTCGGGCGCTACGGTCGTTCTTTCCGAACGAACGCTTCTGGTCGCCCAGCCCAAGGGAAGAATCGAAACTGCGGCAGACGGCAGCTTCTCATTTTCAGGCCACACCCTTCACCGGCTTTATCTCGAAGCGCGCAAAGCGGGTGTCGGCCGCTATGGGCCGAAGGAATTCCGCCTCTACTTCAAGGGCGAGAATCTGGATCTCGAGGAGCCCCTCCAACTGTCAGGTCCGTGATTGCGCGATGGCGAAGCCGATAGCTCTTTTCGATCCGCATCCGCGCCCGCCGCATCTGATTTTCACGCCGCAGATGATGCAGCGCTTGAAATCGGTCGTTATGCTGGCCGGAGATGGCGACGGCCCGATGTCCGACGCAGAGATCGATCTTCAACTCGGCCAGGCATCGCTTGTCATCGGCCAGACAGCGCTTCCGCGGGAGCGACTTGAACGTGCTCCGCATCTTCGCGCCATCATCAATGTCGAAGGCAATTTCCTGCCCAATGTCGATTATGAAGCCTGCTTTGAGCGCGGCATTCAGGTTCTGGCGGTTGCGCCGGTGTTTGCCTTGCCGGTTGCGGAGTTGGCGCTCGGCATGGCGCTCGACCTCGCACGTGGCATTACCGCCGGAGATCGCGCCTTCCGCCACGGACAGGAGGCCTTTGGCCTTTCCGGAAATAGGCGTGCGCGCATTCTCACAGGTACATCCATCGGGATGATCGGCTTCGGAAATCTTGGGCGCGCGTTGCTGCCCTTGCTCCAGCCGTTCCGGCCGACGATCAGGGTCTTCGATCCCTGGCTGCCGCCCGGTTATCTGATCGACTTTGGCGTCCTGCCCGCTACACTCGACGAGGTTATGTCGCAGAGCGAGACAATTTTCATCCTTGCCGGCGTGACCAGCGAGAACCAGGCCATGATCGGTAAACGCGAGCTCGCGCTTGTGCCCGATGGCGGAGCCGTCATCCTTATGTCGCGCGCGGGCGTGGTTGATTGGGACGATTTCCTCGCAGCCGCATCAAGCGGTCGCATCAGCCTTGCGTCTGATGTTTTCCCGGTGGAACCGGTTTCTGCCGACGATCCCGTGCGCGAGAATCACGGTATCCTGCTTTCGGCGCACCGCGGCGGCGCGATGAGTCACGTCTTCAACAGGATCGGCGAGATGGTAGTCGACGATACACAGATGATCGTTGCCGGCTTGCCGCCCGTCCGGTTGCAGGCGGCGCGCCGGGAGACCGTTGGTAGGTTGCGCTCGCCGCCGGGCAAGGGCCGCGCCTAGACCCTTTCAGGTCCAAATGGAAACGGTTCTGTTTCCCGCTGGCGGCCACCCGCCGCGTCAGCCGGACTTGGCCGGGCCACCAGCCCGTCCTTCGCCAAAGCCCTCGACCTTGGCCCGAATCCCCTCCGGCAGAACGATTCCATTTGGACCTGAAAGGGTCTAGGTGCTCCACGAGATCGTGCAGACATGGCTCAACACCAAGGCGGCCAAGCGTTTGCTGACCAGATTGCTGAAGAAGCAGGGGCTCGCGCCGAAGCGCATGATCACCGACGAGCTCCGCTCCTATGGAGCGGCAAGGCGCCGGTCACCGGGAGCACTGCAACGTTTCGCCTCAACCTGTTCCGCCGTCCGCAACCTCTTCGTTCCGCCTCGCTCAAAACGCTCCTCCCTTCAGATCAATCTTCACCGCATAAATGCTATGGCGCGGTGGAACGCCGCGGCCAGCGTGATCGCCTGACTCTTTTCTAAAAAGTCACCACTACGACTCATCTTTGTTGATGTGACTTCGCCGTACCGCTTTATGCAGAGTCTATCCTGGAACTCGCAGGCTCACTCCCCTGGATAAAGCGACTTCGACAGAACTCGAATGGCTTCCGCTGTGCGGGGACCGAACCCAAGCATGTGCGAGCCTTCGAGCACCACCAGGGAACGGGTTTTCGCAGCCGGAATGTTCCTGAGCGCGGGCGTCGAAAACACCTCGTCAGCTTTCGGGCCACCCTTGCCGTCGGCAAGCATCATTATGGTGTCGGGCGCCATCGCCAGCAGCGACTCTTCGGAGATACGCTTGTAACCGGGCGCTTGCGACAGGGGGTTGATGCCGCCGGCCATTTCGATGATGGCGTCTGCGGGCGTGCCGCCGCCGCCAGCGGACAGTCGCTCAAGATTGAGCAAAAAAATAACTTTGCGCCGAGATGCAGGAAATGTTCGCGCACCATTGCTGGCGGCGTCGGCGAAATCGGCAGCTACGCGCTTCTTGAGGAGGCTGGCGGCATCCGTGCTTCCAAGCACGGCCGCGATCAAGTCGATCTTGCGGCTGACGCCAGCCTGCGAGTTATCTTCAGGAATGAAGAAGATAGGCGTCTGAAGATCACGCAGGATGTCTATTGCTTCCGGCGGGCCAGAGTCTTCGGCAGCGATGATGAGGTCTGGCTGGAGGGATGCGAGACCTTCGGGATTGAGAGCTCGCCGGTAGCCGACATTCGATTTCGAGGCAGTCTCCAGCGGAAAGCGACTGCTACTATCAACGGCGATAATCTGATCGCCAAAGCCGAGAGCATAAAGGATTTCGGTCACATCTGGGCCCAGTGAGATGATGCGATGGGCCGTCACTATCCTAACAGTCTCGCCCTTCGCGTCCGTGACAACCGCCTGGGCGTAGGCGGGAACAAAGGTGAGCAACGCGCTAGAAAGCAGCACAAGCGTCACGATAGCAGCTCGCTGGAGGCGCCTGCCGCTTGTGCAAAACCCTGAAATCACATCTGCCTCCATCTTCGAAAAATCTAAAGTTGACTATAAGAGTCATCTTTAATTTGACAAGAGGTGCAGTTCACCCTTATGCGGTGATCAAGCCCGCCAGTTCGCTTCAATCGAGACCAGCCAGCTTCAAACCGGCCGCCTCCATGCGGCCACATACTGGCGGGGTCAAAGAACGCGTGCATTGCGCCAATGGCTCCGTTTGCTTTCGGGGGCATTCATGTCTGAACCTATCTTCAAATCCCATTCTCGCTCTGTGGCCGCCGCGGTGGCAGGCGTATCATTTGTATTGATTACTGTCGGCATTGCGCATGCGCAGAGCAGCAAACCAGCGGATGAAGATCCGCAATCCCAAAAGAAGCCGCGCTTGACGCTTCTCGACAGGATTACTCTATCGGCATCACGGATCGACGAGGCGGCGATTGACGCGCTGGCCGCAGAGAGTCACATCGACAAGGAGCAGATCGAGCGGACGCAGGCGAATTCAGTAGCGGATGTGGTACGCGCAGTTCCTGGTGTCGCAGCTTCCGCCAACGGCGACGACCCGGCAACATCGATCAATATCCGCGGCATGGAGCAGTCGGGGCGCGTGGTGGTTACGCTCGACGGCGCCCGTCAGGACTATTGGCGTGTTGGGCACGGCTCGGGCTCCTTCTACATCGAACCTGAATTATTGAAGGAAGTGACCGTCATCCGCGGGCCATCATCGAACAGTTTTGGCTCTGGCGGCGTCGGTGGCGTTGTTGCCTTCGAGACGATCGATGCATCCGACTTCCTTGGGGACGAAGAGACCTGGGCGCTCAACGAGCGGTTGGGATACGAGACCAACGGCCGCGGCTTCACGACCAGCACGACAGGAGCGTATCGCTTTTCCGAAGACGCCGATGTGTTGGGCAATTTGGTCTATCGCGAGCGGCAAGCCTACAAGGATGGCAATGGCGCCCTTGTCCCTTGGACCGGCGAACAGGTTGTTAGCGGCATGCTGAAGGGGAGCTTTCGCCCAGCCGACGGACACGAGATCAAGCTTGGCATGATCCGTCAATACTATGACGACTACATCACAGCCTCCAGCGGCTCCCCTTCCGCGCGCCTCAGCCGCTATGCGGCGGACACGTCGAACGAAACCTATACGGCGTCATATAGCTACAAGCCCGAAAACGAGCTGATCGATTTCAAGATCAACGCGTATCACAACAATACACGAGCCGACCAATTCCAGGTCTGGTCACTCGCCAATTTTGGCAACACACGCTACTACGAGGTCGCAACTACGGGCGTGAACGCCACCAACAGCTCGCGCTTTGATGGGCTCGGCTTTGAGAACACCCTCACTTATGGCGCAGACTACTACCATCTGGTCGGCAAGTCTGATGCCAATCATTTCGGCGCGGGCATTCAGGATGCTGCGGGAGGATTCTTGCAATGGAAGGGCGAGCGTGATGAGTGGCTCGAGGTCATCGCGGCTTTGCGTTATGATGCGTACTCGCTGCGCGGACAAGATAGAGCTCTGACATGGCAGAACCTGAGCGGTGACCGCTGGTCGCCGCGCGTGTCTGTCGGCGTCACACCGATCACAGGCCTGCAATTCTATGGGGCCTATTCCGAAGGTTATCGGGCGCCGACAGTCCAGGATGTGTTCCGCGGCGGCGGCTCCCACGGCGCGGCCAACAACTACGTGCCGAATCTCCTGCTTCAGCCGGAAGTGGCCAAGAGCATCGAGGCCGGCGTGAACATCAAATACAACGACGTTCTGGCTATTGATGACGCGTTGCGGGCCAAGATCAACGTCTTCGATACGCGCGTCGAAGACTATATCGAGGTCGATCTGACCAATCCTTTGCGCACTGCGGCCAATCTCGGCGACGCTCGCCTGCGTGGCCTCGAATTCGAGGGGACGTATGACGCCAACTGGGCCTTCTTCAGTGCGTCCGGCGCCTTGATCGACGCCAAGTTCACCAGCGGCGTTTACAAGGGCCAGGCGCTCAACAATACGCCGCTCAATCGCTTTTCGGCGACACTGGGCTTCCGCGCGCTTGAGGAACAGTTGGTCTTCGGCGCACAGCTCCTGCATGTCGGCGAGATTACGCGCACCCGCCGCAGCAATCCGGCCGCCGCGCCGGTGACCAACTCAGACTTCCAGCTCGTCAACCTGTTTGCCGATTGGACTGTGAACGAGCACACCAAACTGGGATTCGCGGTCGAGAACCTGTTCGACGAAAAATACACCGACCCTCAGGCGGGCTGGTCAACCTCGGCCCTAACCGAACAGGGCAAAGGTCGCACCTTCAAATTCACGATCTCTGGCCGGCTGGGTGGATAAGGACCATTGCAGATGAACAATCTCTCCTGTCGGGCCGATCTGCGCCTCGACCACCTCAATGACTACATGCCGTCGATCGTTGATCGTCTGATGAGTTTCGACGCCGACACCAGCCGGGAGGCAGGTGCCGTACGGCTGCGCTATCCCTTTGGCGAGGCGCGGCTGGAGGCGAACGGGCGGCGCTTGACGCTTGAAGTCGGCTCGGCCCATGTCGAAGGCCTGCAACGGTTGCGTGAACTTGTCGCCGTTGCGGTGCAGATCTATGCGCGCGACGAAAGCCCGAACATTGTATGGACGGGAGATCTTGCCGGCGATCAAAGGCTTGTCACTTTCCGTAAGATGACCGTTGAGCGCGTGACCGAATTGTCGCCGCATATGCGCCGCGTTCGCCTTGTTGGCGACGACCTTGCCAGATACGGCGCGTTCGGGTCGATGCATCTGCGCGTGCTGTTTCCGACGCCCGCCAACCCCGATCCGATCTGGCCGATCGCCGGCCCCAACGGCTTGCCACTGTGGCCATCCGAGGAACGCAAGCCCGTCGCTCGCGTCTATACTGTACGACGGCTCAATGCCGAAGCGGGGTGGATGGATATCGATTTCGTCGTACATGGCTCACATGGCGGTGTGGACGGGGTGGGATCGTCCTGGGCGCTTTCGGCACAACGCGGTGACCAGGTTGGCATCATCGGTCCTTTGGGGCGTCCCGTCAGACCGGCCGGCTGGTATGTGCTTGGTTGCGACGAAACAGGGCTCCCCGCTATGGGCAGGATTCTTGAAAGCCTTCCCTCCAATGCGCGGGGTTTAGCCTTCATCGAAGTCGCCGACGCTGCTGAGCAGCAGGAGCTGGCGCATCCGGAAGGCGTCGACATCAGATGGTTTTTTCGCGCTGGCGCGCCGGCAGGACAGCACTCAGCCCTGTTTGACGCCATATCGCAGGTTGAATGGCCGAGCGGGACGACGGCATTCGGCTGGTTCGCGGCCGAGTCCGAGCAGGCTCGCAAGCTGCGCGAGCTATGGCGCAATGATCGCGGCCTGGGTCGCGACCAGACGCTGGTGGCCGGCTACTGGAAGCTTGGCGCAGCGGGACCTATGGCTGGATAGCTCCGCCCGGATTTGATTTCCGGCTGCCGACGATTTTGGCCTGAGATTGGCAGAAGGAAAAGCAATCCTGGAGCAGCTTCAGCTGCGAATGACCCAGAAACAGGTGGATGCCAAAGCAGCGTCGGAACGGTAATGCTGTGCGTGCGGTTTGCGAAGATCAAGGCATGACTACCAAACGCGAACGGTACGCACATTGTTTGGCAACATCCTGGTCAAGGGGGACTCTTGAGAATTCTGTGCTGGAGACCGGTTTCGTCATTGGGCCTTGAACCTCTCGCCGAAGACGACGGCGAGCTGGTTCTTGTCTCGAACCATTACCTTGGCGGCCGTTTCCAATCCTCGGCTGCGTGATTGTGCACCAGATGGTGTTGTCACATTGTTTGACGAGGGACCGCAGTAGGGCCGAACTTTTGGCTTTCATGCAACGAGCGGGGCGGCGGCGTTGCGCGCTACTCCAGAGTTTCTTGCACTGTCTCTGCTCGCGGTGCCCGTTCGGCGATCCACCGATTGCAGCGGGTTCAACACGTCAGGGCACGAAGTATGATTTCGAGCCGCCTCTCGTTGGCGGTCATGACAACCGTCTCATCGGAATTGTCGGTCCGGCGCTCGGCAATTTCCCAGTGTTCGCTGGCCGAGATCGCCCGCTGCAGTTCATCCAGTCTTGTTGCAGTGGCGCGTGGATTGGAGCGTAGATCGATCAGTCCAAGTCTGGGGAAATAGCCCCGGTCTACGTCGGCCAGCGTGTCGAGCCAGACATGCGCTGGTCCGTTGACTATCGACGCCGCAATCAATGAGAGCAGCGCCCGGTTTGTCGTGCGATTTTCATTGCGGTCCATGCGGGCTGGATTGCTGTCGCCCGTGGCGACGTGGATGTGCGCGTCCAGTCCGGCCTCGCGCGCAGCGCGCGCGCAAGCCGCGCCCGCAGTCACCGGGTCCTCGTTGTGGCCGATCCGGAATGCGATGCCATTGACTCCGCTCGCCGCCAGATAGTCGGGGATGGCTGCGCCGGGCGCGAAGCCGTGCGAGATGAAATGGACAAAGGCGTGATCGCCAGGGTCGTCTCCAGACTGCATCAGCGGCGAGATGATCGTGTTGCAGCCGAGTTCACGGCCGAGCATGGCGATCTGCGGCGCAGCTTCGCGTATCTTGTTTGACGGCAGGATTATCTCGATTGCACTCAGGCTGTCGCGTGCGGCCTTCAGCCAATCAAGCGACCGTCCATCTGGCGGATCGAAACAATAGACTTGCACAGCGAAACCATCGAGCGCCAACAGCTTGATCCGCGCACGCCGCTCGGGGGCGCTCAAATCGTCGAGGGGAATGCGCAGCGCGCCAACGCCGGTCTCCCACACCGCAGTCAGCAGATGGTCATCGCGCGCCGCCTTGCGCCGGAACTCGTCAACAGCGCCAGACGGTGCGATCTCATGGACCTGGCACCAGTTGCGCCGCATCGTTGCGCCAAAGCTGTTCCGGCCCGGGCGCGAGGATCCGAACGGAATTCGATAGGGTTGGGATGCCGGCTTGCCGCTTGCGGTGTCCGGCGATGTCTCGACGTGAGTCACCGACTGCCCATGACTTCGCAGGAAGCGCACCTTGTGACCGGAAGGGTCGACATCGACAACCAGGATCCCGAGCTTGGCCGCATCGTCGCGGCCAAAATAGTCATCATCAGGCGGGATCGAAAACAGGCCTGCATAATCATGGCGAACAGCCGAAGTCGCGGGCAGTGTGTAGAGCCGGGTATCGCCCCACAGATTGTAGAAGAAGTTGTGCACATGGCCAGAAAAGCAGGCTTCGACCTTGTGGCTGGAAAAAAGCTCCAGCAAGCGGCTGCGGCCTGGTTCTGCGATATTGTCGTAGTGCTCGTGCTCGTCCGGTGAACAGATGAATGGCGGATAATGGAGCAGGACGAAGACGCGTCTGCCGTCAGCCTCGCTCAGGGCATTCTCGAACCATGACCATTGCTCGGTCTCGGCGGGCAAATCTGAATTGATCAGCTGCGCGTCAAGTCCAAGAAAGACGCAGCCGGAATGTTCAAATCGGAATCGGTTGTCGCCGTACTGCTTGCGAAACTGGGCGACGAAATCATCTGAGACGGTTTCGGCCGGGCTCCACGACAGACGTTTGTCGCCGACATCATGATTTCCGGGCACGACAACAAGCGGGCAGTTGACGCCCGACAGTATGTCCTTCGCCTTTTCAGCCGCCGCTTCATACCCGTTATGGCCGGGCAGTGGATGGATAACGTCGCCAAGATGAACTGCAAAAACAGGTGCAACGGCATTGATCGCGGCGACGGCCGCACGGGCGCGCCCATTGGCGAGCCTGTTTACGGCCCATGGCGAAGCCGTCACTGTATCGCTGGCATTGATGTGGGTGTCTGTCAGGATGACAAATCGAAACGAGGTTTGCGGTTCAGTCGTTTTTCCAGGCGCAACTGTCATCGGGTAGCGCTCACTGTCGACCATTGGGGCAAGCGTTGCCTGCACGCTTTACGGGCCGATGCGGCCATTGTGGCGTCAAGCAATTTTATGAACCCCGCACCAATTGGCTACGAAAAGGGCGAGTGTCTTGGTCATTCTGCGCAAAGAGGGAATGTTGACGCGCTCGTCGAAGCCGTGGATACGCTCTGCAAGCGCGCCGTAGACGAGTACGGGCGTATCTACGTAGAGACCATAGAAACGTGCATCGGTAGTCGCGCGGGTCACAACATCTTCCAGAGCTGCGCCAGTGACCGATCTGTGAGCGCAAGCAAGAACGCTTTCGGCCTCGGTGTCGTTTGGCAGAACGTAGCCTTCCGCTTCAAAACCATGCCACGTGATCTTCGGCTTGTTACTGGCAAGAAATGCGTGGCTGTTGCAAGCCTGATCAAGTGCAGCCTCGATCCTGGCCTTTGCCGATTTCAGCGATTGGCCAGGAAACAGTGCAATACGGACCTCGAAGCGGCACCAGGCGGGTACGCTCGACGCCCAGTCGCCTCCTTCAATCTTGCCGACATTCATGTTGATTGGATGGTCAATGCGTTCATACGGAGGATAATAGTCCTTTAATGCATTCCATTCCCTTTCGACGCTCCGCAGAGCCTCGATTATCTCATATGCGGCGTCTATGGCGTTTGCCCCCTCGGCGGCCCGCGATACGTGCGTGGGCAAGCCGGCAACGTCAATGCGAAACCAGAGAACACCGACTTGCGCCCGCTGCAGCCGCTCGCTCATTGGTTCGGTGATGACGACAGCGTCAGCCTGGTAGCCGCGCGATATACATGACAGCATGCCATTGCCAGTGCACTCTTCCTCGATGACGCTTTGGACGATCACCTCAGCCGCCGGCTCAAGACCTGCGCGACGGAAGGCTGAGATGACAGCGAGATTTGCAGCCACGCCGGATTTCATGTCTCCAGCGCCGCGACCATACATCCAGTCGCCTTCGCGCTTGGCAGCAAATGGCGGCCACGTCCACATTGTCTCCGGTCCGGCCGGCACCACATCGACATGACCATTCAGGATCAGTGAACGTCCCTCGGCAATACCGGGCAGGTGGCGTCCGACAACCGTCCAGGCGTCGGAATAGTCGGCATCGACGACGGGGGAGAAACCGCGGAGCTTAGCCAGTTCCGACGCGTCGAGGCGGAAACGATCCGTGTCGAGCCCCAGGCGAAGCATTTCCCCTTCGACAAGATCCTGGGCTGGCGCCTCCTTCCCGCGAATCGAGGGAATGTTCACCAGTGCTTCGGTCAGGGCGAGTTGCTCTTCGAAGCCTTCGTCGACGGCTGAGATCAGGGCGTGAGCGATGTCTTCAGACGGCATGGAACCGTATCCTTTGTTTTCTGCAACAGAGCCACGTCAGGAAAAGGCGAGCTGGAGCTTGACAATAAAGAAAGACAGCTCCTAAATTGTCAATATAAGGAAAATTTCTCTATTAGAAAAAATTCGATGACAGATGATCGCTATGCGCTCAGCACCGTTCGCCGCAGTCTCAACCTGCTACGTCACCTTGAAGCCAGCGCGCGCGCGCTGACGCTCAGCGAACTTGCAGCACTTGAGGAGGTGTCTCCCTCAATGACGTTGCGCTGTCTTCGGACGCTTGAGGCTGGTGGCTTCGTTCAGCGGGATGAACGCAAATGTTATTCTGCACTTACCGGAGCGGACCGGCAGGTCGGGCTCGCTCGCGGGATCGACGTTCTGGAAGTCGTCGCGACAAGCGGCGCAGTCGGCATGTCGGCGCCTGACTTGGTCGCAAGACTTGGGCGTTCCGAAATCCAGATAGGTGAGGCGCTCGAGATCTTCTCGGCCAATGGCATGGTGGTTCACGACCCATACACAGGCAATTGGAAGATCAGCGGTGGGATGATCCGCTTCCTGCGACCGGTGATGAGTGACAATTTTCTTTCCGGGACGATCCGCCCTTTGATGCGGGATCTGCTTTCGACTTGGAACGAGACGATCAGCTGGTTTGTCCCAGTCGGGTCCGAACAGGTTGTCGTCGAGGTGTTGCCGAGCCCGCATAGCGTACGCTTCGTGCTCGAAGCGGGAGCGCGCTTCCCCTGCTATGTTGGCTCTGCAGGCAAGGCGCAATTGTCGACGTTACCTCCTGAAGTCTTGGCTCAATATCTCGCTGAACTCGACCCCGTACAAGTTACGCGCTTTCGTGTTGATCCTTTGCGATTGCGCGAGGAAATCGCAGTGATCCGGCATCGCGGCTACGCCATGTCCGTTGGTGAGCGCGTCGAGGGTGCGGCGTCCGTCGCGGTCCCTGTTGCGGGCCCTGATGGATCAAATCAAGGCGTCATCAGTGTGATGATGCCCTATTTCCGAACATCCTCTGCCGAGTTGGCGCGTATTGGCGAGGATCTGGTCGCCCGCATAGACCGATTGTTGGGGGCACCGCCGGTCGCGGCCGTGAGCACATGAAATCGCACGAATCTTGTTTCGACTTCAAAAAGGGAGGAGCCCTATGAAACGACAATTTTCTTTCCGGTCCAGCCTGCTCTGCGCCGTGACGGCGCTGACGGCAATCGGTGTGATGACCGGCGTCGCCGCCGCTCAGACGAAACTCACCGCAGTAATGCATGCCGGCGTTCGCACCCTCGATCCGGTCTTCACGACCGGACACATTACCCGAAATCATGCCTACATGATCTACGACACGTTGCTTGCCCAGGACGAGAATTTCGAACCGCGTCCGCAGATGGCAGACTGGACAGTATCGGAAGATCAGTTGACCTGGACATTCACGCTTCGAGAGGGGCTGACTTTTCATGATGGTGCGCCTGTCACTGCCGAGGACGCCGTCAGCTCACTCAATCGCTGGGCTCAAAGAGACAAGGGCGGTCAGATGATCCTTGAGCGCACAGCCAGCCTCAAGGCAAAGGATGAACGGACTTTCGTCTGGACGCTGACTTCGCCGTTCGGTCCAATGCTGGCAATGCTGTCCAAGCAATCGACTCTTCCAACCTTCATCATGCCCAAAAGAGTCGCTGAAACGCCCATAACTGAAGCCATCACCGATTATACCGGCTCAGGACCATTCCGGTTTATGGCAGCCGATTTCCGTCCGGGCGTCAGCATTGCCTATGAAAAATTCGATGCTTATGTGCCGCGGAATGAACCGGCATCGAATCTGGCTGGCGGCAAAGTTGTCAATGTGGATCGGGTTGAGTGGGTGACCATGCCCGATGCGCAGACGTCACTGAACGCGCTGATCGCCGGCGAAATCGACTATATGGAGCGTGTGCCTGTCGACATGCTGCCAATCATCGAACAGGAGAAAACGGTCGTTGCGGAAGTGCGCGAGCCGATTGGGTCGATGACGATGGCGCGGATGAACTTCATGCATCCGCCTTTTGACAACAAGCTTATCCGGCAGGCCGCCTTGAAGGCGATCTCGCAAGAGCCTCTTCTCGCTGCGATGGTGGGCAACCCCGACTATTACAAGGTTTGTGGAGCTGTCCTGGGTTGCGGCATGCCGCTAGGCAGTGAATCGGGTGCCGACACTCTGATCAAGGGTGGTGGGATCGAAGAAGCCAAGGCGCTTCTGAAGCAAGCAGGTTATGACGGCACCCCGGTTGTCCTGCTGCATCCAACCGACGTCGCTACGCTTTCGACCCAGCCGGTAGTTGTCGCGCAGCAATTGAGAGAGGCCGGTTTTACCGTAGATCTGCAATCCATGGACTGGCAGTCTGTTCTTGCTCGCGTTGTCCGGCGTGAGCCGCCGGCAGATGGCGGCTGGAACATGTATATCACTAACTGGATCGTTCCCGAATCTGCCGATCCGCTCAGCTTCATGCCGCTCGACGGACGCGGGCAGAAAGCATTCGTTGGGTGGCCCGATGATCAGCAGATCGAGGATCTGAAAGCGCAATATATGTCAGCCGCAAGCGCGGAAGATCAGCGCGCCGTCGCCGAGCGTATCCAGACGCATGCGTTGGATGAAGTGCTGTTGGTTCCACTTGGGCAGTTCATATTCCCGCAAGGGAGGCGCGATGGATTGAAAAACATGATTCCTTCTGCCGTGCCCGTGTTCTGGAACATGGAACTCGCAGCCGAATGACGCTGCGCGTCGCAAGGGACGAACGGGTTCCTTGCGACGACCGCCTTCCAAAGGGATTTTCCGATGTTTGGCTACCTCCTGCGCCGGGTGTTCGCGGTCGTGCCTGTCATGGCCTTTGTCGCAATATTCATCTTCGTTCTTCTGAGGATCACGCCAGGCGACCCCGCAGAGATCCTTGCCGGCGACAGCGCTACCGCTGAACAGATCGCAGCCGTTCGAGAGGCGATCGGACTGAATGAGCCGATCTATATCCAGTTTCTGACATGGGTCGGACAGATGCTGAGCGGCGATATGGGCACATCACTCATTTCCCGAACGCCTGTGACCGACATGATCATCGACCGCTTTGCGCCAACGCTTTCGATAGCTGTTCTGACGATGATGTTGACCGTGCTGATTGCGGTTCCGATGGGGGTGATGGCGGCGTGGTGGCATCGTAGATGGGTCGATTATCTGATCATGGCAATTTCGGTGATCGGGTTCTCGATCCCTGTGTTTGTGATTGCCTACATGCTGATCCTGACCTTTTCGATCCGGCTGGGATGGTTCCCGGTCCAGGGGTTCTCGCCAATCAGCGAGGGCGTTGGCCCCTTTCTATACAGAGCTTTCCTGCCGGTGCTGACGCTTACGGCGATCTATGTGGCGCTGATCGCGCGAATGACGCGCGCAAACATGCTGGAGGTGCTGGGCGAAGACTACATTCGCACTGCACGTGCAAAAGGCGCCCCGGAGAGGCGAGTGTTGTTCCATCATGCTCTGCGCAATGCTGCGGTTCCTATCCTGACGGTGATTGGCAGCGGCTTTGCATTCCTGATTTCGGGCGTGGTGGTAACCGAGTCCATTTTCAATATTCCGGGTCTGGGAAGGCTGACCGTCGATGCGGTGCTGGCGCGTGACTACCCGGTGATACAAGCGATGATCCTGGTGGTCAGCGCGATCTATGTGCTGATCAATCTGCTTATCGACCTTGCATACGTCCTTTTTGATCCGAGGATTCGCTATTGATTGATCGGCATCTGAAACCGCAACCGCGTTTGGTGCGGACTGGTGTGCTGTCGCAGATCGGAATCGCACCTAGGGTCGCCATCGGAGTTCTGGCGGTGATCGTCATCTCGACGATTCTTGCGCCATTGATTGCAACGCATGGTCCGCTGGTGATGGATCCGCTCAAGCGTTTGCAAGGACCAAGCAGCGAGTTTCTTCTCGGAACTGATAACTACGGACGCGATGTATTTTCGCGTGTGCTGTATGGCGGCCGGATGTCGTTGATCATCGGTATTGCGGCCACCTTGATCAGCGTCGTCGTGGGAATGCTGATCGGCCTCATCGCCGGCTACTTTCGCTTCGCAGACGCTCTCATCATGCGTGGGATGGACGGTATGATGGCCATTCCGTCGATACTGCTGGCTATTGCGCTGGTTGCGCTCAGCGGCCCTTCGATCGGCTCGGTCATTGCTGCAATCACAATTCCCGAAATTCCTCGCGTGGTCCGGCTGGTGCGAGCCGTTGTCCTGAGTGCGCGCGAGGAGCCATATGTCGAAGCAGCTGTTGCGCTTGGAACGCCGCCCCTGCGAGTTCTGTTCTCGCATCTGTTGCCAAACACGTTCTCTCCGATGATCGTCCAGGGCACCTATATTTTGGCGTCTGCGATCCTGACAGAAGCGATCCTGTCCTTTTTGGGCGCCGGCGTTTCCCCCGAAATTCCGACCTGGGGCAACATCATGGCCGAAGGACGGACCTTCTTCAGGCTTAAACCGGAGCTTGTGCTGTGGCCTGGGCTCGTTTTGTCGCTGTGCATATTGTCGGTCAACATATTGGGAGATTTTGCACGCGACATGCTCGATCCGCGATTGAAAAAGAGGCCAGGGTAATGTCGCAAAGCCACACCCGCCCTGATCCTGAAGAAGTCTTGCTCATCGAGGGTCTTGATGTTCGGCTTGCGGGCCTGGAGCAAACCGTTCCCATTCTCGATGGCATAAATCTCAACATTAAACGTGGCGAGACGCTATGCCTCGTTGGAGAAAGCGGGTCGGGAAAGTCCGTGACATCCTTGGCAATCATGGGGCTTTTGCCGACTGGTCTTCAGGCCACGAACGGTTCGGTACGATTGCTCGGCGACGAACTCATGGGCAGCACAGCCCGGAAGATGCGATCATTGCGTGGGTCTCGTGTTGCGATGATCTTTCAGGAGCCAATGACAGCGCTGAATCCGGTGCTGCGGGTCGGCGATCAGATCGCCGAGGTTCTGGCGCTGCACAGCGATCTTGCCAAGGCCGAGATCGACGCGAGGGTGCAACAGATTGCCGAACAGGTTCGACTGCCGGATCCAGATCGCATCCTGCAATCATACCCGCATGAATTATCGGGGGGGCAACGCCAGCGCGTGATGATTGCAATGGCGCTGGTGTTGGAGCCCGCACTCCTTATTGCCGATGAGCCGACGACAGCGCTGGACGTCACCACCCAACGCCAGATCCTGTCGTTGATTGCGGAATTGAAGGAGCGTCTTGGCACCGCAGTGTTGTTCATCACGCACGATATGGGCGTTGTTGCGGAAATAGCCGATACCGTAGCAGTCATGCGCGACGGCCGGATTGTCGAGCATGCGCCAGTCGATCAGCTTCTGCGTCATCCGCAAGAAGAATATACCCGCCAGCTTCTAAAGGCTGTGCCGGGATTAACGCCGCGCCCGCCGCGCACGTTTGGCGGGCAGGCAAAAGTTCTGGAAGTCCGATCGCTTTGCAAGGTCTATGGCGGCGGCGGCTTTTTTCGCAAACGACAGGAGACGCTTGCCGCGACGGATGTGAGCTTCGATCTACTCAGGGGACAGACCGTCGGGATCGTCGGCGAAAGCGGTTCCGGCAAATCGACGGTAGCACGGTGTGTGCTACGGCTGGTCGATCCTAGTGCCGGTGAGATCCTGCTCGACGGTTCAGACATCACCACGCTTGCTGCGACGCCATTGCGGCCGCATCGACGCAAGATGCAGATTGTCTTCCAGGATCCCAACCGATCGCTGAACCCGCGCTGGACCGTGGGGCGCAGCCTTGTCGAAGGCCCGGTCAATTTCGGCGTCAAGCGTTCACAGGCTGAAGCCGAGGCGCGCAGGCTCCTCGACGTTGTAGGACTGCCGCAGGATGCGATGACCCGTTATCCGCATCAGTTCTCCGGAGGACAGCGCCAGCGCATTGCGATAGCGCGGGCCGTAACCATGGGGCCCGACGTGCTTGTCGCAGATGAAGCAGTGTCGGCGCTTGATGTGTCTGTGCAAGCCCAGGTCATCGAACTTCTCACCACGCTCCAAGCGGATCTTGGCATCGGTATTCTTTTCATCACCCACGATCTTCGCGTCGCCGCGCAGATTTGCGACCAGGTCATCGTCATGCAGGGGGGCAGGATCGTCGAACAAGGACCGGCCGGGGAGCTCCTTGCAGATCCGAGGCATCCTTACACGCGCGAACTCATTGAGGCCGCACCCGGCAGAGATTGGGATTTTCGCAATTTTCGCCGGCGCGCTCAAGTGCTTTGACAGGCTGCTGAAGAGGTCAGTCGCACAATCTTGGACACCGCGATTACTTGGCCGATGGTAGGTGCCGCTGCGAAAACGGCAACGAATGATGCAGGGCTTCCGATCGCCGGGATCGTTGCAACGGTTTGCCTCCATCTTCTCTGCTATCCGCAACCTGTTCGTTCCGCCCCGCTCTCGCTATTCGTCTTCACCGCCTCAACGCTATCGCGGAATGGAAGACCGTGACCGGGATGCCTGCCTGACAGCCGACGCCCGAACTCGGCTCGGCCCTGTCAAGTTGATAACCCTGTTCCTGTTCCGACCCCGAGATTGATCACGACGATCGCTGAAACCAATTCGAATCCGAAGCAGCAAATACCTCAACAATCCGATCGATGCCCGGCTTCAAATCAATGGTTAGCGCTGCGACGATTTTATCAGGAATTGAACTGGTTGACATGATGCGCAAACGACAGGGAATACACCCGCAAATCCGCGCCATAGCTTGCCAAACAATTCGAGATCCTCGCTGCACAACGCTACCGCGAGCCAGCTTCGTCTGACTCCGCAAACAGTTTGCGACAGAACCACGGTAAGAGGTCGTGAAAAATATCCGGCTTTTCACGCGTCATATAACTTGATATGTTTTATCATGAAATTGATCCGGTACGGAGAGTGCCATGAATACGCATAACCGTAATGTCTTTCGGGTGCGTAATGACTGAGCTCGGTTAGAGCTGTCGCGCCTGCACACTGCTTCGTCGGCTCTGGGCAGGATCCTGTCGATCGATGCAATCCTGCCCAGCGAACGCGAAATCGGCATCAATCATGAAGGTGCTCTCTATCGGCTGAAACTGACGCGACAGCGTAAGCTGACCCTTAACAAATAGTCCTGCTTCCATGCGTTCCCTCCCGCAACACCCGATCGCACCCGCGTCCTATCTGAACCGGCAACCCGAGCGGATGGTGCTGGAGGGCTATCGCAACTGGATCCTTGGAACAGTGCTGCGCTACACGGTTCCGTGGACTGACGCGCAACTCCTCGATCGCGACCTGCTCGGCGATGAGGATGGAGCGGAGGCGATCATCGCGCTCGCCGGTTTCACGAAGACACTCGGCCAATGCGCCATCTGTCCGCTTAGCGTGCTGCGTTCCGGCTGTCAGCATGTCTGCCGGGACGAGACTCTGGTGATGGGTCTGATCGCGGGCATGCAGAATGGCGACGAGGATGCGATCCATCTTTGCATGGAGGCGCTGTGCTGTCTCTCGCAGTTCGGGCTGGTCGCGGCCGTTGCGGGAAATTACGCATTGACGCTGAAACGCGTGGACCAGGCCATGCTGCGGATTCCGGCAGATTTTGTCCGGCGTGTTGCTTTACGCACCACGGGCTGGCCCCGCGCCGTCCCTACATTGATGACCATCCATTGAAAGATCTTAACTCATGAAGGACGATAGGAAAGAATGCTGGAATTGTTTCGTAAGGTTGCCCTGATCGAAGGCGTCACGACATTGGCGCTGTTTCTGGTCGCCATGCCCTTAAAATATCTGGCGGACTGGCCGGATCTGGTTCCGCCGCTCGGCATGATCCACGGTATTGCATTCATCGCCTATGTCGTCGCCATGATCGCAGTTTTCGCCGCCCGACGTGATGTCGGTCTGGTGGGCTGGCTCAGGACATTTGGGGCCGCCCTGGTTCCATTCGGTACTTTCATCAACGATCCATGGCTCAAGCGGCTCGGACATCAGGCCAAGTCAGTGCCTGTCTGATGAAAAAGACACATACCATCCGAAACAGAGGTGGACCCGCATGGCGATACGCTCTGGTTGGCCAAATTCACGTCGGTTCATGACCAGCAGCCGATCGAGCGCGTCGAGGTGGCGACGCTTCGCCTTGCACACGCTTGTGGTATCCGCACGCCAGCCGTCAGGTTGGAATTGGCTGACACGCCCTTTCCGGTGGCGCTGATCCAGCGGTTTGATCGGCGTGGTGCCGCCCGGATTCCATACATCTCGGCCCGCACTGCTTTAGGCAATGCTCTGAGACCGAGCTTGACCCGTTCCTCGACGGTAATGGCCGCATCGGTCGGCTGTTGGTGACGCTGTATCTTTGCGTCAATAGAGTGCTGCGCAAGCCGCTACTCTATCTTGCCTCTATCTGAAGACGCATCGTGCCGACTATTATCGTTTGCTCCAAGAGGTGCGGGAAAACGGCGATTGGGAGGCCTCGCTCGACTTCTTCCTTGCCGGGGTGGCTGAAACGGCGAACCAAGCGTTTGAAGCCGCCACCCGAATTGTCGACTTATTCAAAGAGGACCGCGAGCGGATCACGACCGAATGTGATCGTGCTGGATCGGCGCTCCGCATCCACGTTCTAGACCCTTTCAGGTCCAAATGGAATCGTTCTGCCGGAGGGGATTTGGGCCAAGGTCGAGGGGTTCGGCGAAGGACGGGCTGGTGGCCCGGCCAAGTCCGGAGCCCGACGAATTTGGCCCAAATCCACCCGGCCCACCGGTCGCCCCCGCGTCTGCGACGCGGGAAGGCCGACCGGCAGACTATTCTGGTTGGGTTTGCCAAAGGCAACCCAACTGGGTTTCCCGCTGGCGGACGTCCGCCGCGTCAGCCGGACTTGGCCGGGCCACCAGCCCGTCCTTCGCCGCCTTCCTTGCGGTTCGCCTCGCCATCGAGGAAACAGAACCGTTTCCATTTGAACCTGAAAGGGTCTATTCCAGAAGAATCCATTCCTGTTCCAATCAGCTTGTCCGGCAGATGGGCTTGTCGGCACTGACGGTGAATGCGGCTTTGGCTGACCTGGAGAAGATGGGCATCCTAGAAGAGATTGCCGGTCGCAAGCGGGGAAGGGTGTTCAGCTACCGTCGCTATCTTGCAATCCTCAGCGAGGGGACCGATCCCTTGCCGGTTGGCTCCTAGAATTTCCTGTGGCGGCCTCGTCTCTCGGATGACTTGGGTCAAATCAGTGTATTGATCGCGTATATGTTGACGGTACTTTGTTAGGAGAGTTTGCTTCTATTCTTGCCGTTTACGACACGCGGGAAAATGGCCGACAGACGTGATAGTCCTCAGAACTTTTTTGGTTCTGAAATTCCAAAAAATCTAGCAGAATCAAAAGGCTAACTTTTTGACGACCCCGGTATCGGCGCCGGACGCCGAATAGGAAATTTTCTGCAAGAAAATCAATTGCCTAGGACCGAAAGAATATTCGAGTGGGAATGATTCAGGCGTAACCGGCAGCATCCAAAACCACGCCGCAATACGACGTATCTATTTGATAACAAATAAAATATGTTCAGGGTCTATCGGCAAATTTCGGTGGACGCTGAACCGGCTTGCCGTTCCGCTTGACGGACCTCGCCGTATTGATCGCCCTCAAATTCGGAAGTGCCGTCAGATGCAACTTGCCGCCCGGCTTCTCGCCATAGCAATCGTCGATCAGTTCCATTTCGGCGGGGTCGAAAAAGCATGGGGCTTTGCAAGAGACCGCTCGATGCCGAAGCAGGAGTTTCCGTCGGACTGGTCTACTCGACATCCCGCAAGTCGCCTGAATTGCTGAAGGCATTTGAACTGTGCCTGCGGGAAATCGCATCCGAGATGTCATTGTCGCCGTGACACCGTGTTGGAGCCCGCATGCAAACGTTTTGAGAAGTTCGCTCAGACCCGCCATCGTCACGACCGGTCATCCAATCGAGATCTGACGCTCGCAATCAGCCGGCCCGCGACGCCTGGGCAGAAACCCCGACCGCAGATTCAACGACCTCAGTGACCCTGCCGATATAGCGGTCAATATCGATGCCCCGCCTGCGGTATTTGGAACGCTTTACGTACCAGTCTTGCAGAAGCGGTTTGACAAGGGCGGCAGTCAGAACCGGATCGCTTACGTTGAAACGGCCAAGCGCACGGCCCTTTTCGATGATTGTCTCAAGTACCTGCTCGACCAGCCTTTCGCTGTCGACGGCGGCCAGGCGCGCCGTGGGCGAAAACGACTTGGCCTCCATATAAACGAATGCAAACCATGGCTGCATCACTTCGGTCAGCCTGACATGAGCATCGATGACCCAGCGCAGATGCTCCAGCGGGTCTTCCGCAATCTCGTCCGGGACCGCATCCAGCACTTCGCGCATCGTGCTGTCCACTTCTCCCAGGATCATCAGCAGCAAGGTGTCCTTGCTGTCAAAATAGGCATAGAGGCCGCCCATGCTCAGGCCTGCCGCTTCGCTCAGTTCCCGCAGCGAAGTGGCGTGAAAACCCTTCCGGTTTGTCAGACGCAGGAAAGTGCGCACTATTCCCGCCAGATTGGCGACAGCCGCTTCAGGCTTGCGCAGCCTTATCCTGTCCCGGTGGCGGGCGAAAATGCGCCCGGCCAATCGCTCAAGCGAATAGTTTTCCGGGTCGAAAGGGCGGCCATGATTCGTCAAGTTCTTGCTTGAGCTTGCCAAAGACTGATTCCTAAAAGACGCGCCACGCTCAATCTCTGTCTGCCGGTTCATTCGTCTACCGCGACCTAGTAACCAATGCGCCGCCATGGCGCAATCGGCACGCTTGCGCAGTCATGCTCGATAAGATAAATATCGAGCGCTCGTTCGAAAAATGGATGTCCCGATGATCTTGCAGGATCGCGTTGCTCTCATAACCGGAGCGTCTTCAGGTTTGGGGGCTCATTTTGCCCGCAGGCTTGCGGCCGAAGGCGCTCGTGTCGTCCTGGTGGCGCGGCGCATCGAAGCGCTCGAAACGCAAAAGGCGGATATCGAAGCAGCCGGCGGAAAGGCTATGGTGCTCGGCGTCGATGTTGCCGACGAACCCAGCGTCCAGGCGGCCTTTTCGACCCTCGGCGAGAAGGGGATCTGCGTCGACATCGTTGTCAACAATGCCGGCATTTCGCAGGCGAGCCCCGCCCTGACGATGGCGGCAGATGATTGGGATCGCGTGGTGGACACCAATCTCAAGGGGGTGTTTCTTGTTGCCCAGGCCGCAGCCAGGCAGATGAAAGCGGCAGGGCGAAGCGGATCAATCATCAATATCGCATCGATTCTCGGCCATCGCGTCGCCGGCAATCTCGCAGCCTATGCTGCTTCCAAGGCAGGCGTTGTTCGTCTGACCGAAGTGCTTGCACTGGAATGGGCACGCCACGGCATCAGGGTAAACTCGCTCTGTCCAGGCTATGTCGAGACCGACCTCAATCGCGCGTTCTTCGCATCAGAAGCCGGGGTGGCGCTGATCCGCCGCATTCCGCAGCGCAGGCTCGGCTCGCCCTCGGAGCTCGACGGCGCGCTTCTGCTGCTGGCATCAGACGCCGGCAGCTATATCACCGGTTCATCAATAGTGGTCGATGGCGGCCACCTCGTTTCCTCATTGTGACACTTGAAATCCCGGCAATCATCTGGAGGCCAAAATGGCAATATCGTTTGAAACCAGCGGCATATCTGCCCGTGGCCTTGAAATAGCCGGTCGCGTCGAGAAATTCGTCCGCGAAACCATCGCTCCTTATGAAAACGATCCGCGGCTTGGTTCACATGGTCCGTCGGAAGACATGGTGGTCGAAATGCGCGACAAGGCCAGGAAGGCAGGCGTGATGACACCTCACATTCTGGCCGACGGAGATCACCTGACGCATCGCGAAACCGCTGCGGTGCTCATTCGCAGCGGACTGTCTCCGCTCGGTCCGCTTGCCTGCAACACATCGGCTCCCGATGAAGGCAACATGTATCTTCTTGGCAAGGTGGCTGATGCGGGCCTGCGCAAGCGTTTCCTCGACCCTCTCGTCGCAGGCCAGACGCGCTCCGCCTTTTTCATGACGGAACCGGCAGAAGACAATGGGGCCGGATCCGATCCCTCGATGATGCTGACGACGTGCAGACTTGATGGCAATCATTGGGTGGTCAATGGCCGCAAAGCCTATATCACCGGCGTGGAGGGCGCGACAATCGGAATTGTCATGGCGAAGTCGGACGACGGCGCCTGCATGTTCCTTGTCGATTTGCCAGACCCGGCAATCAAGATCGAACGGATCATGGATACGATCGACAGCACATTGCCGGGCGGGCATGCTGTGGTCAAAATCGAAAATTTGCGTGTGCCTGCAGACCAGATGCTGGGCCAGAGCGGCGAGGGATTCCGCTATGCGCAGGTGCGCCTTGCGCCGGCCCGGCTGACCCATTGCATGCGCTGGCTGGGGGCCTGCATCCGCGCAAACGAAATCGCAACAGATTACGCCAACCGCCGCATGGCGTTCGGCAAACATCTCATCGATCATGAGGGCGTCGGCTTCATGCTTGCCGAGAACGTGATCGATCTGAAACAGGCCGAACTGATGACCTATTGGTGTGCGGACGTGCTCGATACCGGCGCACGGGGAACCACCGAAAGCTCAATGGCGAAAGTTGCTGTTTCCGAGGCGCTGATGCGAGTTGCCGACCGCTGCGTTCAGATCATGGGCGGGCAGGGGGTCACCGCAGATACAATCGTCGAGCGCGTCTTCCGGGAAGTCCGCGCATTCCGCATCTATGACGGTCCGACGGAGGTGCACAAATGGAGCCTCGCCGGAAAGATCAAGCGCGATTGGCAAAAATCATCGCAGTAGATGACGCACATAAACAATCGCGCCAGCAGCTATCGGGACGACAGTATCCCGCTGCTTTGCAGGAGACGGTCGCGCAATGCGGTCGTCTTTTCTTCCGAAAGATCTACCGGCAGCACCAGGCAAATCGTCGCCTCGACATCGCCATCGGCCCCGTAGATCGGAGCCGCCAGGCATTGCGTGACAGCGTCGACAAGTCCTTTGGTCAGGCAATACCCGTCACGCCGGGCCTGTCCGACTGCATCGATGAACTCATTGATGTCGATGCGCCTGCCGTCCGGCAACACCAGGTCCTCATCAATGACCAGTTTCTCTATCTCTGCGCGGCTGCGCCCCGCGAGCAGCAACCGGCCGGAAGCCGTCCAGGGAATCGGGATCTGCAGGCCGACAGCCGAGCTGATGCGGAATGGCCGGTTGCCGGGGCTCATATGCATGATCGTATAACGCCCGTTCTGCAACATGCAGAACTCGCTCGTCTCTCCGGTCTCCTTCGCCAGCCTGTCGACTTCGATACGTGTCCGCCTGGCGAGCGAATTTTCGCGAATGTAGCTCAGTCCGTAGAGATATATCCGTTTGCCGAAGAAGATGCGGCCGTCCTCTGCCGAAATCTCCAGAAGCCCCGCCTGGGTCAGGTCATTGACCAGCGTATAGGTTGAAGAGCGAGGCGCATTGAGCGCCTTGGCGAGCGCACCGATGCGAATGCCCTCGCCGTGAAGATGCAGGAAATCAAGCATTTGGAGAACGCGATCCACGCTGCGTTCGCGGCGCACAGAGCCGCCATTCGTGTATTCGGACGAAAGTTCCGGCATGTGCTGCTTTCTCTTGCCTAATTTCAAACGCTTCGCTAAAGTGTCCCATATGCAAGACATATGTCTTGTATATGGGACAGTCTAGGGTGAATTTGAATTTTCCTTTGTAGAAATTCAATCATACCTGATGTCGCTGGGCAGAGGAAATGTCGTCGTTATGGGCAATTCGGCGCTCATGAGCCATCAGCAGATCCGGGAGCGGATCGCTAAACTGCCGCGAGTTGATATCGCGCTCAAAAATACCCCGCTGGAAGAAGCCGCCAATCTGAGCCGGACGCTGGGTGGCCCGCGCATCTTCGTCAAGCGCGACGACCTCACGGGGGTTGCGCTGGGCGGCAACAAGCTTCGAAATCTCGAATTCCGGCTCGCCCACGCGCTGAAGGAAAAGCCGGATACGGTGATTGTCGGGCTCGACCTGCAATCCAATTCGGCCCGCCAGACGGTTGGCGCATGCAACAAGCTTGGCTTGAAGTCGATACTGGTTCTGGAAGGTCGCAAGCCTGCGATTGTTCAGGGCAATCTGCTTGTCGACTACCTGCTGGGGGCGGATGTTCATTTTGCCGCGGATCAGAAGGAGCAGCGGACACTTCTCGACAATCTCGCGGCCGATGTGCGCGCCAGAGGCGGGCGCCCCCACATTCTCAACGACAATCCCATGTTCGATGTCGCCTCCGCAGTCGCCTATCTTGAGGTTGCGCTTGAGGTTATCGAGCAGCTTGCCGCCCGCAATCTCACGCCCGGCTATTTCTACATGTCGTCAAGCGGAAAGGGGTCGGCAGGCATCATGCTGGCGAAGAAGCTGCTCGCCGCCGACTTCATGATGCATGCCGTTTGCGCAACGGACGAATTCGATCTACCCACCCGTACAGCCGGTATCGCCAATCAAACGATCGCCGCGCTTGGCCTGGAGGGGGCGGTTCTGCCCGGCGACGTAATCAATACGGAGCAGTTTGTCGGCAAGGGCTATGGCGTTCCAAGCGAGGCGGGAAATGAAGCCGTCAAACTCTTCGCACGCACCGAAGGCATTATCCTGGACCCGATCTATACAGGTAAGGCGGCGGCAGGATTGATCGATCACATCCGCCAAGGGCGCTTCAAGCAAGATGATGTGGTGGTTTTTGTCCACACCGGCGGGGCGCCTGCAATTTTCACATGGAATGAACTTTGGACCTGACGTGGCGGACCAATGCGGCTGCGCAGACAATATTTTTGAGAGGAGTATCGACATGAAACGCAGGCAATTCCTCACGGGCGCAGCTGGTGCTGCGCTGCTTTCCGCAGTTCCGGCTGGTGCGATCCGCGCCTATGCCCAGAATGCGGCTGGCGTCATCACGTTCGGTCAAAGCACGGCTGTGCTGACGCTTGATCCCGCCCATGGCGCATTTACCGGCTATCCGGGCGGCTATGAAGCGGCGCTGCTGATCTTCGATCGCCTGCTCGATTTTGACGCTGACATGAAGATCGTCCCGTCGCTTGCCGAATCATTCACCATGGGCGCCGATCTCCAGTCCTGCGAGCTGAAGCTGCGTCCGGGCGTCAAATTCCACGATGGTTCGCCCTGCGACGCGGCAGCGATCAAGTTCAACATCGAGCGGATGATGAACAAGGAGATCAATACCACCAACCGTCCGTTGTGGGATCCCGTCGCTGGAGCCGATATTGTTGATGACACGACGCTCGTCATCCGCACATCGGCGCCCTTTGCACAATTGCCGAACACGCTTGCGCATGGCTCTGGAGCAATTGTTTCCCCGGCCGCTATCGAAAAGTTCGGAGAGGCCGGATTTGCGCAAAATCCCGTTGGCGCAGGTCCCTACATGGTCGAGGCGTTCAATGCCGGCCAGGAGCTGAAACTCAAGGCTTTTGCCGACTACTGGGGCCAGAAGCCCGGCGCATCCGGCGTGGTGTTCAAGTTCATCGCCGAGCCGGCGACCCGCATCAACGCAATCACCACCGGCGCGGTCGATGTTATCGATTCTGTTCCGGTGCAGCTGGTCGCACAGCTGGACGGCAACGCCGACGTTGAAGTGGTCCGCAAGGCCGGCCTTCGCCCGATCGGACTGGCCATGAACCTGACCCGTCCTGCGCTTGCCGACGTGAAGGTGCGCCAGGCGTTGAACCTCGCGGTTCCGGTCGCAACGATTGCGGAAAAAGTGTTCTTCGGTTTCGCCCAGGCCCCTGACTCGCCGCTGGCTTTTGACGCGATCGGCCACAAGACCGTTGGCGAAACCAAATACGATCCGGAACAGGCAAAGGCTCTGCTGGCCGAAGCCGGTTATGCCCCCGGCGCAGACGGCGTTCTTGCAAAGGATGGCGCCAAGCTGACCCTGGCGCTTTTCGCGCCTGAAGGGCTGTTCCCCTCCGATGTGCCGGTCGCGGAGATTGTCGCCGCGTCGTTGAAACAAGTTGGCGTTGACGCGCAGATCACCAAGATCGAAAAAGGCGCATATTGGGATCGCTTGCGTCAGGACAAGGCCAATCTTGCCTGGGATCTGGCGATGTTCGGCTTCAACCCGTCAAACGCTTCTGGCACCTACCATCTGGCGTCTTTGTTCAAGTCCAACGCCGACGACAACGCCAAGCCCGATGTCTGGAACATTGGCCGCTACCGCAATGCGGAAGTGGATGAGCTGCTGAAGGCGGCGGACAGTGCGCCGGAAGAAACGGCGCGGCTGGACGCCCTTGGCAAGGCACAGGAATTGATCTGGGCCGACGCACCTTACCTCTGGCTCCAGATCAACGAGAATGTTTCGGCGGCTCGCAAATCAGTGACCGGCGTCAGCGTGATGCCGATCGTGTTCACAAATCTGCGCACGGCCGCAAAAGCCTGACACGGACAAGAAGATGATCAGGTTTCTGGCCCGACGATTTGCGACCATCCCGCTGGTGGTGCTGGGCGTCGTCACAATTCTGTTCATCATATTCAAGTCTGTTCCCGGCGACGAAGCGTCGTTTGTCGCCGGGGCGACAGCCACACAGGCCGAAATTGAGGCAGTCCGGGTACAGCTTGGCCTGGATCGTCCGCTGATCCAGCAATATGTCAGCCATGTCTCGGGTTTGCTCATTGGCGATTTTGGCTACTCGACGACATTTCGCGGCAATCCGTTGCCGCACATCATCAACCGGCTGCCTGCCACTCTGGCGCTGGCGGCCGCCGCAATAGGTTTGACGATTGTCATCGGTATTCCGGCCGGCGTGCTGGCAGCTGCCTATCGCAACCGGCTTCCCGACTACCTTATTTCCCTCACCGTCGTCGGATTGCTTGCAATCCCGAATTTCTGGCTTGGCATGCTGCTGATCGCCTGGCTTTCGGTTGATCTCGGCCTGCTTCCAAGCTTTGGGGCGGCTGGTCTTGCTTCGCTCGTCATTCCAACGCTCGCACTCGCCGCAAGATTGATCGCGCTTGTGGCGCGCATGACACGCGGTGTCGTCATTGAAGAACTGCGCAAGGACTATGTGCGCACGGCCAACGCCAAGGGTCTGTCAAAGGGGGTCGTGCTGCGCCGGCATGTTCTGCGCAATGTCATGATCCCGACAGTCACCGTGATCGGCTTGCAGGCGGGTTATCTTCTGGGAGGCTCGGTGGTGATCGAACGGCTTTGTGCGTGGCCAGGCATCGGCGATCTGCTGCTGACGGCCGTGTCCGTGCGCGACTACACATTGGTGCAGGGGATCGTGCTGATCTTCGTGGTGTCGTTCCTGATCATCAACATTGCGGTCGAGATCCTCTACCGCTTCATCAATCCGAGGCTGCGTTATGTCTGAGGCCGCGATTCGCCGGCGGCGGCGCTCGACGCGTTCCGTCAACCTGTTCTTCTGGCTTGGCGCAACGCTGCTCGCCGGCTTCCTGGTGCTTGCCGTATTCGGGGAGCGGATCGCGCCGCAGGATCCAAACGCACAGGATCTGTTTGCGATGCTGGAAGGTCCAAGTGCGGCCCATCTCTTCGGCGCCGACAATGTCGGCCGGGACATTCTCTCCCGGATCATTGTCGGGACGCGATTCACGCTTTCCATTGCGCTCGCATCCGTATTTTTCGCCGGGATCGGCGGCATTGCGCTCGGCTCGATCGCCGGATATTTCGGCGGTTTGACCGACCGTATCGTCACCGGCGTCATCGATCTGCTTCTGACGGTGCCCAACATCGTTCTGGCGATTGCAATCGCTTCAGTCGCAGGGTCGAGCGCAACCGGCCTGACAATCGCCATCACGTCCAGCTTCATTCCGCCGCTTGCCCGGCTGGTTCGCGGACGGGTCATCGAACTGCGCGAAGAAGATTTTATCGCCGCTGCCATCACCGTCGGCATGAGCCACACGCGCATCCTGCTGCGCCACATTCTTCCCAATGCCGCGACAGTCATCATCATCGAGTTGAGCCTCAATGCGGGGCAGGCGGTGCTTATCGGCTCGGCGCTTGGGTTTCTCGGACTTGGCGTTCAGCCGCCTGCACCCGAATGGGGCACGATGCTCGGCGCAAGCCGCGAATATCTCACCGTCGCCCCGCATCTGGTGATCGCTCCCGGCATCGCCATCTCGCTGCTCGTGCTCGCCTTCAACACATTCGGCGACGGGCTGAGAGACATTTTCGATCCCGCTTCAAACAGCTGACGGCCCACGCAATGGATTACGGCATCATCGACTGTCACGCCCACATCTTCCCGCCGGCCGCAACCGCGGCGGGCTTTCAGGATGTCGCCACGCACCTGCTGCATCAGCAGCGGTCTATGCACATGCATGGAAATCAGCCATACCGCCGCGCCAGTGATCGCTCCATCGTGACCGCACGCCCGCTTTGGGACGCAAGCGATCCTTCGCCCGCCGGTCGGCGCGACGTGGATTTTCGTGTCGGACGCCACGGCCAGTACGAGTGGACAGCTGACGGCGAAGAACAATTCGTGCAGTTTCTCGCGCCCTGGATGGAAAATCTGGAGATGCCCGCCGACACCCTGCTGGCCTATATGAACAATGCGGGCGTCGCCGCAGCAATCCTCCAGAACGAGCATATATACGGCAATCTCGCAGAGGACTTCGCGGCCGCAGCGCGAGCCTATCCCGGCCGGTTTGCCGGACTTGCCCAGGTTGAGGAAGCTTTCGCCTACACAGATGCGGAATTGGAGCGGCTGGCTGATGAAACCGGCCGCCTTGGAATGGCGGGCTTCTATTTCACCACCACCGGCCTGTTTCGCAGCGGCTATCAGCCAATGCACTCTGACCGTGCCTACGATCCCTATTGGTCCTTCGTCGAGAAGAGCGGCTTGCCGGTCTTCTGGGTGCAATCAGGCAATTCGCCGGTCGGCGACTATGAAGCCGAGATGCGCCACCTTGCCACGATCATCGAACGCTTTCCGGCCATTCGCCATGTTCTGGTTCACGGTGTTCCGACATCGCTCTATGCCGACGAGAGCGATCGGCTCACCTTGCCGCCGATCATCGAGACATTGCTGACGCAGGCGCCGGTTCAGGCGGAGATCCTCTATCCTATCGCCTGGGGCGGAAAGCAGGATTATCCCTATCCGCGTGCTCATACCCATATCCGTCAATTGCTCGACAGGTTCGGCGCCGGGCGCTTCCTTTGGGGGTCAGACGCGCCCAATGTGGATCGCTATTGCACCTATGCGCAGTCGCTGACCTATTTCACGCACTATTGCGACTATCTGTCTGCATCTGATCGCCGTGCAATCCTGCGCGACAATGCGCTGGCGCTCGTCCCGGCGCTTGCATCAGGCGATGGTGGCCAGCCATGAAGCCACTGCTTTCCATCGAAGGGCTGACTGTCGAACTCGCGACGCGCGACCGGACATTTGACGCCGTGAGCGACATTTCCTTCAGCGTTTCGCGCAACGAGGTGCTGGCGCTCGTGGGCGAATCCGGCTCAGGCAAGAGCATGACGGCAATGGCGATCATGCGGCTGTTGCCGCAACCGGTTGCGGAAATCGTTGCGGGGAAGATCCTGTTCGATGGCATTGATCTCGCAAGCGCCTCCGAAGCGCAACTGCGGACGATCCGCGGCAATCGTATCGGCCTGATCTTTCAGGAGCCGATGACGTCCCTCAATCCGTCGATCAGGGTCGGCCCGCAGGTCGCCGAAGTCTTGCAGCTGCATAAGGGAATGGATGCGGCAGCCGCCCGCAGGCGGGTCGTGGAACTGTTCGAGCAGGTGAGGATCCCCGATCCAGCCCGCCGCTATGACGACTATCCGCATCAAATGTCGGGCGGCATGCGTCAGCGCGTCGTCATTGCCCTTGCTTTGGCTTGCGACCCTGATGTGTTGATCGCCGACGAGCCGACAACAGCGCTCGATGTGACGACGCAAGCCCAGATCCTGGAGACGTTCAGGGATCTCCAGGCCTCGGTCGGCGCTGCAACCATACTCATCACCCACGATCTCGCGGTGGTGGCGGAGACTGCGGACCGCGTGGCGGTGATGTATGCCGGCCGCATTGTCGAGGAAGCCTCAACCGAACAGCTGTTTGCCAGACCGCGCCATCCGTACACCCATGGTCTGCTTGGCTCCATCCCGCATGTGGCCGATGCCGGCGAGACAGGAGCGCGCGAACGCCTGCCCGAGATCGAGGGCTTTGTGCCCGCCCTATGGGCGCTGCCGGCTGGCTGCGCCTTCGCTCCGCGTTGCCCTTATGCCGATGCTCAATGCGAGGCAAAGCGGCCGGCGCTGGCAGAGCTTGAGCCAGGCCATCGCGCAGCGTGCTGGCGCCCTATGGAGGCATAGCGCATGACCAACCTGCTTGACGTCAAGGGCATCTCGAAGCGTTTCAAGGTATCACGCGGCATGGGCGGCGGTGTCGCGACCGTCCACGCCGTGGACGACGTGTCGTTTTCGATAGCGCCCGGCGAAACGCTCGGTCTTGTCGGCGAAAGCGGTTGCGGCAAGTCAACCGTCGGCAAGATGATCGTCCGCCTGCTGGAGCCGGACGATGGTGCGATCACGCTCGATGGCGTCGATGTCACCCATGCCTCCTATGGTGCGATGCGCCCGCTTCGCCGCAAAGTGCAGATGATCTTTCAGGACCCCAATGGTTCGCTCGATCCACGCCAGCGTGCAGGTTCCATCGTCGAGGAACCGTTGATCGTCCATGGGCTGGGAAACGCAGCCGAACGCAAGGCCAAGGTTGCAGATCTCTTTTCCAGGGTTGGCTTGCGTTCTGACCAGTTGGACAATGTTCCGTCCAAGTTTTCGGGCGGGCAAAGACAGCGCCTTGCAATTGCGCGCGCCCTGGCGCTCAATCCTGCTCTCATCGTTGCCGACGAACCGGTTTCTGCGCTGGATGTGTCTATCCAGGCGCAGGTCGTCAATCTGATGTCGGACATTCAGAAAGAGTTCGGTCTCGCTTATCTCTTTGTCGCACACGACCTTGGCGTCGTACAGCACATCAGCAACCGGGTTGCCGTTATGTATCTCGGCCGCATCGTGGAAATCGGCGATACCGAGGCGGTCTATCATCAGCCGGCGCACCCGTACACACGCACGTTGATGGATGCAGTCCCGCGCCCCGATCCGTCGCGGCGCCATGGCCGCGAAAGGGTGCCCCGCGGCGAGGTGCCGAGCCCGCTTGATCCGCCATCGGGCTGCGCCTTCAACCCGCGTTGTCCGGTCGCCACGGATATTTGCCGCGCCGAACGCCCGCAGCTGCGGCGCGTCGCATCGGGAGCCCAGGCCGCCTGCCATCATGCCGAATAGTTTGCGCCACAGCTCGGCGCCGCTGGCGGCGACAGAATATGAATGGAGTATCTCATGAAGATTGCAGACCACGATGTGTCAGCGACCGGATCGTCCCGTGAACGGCTGGCGCGGCTCGGAGTCGTTGTCCCGCCGCCACCGCCGCCAATTGGCAATTTCCTCACCCATGTGCGCGAGGGCGACTTGCTGTTTCTGTCGGGCCAGGGGCCACGCGAGGTGGATGGATTTCTGCACACCGGAAAGGTCGGCGCAGATGTCTCCACCGACGCTGCCTACCAGCACGCACGCCTGACCGGCCTGAACCTGCTGTCGGTCATCCAGGACGCACTCGGCGATCTCGATCGAGTCCGCCGCGTGGTCAAGCTGCTTGGCATGATCAACGCGACGCCTGACTATGCCGACCATCCAAGTGTCATCAACGGTTGTTCTGATCTGTTTGTCGACGTGTTCGGAAAACGTGGCGAGCATGCGCGCTCTGCCATTGGTGTCGGATCCCTGCCCGGCAACATCACCGTTGAGGTTGAGGCGGTAATCGCAATCGCGGATTGACCTGCTACCGTGCCGGGGCAACCGTCACCGGGCGGCGTCGCCGCGTTCTGCGCCGCGGGCCGTTCCACATATGCAACAGAATCGTTGCGGATTGCTGAGATCTATTTACATCTCTGGCCCGTCAGCGCTCCCTGGAATGGAATGCGCCAACCGACAAAAATAAATATGTCCGCGCCGTAACTCTGGATGCTCGTCTTCTCAACGGCCATATTTCAATTGCTGCCGGATCACCCCAAAATTCCTTCCAATTCACACGAGAGTTGCATGTCCGACCAATTCCATTATCCAACCTGATCGGAGATCCAAACAGAGTCGAGATGAGCGCGATCTTGCCAACACAGCCGAAAGATTTACGAAAAGATGTCGCCGATATCGGTATCGCCATGTGGCAGCGCGAACGGCCCGATATCGATTGCAGTGGCAAGGCGGTGACCGGCCGCGTGCTGAGATTGGCCGAAATATTCATGGTCGCAATGAACGAGAACATGGCTGAATTTGGCGTGCGTTACTCGCAATATGCGATTGTTGGCACGTTGCGCGCCTCTGGCAAGCCTTACCGCATGTCGCCGTCGGAGATGCAGGAGCGCCTGATGATCACATCAGGTGGATTGTCGAATTTGCTGAAGAAGATAGAGGAAATGGGCTACATCCGCCGCCTGAACGATCCCGATGATGGACGTGGCGTCATCGTAGAGTTGACAGGCGCCGGTTTCGAACTCAGCGAAGAAACCATGGCCGCCCAGGCGGCGACTGAACGCGCGCTGGTCGCCGCACTTTCGCAGGATGAGCAGGAGCTGCTTTCCAGTCTGTTGCGGCGGCTAGTTCTTGCCCACAGTTGAGCCGCAGCCTCAAAAAATCTGATCGGAGCAAGATATCTTTCGCAAAAGATATCTTGCGTTGAGTCGCTTTCAATGCTGAACTCCTGATGATGGCGCTTGCGGATCTGACGCGACGCCGAGTTTTCATGGGAGGGTTTTCGTGATGTTGCGCAGCGTCCTAGCTATGCTTCTGGTGTCCACTGGGGTCGCGTACGCCGACGCCAAGTGCCCCGTCAGGGGCGGAGATTTCACGCTGCCATTCGCAGTCGATCCCGGCGATCTGACGCCTGGCAAGAAGGCACAATTTCCACCAAGCCAGATTTACGACCAGATCTACGACACGCTGGTGACCCTCGACGCCGATGGCGTCAAGCCGGGGCTTGCGACGTCGTATGAAATCGCGCCGGACAATCTCTCCATCACATTCAAATTGCGTGAGGGTGTCCAGTTTCATCATGGACGGGAATTCGAAGCCAAGGACGTCGTCTATACTCTCGAGCGGCTGCTCGATCCTGCGTTCGCCTCGCCTTGGGCAGAGCAGATCGCTTCGGTCAGCAAGGTCGAGGCGCTCGACAAATATACGGTCAAACTGTCCCTCAAGGAGCCGTTTGCACCTATCCTGAGCATCCTTGCGACGTCGTGGTACACGGCGATCGTGCCCTATGATTTCGCGTCCCAGAACAATTTGAATGAAAAAGCGTCCGGCACAGGACCATTCATGCTGGTGGAATATGTTCCCAACGATCATGTGACGCTGAAGGCCAATCCGAACTATTGGGAGAAAGGCTATCCCTGCCTGGATACGGTCCGCTACAACATCATTCCCGATCAGCAGGCGCAGATTTCGGCCTTCAGGCAGGGTAACGCCGACGTCGTCGCGCTGCTGGACCCGAAATTCATCCCGATCCTGAAAGACGCCCCCGGGAGCCACCTGCTCGAACCTGCTGGCGCAGTGAATGAATCCGGTCTTGCCATCAATACAGCAGAAGGCCCAACCAAAGACGTGCGCGTGCGCCGCGCGCTCAGTCTGGCGACCGACCGCCAGGGCGTCATCGACACCGTGCTGTTTGGAAACGGCGAAATCGGCACCAAGATTTCCTGCGGTAAGGTTCCGTACGGGTGGTGCGAGGGCAAGGATGCGCCTTTGCCCTACTATCAGTACGACCCTGAAGGGGCGAAGAAACTGCTCGCTGAGGCCGGCTATCCGGACGGGCTCGACCTGACCATGCAGGTGAGCTTGCCACTTGATGTGCAAACGGCGGAAATTCTCGCAGAACAATGGAAGCAGGTTGGTGTCAACCTAAAGATCGAGCAGATTGCGGACTTTAATCAGCAGCTCGACAACTACATCAACGTCAAGCATCAGTTGTCGATTGTGTCGCTGGTCTGGCAGCCGGATCCACACTCGGACGTCTACCAGATCTACTATTCCAGCTCGAAGATCAATCTGGGCAAGTTCGCCGATCCGAAGCTTGATACGCTGCTGGACGCAGGCAAGACGGAATTGGACATCAAGAAACGGATTCAGATTTACAAGGACGTGCAGACACTGATCGCCGATCAGGCTTACATGATCTATCCGTTCACGAAGCCGGTTAATTGGCAGTATGTGAAAGATTACGTCAAGAACTACAGCGCAACGCCAAACGGCTCGTTTTCGCCGCTGCGCTATGTCTATCTCGAAAAGTAGAGAGGAGTGGCCGGGGGGAGCGGCGGCGCGGCAGGGGCGGGTTCGCTTCGCCGCCATGCTGCCCGCCCCGGACGTTGAGCCATGGGCCAGTATCTGCTGCGACGTCTGCTCCTGATGATCCCGGTGCTGCTGGGAGTCACGTTCCTGACATTTGCGCTGATCCGCATCATTCCAGGCGACGTGGTCACGAACATGATGGGCGTGACGGCTGCGAATAATGCCGAAACAAGGGCGCGCGTGCTTGCCGAACTTGGCCTCGATCGGCCTATGCTGGAACAATATGTCTGGTGGCTTGGTCGCATCGCGCGCGGCGACTTCGGATATTCATTCGTACACGGGGGGCCTGTGCTTGACCAGATCTGGCGTTGCCTGCCCATCACTCTCGAAATGTGTCTGATGTCGATGACGATGGCCATCCTGATCGGTGTCCCACTCGGTGTTTTCAGTGCGGTCCGGCGCGGCAGCCGTCTTGATTTCGCCGCCCGCGTCTTTTCATTGCTCGGCATCGCCGCGCCCAACTTCTTCATCGGCACAATTATCGTGATTTTCGGCGCAATCTATTTCCCGAGCGTCCGCACCCTGGGCTATGTGCCATTCTTCGAAGACCCGTGGGAAAATCTGACCCGCATGTTCTGGCCGTCGCTGACATTCGCGATCGGCATCGGCGCCGTCATCGTGCGTTACACACGCTCCAGTGTCCTGGAAGTGCTGGACGAAGATTATGTGCGCACGGCCATGGCCAAGGGCCTGTCGCAGTCCAGGGTCATCTTTGTACATGTCCTCAAGAACGCGTTGATCCCCATTGTGACAGCCGTCGGCGTGTGGACAGCCTTCATGATCGGGGGCACGGTACTGATTGAAGAGATATTCGCCATTCCAGGGCTTGGGCGGCTGGTGCTCGGCGCAATCCAGAACCGCGATTACCCGGTGATCCAGGCGACGGTGCTGTTTCTGTCGTTCGGGGTGACGGTCACCATGCTGCTTGCCGACCTGGTGGTGGCGGCGGTCGATCCGAGGATCAAGTTCGCATGAGCGCGGCCGACGCAAATGCAGACGCCGGCGCAATCGCGCCAGCAACTGCGCAACGATCGCCGGTTCTGCGCTTCGTGCGCCACATGCGCCGCGACCCCGCCACTTTGGTCGGCCTCGTCATTGTCGCGACGCTTGTCGTCATCGCCATCTTCGCCCCTTTGATCGCACCCTACGAAGCAAACCAGAATACACGGGTAATGCTTGGAGCCCCAAGCTGGGCGCATCCATTCGGCACCAACATCCAGGGACGCGATTTGTTCAGCCGCGTGGTGCTCGGCAGTCGCAATAGCCTCGGCGTCGCTTTTCCGTCGGTAGGTCTCGCAATCCTGATCGGCCTTCCGATCGGCATGTTGACAGGGTTCATCGGCGGACGCTTCGACAGCATCTTCAATCGCATCTTTGACATCATCTTTGCGCTTCCCACCATTCTCTTTGCAGTGGCTCTCGTCGCCTATCTCGGGCCCAGCACCCGTAATCTGATCCTCACCATTGCAGTTCTCTATATCCCGCGCGTGGCGATGGTGGCGCGAGCGCCGACCTTGTCGCTGAAGACGCGCGAATACGTCGTCGCCGCCCGCATGTTCGGCGCCTCGACATTCTGGATATTGCGCAAACATGTTCTGCCAAACATCGCAGCGCCTATTCTGGTGGAAGCGTCGCTGCTTCTTTCGACGGCTCTGCTGACCGAAGCCTCGCTCAGCTTCCTGGGTCTTGGGATCCAGCCGCCGGAGCCAAGTTGGGGAGCAGACCTTGGCAAGGGCCGCGGCTTCATGGAACTCGGCGTCTATCAGGTTCTGTTCCCGGGACTCGCTATCATGCTCGCCGTTCTGGGCTTCAATTTGCTCGGCGACGGGCTACGCGACTTTTTCGACCCCCGCAGCCGAAAGGCTCAGTGATCGCTATTGCGCAAGGAGATTGTTCCATGAAGAAGCTGAAAGTGGCGGCGGTGCAGGCCAAATCGCTGGCGGCAGATTTCGCCGAAAAGTGGCAGGGCGTCGATGTTGCCCGTGCGCTCGATCTTGTCGATCAGGCTGTTGACAAGGGCGCCGACCTGATCTGCTTCCCGGAGCTGTATCCGCTGGTTGGCGAAACGGAATTGCGCGCCAGGGCGCGCCAACACGGCGTGCATCTGATCGCTGGCCTTGCGGACGGAGCGCCGGAGCGCTGGTATAACACCAGCGTGATCATATCGCCGAAAGGCGAGATCATCGGGCGTCAGACCAAGAATTATCCGACTGCCGGCGAAGTGGACAATGGGGTCGTGGCCGGCGACAAGTTCGAGGTGTTCGAAACCGGGATCGGCCGTTTCGGCATCGTCATCTGCGCCGACTTTGCCTTCTTCGCCGACGGGGTCGACAAGAGCCGTAAGGAAAAGGCCGACATCATCTTCAACCCGGCCGTCTGGTTTGCACTGGCCGAGGGCTATCCACACACTGTGGCCGGACGGCATCTCGAATATTCCGTGCCGATCATTGGCGTCAATGTTGCGCGGCCAGATGATATGGGCGCGCTGTCTTCATTCCCGCCGGCCGGCGGCTTTAGCACGGTTTGTGTTCCGCCTGCCGTGGCCAGCATGGACGAACTCTGGGAGTGGTTCCGAAACAAGCCGACAGGCATCGACACCGTCTCCGACTTTATCCACACAGCCGGACGCGACGAAGAAATCATTGTGGTGGATATCGATATCGACGCCGTGCGCAGGTTCCCCGGCTATTTCTCCAGCCGGATCACCGAGCGTTCTGCAACATCCACAGCCGATGCTTGATGTTTTTGCCTCGCCGGCATGATCCGGACCGGCTGACTTTCGATCGAAACTGAAAACCCGAGACCAGCATGCACCAGACCAGTCGCGGCTTCCCGCTCTTTCTCACCTTCGACCTGGACGCAGAAACGATGTGGACAGCGCGCGACCAAGCCTATGCGTCGCGTCCGATCCTGATGTCGCAGGGCGCGTATGGCTGGAAGGTCGGGACCGGGCGGGTGCTTGATCTTCTGGCGCGCTACGGCATCAAGACGACGTTTTTCATTCCGGGTATTGTCGTTGAACAGCGGCCGGAATTGATGGAGCGCATCCTCAAGGACGGTCATGAAATCGCCCACCACAGCTACAGTCATCGCTGGATTCTCAATCTCACTCCCGACGAAGAGCGCGAGGAAATGGAGAAGGGGATCGAGGTGATCCGCCGGGTCAGCGGTCATAAACCACGCGGGTGGCGGTCTCCTGCTGCAGAACTCAGCGCCATCAGCATGCAACTGCTGGTCGACTACGGCTTCGACTATTCTTCGAACTTTTTCGACGACGATTCTCCATATCTCCTGACGGTTGACGGCAGAAAGACAGACATCGTTGAGCTGCCTTTTAGGTGGGTTCTCGATGACGCGCCATTCTTCCAATACTCGATCGTTCTGCCTGGCCGTACAATGCAGGCGCCTTCGGCTGTGCTCGAAGTATGGAAGAGCGAATTCGACGTTCTTTACGCCGAGAAGCGCATGATGATGATCGGAATGCACCCGCAGCTGATCGGCCAGCCTTCCCGCCTCAAGGCGCTTGAGGGCCTGATTGAACACGCCTTGAAGCATCCCGATGTCTGGATCGGACGTTGCGACGAGATGACGGATGACATGCGTCCACGCCTTCAGGCTGCCGGACGATGAGCGCTGGTTTGAAACAGAGGCGCTTCTTCGTGACCGGAGCAGCAAAAGGGATAGGCCGCGCCTGCGTTGAGCGCCTGATCGGTGCTGGCGCAAAGGTCGCCTGTTTCGACCGGGACGCCGACGCATTGAGTGCGTTTGAGTCCGGGAGCGGAATGTTGAAACTCCATGGCGATGTCGCCCAATCAGCCAGTGTCAACGCGGCCGTCGACAAGGCGGCTGCCGACCTCGGTGGGCTAGACGGATTGATCAGTTGCGCCGGAATCGATCTGGTCAGCAGTCTCGAGGAAACCAGCGACGAGGCGTGGCGCCGGATCTTTGCGGTCAACCTCGATGGCGCAATGCATCTGTGTCGGGCAGGCCTGCCACATCTGCGGCAAGCGGGCGGCGGCACTATTGTCAACGTTTCCTCCGCAGCAGGCCTGCAGCCTTTGAAACACCGCAGCGCATACTCGGCGTCCAAGGCGGCGCTGCAGATGTTTTCCAAGGCGCTCGCCATGGAGGCTGCCGAATACGGCGTACGCGTCAACACGGTGTGCCCGGGCGCTGTGGAGACGGAATTGTTGCGCTCCAGCATGAACAGCGCGCCTGACCTCCAGGCTGCGCGTGACGCGGTGAGCGCACGCTACGCGCTCGCTCGGATTGCGGACCCTGATGAGATCGCAGCGGCGGTCGTCTGGCTATCCGGACCGGACTCGTCCTATGTCACCGGCACTGCGATGGCAGTTGACGGCGGGAGAACCTTTCATTGACTGCGCCCCGCTTCCTGGACCGTCATGTGATGGTGACCGGAGCCGGAAACGGGATCGGCGCTGCGACTGCAATTCGTTTTGCGCAAGAGGGCGCGCGAATTTCGATTATTGATCGCGACGCCGCGGGAATGGCGGCTGTTGCGGCAGAAGTCGACGCTTCGCAAATACACATCCGGGTTGGGGATTGCACCAACATGGAAGTCGTTCGCGACTTCCATGACAGCGCTGCGGACAATTTTGGTCCCGTCCAGGTGCTCTTCAACAATGTCGGACAAAGCGGGCGCGAGTGTTCGTCACCCTTCGCTGACTCGCATGAAGATGTCTGGCGATTTGTGTTCGAAGTGTCGCTCATGACAACCATGAGGTTGTCCCGCCTTGTTGCACCGGCCATGCGCGAGCGTGGCGGGCGTATCGTCAACATGTCGAGCGATGCCGCCTTTGCTGGTGATGCGGGCCTTGCCGACTACGCTGCCGCCAAGATGGGGGTGGTTGGCTTTACCCGCGCACTGGCACGCGAACTTGCCCCGAGCGGAGTTACTGTCAATGCAGTTGCGCCGGGTGCGATCGCGACGCGTGCCCATGATCGCGTGCCCGCGGATGTCATCGACAGGATCAGGCGCGAGACGCCTGCCGGATTTGTTGGCGCTCCCGGGGACGTCGCGGCAGCCGTTGCATTCCTGGCCAGCGACGAAGCGCGCTTTATCACAGGGCAGACACTGCTGATCGACGGCGGACGGTGGATGGTGTGATGGCGAATATTGCCGATATGCAGGCTCTGGAGATGGCGGATGCGTTGCGCAGACGCGAAATTTCGGCAGTTGAAGCTGTGGAAGCGGCGCTGGGGAAAATCGACGACGGTCAGCGGCTTAACGCGTTCATCTCCGTCTGCGCGGAAAGGGCTCTGGACGAGGCCAGAGCTTCGGACGAAAGGCTGGCCGCAGGCGCACCGGTCGGTCCGCTGCATGGCCTGCCTTTCTCGGTGAAGGACCTGACCAACACAGAAGGTGTACGCACCACTCATGGTTCGATCCTCTACAAGGATGCGACGCCGGGCGAAGACGCGGTCGCCGTCGCCAGAGCGCGCGCTGCGGGCGCCATTCTGATCGGCAAGACGACAACGCCGGAATTCGGCCACAAACCGTTTACGGACGGTCCGCTCTTTGGCCGCACGCTCAACCCCTGGGACGAAAACGTTACCTGTGGCGGTTCAAGCGGCGGTGCGGCGGTCGCAGTCGCGGCGAATATGGGCCCGTTGGCGCTCGGCACGGATGGCGGCGGGTCGATCCGCATTCCTGCAGCCTGCTGTGGCGTCGTCGGAATGAAGGCAACGCTCGGCGCCATTCCGAACCTCCAGGCGCCAGATCTTTTCGGGGCCAATTCCTATACCGGCCCGATGGCGCGCAACGTCGGCGATACGAGGATGCTGTTCGACGCGATCAAAGGGCCGGATCGTCGTGATCCCTATGGGCAGGTTGCTCCATCCGCACGCCACGCCTCCGGCCAGATCCGGATCGCCTGGCTGCCGCGCTGCGGCAATATTCTCGACCCCGGGATTGAGCGTGTGGTTTCGGCGGCAATCGGTCACGCGGAAAGTCTCGGCCTGCTTGTCGAGCAGATCGAGATCGATCTGGCTTCATTGGAAGAGCCGTTTCTGGTCATCCTTCGCTCGGCGCTCCTGGCGCGTTTCGGAACCGAAACCAGACGCCGGCCGGAGATTTTCGATCCGACGCTGCTTGCCACAATTGAAGCAGGCCGCCGCTACAGCAGCGCAGATCTCGTCGCCGCACAGGCGGCGCGGACGGCTTGCTTCATCAGGCTGCAGGCTCTGTTTGAGACATTCGACGTCATTGCGTCGCCAACCCTCTCGGCGCCGCCGCTTGCCATCGGAACCGACCCGCTCGGACAAGTTGAGATCGACGGCCGAAACGCCGGAACGATCCGCGGCGCATGGTATCCCTACACCTTTCCATTCAACCTCACCGGCCATCCGGCGATATCGATACCTTGCGGCCTTACCGATACCGGGCTGCCGGTTGGCTTTCAGCTCGTCGGCCGCTGGCACGAAGACGATTTGCTGCTCGACATTGCCGAAGCCTTCGAGCAGGCCATCGGCTTTTCGGCAAGACCACCGCGCCAGCGACGGGAGCGCCAAAGTGACTGATCTGCTCGACATCCGCGATCTGACAGTGAGTTTCCCCTCAGGCAACAGCAGGGTCCGCGCGGTCAATGGCGTCACATATCGCCTGAAGGAGGGCGAGGTGCTTGGCGTGGTTGGCGAGAGCGGTTCCGGCAAGAGCGTCCATGCCTTGTCGATCATGCGGCTGCTGGCCGGCGGACGCATTGATGGCGGCGAGATCAGGCTGCTTGATCGTGACCTGCTTGCCCTGGATGACGAGGCGATGCGCGCTGTGCGTGGCAAGCAGATCGCGATGATCTTTCAGGATCCGATCTCGTCCCTCAACCCGGTCTATACGGTCGGCTTCCAGCTTCGTGAGGCGCTGCGTTTGCATCTCGATCTGTCGCATGAGGCAGCAACGCGGCGAGCAGCCGAGCTTCTCGCACTAGTCGGCATTCCCGACGCCCCACAGCGGCTCGACAACTATCCGCACGAATTGTCTGGCGGTATGCGCCAGCGCGTCATGATCGCGCTTGCGATCGCCTGCGAACCATCGCTGGTTATCGCCGACGAGCCGACCACGGCGCTCGACGTCACCATTCAGGCCCAGATCATCGAACTCATCAAGCAGCTTCAGCGCGACATGGGATTGACGGTGATCTGGATTTCGCACGACCTCGGCGTGATCGCCAGTCTCGCCCAGACGGTGAACGTGATGTATGCCGGCTACATTGTCGAGCGCGGGCCGGTGAAGAGCATTTACCGCAATCCCCGTCATCCCTACACGGTTGGTCTGCTCGGCTCGATGCCCCGACACGATGCGCCTGCAGGCGGCCGGTTGCAGGCGATCCCCGGTCGTCCGCCGGACATGTCGATGCCTCTGCCAGGCTGCCCCTTTTCGCCGCGATGCGACTTCTCGACAGCGCAATGCCGGGAGTCCATGCCGCATGTCGAAGAGGCGGAAGAAGCGCATGAAGTGCGTTGTTGGAACTGGCGGGACGTTTTGGCTTCGAGGACGAAATGATGGATGCCGACATGCCAGCCAGCTCCGATGTCCTCGTGGAGGTGCAGGGCCTGCGCACCTATTTTCCAATCAGGAAAGGCGTTCTGTCGCGAAAGGTTGGAGACGTGCGGGCCGTCGACGGCGTCAGCTTCCAGATTCGCCGGGGTGAGACGCTCGGGCTTGTCGGAGAAAGCGGATCCGGCAAGACCACGGTCGGGCGCACGCTGCTGCGCCTGCAGGAACCGACCGGAGGCAAGGTTCTGATCGAAGGCCTGGATTTTGCCGGGCTGTCGGGAGCACGGTTGCGGAGCATGCGGCGGCGACTGCAGATGATCTTTCAGGACCCGTACGCATCACTCAACCCGCGGATGAAGGTCGAGGATCTGATCGCCGAGCCTTTGCGGGTCCAGGGCGGTTCCGATCGGACGCAGATCGAGGCGCGGGTTGCCGAATTGATGGAGATGGTCGGCCTGCCCGGTCATTTTCGCGGACGCTTTGCTCACGAATTCTCCGGCGGTCAGCGACAGCGCATTGGCATTGCTCGGGCGCTCGCACTTAGTCCTGACCTGATCGTCTGCGACGAGGCGATTGCATCGCTCGACGTTTCGATCCAGGCGCAGATCGTCAACCTTCTGGGCGACCTGCAGAAGCGCCTCGGTCTCACATATCTCTTTATCGCACATGATCTGAGCATGGTCCGGCATATCAGCGACCGCATCGCCGTCATGTACCTCGGAAAGATCATGGAGCTGGCGGATGGCGACGAGATCTACCAGCGACCGCTCCACCCTTACACGCAAGCGCTGATCTCGGCAGTGCCCGTGCCCGATCCGGAAATTGAACAGACGCGACAGCGGATTGTTCTCGAAGGCGACATTCCAAGTCCTTCCACGCCGCCCCCCGGCTGCGTCTTCAGCACGAGATGCCGACATGCGCGCCAGCATTGCTTCAGCGAGGCGCCTGCCTATCGCGAAGCAGCGTCAGGCCATCTTGTCGCCTGCCACTTTGCCGAAGAGATATCCGGAATTACCAATGGAAAATGATGTGGGCCGTGCTGCAAACATCCAGCGCGCCCGGACGCATGGCTCCGCCCTTCGCAAGCCATGCAGCGCTTCCGTTGACTGTCCGGAATCGGGTTTGTAGTATCTTTTAAGAAAGATAAATTTGGCCATGTATTCGTGGCTGGCGGTTGGGCTGCACCGGAACATTTGAGATCGAATATGACCCGGACTGCCAAGGCGGTAAACGTCGACGAAATCCGGGAAGCGGCCCGGCGGTGCCTCCCTTCCTTTCTCTTCGACTTCATCGATGGCGGCGTTGACGCAGAGACGGGTCTGTCGCGGAATCGGGCTGGCTTCGAAGAGTACGAATTGGTCCCCCGATATCTGGTCGACGTCAGTAAACGCGATCCGAAAGCGACCCTGTTCGGACGGACATACAGCATGCCGTTCGGCATCGCGCCAACAGGGCCAGCGCCGTTGTTCCGACCGAAGGCTGATGAAATCCTCGCAGCGGTTGCGAAGGATCTGAACTTGCCGTTCGTTCTGTCCGGTGCTTCAGGCGCGTCGCTGGAAGACATCGCACGCATCGCGCCGGACAACAGCTGGTTTCAGCTCTACCCGGCGCGGAACCGCTCCATCACCGAAGATCAGATCCGCCGGGCGGCAGACGCGGGAATCGAGGCGCTGGTCGTTACGATAGACACACCGGTTACGCCAAACAGGGAGCGGCACCGACGCAACTCCATCAGCATCCCATTTGCCCCGAAACCTGCAACTTTGGGCAGGATCGTCAGCGAGGTGCTGCGGCACCCCGAATGGTTCATCCGTTACTTTGCGAACGGCGGTATGCCGATGATGGGAAATTGGCAGCGATACGCCTCACCCAATGCCACGGCATCGAACGTCGCCGCATTTTTCTTCGATCAGGCGTTCGTTCCGGGGGAGGCGGGAACGCTCAGCTGGAGGGATCTCGAGCGCTATCGCAAAGCGTGGACCGGCAAATTCATCGTGAAAGGCGTGATGCATCCCGAGGATGCGCGGCGTGCGGTGGAACTCGGAACCGATGGGCTGTACATCTCCAATCACGGAGGGAAATCGCTGGACAGGGCGCCCGCTACAATACGAGCGCTGCCTTCCATCCGCCGCGCCGTAGGCGCGAATGTGCCGATCATGATCGACAGCGGCATCCGGCGCGGTTCCGATATTGTAATCGCCCTTTGTCTGGGCGCCAACTTCGTCTTCGCTGGGCGGCCAACGCTATTCGGGGTTGCTGCCGACGGAGAAGCAGGCGTCCGGAAGACGATCGATCTGTTGCGGAGCGAACTTGACCTGGTGCTCGCGGGCATAGGCGCTTGTGGCGTGGGCGAACTGGACAGACGGTTCCTTGCAAAGGAAGCCTTCGATGAAGCGTAGGCTTGGCCGTTCGGATCTCCTGCTCCCACCGGTTGTCGTCGGTGGCAATGTCTTTGGTTGGACAGTCGACGCCGCCCAATCGTTCCGTTTGCTGGACGTCGCGTCCGCAGACGGCCTTAACGCAATCGATACGGCGGACGTTTACTCGAACTGGGTCCAGGGACACCGGGGCGGGGAATCCGAAACCCTGATTGGCGACTGGATGCGAACACGCGGCAATCGGTCCAGCATCATCGTAGCGACCAAGGTCGGCCTCCAGATGCCGGATGGGGCAGGGCTTTCACCAGCCTGGATTGCGAAGGCCGTAGACGGGTCGTTGCGACGTTTGCGGACCGACTACATCGACCTCTACCAGGCGCATCTCGACGACGTTCGAGTTCCTCTTGCTGATACGCTGGGGGCATTCGCCGATCTCATCCAAGCAGGCAAGGTGCGTGCAATCGGGTGCTCAAATTTTTCGGCCGAGCGCATGGCGAAAGCCATCGACGTCAGCGAAACGCATGGACTGCCGCGATTTGAGAGCATCCAGCCTGAGTACAACCTCATCGCCCGCGAGAAATTCGAGGGCGCTCTCGCTTCGCTGTGCGCCCGCGAGCAGATCGGCGCAATCAGTTATTTCGCGTTGGCAGCAGGGTTTCTTTCGGGAAAATATCGCGACCGGAATGATCTAGAGGGACGTGCGCGCTCTGCTCGCGTGCAACAATTCTTGACGCCCCGGAATTTGGCAATCCTCGACCGTTTGATCAAGGTTTCCGAGAATGAGCACGAGCAGCCGAGCACTGTCGCCTTGGCCTGGCTACTGTCGCGTCCGTCGTTGACGGCCCCGATAGTGAGCGCGACGTCCGAAAATCAATTGCAAGACATTTTCAGGGCGAGCCAATTGAAGCTGTCTGCCGATTGCATCCGAGACCTTGATGAGGTTTCAAGCCCGGCGGGTGCTGGGAGCCATGAGGCCGATGTTTGAAAGAGGGAGCTGGGGGCAATTTTTCCGGTAGGCCGCAAATGTCATGGGGTAGCTTCATTGCCTCCGTCGCAACCGGTTGGCAACGTCTCTCTGGCGCAGGGGCCCTTTGATTTCTGAGGAGCTTGCTCGTGTTCAAAGCCCCCATTTTGATCGTTCGGTGATCCTGCTGTGCGTACGCTGGGATCTAGATGCGGAGCCTCAACAGGTTGTCCGGTTGCAGGCCGAGCCGACTGATTGGTGTTTTGGACTTTGTCCTGCCTTGTGGTCTATGCCTCGCCGCGAGACGACCGATGGCTCACAGATTTTTTGTCCTGAAATGCAGGAAAAATCTAACAAAATCAAAATGCTGATATTTTGACGGCCTTGTTCCCGGTGCCCAAAGCGGGCGCGGACATTTTCCACATGGAAGTCAATGTCTTAGGGCAGAGAACATTTTGAGCGGCCAATGATTCAGGCGTAACCGGCAGTATCCAGAACTGCGCCAGAATACGACGGACATGGGCCATGAACCCGTGCACCGCCGGCTTGTCATTGTGCTTGACCCGGTGCGCCTCGCCATCTCCTTCACTGGCCGAAGCGATGATCGTCGCATCAACCAGCGTGCCGGTCTTGACCCGGATAGATTTTGCCTTGAGCTGGGCGATGATCGCGTCGAACAGCGCTTTGTCCAGTTCCCGTTCCGCCAGCGCCGGGCGGAGCCGCGCGAAGGCGGTCCGCTCCGGCGTCGGCTCCAAACCCAAAGCTCTCCTGGCCAATCCGGCGACGTGACATGCCAGATCTCAATCCCTTACTCATGTCGAAGGGATATTGATTGCAGACCGACGTCTCCAACAACCTGGGAACAGCTCTCATTATCCGTGCAGGGCGTCGACTGCGCGGAGCAAGGCGTCGTTGTCGAGCCCCATTCCACCCATGCCGTCATGCGCATCCAGCCCCTGAAGGGCGTGGAACACGTCTGCCAAGCTATCGTTGCTGACCGAGAAGTCCCAATTGGCGATTGCCGACTGCAAATCAACGATGTCGTTGATTGTGTCGGTCAACTGTGCGTTGACCTCGGTTGTGATCTGTGCCGGAGCTGCAGCGCCATTTGCAGGCTGGGTCAGTTGGTCGGCACCATACCATCTTTTCTCGCCATAGAACCAGAAGCCGTCGATATTCGTCAACGTGTCGGTTCCAGTAGCCGCCGACGAAACGGTGATCGTACCATCGGCGTTCCGAACGAAGACATAGTCCGAGGCGCTGCCTTTCAGATCGGCCTGGTTGTAGTCGCCGCCCTGACCATCAACGATGTCGTCGCCCTTGCCGCCAAGGTAGATCGTGTCACGGCCATCGCCCAGCATGATCTTGTCATTGGCGTCGGTGTCGACGAGATAGTCGTCGCCCGCCGTTCCCATGATCATATTGGTGACGCCGGTTCCCCCGCCGTCCGCAGGCGGGTTCTCGCCATGGCTCGATTCCGTCAACGTCACATTGTCCAGAAGGCCGCCATAGCTGTCATTGTCGCCAGCCACAGACCGGAACGTCAACACGTCATTGCCGCCTGTGCCGTGCACATGCAGGTGGTTCGACTTCATGGTCGAGTCTGTCGGCGTCACCGTACCGATCACCTGACCGTTCCACAGCACTTCCATCTTCGACGAGGCAATTGCGTCCGGACGGCCGGCATAGTCAAACGAGATGCCGTAATATTTGCCCGCCTCGGTCTTGACCGTCTGCGACAGAGCGCCGTTGTAGGCGTCGACCTCGACAAGGTTCTTGCCCTCGGTCGCCTTCATCCCGCCAAAACCGTCATTCCACACTTCGATGCGGTTGTTGGCCGACTGCCAGGGACCAACCTGGCCGTTCTCCATCAGGCGCCAGGTCGGCGTAGCCGGTGCAGCGCCAGCCGTCTCGAAACTGCTGTTTGACAGCAGATTATGGTCATGCCCTGTGTCCGGATCGACGGGGGTGGCATTCAACGCCGCCTTTACCGACACTGCGTCGACATCGATGTCGAACCCGGACTGACCCTTGGGGCTGACATCCGACAGCTTGATCACCGTCTTGTCGCCGGTGGCGACAAAGGTCATCGAATACTCGGTCTTCGAGCCGCTGACGCTGACGGTCTTCGCGCCGACTGCGGTTGCTCCGTTCAGTGCCTCCATCTTCACCTGACCATCGACAGCCACGCCGCCAGAGGTCGTGCTGGCGGTGAACTTGAAGGTGTAGGTCTTGCCGGCCTCGGTGTTGATGGTCTGCGACAGCGCCGCGTCATGGCTATTGGCCCAGCCGTCAAGCGCCATATATTGCTTGCCGGCTGCGGCGCGGGCCACCGTCCCATCAACGCCGCCGCCCCCGGTCAGCGTCCAGCCCATGCCCGCCTCGCCAGGACCCGCCGCGCCCATCTCGAAACCGCCATTGTGAACAAGCTCAGGGCCAGTCTGAGCAGGTGTGGCGTTAGCCGCCGCTTTCACCGACACGCCATCGAGGTCGATGTCAAAATCGGCCTGTCCTTTGGCGCTGACATCAGACAGCTTGATGACCGTCTTGTCGCCGGTCGCGACAAAAGTCATCGAATATTCGGTTTTCGATCCGCTGATGCCGACTGTCTTTGATCCGACGGAAGTCGCGCCATTCATCGCCTCCATCTTCACCTGACCGTCTGCGTCGCCTCTGGCCGCGCCGATTTTGGCAGTGAACTTGAACGTATAGGTCTGGCCTGCCACGGTATTGATGGTTTGCGACAGCACAGCGTCATGCTGGGCTCCCGTCCCAAGATATTGCCAGCCATCGAGCGCCATAAATTTGTCGCCGAAGCTCGCACGATTAGAGTCGTTGTGGACCCCGCCGGTGCCGGTCAAGGTCCAGCCATCGCCAGACTGACCTGGACCGGTCGCGCCGAGCTCGAAGCCGCCATTGTGTACCAGCTCAGGACCGGGCTGAGCGCCCGGATCAAGCGGCTCGCCGCCCGATCCGTCTGCCTTGAAGGCGCTCAGAGTTGGCTCAACAGCGACCACCGGGGCAACAGACGGTACGCCCTTGTTGTTCCACGCAAACAGCATCCAGGAGCCGGCCGCCAGATCGTTGACATTCTCGGGCGCCTTGATCCGAATTGTGGTTGCATCAATCTTTTCGAAGTCCAGGTGAACCACCCGGGCTTCCATATTGATGCCATGCGTCACGGCGCCGGTCTTGGAAAACGTGATTTTCGAGATCGCGCTGGCGTCATCGACGTGGATATCAAAGCTCTCGCCCGGTTTGATCGCATCCGGGGCGTCGGTCACGACAGGCCGCTTCGCCAACTGACCAGCCGAGTCGAACAAATAGGGCGGCTTGAAGATCTGCGCGTCCTTGACGCCGCCGCCACTGGTGTTGCCCATCGCCATCAGCGTGCCGTCATTGAGCAGGATCGATGTCGAGTGGTAAAGCCGGAACTGGGCTTCAGCCGCCATCGTGCTGATTGCGTTGGTCGCCGGATCAAAGAGCACAGCAGCCTTGTCGGCGCCCGCCCGGTTTTCTTCCATGTCTCCACCGCCATTGATGAGGACCTTGCCGTCGGCCAGGACCGTCATGTTGGACCAGTCCTTGTGGTCAGCGGCATTGCCGACCTTGGCGAATGTCGGCGTAGCGCCTGAAATGTCCATCTTCCAGAGGTCGCCATTCGACGCCATGGCGAGCACCTTGCCGGGCTCATACATGATCGACGGTGTGCCATAGTCGACTGTGAAGGGCAGTTGGCCGATCTTCTTGACCGAGCCCGCGCCCGACGGGTCGAGTTCCATGACCTCGAACACGCCGTTCGACCCGCTGCCATTGGCGTAGTAGATGATCTTGCCGTCATCGTTCAGCCAGGTCTTCGGATACCATGAGGTCGAATTGTGAGCCACCGTTGCGAATTCGCTGTCAGTCGCCCCGGTAAGCTTGCGCCAGCCTTCGCCCGGCGTGTAAATTTCCGGCACAGCGACGCCCGACTGGTCTGGCCTGGTGCCGGAGAGCACGACGATCTGCCCCGTCGGCAGCGACACCATTGAGGGATACCAGCGCGCTTCCGACATCGAGCCATATGCGTCGGTGACAATGGCGGATGTGCCAATATCGAACAGATTGCTGTCGGCGACACCGATCTGTCCGGACCGGCCACCGCCGGCGATCAGGACCTGGTTTGTGCCCGGAATGATCATCGCCGCTGAACAGAACGTGTCTGTCTGGGTCGTATGAACGTGGTTGATCACCTCGTTCTTGCCGGTCGCAGGGTCGTAGATCGCATGGTACATATTGGCGGGCAGGCCCGGCGTTGTCGGACCTTCGGTTCCAAAACTCAGAACCTTTCCGTCCTGCAATACGACTGCGTGAATCCCGATAAACGGCCAGGGCATCGACGGATCCCAGGCGCCTGTAACATTATTGGCCATTCTCAACTCCGAACTTGTTCAAAAAGGGGACTTAAATGTGTGAATTCAGTCTAATGACAATTGCCTTGGCAAAGATCATGCCACTGGCTTGTCGTTGTTCCTCAGCTTGCCCGGGCGATACATGCGCCACACTTCGGTCCGGTCTGGAAGGGTGTGAAAATTGAAGCAATTCTGAACGTTGCCGCCGGTCCGTCGCTTGTCGTGGTCAATCCGGTACAGGTTCGTCGCCATGCGCAGGCGCTGCTGACTTCGGTGTCCGGTGCCGGGCCGGTCACGGTGCATACACTCATTGCCGGGTTGCCCGGGCTTGGCCAGCCACAGCGCGTCATCATCCTTGACGTTGGCTTTGAGGCGTGAGCCGCCGGAGCCGCCAGCGCCTGCAAGTTCTCAGGCGATATCTCCCCGTCCTGCTTGCGCGATCGCGGTGATTGCCTTCAGGCCGACCAGGCGCGGCAAGGCGTCAGTCGCTCCGCCGTGGATGATCTGTCCCTTGTCGCCGAGAAATCACAATGCCTTACGCATATTCCCGGAGCCCCGGAGGTATGAAATAGGGTGTCGTCAAATTGTTTTGCGAGCGGCCACGGCAATGCCGGGCTTTTGTCTGTCAGGCCGCCGCGCAAACGACCCATGCATTGGGATCGCTCAGCTTTTTTGATCGGTGGCGGCGTGCTCATGGACGCGGGTGGAAGATGATCGATCATCTGCCCGTCACCATCGATAGCGGCTGATACGGCTTGAAGAATGCGCGCCCAATGACCGGCTCTCCCGGCTGCAGCGTCATGCAGGAAAGGCACCACAACCAATGCGATTTGGGAGCCTCGCCATTGGGTATGAGACCTGGAGTTTCTTGCTTGACTCCCTGACAAATGAAATTATAAATACTACATAAATGAGGTAATTATCGTGCGAATTGCTGGCGTCAAATCGTTTGTTTGCAACGCCGCTATGCGTAACTGGGTCTTTGTTCGCGTCGAAACCGATGTGCCGGGATTGGTCGGGTGGGGCGAGGCGACACTGGAGTGGAAGACGCGCTCGATCGTCGGCGCCATCGACGATATCGCGCAGCTGGTTGTCGGCCGCGACCCACGCGATATCGAGCAATGTTTCCAGATCATGACCCGCCACGGCTTCTGGCGCATGGGCGTGATCGGCATGTCGGCGATCAGCGGCATCGAAATGGCGCTGTGGGACATTCTCGGCAAATCCCTCGACGTTCCGGTGTGGCGGCTGCTCGGCGGCAAGGTGCGCGACTACGTGCGCACCTATACCCATCTCGGCATGGGCGACATGGGTTCGGTCTACGAAACGTCAGGCCAGGCGCAATTGTCTGATCGTGGGCGGGCGGTCGTGGAGGCAGGCTATGACGCGGTCAAGGTCGTCTCGATCCCCTATGCGCACTATGTTGCGTCCAACCGTGACATCGACGCGCTGCAGGCCGCCATGATGGGTCTGCGCGAGGCGGTTGGGCCAGATGTCGATATCATGGTCGACGGCCACGGCCGGCCTGCGTCGGTTGCGCTCGCACGTGACTTCATTCGCGCCATCGAGCCGTCCAGGCCCATGTTCGTCGAGGAGCCACTCCCTCCCGAAGACATGGATGGGCTCGCTCACCTGACCGCAACCACCAACGTTCATATTGCTGCGGGTGAGCGGCTTATCGGCCGCAAGGATTTTGCCGAAGCGCTAAAGAAGCGCGCCTTCCATATCGCCCAGCCGGACATTTGTCACACCGGCGGCCTGTCGGAGACCAAGAAAATCGCTGCCATGTGCGAACTCGCGGGCGTTGGCCTTGCGCCGCATAATCCTCTTGGCCCTATTGCAGGGGTTGCGGCGCTGCATTTCGGCATCTCGACGCCGAATTTCATCATCCAGGAAGAAATGTCGGGCGCGGTTCCGTGGTATGAAACGGTGGTCGAATGGCCGATCAATCGTCGTCCGGGCCGTTGGGATCTACCGGAAAAACCGGGCCTTGGTATCGACGTGAATGAGGCGGAAATCGCCAGACATCCTTTCGAGCAGGAAATCCTTCATGCAACCAATGCCGTCCTGGCAGACGGCACGATCGTGGATTGGTGATCGCCATGGCCGGACGTCTCGACGGGAAGGTCGCGCTGGTGACCGGCGCAGGGCAAGGGATCGGCGAGGCGATTGCGCGAGCCTTCGCTCGGGAGGGTGCCGAGGTTGCCGTTGCTGAGCTAAGCGAAAGAACCGGGAGTGTGGTTGCGGCCTCTATCGGCGGTTTGTTCATCCCGTGCGACGTCACGCTCCAGCCTGATGTAGAGCGGGCTGTGGGCGAGACAATCGAACGTTTCGGCCGCATCGACATTCTGGTGAACAATGCCGGCGCAAATATATTCTACCGCCCGCACGAGATGCCGCGGTCCGAATGGGCGCGCTGCATGGCGCTTGATCTTGAGGCCGCCTGGGCGATGGCTGAGGCCGTGTTGCCAGGCATGCGCGCGCGCAAATCTGGCGCGATCGTCAACATCGCCAGCTGTCACTCATTCAAGATCATTCCGCACACATTTCCGTATCCGGTTGCCAAACACGGGCTGGTCGGGCTGACACGGTCGCTCGGCGTTGAATACGCAGCCGAAGGCATCCGGGTGAATGCGATAGCGCCGGGATACATCGAAACGCAGATTGCGCTCGACTATTGGGCCGGCTTTCCCGATCCGGCAGCCGAGCGGGCCAAAGCTCATGCGCTGCACCCGCCAGGCCGCATCGGAACTCCGATGGAAGTCGCCATGACAGCCGTGTTCCTTGCATCCGACGAAGCACCATTCATCAACGCCGAAACGATCATCATCGATGGGGGAAGGTCGGCGCTGTACCACGACTGAAACGATAGTAACACGGAGGAGAATATCATGCATGCCTTGAAATGCCTGACGCTATTGGCCCTGACTGCTGGAACCGCGACCGCCTTCGCGGAAGACATCAAGATCGGCTACATCAATAAGATGGGCGATCACCCCTGGTTTGTCGCAGAAGTGGCCGGAGCCAAAGCCAAGGCTGAAGAACTCGGCGCCAGCTTCGTTAGTCAGGACGTCCAGTTCGACGCCAACCTGACCATTACGACGCTTGACACAATGATCGGCGATGGCGTCAAGGGCATTGCGATCGTCGTGCCGGACAAGGCCCTTGGCCCGGTTATCGCTGCAAAGGCCAAGAAGGCGGGCATCCCGCTAATCGCAGTCGATGACGACATCACCTATGAAGACGGTTCGCCCGTTCCATATGTCGGCATGAACGCCAAGAATATCGGCCTGAAAGTCGGCGAACAGCTGGCGGCGATGTACAATTCTGAAGGCTGGAAAGACAAGAAGGTGATGGTCGCGTCGATCGAGGACCGCAAGGCCGACACCTGCATGCAGCGCAATATGGGCGCTGAAGAGGCCTTCCTCAAAGGTGTCCCGGATTTCGACAAGGCAAATATCCTGCGCGTCGCCTATGACAACACGATGGTCAATTCCATCGACGTCATGACAACGACGCTGACTGCTCATCCCGATGTCACCAACTGGGTGTTTTACTCCTGCAATGACGACGGCGTGCTTGGAGCAGCGCGTGCGATGGAAAACGCCAACTACGCTCCCGACCAGGGTCTTGGAATCGGCATTGACGGCAGTCGCGCGTGTGACGCATTCGGCGGCGGCAAGGCGTCTGCCTTCCGCGGCACGATGTGGCTGAACTCGGAGAACCACGGTTCGACGGCTTCCGCTTTGCTGGTCGCAGCGATCAAGGACGGCAAGGAATTGCCGATTGCGACCTACACCGATCCGGAGTTCATCAACCCGGCCAACTTCGAAACGACTTACAAGGCGAAGCTCTGCAAGGGCTGATGCTGGGACTGGAGGGACGCCGCCCTGGGCGCCCCTCCAATTTTCCGGAGGAAGAGCATGACCAGTGCCGCCTATCTGTCGGTCTCAGGCGTCTCGAAGAGCTTTGGCGTCGTCAGGGCGCTGAACGACGTTTCTCTTGATTTTCGAGGCGGTGAGGTGCTTGCCCTTGTCGGCGAGAATGGCGCAGGCAAGTCGACGCTGATGCGTCTTGTCGAAGGCGTCTTTGCGCCAGACGGTGGCGAGATCGTCGTTAATGGCAAAGCGTGCGCATTTGACGGCCCGCGCGATGCGCATGAGCTGGGCATCCGGGTGATCCATCAGGAGCCTGAAATCGTCCCGCATATGTCCGTTGGCGAAAACATCTTCATCGGCCATTTGCCGCGTATGGCAGGCGTTCTTCTCGACCGTCGGAAGCTCGCGGGCCAGACCGCAAAATTGCTCCAGGACTTCGCGATGGATCGCGAATTGTCGCCCGGGCAATTGTGCGAAGGCCTCGGCCCGGCGCAGCGCCAAATGATCGAAATCATGCGTGCAGTTCATGCCGGCGGCAAATTGATCGCCTTTGACGAGCCGACGTCGTCGCTGACCGATGAGGAGGCGCGGCGGCTTTTTGAGATCATCCGCCGGTTGCGTGCCCAAGGCGTTGCAGTTGTCTACATCTCGCACCGCCTGAACGAGATCATCGAATTGGCCGACCGCATCGCCGTGTTGCGCGACGGCTCGCTGGTCGACGTATCTCCCGCGAAAGGCGCGACCATCGACACGATCACGCGCAAGATGGTTGGCCGCGAGGTTGCGGAACTGTTTCCAGGCAAGACTCAGTTGTTTGGCAAGGTCGTGTTGGCGGTCCAGGACATGACGACCGACCATGTGTCCGACATCAGTTTCGAACTGCGCTCCGGTGAGGTACTCGGCATTGGCGGACTGATGGGCGCCGGGCGCTCGGAACTTGCCAAGGGATTGTTCGGCTTCCATCGCCGTCACAAGGGAAAGGTCGTGCTCGACGGCGTCGAGCTGCCTTCGGGGGACACTGCGGCTGCCATTCTGGGAGGCTTAGGTTTTGCACCCGAAGACCGCAAGGAGGAAGCACTGCTCCTGATGCAGTCGATCCTCGACAACGCCGTGTTGTGCATTCCCGACAAGGTGACGCGCAACGGTCTCTATTCCAAGGGGCGGGCGCACGACATCATTTCGGGGATTTCCGAGCGCCTGTCGATCAAGGCACCGTCCCTCGACACGCCGGTCGGGCGGCTGTCGGGTGGCAATCAGCAAAAGGTTGTGCTGGCCCGCTGGCTGGCGCGGCAGCCGAAAGTGCTGATCCTCGATGAGCCGACGCGTGGCATTGACGTCGGTGCGAAATCAGAAATCTACGCACTGATCCGTAAGCTCACTCAATCGGGCATCGGTCTGATCGTCATTTCATCGGAAATGCCGGAGTTGATCGGCCTGTCCGACCGTATTCTCGTCGTTGCGGGAGGCCGCCTGACTGGCGAATTCGAAGCCGCGGACATCACCGAAGAGGTCATTTTGCGCGCGGCCATGCCGCATGATGCTTCCGAACTCAGGGAAGAGCTGACTTAACCATGACAAATGCCACAGCCAATATCTCCTCTGCTCCCACACGGACGCTTATCGATCGCATAGGGCTGCACAATCTCAGCCTCATCATTGCGCTTGTCGTTCTGGTGGCAATTTTCGGCACGATCCGAAGCGACGTCTTTTTCTCCTCGCGCAATATTCTGAACATCGGCATGGGCGTCGCCATTCTGGGCGTTCTGGCGATCTCTCAAACTGCGGTCATCGTCTCGGGCGGCCTCGACATTTCGGTTGGCTCGATCGTCGGTTTGACGACTGTCGCCACCGCGATGGCAATCCAGGCGAGCGACAGTGCGGGACTAGGCATCGTTGCAGGCATTGCGCTTGGCGCGGCGGCCGGTCTCGTCAACGGGTTGCTGATTACCTATGGCCGCATCAATGCCGTCATCGTGACGCTCGGCACGATGGCAATCTTTCGCGGTATCGCCTTCATCCTGTCCGATGGGCAGTCGATCTCCATCTTCAACGAGCAACTGCGCTGGATCGGCGTTGGCCGTGTGCTCGGTCTGCCGGTTCCGATCTGGATTCTGGTCTTTGTCGCCGCAGGCTTCTGGGTTTTCCTCCACCGCTCGATCCCTGGACGCAATCTTTACGCCATAGGCGGGAATCCCATCGTAGCGCGCCTGTCGGGCATGAACCTCAACCGGTACCGTGTGAACATTTACGTCCTGTCGGGTGCGATCGCCGGCATTGGAGGAATTCTGCTTGCGGCACGTACTGGTTCCGGCCAGCCAATTTCCGGCTCTCAAGGGCTGGAGCTGGAGGCCATTACCGCAGCTTTTCTGGGCGGCTGTGCGATGCAGGGCGGACGGGGCACGGTTGTCGGAGCATTGCTCGGCGTCGCCATCCTCGGCGTGCTCAATAACGGCATGATTTTGACGGCAGTGCCAACTTTCTACCAGATGCTGGCCAAGGGCACACTGCTGATTCTGGCGGTGTTGTTGGCCGAATACCGACTTAACCGGAGTTGATCGATGCCCAAGACGGGGCCGCAATCGCTGAAAGAACGTCCGAGGGACCTTGTAACTTCAACGCTGGCCAAGAAGATACTGTCCGGCGAATTCCCGTCTGGCGGCAAACTGCCTACTGAAAATGAACTGGGCGACATGTTGGGCGTCAGCCGGACAGCCCTGCGTGAATCGATGCGAACGCTTGCGGGCAAGGGATTGGTTGAGAGCCGCACACGTTCCGGCACAATCGTCCTTGCGCAGGCAAACTGGAACCAGCTTGATCCTGAACTGCTTGGCTGGCGCGAAGAACTTGAACCAGATCTCGATTTTGCCCGCGCGTTGACAGAGGCGCGCCAGACGATCGAGCCTGCGGCAGCGGGATTTGCGGCACAACGCGCCACCGGTCAGGACCTCGGCCGGATACAGGAGAGTTTTGACGCGATGTGCCGCGCCCCGAGCGACGACATCGAGGAGAGCATTCGCGCCGACGAAGCGTTTCATCTGGCGGTCCTCGCCGCGAGCCGCAATCCGGTCTTCATCAATTTCGGCTCGATGATAGGCCCTGCGCTGCGTAACGCCTTCCGGCTGACGACGTCGGCGTCGGAGAATTATGCGGCGACTCTCGACATTCATGGCGAGGTGCTGGAAGCGATACGCATGCGCCGGCCCGACGATGCGCGCCTGTTGATGAGTGGCCTGCTCGACGTCGCCAGCCGCGATTTGTCGCTGGCTATCGCGCAGCGGAGTTCGGTCAGATGACCGTTGCCGTTGCCGCAGCAAGTGATGACGTTCTGGGCGAGGGGCCGGTCTACGACCGCGCCGATGGTTCGTTGCGTTGGGTCGATATCGGTCGCGGACTTTGGCGCCGGCTTGACCTGAAAAGCGGCGCACATTCAACCATCGAACTGGACGAGGCGCTGACTGGTTTTGCGCCGGTCGCCGATGGCGGCTATGTCGGCGCATTCAAATCCGGCATTGCCCGCTTTGGACATGATGGGCGGATAACATCTTGGTTGGCCCGTCCCGAAGCTGGGATTGAAAGCAATCGCTTCAACGATGCGGGCACGGATCTGCATGGCCGCTTCCTGGCAGGCACAATGAACATGCATGGCGGCGAACCGAAAGGTGCGCTCTATTCGCTCGACGACCAAAGGCGGCTTTCTGTATTGAAGCGCGGCATTGGAATAGCAAATACCATCGCCTTCAACCCGTCCGGCGACATTCTATATACCGCGGACACGTCGACCGGCGACCTCATGGCGTTCGACTATGACGCTGCCACAGGAAAGCTCGGCGAAAGACGGGGTGATTTCCGTCCCGACCCATCTCTACCTGGTGCGCCGGATGGTTCGGCAGTCGACGCCGAAGGCTATTTGTGGAACGCGCGCTGGGATGGTGGCTGCGTCGTGCGTTTGGCGCCGGACGGTGCGTTAGATCGTATTGTCGAAATGCCGGTCCGGCTTGTTACGTCCTGCTGCTTTGTTGGGACGGCGCTCTACGTCACCACATCGACCTGGAACTTTTCGGACGAAGACCGTAGGACGCAGCCGCTGGCCGGCAGCCTGCTGAAATTCGACGCCGATGTCGCAGGACTGGAACGATCACTTTGCCGGATTGGCGCAGCATGATCAAACTGTCGTCATCCGAATTGCGCCTGAGCGTCCTCCCTCAACTTGGCGCGGCGGTGCACTCCATGCACTACAAGGTTGGCGATGACTGGGTTCCCGTGTTTCAACCCGGGAAAGAAAATCCCGCTTCGGCTCTTGATTGCGGGCTGTTCTGGATGTCGCCCTTCGCCAACAGGGCGCGCGACAACCGCCTCGGCGCGCATGTGCTGAAGCCGAACACGGCCGAGCCTCTGGCATTGCACGGCGCCGCCTGGCAGCGGGCGTGGACTGTGGCCGAATGCTCGCCTTCACATTGCCGTCTTGCTCTAGAAGTTGGCGCCGGCAGCTTCGCCTATGCGTTTGCCGTCGCCGTCAGTCTGACGCTGAAGGGCGCTGAACTGACCATTCAATTGACCATTGCCAACCGTGACCGGACCCCGGTGGCAGCAGGATTTGGTGTCCACCCGTATTTCCCGCGCCGCCCGTCAACACGTCTTCAATTTCGCGCGGAACGCTACTGGCTGGAAGGGGCAGGGCATCTCCCAACCGGCGCAGTCGCCATGCATCCGGACGTCGATTTTGCAAACGGCTCACCATTGCCGATGGAGTGGCGCAACAACTGCAATTCTGGCTGGGATGGACGCGCCGAGATCGAACAACCCGATCTCGGCTACAGGTTGATCATGACTGCCGACGATTGTCTCCGTGAATTGATGCTCTTCGTCGATCCGCAGCTCGACCGGTTTGCACTGGAGCCACAAAGCCACACCAGCGGCGCGACACAGGTCAATCCTGAACCGCCGGCAACCGGAACCACTTTGCTGTATCCGGGCGACAGGCTCGAAACCCGCCTCGTTTTCCGCATCGAACCGCTGAACTGAGTGTTTGCAATGACCATTGAGCCGACCTTGTTGTTCCAGTTTTCCGCACGGGACGGCCAGCCGCGTGTGGCGCATTTTGCCAATGGCGAACTACGCCCCTCTGCCGATCCGGTCACGGCATATGCGCTGGCGTCAAAGGCCGTCGCGGAGGGTGACTTGCTCGAGGACGTCATTGGCACGATTGTTTGGGACGCGCCGCGAACGCTTGATGACTTCGTTTCAACTGAAACGCTTCTGCCGCCTATCACCCATCCTGATCCTGCACATCTGTTTGGCACAGGCACTGGGCTGACACATTTGGGCTCCGCATCAGCGCGTAACAAAATGCATGCCGCCGGTGCGGAAGAAACCGATTCCATGCGCATGTTCCGATGGGGGATAGAGGGCGGCCGCCCCGATGGCGATGGACCGGGCGTGCAGCCTGAGTGGTTCTACAAGGGTACCGGTCACAGCGTAGTAGCGCCAGGCGCGAATCTCGTCTCGCCGTCCTTTGCGCTTGATGGCGGCGAAGAGCCTGAACTGGCCGGCATCTATCTGATCGGGCGGGACGGGACGCCATGGCGTCTCGGATTCGCACTCGCCAACGAGTTTTCTGATCATGTGACCGAAAAGCAGAACTACCTGCTTTTGGCGCATTCCAAGCTTCGTCAATTCAGTTTTGGGCCAGCACTGAGGATCGGAAAAGCGCCGGAGGACATCAGGGGCGTCTCACGCATTCTACGCGACGGGGTCGAAATCTGGTCCAAACCATTTCTGACCGGCGCCGCGAATATGAGTCACAGTCTGGAGAATCTGGAACACCACCACTTCAAATACGAGATTTTTCGTCAGCCCGGCGATGTGCACGTTCACATGTTCGGCACGGCGACACTAAGTTGCGTCGATGGCGTCATCTGTCAGGACGCCGATGTTTTTGAGATTGGTGCCTCCGGCTTCGGACCGCCGCTGCGGAACGGATTGGCAATTGCCCCCCCAGCCGCAGCGAACCGCCGGGTCTCTGTGAAATCACTTTAGAGTATGCGTGTTGGTCAAGCGAGTATTAGCGCCAAATGTTCTGACGACGGACACGGCTCCCCGTTAGCGCCTATGGCCCAGAATTGAGGATTTGATCTAAGGAGTGTTCGGTTCTCGTTGAAGACGAAGGAACGAATATGAATGCGAAATTGACTGGCGGCAAACGCTCCGCCGAACATGTGGTCAAAGACATTCGTCGAGCCGCCCGGCGGCACTTTTCATCGGAAGACAAGATCAGGATCGTGCTGGATGGCTTGCGTGGCGGGGACAGCATCGCGGAGCTCTGCCGCAAGGAAGGCATCGCCCAGAGTCTCTACTACACCTGGTCGAAGGAATTCCTGGGGACCAGCAAGCGGCGGTTGGCAGGAGACACGGCCCGTGCTGCGACGACCGGTGAAGTTCAAGATTTGCGCCGCAAGACTTGCGCTCTGAAGGAGGCTGTCGCCGACCTGACGCAGGAGAACCGTCTGCTGAAAGAAGCATGATCGGGCCCTTTCGGTGAATGCCTTGCATTCACCTGTCGGGTAAGTGATGGGGGCGGCGGCGAATGAGATACCTGCAGCCGAAAAGTTCGAGATCATCAGGATCGTCGGGCAATCACATCTGTCGACGAAACACACACTGGACCGTCCCTTCCGGCCGAGCCAGGTCTGGAACCGCATCGGCGCCGAGGTCCAGGCTCAGATCATCGTCATGGCGCTGGAACATTCCGAGCTGTCACCACGTGAGTTGGCGGTGCGGGCCGGGAGACAGACCAGGCAGAATTGCCCTGGCGGCGGCGGCTAGAATTACAGCGGTTTCCAGGCGATGACGTCGATCTCGACCTTGGCGTCGACCATCAGCGCCGACTGCACGGTTGAGCGCGCTGGCGGGTTATCAATGAAGTGTTTCTCGAACACTGCGTTGAACGAGGAAAAATCGCGGGCGTCGTCGAGCCAGCAATTCACCTTAATGACATCCTCCAGTCCGCAGCCTGCGAGAGCCAGAACAGTCTTGATATTGGCAATGACCTGTTCTGTCTGGGCGACGATGCCGCCCGTCACCACCTCGCCGTCCACAGTCGGCACCTGCCCGGATACATGCACATAGTCTCCGGCGCGCACGGCCTTGGCAAAGGGGCGGCGTTGGCCACCGGCCTGCGTGTCGGCCACGTCATATCGGATCAGTTTCTTGTCGGTCATCTTTTCATCCTGATTGATTGAGGTAATGGGACCGTCACCAAACCATACCGCGTGCCGTGACGGGGGCGGTCCCCTCGTGCACACGCCCGCGGACCAATTCGACCCGGTCGAGCATATTGGTGACGACGCATGCATGGTTTGGCACGATGCGCACCCGGTCTCCGACCTTGAGCCCAATACGCTCGGCCTTGAGCACTCCATGCTCTTCCGACAGCGCTGCAACCGCAATGTCGGGGCGTTTGAGGACATGGCCATGACCCTTGAGGCCAAGAAGATCGGATGTCAGCACCTTGGTGCCTGCGTCGATCACAGCGCGGTCCGGCGCTGGTGTCGAAACCACTGTCGCAAGAACCGTCAGTGCGCAATCCTCCCAGGTGCATACGTCCTGCGCCTGTAGCGAACGGTCATTGTAGACGTAGGTGCCGATCCGGTATTCGGTGGCGGCAGGCACATCGCCAGCACGCCACATGCCCGGTGTGCCGCCGCTTGACACGATTTCCACAGCAATTCCCCGAGCCTCGATCAGGGCGCGCGCCTGCGATAGCCAGCTCTGGACGTCGGCTTCGCGTCCAACAGGCGGATAAGTCATCAAACCGCGAAAGGCCAGTCCCGGCAGATTGCTGATCTGGTCAGCTAGATCGGCCGCAGCCCGCGGGGTCAGAACGCCACAGCGCCCGCCTCCGGTATCGCATTCGATCAAGATGCCGAGCGGCTTTGGCGCATCGGCAAAGCCACGCGACAAACCGGTAGCCACGACTGAATTGTCGGCAACGACGGTCAGCCGGTCCAGCTGGTCAGCCAGCATCCTGAGACGAGCAAGTTTGGCGTCCCCAATGATGTTGTAGGTGATCAGCACATCGCTGATTCCTCCCTCAGACATCATTGCTTCGGCTTCGCTGACCTTCTGGCAGGTAATCCCGACCGCACCGGCCTCAATCTGGCGCTTGGCCAAGAACGGCAGTTTGTGCGTCTTGATATGCGGCCGCAGTTTTAGTCCAAGCCTGTCGCAATAGGCCTGAAAGCGAACAATGTTGGCCTCGGCAACGTCAAGATCGATAAGGACCGACGGGGTGTCGAGTGTCTTGAACATCAGGCCGTCTCCGCATGCGGGTTGTCGGCTATCGGCCAGATAGCGCGGGTCAGCTGCGTGTAACGATTGCGTTTGGGGTCGTTAGGATAGGGACCTTCCACAGCAGCATAGCGGATTTCGGCAGCCATGGGTGCGAAAGCGCCGTAGAAATGGTTGGTCGATTTCACGACCAGGATTTTCTTTGCGGTGGCGTCAATGCCGAGATTGGTAAAGAGATCGGGCGAGAATGATTGTGAACGATTCGTGGTCAGCACGATCTCGATGCCGCTTTCAAGACGGACCACAGCGCAGTTGCCCATCGGCACGACCGAAGCGCCGAAACTCTGGACCGCGTTCCTCTGCACGCGCACGACCGTAACATCTGCGTCGACAGGTTCTCCCGCCTGGTCGGAAGTCTTGCCGCCAAAGCGCAGGCGCAATTTAGCCCCTGCGCCCGCAGCGTGGCAAAGTTGAACCGCCATTGGATCCCAGACATTGCCAAAGGCGATGTCGTCCAGTCCAAGCAAAATGGCCTCTCGCAAGATGATGGTGGAATCGCCTGGCACCCCTCCGCCGGGATTGTCCCAGACATCGGCAATGACGATCGGACCTCTCGGGGCGGCGGCGCCATATTCGAGTGCTTCGCGCGCGGTCATATAGGGTGGGCGCGTCTGACCACGGAACGAGAAGAGTTCCATGCCCAGATCCCGCGCCAGCGCCTCGCCGGCAGTTGCGTCATCATCGGTGATGACGATGATCCTGGCGCCCAGGTCGGGTGAATCGCCGGCCATGAAGCCATGCGTCGCAGAGATCGAAAGCACAGGTCCCTTGCCCTCAAGCGCCATCATCTTGTCGACGAAACCGCGCATCGGCTGGGTGCTGGTTGGCAGCACCTCAATCATGCGGACATCAAAAACCGAGATGACGGGGCTGATTTCTCCGCGCGCCGCGCGCAATGTTAGATCAACGCATGCTGCACCGGTTTCGACGAAATCGGTGTGGGGGAATTCCTTAAACACTGTAATGACATCGGCATTCTCGTATCGCTTGGCGCTGAGATTGCTGTGTGGGTCGAAGCTGACCCCGATCTTCACGTCAGGGCCTACGATCTGACGCACAGCTTCGATCAATACGCCTTCGCAATCGACGCAATTGTCTGCGATCATCGCGCCGTGCAGGCCCAGGATGACGGCGTCGACAGGCAGCGCATCGCGCAGTTGGTCGAGAACTTCGTTGCGCAGCCGGTTCCAGGTCTGGCCGTTGAGAAGTCCGCCCGGTTCGGCCCATGTGGCGGTGCCTTCAACCAGTTCAATCTCGCCAGCCGTCTGGCGCTTGCGAAGTTCGGTGAAGACTGCGCTGCAGAGTGTCGGGGTTGGGGGGTGTTGACCTGGCGGGGCGTAAAAGCTCTCGGCAAAGTCTTCAAAATCGGCTCGTAACGGCGAAAACGTGTTGGTTTCCGTTGCTATGGATGCACAAAAGATGCGCAATTTTTTGTTCCTAAGTGGTTACAGCGGGTTCCTCGCCTCATGCGTCGCCCGCCAAAAAACGGCGGGCTTTGAAGCCCGCCGCTTTCTTGTTTGTTTCGTTTACTGCATGTAGGTGACGGCATTCGCCTCGCCGACGGAGCTCTTGAACAGGGTCATGAGCTCCTGCGCTTTGGCGTCGAGATTTTCCTTCACGTGCTGCTCAAATACAGGTTGCGTCGCATCGGCGAATGCCTTGCGCTGCTCTGCGGTCAACGCCGTGATCTCCATCTTGGTCTTCAGGCCCGCCAGGCCCCGGTCCGACGCCTCGATGATGCGGCTCAGCCCGCGGCTGGCCTCAACACAGTTGGCGGCTGCTTCACGCACTGCGCCTTTTTCCGCATCGCTCAGCGCGTCGTAATAGGCGCGGTTCATGATGAATGTGTAAGGCGAGAACAGGTGATCGGTCAGCGTCATGTATTTCTGAACTTCAGCGAAGTTCGAGAAAGAAATGATCGGGATCGGGTTCATCTGGCCGTCGATAACGCCGGTTTGAAGGCCCGAATAGACTTCACCCCATGCCAGTGGGAAGGATTGGCCTCCCATGGCCTGCACGATCTTCTGGTGCGAGGGCAGGGTCATGGTGCGGATGCGGATACCGTCGAATTCGGCCGGGGTCGCTGCGGAGCGCTTCGAGTTGGTGATCTCGAAGAAGCCGCCGGTGTCCGGGAAGCCGAGAACGACGACGTCGCCGAGCGAAGCCTCGATGTCAGCTGCCAAGGTCTTGCCGAACGGACCATCGAAGACCGAGTAGGTTGCCGAGTAGCCGTCAAAGGCGAAGGGCAGGTTCAGAACGTCGATACGCGGATAGTAGCTGGCCAGCGCCCCTGTCGATGTCAGGGTGGCCTGCAGGATACCGTCACGAACAAGCTGGACATGCTCCTGCGCGGAACCAAGCTGGTTCGAGCCGTAGACCTCGACGGTTACGCTGCCATTGGTGGCAGTGCTGGCCTGGGTTGCGAAAACCGCGGCGCAAGCGTGAGCCGGGTTCTCGAACGGATCGGTCTTGTTGTCGTGACCGAACTTGATCAGACCGCCAGCAAGAGCAGTGCCGCCTGTCATCAGGCTCGTCGTCAGGAATGCGGCGAGCGTCAGTGTGGTGGTAAGCGTCTTCATTGTATTCCTCCGGTTATTTGAATTTTCGATAGTAGTGGTCAGGCAAATCCGAGCCATCGCGGCAGAAGAAGTGCGGCGTCTTCCCAGAACGCGAAGGCAAAGAGCACGACGATTTCGGCGATCAGGAAGGGGAACAGCTTGATTGAAATCCGCTCAAGCTTTTCGCCAGTGACGGACGAAAGAACGAATAGACAGGCTCCAACCGGCGGCGTCATCAACGAGATGTTCAGCGCCAGAACGAAGATAATGCCTGCGTGGATCGGATTGAGGCCGATCTGTTCGGTCAGGGGCACCAGAACCGGACCCAGGATGATCAGGATCGCGGTGATGTCCATCACCATGCCAACCAGCATCAGAAGTCCGACGATGATGGCTATGATCACAAAACGGTTGTCAGAGAGACCCATGACGCCGCTGGCGATCATCTGCGGGATCCGCTCGAAGCTGAGATACCAGCCAAGAACGCCTGCAAAGGCGATGATCACGAAGATCACCCCGGTGATGCGGGCAGTCCGCACCAGCATGTTGTAGAAACCCTTGAACGTCAGCGAGCGATAGACGAACACGCCGATGAAGGCCGCGTAGGCGACGGCGATGGATGCCGCTTCAGTCGGGGTGACGATGCCGCCCAGGATGCCGCCGAGAATGATCACCGGCATCGCCAGCGCTGTCAGCGACGACACGAACGTGTCCCAGACTTCCTTCAGGGTGGCGCCGCGTTCGGCAACCGGAAGACCTTCCCGCTTGCCGCCGATGGCAATGACGGCCATGCACACGGCGCAGATCACCAGACCCGGCAGGATGCCTGCCGCAAAGAGACCGGCGATCGAGACGCCCATCAGCGAACCGTAGACCACCATCAGACCCGAAGGCGGGATGGTCGGGCCGATGATGGAGCCTGCCGCCGTCACGGCACAGGCATAGTCCCGCTTGTAGCCTTCCTTGACCATCGCCGGAACAAGCGTTCGCCCGAAAGCGGCTGCGTCGGCGGTGGCCGAACCTGTCAGGCCGGCGAAAAAGACCGACGCCAGCATGTTGGCGTGGGCGAGGCCTCCGCGGAACCGCCCCACCAGCACCTGCGCCAGCTTGACCAGGCGTGTGGTGATGCCGGTGTCGTTCATGATTTCACCCGCGAGGATGAAGAACGGCATGGCAAGGAAGGGGAAGATGTTCAGCCCGTTGAAAATCTTGCTCGGACCGATAGCCAGGAAGGAATTGTTGGCGATATTTGTGAAGCCGCCTCCCATGTCGATCAGACCAATCACGCCAGCTACGCCAATGGCGAAACCGATTGGAAGGCCGAACAGAACAAAGAAGACGAAAGCGATTGCGGCGATCATTATTCCATCTCCTCTTGGAAGCCAGGCTCGTAGTAGCGGCCCATGTCACGGACTGTGACCAGAGCGACCTGAATGCAGCAGATAGCCGCCGAGACGGGGATGGCTGCGAAATAGGGTTGCATGCTTGAGCCGAAGATCATCGCGCGCCGGCTGGCGCCGCTTTGCATGAAGCCCAACCCGTACCAGAACACGTAGAAGAACAGCGCAAAGGCAACGATATCCATTGCGATGAGGATGATGCGGCGGGGGCCTTCAGGAATGGTCGAAATCAGCGCCGTAAGGCCAATGTGCTCCCGCCGGGAAATCCCGGACGAAACAGCCAGCATGGCGGCCCAAATCATAACGTAGCGGGCAAATTCTTCAGGCCAGGGCAATTGCCAACCCAAGAAATACCGGTCTGCGACGCCTAACCAGACATCCAGGACCAGAACCAGCATCAAAAAGGCGACGATGGCTTCGATTCCTCGATTCAGCCAAGCGCTCGCACTCGCAGTCCAATGTGCCATTACTCCTCCCTCCGTAACTAAAGTACAAAATATCGAGGGATTATGTGAAAATCAACTGAAATTTGTTCCTGAATTACAAATATTTTAGGTGTTAAGCGGGATCCCGCTTGGTTTCCGGTTGTGCATTTACAAAATTTGTAGCTAAGTTACACGCACCGTATCAGCTGCGTGGAGGGGATAATGGGTGCCGCAATGATATCCGATGTAGCTTGTCCCCGGCCATGGATGTGATTTCTGCCCTGCGTGAGCAGGACGGCAAGCTGGCGGCGCGCGAACAGAAGGTCGCCGATTTCGTCAAGGCCAATCTTGATCAGATCAGCACTCTGACGATCGCCGAGCTCGCTGACAGCGCAGGCGTCAGCACACCGACGGTGATCCGCTTTTGCCGGTCGCTCGGTTGCGAGGGGTATCGGGATTTCAAGCTGCGTCTGGCGCAGAATCTCGCAGTCAGTCTTCAGTATTTGCAGTCGGAAAGGAGCGCCGAGCTCCCCCGGGCGGAGACAGCACTGGATCAGGTTCTTGCGTCGATGTACGCAACAGCAAACGCGATGCGCCAACAGCTCGACCGGGGCCAGGTCGACAGGGCCGCAAAAGTTATTCTTGGGGCCCGCCAGCTTGTTGTCGCTGGCATCGGCGGCGGCTCGTCTATGCTGGCGAGCGAAGCTGCCAACCGCTTTTTTCGCCTGGGCATACCTGCAGTGGCGATCAGCGACAGCTACCTGTTACAGATGCGGGCGGCAACGCTCAGGGCTGGCGATGCGCTATTGCTGATTTCGGCCAGCGGCGAGGCTGACGCAATCGTCGCCTCGGCCAGGATTGCCAAAGGATATGGCGCCTCGACCGTAGCCATTACGAAGATACGCAGCCGTCTGAGCGATGTCGTCCAGCTTGCGGTCACGACAGATCTCCCCGAAGACCCGGACATATTCAAGCCGACAGCTTCGCGCTACGCATTCCTGGCGATTTTGGACACGATTGCGATGACTGTGGCCTATGCGCAAAAGGATGTAACGGTCGAAAACCTGCGTCGAATCCGTTCGTCACTCACAGCCTATCACGGGCGGACGGGCGAACAGCCGCTTGGAGACTGACGTCCAATAGAGCGCCACGCATCCATTTGAACCTGAAAGGGTCTAACCAAACACGATCCAGTTTCAAGAGATCAAGTAAGGTGCTGCCAATTTCGGCCAGGGTTTTGCGCGTTCTATCTGTCCGGCCAATCCAAACAAAGTCGCTTCGTCGCCATATCGTCCCGCAAAATGAACGCCGACAGGCAGTCCGTCCCGCGACATGCCACCGGGAACCGACATCGCAGGCTGACCGGTGATATTCTGGATCCAGGTGAACGGCAGGAATGCCATCAACCGCTCCAGCCACGTGTCGACATCGCTGATGTCGGACGAATGAGCTCCGATCTTTGGCGGCAATGACCCCAAAGTCGGGGTCAGCCAAAGATCGTAATTTGCAAAAAACTCAGCAATGCGCCGGCTTTCTCTATGCATCGCTTGCAGGGCGCGGATGTAGTCGGGCCCGGAAATCGCCAGACCGCGCTCCGCCAACGCATAGGTCAGCGGTTCGATCATCTTCACCTCTGTGGCCGGCAAGGCGCCGCCACTGGCCCTGCCGACATTGACCGCCGTGTTCGCCTGAAAGACGGTCGCAAACGACGATCTAGCAATGTCGATGTCAAACACGGGTTCTGCCTGTTCGACGATGTGACCGAGTTCCTCACACAATCCGGCCATGCGAATTGCTGCCGCCACACATTCGGGGTCGATCGCAACGCCACCTGGTCCGATTGTCGAGAACCCTATGCGCAGTCTCGGCGGGTCGCGCAGGGCATCGTCAAGGTAGGGACGATGCGGTGGCGCCGGCCAATATGGATCGCCCGGCATCGGGCCGGCGGTGGCGTCGAGCAGGGCGGCGCTGTCACGCACCGACCACGTCACGGCGTGCTGGCTGGCAAGCCCTGCAAGGCCTTCGCCACCTTCTGGACCTGCGGTGATCCGCGCGCGCGTTGGTTTCAGCCCGAACACGCCGCAGCACGAGGCGGGGATCCGGATCGAACCGCCGCCATCAGTCGCGTGCGCCATTGGCAGCATGCCAGCCGCAACGGCCGCCGCTGCCCCGCCGCTTGATCCGCCTGGTGAATAGCCGGGATTCCACGGATTGCGAGCCGGGCCAAACAGATGGGGTTCGGTGACCGGTTGCAAACCGAACTCCGACGAATTGGTCTTGCCGACAATCACCAGGCCTGCTTGCCTGCAGCGGCGGACAATTTCGCTTTCGTTTATCGCCAGCGTATTTGCATAGAGCCGCGAGGCCTGGGTGTTGGCCGCGCCTGCGACGGACACGACCAATTCCTTGAAGGCGAAGGGAACGCCGGAAAACGGGCCATCGGGAAGGCCCTTTTCGACGCTTGCAACTGCGGCGTCATGGAGCGGCGTCACAATGGCGTTGAGCGACGGATTGCGTTCCGCAATCCGCTTCAGCGTCGCGTCCAGGACCTCCCGGGCTGACGCTCGCCCGGTGCGGATCAAATCCGCGACACCGGTGGCATCAAGGCGATCAAGCTCGTCTGTCACGCGCGTGCTCCCGACGCAGGATCGGTAAGCGGTGGCCATTCAGCCCGTGGCATCGGCTCATAGGTTTCGAACATCGGGTCGACCGCAGCCCCGAAGCCGGCGGCGTCGAGCGAGCCGATGTGGAATTTGCCCTTGTCGATGCGTAGCCGGACCCGGCCGTCCTGTCTGTGGTAGAGATCGGGGTGAGCCGCGAGGAAGGCGTCCGCTTCGGTTTCAGGCCGCTCACCAAATCCGTCAATGAAATGGTGAGCATTGCGCTCGACATGGGTAAGCCCAAGCAGCCTCACCAACGCCAGATCCTGCTGGATCGAAATGCCGGGTTCGCAGGTCAAATCCTCAGCAGACATGAAGTAGCGTTGTTGCCCTTCCTTGCTGTTCCACAACTTGCAGCGGGCAAGGTTGAGGACCGATTTCCAGATGCCCTTGCAGGCCTTCGAGGAAACGCCACTGTAGCCAAGCTCTTGCGCGGTGCGGAATGCCGACAATTCGCCATCGGATTCGTCAATGATGACAGGAATACGTGCGGCCAGCGGCTTTATCGAGGCTGACAAGGCCTTGGAGCGATGAACGGGCTGTTCGACAAACAGGATTGAGCCGGCGAGGTGTCTGAGCGAAGGGCGCGTCAGCAACCGGCTGAAAAAATCGGCAATCGCCTCGGCCTGCGAATATTGTTCATTCCCGTCGAGTGTCACGGCATAGGGAAGTTTGGAGCGGCCCAGAACCGCGGCAATATTCTCGAGGCGCTCAATATCGGTGACCGGATCGCCTCCGATCTTCAGCTTGAAATGGCTGTTGCCGTAGAAGGCGACGACTTCCTCAAGGCTTTGTGGCAATCCGTCGTGCACCCGATCGTCTGCCGCGATATCCGCAGTGAGGATCGGGTCCGCCAAGCCGACAGTATGCCGCACCGCGATTTGCCCAGCCGGGGAGTGCCCGTCAAACAGGTGGGCGAAGTCAAACGATGCCAGTTCAGGGGTGAGGTCGTTGGCGCCCAGTCCAACGAGTCCACCGCGCATTGCCGTGTCCAATGACACCCCAAGTGCCCGGCAGAAACCATCGATGATGGCCCGGTCGACAAGCGATTGACCGAAGCTGGCAACCAGCGGGTTGAGGGATTCTGCAGCGCAATGGGCGATATGCGCGTCGTAGGTCGAAACAAAATGGCTGAATGGTGTGTCGAATGGCAATGCCAGATAGGCGGCAGCAGCGATTTCGATTGAGCGGCGCAGCTGGTGGTGATTTTGTGCGTCAGTCAGCGCGGTATTCTTGTCGAACCACTTCGCCCCGAGCGCATCCGCTGACCAGCCGGTTGCCTCCTTGCCGTTTTCGAGCGCAACGCGGGCGCGAACGATTGCCTGACGGCCATGCGTCACTGTCGTGACGCCGAAACGAAACGGCATTCTGAGACGATAGGGCCGCTCGCGGCATTCCAATTCGAGGAGCCGGACCCGCATATGCTCAGGCCAAGGCTTGTAGCGGTTGACCTGGCGTGTCGGCAAGACGGCCCGTCAATATGTCATGGATGCGCAGCGACAGAACGCCAAATTCTGCGGTCGCGCGCGTTTCCACTGTGCGCGGTCGCGGCAGGTTGATGTCGACTATTTCAGCGATGCGGCCAGGCCGCGGAGACATGACCACGACGCGATCTGACAGGAACACTGCCTCGGGAATCGAATGCGTGACAAACAGCACGGTCTTGCGCTGGCCATCCGCGCCGGATTCTCCCCACACCCGGAGCAGTTCGAGGTTCATGTCATCACGTGTCATCGCATCAAGCGCGCCGAATGGCTCGTCCATCAGCAGAAGTGGTGGGTCCAGCAACAGCGCCCGGCAGAGCGACACACGCTGCTGCATGCCGCCGGACAATTCGCCCGGCCGCTTGTTCTCAAATCCGCCAAGCCCCACCAGCCGCAGCAACTCGCGCGCCCGGTCCCGGTATCGTGCTGGCCCGAGTCCTGCGAGTTCCGCAGGCAACAGGACGTTTTCCAGCACTGTTCGCCATTTCAGCAAGACCGCTGCCTGAAACACCATTCCAACCTTTGAAATGGGTTCCGTCACCTGTTGGCCGTCAACCATGATGCTGCCGCTGCTGGCCGGCCTGAGACCAGCGAGCACACGAAGCAAGGTCGACTTGCCACAGCCGCTCGGGCCGACAAGGGAGATGAATTCTCCCTCATCGACCGTGAGGTCGATGCCGCGCAACGCTTCGACGGGTCCGCTGCCGGTCTGGTACACCATGCCGACCCGGTCGAGTTCGATCATTTTTCTGGTCACGCGGGCAAACTCCGGTTCAGCGTTCGTCAGGGCATGTCCACCTTGGTCAGAAAGTCGGTCGTAAACACGTCCTTGCATTCGACCTTTTTGGGCAAGCCCATATAGGTATTGACCAGGTCGACGGAGTTGCACATCTTCGCCTCGTCCACCCAGCCGATGCCGTTCTGGCGGTAACGGTCGGTCTCCAGCAATTTGATGCCGAGCTTCATGTTTGCACCAATGGTTGCCTCGTCGATCTCAGGGACCCGCTTCTTGAAGATGGCGAGCGCTTCGTCGGGATTTGCGATCACATCGCGCCAGCCCATATAGGCCGCCTTGAGGAACTTCCGGAGAACCTCCGGGCGTTCTGTCATGGTCTTTTCGCTGGCCATAATTGACATCGAATACATGTCGAAGCCGTGATCCGCCCAAGGCATTGCCACGACATTTCCGGCGCCCATCGGCTTTTCGTAGAGCGGCAGGCCGGTGGTGTAGTCGGCAACAGAATCGACCCGCTTTTCGGCCAGTGCAGCGACCTTTGCGGTTGGCTCGATATTGACCCAGGTGACTTTGCTCTCGTCGATATTGTTGGCCTTTGCAAAGGCCGGCCACATCTGGCGCTGTCCGTCATTGGCCGGTGCGCCGATCGTCTTGCCCTCAAGATCCTTGGGATTTGTGATCGGTGCGTCCTTGGATGTGAAAATGTTGAGCGGCGTCTTGTCGAACACCATGCCCACGACCTTGATCGTGGTTCCACGCGCCTTGGACGCGATCACGACGGCGCTGTCGGCCAGCCCTGCGTCAGCCGACCCGGTGTCGACCTTGGCGATTGAATCGCCAGAGCCTTTGGAGTTCTCAAGCGTCACGTCGAGACCTTCGGCGGAAAAGTATCCCTTGTCTAGCGCGACCCAGTAGGCGGCGTGGTCGCCGACAGGGAACCAGTTGAGCGCGAGCTTGAACTTTTCCTGTGCATAGGCCGGGGCGGCCATCAGGCCGGCGAGGGCCGCGGTTGCGATCAGTTTTTTCAACATTGGCATGCTCCCGTTTGATGCCCGTTTCGGGCGGCTACTTTACTTCCTGTCCTTCGGCCCAGGGGGCGAGGATGCGCGACAGCCCCGCAACCGCGCCGAACAGCACGAGGCCGATGATCGAAATCCAGACCAGCGCGCCAAACGCCAGTGGCGTGTTCATGCTGCTCTGCGAGGTGATGATGACGTAGCCGAGGCCCCGCTGCGAGGCGACGAACTCGCCGACGATTGCGCCGACGACTGCCGAGGTTGCTGTGACCTTCAGCGCCGACAGAATGTAGGGATAGGCGTTGGGAATCCGGATCTTGGCGAAGACCTTCCACTTCGGCGCGTTGAAGACGCGGCCAAGATCAAGCATGTCATCGTCGATCTGGGACAGGCCGACCGCCGTGTTGATGACAACCGGGAAAAACCCGATCAGCGCCCCGATCAGCATGTTGGGGAGGATTCCATAGCCCATCCACAGCATGAACAGCGGTGCGACGGCGACCTTGGGCAAGGTGTTGACGAAGACCAGAAACGGCATGAGCGCGCGGTTCATGACACTCGACCAAGCGATGATGGTGCCGAGAAATACGCCCCCAACCGCTGCGATGATGAAGGCGCCGAATATGGCGAGCGTTGTTGCCCAGATATGGCCGGCCCACCTGATCTCGCCCGATGTCAGCGCATGCCAGACCGACAACGGACTGGGCAGCAGATATTCGCGGATGCCGAAAATGCTGACCGAGATCTGCCATAGCGCCAGCAGGGCGGCGAACAGCACAAAGGCCGGGAACCATTCGGCGAGCTTGCGTGAGACGAGTGTCACAACGTCACCTCCACGGCGTGCTTGCGCACGAAGCTTTCGTCTACTGTCACGCCAAGACCCGGACCCTCGGGCAATTTGACCGTTCCACCACCGCGCCAGACCCGGTCGGCAAGGAAACTGGTTTCAATGTATTGCGGCCCGTTGAGCTGCAGCGGCGAGATGCCGAAGGCGGCTGCCAGTTGCAGGCCAGCTGCAAGACCGAGATCGGTTTCGGTCAGCCCCGACAGAGACAGGCCAAGGCCTGCCGCGTTTGCAGTCTCACACAATTGGCGTGACCGGTGAAACCCGGAATTGCGTTGCAGCTTTGCAACTGCGGCGTGGATCGCGTCGGCGCGAACATATTCGATCAAGTCGGCGACCGAGCGCAGGCTTTCGTCGATCCCGATCTCCACCGGGCTTGCCGCACACAGTGTACGGTAGTTGGAGAGGTTGAATCCATCGAGCGGCTGTTCAAACAGGGTCACGCCCAGGTCCGCAAACCGGTCAGCCTGCCGGCGCGCTGCCGCCAGCGAATAGCCGCGATTGGCGTCAACCTGGATGACGCGATCGCCAACGATGTCGCGGGTCTGGCGCACGAGTTCCAGATCGCCGGCCTCGCCATGCATCCCGACCTTGACGTCGAACACATTGTATCCGGCGGCGAGACCATCTTGCGCCAGTTGCCGGGCGCCAGCCGGCTCCGACACTGATATCATCCACGAGAGTTCGAACGTGTCGCGCTGCCGGCCACCCAGTAGCTGATGCACTGGCATACCCAGCGCGTGGCCAAGCGCGTCATGTGCCGCAATGTCGATGGCGGCTTTCGCCAGCGGTGAGCCTGTCGTGACGCCGGGGCTGATCGCCCGATCCATGGCCCTGTGCAGCCCGTCAAAATCCCACAGGGGGATGCCGGCAACGACGGGCGCAAGATAGCGGCGCAAGGTCGAAACGATTGTTTCGGTCGTTTCATATGTCCAGCGCGGCGTCGGCGTTGCCTCACCCCAGCCGACTGCGCCGCCATCTGCTTCGAGCCGCACGAGAACGCGCGGCGAAGGCTGGCCGGGATGTCCTGCGACGCCGCCGGCAATCAGGAACGGGCTCCTGAACGGAAACTCCAGAACGAAGATGTCCAGGCCCTTGATCTTCATCAGCCAAGCCACCTTTCGAGGCTGGCCGTGACGAAGGCATCGTCAGCGAGGTCGCCGTGCTGGCGCAGAACCCGGTCGATCTCGGCGGATTGGCCCGGACTCAAACCTTCTTCCGGATCAAGGCACCAGATGCCTTCGAGCAGACCCTGGCGGCGCAAAACTTCGTGGCAACCGGCAATGCAGCCGTGGAAATTGTTGGCCACGTCGAAGAATGCGCTGTTGCAGTCGGTGACGCGCGAGTCGAGCGACAGGAAATCGGCTGAAACTGCATCCGCAGCTGCTGCTTCCCGGCAGCGTTGAAACAGCTCGACAGCTCCCTTGGTCCACACGGACCAGTGCCCAAGCAGGCCGCCAGTGAACCGGACTGTCACTGGCTTGCCTTCACGCATGAACGTGAAGGGCGTAACCAGATCAAGCACGATATGATCGTCATTGCCGGTATAGAGCGCTATGCGCTTCTCGGCGCCGGCTTCCACGACGCCGCGCAACACATCGAGTGTGCGATAGCGGTTGAATGGCGCGACCTTGATTGCGACTACGCCCGGGATCGCCGCAAACCGCGTCCAGAACGCGGCGTCGAGATGAACACCGCCAACGGCGGGCTGAAGATAAAAGCCGACGACCGGGATGTGTCTTGCGATCTCGGTGCAATGTTCGATGATCGCGTCGGGGTGCTCGTTCTTCATTGCTGCAAGGCTGAGAAGCCCCGCATTGTATCCGAGCGATCGGGCAGTTTCGGCCTCGCTGAGCGCTTGGCTGGTCTTGCCGGCCAGCCCGGCAACCATCGCCAGGGGGCGGTTGCTCCACTCTGCTGCCGTCGTTGCCGCAAGTTCAAGCACATCGCCATAAAGGCCAGCTTCGCGAATTGCGAACTGGGTTGTGTGAACGCCCACCGCAAGTCCGCCAGACCCGGCGTCGAGATAGTAGCGGGTCAGCGCTTTCTGACGTCTGGGATCAAACTTGCGCTGGGCTGTCAGCGCGAGCGGATGGGCCGGGATCACCGTGCCTGACGCGAGGATGTCGAGACCGCTTGCTTCAGCCATCATCCGAACTCCGGCCCGGCGACGGCGAAAAGCCGGTCCCGCCTGCAAAACGGCTCCGCACGCCCAAGGGCCATGCGTGTGAAACTGCGCTGGATCTCAAATCCGCGCGCTCCAAGCCAGGCGCCGAGCTGACTCCAGATTGAGGGGACATCAATGTAGACCAGCCCGCTCACCTGATCGAACAGATGCGCTACCAGGTTAGTCGCGGTGCTCGGGTCTGCCGCCACGACTGGGCCTGCCTGAAAGGCGCGATGGCCGGTTCGGATCATCGCGAAGCCCGATGCGTCGCCCACGGTGATCGTGTCGCTGCGCGCCAGAAAATCTTGCATCAGCCTGTCACGCCGGGCGCCATTGGCCGCAGCATCAAGGTCACGCACCGGGGGGACAGTTCCGATCTGCGGATTGCCCCCGTATGCCTGGCCTTGCCAGCGGTCAAAGTCGAATTGCGGGACGAATCCCTGCCGGACGTAAACTTTGACGCCGTCGGCGGTCGCGTCGAGCACTGGCGTTCTGCCGAGACGCTTCAATTCCTCGATGCAGCGGTCGACAAGCCGGGTGGCAAGGCCCTTCCTGCGCCATTGCGGCGTGACCAGAACCATTCCGACAAAGCCGTATGGCCCGTCATAGGGCAGGGCAGCTGCACTTGCGACAAGCCGGCGATCGCCATCGCGAATTCCGAAGGTCATTCCGTGGTTGATGAAGTGACGCCAGTCATCCGGGGTCTGGTTCCATCGCGCATCGTGCGACAGCGCCATGCCGCCATCGACATCCATTTCTGTCAGCCGTTCAATAACGGGCGCGTCAGAAGCCGCCATCGCGGACCTCATATTTTGTTGGCTTGTTGAAGCTCGGCATGTCGCGTCCGACCCAATCGGCAACCCAGTCCAGCATGCGCTTGAGCGGCACGCGCGGGTAGCCGAACAGTTCGGCCGCCTGGGCACTGTTCGTCAGCCACGCCGTCTGCGATTCCGCCCCTGTCAGATTCGGCGTGACACCGAGACGCGATGCGAGTTCCTCGACCAGCCAGCGCACCGAGAGGGTTTCTGGGCCGCTCACATTGATCGGTGAAGTCGGGCCGGTGCAGTGGAGGAGAGACCGTAGCGCCTGGGCGTTGGCGTCACCTTGCCAAATGACATTTACATGACCCATGAGTGACAGGTCGATAGGGTTGCCGGCCTTGATGCGCATGGCCAGATCGTGAAGAACGCCATAGCGCAGATCGATGGCGTAGTTCAGCCTGAACAGTCGGCCGGGCGTGCCGTAGAGGCCGGAGAAATACTCAAAAATGCGCTCGCGACCGAGGCAACTCTGGGCATATTCGCCGCGCGGTCCGGGCGGCGTTGTCTCAAGCGCGCCCTGCGAAAATACGTCAACCAATGGATAAATGTTTCCGGTCGAGAAGGCGACGATACGTGAATCCCGGAATGCCGAGGCAACGATTGACGGGCAATGCACATTCATCGCCCAGGTGAGCGCCTGATTGCTGCTGGCGCCAAATTTCATGCCCGCCATGAACATGACATTCTTGATGCGCGGCAAGGCATCGACCTGGGTGGAGTCCAGCAGGTCGGCGCGAATGGTCTCGATGCCGTGACCTTCCAATTCTTGCTGCAGGTCAGGCTCGTTGAACCGCGCGACGCCGATGATCCGCTTTGAAGGCGCTGCTCTTTTGGCCAGCCGCGCCATGGTCGGCCCCATCTTCCCGGCGACGCCAAGAATAAGGATGTCGCCATCCAGGCGCGCCATGTCGTCGACGAGATTCTGGTCTGGCTCCGACAGAAAGTCGTCGAGGGCGGACGCATCGGCGAACGAGACCGGCAGGCTGGAACCGTGCTCACCCGGACGGGAACCCGAACCGTTGTCGGGTTGAACTCGTTGTGCCGTCGAACTGCGCATCCCTCACTCCCGATTGCCGTTCCTGACAACAAGGAGACTAGATGCGCTGTCGATAGCAATCAACTAGTTGGTTGAAAAATTTTCCTTGGCATTCTGCGCCTCCGAAATCAGTACTCGCAGGCGTTCAAGCGAGCGCCGGCAGGACGCGACCGAGGGCGACAGATGCGGCTCGATCGCGATTGCACCCTGGTATCCATCCCGCACCAGCGCAGCGATCTGGCCGGTCCAGTCCACGCCGCCTTGTTCGACGATTTGCCAGCTTCCATCGGTGTCGACGGCAACGTCCTTGAAATGGACGTTCTTCAGGAATGGCCGGATGGCTTGATACCCGTCCGGGTAAGGCAAATCGCCATCAATCAGCGCATTGGCCGGATCCCAGTTGATGCCGGCATTGTCGAGATTGATCTTTTCGGCAAGCGCCGCGGATCGGTGTCCGGTATTTGCCCAGTGTCCTTCTTCGGTTTCGATTGCCAGTGTCAGGCCTGCCTTTCCAGCAGCTTCGCCGGCGCGTGCCAAAGCGTCGATTGCCGCAGGCGGCGTGTTGCCAGGCCTGTCGCCGCCGCGCTCGAAGCTGAAGGCGATGATCATGCTGGCGCCGGCTTCGCCAGCGAAATCGATTGTCTCGGGCAAGAGGTTTTCGAGATGGTCTGCGACCATGTTGCGCGCCTCTGACCAGGCCTGGCTGAACCGCCTGTCCATCCATCCGAGATTGGACCGGGCCGGCGCCTCTGCGGGGAGCGGGATCTTGAACAGGCCGGGCGAAACGGCTGTGATCTTGACCCCGAAGTCGCGAATGGCACGGATCAATCGGCGGCGCCGATATGGCTCTATGCGCGGAATTCGCTGGTCATAGACGCCGCGGAGCTCAAACGCGTCGACGCCCCATTCAAGCCCCAGCTCAAAAGCTGTTTCGGGATCGTTGGACAATTCGTCGGTGACGATGGAGATTCGCATGTCACTATATTTCCGGTGCTATCCTGGCCGCAGAAGAAGTGCTGAATTCTCTGCGTTCGAGCGATCTGATGAAGCGGATCGACGCGCTGGCGCATGCGGGTCCATCCGGCTCGTAGACAAATGGTTCGATCGCCGTTTGTCCGGCAAACCTGTGCTTGCGTAATGTTTCGATGACCGCGGCAAAATCGATCGCTCCCTGCCCAGGTCCCCCCATGTTGTCGTCATTGAAGTGGACATGGGCGACGCGCCCTTGTGCCAGCCATGCGTCGAGAGCCGCCGCGACGTCGTCGCCATTTGCCGCCAGGGCATAACAGTCAATCATCGTCTGCAAGGCCGGCGATCCGATCTCGTCGACAATCGCGACCGCTTCATCGACGCTCGCCGCAAAGTTTGTCGTGTCTCTAGCGAGCGGTTCAAGAATGTAGGAAACGCCGTGGTCCGAGGCCGACTGTGCCATCCGAGCGAGATAGGTGATCGCTTGCCGTCTGCCGATTGCTTCGTCGCCTGGCCGCAGTTCGCGTTGGTTTGGCGAGCCGTGCACGAGGTAGGTCCCGCCCAGGCTCGCGCACAGATCGATCAGCCGCTGACCAGCATCGCAGGTCGCTTCAAAAGTGATGTGATCGTCAGATGTGATCGACAGACCAGACGGCGCCGCAAGCAGCCAGTGCAGGCCGGAAATCCGCGTGCCTTCCGACGCAGCAATGTCTCGAAGCCCGGCGATCTGTGCCGCTGTCATTCGCGTCGGGTCGGCGGCAAGAGTGAATGGCGCGACCTCCAGGCCGTCAAAGCCGTGGTTTCGCGCGAAGGCGCATTGGGCCGCAAAGTCGAGTTCGCGAACCACCTCGTTGCAGAGATTGACCTTGAGACCCCACATACAAACAGGACCCGTCCCGTGGCGCTTCCTTTCCGCTTTGCAAGCAAGGCTGAAACACCGGAAAAATCACGACAGTTGCTTCGCGAGCATGTCGCGCGCTACAAATTGAGTCAACAATATCCAACCGATTGGTTGATTTTAATGAGTGCAATATCCGCATCCCGGCCTGGCAGGAAAAAGAGCGATCCCAACCGCGCCCCGTCGGATGAGGTTCTGCTTGAGGCTGCGGGCGAGGTTTTTGCGGAGCGGGGGCTGGAAGGGGCGCGCGTTGATGACATCGCGCGGCGGGCGGGTGTCAACAAGCAGCTCGTCTATCATTATTTTGAGAACAAGGACGGGCTCTATGCTGCGGTTCTGGAACACGTGTATTCGCGTATCCGCCAGCGCGAGCAGGAGTTGGATCTGAGCCGTTTCCCGGCCGAGGAAGCCATGAGGCGGCTGATCGAGTTTTCGTTCGATTATCTGGCCGAACATCCAGATTTCGTCTCGCTGATCGCTGATGAAAACGCCCACCGCGGGCGTCACCTGCAGAGCTCGACCCGTGTTGAGGCGGTGAACCGTCCGATCGTTGACCTGATCGGTGAAACGCTGAAGCGCGGCGAGGCCGATGGCGTGTTCCGCAAGGGCCTTGATCCCCTGCATGTCTACCTGTCGATTGCCGGCATGGCGTTCTTCTATTTCGCCAACAGCCACACGTTGAGCCGAATTTTCAACCGGGAACTGCGTTCGCCGGAAGCTGTCGCTGAACGGCGCGCGCATCTTGTCGACTTCGCACTGAACGCGATCAGGTCACGTCAGACCTGAGATTGTTGTTGCGCTGAGCCTCAACAGATGAGCAAGACGCCAATCCGTGCTTTGAGGCTTTGCCTTATGCGTCGTCGATACGCCTCATCTCTGCCTTGAACGCGCCAGTTGTTCCCCGTCAGCAGCTCTGGGGAATGATCCGCGCCACATTCGAGCCGCGCAGGGCGGGAGTTATCTCGGTCCTCTTCCAGCAATCGATGGTCCGGCCGGCAGACGAAAGGTCCCGACCCTGGTTTCGTTGGGAGCTGTGTCAGCTCTCCGCATTTGCCGCTGAAGACAGAGCGGCAGTGATCTGGCGCAGCGAGACTTGGCCCAACGCACGACCAGCCCCATCGACAACAGCGGCCGTATCAAAAGACGACGTCGTCAGTTCCTTGGCTGCCATTTCCAGGGTCGTGCCCGACTTCAGGTGCGACAGGGATTTGCCGCCGGCGGCAGGCACGGCATCCATGATCGAGTCGACTTTCAGGAACCGGCCGCGATTGACGTCCTTGACGAAGCGCCGGATGTAGTCGTCGGCGGGTTTCAGCAGGATTTGCTGGCTGTCGCCCTGCTGCACGATCGAACCATCGCGCAGGATGACAATGCCGTCACCTAGCCTCAGCGCCTCGTCGAGATCGTGTGTGATGAAGACGATGGTCTTGTTCAATTCCGATTGCAGGTCCAGCAACATGGTCTGCATGTCGGTGCGGATCAGCGGATCGAGCGCCGAATAGGCTTCGTCCATCAGCAGGATCGCGGCATCGTTGGAGAGCGCGCGCGCCAGGCCGACGCGCTGCTGCATGCCGCCCGACAGTTCGTGCGGGTAGCGCGTTTCGAAGCCGACGAGGCCGACGCGGTCGATCCAGCGCATGCCGGTCTGCCGCGCCGTGGCGGCATCGACGCCGCGCACTTCAAGACCAAAGGTGACATTGTCGATGACGGTGCGGTGAGGCAGCAGGCCAAAGCGCTGGAACACCATGGCGGTGGAACTGCGGCGAAATTCGCGCAGTTCAAGCTCCGACATGTCGAGCACGTTCCTGCCGCCAATCATGATTGAGCCGGAGGTCGGCTCGATAAGCCGGTTGATGTGTCGGATCAGCGTCGACTTTCCTGACCCGGACAGACCCATTATGACCTGGATCTTGCCGCCGGGCATGGAGATGTTGATGTTGTTGAGGCCAAGAATGTGACCGTGTTCCTTGGCGAGATCGGCCTTCGACATTCCATTGCGCACGGCGTCCACATGGTCGCGCGGCGCAACGCCAAAAATCTTGTAGAGGTCACGAATTTCGATCGACGCGTCCGACTTACTCATGTGCGGCGCCCCGGTGTTTTTGCAGCCTGTGGCCATAGGCCTGACTGATGCGGTCGAACATGATGGCGATGCCGACGATTGCCAGGCCGTTGAACAGGCCTTGCGTGAAATACTGGTTGGCAATCGCCTGCAACACGTTCAGGCCAAGGCCCTGTACGCCGATCATCGAAGCGATGACCACCATGCCCAGCGCCATCATGATGGTCTGGTTGATGCCGGCCATGATGGTTGGCATGGCGAGCGGCATTTGCACCTTCCAGAGCTTTTGCGAGCGCGAGCAGCCATAGGCGTCGGCGGCTTCAAGCACTTCCTTGTCGACCAGCTTGATGCCGAGATCTGTGAGGCGGATGATCGGCGGGATGGCGTAGATGACCACCGCGATGAAGCCCGGTACGCGACCGATGCCCAGCAGCATGACTACCGGGATCAGGTAAACGAAGGGCGGCATGGTCTGCATGACGTCGAGCACCGTCTGCATGAAGCCGCCGAGGCGCTTGTAGCGGTTCATCAGGATGCCAAGCGGGATGCCGAGCGCGATGGAAAAGAGTGTCGCCGTCAGCACCAGCGAGATCGTCTTCATCGCGTCGAGCCACAGACCCAGAAGGCCGATGGCGACCAGCGTGCCGATAACGGCAATGACGACCGCGCGGCTGCGCGCGACAAACCATGCGATTGCCGCCAGCGCCACGATGACCAGTGGCCAGGGTGACTTGGTCATCAGGTTTTCAAAGAAGATCAAGGCCTGCTGAAGCGGATAGAAAAACGCTTCAATCGACGCGCCATAGGCGCGGGTGAACATCTTGAACGAGCCGTCGATCGTGCGTTTGACCGCAAGCAGCGTATCGGAATTGATCTGCGGGAATTCGAAGAGCCAATCCATTTCGCTACCCTTGCCGTAACGTGATCGCCGCTGCCGGGCAGTGTTGCGCATTCACCAGTAAGTTGCACCGGAAATGAGTACACTTCGCCTGAGAAAACTGGCCGGCATTTGCGCCGACCATGAGTTGGGGCAATTGGCCCGGGAGACTATGGACCCGCCCGGACCAATGTGGTCCCGCGTCTCAGAGCGCGGCCTTGACCTTTTCGGCGACATCAGCGGGAACCCACTTGGTCCAGATGTCGGGCATTTCCTTGAGGAAGTGCTTTGCGCCGTCGACACCGTTCGCCTGATTGTCAGTCATCCAAAGCATGACCGAGGAAACTTCGGCCTGCGTCCAGCTGCGCTTGCCCAGATATTCCTTCACCGCCGGGTCCATGCGCTCGACGAAAGCTTTCGAGGCGAGCGTCACCATTTCAGCCTGTGTCCAGTAGTTTGGCTTTGGATCCGGGCAGTCCGCCTTGGTGGTGCAACGCTTCCATTCTGCGTCGTCATGCGCCATTTCCAAGCGCAGCATCGGGTATTTGGCCAGCAGCGACGTCGGCGACCAATATTGCGCGATGATGCCGGCCTTCTGTTCGTAGGCCTTTGCGATTGCGCCGTCGAGCGCAGCGGCTGAGCCAGTCGGAACCATGACGAAGTGGGGGTTGTTCAGCGCCTTGACGAGTTGGCCGGTGACGACCGTGTCGCCCCAGCCTTGCGGACCCTGGATGACTGCGCCCTTGGACGGGTCTTCAGCCGAAGGGAACAGTTCCGGGTGTTTCATCGCGTCTTCGACGGTCTTGATATCGGGATTTGCGTCCGCAACATATTTCGGGATGTACCAGCCCGAGATCAGGCCGTCGCTGATAGCGGTGCCGATCTGCACGACGCGGCCTTCGGCTGCGCCCTTGGCGTACACATCACCGAGCAGGCTGGGCGTTGCTTCCGAAATCAGGTCCGGCTGGCCCTTTTCAATGATCGAGGTGATGGTTGGCACGGTGTCGCCTGCGACCGTCGTCGCGTTGCAGCCGTAGCCATTGTTCAGGATGAACTGGTCAACGCCAGCCATCACTTCGGCCGACTGCCAGCTGAACACGGCGAGCGATACGTCGCCACACGCAGCCTGCGCCGAGCCGGCATAAGTCATCGCTGCAATGGCTGCGGCTGAATAAAGCAATCTCTTCACGTCATTCCTCCCAGAAGCGCGGCGTTTCGACGGACTGGTTCCAAAGCCACGCGGATTGGCGCCAGAAGTCTCCGGGCGAAGGCAGGGCATGCGGTTTGTGATTGTTGTCCCGCAGTCAGGCCTTGTTCCCTGAGCCAATCAAGATCATAAAACTCAACTGTAGACAATATGTATTTTTTGAGCCTACATAGAACCATAGTAAGGGTCCGAGCCATCTGAATGCGCATGGACCAGGAGATGGAAATGGGAGACGACGGTCGGACAAGGAAGGCAATCTGCCTCGAAGACATACAGCGGCGGATCCTCACTCAGGACCTGGAGCCGGGCTCTTATCTCGACGAGGTGCAGATTTCCGAGGCTTACGATATTTCGCGGCCGCCGCTGCGCGAGATCCTGCGGCAGCTCGCGGGCGAGGGTTATGTGGTGCTGCAGGAAAACAGGGGCGCGCAGGTAGCACCCATGTCGCACATGACGCTGCGCAATTTTTTCCTTGCCGCTCCGATGATCTATGCGGCCGTGTCGCGGCTGGCGGCGCACAACGCCAAACCGGGACAGATCGTGCGATTGAAAGAAACGCAACGCCTGTTTCGCACTGCGATCGACGAAGGCGATACTGCCGAGCGTGCGCTGTTGAACGAACGTTTTCACGCGATCATCGGCGAGATGGCCGACAATGAGTATTTGACACCGAGCCTGCGGCGCCTGCTGATCGATCACACGCGCATCGGCATGACATTCTTCAGTTCGCGCCATCCCGACCTTGCGGGCCGGCGGTCGATTGCCGCGGACCAGCATGACGAATTCATTGCACTGATCGAGGCGGGTGATGCCGACGCGGTGGCCGACCTCGCGGTGGCGCATTGGGAACTGTCGCGCGCAGAAATCGAGTCTTTTGCCACGCCCGCCGGCATGCGTATCCCGCTCGGGAAAGCGCCGGAAGCCGCCCGGGAGAAAGTCGCTTTATGAAATTTTCCGGCATCTACGCACCGGTGACAACGCCGCATCGCGACGATGGCTCAATCGACCGCGATGCCTTTGCGCAGATGATAGAATACCTGATCGCGTCGGGCGTGCACGGCCTCATCAATGGCGGCTCGACTGGCGAATACTATGCCCAGTCGATGGACGAACGCCTCGAAATGGCAGGCCTCGCAAAGGAGATCATTGGCAAGCGGGTTCCGCTGATTGTCGGCACGGTCGCGATCCGGCTGGAAGATTCGGTCCGGATGGCCGAGCACGCAGCAAGGATTGGCGCCGCAGCAATTCTGGTCGGTTCGCCTCCTTACTCGGTGCCAACTGAACGCGAAAATGCGCTGAACGCACTCGCCATCGATCGCGCCGCCAACCTGCCGGTGATGCTCTACAATTATCCGGGCCGCATGGGCATCAATATGGGCGAGGAGTTTCTCGATCGCGTTGGCCGCAGCGCCAATATCTGCGCCATCAAGGAAAGCTCGGGCGACATCAACCGCGTGCATCTTCTGGCGCGCGATTATCCGCATATCCAGATGTCGTGCGGCATGGACGATCAGGCGCTGGAGTTCTTCGCCTGGGGCGCGCAGAGCTGGGTCTGCGGCGGCGCAAATTTCCTGCCGAAAGAACACATCGCGCTGTGGAAGGCCTGCGTTGTCGAGGGCGATTTCACCAAGGGCCGCCGCATCATGTCGGCGATGATGCCGCTGATGCGGGTGCTGGAGCAGGGCGGGAAATTCATCCAGTGCATCAAGCATGGCTGCGAGATGAACGGGCTCTATGCCGGGCCGCCACGACCGCCCTTGAAGGCGCTCAACAAGGACGACAAGCGGCAGCTTGAACAGGTGGTGCGGGTGTTGAAACGCACCGTCGCCGAAATCGAGGCGGGGCAGGGTTGATGAGCGACCTTCTGACATACGACGAATACAAGTCGATCGCCGCCGGGCTGAATTTTCCGGCGCAGGCGTTCATCAACGGCGCATTCCGCCCTGCCAAATCCGGCAAGACGTTCGACGCGATCAATCCGGCGACCGGCAAGGTGCTGGCCAAAGTCGCGGCGTGTGCGTCGACCGATGTCGATTTCGCGGTCGAGAAGGCGCGTGACGCATTCGAGGACGGGCGCTGGTCAAAGCTGCATCCACGTGAGCGCAAGGAAGCGCTGATCCACCTCGCCAAGCTGATCCGGCGCAATGGCCGCGAACTGGCGGTGATGGAAAGCCTGGACAGCGGCAAGACGATCCTTGACTGCGAGACGGTCGATGTGCCGGAAACGGTCAACTGCCTGATCTGGCACGCCGAACTGATCGACAAGATCTACGATCAGGCAGCGCCAGCATCCGACAATCACATCGCCATGATCGTGCGCGAGCCGGTTGGTGTCGTTGGTCTGGTGCTGCCGTGGAATTTTCCGCTGCTCATGCTGGCCTGGAAGATCGGTCCGGCACTCGCCGCCGGATGTTCAGTTATCGTCAAGCCTGCAGAAGAAACTTCACTGACCGCATTGCGCGTTGCTGAACTGGCGATGGAAGCGGGCATCCCGGCCGGCGTGTTCAACGTCGTGCCAGGCTCCGGTCCCGATGTCGGCGAGCCGCTTGGACGTCACATGGATGTCGATGCGGTCTCCTTCACCGGCTCTACCGAAACCGGCCGGCGCTTCCTTCGCTATGCGGCGGAATCAAACCTCAAGGAAGTGACGCTCGAAATGGGCGGCAAGAACCCGGCGGTGGTGTTGGACGACGCCGAAAATCTCGACCGGGTGGCCGCCCACATCGTCAACGGCGCGTTCTGGAACATGGGTGAAAACTGCTCGGCTTCGTCGCGCCTGATCGTGCAGAAGGGCGTCAAGGACGAGCTTCTGAAGCGCATTCTGGCGCATGCGCGCGAATGGCCGATGGGTGATCCGCTTGATCCTGCCAATCGCGTCGGGGCGCTGGTGTCGAAGGCGCATTTCGACAAGGTCAAATCCTATCTCGGCAAGGGGCCAAATGTGCTGCTTGGTGGCAGGGCTGCAAACGGATTTGTCGAGCCGACCATCCTCGACATAACCGACCGCAACGCCGCGCAGGTGCGCGAGGAGATTTTCGGGCCGGTTTTGTCCGTGCTGACCGTCGAGAGTTTTGACGAGGCCATCGCGCTCGCGAATGACACGCAATACGGGCTAGCGGCGTCTATCTTCACCGCCAATGTCAAACGCGCCATGCGCGGCGCGCGCGCCATCCGGGCCGGCACGGTGACCGTCAATTCGTTTGGCGAAGGCGACATCTCGACTCCGTTCGGCGGTTTCAAGCAGTCGGGCTTTGGCGGCCGTGACAATGGCGTGCACGCGCATGATCAATACACTCAGATCAAGACGATCTGGGTCGATCTGGCCGACGATGGCGATGAGGCCGTTGATTGACGCACTACGCCGCCAAGCGCCTGCCGTTGCAGCTTGGCCCGGCGGCCTGGAATGCGATTCTGAGGCCTCAGGCCGAACGGCCAACGCTTGACGGCGATCAGACCGCAGACTTTGTCATTGTCGGCGCCGGTTTTGCAGGCCTGTCGGCGGCCCGGCGGCTGACGCAATTGCAGCCGGGCGCGCGGATCATCGTGATTGAGGCCGGACGCGTAGCCGAGGGTTCAGCGGGGCGCAATTCCGGTTTCATGATCGACCTGCCGCATGAACTCGTCTCCGATGATTATGCAGGCACTGGCGACGACCGTGCGATCATCGCGCTCAACCGGCAGGCAATTGCGTTTGGGCGCGCGGCCGTCGACGACTATGGCATTGACCGCAATTTCTTCGACCCGGCAGGCAAGATCAACGGTGCGGCGAGCGACTATGCTGACGCGCATAATCGCAGCTATGCCGAGCACCTCAAGCGGCTGGGCGAGCCAAGCGAACTGCTCGACTGCAGCCAGATGGCGGAGATCACCGGCTCGCGTCACTACCGCTCCGGCCTCTACACCGCCGGCACGGTGATGCTGCAGCCGGCGGGTTATGTGCGCGGCCTTGCCAAGGGGGTGGAGGCTGCAGGCGTTTCAATCTTCGAGAACAGCCCTGTGACCGGTTTTGCGCGGCAGGGCGCAGATTGGCGTGTGATGACCAGGAAGGGATGGATCACGACGCCTGGCGTGATTCTGACCGTCAACGGCCACCTTGAAAGCTTTGGTTTTGAACGAGGCAGGCTGATGCACCTGTTCCTCTATGCTGTGATGACGCCGGAGCTGGATGCCGATGCGATCAAGCGGCTGGGTGGCAAGTCCCGCTGGGGCATCACGCCGTCCGACCCGATGGGCACGACGGTGCGGCGCATCGATGGCGGGCAGGGGGGAAATCGTATCGTCACCCGCACCTGTGCGACATTGAGGCCCAACACCGTTCCGTCTCAGGCCGAACTCAATCGTGCAGCGCGCGTGATGCAGCGCAAGTTTGACCAGCGCTTTCCGCAACTCGCCGGCATGAGCATGCAATATGCCTGGGCGGGTCTGCTCTGCCTGACGCTGAACGGCGTGGCGGTGGCGCGCCAACTTGATGAAGGCGTCTATTCCGGCTGCGTGCAGAACGGACTCGGCACGGCGCGCGGCACATTGACCGGCATCGCAGCGGCGGAACTTGCGTGTGCCGTCGAGAGCGCCGCGACGCAGCATTTCGCGGCGCAGGCGCAGCCGACAAAGCTGCCGCCGCAGCCCTTCCAGCAGATCGGCGCAAACGTTGCGCTGCGCTGGAAGGAATGGAAGGCGCAGGATGAATAGAAGTACGCCAATGCTGGGACTACATCTGGTCTTCCGGGTGAAATTACTCCACTTCCCGTGTCGAACAAATGTAGTCAGCTGCTGAAGCTTAGGTCCTTGCGCTCTCAAACCTTCGGGCAAACGTCTCGGCAATGGCCAACACCGCTGCATGGATCGGGCCCGAGGTCAGTCGCGGAATGACCGATGCGTCAACGATATGCAGATTGTGCAGGGTTTTGAGGCGCAGGTTGGCGTCGACAACGGCGCCTTCGTCACTGCCCATCCGGCACGTGCCGGACGGGTGATGGTGCGTAATCGCCGCTTCGGCAATGAAGCCGTCAATGTCGGTGGCGCTGTCCATGCGGCCCGGCAATAATTCACTTGCGCGCCAGTCTGACAGTTCGTTGTGGCCCCCGATTTCCCGCGCCGCCGCCAGTGCATTACGAAACATGGCCCGGTCGTGTTCTGTTTGCAGGTAGGCTGGATCAATCGACAACCTGTCACTTGGCGCTGGCCCAGAGATGCGGATGGTTCCGCGGCTTGTTGGGTGGGTGACGCCAAACAGCAAGGAATAGGCTGTTCCGGCCTCCGGCGCGGCGAAACGTTCCGAGACGATTGGCGCGACCCCGCAACCGACGACAATCTCGGGCTGACCCGAAGCCGAAAAATCCGATGCGCGCATATACGACATCGATTCCGAGTGCTGCAGCCGCGATGGCGGCACGTTGCGCCGTGACGCATAGAGATTGCCTGCACCCAGAAGATGATCCTGCAGGTTGCGCCCAATCTCTGCCATGTCGATCCTGCATTCGACGCCGGCCGCGCGCAGAACCTCGCTGGGGCCAACACCGGACCGCATCAGCAGGGCAGGGGTTTCGATTGCGCCTGCGCAGAGGATGATCTCGTTTCCGGTTGCCCGGATTTCTCCATCCGGACTGGCGATGTCGATACCTTGCACATGGTCGCCATCGAACAGCAACCGGTGCACCCGGCTACCGGTGAGGATCGTCAGATTGGCGCGCTGCCGGACGTCCGCGGTAAGCCAGGCATCGGCAGCGGTCACCCGCTTGCCATTGCGGATATTCAGCGAATTGGCCGTCACCCCGATCATCTGGCCGCTGTTGTGACCAGTGAGGCGTGGCAGCCCGAGCGCCGCACCTGCTTCGATAAACGCCCGAGCCAGCGGACTAACCTCTTCATCGGGCAGGTAGACAGGCATCGGGCCACCCTTGCCGTGAACTCCGTCGCCCCCCAAGGGATGATTTTCGATCGCCATGAAGGCCGGCAGCAATCCCTCCCAGCTCCAGCGATTGTCGCCGGTTGCCTCAACCCATGCGTCGAAATCGGCCGGGTGTCCGCGCATGTAGCCCATCGCATGCAGGCAGCTCGATCCTCCGATCAGGCGGCCCCGGGCCCAGTGATGAGACCTGCCAGCAGTGCCCGCTTGCGGCTCGGTGACGTAGTCCCAGTCATAATTCCGCCCTTGGAGCGCTGGCCATGCGGCTGGCTTCCAGATGTCGGGGTCTGATGGTTCGCCGCCCGCTTCAATCAGCAGGACATCGCGCCCGGCCTGTTCGCTCAGCCGCGCGGCCAGCAGAGACCCTGCCGACCCTCCGCCAACGATGATGACATCGGCGACGAGCGATTTTTCAGTTTCAGTCATTTTCGAACGCCGTTCCTAGCTGTTGTTTGCGCGGTCCATCGCAATCTTTGCCGACGCCTTCGCTTTCAGAACGTGCCTGCTCGCCGCCTTCTTCGCCTGCTGTTCGTCTCCTGCGGCGATCGCATCATAAATCTCGGTCATCTCTTCGAGACTTTTCTGCGCCCGCCCTTCGAGAGACATCGACCGAGACCGGAAGAAGCTGATTCTCGCCAACAACCCCCGATGCAGCTCGTCCAGGATCTTGTTGCCGCAATTGGCGAGCATGATCGAATAGAAGTCGGCGGCTGTCATTACTTGTGCAAAATTGTCATTGCTGGACGCGGCTTGGGCAAATGCCTTCAGCGCCATCTCTAGTTCGCGCAATTGCGCTTCTGGAATCCGAGCTGCGCAACGTGCCGCGGCATCAACTTCCAGCAACTCGCGAACCTCATAGATTTCAGTGGCTTCCTGCCACGACAGCGTCGGCACATAAGGGCCGCGGTTTGGCACAATTTCGATTAGCCGCTCCGCCTGCAGCCCCCGCAGCGCCTCTCGCAACGAGGGACGGCTGACGCCCAGTTGCGCACAGAGCTGGCTTTCAACGAGCCGGCTTCCCGGCTGAAACCGCCCCGAATAGATCGCCAGCCGAAGCTTGTCTGCAGTCTCCTGCAAGACCGTTCGTGGCGAAACCCGCAGATCCAAATCTTGCATGCTCATCTCTATCTAGTGTGCCCGGTGAAGCGCCGACGATACACAATTCATACGCGATTTGACACAATGATACATCAGATTGCCAATGGACAAAATTGAATGATTGTCTGACAATCTGCTTGACTGGGCCGGTTGTGTGTGTTTTTGTGAAGTCCGGTTGAGGCGGTTTGGAGGATCCGGTTGCAATGTTGAAGGAATTGTCGCCAGACAGTCCGGCTTCGCGGCGTGTCGATATTGGCCGTATCAAGCTGAATGTGCGTGAAAAGGGCGAAGGTCCTCTGATGCTGTTCTGTCACGGCATCACCGCCAACTCAGCGGTCTTCGGCAAGCTGACGGATGAATTGTCCGGGCGTTTCCGCACAATTGCGATCGATCAGCGGGGGCATGGCCGAAGCGACAAGCCGGATACTGGCTATCAGGCCAACGACTTTGCCGACGACTTGGCCGCACTCATCCGCACACTCGATGATGGTCCTGCAATCATTGTTGGCCACTCACTTGGTTCACGCAACGGTGTCACTGTGGCTGCCCGCTATCCCGAGCTTGTCCGCTCGGTCGTGGCGATCGACTTTACGCCTTATATCGAGCCTGAAGTGCTTGATACGCTAGAGAGTCGCGTCAACGCAGGCGATCAGCTCTTTTCTGATCTCCCTCAGGTCGAGGCATATCTGGCGGCCAGGTATCCCAAGATCCCGATGGATGCGATCAAGGTTCGGGCCGCGAGCGGCTACCATGGTGTTGAGGGTGGGCTGCGTCCTCTCGCGTCGCCGGCTGCAATGGCCCAGACGATCACCGGCTTGCGGGCTGATCTCATCCCGGCGTTCCGCGATGTAGCCAGGCCTGTGCTCATTGTGCGTGGCGCAGAAAGCAAATTGGTGTCCGAGGCCGCTTTGGCAAAGACGAGCAGTCTTAGGCCGGATCTGCCTGTGGTCGTGGTGCCCGGCGCAGACCACTACGTGCATGAGGAACAACCCGAAATCGTATTGCGGGCGATCACGAACTTTGTTGATGCCTGACGAGCACAAGCTGCACGCGCGCGTCGCGAGACACTGAAGCTATTTGACGTTTTGAGGATTTTGGAATGGCAAACGTAAACAAGACATCTGGCAAAACACGGCATGCGGAAATCGCGGGTGGCGGCTTCGCGGGTCTGACGGCGGCCATCGCATTGCGTCAGAATGGCTGGAGCGTCCGGCTGCACGAAAAGGGCCCGGAACTCAGAGCTTTCGGCGCTGGTATTTATCTTTGGCATAACGGCCTTCGTGTTCTCGAGGGTCTGGGTGTTCTCGAAGAGGTGCTGACGGGTAGCCACACGCCGCCGACCTATGAAACCTGGATGCAGAACAAGTCCGTCTCCAAGGAGACTTTCAACGGCTTGCCCTGGCGGATCATGACGCGAGCCCATCTGCATGACGCGCTGGCAAACCGGGCCCGCAAGCTTGGCGTGGATATCCGTGTCAATTCGGAAGCTGTCTCGGCCGATGCCAAAGGGCTTCTGACCGTCCAGACCGGAGAAGTGTTTGAGGCTGATCTGGTCGTTGGCGCCGATGGTGTTACCTCCAAGGTCCGCGATTCGATGGGTTTCAAGCAGGATCGCTGGGTTTCGGTGGATGGCATCATCCGGCTGATCGTTCCGCGCATGAAGGAGCAGCTTGGCGAAGGCGAGTGGGATAACACCATCGACATGTGGAACTTTGAACCCCGTGTCCAGCGCATTCTCTATTCGCCTTGCAATGACAAGGAATTGTATCTGGGTCTGATGGCTCCGGCCGCCGATCCGCGCGGCTCGCGTGTTCCGGTCGATCTGGATGTTTGGGTCGAGATGTTCCCGTTCCTGGAGCCCTGCCTGGTCGAGGCTGCAAAGCTCCAGTCGGCCAGATACGACAAATACGAGACGACGAAGCTCGATACCTGGACCTCTGGCAAGGTGGCGCTCGTCGGTGATGCTGCCCATGGCATGGCCCCAGCTCTCGCCCAGGGTGCAGGTTGCGCAATGGTCAACGCGTTCAGCATTTCGCAAGACGTCGAAGAACATGCATCCATCGAAGATGCTCTTGCCGCCTGGCAGAAGCGTATCCGGCCGATCACTGATCGATGCCAGGCGACTTCGGGCGAATATGCGGCGAACAGGTCGCTCTCAAAGGGCAACATGTTCACTCCGGCAGCCCTTGAATCGGCTCGCTACGACCCGCTGCGCCGCCTGTTCTCCTGGCCGCAGTGACCGGCGCACGCTGCGGACAAAAACTAATCCAGAGCCGTTATCCTACAGGGAAACCAAGATGAATTACTCCACCGAGGTAGAAAGCGCCTATGATGTCAGGGGCTGGTACTCTTCAGTCCAGGAAATACGGCACGATGGCGGAAAGCCAGGAAAGCCTCTGGTAAAGGCGGTCGTCGGTCTCGTAATCCGCAATCCCTTTGCAGGAAGGTTCGTTGCCGACCTGTCGCCGCTGACGAAACCAAGTGCTGCGATCGGGCATGCTCTTGGTCAGCGCGCGGTCGCATTGCTCGGCGGCCGGCCCGTCGAAAGCTATGGCAAGGGTGGTATCGCCGGCACGGCTGGTGAGCAGGAGCACGTTGTCGCCTGCGTCACCACCGTATTCGGAGACCCGCTCCGCGAAGAAGTCGGCGGCGGCGCCGCCTGGATATCTTCGGCAAGCAAGGTGGCTGCCGCAGGCACCACCCTCGACATCCCGCTCGCCCACAAGGACGAGCTTTATATCCGGTCGCACTACGACGCTGTGACGTTCTCTGTTCCAGACGGCCCCCGGCCCGATGAAATCCTGCTGTGCGTCGCGGTGGCGACCGGCGGACGTATCCATGAGCGAGTCGGCGGCATGAGCGTGGCCGATTTCAAGAACAAAGCTTGAGCGAAATTTTTCGAAGGACGAATTCTAATGCCGTTGAATATTAAAGACCTGAAGATTACTTCAACCGATTTTGAGCCGCTTGGCAGGCTTCGCGATGAGCATGCCGGCGACAAGGGCAATGTTCTGCCACGGCTGAAGGTGGCCGGCGTCCCAGCGGAAGCCAAGGAGCTGGCGGTTGTTTGCCATGATCCGGACGCACCGCTGCCGCGTGGTTTCACGCACTGGACGGTTTACGGGATCGATCCTTCGACGACCGATCTGTCCGATGCGCAGGAAAAGTTCCGCGTCGGGCCAAACGGCGCCGGCTACCATCAGTACAATGGCCCTCAGCCGCCTGCCGGTCATGGGGATCATCACTACTATTTCTGGGTCTACGCACTCGATACCAATGTTGAGGGCACGCCCACCCGCGAGGAATTCCTCGCAAAATATGCGGACAACATCATCGAACAGAATCGCATCGTCGGCATTTACCAGAACAAGTGACGGTATCACCCGGGCGTTCGGATTCGATTTGGAGGAAATATGAGCACCAGACAGAACTCGTCTCAGCAGATTTTTGATGATCTGGTGACTGCGACGAAAATCCTTCTGCATGAAGGTATTCTCGACACGTTCGGCCATATCAGTGCCCGGGATCCCCAGGATCCGAACGCCTTCTTCCTGCCTCAGAAAATCGCACCGGCGACGATCACCGCCAGCGATATTCAGCGGCTGAATCTCGAAGGTGAGGCTGAGGATGATCGTCCGTCATATCTCGAACGCTTCATCCACAGCGAAATCTACAAGGCGAGACCGGACGTGCAGTGCGTGTTGCACAGCCACTCACCGGCTGCTCTGATCTATTGTTTCGTTGACCAGCCCTTGCGGCCGGTCAGCCATATGGGCGCGTTTCTTGGCGACGGTGTTCCGGTCTACGAGATCCGTGACAAGCAGGGAGACGCAACAGACCTGTTCGGCGGCAGCAAGGAAGTGTGCGCTGAAATCGCGGAAGCCCTGGGTGATCGTCCGGTCGTGCTGATGGCGCGTCACGGTGTGGTCAATGTCGGTGGTTCGATCCGCGAGGTTGTTTTCAGGGCGATCTATACCGAGCAGAATGCAGCTGCCCAGACGGCAGGTCTGCAGGTCGGCAAGATCAAATATCTGTCTGCAGGCGAGATCGCGTCTGCCGGCAAACTCGTGGGCGCCCAGCTTGACCGGGGCTGGGAGCACTGGTCGGAACGTCTCAAGCAGGCCGGACTGGCCTAGCTCGGATCAGGAAGGATCGGCGCCAGTCATGCAGAACGCAGGAACATACGACTACGTTATCGTCGGTGCCGGGTCGGCAGGCTGTGTGCTGGCCAATCGCCTGAGCGCCGATCCGAAATGTTCGGTTCTGCTGCTTGAGGCAGGCGAATGGGACACCGATCCGATGATCCACATTCCTCTCGGTTGGGGCAAAATCCTGACCGAGCGCCGGCACGACTGGATGTATTTCTGTGAACCGGAAGACAATGTTGGCGGCCGCCGGGTCGAGTGCGCCCGTGGCAAGGTGATTGGCGGGTCCTCGTCAACGAATGCGATGGCCTATGTCCGCGGCAATCGTGGTGACTATGACCGTTGGGCGGCAAATGGTCTGACGGACTGGTCATATGACAAGGTGCTGCCCTATTTCCGCAAACAGGAAACATGGGAAGGCGGCGCTGACGAATATCGCGGCGGCTCGGGCCCGCTGAGCACTCAATTCTGCAAATACAAGGACGAGTTGATCGAAGCCTTTGCGGAGGCAAGCAAGCAGGCAGGCTATCCACAGACGCCCGACTATAACGGAGCGCAGCAGGAAGGGTTTGGCAGGCTTCAAATGACGATCGGCAAAGGCCGTCGCAGTTCGACAGCCTCGGCTTATCTCCGTCCGGTGCTTAAGCGTCCCAACCTGAAGGTTTTGACTGGGACATTGGCCACCAAGATCCTGTTTGACGGCAGGCGTGCTTCGGGCATCGCGATCACACGCCGCGGACAGACGCAGACCATCACTGCGGCAAAGGAAGTATTGCTTGCCAGCGGTGTCATCAACTCGCCGCAACTGTTGATGCTGTCAGGCATTGGCGAACACCAGCAACTGGCGGAGCACGGTATTGAGACGTTCGTCGATATGCCGGCGGTAGGCGCGAACCTGCATGACCATGTTTCGGTCATCCTGATGTACCGGCGCAAGACCCCAGGTCCATTTCACCGGATGATGCGCGCCGACAGGATCGCGGTTGACTTCGCCAAGACATATCTGACTGGCAAGGGCTTTTCGGGCGATGTGCCCGGCGGGGTTGTCGCCTTTCTCAAGAGCGATGCAGACCGTCCTTTGCCGGATGTACAACTGCTCTTTACCGCTGCGCCGCTGGCGGCTTGGCCCTACTTTGAGCCGTTCAAGGCGCCATTCCCGGACGGCTTTGCTACGCGGGTAGTGGCCGTCCAGCCTGAGAGCCGTGGTGCGATACGGCTGGCTTCGGCCGATCCGGCGAAGGCGCCATTGATCGAACAGAATTTTCTGGCGTCTCCAAAGGATTGGGCGTCTCTGCGGGCCGGCTTCCGCGTCGCACGCGATCTCGCGGCGCAGAATTCGATGCAGCCCTACATCGCCGCCGAATTCTTTCCGGGACCAAAATGTCAAAGCGATGAGGAGATCGACGAGCACATCCGTCAGACTTCGATCACCGTCCACCATCCGGCGGGTACCTGCCGGATGGGCGTTGACGCGGCGTCGGTCGTCGGTCCTGACCTGAAGGTTCGCGGTGTCGAGGGCCTGCGGGTCGTGGATGCGTCGGTCATGCCGGACCTGGTCTGCGGCAACATCAACGCTGCCGTGATTATGATTGCCGAGAAGGCCGCCGATCTCATCTCGGCGGAGGTAGCCAAAACGCCCGAGTTGTCGAATTCGTGAACGGGACGAATGAGGAGACGAAGGCATTGTGACCATCGAATTTTGATGTCGACGTGAGGCGGAGGACTGAGAAAGCGCCATCCACCTAGACAGGCCCAAAGACGCCAAAACGCGGCATACCGCGAACCGGGAGGAATATATGATTAAGCGTGTCGCTCTGATTGGTCTGGGCACCATGGGACCTGGCATCGCCGCCCGCCTGGCGCGCGGTGGACTAGACGTGACAGCCTACGACATCGCGCCGGCTGCGATCGAGCGGGCCGTGCAGATGGTCGAGGCCGCTGGCAAGGCGCTTGACGCGTTGGCCATTGCAGCGCCTGCAAGTGGCGCCGGTTCCATCCGGTTTACGCAGGACCTCGCTGAAGCCGTGCAGGGCGCTGATCTCGTCATCGAGAACGTGCCGGAAAAGATCGACATCAAGGCCCAGGTCTATCGCGCGATTGATCCGATGATTGGCAAGGATGTGATTGTTGTGTCCGACACGTCGGGCATTCCGATCACCAAGCTGCAGGCGCATATTTCCAATCCGGGCCGCATGGCCGGCATGCACTGGTCAAACCCGCCGCACATCGTTCCTATGATCGAGGTCATTGCCGGCGAGGATTCGTCGCCGGAGACTATTGATACGGTTCGCAATCTGATCCGGTCGCTTGGGCTGCTGCCGGTCCTGCTCAAGCAGGATGTTCCGGGCTTTGTCGAGAACCGGGTTCTCTATGCGCTGCTTCGCGAGGTCGTCGATCTGGTGGAGCGGGGCGTCATCGATCCCGAAGATATCGATACCTGCGTGTCCTGGGGCATCGGCTACAAGCTGGCCGTGGTCGGCCCGATGGCGCTGCTAGATATGGCCGGTCTCGACATCTATCAATCGGTCTCGTCGTTCCTCAATGAGGACCTTGCTGACCGCAAGGACGTGGCGCCGATGGTCGAAGCGCTGACAAAGGCCGGAACTCTGGGCATCAAGTCAGGCAAGGGCGTCTATTCCTACACGCCGGAACGCATCGCCGAACTGCAACGGGATCGGATCGGCAAGCTGGTCGCCACGCGTCTGATTCTGGAAGGACGGAACTAGGTATGGCCAACCCTGACCATGAGGCTCCGGCACAGTCAGCGGCGGCAGTTGTGCCGCCTCCCGCTGCTGTACCGCCGATCTTGAGGAACGCGCTTGGCGTGTTGCTGCTGGCAGTTGTGGCGGTCAATGTCGTCAATGCCACAGGCCGCTATGTGCTCGGGATATCCTTTTTGGGCGCCGACGAGTTGATGGTCTACACCGTCATCTGGGTCGTGATGCTTGGCGCCGTTCTCTCCTTGCTCACCAGATCGCATATCAACGTCAATCTGGTCCCGTCCTATGCCAGCCCCCGGACGCTGAGACTGCTCTACGTCATTCACGACGCAGCGGCCGTCTTTGCCTGTTCATATGTCACCTATGCGTCATGGCAGTTCATTCGCAGGATTTCGCGGCTGGGCGTCGAAAGCATGGGTCTCGGTCTGCCGATGACGGTCCCGCACTCTGCCCTGCTGTTCGGGTTTGGCGGCATGACGATTGCTGCGCTGCTGATGCTTGTGCGAGACCTCATTGCATTGTTCCGCAACTCGCCAACCGAAAGCCGCGGACCATGATCGTCACGCTTGCCATTGTTCCGCTGGTCCTTCTCGTCATCGGAGCGCCGGTCTTTCTGGTCTTTTTGACGGCGGTCGTCGCGACCATGCTTTTTGTCCTTCCGCTGCCACCGGTTGCGTTGCAACAGGTGCTATTTGGCGGTCTCGACAACTATGCCTTGCTGGCGATCCCGTTCTTTGTCTTCGCTGGCGAGCTCATGGGTTCGGCAGGCATCGCCAATCGCCTGATCACATGGGCGCTCGCGATGGTTGGCCGCGTTCCCGGCAGCTTGGGCGTCGCGACTGTCGGGGCTTCCACAGCCATCGGCGCAATCAGCGGTTCGAGCGTGGCAGCCGTCGCCGCCTTGGGCAAGACGCTATATCCCAAGCTTGTTGCGTCGGGATACGGAGAACAGCGGGCTGGCGGTTTGCTGGCGTCGAGCGGTGCGATCGACATTGTCATCCCGCCCAGCATCGCGATGATCCTCTACGGCATGGCGGCGGAGCAATCCGTGCCCAAACTGTTCATTGCAGGCATCCTCCCGGGCCTGTTGATGGCGGCGATGATGGCTGCCTATGTGATATTCAGTTCCATCGCCGCCAGGATTCCAAGCGAGAACCGGTTTGACGCCAGGATTGCCTGGCAGGCGACCAAAGAAGCGTTCGCAGCGCTTCTGATGCCAGTGTTTGTTCTCGGCGGCATCTATAACGGCTTTTTCTCGCCGACGGAGGCAGGGGGATTTGCCTGTCTCTATGCGATCGTGGTTGCCCTGTTTGTCTACAAGTCCATGACAGTCGCAGATATTGTCCGGGCGGCGGGCGACTCGGCCATCTTGTCAGCGCAGATACTTATCATCGTTGCATGTGCAGGCGTCATTACCTGGATGTTGACGACGCAGGGCCTGCCGCAAACCATCATCGCCTGGATGACGGCGCTGCAGCTCGACGCGGTGACATTCCTGCTGATCGTCAATCTGGTTTTGCTGCTCGTCGGCTGTTTTCTTGATCCAACGTCGGCAATTCTGGTGTTTGCGCCCTTGCTGGCTCCGGTCGCGATCTCGCTTGGCATCGATCCGATCCATTTCGGAATTGTGATGTCGGTCAATCTGGCGATCGGGATGTTCACGCCGCCGTTCGGGCTCAACATTTTCGTCGCGCAATCTGTCACTGGCCTGCCGGCTCATTCGCTCTATCGGGGAGTGATGCCGTATCTCGCCGTCCTGCTGACGGCGCTCCTCATTATCACGTACGTCCCGGCAGTTTCATTGAGCCTGGGTCAATAACATTAGAACAAGGGAGAATTAGAATGCTTCGCAAACTATTCGCAACCACGGCACTGGCAGTTGGTCTCGCGTTCGCCGCACAAGGCGGCGCTCATGCCCAGTCGACGATGAAACTGGCTTCGGCGACCATCAATGACGTCCAGCATGAATGGCAAAAGGTCTTTGCCGACGAGTTGAAGGCGCGCATCGGCGATGCGGTCAAGACTGAGATTTATCCGGCAAGCCAGCTCGGCGCGATTCCGCGTATGTCGGAAGGCGTGCTGCTCGGAACGATTGAGGCGTTCACCACGCCTACGTCCTTCATGACCAATGTCGATCCGCGCTTCCAGGCATTCGACGTTCCAGGCCTGTTCAAGTCGCCTGAAGATGTCGACCGCGCGATCCATAATCCGGAATACCGCAAGCACCTCGAGGAACTGTTCCTCGACAAGGGTCTGCGCGTCATCGGCGCGATCTACAACAGCCCGACGGTGGTCTTCACCAAGAAGGCTGTCACCAGCCTCGACGGCCTGAAAGGCCTCAAGATCCGGACCTTTGCGTCGCCGCTCCAGATCAAGCCGATGGAACTGCTCGGCGTAACGCCTCTGCCGCTTGCGCTGACGGAAGTCATTCCGCAGCTCCAGTCCGGCGGCCTTGACGGCATGCTGGTCGGCGTCCCGATCCTGACTGCGTTCAAATATTACGATGTTGGCAAGAATATCCTCGACATGCGCTTTGCCGAGATCGTCTCGGTCACAGTGATGAACGATGACTGGTATCAGCAGCAGACCGATGAGGTGAAGGCTGCGATCATCGAAGCCGGCCGCGCCGCCGAGACCAAAGTGTTTCCGTGGGGCGTCGAGAACGTCAAGAAGACCTATCAGATCTGGACTGACAATCAGGGCGTTGTGAACCAGCTGTCCGCCGACGATCAGGCGCGCATGGAAAAGGACTTTTCCAAGCTGGCGGATGACCTCCTGGCCTCGCAGCCGGACGTCAAGGCCGAATACGAGAAGCTGAAGGCTCTCGTCGGTAAGGCAGGCGCACAGTGATCACTTGCGGCTCGGCCCTACTGGCAGACCAGACCGGACGTTTCGGCGCGACAGTCGAGATCGATGGATTCTGGCAGCTTGCGGTCGAGCCGCAAGGTCTGACGCGTTTCATAGGTGCGGCCCTTGATGCCACACCACACGCGCTCGACAGGCAATGCCTCTCCGCGCGAGTTGATGACAGCCCAGGCTCCTGTGCCAGGGTCGAAACGCAGATCGAGGCTGGCGCTGGTTTGCGGGCCAACGCTGGCGAGGTCAGTGGCGAACCAGTGTGCGATCTCGGCCTGGCAGAGGATCGGCTGCGTTCCAGTATTTTTGATCATTGCGGGCACCGGGACGAGATTTGCCAGATTGATCGTCTGCCCGGCGAACGCGGGATTGCAGAGACCGAACATTGAGACGGCAAACAATGGGAGCACCAAGCGCATGAACCACCCTCTGATCTTATTCTGAAGCGAGTAGCAGAAAATCTACCGGGAAGCCTACCCGATCATGACAACAGATGGAGTTTACGATGAGAAGAATTGTTAGCACGACGATCATTTCCGCCCTGGCCGCGGTGCTTATGGCAGGATCTGCCATTGCAGGCGAAGTCAAATCGATTGCGATCATGACGCCTGAGGAAGGAACCGATTTCGGCTGGAACCAGCAAGGCGTAGATGCTGCAAAGGCCGCCGCAGCTGCGGCCGGCGTCGAGGTCATCGTTGCTTCCGGTCTCGGCTACGGCGACGTACGCCCCGCGCTGCGTGAACTCGCGGCAGACGGCGCCAGCCTGATCATCGCACATGCCAGCGGCTATGCGACCTCGGCCCCTGAAATTGCCGAGGAAACCAAGGTGCCGGTCGCTATTGTCGACTCACCCCAGGCACTCAAGGACGGTCTGGTCGCAGACTACACGTTGAGCGGTCATGAAGGCGCATATCTGGCCGGCCGCATGGCTGCGAAGATGAGCCGTTCCAAGCATGTCGGCATTGTGGTTTCGGGCGAGCCTCCGTCATGGAATTCGCAGTCGGCCGGTTTTGCGCAGGGCGTGAAGGCGGAGAACCCGGATGTGAAAATCACCTATGCGGTGATCGGACCCGCTGCCTATAGCGACGCCGCCGGCGGACGCCGCGTCACCGAAAGCGTGATTGCAGCAGGCGCAGACATCATCTTCGGCCAGGGCAACGGCTCGAGCTTCGGCATGCTGCAGGCAGTTGAAACCGCCAAGGCAGCCGATGGCGGCAAGGTTCTGTTCATCGACGTCATCGGCGACAAGTCATCCGTCAGCAAGGGGTTCCTGCTCAGCTCGGTCGTCTGGGACATCACCCCGGTCTATACTGCGATGATCAAGGACATGCAGGCCGATGTGTTCGGCACCAAGCGCTATGCGATTGGCCTAGCCGACAATTCGGTCAAGCTTCTCAAGACCGACCAGATCCCGGAAGATGTCTGGGGTGAAGTCCAGAAGATCCGTGACCAGATGATCGCAGGCGAGATCAAGGTTGAGCCTGTGTTCGAGGCGACAGCCGTTCGCGCCCTGATGACCGACGTATCGGCATCCGCACAGTAATTGCGGTTTGCGCAAGGGAGGGGCGGCGACGCCCCTCCCGGACGTCAGTCAGAGGTTTGGCCGGAACCATGAAACCCGATACAGAACAGCAAAAGGCTCAGCCTCCCATCGTTACGCTTGACCGCGTCACGAAGCGGTTTCCTGGCATTGTCGCCAATGACAGCGTAGATTTGGAGATCCACGCGGGCGAGGTGCACGTTCTGCTGGGCGAGAATGGCGCCGGCAAGTCGACGCTGATCGGCATGCTGTCCGGGCTTCAACAGCCCGATGGCGGCCGCATTCTGATTGACGGCCTTCAGAAGGCCATCCGCTCACCCAGCCACGCATTGTCGATGGGCATCGGTACAGTCTTCCAGCATAACATGCTGGTTCCAACACTGACCGTTGCCGAAAACCTCGCCCTTGGCGGCGACTGGTGGCGGCGGCCCGAAATTGCCGAACTGACGGCGCGCGCCAATGAAATTGCGCTGCCGCTCGGCATCGAAATCAATCTTAACGCGCGCGTATCGCAGCTTTCCCTTGGCGAGCAGCAGCAGGTCGAGATTGTGCGCGCGCTGCTGCGCGACAGCCGCCTGCTGATTCTGGACGAGGCGACGTCCATGCTGACGCCAAAGGGCATCGAGGAACTTGGCGCATTGATGCGCCGGCTGGTCGAACGCGGCTTGGCGGTTGTCTTCATCACCCACAAGCTGGGAGAGGCTGCCGATTTTGGCGACCGGGTGTCGGTGCTCAAGCTTGGGCGCAAGGTCGGGGAGATCGCGCCGCAGCGCTTGCGTCAACTGGAGCGATCCGCGCTCGTCGACGAGATCGTCACCATGATGTTTGGCCGCGAAGCCGGCGATGGCGCAGTGTCTATCCCGCAGCGCGCCGTCAGCGATGACGCTTTGCTGGAGGTGCGCGGCCTCGTTGTGCCGGCAACGGCAGATGCCCCCGGCCTCGACGCCATTTCCTTCAGCGTCGGCGAGGGTGAAATTCTCGGCGTCGCGGGCATTGACGGCAACGGCCAGAAACAGCTCGCCGAGGCACTTGCAGGTCAGCGCTCGTCGGCAGGAGGCAGTGTGCTGCTGGCAGGCCAGCCGCTTGACGGCATGGATATCGGCGGCCGCCGCCGTCTGGGTCTTCGTTACCTGACCGACGACCGGCTGGGCGAGGGGACTGTCGGAACCTTCCCTGTCTCGATCAATTACTTTCTCAAGCAGATCGGCGAGGCGCCGCTGTGGCGGTCGGGCATTGAGCGGAGCAGCGAGATCGACCAGCGCGCCCGGGAGTTAACCCGGCAATACGATGTGCGCACCCCGACGATTGAAACCCCGATAGCGCGGCTGTCAGGCGGTAATATCCAGAAAGTGCTGATTGCCCGCGAACTCGCCGACGGCGCACGGGCGGTTATCTTCAACAAGCCGACCTACGGGCTCGATCTCGCAAACACCCTGGCGACCCGCCAGCGGATCCGGGACATAGCAGGACAAGGACTGGCCGTGCTGCTGATCTCGACCGACCTCGATGAACTGCTCAGCATGTGCCACCGCATCGCTGTCATCTCGCAAGGGCGTCTGGTGGGTACGATCGAAAATGGCGATGGCGCGGGCGAACGGGTGGGACGGCTGATGATCGGACTGGCGGCATGACAGACGAGGCAACGGAGGTCCGTGCAGACGCAGTCGCCCCGGGCCTGGGTGCAGCCGGGCGCGCAGATCTTGTGCGGCGGCTAGCGATAACGGTTGGACCGATCATCATTTCTCTAATCATCGCCGGTTGTGTCCTGCTGGCGGTTGGCGTCAACCCGCTGACCTATTACGGCTATGTCGTTGACCGGGGACTGCTGTCGCCGCTCGGCCTTCAGCAGACGCTGACGCGGATGGCGCCGCTGCTGTTCATTGCAGCTGGCCTGATTGTGGCGTTCAGGGCCGGCATGTGGAATCTGGGAGGTGACGGACAGTTTCTGCTGGGTGCTGTCGCTGCGGCTGCCTCGGCGCCGGTGTTTGTGCAAATCATGCCCGGCTGGCTGGCGCTGTTGCTGGCGTTTGCCCTTGCCACACTGGTTGCAATGATCTGGTCAATTGTCCCGGCTCTGCTGCGCGCCTATCAAGGGGTCAATGAAATTATCACCACCCTGATGATGTCATTCCTCGGCGTGTCCTTTGCCAATGTGCTGGTCAAGCTGATCTTCCTCGATCCGGGTACGACCGTACCGCAGACACGCACGCTGCCGGTCGCAGATCGTCTGCCTAGGCTGTTTGACACCACCATCACCAGTGGGCTGGTGTTCGGTCTTGTCGCCATCATTGCGGTGCATCTGGTGATGACGCGAACTGCGTTTGGACTGCGTCTCCGCGTTGTCGGTGCAAATCCACATGCCGCCGTTCACGCCGGCCTCAACGTGCCGCTACTGACGCTCGCCGTCTTTGCGATTTCGGCCGGATTGATCGGCATGGGCGGCGCTATCGACATTATTGGCGTGCAGGGCAATGTCCGCGCCGACTGGAACCCCGCCTATGGTCTCGCTGTCATCCCGGTCGTGTTCCTCGCCCGCATGAACGGCTTTGCCGCCATAGGTTTTGTCTTCCTGTTGTCGGTGCTGTCCATCGGCGGCGAGAGCGCCGCGCGCCGCCTCGGTGTTCCGCAACACTTTACGTTGGTGCTTGTCGCGGTGGTGCTGATCACCCTGGCGATTGCGGAATATCTTGATCACCGTTTTGGTGAAAAGCGCAGGGCTTGAAACGATGAGTGGATTGTTCAGCGAAACCTTTGTTGTGGCCCTGCTGTTCGGCGCGGTGACGGCGGCCGTTCCGTTGCTGCTGGCCGGGCTCGGCGAGCAGATGTCCGAAAAGGCCGGCGTCCTCAATATCGGCATTGAAGGCATGATGATCTTCGGCGCCTATATCGGCTTCGTTGGCGCCTATTATTCCGGTTCGTTCTGGATCGGCTTCGCAGCAGGCGCAGCTGGCGGCATGGCGGTTGCAGCCTTGATGGCGCTGCTGTGTGTGCGTTTAGGCCTCAACCAGATTGTCATCGGCATCGCGATCACGCTCGGCATGGACGGTCTGACCGCACTGCTGCATCACTTCCAGTTCGCCCGTTCCTATCCGCGGTTGCCCGCCGCCGAGGTGACGCGCATCCCGCTCCTGGCGGACATACCGGTTATTGGACCGGCGCTCTTTCGTCAGCATCTGATCGTCTATTTTGCGGTCGCAATGGTGTTCGTGACGATGTGGATCTATCGCCGCACACAACTGGGCCTGAACTTGCAGGCCGCAGGCGACAAACCCGCTGCGCTGGACGTTGCCGGCATCGATGTGGTGAGGACGCGGACGATCGCTGTCCTGTTCACCGGCGCGATGGCGGGGCTCGGAGGGGCCTACCTGGCGAATATCGGCGCTGGCCTGTTCATCCCGTTCATTACCAACGGCGCCGGCTTCCTCGGCATTGTGCTGGCGATGCTGGCGCGCGGGCGGCCGGTCTGGGTTCTGGTCGGGGCGCTGCTCTTTGGCGGCTGCCTGTCATTGACCACCGCGGCCCAGGTTGCCGGCGTGAACATTCCGACTGACGTCATCCAGATGCTGCCGTTCCTGGCGGTGATGCTGATGCTGATCCTGTTTGGCCGTCGCGCCAGCCTGCCGGCGGCGCTGGGCATTCCCTACGAGCGCGGTGCGCGCTGAGAACTTTTTCGATCATACAAAGGAGGCAATCATGACGGATACCAAGGTTTACCTGCTCGACGGAGGCTCGTTGGTGCTCGACGGCTATCACGTCTATTGGAACCGTGGTCCGGGCGGCGAGGTGCGTTTCCCGGTCTATTCGATCCTGGTCGAACACGCCGAAGGACGTTTCCTGATCGACACCGGTTACGACTACGACCATGTCATGAAGGTGCTGCCTTTCGAGAAGCCCATCCAGTCGAAGGATCAGACAATTCCCGGCGCGCTCGGCCTGATCGGGCTTGAGCCAAAGGATGTCGGGGTCGTGTTCAACTCGCACTTCCATTTCGACCATTGTGGCGGCAACAAATATTTCCCGCACGCCAAGAAGATCTGCCACAAGAGCGAGGTGCCACAGGCCTGCAATCCCGCGCCATTCGAGCATCTCGGCTATTCAGACTTGAGCTTCTCGGCGGAGGCTGCAGAAGCGCGCGGTGCGACCGACCAACTGTTGAAAGGCACGACCCGCCAGAACTCCACCTTTGAAGGCGTCGAGGGCGATGTCGAACTCGCCAAGGGCGTTCATCTCATCTCGACGCCCGGCCACTCCATTGGCCACTACAGCCTGCTGGTCGAATTCCAGACGCGCCGGCCGATCCTATTCACCATCGACGCCGCCTACACCCAGAAGAGCCTGGAGACGCTCTGCCAGGCGTCGTTCCACATCGATCCTTTGGCGGGCGTGGACTCGATGCGCCGCGTTCAGCAACTCGCCAAGGACCGCGATGCCGAGCTGATGTTCTCCCACGACATGGAGAACTTCCTGACCTACCGCACCGGCACCAAGTTCTACGGATAAGGAGCACGATATGCGTTATTCGGACACATCAAATCCTGTCATCACGCTGACATCAGGACCGGTGAACGCCTACGCAGACGTGTTGCGCGGGTTGGGCAAGACCGTCCTCTACGACTACGATCCGGCCTTTCTGGCCTTCTACGAAAACGTCATTGAAAAGGCGCGCAAAGCGATGCGCCTTTCGAACCGCCCGGTGATCCTGCACGGCGAACCCGTGCTGGGGCTGGAAGCTGCCGCAGCGTCGCTGATTGCAAGTAACGATACGGTTCTCAATCTTGCATCGGGCGTCTACGGCAAGGGCTTTGGCTACTGGGCAAAACGCTACTCGCCGAACCTGCTGGAAATCGAGACCCCCTACAACGAGGTGATCGATCCGCAGTCGGTGCGCGACATGCTCAAGGCGCATCCGGAAATCTCGGTCGTGTCGGTTTGCCATCACGATACGCCTTCGGGAACGATCAACGACATCAACGCCATCGGCGAGATTGTCGCTGCCCACGGCGCCTATTTCATCGTTGACGCCGTTTCCTCGTTTGGCGGCATGAAAACCCATCCGGAAGACTGCAAGGCAGACATCTACATTACCGGCGCAAACAAATGCCTGGGCGCACCGCCGGCCCTCACACTCGCTGGCGTGAGCGACCGCGCCTGGGAGAAAATGAAAGCCAATCCGGCCGCGCCGCGCGCTTCCATGCTGTCAATCCTCGACTGGGAGAACGCCTGGTCGCGGGCAAAGCCGTTTCCATTCACGCCTTCGGTCTCCGAGGTGAACGGTCTCGACGTGGCGCTTGACCTCTATCTTGACGAAGGGCCGGAAAATGTCTGGGCCCGTCATGCCCTGACGGCGCGCGCCATGCGCAAGGGGGCCTTGGCGATGGGCCTCAATTTGTGGGCGGCGAACGAGGCGTTTGCCTCGCCGACGACGACGGCCGTGCGTACGCCGGATGGTATCGATGAGGCGGCGCTGCGCCACGAGACGCGGGCGCGCTATGGCGTGGTCTTTTCTTCTGGACGAAGCGAAACTTTGGGCAAGCTGACACGCATCGGACATATGGGTCCGACAGCCCAGCCGATCTACGCGGTCGCGGCGCTGACGGCGCTGGGCGGAGCGCTCAAAGCGCTGGGCCACAAGGCCAATGTTGGCGCCGGCGTCGACGCAGCGCTGGCTGTGATCGATAGCGACGTATGAACAACCAGATATCAGCAGGAGTAGGAAAATGAGCGGAAGACTTTCAGGCAGGACGGCGCTGGTCACCGGCGCTGCGCAGGGCATTGGCAAGGCAATCGCCAAACGGCTCGCCGAAGACGGGGCGACCGTCATTGTCAGCGACATCAATGCGGCGGGCGCAAAGGCGGCTGCTGCGGAGATCGGCAAAGGGGCGATCGCCATCGCGGCCGACATTTCGGACCCCGTGGCCGTTGACGCCATGTTCAAGCAGATTGGTGAGAAGACCGGCGGCGTCGACGTGCTGGTCAACAACGCGTCGATCGTCCCCTTTGTCGCCTGGGACGATGTCGATCTGGCGCATTGGCGAAAAATCATTGACGTCAACCTGACCGGAACGTTCATTGTGACGCGCCAGGCTACCGACCAGATGCGGGCCAACAAGAAGCCGGGCCGCGTGATTTCAATTGCGTCAAATACGTTCTTTGCCGGCACGCCCAACATGGCAGCTTATGTCGCTGCAAAAGGCGGCATCATCGGCTTCACCCGCGCTCTCGCAACAGAACTTGGCGCATATGGCATCACCGCAAACGCGCTCTCGCCGGGTCTGATCGAAAGCGACGGCGTCAAGGCCGGTCCACATAATGGCGGTTTTGAGTTCGTCGAGATGATGCAGGCAGTGAAAGGCAAGGGTCAGCCCGAAGACATCGCCGATGTCGTGGCGTTCCTGGCGTCGGACGACGCCCGCTGGATGACCGGCCAGACGATCAATGTCGACGCCGGCATGGTGCGCTACTAGCGCTATCAGCTACCCGCCCGGGTCGCGTTGCGTCCGGGCGGGCGGCATTTCGTATCAAGTCCGATTGAAGGAGTTTCTTTCATGGCCGCCAAACGAGAACAGAGCGCCCGCTTCAAGGCTGGCCTGGCGACCCGCAGGGCAGTGCTCGGCGATGAGTATGTCGACAAGTCGCTGAACGCGGCTACGGACTTCAATTGGCCGATGCAGGAACTGGCGACTGAAAATTGCTGGGACCAGATATGGAACCGGCCTGGTCTGGACCGGCGCAGCCGCAGCCTGCTCAATCTAGGTATGATAGCTGCGCTCAATCGTCCTAATGAATTGAAGCTGCATGTCCGCGGTGCGATCAACAATGGCGTGACGGTGGAGGAGTTGACCGAGGTCTTCCTTCAGGTCGCGGTCTATTGCGGCGTTCCCGCCGGTATCGACAGTTTCCGGATTGCCCAGGACGTGCTGAAGGACATGGGCAAGGTGTAGACTACCTCAGCGCCACACCGGAATGGCGGCCAGCAGCGCTTTGCCGGTGTGTGACTGCGGGTGGGTCAGAACGCGGTCAGCGTCCCCTAACTCCACGATCCGGCCGCGGTCCATGATCGCAACCCTGTGGCAAATCACCCGGACAACCGCCGGGTCGTGGCCGATGAACAGGAACGATATCCCGTCCTGCCGTTGCAGGCTGACCAGCAGCTCCATCATCTGGCCGCGCAGCGACACGTCGAGCGCCGACAGCGCCTCGTCGAGCACAACCAGCCGTGGACGGCTGGCGAGTGCACGGGCCAGTGCCACGCGCTGCCGCTGGCCGCCAGACACTTCATGAATGCGGCGGCTGGCCATTTCAGCCGGGAGCCCGACGCGGGTGAGCAGGTTTGCTACTTCCGCGTCTCGCCCTGCGGGATCGCCGATCGCGTGAATGCGCAAGGGGTCCATGATCGCCTTGCCGACGGTGGTGCGTGGATTGAACGCCGCCACCGGATCCTGGAAGACCATCTGGATGGAACCACGTTGATGGCGTAGCTGTCTAGGACCCAGAGCCAGCCAGTCGTCGCCGTCGATCGATACCTTGCCGGCGTCGGGTTCGATCAGCCGCATGAGCACGCGCGCAAGCGTTGACTTGCCACTGCCGGATGGGCCGACAACGCCAAGCGTCTCGCCCTGCGGGATCGAGAAGGACACATCGTCGAGTGCGACGACCGTGCGGCCGCTGCTGGCAAAACGTTTCGACAGACCTTCAACAGCGAGCAAATCACGCGGCATCTGAGATACCCACGAGACGCGGCGAGTCGATGTCGACATAGGTTGCGAGCAGATCGCGCGTGTAGCTTGCGCGCGGATTGGCGATCAGTGTCTTGGCATCGGCGCATTCGACAAGTTCGGCATTGCGGAAGACTGCAATCCGATCAGCCAGGCTGGCGGCCAGCCCGATGTCGTGCGTGACAAAGATCAAGGTCATGCCGCCAGTGCGGACCAGTTCCTCGAGCAAGGCCGCGATCTCGGCCTGGACGATCGTGTCGAGCGCGCTGGTGGCCTCGTCTGCGATCAGGATCGATGGTCCGGCGGCAATCGCCGCAGCAATCGCAATGCGTTGCTTCTGCCCTCCGGAGAACTGGTGTGGATAGGCGCCGACCGCTTGCTCAGGCTGGGGAATGTGGACCCGCCCGAGCAGCTCGATCGCCTTGTCGCGGGCAGCTCTTGCATCAAGACCAAGATGACGCCGCGCCCCTTCGCCGACCTGCTCGCCGATGGTCAGCACCGGATTCAGGCTTGAGCCAGGGTCTTGAAAGACAAAGCCGATGTCGCGGCCGGGCAGGGGAGGATGACCAAGCCCGGGCCAGGTGATGATGCCGCTGGTCCGGGCCTCGTCCGGCAAAAGACCAATGAGCGCCAGCGACAGCGTGCTCTTGCCCGAGCCGCTCTCGCCGATGATCGCCAGCTTCTCGCCAGCCATGATGTCGAGGCTGACGGATTTCAGCGCATGTTTGACGCCGGCCGGCGTGTTGTAGCTGACGGACAGCCCGTCGATCTGGCACAGAGCCGCGCTCATGCCCGCCTCCTGCGCACCGCGAGCGCCTCGACCAGTCCTTCGCCGAACAGGTAGATGCCAACGACCGCGCTGACGAGACCAAGCCCCGGAATGATCGACAGGTAGGGCGCGGAGCGCAGCAGGTTGCGGCCCTCGGCGATCATGCCACCCCAGGTGACCGAGTTGGGATCGCCAAGTCCGAGGAAGGACAGCGCCGCCTCGATCAGCACGGCGGCGGCCACAATGACCGACACCAGCGACAGCACCGGCGGAAGCGCATTGGGCAGTACCTCGCGGAAGGCTATCTCGGCAGGATGCATTCCGATCACCCGCGCCGAAGCGATATAGTCGCGCTCGCGAATGGACAGGACTTCGGCCCGGGCTAGCCGCGCCGGACCGGTCCACGCCCCGAGCGCAATGGCGACGACGATCACCGTGAGCGACGGCCCGGATACGCTGACAAAGGCGAGCGCCAGCAGAAAACCGGGCACGATCTGGAAGGCGTCGACAATGCGCATCAGCGCTTCATCGACAAACCCGCCAGAAAAACCTGCGACGGTGCCAACCACAACGCCGGCGGCGATGGCGACGATGGCCGAGGCAAGTCCCACCAGCAGCGAGGCTTGCGATCCGTAAACCAGCCGGGTCAAGATATCACGGCCCAGCTGGTCGGTGCCGAGCGGAGTGGCCCAGTCGGAGAAGGGCGGCAAGAGCGGACGGCCGACGATGGAAGCCGGATTGCCGGAAAGCAGGTGGGGCCCGAGCAGCGCCACCAGCGCCAGCGCCAGCAGCAGAATAGTTCCGGCGAGACCTTCGGGCGACGTGACAATGCGGGTCAGAAACGATCTCATCGGCTGATTGCCTCAGATGCGCCGACGCGCGGATCAAGCCAGGCATAAGCGATGTCGACCAGCAGGTTGACGACGACGACCAGCAGCGCGGAAATGATGATGATCGCCATCAGGAGCGGCGCATCACGGCCGGCGACTGCCTCCTGCGCCAGCCTCCCGAAGCCGGGAATGGCAAAGACGCTTTCGATCACAACCGAACCGCCAAGCATGGTAGCGGCCTGCAGTCCGAGCATGGTGATGAGCGGCAGCAGCGCGTTGCGGGCGACATGGCGCACCACGATGCGGCGGCGGCTCAGTCCCTTTGCGCGTGCGGCAAGCACAAAATCCTGACGCCAGACCTCGCCCATGCCGGCGCGCATCACGCGCAGGAACAGCGCGAGGTAGATGAGGCCAAGTGATGTGACAGGAAGGATCAGGTGGCGGGCGATGTCGAGCGCGCGCGCGACACCTTGTTTGCCGGACGCAATGGTCTCGATGCCCGAGGTGGGAAGCCAGCGTTGCTGCACGGCGAAGACGAGGATGAGCACCAGCCCCAGCCAGAAGCCGGGCACGGCATAAATCGCGAGCGATCCGATGGACAGAACCCGGTCGACAATGCCGCCAGGACGCGACCCGGCGACGATGCCGAGAAGCGAACCGGCGGTGAACGCCAGCGCGGTGGCCGAGCCCATCAACCATAGAGTCTTGGGCAGACGCTCGAGCACGACGTCGATGATTGGCCGGTCAAAGGCGATGGACCAGCCGAAGTCGAGCCGGGCCAGCGAGCCGAGATAGAGCCACAGCCGGTTGAAGGCGGACTGGTCGAGGCCATAGCTCTGGCGCAGGCTTTCGGCCAGTCCCGCATCCCCGCCGCCCAGCGACATGAGGTAGGCGTCGACGGCGTCGCCCGGCGCCAGCTCCATCAGAAAAAACGTGCCGACGATGACAATCGCCAGCACGGGGATGCTGGCGATCAGCCGCCGCCGTGTCAGGCGCCAGGCGCGATGCATGCAGGATCGACCTCAGCCCGCCTCAGGATGCGATCCCCGTATCGGCCCAGCTGGAGACAACCCAGCGGGGATTGTTGGCGACGTTGACAAGGCTGCTGCTGGCGACCGAGGTAAAGCCCCAATCGGCAACGTTGATGAGCGGCAGGTCGGCGGTGACCAGCTTCTGGAAATCGTTGTAGAGCCCGACCCGTGTGGCGGTGTCGACAGTCACCAGCGCGTCGGCGATTACCTTGTCGATCTCCGCATTGGCGTAGCCGCCCTGGTTGGAGAAGAAGGTTCCGGCTGGAATGCCCGACTGAACGAGATTGGTGGTCGAGATCGCCGGATCTCCACGGAACACGGCCGCGCCGATGGCGAGGTCGAAATTATGATCCTTGTAGACCGCGTTGAGGTGGCCGGGCGCATCGTTGGCGACGAGTTCAGCCTCGACGCCGACAGCGGCCAGCGCCTGCTTGAGATAGTCGCCGAATGCGCGCGTTTCGGAGAAGAATGGGGCTGGCAGCAGCCGCAGCTTGAAGCGCGGCGCACCGTCCTTGGCCGGGTAGCCAGCCTCGTCCAGCAGCGCCTTGGCCTTCTCCGTATCGAACGGGTAGAGCGTGACGTCAGGAGTATAAAATTCCGGCGCGTTCTTCGGCACCGGCCCGGTCGCCTCTGCGGCGTAGCCGAGGAAGACAGTGTCGACGACGAATTTCTTGTCGACCGCATGTGCGATCGCCTGCCGGACCTTTAGGTTCTTCAGGATGTCGTTGCGGTGATTGATTTCGATGGTCAGCTGGTAGGTGAGCGCCTCGTAGCCCTGGGTGACGACCTTCAATTCGCTGTTTTGGGAAATACGCGCCAGATCCGACAGTGGCACCTGCGAGAACGCCGAGAGCTGGATTTCGCCGGCCTCAAGCGCCGCCGCAGCCGCCGCTCGGTCGGGCAGCACGCGGAAGATCACTTCGTCCAGCCTAGGCTGGCCTTCGCCCCAATAGGCCTCGTTGCGCGTAAGCCGGTAGTACTCGCCAGCCTTGTGTTCGGCAAAGACGAACGGGCCGGTTCCCACCGGCTTGTTGTTGGCCGGGTTGGCCGCGATGTCGGTGCCTTCATAGATGTGCTTGGGCAGCACGCTGGTGACAACCGGCAGCGCATTGCGGATCAGTTGCAGCGGTGTCGGCTTGGAGAATTTGAAGACGGCGGTTGAAGCGTCCGGCGTTTCGACCGCTTCGAGATTGGCGAGCACCGATCGGCCGATGTTCTGCATCGGCTTCCAGACCTGCATGGCGGAGAAGGCGACGTCCGCCGACGAGAAATCTTTTCCGTCATGCCATTTCACGCCCTCGCGCAGCTTGAACGTTACCGACAGACCGTCTTCAGAACCTTCCCAACTGGTCGCCAGGCGGGGCGTGAGCCCGTCCTTGCCGTCGAATGACGCTTCGGCCAGCGGCTCAATCACTTTCGAGGTGATGTAGAAGACTGCATTGGAGGCGACGATGGCCGGATTGAGATTTTTCGGTTCGGAATCAGCCGCGGCGACCAGCCGCCCGCCTTCAGGCGCTTCCTGCGCAAAGCTGAAACGCGTCAGCGCAGCGGTCGCTGCAAACATGGCGGTGCCCTGCAGCAGCGCGCGACGGGAAAGACCTGATATCGACATGTTCATCTCCAGTGCTTTGGCACAGTATTGGCCGTTCCTGAACCTATGTCACTAAGATACGGGACCTAAGAGATAATGCCAGCAAAGAGTTGGTCTTTTCAGTTTTTCGAAGCTAGACGCGAAGGGCGCCAGGCCCCGAAATTGCGCACACCAGCGTGATCGGAAGCGGGCGCTTCCAATCGAAAATCGATTGAGTTGAGACAGGCGGATTCCGGGAGGGAACGCGCACTAGGACGTGTCTTGGTAGGGCGTTCGTGCGGGGGCGATGTTGAACGCTGGCACAAGCGTGGAAAGATGGGTCGCCACGTGGCGCGAAATGGCTCGCAACGCCAGTTCGCGCTCGGCGAGATCGAGTTGCTCGATGTGGTTGACGAGGAAACACAGCGCCCTGCCAAGCTCGCTCAAGGCGGCGGCAATGCGCATCAGGTCTTCGGCGCTGTCGTCGGAGTGCGTCAGGTCAATGTCGGAGAAGACGATGTCGAAGCCGAGTTCGAGCCCGGTTTCGGCGATCATTTCGCGGACGGGGAAAATGACGAGGCCGAGGATCCAGCAAAGCGTTCTGCGCACAATGCGCGAGCGGTTTGTGGTGCGCTCGGCAAGAGCGGACAAGGCGAACAACATCGCAACGATGCGGTGAAGCACCTGCAATCTGCTGTCTTGTCTGCCCTCCCTTGCCATGTGTGCCTCCAAATTGCGTTGGAGACATTGTGGGGGAGGAAAAAGCGAGGGGGAGAAAAATTGCGAAATAGTTTCTGGCGTTGCGAGCGCGGCCGCTCCCTCCTTCTTGCGGGAGGGGCGCGCCGCGCATCTCCTACCGCACCACCAGCACCGGAACCGTGCTGTGCGATACGACTTCGGCCGTCACGCTACCGAGCATCAGACGGCCAAGGCCGCGGCGGCCATGAGAGGCCATGACGATCAGGTCACATTCGCTGGCTCCGGCGGCCTCGAGGATTGCTTCGGCGGGGAATGAATGCGCGGCCTGGACGGCTTCGGCCTTGACGCCAGCCTTCTTGGCTTGCGCCATGGCGGCGGCCAGAAGCGTGTCGGCGGCGCGCTTTTGCGCAGCATCAAAATCATCCATGTCGCCGGGCAACGGCGTCCACACGTCCGCGCCGATATAGGGCGGATAGGGGAAGTTCTGGGTCACGGTGAAAATCGTCGCCTTAGCCTTCAATGCCTTGGCGAGAGCCAGACCCTGTTCGACGCCCTTTGTCGCGAGTTCTGAACCGTCAGTCGTGATGAGAAAATGGGAATAGCTTGCCATATGAACCTCCTGTCGGCTGCGATGTGATTTGTTGAGACGATATCGCCATTATGAACCGCTGCCTTGATCTGAAACAAATCAACCGCCACAAGGTTGCGATAAGGCTGCCCTGATCTGGTCCGACTGACAGCGTTCCCGGGCGCCTGCCTGCGAGACATCCGAGCCAATGCCTGAAGCGATCCAACACGAACCGACGATGCTGCGCGACGCGCTGGTGTTTCTGGTTGCCGCCGTTATTGTTGTGCCGCTGTTCCAGCGCCTCAAAGCAAATCCCGTCATCGGTTATCTGATCGCAGGCGCTCTCGTCGGCCCCTACGGCCTCGCGTTGATCAGCGAAGTTGAGGGTAGCCACCGGCTGGCCGAATACGGCATTGTCTTCATGCTGTTTCTGATCGGGCTTGAACTGTCGCTCGAACGCCTCAAGGCGATGGCGCGATATGTGTTTGGCCTCGGACTGGCGCAGGTGGCGGTGACCGGTTCGGCGCTGGCCGCAGTGGCGCTTTTGCTCGGTGCAAGTTTCGGGCAGGCCGCGGTAATTGGCGGTGCGCTCGCTCTGTCGTCGACAGCGTTTGCGTTGCAGATCCTGACTGACCGGGGCGAACTGCACACAAAGGCCGGCCGCATCGTTCTTGCGGTCCTGTTGATGCAGGACCTCGCCGTGGTGCCTGGCATTGCGATTGTCACTGCGCTCGGACAAGAGGCGGACGAACTTGCCTAGTCGCTGGCGCTCGCAGCGCTGAAGGCGCTTGTGGCGATGGCGGTGCTGCTGGGCGTTGGCAGGCTGGTGCTGCGTCCCCTCTATCGGGTGATCGCTTCAGTGCAGAGCCCGGAATTGTTTGCAGCGGCGACGCTGCTGGTGGTGCTGGGCACCGCCTACGCCACGGAACAGGCAGGCCTGTCGATGGCGCTTGGCGCTTTCCTGTCCGGTCTCACGCTGGCCGGCACCGAGTTCAGGCACCAGATCGAAGCAGACGTCAAGCCGATCCGTGGCATCCTGCTCAGCCTGTTCTTCATCTCGGTCGGCATGTTGATCGACCCGCGTGTTGTGTTCGCCGAGCTTCCGTCGATCCTTGCACTGGTTGCCGCGCTGATTGTGATCAAGGCGGCGATTCTCATCGTCTTGACGCGTCTGTCAGGCTCTGGCTGGCCGCTTTCGGTCAATGTCGGCCTGCATCTGGCCGAAGGCGGCGAATTCGCTTTTGTGCTGTTTTCGCTCGCGATGACGGCAGGCGTGATAGGGGAGGGGCCAGGCCAGATACTGCTCGCAGGCGTGGCGCTGTCGATGGCGCTGACGCCGCTGCTTGCCACGGCGGGGCGCGCGGCGCGCATCTGGCTGGAACAGCAGGCTCAGCCCGGCGCTGACGCAATCGCGCTCGATACGGAACAGCAATCGGGACACGTCATCATTGGCGGCTTCGGGCGCGTTGGCCGCACGGTGGCCCGGATGCTGGACGAACTGGATATGCCGTGGGTGGCTGTCGATCACGACGCATCCAACGTGCAGGAGGCGCGTAAGAGTGGTTTGCCGGTCTATTTTGGCGACGCCGGCCGTCAGCAGGTGCTGGACGCCGCCGGCGTCGAAAGGGCGGGCGCAGCGGTGATCACCATGAACGACGCCAAGGCTGCTGCTGCAGCCGTCCGGGCGTTGCGCAAACGTCTGCCGGGTCTGCCGGTGCTGGCGCGCGCCCGCGATCCGGCCCACATGCACGAATTGCTTGAGGTTGGCGCCTCGACGGCATTGCCCGAAACCACGGAAGCAAGCCTGATGCTGGGCGGTGCGGTGTTGCGGGTGCTCGGGGCAGACAATGAACAGGCTGATCGAGTTGTCAGCTTTTTCCGCCAGGACGCCTATGCGCCGCTGGGCGATCTTGCCCAGCCAGAGGAAGCGGCGGATGACGCCGTTCAGCCGCAAAAATCCGGCAAACGATAGCGGGCACTGCCTCTGGTCTGGGCAAAAGCCGGGAGCCAATACGGATTGTCTGGACACTTGTCCTATGCTTAGCCACTTATCGGGTTCGGAGGTGGCAGGCATGCATATTCGGGAATTTGGCGTCGAGCAGTGGATGAACCGCTATGAGACGACCTGTGAGTGGAACCTCGCCGAGACTTGCGTTGAATCGCTGACATTCGGGCAATTGCTGGATCTGGCGGGCAAGGGCAACACGGTGCTCGACGAATTGCTGCCGATGAAGCTGACCTATGGCGAGATCGAGGGCAGCGCCCGGCTGCGCGCCGCGATTGCCTCGCTCTACAAGGGGCAGGGGCCGGCAAATGTGACCGTGACCCACGGTGCGATTGGCGCCAACGCGCTGGTCTACCAGACACTGGTGGAGCGCGGCGACAAGGTCGTGTCGATCGTGCCGACCTATCAGCAGCACTATTCGATCCCCGAAAGCATCGGCGCGGAGGTGCGCAAACTCTGGCTGCGCCCGGAGAACGGTTTTCTGCCCGACCTTGATGAATTGCGCAGTCTGACCGCCGGCGGCGTCAAGCTGATCGCGGTGACCAATCCCAACAATCCGACCGGCGCGCTGATCGAACGGCCGATGCTGGAGGAGATTGTGAAGATCGCGCGCGACGCCGGTGCGTGGCTGCTGGGCGACGAGGTCTATCGCGGCATCGACCAGGAGGGCGACGGATTTACGATATCGGTGGCCGACCTTTATGAGAAAGGCATTTCGACCGGCTCGATGTCAAAATCCTATTCGCTGGCAGGACTGCGGCTGGGCTGGATCGTCGCGCCGCAGGAACTGATTCACAAGGTCTCGATCCATCGCGACTACAACACGATCAGCGTCGGCATGGTGGACGACTATCTGGCGACACTCGCCTTGAGGAACCGCGACAAGGTGCTGGCGCGCAGCAGAAATATCGTGCGCGGCAATCTGGCGGTTCTGTCGGACTGGGTCGACGCTGAGCCCCTGATCTCATGGGTCAAGCCGAAGTCGGGCACGATTGCGCTGCTCCGATATGATGTCGACATGCCGTCAGAAGAGCTGTGTATTCGCCTGCTGGAAGAGACGGGCGTGATGTTGACGCCGGGCTCCGCTCTCGACATGGAAGGGTGGCTGCGCATCGGCTACGCCAATTCGCCCGCGGTGCTGGCCGAGGGGCTGGCGCGCATGTCGGAGTTTTTGAGGAGACTGGCATAGGTCGGCCACATTGAAGACTATAGGAGTGTAGTGATGTCTACGCTGACAATCAGGCTGCCCCAAGACCAACACGACCGTCTCAAATTGCTCGCGTCGGCGCGCGGTGTCAGCATGAACAAGCTGTTCGAAGAGTTTTCGACCAAGGCGATTGCCGAGTTTGATTCCGAAGCGCGCTTCAAGGCGCTTGCCGCACGTGGGAGCCGCGAGCGTGGATTGGAACTACTCGACCGTCTTGATCGAGCATTTGCTGATGCGAACAAGGACTGACTGGATGACCAACACGCTTTACGGTTTCAAATCCTGCGACATGGTTCGCAATGCGATGAAATGGCTGGAGGCCAACAAGGTTGACTACGCGCTGTTCGACTATCGCAAGGAGCCGCTTGATCCAAAAGTGCTGGATGGCTGGTTCAGGCGTGCGGGCTGGGAGAGCGTCTTCAACCGCAACTCGACCAGCTACAAGGAAATGCCGGAGGCCGAGAAGGCCAAAATAGACGAGGCGAGGGCGAAGGAGCTCATTCTGGCCAATACGAACCTGATCAAGCGACCGGTGCTCGATACTGGCAAGGAACTGGTGTTCGGTTTCAAGCCGGCGGTGTTTGCCAAGGCGCTCGGCAAGTGACGCGACGGGCGGCCAGCGTGGCTGTGGCGATGCTGTTTCTCGCCCTGGTGCCGGCTGGCGCACAAACGCCCGAAAACGACACGACGGCTGCAATCGAGCCAGAATTCTTCGAAGTGAATGGCCTGTCGCCGGGCGATGATTTGAACCTGCGGGCGAATGCGTCGCCCACCGGCATGATGATCGGCCGGATGCCTCAGGGTTCGGTGGTGCGCAATCTCGGCTGCGCCGAGGTCGGCAAGCATCGCTGGTGCAAGATCGCCGACGTCAACAAGGACAGCCTGCAGGGCTGGGCGGCAGCGCGCTATCTGGTCGAGACGCAATATGACGAGCCGGAGCCGCTCGACCCCACCGACGCGCCTGAAGGCGAGCCGGGCGAGACCGGCGACTATCCCGATATTGACAATAGTGGCGCGTCAATTCTTCCCGATTAGAAGCTAAGCCCACTCGCCCTTGCGCATCACCGGCACGCGGTCGCCATTCTTGTGCACGCCGTCAATGTCGATCTGGTCCGAGCCGATCATCCAGTCGATATGGATAAAGCTCTTGTTGCCGCCGCGCTTGGCAATCTCGTCCTGCGACAGGTTTGCTCCATCGACAAAACACTTTGAGTAACATTGGCCAAGCGCAATGTGGCAGGCGGCGTTTTCGTCAAACAGCGTGTTGTAGAACAGCAAGCCGCTCTTCGAGATCGGCGAGGAATGGGGCACCAGCGCCACTTCGCCGAGACGCGCTGCGCCTTCGTCGGTTTCCAGCACTTTCTTCAAGACGTCCTCGCCGCGGCTGGCTTTCGCCTCGACGATGCGGCCGTCTTCAAAGCGCACCTCGATGTTTTCGATCAGCGTGCCCTGATGCGACAGCGGCTTGGTGGAACGGGCGGTGCCGGATACGCGCCGCGCATGCGGGGTGGTGAAGACTTCCTCGGTCGGGATGTTGGGATTGCAGACGATGCCGTTCTTGGCTTCCGACGCGCCCCCCTGCCATTCGTGGCCGTCGGCCAGACCAACCATCAGATCGGTGCCCGGCCCCTTGAAGTGCAGGGAATGGAAATTCTGGGCGTTGAGCCAGGCGGTGCGCTCGGCGAGACGGCGGTTGTGAGCGTCCCACTCGGCGACCGGATCGTCGCGGTCGACGCGGCTGGCGGCAAAGATCGCATCGGCCAGCTTGCCGACTGCAATGTCATCCGGATCGTCGGGGAACATCAGCTTGGCCCAGCTCAGGCCCGGATAGGCGACGATGTTCCAGTTGATGTCGAAACCGGCAATCTTCTCCAGCGCCGGCTGGTAGGCGATGGAATTGGCCTTGTTGGCGCGCGCCACCTTGGCCGCGTCTTCGTTCGACAGCAGCATCGGATTGTCGCCGACAATTGCGAGGCGGGCGGTATTTGCCGAAAATGCCTTGGCGACGCCGTCATAAAGCCAGCCCGGCGCGCGGTCAAAACTGTCATCATTGGCATTGCGGAAGCGCGCCAGCGTCAGGTCCTCGTCAGACAGGATCGGCGTCACCAGTCCGGCGCCAGCCTTGTAGGCATGAACTGCAATGCGCCGCACCAGTGGCAGCGCTGAGACCGGCGCGGTGAGAAACACGTCCTGACCGGGTTGCAGACGCAAACCGACCTTGACCGCCACTTCGGCGAGCTTGTCGAGTTTCGCCGGGTCGATGGAAGGCTGGTTGGCTGGGTAGGACATGGTTGGTTCCTCGAATTCGCTGCAGTTGATGTAGTATCTCGCGGCGGCGAAGACCAGCCGGGGCGGCAAGGCCTGTCGTCTGACCACAGGAAACATGTCCGCTGGCCCAGAAGTCGTGGTTGCGCCGCAGCGAGCCGTGATTATGGTCGCGGCGATGTCGGCCCTCCCCACACATTACCGTTACGCGCTCGGCGGCCTGATCGGCATGGCCGCCGCCATGGGCATTGGCCGCTTCGTCTACACGCCGATCCTGCCGGGTATGATGGACGAGCTCGCCATGTCGGCGTCAGACGCCGGGCTGATCGCGTCTGCCAACTATCTCGGCTACCTGATTGGCGCGGTGCTCGCCGCTGGCGGCTGGGCGCATGGCCAAGAACGCGCCATCATGCTGGCTTCGGTGCTGGCGTCCGCAGTGCTTTGCATCGCCATGGGGCTGACGGACAGTTTTGCCGCCTTTGTCGTGATCCGTTTCGCCGCCGGGCTGGCGTCGGCCTTCATGCTGGTGTTCCTCGGCACGATCGTCTTCAGCCATCTCGCCGCCGCCGGGCGGATGGACCTTCAGGCGATGCATTTCTCCGGCGTCGGCGTTGGTATAGCTATCTCGTCAGTGATGATCGGCGCGCTGGTGCTGGCGCATCAGCCTTGGAACGCCGGCTGGATATGGGCGGGTCTGCTGTCGCTGTTGGCCTTTGTCGTGGTGGCGCTGCTGGTGCGCCAGGGACCGGTGGTGACGGGTGAACCGGTGCGCGAGCCGCCGCTGCCCGATGATCCGGCTCTGAAACGCATCATCTTCTCCTATGGTCTGTTCGGCTTCGGCTACATCGTCACTGCGACGTTCCTGATCGCCATTGTCCGTTCGGGTGAGGGCGGGAGGCTGTTTGAAGCAGCCGTGTGGCTGGTTTGCGGACTGGCGATCCCGCCGGCGAATTTTCTGTGGCAGCGGCTGTCACGAAAATTTGGCCTCGCCAACGTGGTGGCGCTGGGTTGTCTGACCGAAGCGGCCGGCGTGATGGCGAGCGTCGCCATCGGTGGCTATGCCGGGCCGCTGATCGCGGCCGTCCTGCTTGGCGGCACCTTTGTCTCGATCACCGCGCTGGGGCTTCAGATGGGCCGGGTGCTGGCGGGCCGCTCGCCACGCCGGGCGCTGGCCCTGATGACGGCTGCGTTCTCGGTCGGCCAGATGGTGGGGCCGCTGGTGGCGGGCTGGCTGGCGGACGCAACCGGCACCTATTTTGCCGGGTCGGCGATTGCTGCACTGTGCCTCGTTGCGTCAGGCTGGCTCGCCTGGGATTCAGGCCGCATCGCCAAGGCGCGGGCGGCAGCGGCTGCATGACCAAATTGTCATGACCGAAATGTAATGCTGCAGCGGCCTTGTCCGCCATTTCATTGCCCAAGAATCTGTGACTTTATGCGCGCGACTCAATTCCGCAGCGTGATGCGCAAGCCCGCCGCAAACCGGAGAATGCGCCAGTGTTCGTCTCCTTCTTCCCCAAGCCGAAACTGTTTTTCCTGAGCGCTATTGGATGGGCGGCGGTGATGATCCTGTTCTGGTATTTTGGGGCCAGTCAGCTTGGTGCGGCCCTCTGGCCGGCAACTGCCGATGCCGCGGCTGCAAAGATCATCAGTCCAGCCCGCTTCACCAGCGCACCCTTTATCTGGTTCTATCTCTATTTCTGGGCGGGCGTCCTTGTTTTCTATGCGTTCTGGCGCTGGTACTCGCCCCACCCCTGGATAAATTGGTCCGTTCTCGGCACCGCGCTGATTATCTTCGCAGCCTATTTCAACGTTCAGATATCAGTCGCCCTGAACGACTGGCGGGGACCCTTCTATGATCTCATCGTCAAAGCGTTGACGCCGCCGGCCTCCGTGCCGATTGGCGACGTCTATGCCGGTGCCGGCTCATTTCTGGCGCTGGCGCTGGTGGGCATTACGGTGAGTGTGCTCAGCGTCTTCTTTTCGAAGCATTACATCTTTCGCTGGCGCACAGCGATGAATGATTTCTACGTTTCGAACTGGGATCGGCTGCGTCACATCGAAGGCGCATCGCAGCGCGTGCAAGAAGACACGATGCGGTTTTCCGAGATCATGCAGGGCATGGGCGACCGGTTCGTGGACGCAATCATGACGCTGATTGCGTTCACGCCTCAACTGATTTTCCTGTCCGCGAGCGTATCGGAGATTCCGATCCTTGGAGCGATCCCTTACCCGCTCGTATTTGCCGCAATCGGCTGGGCACTGTTTGGAACAGCTTTGCTTGCACTTGTCGGGATCAAGCTCCCAGGGCTCGAGTTCAAGAACCAGCGGGTCGAGGCTGCTTTTCGAAAGGAACTGGTCTACGGCGAGGATGACCCGAGGCGTGCCCAGCCCATTACGCTGGCCGAATTGTTCGCCAACGTTCGCCGGAACTATTTCACGCTCTATGCGCACTATGTCTATTTCGACGTGACCCGATATCTGTATCTTCAGACAGATGCCATCTTTGCGACACTCATCCTCGCTCCCTCTATTGCAGCGGCAAAATTCTCGTTCGGCGTCTATCAGCAGATTGTCTCGGCCTTTACGCAGGTCACCAACTCATTCCAGTATCTGATCAATTCGTGGCCGACCATTGTGACGCTGATTTCGATCTACAAGCGCCTCCGCGCGTTCGAAGCAACGCTGCATGGCGACGCGTTGCCGCAGATCGACGAGGACTATCTTGCGGGCAAGGCTGAAGGCGCTAGCGAAGCTGAAATCGCGACCTGACTATCCGGGGCGGGGCCGGCTGCCTGCGGCAGCCCCCGCCCGTTCGAGACCTTTCGTCAGGCCACCGGCATGACGAATGCGCCTCCGGCGCACCGGCCTCTCACCCACCCGCAGCGACTGATGACCCTTCGGCCGGATTGGCCGCCAGCCAGTCTGAATAGCTGACGCATTTGACGTCGGCCTTGACGCAATAGGTGCGCGCAAAGCGTTCGAGCGCGGTCCAGTAGGCGCCGCCATTCATCAGCACGAAGTGAAAGCCCATCTGCACCGGGCGTCGCTCACCGGCATATTCGGCCTCAAAAGTCCTGGCGAAGGCCTCATAGGTGCGCTCGGCGAAGGCGGCAGAGTCCTCGGGCTTCTCCTTGCCGCCGGAATGACGCACGAACAGATTGTAGTCCATCGAGATGATGCGTTTGGACGCCGGACCTTCCGGGATCATCGGCAGGCCGAACTCAGCAAGCTTGCCCTTGTGGCCGGGCAGTTGCGGGCCGCGGGTGACGGCGCTGGCATTGTAGGCAAAGCCTCGTTCGGCAAGTGTTGTCGCCAGTGCCTTGCCCTCGGAAAGATAGGGCGCACGAAAGCCGCGAATGCCACGGCGGGCAAGTTCGACCCAACCGGCGGGCGCGTCCAGGCCGTTCAGCTTCCAGCCATTGGCCAGGATGTCGTCGAACTGGTCGAACTCGTTTTTCCAGTCAGCCTTTGTCCAGTCCTTGCCGTCAAAATGGCCACAGCCGTGGCTGGCGATCTCATGGCCCGACTGATAAGCGGCCCAGACATTGGCCAGCCGCGCCGCTGCATCGCCGCGCGAGGCGGCAAAGCCGACATTGGAACGGCCGGCCTTCATGCCGGGCGGATGGTAGAGGCCCTTCTGATCCGGTCCCAGCAGGTAGACGCAGGAAAGGAAATAGGTGAAGCGGCTGCCGGTTTCGTCGGCGAGTTTCAGCGACCGGTCCCACAGCGCGTTGTCATGTGCGCCATCAAACGAGATCAGCACATATTGCGGCGAGGTCTGTTGTGCTGGTTCTGCGGCCAGAGCTATTCCGGTCGACAGGCACATGGCCGCCGCCAACACGCTGATACGCTTGCTCATGAACTTCCCGACGCTGCTGCTTCGCTGTCCTTTGACGCAACAATGTGGCGGCGATGCGTTGGTTCCCAAAATGCGGGCGGCGTCTGATCGGAAACGCAGTGCTTCCGATCAGGAATGAAGCAGGCTGAGACAATCGTGTTCGCTGACGGATCGCGATGCCCTGAAAGTCGGCCTCAGCTGCAGCAAGGCTGCGCCTTGGCGCCGCCGCCCAGAATGCCAAGCGAACGGTCGCGCGGCTTGCAGCTTGCCGGTCTGGGAGACAGGTCGACATGGACCGCGCCCTGGCTCAACAATGGCAGTGATGCGCGGTGCATCTGCATCGGCCGGATGCCGTCGCTGACCTCGAATGTCAACCTTGCATCCCGATCAAGCGGGATACGCTCACCCACCTTGCGAATGATTGCTGCGAATTTCCCGGCGGACATGTGGTTCTCGTAATTTCCGGCGTCCAGCAACTGTACGAAGACTTCCGGCCAGACTTCCGGGTTCGAGCCGCAGTCGAGCGCCGAAAATTGCCCGGCCTTGACCTCGGTCACGTGGTATCCGCCCCTGATCGGACGGCCGTCATAGTAAAACACGAGCGGCTTGTCGGCGTGACCCGCAAGCTGGGCGAGCAGATCGCCTATGGTCAAATCATCAGCGTTGGCGGCCTGCACCATTTCAATTTCCGCATTGTCAGACAGAAGCATTTGCATTAATCCTTGATTCGATATTTTTAGGATCATTGAAATATGGAAGAACGTCAAGCCCTGATCGCTTTTGGTGCGCTGTCTCAGGAAACCCGGCTGAAGCTGCTCAGACTTCTTGTGACCGCTGGTCCGGACGGTGTCGCGGCTGGCGCTCTCGCCGAACAGGTTGAGGTGTCGCCGTCCAATGTCAGCTTTCATCTGAAAGAGATGGAGCGGGCCGGGCTTGTTGCGGCGCGGCGCGACTCGCGGTCCATGATCTACACGGCGGAGTTTGATGCGCTGGCCGATCTGATCCGCTTTCTGATGGAAGACTGCTGCTCCGGCCACCCCGAAATTTGTGTGCCGGCTGTCAGCCGGGCAGCCTGCTGCGAACCTGGTTCAAAGGGACAAAAGACCTGATGCCGGCATATGATCCTGGCCGTAAGGCCGCGGCCGAGGCATTTGGCACGGCCATGCTGGTCGCAACCGTTGTCGGATCCGGCATCATGGCAGAGACGATGACCCGCGATGCGGGCCTTGCCCTGCTTGGCAATACGGTTGCAACCGGCGCAATTCTGGTTGTGCTCATCACGATCCTTGGCCCGATTTCTGGTGCGCACTTCAATCCTGCCGTGACGCTTGTCTTTACGGCGCTGCGGCAGATGCCTGTGCGGCTGGCCGCGATCTATATCGGTGCGCAATTGCTTGGCGGCGTGGCTGGCACGATGATTGCGCACGGCATGTTCGATCGGGTCTTGCTGGAGACATCAGGGCATGTCCGCACCGGCGGAGCCCAATGGTTCTCGGAAGGCGTCGCAACATTTGGATTGATCGCGGTCATCCTCACTGGACTGCGTTTCGAGCGTGCTTCAATCGGCTGGCTGGTCGGGCTCTACATAACATCCGCCTACTGGTTCACCGCGTCTACGTCGTTTGCCAATCCGGCGGTTGCTGTCGCCAGATCGATGACGGACAGTTTTTCTGGCATTCGTCCGGTCGACCTGCCGGGGTTCGTCACAGCCGAACTGATCGGGGCGCTCGCCGCCGCCGGGTTTATGATCTGGTTGCTGGGCAAGGAAAGCTGAAGAGCGGTCGCGGCCTTCACGCAGAAGATATGTGTATTGACGCCCCGCAAGCATCACACCTGCGGGATTACGGCCTCCTCCCGCCATATTTCTACCGTTCCCCTTCCATAGCCGGAGAATTCGGCTAAAAGCGCCCAAAGATACGTCAAAGCGGAAACAAGATGTCCGACGATAGTTTTATTCGTGAAGTCAACGAGGAGATGCGCCAGGATCAGGCCAGGGCGCTCTGGGACCGATTTGGCCCTGCCTTCCTGGCGATTGCCATTCTGGTGGTGCTCGCGACTGCCGGCTGGGTTGCGTATGACTATTGGACGACCAGCCGCGCCAATGCTTCAGGCGACCGGTTCTCGCAGGCGTTGACGCTGGCCAATGAAGGCAAGAACGACGAGGCGATTGCCGCTTTGCAGGCGCTTGAGGCTGATGGTTATGGCGCTTACCCGCTGCTGGCGCGTATGCGTGCCGCCACTGTGCTGGTTGAAAAGGGCGATGCGGCGGGTGCTGTGAAGCAGTTTGACGAAGTTGCCGCCGACAATTCTATCCCTGCTGCGATCCGCGACATGGCCCGCCTGCGCGCCGGGTTTGTTCTGGTGGACAGCGGCACACAGGCTGATGTTTCGGCGCGCGTCGAGACGTTGACCGCCGACACCAACCCGCTGCGCCATTCGGCGCGCGAGGCGCTGGCGTTGGCTATGTGGAAGGAAGGCAAACTTGCGGATTCGCTGACGCTGTTTGAGCAGATCGCCGCTGACAAGGATGCGCCGCGCAATGCGCGCGAACGCGCCACCTTGATGGCCGAGTTGATCCGCGGCACCGGCCAGGCATCCTGATCATGGGCTATTCGGTCGCCATCGTCGGCCGTCCAAACGTCGGCAAATCGACCCTGTTCAACCGGCTCGTCGGCAAGAAGCTGGCGCTGGTGGACGACACACCGGGCGTGACGCGCGACCGGCGCGTGCATGAGGCGCGTCTCTACGATCTCGAATTCAATGTGATCGACACGGCTGGCCTTGAGGTGGCGGCTGCCTCCTCCCTTGCGGGACGTATGACTGCCGGGACCGAACTGGCGATTGGCGAAGCCGATCTGGTACTGTTTGTCATCGACGCCAAGGTTGGCCTGACCCATGACGACCGCACATTTGCCGATCTGGTGCGCCGCTCGGGCAAGCCGGTGGTCCTCGTCGCCAACAAGGCCGAGGCGCGCGGCGCGCAGGCCGGCATGCTGGAAGGCTGGGAGCTGGGGCTGGGCGAACCGATCCCGATTTCGGCAGAGCATGGCGAAGGCATGCCTGATCTGCGCGAGGCGATCATCGAGGCGATCGGCGAGGAGCGCGCCTTTGGCGAGGATGAGGACGATGATGTTGTTGATCCGCTCGAGCAGGCCCCGCTGATCGGCGAGGACATTGCCGATCCCGATGCCGAGGACATCCCGGCCTATGATCCGACCAAGCCGATGCGCATTGCGGTGGTGGGGCGTCCGAATGCGGGAAAATCGACGCTGATCAATTCGTTGATTGGCGAGGAGCGCATGCTGACCGGTCCGGAAGCCGGCATTACCCGCGATTCGATTTCGGTCGAGTGGGAATATGCCAACCGGCTGATCCGGCTCTATGACACCGCCGGCATGCGCCGGAAGGCCCGCGTGCAGGAGAAGCTGGAAAAAATGTCGGTGCAGGACGGCCTGCGCGCCATCCGCTTCGCCGAGATTGTCATCATCGTGTTTGATGCGACGATCCCGTTCGAGAAGCAGGACCTGCAGATCGCCGACCTGATCGTGCGTGAGGGCAGGGCTCCGGTCATCGCGTTCAACAAGTGGGACCTGATCGACAATCCGCAGGAAAAGCTGGCTGAACTGCGCGAGGCGACGGGCCGCCTGCTGCCGCAGGTGCGCGGCATCCGCGCCGTGCCGGTGTCGGCTGAAACCGGGCGCGGTCTCGACAAACTGATGACGGCGGTGATGCAGACGCATGAAGTGTGGAACAGCCGCATTTCGACGGGAAAACTGAACCGCTGGATCGAGCGCATCCTGGCGCATCACCCGCCGCCGGCAGTTGCCGGACGCAGGCTGAAGATCAAATACATCACGCAGGCCAAGACGCGACCTCCGGGTTTTGTACTGTCGGTGTCACGTCCCGAAGCGATGCCGCAATCCTATGTTCGCTATCTGGTCAATTCGCTGCGTGAGACGTTTTCGCTCGACGGTGTGCCGATCCGCATGATCCTGCGCGGCACGGACAACCCGTTTGCGGGCCGGGCAAAGACCAAAAAGTAATCCCTGCCCCTGCCCCTGCCGCTGTCAGTTGACGGCAGGTATCACGCTGGACGCATTCACCTCGTTGCTGACGGATATGGTGGAAATGCCGATCATCGGCATGAATTTCATGTGCGCCTCGAACGAGAACGTGGCCTTGCCGATGATTTCGCTGCCAGATTGCCTGAACTGGATGTCGAGAACCGGGCGGGCTAGAATCTCGTAGGCGTCTAGACTGTCGGCGTAGACGCGATCGGTTTCATTCATGGCTGCGTCCATCCAGTGACTGTCGTCATTTCTAGCCGCTGTCGACCCGGCATTCACGCCGGCCTGAATTGCCGCATCTGCTGCATGGGTGAGCCGCTGTTTCAGTTGTGACAATTGAAGGTAGTCGGTCGCAAAACCGCAGGCCGCAATTAGCGGCAAACTCGCAAGCGCACCGAAGACGGCAATATTGCCATCGCGTGCGCCCGCCAATCGGCGGAGCAATACCAAAAACATGACTTACTCAAAAAAAATGGATCGACTAATCCACTGGTTGTAGCAAATGCGCCTTAATCGGCAGTGAAACCGATGCTGAAAATGCTGCACATTTTGCCGGTGGGGTGAGGCGCGTGCGTTTAACATTCCGTCAAGGTTAATGCTTCATGTTGGCCGCAGTTGAGTTGTTGCGTCCCGGAGTGAGCAGTGCGTCGCCGTAATTCCCCGCCGAGCCGTCATTCATCGCGCGGCAAGCAATCCCTTTTCACGCCGGTCGCCTTCGGCTTTGCGATGTGGCTCGGTTTCCCGACCGTCGCCGCACAACAAGACATGGCAAGCCTGATTTCGGCCGGCACGGCCAATGCCCGCTGGGGAGCCTATGTCGAGGCGGCAGCTGCAGGCTCTGTTCACCAGGGCGAGTTGAAATTTACTGACGCGACCGTGACGGGCGCGATTGCCGGCGGTGGCGTCAATGCGCCGGGCGTCGGCTCTGTCGCGTTCAAGGGCAAGTTGGAAGCGCCGTCCACACCGGACGAAGACCGCATCGTTCGCGCCGGCAAGCAGGGCAGGGTGGTCGGCGTCGTCAAGGTCGCGCCGCCAAAGGCATTCAATGCCGGGTCGATCTTCCAGCGCCAGAGCAGGCTCGAGCCGCTCGACAGCGCATCCAAAATGACCTTCGTCAAACCGAAGATCAAAGGTAAGGAAATGCAGATCGCGTCGGCCTTCTACGTCAAGAAGGAGAAGAAGGTCTCGCCTGGCGTGCCAGCCATGCTGGCTTCACTCGTCACCAATGACAGGCCCGACATTCTGGCGACCGCCTATGCGCCACCTGAGCCGGACTATGCCCGCGCCTCGCCGTTCGAAAGTCTGCTGCAGGGGCCGGAAATGGCAGGTGGCCGCTTCATTCCGCCGATGGCGAAAGGCGACCACGAATGGCTGAAGCAGGCGTTGCCGGCGGAAGTGTTTTCGGCGAAGGAGCAGACCTGTCTGGCCAATGGCATCTATTTCGAAGCGCGCGGCGAAAGCCTGCGCGGCCAGGCGGCGGTCGCTCAGGTCATCCTTAACCGGGTCCGGAACCCGACCTATCCGAACACGATTTGCGGCGTCGTCTATCAGAACGATCACATGCGCAATGCCTGCCAGTTTTCGTTTGCCTGCGACGGAAAGAAGGACGTGATCGCCAGCCCTTCGCATTACAAGACCGCTCAGGACGTGGCCATGGCGGTGACGGCGGGAAAGATCTTTCTGCCCGAGGTTGGATCTTCCACCCACTATTACGCGCAATACGTGTCGCCGGGCTGGGCGCGCGCCATGAATCGCATGTCGAAGATCGGTCTTCATATCTTTTATCGCACCCGCGGCGGCGGCTGGAGCTAAGCCTGACAGGCCCGCGATTCCGCGCAGAACAGCGAGCGATTCCACCGGACGCATTGTCGCATCGAACTATGTGTCTGAAATTATTTGCATAAATACATATCATAACGCCCGGCTTCCCGGCTTGACTGGCCGGAGGCCCCTAACTATGTTGCGGCCAAATTTGAAGCGGGCGGCAGGCGACTGACCGGCTGGGCATGGAGGTTGCGGTGGCCGGGTCAAACGGGCCAGACGAAACCGGAAGAACCGGGTCTGGCGATCAAGACGGCAACGCACGCGGGGACGATCTCGACAAGCGCAGGCGCGCGCTGGAAGCTGCAATCGCAGCCAGAAGGCCGGAGCCGGTGGATGACGGGAAAGCCCAGAGCACGGGTGGCCTGAACGGAATTGGCTATGCACTGCGTCTGTCGAGCGAATTTATCGCGGGCGTGGTTGTGGGGGCTGGAATCGGGTGGTTCATCGACCGGTTTGCCGGGACGTCGCCTTGGGGGCTGATCGTTTTCCTGCTGCTGGGCTTCGTGGCTGGTGTATTGAACGTTCTGCGCTCGGCCGGGCTGATTGCAGAACACAGGATCCGCAAGCAGGACGCTGACGGACCCAAACAGGAATGAGGCGCTGACAGGCGCCAGAGCAAGGCGAGGTAAAGGTGGCGAACGACCCTATCCACCAGTTCCAGATCTCGAAGCTGATCCCGATTGAAATCGGCGGTCTCGATTTCTCGTTCACCAATTCATCGCTGTTCATGGTGGCGACCGCAGTTGGCGCCGGCGCGTTTCTTTATCTCACCACATCGAGCCGCGGCCTGATCCCGTCGCGTATGCAGTCGGTGTCGGAAATGTCCTATGAATTTGTCGCCAACATGCTGCGCGACGCTGCCGGAACACAGGGGATGAAGTTCTTCCCGCTGGTGTTTTCGTTGTTCATGTTCGTGCTGGTGGCCAACCTGTTCGGCATGTTCCCCTATTTCTTCACCGTCACCAGCCACCTGATTGTCACCTTCGCGCTGGCGCTGCTGGTGATTGGCACCGTGGTTGTCTACGGCTTCTGGAAGCACGGATTCGGCTTTCTCAAACTATTTGTGCCGCATGGTGTGCCAGGGCTTCTTGTGCCGCTCGTCGTGCTGATCGAGGTGATCTCGTTTCTGTCGCGCCCGATCAGCCTTTCGGTTCGTCTGTTCGCCAACATGCTGGCTGGCCACATCACGCTGAAGGTCTTCGCAGGCTTCGTTACTTCGCTGTCGGCATTTGGCGCGGTCGGCGTGGCGGGCGCGGTGCTGCCTCTCATTATGACGGTCGCTCTGACCGGTCTCGAATTCCTCGTTGCTTTCCTGCAGGCCTACGTATTTGCGGTTCTGACCTGCATGTATCTCAACGACGCGATCCACCCGGGTCACTGATTTTCACTATTCGGGCCAATGGCCTGGACACCTCTGCAACGAACACGTCCATCAAGGAGATTTGACATGGAAGCAGAAGCAGCAAAGTACATCGGCGCTGGCATCGCGTGCCTCGGCATGGGCGGCGCAGGCATTGGCCTGGGCACCATTTTCGGCAACTACCTGGCAGGCGCTCTGCGCAATCCGTCGGCAGCTGACGGCCAGTTTGGCCGCCTGATCTTCGGCTTCGCCGTGACCGAAGCTCTGGGCATCTTCTCGCTGCTCATCGCACTGCTGCTGCTGTTCGCCGTCTAATACAGCGAATTGCAAATCGACTGCCGGCCGCCAACTGCGGCCGGTGACAGGGCCGTCTTGAATGCCGGCCCATCGGATTTTGACAGGACCGATCATGGCAGAAGCGATCGCTGAAACCGTCACACCCGCAACCCAAGGCGCGGCTGGCGCGAACGGCACGACCACGGGAACCGAAGCCGGGCACGCGCCTGTCTCGGGTGCTTTTCCGCCGTTTGACTCATCGTCCTATCCATCTCAGCTGCTGTGGCTGGCGATCACGTTCGGCCTGTTTTATGTGTTCCTGAACAAGGTTGTACTGCCGCGCATTGGCGGCATTCTCGAGGTCCGGCGTGACCGCATCGCCCACGACCTCGACACCGCAGCCCGCCTGAAGGAAGACGCAGATGCTGCTGTTGCTGCCTATGAGCAGGAACTGGCGGATGCACGCGCCAAGTCGAACAAGATTGCCGGCGACGCCCGCGACGCCGCGAAGGCTGAAGCCGACGCCGAGCGCCGCGAAGTCGAGACGGCTCTCAACGGCCGCCTTGCCGAGGCTGAAGCCCGCATTGCATCGGTTCGCGCTGCGGCGATGAAGGATGTCGGCCAGATTGCAGAGGACACCGCAGCCTCGATCGTGCAGAGCCTGGTTGGCAAGTCTGACAAGGCTGCGATCGCTTCTGCGGTCAAGTCGGTTCGGGAATAGGAGGCCGCCATGGACGCCACATTCTGGGCCACAGTCGCCCTCGTTCTGTTCCTCGCCATCGTCATGTATTACAAGGTGCCGGGCATGATCGCCGGTCAGCTTGACCAGCGTGCCGCAAAAATCCAGAACGAACTGGATGAGGCCCGCCGCCTGCGTGAGGAAGCCCAGCAGCTGCTGGCCGACTATCAGCGCAAGCGCAAGGAAGCCGAGGCGGAAGCTCAGGGCATTGTCGACGCCGCAAAACGCGAAGCCAAGGCGCTGGCCGCCGACGCCAAGGTGAAAACCGAGGAATATGTCGCCCGCCGCACCGCATTTGCCGAGCAGAAGATCGCTCAGGCCGAACGCGACGCAATCGCCGAGGTGCGTGGCAGCGCAGTGGAGATCGCCGTCGAGGCGGCCCGCAAGGTGCTCGGCGACAAGGTCGACGCCCAGGCGGCTGGAAAGCTGTTCCAGGAATCGATCAGCGCCGTGAAGTCGAAGCTGAACTAGACCCTTTCAGGTTCAAATGGAAACGGTTCTGTTTCCTTGAAGGCGAGGCGATCCGCAAGGAAGTCGGCGAAGGACGGGCTGGTGGCCCGGCCAAGTCCGGCTGACGCAGCGGGTGCCCGCCAGCGGGAAACCCTTCGGGTCGGGTGGATTTGGGTCAAATCCATCGGGCTTCGGACTTGGCCGGGCCACCAGCCCGTCCTTCGCCAAAGCCCTCGACCTTGGCCCAAATCCCCTCCGGCAGAACGATTCCATTTGGACCTGAAAGGGTCTAGTTTTCAGCCGGATCGAGAATTTGAAAAGCCGCGGCGTTGTCCGCGGTTTTTTTGTTTTTGTGCTGGCGAAGGACTGTTCTGGCTCAGGTCCGGCGTAGTGGTGAAAAGGTCATGCGGTGGATGCCCGGCAGGGCGCCGTGCATCTCGATGCCGAGCATATGGACCTTGGTGCCATAGCCAGCGTGGCGCTCGAATCCGTAGGCCGGATGCACAGCGCCACATTGGGCCAGCATACGGTCCCGCGTCACCTTGGCGATGATGGAGGCCGCGGCAATTGATTGCGACCGCTGGTCGCCCTTGACCAGTGCAGCGCCCTCACAAGGCAGGCCCGGTGGCACATCGCGACCATCCGCCAGCACAAGCGACGGAGAGAGCGTGAGCCCGGCAACCGCGCGGCGCATCGCCTCAAGGCTGGCCTTGCGGATGTCGGTAGCGTCGATTGATGCTGCGCAGACCGATGCTGCGCAGACAGCCAGCGCCTGGCTGATGATCTCGGCATAAGCTACCTCGCGCTGCTCGCCTGACATGCGTTTGGAATCATCCAGCCCCGCAGGGATCCTGTCCGGGTCGAGAATGACTGCAGCAGCCACGACAGGGCCAGCCAGAGGCCCGCGCCCGGCCTCGTCAGTGCCGGCAACCGGCCACTGGCCGCGCTGGCGCGCCCTGAGTTCAGCCGAAAAGTCGGGCCGGACCGGCAGGTCGAAGAGAAGGGGAGAATCGGAGCGTGAGCGTGCCATTGGGCGGCAAGGCTCGCATCGGCTCCGATTCTCCGCAAGCCATCCCGGAAGTTTGCGGCGAACCGGGATGGCGCCGTCGGCAACGGAGGGGGCGGGTCGCCGGACGGAAGTGGTGGCGCTATGCGCCGTGTTTGTAGCGCCTAGAACAGCATCAACTGCTCGGCCCGCCCGTTGGGGGCCTTGAACAGGTCGGTGCGCAGCTTGCGCCGCTCCACGTTCAGGCCAAGGCGCTTGGCGGCGATCTCGAAGCGGCGGCCGATCTGCCAGGCGTAAGGCCCGCTGCCCTTCATGCGCTTGCCCCACTCGGCGTCATAGTCCTTGCCGTCGCGCATCGAGCGGATCAGAGACATGACATGGCGGTAGCGGTCGGGATAATGACGCAGCAGCCATTCCTTGAACACAGGCGCGACTTCCAGCGGCAACCGCAGGATAATGTATCCGGCCTCCTTCGCGCCCGCATAGGCAACGGAATCGAGGATGCGCTCAAGTTCCTGATCGGTGAGACCGGGGATCATCGGCGCGACCATTGCAGAGGTCGGAATGCCCGCCTGCGACAATGCGCGGATGGTTTCCAGCCGACGCGACGGGGTGGCGGCGCGCGGTTCCATCGTGCGCGACAGCTTTGCGTCGAGGCTCGTGACCGACAGCGCGACCTTGGCCAGTCCGCGCTCTGCCATGCGCGACAGGATGTCGATATCGCGCATCACCAGCGCTGACTTGGTGACAATGCCGACCGGGTGGTTGTGGCGGTCGAGCACTTCGAGGATCTCGCGCATGATTTTGTACTGGCGGTCGATCGGCTGATACGGATCGGTATTGGTGCCGATCGCAATGGTGCGCGGCTCATAACCCTCTTTCGACAGCTCCTTTTCCAGAAGCCGCGGGGCGTCAGGCTTGGCAAACAGTTTTGTCTCGAAGTCGAGACCGGCAGACAGGCCCATATAGGCGTGGGTCGGACGGGCAAAGCAGTAGACACAGCCATGCTCGCAACCGCGATAGGGATTGATCGAGCGGTCGAACGAAATGTCGGGCGAATCGTTACGGGTGATGATGGTGCGCGGCCGCTCCGTCTGCACCATGGTCTTGAAGGCGGGCAGGTCGTCAAGCGAGTTCCAGCCATCGTCAAACACATGCCGTGACATGGGCTCATAGCGGCCGGACGGGTTGATGCCCGACGCGCGGCCACGCCGCCGGTCTTCACCGACCCGCAATCCGCTGTGGTCGATCATTGCATTGGCCATGGCCGCTCCACCTTCCGTGAAGGCGGCAACATCAGCTGTGCGAATCTGTTCCATGTCCTGGGCTCCGGGGGCAATTCAGAAATCAAACGAATCGCCGTTCTGATGAATGTATTCCTATCCATCAAATGAGAACGAAGCAAGAACTTTGATGAAATTTGCCGGAACGGCGGCGCTGGTGCGGCCATCGGCTTTGGGCTATGCGGTGGCGATGATCTCCGTGCTGATCCAGACCAGGAATGACGAGGAAACGCTGGCGCGCACGCTGGCTACGCTGGTTGGCGGCTCGATTGAGGGTGTGGTGCGCGAGGTCGTCGTGCATGATCTGGGGTCAACCGATCAGACGCGAATGGTCGCGGAACATGCCGGCTGCACGCTGGTGGGAGAGGCGGGGCTGGCGGACGCGGTCAGCCGGTCGCGCGGCCAATGGCTGCTGGTGCTGCAACCGGGCGCACGCCTGACCGAAGGCTGGACCGAACAGGCGCTGCTGCACATGGGCGAGGGTGCGAGGCCAGCGCGCTTTACCCGCTCGCACATCGGCATGCCCGGATTCTGGACGCGATTGTTTGAGCAGACGCCGCCCTTTGCGGACGGTCTGCTGATGGCGAAGACGCAGGCGTTGGCCTCGCTGATGAATGGGCAGGATCTGGGGGCGCTGGGGCGAGGCACGCCACCAGTGCAGCTGCCGGCTGAAATCGTCCGGGCGCCGGCGCAGAAATGATCAGCCGCCGCCGCGCTTCAGGTGCTCATCCAGCCGCGGCATGATCTCCACAAAATTGCAGGGCATGTGCCGGTAATCGAGTTGGGCGGCGATGATGCCATCCCAGGCGTCCTTGCACGCGCCAGGAGAGCCGGGCAGCACGAAGACATAGGTGGCGTTGACGACGCCGCCTGTGGCGCGGCTCTGGATCGTCGAGGTGCCGATCTTCTCGTATGAGATGCGGTGGAAGACTGCGGAAAAGCCGTCCATTTTCTTTTCAAAAACCGGTTCAAGCGCCTCGGGCGTCACATCGCGGCCGGTGAACCCGGTGCCGCCGGTGGTGATGATGACGTCGATGCCCGGATCGAGCGACCATGTGAGCACGCGCTCGCGGATCAACGCCGTGTCGTCGGTGACGATGGCGCGGTCCGCCAGCCGGTGACCGGCGGCGGTGATGCGGTCGGCGAGCGTCTGGCCGGATTTGTCGTCGGCCAGCGTTCGTGTGTCCGACACAGTCAGCACGGCGATCGAGACCGGGATGAAGTCGCGGGCGGGTTGGGCGGTCATGTTGTCTCCTCTGATGCAATCGCGCGGGTGGTTGCGACCCACCAGCCGGGGTGGCTCTGACGGATCGACGCTGCGGCGCGCTTGGCGACATTGTTGGTTTCAAACAGGCCAAAGCAGGTGGCTCCCGAACCCGACATGCGCGTAAAGCCGGAGTCTGCCTTGTCGAGTGCGCGGATGACCTGTCCGACGGCTGGTTCGACTTTCAGAGCTGGAGCCTGGAGGTCATTGCGCGTCGTGTCGAGCCAATTGCGCAGGCCGTGGAAATCAAAGCTGCGCGGCAAAGGCGGCAGAGGTGTGTTGTCCCTGTTCTCCAATGCGGCAAAGACAGAAGCCGTTGCCACCGGAGCGTTGGGATTGATCAGAACCAGCGGGATGGCGGGCACATTTGCGACAGGCGTGAGGTCGTCTCCAATGCCGCGCGCAATCAACGGCTTTGCCGTCAGGCACATGGGGAGGTCTGCGCCAAGGGGCAGTGCGATTGCCGCGAGTTGCGCCTCGGAGAGCCCGGCATTCCACAACCGGTTCAGCGCCTTGAGGGTTGCGGCGGCGTCCGACGACCCGCCACCAATGCCGGAGGCGATCGGCAGGTTCTTGGTGAGGCGGATGGCGACAGCGGGGCCAATACCCCCAACCCGCCCTGCGGGCGACCCTCCCCACGAGGGGGAGGGTAAAGCCTGCCGCAACGCGTCGCGCGCTTTCAGCACAAGATTGCCAGCGTCGGTGGGGACGTCCTGTGCGAGGGGGCCATCGACCGAAAAACTGTCCGTATCGGCAGATTCAACTTCGATCAGATCGCCGAAGCGCGTGAAAACCACCAGGCTGTCGAGCAAATGATAGCCGTCGGACCGACGACCCGTAACGTGAAGCGCAAGGTTGATTTTGGCCGGCGCTGTTTCGCGCACGGCTGAAGGCTCAGTGTCAGTCATGCACCGGCTATAGCGGGAAAGGCGTCGTCGTCACAGACCCGTTGTGCAGTCAGTCCTTGGCGAGACGATATTCGCCGGTCACCGGATCCTTGACCAGGGTGCCAGATGCGTGGGTCTTGGCTTCCTGCTCGGCGCGGCGCAACCGGGCCGTGACCTTCTCAGCCTCCCGGATGAACGACCGGTAGCCGACATAGGCGATGACGCCGATAACTGCTAACAGGATCAACTGCGGCATGCCGCTTGCGCCTCCTTAGCGCTGGAAACGGTCACGAATGACCGGACACAGACAGTGTAACCGCGTTTTTGCGGCGGATCAAAGGCCAAACCGCGCCCAAAGCGCCCTGGATTCTGCAATTTCGGCTAGGCCGCCCGCCGCGTTGGCGGCGATGTCGCCAGCGTCAATGCTGCTGCCCATGAAGCCAAGGCGGCGTCCGAAAAAGCCGCGCTGCGGCGTCACCAGCGCCAGCTTGACCTTGTCGCCGAAGCGATCGCGCAGGAAGGAGCGCATGTCTCCAAGTTCGTCGACCAGACCGAGCTTTTGCCCGGCAGCGCCCGCCCAGAACTGGCCGGTGAACAGGTCCGGATCGTCGGCAAGCTTTGCGCCGCGCCGCTCCTTCACCAGGTCGATGAAGGTCTGGTGCACCTCAAGCTGCAACTGTTTCAGGCGCTCGACGTCTTCCTTCTTTTCCGGTTTGAACGGGTCAAGCACTGACTTGTTGCCGCCGGCGGTGTGGACACGCCGTTCAACGCCGATCTTCTTGATCAACTCGGTGAAGCCGAAGCTGGCGGAAATGACGCCGATCGAGCCGACGATGGAGGAAGGGTCGGCAATGATCTCGTCACCGGCGATGGCGATCATGTAACCGCCCGACGCCGCAACGTCCTCGACAAAGACATAGACCTGCTTGTTCTTCTCGCGCGCAAGATCGCGGATACGCTTGTAGATCAGCCGCGACTGGACCGGCGAGCCGCCGGGCGAATTGATCGAAATCGCGACTGCGGGCGCGTCCTTGTAGGCAAACGCCTTTTCGATCAGGGCCGCAGACGAGGCCAGCGACAGGTTTTGCCGGAACGCGCCACCGCCGGACATGATCGCGCCGTGCAGGCGGATAACCGGAATGACCGTGGCGTCAGAACGCCAGGATTTGGGCAGCAAGCGATTGAGGAAGCCGAACAACTGGGAAACTCCGTTTCAGCGGATGTAGGTAGTCCGGCGAGCTTCGCAATGGCGTTACGTTTCGATTAGCCCCATCCGCCCATTGATAATGGCGTCGGCGCGTCCGGTCAGCTGGTTGGACGGCCCTTCATGTAGCACCAGCGGCGGCAGGAGCTGCAGCGGCGCGCGCGAGCCTTTCCAGCCACGCAGCAGCACGCGGATGGCTGGTTCGCTGGCGCGGGGATGGATCGGGACGATTTCAACGCCACCTGCGCGGCCATTGAGAAGATTCAGTAGTTCCGGCAGAGAAGCAGGCCGGGCAATGATCGCAATGCCGGCGCCGGGCGCAGCGATGGCGGCGGCAGTGCGCACCCAGGCCGCCAGCAACCCGTCGCGCAGCACATGGGCGTCACGGCGAAGCATATCGTTGCTCGCGCGGTCGTCTGCAGCGTTGAAGGGCGGGTTCATCAGCACAAAATCGGCGCTGCGATCGAGAAGTCCTGCATCCGTGCGCGCTTTGCCAGCCAGTTCGACATCGGTTTCGACAACTCTGACACGCCCGGCAAGAGCACGATTGGCCGGATGGCCGATGGTCAGCCGTGCAGCTAGCGCCATGTCAGGGTCGCGCTCGACCAGCAGAGCACGTGCATGCGGGCAATGCGACAGGACGGCGAGCCCTGCGACACCCGATCCTGCGCCAAGGTCGGTGACCTGACCAGAAAACCCATCCGGGACCGATGCGGCGAGCACCAGGCCGTCCATGCCGGCACGATGGCCGCGTTGCGGCTGGACAAGATGAAACCGCCCGCGATGAAACGCGTCAAGCGTGTGGCCAGCGGGCAGGTCCTGACTCAATCCTTGATCTCACCGGCGACGCCTGCTTCGGCAAGAAGCCGCTTTGCCTCGTCCAGCCGTTCGCCGTCGACCATGACGCGTTTTGCGAGGATCCCGAGCGATCCTTCGATGATGCTCATGTTCTGGTCGGCGATGAAATGCACAATCCCTGCATCGCGCAGCAGCGCCTCGATAAACGAGATGACGACCGGATCGTTGGTGCGGACGAGCTCAAGCATGGACAGACGTTGGCAGGCAGGCGCTAGGAAGTAAACTGCGCACCGTTCAGTGCGGCACTGACTTCGAGAACAGATTGACGACGATGACGCCTGCGATGATGAGGCCGAGGCCAATGATAGCGGGCAGGTCGAGCGACTGGTTGAAAACAAAATAGCCGACCAGCGAAATCAGCACGATGCCGAGCCCGCTCCAGATGGCGTAGGCAATGCCGACCGGAATTGTAGCCAGCGAGAATGACAGCACGTAGAAGGCCATTCCATAAAAGACGAGAGTCAGCACCGAAGGCACCGGGTTGGTAAACTGGGCTGATTGCTTCAGGAAAGATGTGGCGATGACTTCAAGCACGACCGCAATCGCCAGCGCGCCGTAGATCTGCACAGTCGGGTTCATGTTCTCAGCCTGTGAATTGATACAGGGCAGGCGTTAGCACGCTTGGCAACGGCGTCAAGCGGCAGGCCTGATCGCCAGTGCCGCGCCAATTCGCCCCTTGCCGACGCATAAGCAGTCGACATAGTTTGTACAGGCGTCTTGTGATGCTCAGGCAGGAGTGGTTTTCGTGGGTGTTGTTGTGTCTCTTGGCGAAGGAAAGCGCGAAGCGCCTTCGATCCAGGCATTGGTCGACCTGACGGCCGCCGACATGGCGGCGGTGAATGAGCTGATCCTGTCCAAGGCGGGCTCGGATGTTGAAATGATCCCCGAGATCGCCAACCACCTGATTTCCTCAGGCGGCAAGCGATTGCGGCCGATGCTGACGCTGGCGTCGGCCCAGATGTTTGGCTACACGGGCGACAAGCATGTGAAGCTCGCCACCTCGGTCGAATTCATGCACACCGCGACCCTGCTGCATGACGATGTGGTTGATGAGAGCGATCTGCGGCGTGGCCGCAAGACGGCGCGCACCATATGGGGCAACCAGGCGAGTGTGCTGGTCGGCGACTTCCTGCTCGGCCAGGCGTTCCGCATGATGGTGGAGGTTGGTTCCCTCGACGCTCTCGATATTCTCTCGACAGCCGCTTCAGTCATCGCAGAAGGCGAAGTTTGGCAGCTGGCGGCGGCAAAGAACCTCGAAACAACCGAAGATGACTATCTGTCAGTCATCAAGGCCAAGACCGCCGCGTTGTTTTCAGCCGCAGCCGAAGTCGGCCCGGTGATCGCAGCAGCGAGCAAGGCAGAACGCAACGCATTGCGCTCCTATGGCGTCAATCTGGGACTGGCGTTCCAGCTGGTCGATGACGCTCTGGACTATGGCGGCAGCGCCAAGGATCTGGGCAAGAACACCGGCGATGATTTCCGCGAAGGCAAGGTGACGCTGCCGGTAATCCTGGCCTATCGGCGGGGCACGGCGGAAGATCGAGAATTCTGGAAATCGGCGATCGAGGGCGGCAAGTCTGGCGACGGTGAGCTGGACCACGCACTTGGCCTGATCGCTCGTTATGGAGCAATTTCCGATACGATCGGACGCGCCCGCCACTATGGCGACATTGCCCGCGACGCGCTCGCCCCGTTGCAGCAGACACCGCAGAAGAGCGCCTTGCTCGACGTGATCGACTTCTGCATCAGCCGGGTCAATTGACGCCGCGAGGGGCATTGTCCTGACGAGCACAGTTGAACCGGGTTCGCAAAAAGGCCATGCTTGTGGACAATGTATCCGCAGCCGATGGGCGCAAAGGGATTCGAATATATGCGGTTGAAGGTTAGGACGCTGCTCGCGGCTGTGTCGGTCGCAGCAGTGATCGGCGCAATTGGACAGGCGAACGCCGAGGCCGTTGCGGTCGAGGTGTCTCCGTTTACGTCCTATTCCGGCGCCTATCTGGCTGGCCGTGCGGCCGAGGCTGACAACAATCTCGATCAGGCGATCGCCTATTACAAACAGGCGCTTAGCGAGCGTCCTGATGACCAGACGATGCAGCAAAGCCTGATGCTGGGGCTGATCGCCAACGGCTCCTTCGATGAGGCGCTGCCGATCGCCGACAAGTTGAAGCAGGTGGCTGATGTCGAGCGGTTTTCGCGCGTGGCACTGGCCGTTGATGCCATCCGCGCCAAAAAGTTCATCGAGGCCGAAAGCTTCCTCAAGATCGCGCTGACCTCTGATCTCGATAAGTTGATCGCTGGCGTGATGACCGCCTGGGTCAAGACCGGGGCGGGAGATCCGAAAGCGGGAATGGACTACCTTGGCACCTTGAAGGGACCGGAATGGTATAATCTGTTCCTCAATGTGCATCGCGCCCTGATCGCCGACTATGCAGACATGAAGCCAGAGGCCGCGGCGGCCTACGAGGAAACGACGATTGCGCGGTCGCAAGCTGACGTTGCGCCGGAAGCCTATGTCAGGCTGCTCGAATCGCATGCAGGTTTCCTGGCGCGCACCGGCGACAAGGAAAAGGCGCTGGAAGTTCTGAGCCGGGTTGATGAGTTTAATCCGCTGCGCCCGACCACCGGCGCGCTGCGCGCCGACATTGCGGCTGGCAAGCCGATCCCGAAGCTGGTTCCGACCGTGCAGGATGGGGCAGCGGAAATGCTGTTCGATATTGCCACGGCGCTCAATCGCGGCGGTGGCGAAGCATTTGTCAGGCTCTACCTGCAAATGGCGCGGGCGCTGTCGCCGAAAAATGACGCTATTCTTGTTCAGCTCGGCGGTGTAGCCGAGCAGCAGGGCAATCTGGACGAGGCGATCAAGTTTTATGGCCAGGTGCCAGACACGTCGCCGCTTCGGCGCATTGCCGAACTTCAGATGGGCCTTGACCTTGCCGAGTTGAAGCGCACTGACGAGGCGGTCAAATATCTGAACGATCTGGTTGCGCGCGATCCCGATGATGTGCGCGCCTATCTGGCGCTCGGCGGGGTTCACGCCGGGGCTGAAGACTATGCCGCCGCCGCAAAGGTCTACGACCGCGCTGTCGAGCGGATCAAGAACCCCTCCCGCACGGACTGGTCTGTATTCTACCAGCGCGGCATTGCCTATGAACGGCTGAAGCAATGGCCAAAGGCTGAGCCGAATTTCCGCAAGGCGCTGGAACTCTATCCCGATCAGCCGAATGTGCTGAACTATCTCGGCTATTCCTGGATCGACATGAACATGAACCTCAATGAGGGGTTGGACATGATCAAGAAGGCGGTCGAACTGCGCCCGTCAGACGGTTTCATCATCGATTCGCTTGGCTGGGGCTATTACAGGCTCGGCAGATTCGACGAAGCTGTCACAGAGCTTGAGCGGGCTGTTGCGCTGCAACCGGCAGATCCGGTGCTCAACGACCATCTCGGTGACGCATACTGGCGCGTTGGCCGCAAGCTTGAGGCTACCTTCCAGTGGGCGCACGCCAGGGACCTGAAGCCGGATCCTCCGGTTCTTGCGTCCGTGCTGGAAAAGTTGAAGAACGGCATGCCTGAACTGGCGGCAAGGGATGTTGCAAGCCTGGACAAGGGCTCAACGATCGATGCGCCGACCACGCCGGCGCCGGGATCGCCGCAAGCAACACTGGCCACGCCCCCTAACATGAATGGCGGTGCAGCAACTCCCGCTACAGGTGTCTACAGGGTTGGACCGGGCCAGTCACTATGGTCGATTGCGGTTGAAAAACTGGGTTCCGGCCAGCGCTATCAGGAGATTCTCGACCTGAATCCCGAACTGCGTGGCAACCCGAACCGCATCTATCCAGGTCTTGAGCTGAAGCTTCCCTGATCCGGTCAGCGGCCGTATGTCGGCTTGACAGGGCAGGCGATCCATTTGCCCGCCTCGCGTTTGCTGCAGGTGAGTTTGAGCCGGCTCAGCCGCCGTTCACCCGGATTGTCCTTGGTGCAGATACAGCGCGCCTCGCTCATGCGAACCACATCGCAGGACGGCGTGACGCACAGATAGCCGGTCACCGGGTCGTAATCCTGGAAACCGCCGCGCGGCCCGCCATTTGGGAAAAACTGGGCGGAGGCGACTGGCATGGCTGAGCCAAGTGCGATTGCCGCCACCAGAGTTGTAACAAACAGACGTCGCATCATTGTCTCCTGTGCGTGCGGATGCGGGGTCCCTTGATCTGAACATAGCGCGTTTTCTTGGGCGGGAAAGCGGCCTGAGGTCGACGTCTGGCGGCTATTGCTTGACCCTCCAGCGCTGCGGCTCTAGGGAAGCGGCACTTCGTTCAGGAACCGATTTTGTGACCTCACGCCCCGAACACCTTGATCCGACCCGCTCATTTCAGGGCCTGATACTGACCCTGCATGACTATTGGGCGCGCCACGGCTGCGTCATCTTGCAGCCTTACGATATGGAAGTTGGCGCAGGCACGTTCCATCCGGCCACCACTCTGCGGGCGCTTGGACCGCTCGGCTGGAAGGCAGCCTATGTGCAGCCGTCGCGCCGCCCCAAGGACGGACGCTATGGCGAGAACCCAAACCGGTTGCAGCATTATTACCAATATCAGGTCATCCTGAAGCCGAACCCGCCGAACCTGCAGGAACTGTATCTGGGTTCGCTGGAGGCGATCGGCGTCGACACGCTGCTGCACGATATCCGCTTTGTCGAGGACGACTGGGAAAGCCCGACGCTGGGCGCCTGGGGACTCGGCTGGGAGTGCTGGTGCGACGGCATGGAAGTGTCGCAGTTCACCTATTTCCAGCAGGTTTGCGGCATCGAATGCGCGCCCGTGTCGGGCGAACTGACCTATGGCCTCGAACGGCTGGCGATGTATGTGCAGAACGTCGACAATGTCTACGACCTGAATTTCAATGGCCTCGAAGGCGACGAGAAGGTTACCTATGGCGATGTGTTTCTTCAGGCCGAGCAGGAATATTCGCGGCACAATTTTGAATACGCAAACACTGCGACGCTGTTCCGCCACTTTGAAGACGCCGAGCGTGAGTGCACGGCGCTGCTGGATGCAGGAGCGCCAAAGGCTGGCGCGAACGTTGGCGAGCACCTGATGGTTCTGCCTGCCTATGACCAGTGCATCAAGGCGAGCCATGCGTTCAATCTGCTCGACGCGCGTGGCGTGATCTCGGTGACCGAGCGCCAGAACTACATCCTGCGCGTGCGCAATCTGGCGAAAGCCTGTGGCGAGGCGTTTTTGCAGACGAAGGCGGGTGGTCATGCAACCTAAGAGAGAGATTTTTGTTTTTATTAATCTATAGTTGCTATTTCGACAGGCTTCTGGCGATAGTCTGTTGGAGAGGAACACTTGGAAAATTCTGGCGCACCTGAGAAAATCCATCTGATACCAGATGATTACCACCTCGAACGTGTCGGGCGTTTGCCGGACGGCCGCCTGATCTACCAGGAGACGCAGGTAAGCTACGATGGAAAGACGAGTCTTGATTTCGCAGTAACCTATGTTTTCGACCAGGACGGAAATCTCGTCGAAGATCTGGTCACTTTGGTTGGTGCGAGAGACAAGATCACGAAAGCCGATTGGCAACGCGCCGAATTGGAACACGAACAACGCTTTGGCGAAATTGAGATGACTGACATCTGGGTCCGGCCATTCTCATTGGAACGACACGGATTGGTGTTCGGTCTGGTGCCCGTTGCAATGGAAACAGTCGAAGAGGACGGTGTCAAATACGAGCCAGAGCCAGATGATCTCTGGCGTGTTGAGGCCATGCCGGGAAATACTCTGAGCTTTTATGCTCCGTGGGAAGACGGCGAATACGACACCTGAGGCGAGTTTGAGGGGCACGTCTGGCAGCCGGCGACGTTGTTGGAATGGTGTGTTGCCAAACAAGGTTCCTCACCTCCGGCGATCTGGAACGACCTGAGGCGCGTAGCGGGTGACATTGCCGCCCGCGCTTGCTATTGGCGCGGCGGACAATTTGCCCGAGACACCGATGCCAGATCTTCTGCTTGAACTCCGCTCCGAGGAAATCCCCGCCCGCATGCAGCGCAAGGCTGCCGGCGATCTGCGCAAGATGGTCACCGACGGCCTGGTCGAGGCCGGGCTGACCTATGAGGGCTGCCAGGAATACTGGACGCCGCGCCGTCTGACGCTCGACATCCGTGGCCTGACCGCTCGCTCAAAGGACGTGCGTGAAGAGATCAAGGGACCCTCGACCAGCGCGCCCGATCAGGCGATTGCCGGTTTCCTGCGCAAGGCGGGGCTTTCCGACATTTCGCAGGCCCATAAACATTCCGACCCGAAAAAGGGCGATTTCTACGTCGCTCATCTGGTCAAGCCGGGCAGGGCGGCAGAAGAAATCATCGCGGAACTGATCCCGGCCGTGATCCGCTCGTTTCCATGGCCAAAGTCGATGCGCTGGGGCAAGGCCTCGGCAAAGCCTGGCTCGCTGCGTTGGGTGCGGCCGTTGCAGTCGATTGTCTGCACATTCGGACCCGAGACCGAAGAGCCGGTTGTGGTCGACTTCGACATCGACGGCATCCGTTCGGGCAATGTTACCTATGGCCACCGCTTCCATGCGCCGGGCCGGATCACGGTGCGCCGCTTCGAGGACTATGTCGCCCAACTGGAAGCGGCGAAGGTTGTGCTCGACGCCGGGCGACGCAAGGAAATCATCCGCACCGACGCCAGGAACCTTGCCTTTGCTGCCGGCCTTGAGCTGGTCGAAGACGACGGCCTGCTGGAGGAAGTGTCGGGACTGGTCGAATGGCCGGTCGTGTTGATGGGCGAGTTTGAGCAGGACTTTTTGCAGATCCCCGCCGAGGTGATCCGCCTGACCATCCGCGCCAACCAGAAGTGTTTTGTGGTGGCTCCGGCCTCCGGCGAGGGACTCGCCAACCGCTTCCTTCTGACGGCCAATATCGAAGCCACGGACGGCGGCAAGGACATCGCGCGCGGCAATGGCAAGGTGGTGCGCGCGCGTCTATCGGATGCGCTCTATTTCTGGAAGACCGACCAGGCGAACCTGCCCGACCTTGACGCGCTGAAAACGTCGGCGGAAAAGTTTGGCCTCGATCTGACAAAACCGCTCGACCAGCGCATGGCGCGGCTGGATCATCTTGGCGTGCTGTTCCACGCCAAGCTTGGCACGCAGGGAGAACGCGTCGAGCGGGTGGCTGCGCTGGCGGCAGAGCTGGCGCGTCACCTCCCCCTCGAGGGGGGAGGTCGCCGCGAAGCGGCGGGTGGGGGTGTTCAAGGTGCTCACCCCACCCCGGACCTGCGGTCCGACCCTCCCCCTCAAGGGGAGGGTGATCTGGCGCAATTGGCTCGCCGCGCCGCATCGCTCGCCAAGGCCGATCTGCAGACCGAAGTGGTCGGCGAGTTCCCTGAACTGCAGGGCGCGATGGGCCGCAAATACGCGCTGCTGCAAGGTGAGAACTCTTCCGTCGCCGCAGCTATCGAAGAGCACTACAAGCCGCAGGGACCAGGCGATGTTGTGCCGGCAGACCCGGTGTCGATTGCTGTGGCGCTGGCTGACAAGCTGGACACGCTCGTCGGGTTCTGGGCGATCGATGAGAAGCCGACGGGCTCAAAAGATCCGTTTGCGCTGCGCCGCGCGGCGCTGGGCGTGATCCGGATACTGGTGGAGAATCGGGTGCAGCTGGGCCTGGCTCACTTCCTGCAACTCGCGATGAACAAATTCCCCGAAGCGGGAGGTGAAGCGCGGAATGCGATTGAAGGCGACCTTCTCTCCTTCTTCCACGACCGTCTAAAAGTCTATCTGCGCGACAAGGGTGCGCGGCATGATTTGATTGATGCGGTGATCACGCCCGATGCCGATGACCTGTTGGCAATCGTGCAGCGTGTCGAGGCGCTGGGTGCGCTGCTTGACACCGGGGCGGGAAAGAATTTGCTGGCAGGCACCAAGCGCGCGGCAAACATTCTGGCGGCAGAAGAGAAGAAGGGCACAGCCGTCGCTGACGCGGTTGACCCGGCTCTGTTCAGCGCGCAGGCCGAAAAGACATTGTATGAAGCGGTGAATCAGGCTGAGAAGGACGCAGCGCAAGCGATTCAAAAACAAGACTATTCCGCCGCCATGCGCGCGCTTGGCGCATTGCGTGAGCCGGTTGATTCATTCTTTGAAGATGTTCTCGTCAACGATGAAGACCAGTCAGTGCGCGCCAACCGTCTGGCGCTGCTCGCCCGCATCCGGGCGGCGACCGGCCAGGTCGCCGACTTCTCAAAAATCGCCGGTTAGGCGAACTGGTCCCCGGCTTAGCGGGGGCCAGAGCCTGGCATGATGGCGGGACGGCGCATCGGGTTTGGCGGAGATGTTGGTGGGGCCATAGTCGCCATCGAAGGTGGAGCTGCCGGTATGCCGTTTGCGGCTGTCGGCATAGATTCAACGGGTGCGCCCGGGGCGGCTTTGACGTCTGCAGGCAAGGTAACCGGGGCGGCTGGCGGTGCAGCGAATGCGTCGCCTACGATACCGCCGCGGATCACCATAGGCATCTGTGCCGGCCGGTTCTTCTTGGTGACTGCCGCGACTTTGATCACCTCGACGCCGGGCTCTCCAAGCGCGATAATTGATTCACTTGTGGCAGTGGCAGATGGCGCCGCAGCCGAACCGATATAGATGATCGACGGCGATTCCGGTCGCGACTGATCTGCTGCGGCGACATTGACTGATGCGGTGGCGGCCAAGAGCGCCAGACAGATTCCACGCATGTTCAAACCTCATTCCCCGATTGAGTTGCACCCGTTATACGCGCTTGGGTTTCACGTCGTGTTGAGGCGGTCGTTCGAATTTTATCAATTGCCGCTTTTTTTCTGAAGCTGGTCTGTGCCATGTCGTGCAGCAAGGAGAAGACCTTTGGCACGGATTGTTGACGCAGCGCAGGCGCTGGACGAAGCGGTCGAACTTCTGCAGGCAGGCCAACTGGTCGCCGTGCCGACCGAGACCGTCTACGGGCTGGCCGCTGATGCCGCAAACGGCGGCGCGGTGGCGCGTATCTTTGAAACCAAGGGCCGGCCACGCTTCAATCCGCTCATCGCTCATGTGAGCAGCCTCGACATGGCGCGCGCCATTGGCCAGTTCGATCCACTCACCAAACGATTGGTCGAAGCGTTCTGGCCGGGGCCGCTGACAGTGGTGGTCCCGATGCGGCCCGCCGCAAACATCCATCCGCTGGTGACGGCGGGCCTCGACACGATCGCCTTGCGGTTTCCGCGCGGTTTCGCCTCGCAGGTGGTGCAGCGCCTGGGCAGGCCTATTGCGGCCCCCAGCGCCAACTCGTCGGGCCGGATCACCGGCACCAGCGCGCAGGCGGTGGAAGCTGATCTTGGCGCAAGGATCGGACTGATCGTTGATGGCGGCCGCACGCCGGTCGGTCTGGAATCGACAATCATCAAGGTGGAACATGGTGTCGTGCATCTACTGCGTCCGGGGGGAACGGCGACGCAGGACATCGAACGTGTTACAGGCTTGTCTGTTGTTCAGGCGACAGGCGGCAAGGTGCAGGCGCCAGGCATGCTCCTGTCGCACTATGCGCCCAATGCCGCCCTGCGCCTCAATGTCGACGAAGTGCGTCCCGGTGAAGCCTTGCTTGCATTTGGACGAACGCGTGCGCGCGGAGCCGAACACGCCTCCGCCATGCTCAATCTGTCTGCGGCTGGCAACCTGCGGGAGGCGGCGGCCAATCTGTTCGACTTCATGAACGAACTCGATGCCGGACGCCCATTGAGTATTGCCGTTGAGCCGGTTCCTGCCGAAGGGCTGGGGGAGGCGATCAATGACCGGCTGGTGCGCGCCGCCGCGCCGCGTGACAACCTCGAAGCCACGGCGTAGAGATCGGCAATGAACTATTCGTCTGGCGGTGCGATGGGCAATGAACTGATCGGGCAGTTCGCGGCAATTGTCGGTGATGACTATGCCTTGGACGGCGACGATATGGCGCCCTATTCAGTCGAGCCACGCGGGCGTTATGGCGGCAAGGCGCGCTTTGTCCTGCGCCCGGGATCGGTGGACGAGGTTAGCGCCATCTTGCGTTTGGCGACCGGGACGAAGACGGCAATCGTGCCACAGGGCGGCAATACCGGTCTTGTCGGCGGCCAGATGCCTGACGCAAGCGGCAACGAGATCGTGTTGTCGCTGTCGCGGCTCAATCGCATTCGCGAAATCGATCTGCAATCCAACACAGTGACCGCAGAGGCAGGCGTTATCCTTCACAATCTGCGTGAGGCGATGGACGCAAAAGATCGCCTGTTTCCTCTGACGCTTGCATCGCAGGGGTCTTGCCAGATTGGCGGCAACCTCTCCTCGAACGCTGGCGGCGTCGGCGCGCTGGCCTATGGCGTGGCGCGCGATCTGTGCCTTGGGCTAGAGGTCGTGCTGCCGACCGGCGAAGTTCTGAATGACCTGCGCAAGCTGAAGAAGGACAACACCGGCTACGATCTGAAAGACCTGTTCATTGGCGCGGAGGGCACGCTCGGCGTCATCACCGCTGCGGTTCTGAAGCTCTATCCCAAGCCAAAGGGGCGCGAGGTGGCGTGGGTTGCGGTGGCTGGACCTGAGCAGGCGCTGGCGCTGCTGACGCGCGCCTTGTCGGACGCGGGCCCGTCGCTCACGGCATTTGAATTGATGGCCGATGCGCCGCTCGATTTTGTCCTGCGCCATGTGCCGGGGTCAGTTGCGCCACTTTCTGAGCGCAGCCCGTGGAATGTGCTGATGGAGGTATCATCGGGCCGCTCGCCGGAAGAGGCGCGCAGCCTGATCGAACATATTCTGGCCGCGGCGCTTGAAGCTGGCGAAGCAAATGATGCGGTGCTGGCCGAAACGATTGCGCAATGTGACGCTTTCTGGGCGCTGCGCGAAAACATGTCGGACGCACAAAAGCCGGAGGGCGGCTCGATCAAGCACGACATTTCGGTGCCGGTCGCTGCGATCCCCGAATTCATCGCTCGTGCAGATGAAGCCGTCGAGAACGTGGCCGCGGGCGCGCGTCCGGTCTGTTTCGGCCATATGGGCGACGGCAATTTGCACTACAACGTCTCGCAGCCGGTTGGCGCCGACGCGGCTGACTATCTCGCGCGCTCGCGCGCGATGAATGACGCGGTGCACGAGATCGTGCGTGAATTGAACGGGTCGATCTCGGCAGAGCACGGCATTGGCCGGATGAAGCGCGACGAATTGATCGCCACCGCCCAGCCGCTTGCGATCGACCTGATGCAGCGTATCAAGCACGCGTTCGATCCGGCGGGAATCATGAACCCCAACAAGGTCATTTGAGCGATTCTTTCCAGAATCTTTCGCTTGGTTGGATTCCGCTAACCATCGGAGGCGTCTAAACAAATTTAACCGAACTTCTAAGGCCGACGGTAAGAGGCCACCCGTAGTCTGCTCACATAACAAGCCGGGAACACACCGGCACGGGATCCGGAAAAACGGCTCTCGAGAGCAACAGGGATACGACAATGATGACAACCGGATTGAAGCCGGTCTGGGCAGGCCAGGAATTGCGGCTTGACCCGTTTCGCCTGCCGCAGGCTGTGAGTTACGCGACCCGCGACGAGAATGGGGATGTCAATTTTTCCATTGACCAGCGTGGTGTTGTTGTGAAGCGGGTGCTTGAAAAGAGCGGCCTGCCGGTGACCATGCTGATGCCGGCCAAGGCGTTTCGCGGCGTTGCCGCCCGAGCCATGGAAGATGGCGAAGGCGTTGTCACGGTGACGCTGGAACTGATGCATTTTGATCCGACCATGTCTGTACCGCTGCTGGTGGCGCATGACCTTGAAGATGTCGCTGCTGACTGGCGTGCCTGGGCTTCGGCCTACAAGCTGCCAATGATGATCGTCGAAGCTGACGGCGTCGCCCGCACGCTGGAAGAATCGCTGGGCGACCTGCGCACCCGCGAGGCCAAGGGCCGCCGCAAACGCTCCTCCTCGACGCCGCGCCGTTCACGCTTTGCGGCGCGCCGCAAGGAAGGCAATCTCGGCATGCGCCTGGTTGTCAACGGCGCCGAGATCATCGCCCGCGATTAAGAGCCAATTTTGCCTCTCGTGAGTCTGGCCTGCAAATGGCGTTTTTCTGCGCTTCGGTGCTCACGTATTTCAGATACGCTCCGCTCCGATGCTCGAAAATCGCCATTTTCGTCTCAGCCTGACGGCGGCAAAACAGACTCTTGAGTGTTTCCTAGAACCAAGGTCTGACGGCGGGCCAAAGCGCGCCGCCGATCAGACCGAGAAAAATCAGCAGCCCGACTGTGTTGTTCGACCGGAACAGCCTGATGCACTGATCGGGATTGTCGATGTCGAGCGTCCTGATCTGCCGCGACATGTGGGCGGCGGCGGCAATCAGCCCGGCAAGTGCGGGCATTGGCACCTCGGCCATCGCAAACGCCCAGGCAAACAGCACAAGCGCTGCCGAGTAGAGGCCGATCAACCAGTAAATCGTTTTGTCGCCGAACAGCCGCGCTGTCGATTTGACGCCCACCAGCGCGTCGTCTTCCTTGTCCTGATGCGCATAGAGCGTGTCATAGCCAATGACCCACAGGATCGAGCCGGCGTAAAGCAGCAGCGATGCAGGGTCGACGGACGCAAACTCTGCCGACCAGCCCATCAGCGCGCCCCACGAGAACGCCAGGCCAAGCACGAACTGAGGCCACCAGGTAACCCGCTTGGCGAAGGGATAGATCGCAACGATCACCAGCGACGCCACGCCGAGCAGGATTGTAAACGAGTTGAACTGCAGCAGCACGGCAAGGCCGATCAGCGCCTGGACAAGCAGAAACAGCCAGGCCTGCTTGCGGCTGACCTTGCCTGACGGCAGCGGCCGCGACCTGGTGCGCTCGACCTGATTGTCGATGTCCTCGTCGACGATGTCATTGTAGGTGCAGCCCGCGCCGCGCATGGCGACGGCGCCCGCCCAGAACAGGAACAGCACCCAGGGCGATGGCAGAAGCGTCCAGACCGATTCCGACGGGGTGGCGAAGGCGCTTGAAGCCAGCGCCACCGACCACCAGCATGGCCACATCAGCAATTGCCAGCCAATCGGCCGGTCCCATCGCGCCAGCTGCGCGTAAGGCCAGGCGGCGCGCGGCAGCCAGCGGTAGACCCAATGGCCGGATGGTGCGTCGAGCACGCGGCCCTGCTTGTCTTTGCTCTGGATCGTATCCATGGACAACCGCAGTGGCAGGCGGCGGCCATTGCGTCAAGGCGGTGGGGTGGCGCATCCCGGGCCGCAATGGGATTTGGGGATTAGCCGCCGGACAGCTTCCATCTCGAAGCAAAAGGTTTTAGTCGTCTGGTCGAGACCGGGGAGGGAATGGCAATGCGCAGGATCTGGCCACTGATGCTGCTTCTGGCAGCGTGTGCAATTGCGCCGGCATCGGCACTTGCCGCAGAAAACTCTGAAGGCCTGCCAGGCGCCACCATGTCGCTGATCTGGGCGATACCTTTTGCCGGCATCCTGTTGTCGATCGCCACCGGCCCGTTGCTCTACCCGCATTTCTGGGAACACCATTACGGCAAGATCAGCGCCTTCTGGGCAGCGCTTGTCATCATTCCGATGGCGATGTCGTTCGGCCCGGCAACTGCAGCCGAAGCGGTCGCACACACAATGCTGCTCGAATACATCTCGTTTATTGTGCTGCTGTTTGCGCTGTTCACCATTGCTGGCGGCATCTTTCTGGCGGGCAACCTGCATGGCACACCCTGGCTCAATGCCGGCCTGTTGCTTGTTGGCTCGTTGCTGGCATCGGTCGTGGGCACCACCGGCGCGTCAATGATCATGATCCGGCCGATCATCCGAGCCAACGACAATCGCCGCCACAATGTGCATGTCGTGGTATTCTTCATCTTCCTTGTGTCCAACATCGGCGGCTCTCTGACGCCGTTGGGCGATCCGCCGCTGTTTGTCGGCTTCCTGCGCGGCGTCGACTTCTTCTGGACGACACAGCATCTGGCGCTGGAAACGCTGTTTGTCGGCTCTCTGGTGCTGGCTGCATTCCTTGCGCTCGACCTGTATCTCTACAGGTCTGACGACAAGAAGCAGCCGATCAAGGACCCGACGCCGGACTCGCGCATCAGGTTGTGTGGTCTGGTCAACATTCCGCTGCTGGCAGGTGTGATCGGCGCCATCCTGATGTCGGCCTCATGGAAGCCGGGTGTGGCATTCACCGTGTTCAACGTGCCGGTGGAACTGCAGAATTTGGTTCGCGATGTCGTCATCTTTGCCCTCGCGATGATTTCGCTGGTTGTCACGCGCAAGGATTGGCGCGCCGCAAACGGCTTTTCCTGGGGACCGATCCTGGAAGTGGCAAAGCTGTTTGCCGGCATTTTCATCTGTATCATCCCGGTAATCGCGATCCTCAAGGCCGGCATGGATGGCGCGCTGGCCCCGCTGGTTGCGGCCGTGACCGGGACTGACGGTCAGCCCAATGAACTGGCCTATTTCTGGATGACGGGCATTCTGTCGTCGTTCCTCGACAATGCGCCGACCTATCTGGTGTTCTTTGAACTTGCAGGCGGCGATCCCCAGGTGCTGATGACCGATCTTGCGCTGACGTTGACGGCGATTTCTGCCGGCGCAGTATTCATGGGGGCAAACACCTACATCGGCAACGCGCCGAATTTCATGGTCTACGCCATTGCGCGCGAGCAGGGCGTCAAGATGCCGAGCTTCTTCGGCTATATGCTTTGGTCGGGCGCGGTCTTGATCCCGATTTTTGTGGTCGCCGGATTCCTGTTCTACGGGTGAGTTGATGAATGTTCTGCTGATCGGTTCTGGCGGACGCGAGGATGCGCTGGCTTGGAAACTCGCCAGATCGCCTTTGCTGACTCGCCTCTATGCGGCCCCAGGCAATCCGGGCGTGGCACGCTGGGCGGAACTCGTGGCGTTAGATACCGCAGACCATCACGCGGTGGTGAAATTTGCGCATGACAATGACATCGGTCTTGTCGTGGTTGGCCCCGAAGCGCCGCTGGTTGCGGGATTGAGCGATGCTTTGCGCGACAATGGCATTCGTGTCTTTGGTCCGAGCCAGGCCGCAGCTGCGCTCGAAGGCTCAAAGAGCTTCACCAAGGAACTATGCGCCGAATACGGTATCCCGACTGCCGCGTTTGGCCGCTTCCGCAACGCCGCCGATGCGTCTGCCTATGTGCGCGGTGTTGGCGCACCGATCGTCGTCAAGGCCGACGGTCTTGCGGCGGGCAAGGGGGTGACAGTGGCAATGACGGTCGACGAGGCGCTGGCGGCGATCGATGACTGTTTTTCCGGGTCGTTTGGCGTTGCCGGTGAAGAAGTTGTGGTTGAGGCATTTCTCGAAGGTGAGGAGGCGAGCTTTTTTTGTCTTGTGGATGGCAAGACCGCGCTTCCGTTTGGCACCGCGCAGGATCACAAGCGTGTCGGTGAGGGCGATACCGGGCCAAACACCGGCGGCATGGGCGCATATGCGCCTGCGCCAGTGATGGACGACGCGATGGTCGCCCGCGTCATGGACGAGATCATCGAGCCCACCGTGCGCGGCATGGCGGCAAGAGGCACGCCGTTTTCGGGCGTGCTGTTTGCGGGTCTTATGATTACCACAGACGGGCCGCAGCTGATCGAATACAATGTCCGTTTCGGCGATCCGGAATGCCAGGTTCTCATGATGCGGCTGAAGGACGATCTGCTGCCGCTGCTGAACGGCGCGGTTGACGGGCAACTGGCGCATATGTCGGCGCGCTGGCGCGACGATGCGGCACTTACGGTTGTTCTGGCTGCGGATGGCTATCCGGGAACTCCGGTGAAGGGCAGCGTCATTTCCGGCGTCGACCAGGCAGGCGCCGATGGTGTTGAGATATTTCACGCCGGAACGGCGATGAAGGATGGGAAACTGGTCGCCAATGGCGGGCGCGTGCTGAACGTTACCGCGATGGCTCCAACAGTCCGCGAAGCTGCCGCCAAGGCCTATGCTGCGGTTGATCGCATCGTCTGGCCGCAGGGCTTTTGCCGCCGCGATATTGGCTGGCGCGCAATCGAACGCGAGGACGGCTGAGGCTATTCGCCCGGAAACGGCTGGACGGCGTCTGACATGGGCGGCTGCCGGTCGATCGTGTCTGCTGGAACCGACCCGGTGAGGATCTGTGCATCGGTCAACGCAATCAGATGCATGGCGAATGCCTGGTCGCGCGCAAATCGCTGCCTGATCTCGGTTCGGGCGTCCGGCCGGTCTTCCTCCCAGCGGTCAAGATAACCTGCGCATGCCGCGGGGCCGAGCCGGTCCGAGCACTCGACAAATATCCGCGCATAGTCGAACCCGGGCTGTTTACGTTCGGCCAAAGGCGCAAGCGCTGCTGCGGCCAAGAGGCCGCCAGCGAGCAGGAAGGGCACGATTCTCACCGAAAGCTCCAGGACACGACAATTCGAAAGGATAGCTGATGGAATGCCATCGGGGCGGTTAATCAATCGGTAACGACAGCTGCTTCTCCCCATGTCTCAATGCGCGATCGCGCAAAAAAAATCAGCAAACGCTGTCGCGGCATTCGACGACGGCCCTGGCGTCGCGTTTCTGGTCGATGCTGCCGGTCTCTCGCAACAGCCAAATGCAGCTCGTCGCCATGGCGTCTGACAGTTCCGTTGACGTTCGCGTCAGAACGACATAGGCCGGTCTGGACAGCTCAATGGCACTGCGGAGAAACAGTCATGTATCGCGCCCCGGTCGACGACATCGCATTTACCTTGAAACACGTTGCCCGTCTCGAAAAGGCGCTGGACGAGGGCCGCATGGGCGATCTGTCAGCTGATCTCGTTGATGCCGTAGTGCAGGAAGCTGGCCGGTTCGCCACCGACGAGGTCGCGCCGCTGGCCGCCAATGGCGACAAGCAGGGCGCAAAGCTGAAAGATCACGCCGTCACGATGCCCGATGGCTGGAAAGACCTCTATCGCCGCTGGTCCGAAGGCGGCTGGAACGCTGTGACCGGGCCGGTTGATTTTGGGGGGCAGGGGTTGCCGGCGTCACTCGGCGTCGCAACTTTTGAAATGTGGAACGCAGCTTCAATGGCCTTTGGCCTCGGGCCGATCCTGACCAATGGGGCGGTTGAGGCGCTGGACAAGCATGGGTCGGATGAACTGAAGGCGACCTATCTGGAAAAGCTGGTGTCGGGCGAGTGGATGGGCACCATGAACCTGACCGAGCCCCAAGCGGGGTCCGACCTTGCTGCGCTCAAGTCGCGTGCAGAACGCCGCGACGACGGCTCCTATCGCATCTTCGGCCAGAAGATTTTCATCACCTATGGCGAGCACGATTTCACCGACAATATCGTGCATCTGGTTCTGGCGCGCCTGCCTGACGCGCCAGCCGGAACCCGCGGCATTTCGCTGTTCCTGGTGCCGAAATTTATTCCAGATGCGGACGGCAAGCCTGGCAAGCGCAATGACGCCTATTGCCACTCGATCGAGCACAAGCTTGGCATTCACGGCTCGCCCACCTGCACCATGATCTATGGCGACGGCTTTGTGAAAGGCGAAGAGGCGGGAGCTGTCGGCTGGCTGATCGGCGAGGAGAACAAGGGCCTCGCCTGCATGTTCACCATGATGAACAATGCCCGCCTGCTGGTCGGCATTCAGGGCGTGGCAATTGCGGACGCTGCCTATCAGAAGGCGCTGGCCTACGCGCAGGAACGCCTGCAAGGCAAGACGCCAGGCTGGACCGGGCAAGGCATGGCCCCGATCATTGGCCATCCTGACGTGCAGCGAAACCTGCTGACGATGAAGGCGCTGACGCAGGCCGCGCGCGCGATCTGCTATTCCTGTGGCCATGCGCTCGACATGGCGCATGCGAGCGAAGGCGATAACGCGACGTTCTGGAACGAACGCGCCGGCTTGATTACGCCGATTGCCAAGGCCTTTTCGACAGATGTCGGCGTCGAAGTCGCCTCAATTGGCGTGCAGGTGCATGGCGGCATGGGTTTCATCGAGGAAACGGGCGCTGCCGTGCTCTATCGCGACGCCCGTATCGCGCCGATCTATGAAGGCACCAACGGCATTCAGGCGATTGATCTGGTACAGCGGAAGCTGCCGCAGTCGGGCGGCGAGCACGTGCATGGCTACATTGCCGAACTGCGCGCCGACGTTGACGCGCTGCGGCAGTCAAACCTGCCCGGCCTGGGGCGCTCGGCTGATCGTCTTGACGCTGCGCTCGACGATCTCGATGGTGCAACACGTTTCATGCAGAAGGCGCAGGCCGACGGAAAGACTGTTGAGGCATTGGCCGGCGCGACGCCCTATCTGCGCCTGTTTGGCCTGGCTGCTGGTGGCGCGTATCTGGCGCGCGGCGCTGTCGCCGGCGGCGATGCAGCCCGCGTCTCGCTGGTTCGGTTCTTTGCAGAAAACCTGTCCGGTGAATGCGCCGCATTGCGCGACCGGGTCGAAAATGGCGCTGAAAGCCTCGAACAGGCGGCCAAGGCGCTGGCAAGCTGAGAGAAGAAATGAGCGAACACGTCGAGATCGAACGCCGCAGCGCGGTGCAAGTGATCCGGATGAACCGTCCGGACAAGAAGAACGCGATTACGCGCGCGATGTATGGCGCAATGGCTGCGGCGCTGACTGCGGGCGACGCCGATCCGGCGGTGCGCTGTCATGTATTTCTCGGCGTGCCTGGCGCGTTTTCGTCGGGCAACGACATGGCCGATTTTATGGTCATTGCCATGGGCGGTGATGGCGGCACCGAGGTCAATGATTTCCTGCTGGCGCTGGCGCAGTCGCAAAAGCCGATGGTGTCGGCTGTTGACGGCATTGCTGTCGGCATTGGCACGACAATCCACCTGCATTGCGACCTGACCTTCGCCACCCCGCGCACCCAGTTTGTCACGCCGTTCGTCAATCTCGGCCTTGTGCCGGAGGCGGGATCAAGCCTGATCGCGCCGTTGCTGATGGGCCGTCAGCAGGCTTTTGCACTGCTGGGTCTCGGCGAGCCGTTCTCGGCTGAACGGGCAAAGCAGGCCGGCATGATCTATGACGTCGTGGCCGAGGACGAGCTTGAAGCTCGCGCGCTTGCCGCAGCCGAGGCAATTGCGGCAAAACCGCCGCAGGCGCTGAAGATCGCGCGCGATCTGATGCGTGGTGACCGCACAGAGCTGGTCGAGCGCATCAAGGTCGAGGGCAAACATTTCCGCGAGCGGCTGACGTCGGACGAAGCGCGTCAGGCGCTGACCGCGTTCATGTCGAGGAAGAAGTAGAGCCCTTGGCGCGCCTCACGGATAGAGCCGCGCCTTGTCCCAGCCGTCGCCGTTGCGGGTGAAGACGACGCGATCGTGCAGGCGGAATGGCCGGTCGTGCCAGAACTCGATCTGCGACGGAACGATGCGAAAACCGGACCAGTAAGCTGGGCGGGGGATTTCGCCAATGGCGTGGCGGGCAGTGAATTCGGCGACTGCCTTTTCCAGTGCAAAGCGGCTTTCGAGAGGCCGCGACTGTTTGGACGCCCAGGCGCCGATCCGGCTGCCGCGCGGCCGCGACGCGAAATAGGCGTCGGCTTCCTCATTGCTGACGATCTCGACCGGACCGCGCACCCGCACCTGCCGCCGAAGGCTCTTCCAGTGGAAACACATCGCGGCCTTCATCGAGCCGAGGATTTCGCGGCCCTTGGCGCTTTCGAAATTGGTGAAGAAGACAAAGCCCCGATCATCGAGCCTCTTCAGCAGCACCATCCTGACATCTGGCAGCCCGTCTGCGTCGACAGTGGCAAGCGCGAGCGCATTCGGGTCGTTCAATTCGGATTTGGTCGCATCCGCCAGCCATTCTGCAAACAGCGCAAACGGTTCGGCGCGGGTTGTGAAGTCACTATCTGTTAACTCAACCGGTCCCATAATTGTCCTCGTGGGATTTTGTCTGGGGAGATGACCCATTGTCGCGCAATGCGCAAGCATTTGCCGGCCAGCACAGGGGACGCGGGGACCAGTTTCCGGCGGCGCTGATAGCTGTAGCGGCTTCGCTCATTCTGGCGTCCTGCGCCGGTGGGGTGAAGCTGTCGCAAGTTGATTCTGATCCGTCGCTCATCACCAATTCGGTGCCTGCCAATCCAAACCTGCCAACCGATCCACAGACAGTTTCGGACCAGACAACGATCCAGAACGCGGTTTCGTCGGCCAATCTGGAACAATTGCATGGCGGGGCGCTCGCTTGGGCCAACACGGCAACCGACTCGCGTGGCTCGATTTTTGACATTGTCGAGATCAAGCGCCCCAGCCAGGTTTGCCGCAGTTTCAAATCGTCGCGCGAGAGTTTTGAGGGCGTATCGCTCTATTCCGGTGAGACCTGCACAGTGAGCGGCGGCACGGCCTGGTATATGCGGATCTTCAAGCTGCTATGAGTCTGAAAAGCGCGCAGTGAAAAATGCGTCCGATTTGACGCGCAGTCTGGAATTTGTTCCTAGATCGCCACATATATAGGCTGACTATTCATTTTCTGGAATCGGCTGGATACCCATGCGCAATCCCTATGACGTGCTGGGCGTCGCCAAGAGCGCGACACCCAAGGACATCAAGTCTGCTTTCCGCAAGCTCGCCAAGAAGCACCATCCGGACCAGAACCCGGACGACCCCAAGGCGAAGGACCGGTTCGCAGCATTAAATCAGGCTTATGAAATTCTCGGCGATGACAAGCGCCGGGGCGAATTTGATCGCGGTGAAATCGACGCGGAAGGCAAGCCACGCTTTGCCGGCTTTGAACGTGCCGGAGCTGGCGCAGGTGAAGATCCGTTTGCGGGTTTCCGCCGGCAGGGTGCGGGACCCGGTGGTGCGCGCTATGAGTATCGATCATCCGGTGGCGGCAATCCGTTCGGGCAGAGCGGTGGCCGCAGTCCCTTTGGCGATGCGGATGCCGGCGACGCCAGCGATATTTTCAGCGAACTGTTCGGATCTGCTTTCAAACGGGGTGCGGGTGAAGCCCAGGCGCAGCCACAGGCGCGCGGCGAGTCCGAAATCCTGATGGACGTGTCGATTGAAGAGGCGGCGACCGGAATTCGCAAAAGCATCCTTTTTCCTGATGGGCGCAAGGTGGCGGTGCAACTGCCGAATTATGTCGAGGACGGCACGCTGATCCGAATGCCTGGCCATGGAATAGCGCTGCCAAATGGTCAGCGTCAGGACGCTGTGGTCAAGGTGAAGCTGCGCACGCAGGGCCGTTACCGGCTTGAGGGCCGTGACCTGCACGAAGACCTGCAGGTCAGCCTGCGTGATGCAGTCCTGGGGGCGAAAGTGCCGGTCGCGACGCTTGGCGGCCGTGTCGCCGTGACTGTGCCTGCCTGGTCTAGTTCCGACAAGGTGCTGCGCATCAAGGGCCGGGGCATGCCGTTGAAGGACGGCGGCCATGGTGACCTCTATGTGCATGTCCGGATCATGTTGCCGGAAGGTGGCGATCCAGAGCTTGAAAAGCTGATGGGCCAGCGCAGCGCTTGAATATGGCGCCGCTATGCGATAGCGACGCCATAATCTAGCACTGGAGACAAGCTCATGGCGGCAGGAAATGGCCTGATGCAGGGCAAGCGCGGCCTCATTATGGGGGTCGCGAACAATCGTTCGATTGCATTTGGCATTGCCAAGGCCTGCGCCGACCAGGGCGCGGAGATCGCGCTGACCTATCAGGGCGAAGCGTTCAAGAAGCGTGTCGAGCCGCTGGCGGATGAACTTGGCGCGCACATTGCTGGTCATTGCGACGTCACCGACATGGACTCGCTCGACGCTGTGTTTGACGGCCTCAAGCAGAAATGGGGCAAGCTCGACTTCGTCGTGCACGCCATCGCGTTTTCTGACAAGGACGAGCTGACCGGCCGCTATGTTGAGACGACGCGCGACAATTTCCTCAAGACCATGGACATTTCGGTGTTTTCGTTCACGGCCGTCGCCAAACGCGCCGAGGAACTGATGACCGATGGCGGTTCGCTGCTGACGTTGACCTATTACGGCGCGGAAAAGGTAATGCCGCACTACAACGTCATGGGTGTCGCAAAGGCGGGTCTCGAGGCCAGTGTTCAGTATCTGGCGGTTGATCTGGGCGCCAAGAACATCCGCGTCAACGCGATTTCAGCCGGTCCGATCAAGACGCTGGCAGCGTCCGGCATCGGCGACTTCCGCTACATTCTCAAGTGGAACGAATACAATTCGCCGCTCAAGCGTACCGTGACCATCGAGGAAGTCGGCGATTCGGGCCTCTATTTCCTTTCCGACCTGTCGCGCGGCGTCACCGGCGAAGTGCTGCATGTCGATTCCGGCTACCATGTTGTCGGCATGAAGGCCGTCGACGCTCCGGACATTTCGGTCGTCTGATAGCGGACCAGCTTCGAACTGATGGCGCAGCCAATTTACATCGTCCGGCACGGACAGACGCCCTGGAATGCCGAATTGCGCCTCCAGGGCCAGTCGGAAACGGACCTCAACGAGACAGGCCGCGCCCAGGCTCGCGCCAATGGCGAGCAGCTGGCGCGGCTGATTGGCGATCCATCGCGGTTCAATTATGTTGCCAGCCCGATGCGGCGCACCCGCCAGACGATGGAAATCGTCCGTGGCGCGCTGTCGCTGCCGCCTGATGGCTACGCGACTGATGTGCGGCTGATGGAGCTGAACTACGGCGATTGGGAAGCGTTTACGTTCGCTGAACTGGACGCGAAGGAGCCGGGAATTTCGGCGACCCGCGACCACGACAAATGGCGGTTCAGGCCGCCAGGCGATGCATCAGAAAGCTACGAAATGCTGGCGGCGCGCGTCAGGCCGTTGCTGGAAAGCGCTGCTGGTCCGCTGGTTGTCGTGACCCATGGTGGCATACTGCGGGTCGCCTTCCACATTTTCAACGGCATGGACGACAACGAGGCGGCATCGATGGAAGTGCCGCAGAATCGCGTCGCCATGCTGGAGAATGGAAGAATCCGATGGCTCAATCCTGAATGATCTGCAGAACGATCTTCTGTCCCTTGATCTCGTCGTACTGGATCGTCACGTCCATTCCTTCGGAATAGTCCTCGAAGTTGAACTCTTCGGACAGTTTGAATTTTTCGCCATCGTCGAGCGTCAGCGTCAGCGACGCCCGGTCAATCGACTTGATTGTGCCTTCCGTATTGGCCGCAAACGCGCCGCCGGCAAACAGCAACAACGCCGCCAATGCACCTGTGATCGTCTTCATGCCTACCTCTGGAAATGAATTGCGCTCAGAAATAGCCGCGCCCGATGTCTATTCAGCAAAAATAATGTCCGGCGATTGTGTCAAAACTATCGTGTTTGGTCCATCGCCCAGACCTGTGGCGGTTTGACCGGGCGAAAAATCGCCAATAGAGAAGCGCCAGCGGCAGATGAGCCGGCGGGGCAATGATATGTCGCACAACACATTCGGCCATTTGTTCAGGGTCACCACCTGGGGTGAGAGCCACGGCCCGGCTTTAGGTTGCGTGGTTGACGGCTGTCCTCCCGGCATCCGCTTCCGCCTGGCAGATATCCAGCTCGATCTCGACCGCCGCCGCCCCGGCAAATCCCGATTTGTCACCCAGCGCCAAGAGCCCGATCAGGTGCGCATCCTGTCGGGCGTCGTGACCGGCGACGACGGCGAAACGCTGATAACCAGTGGCACGCCGATCTCGATGCTGATCGAAAACGTCGACCAGAGGTCGAAGGATTACGGCGAGATCGCCAACCAGTATCGGCCAGGTCACGCGGACTATGCCTATGAGATGAAATACGGCGTGCGCGACTACCGTGGCGGTGGCCGTTCGTCTGCGCGCGAAACAGCCGCGCGCGTGGCGGCCGGCGCACTGGCGCGTCTGGTGGTTCCGGGCATGGTGGTGCGGGGCGCGCTTGTCTCGGTTGGTGTCGAAGACATTGACCGCGCCAACTGGGACTGGAATTTTGTCGACGACGCAGAAAACCCGTTCTTCACGCCAGACCGCGCTTCAGTGCCGCGATTTGAGACCTATCTCGATGGCCTGCGCAAATCCGGCAATTCGGTTGGCGCGATTGTCGAAATTGTCGCCGAGGGCGTACCGGTGGGCCTCGGCGCGCCGCTCTACGCCAAGCTCGATCAGGACATTGCCTCGAACCTGATGTCGATCAATGCCGTGAAGGGCGTCGAGATCGGCGAGGGGTTCAACTCTGCCCGGCTGACCGGCATCGAAAACGCCGATGAGATGCGCATGGGCAATGATGGTAAGCCGATCTTCCTGTCGAACCATGCTGGCGGCATTCTGGGCGGCATTTCAACTGGCCAGGACATTGTTGCCCGTTTTGCGGTCAAGCCGACATCGTCGATCATCACGCCGCGCCGCTCGGTCGACAAGTTTGGCAAAGATGTCGATGTCGTCACCAAGGGCCGCCACGACCCGTGCGTGGGTATCCGCGCCGTGCCAATCGGTGAGGCAATGGTCGCCTGCGCGCTGGCCGACCACTATTTGCGCCACCGCGCCCAGACCGGCAAGGGATGAAGCCGGCACATTCTTGAATGCCGCTTGATTTGACGCTATATTGCGTCAGAACCTACGGTGTCTGGAGAATGCGATGACCCTGACAGATTTTGCCGACAAGGGCCTGTTCGCGCCGCGCAAGATGGCGGAACTTTTCCGCACCACCAGCGAGGAGATTGCCCGCACTGCTGGTCTTGGAAAGGACGCTGTCCAGCGCAAGGAGCGCGTGTCGTCTGACAAGACCCAGCGGCGGCTGCGCGAGATGGCCGAAGTCCTCAACAAGGTCGAGCCGCGATTTGGTTCGGCGCTGATGGCTTATGCCTGGTATCGCTCCGAGCCGCTGGCTGGTCTTTCAGGCCAGACGGCGATGCAGTTGGTGCGTGCGGGACGCGCCGAAGATGTGCTCGACTATATCGACGCGATTGACGCTGGCGTGTTCGCCTGAGCGGCGGGATGCGCTTTCGGGGAAAGCTGTTTCGGGCGTTGAACCCGGTCTATGCGCGAGAACCTTTGTCGGGGCAGGGCGCAGCACTCTATGGCGGCCGCTTCAACCCGAAGGGCATGCCGGCGCTCTACACATCCCTGTCAGTGCGGACAGCGATCCGCGAAGCAAACCAGGTCGGCAATCTGCAGCCGACGACGCTGGTGTCCTACGAAGCCGATATCGACAATGTCTTTGACACGCGAGACGGGCCGGTTCTTGCCGCGCATCGCATGGATGAGGCAACGCTGGCCGATCCTGCCTGGCGCGACAGAATGAAGAAGACGGGCGAAGCGCCGACGCAAGCCTTTGCCAGAAATCTTGCCGGAAAAGGCTTCAACGGAATGCTTGTCCGCAGCTTTGTGAAGGGCGCAACCGAAGCGGATCTCAATCTGGTTCTCTGGCGCTGGGGCTCTGACCTTCCGTCGCGCCTGACTCTGATCGACGATGAGGGCCGTCTGGGCTGACGCCGGAATCTCCCGCGGCCGGTTTGCATTTGCCGCACAGTCGGCTATTGCGGCTGGACGAAAATGGAACGTCTCATGCCCTACGACCAGAAGAAGATCGTTGAAGCCCTGCGCGCCTTTGAGCGCGGCGAGATCGTTGTCGTCATGGACGATGACGGACGCGAGAACGAGGGCGATCTGATTGTCGCTGCCGTTCACTGCACGCCGGAAAAAATGGCGTTCATCGTGCGTCACACCTCTGGCATCGTCTGCGCGCCAATGCCGCGCGAGGAGGCAAAACGTTTGAACCTGCAGTCGATGGTGGCCGACAATGATTCTGCCCATACGACCGCCTTTACCGTCTCGGTCGATTTCAAGCATGGCACGACGACCGGCATCTCAGCAGAGGACCGCACTTTGACGGTGCGCAACCTCGCCAATGGCAATGTCGGCGCAGCGGACTTTGTCCGTCCCGGCCACATCTTCCCACTCGTGGCGCGTGAGGGCGGGGTGCTGATGCGCTCCGGCCATACCGAAGCGGCCGTTGATCTGTGCAAGCTGGCTGGCCTGCCGCCGGTCGGCGTCATCTGTGAATTGGTCAACGATGACGGCACAGTCATGCGTGGGCCGCAGGTGCAGTCGTTCGCCGAAAAGAACAAGTTGCATCAGGTGTCGGTCGCCGACCTGATTGCCTACCGCCAGCGCAAGGAAACTCTGATCGAATGTGTCGGCGCGTTTGACATCACAACGCCTGCGGGACCTGCGCGCGCCAATGCCTACCGGGTACCGTGGGACCCGATGCAGCATCTGGCGGTGATCTTTGGCGACATCCGCGACGGTGAAGACGTGCCGGTGCGGCTGCACTCCGAAAACGTTGCGGCCGATGTGTTCGGCGGCTCGACGCAGATTGACCGGGTGATGAAGCTGATGGCCGAGCGCAACCGTGGCGTCATCGTCTATCTGCGCGAGGGGTCGGTGGGTGTCGGCACTCAGCCGCGCGGCCGCATCAGCGCGGCAGACACGGAGGCCCATGCCGAGGCGCTGGGCCGCGAGGCCGAGTGGCGCGAGATCGGCCTTGGCGCACAGATCCTCAAGCACCTCGGCATCTCGTCGATCAACCTGCTGGCGTCGCGCGAGCGGCACTATGTCGGCTTGGAAGGTTTTGGCATTTGCATCGCAAAGACCGAGATTCTGTAGCCCGGTTATTGCCTGGCAAATTGTCTCAATATCTCTGTTGACGGCGGGGCAACAGATCTTTTGCCGGCATGGCCATTCCTTGGGCATGGGCTTATATGTTGTGTGATGACCACCCGTCTTTACTCGCACCCGATCTTTCTCGAACACGTCACCCCGCCTGGCCACCCCGAAAGGCCGGACCGGCTGCGCGCTATCGCCAAAGTGCTCGCGCATGATGCGTTTGACGCGCTCGACCGGGTCGATGCGCCGCCGGGTGACTCGACGACACTGCTCTATGCCCATCCGCGCGAATATATCGACCGCGTCTACAAGACGAATCCTGTTGAGGGAATGGCGCGCATCGATGCTGATACATCGATGAGCCCGAAAAGCTGGGAAGCGGCACTGACGGCGGTCGGCGCGGCCAACGCTGCAGTCGACGATGTGTTTGAGGGCAGGGCCGACAATGTGTTTGTGGCCTCGCGTCCGCCCGGCCACCATGCCGAACGCAACCGGGCAATGGGCTTTTGCCTGTTCAACAATGCGGCGATTGCCGCCCGCCATGCCCAGAAGAAGCATGGCGCGGAACGCGTCGCCATCGTTGACTGGGATGTGCATCACGGCAACGGCACGCAGGATATTTTCTGGTCGGACAAGTCGGTGATGTATTGCTCGACGCACCAGATGCCGCTCTATCCGGGCACCGGGGCATTGGGCGAAACCGGCGCCGGCAACATCGTCAATGCGCCGCTGTCGGCCAATACCGGATCTCACGACTTTCGTGACGCCTTCCGATCGCGTGTCCTGCCGGCCATTGACCGGTTTGGGCCGGACCTGATCATTATCTCGGCCGGTTTTGACGCCCACTACCGCGATCCGCTGGCGGAGCTGGAACTGGTCGAGGAGGACTTTTCCTGGGCAACCGCCGAACTGATGGACCGCGCAGACCACTTTGCAGGCAACCGACTTGTCAGCCTGCTTGAGGGTGGCTACGACCTGCAGGGACTGGCTCTGTCAGTCGCCGCCCATGTCGGGCGGCTGATGAAAGGGTGACCCATGGCTGAGAAGCTCGACGACGACATCAAGACGATGAGCTTTGAGCAGGCGCTCGAGGCACTGGAGAAGATCGTTGAAAATCTTGAGAGGGGCGACGTGCCGCTCGACCAGTCAATCCGCATCTATGAGCGCGGCGAGGCGCTGAAGGCACATTGTGACCGGCTCTTGAAGGCCGCCGAAGACAAAGTTGAAAAGATCCGGTTGTCGCGCGACGGCAAGCCTACTGGCACCGAGCCGCTGGACAACTAGTTCACCATTGCGCCCTGGGTCCTGACCCCCCCGGGTTTCCACACCCTCCGCTGGGGCAATCGCGTTCACGACTTATCGTCTTGCCAGTTGGACGCCGCAGAGCAAAACTGTGCGGCAAAACCAGCAAGAGGGGTTAGATGAGTTATTTTCCCGTTCGCGATCCAGAACCCGGCGACGCCTTCTCCTGCGACGCCGTTGAGTTGATGGTCATCCCCAACTCAAAAGACGTTGGCGGCTTTGAGGTGCGCCGCGCATTGCCGACGGCGCGCCGGCGCCTGGTTGGTCCGTTCATCTTCTTTGACCGTATGGGCCCCGCCGTATTGCGCGCCGGCGAGGCGATGGACGTGCGGCCCCATCCCCATATCGGCCTGTCGACGGTCACCTATCTGTTTGATGGCCGCATCCGGCATCGCGACTCACTAGGAACCGAAATGGTGATCGCGCCGGGCGACGTGAACCTGATGACAGCCGGGCGTGGCATCGTCCACTCCGAACGCACGCCGGAAGAAATCCGTGGCGGGCCGCTGTCGATGTCGGGCCTGCAAACCTGGATCGCCTTGCCGGACGGCAAGGAGGAGATCGCGCCGGAATTTTCCAACACCGCCCAATCACTATTGCCGGATTTTTCCGCCAATGGCGTGTCCGGCAGCGTCGTCATCGGTTCGTTCCAGGGCATCGCTTCGCCAGTCAAAGCCTATTCCGACACGCTCTACGTCTCAGTGCGGCTGGAAGCCGGCGCCAAGGTGCAGATACCGGCGGAAGCGGAAGAGCGGGCGATCTATGTGCTGGAAGGCTCGGTCGTCATCGCGGGCGATCGTTTTCCGGCGGACCGGCTGCTCGTATTCCGTCCGGGCGACGAGATTGTAGTCGAAAGCGAGCGCGGTGCTCACTTCATGTTGTTCGGCGGAGCGTCGCTTGGCTCGAAGCGCTACATCTGGTGGAATTTTGTCTCGTCCTCGCGTGAACGCATCGAACAGGCGAAGGAAGAATGGAAAACCAGAAAATTTGACATCGTGCCCGGTGACGAGAAGGAATACATTCCGCTGCCAGAGAGCTGAGCGACAAAGCTGACGTTGCGACGGTTGCGCGCCTTTATTTGGACCACGCAACCGCCTATGTTCGCGGGCGTATCTGGAATCGACCATGACGACACGCCCGAACACCCCGCTGCTCGACAAGGCTGCAGTTCCTGCTGACTTGCGCCAGCTGCCGGAAGCCGACCTGCCACAGCTAGCCGCTGAACTGCGCGCCGAGCTGATCGACGCCGTATCGCAGACTGGCGGTCATCTCGGCGCTGGCCTTGGAGTGGTGGAGCTGACGGTTGCCCTGCACCATGTGTTCAACACGCCTGATGACAGGATCATCTGGGACGTTGGCCACCAGGCTTACCCTCACAAGATCCTGACGGGACGCCGTGATCGCATCCGGACCCTGCGCCAGGAGGGCGGGCTGTCCGGTTTCACCAAGCGCAGCGAGAGCGAATACGATCCATTTGGCGCGGCCCATTCCTCGACGTCGATCTCGGCTGGGCTTGGCATGGCTGTGGCGCGCGACCTCGACGGCCGCAAGAACAATGTCATTGCGGTGATCGGCGACGGCGCGCTGTCGGCTGGCATGGCTTATGAGGCGATGAACAATGCCGGTGCGCTCGATGCAAGGCTGATCGTCATCCTCAACGACAATGATATGTCGATCTCTCCGCCATCAGGCGCCATGAGCCATTATCTGGCGCGGCTGGCGTCTGGACGTACTTACCAGGGCATCCGTGATTTCGGCAAGAAACTGACATCGTACCTCGGCAAGCGCGCCGACAAGGCGATCACCCGCGCCGTCGAACACGCGCGCGGTTATGTTACCGGCGGCACGCTGTTTGAGGAGATGGGGTTCTTCCACATCGGGCCGATCGATGGTCACAACCTCGACTATCTCGTGCCGGTGCTGAAGAACGTGCGCGACAATGGCGACGGGCCGGTGCTGATCCATGTGGTGACGCAAAAGGGCAAGGGCTATGCGCCGGCGGAAGCCGCAGCCGACAAATATCACGGCGTCAACAAGTTCGACGTCATCACCGGCGCGCAGGCCAAGGCGCCGAGCAATGCGCCTTCATACACGAAGGTATTCGCCGAGAGCCTGATCGAGGAAGCGCGGCACGACGACAAGATTGTCGCCATCACGGCAGCGATGCCGTCGGGCACCGGGCTTGATCTGTTTGGGGAGGTGTTCCCCAAGCGCACCTTTGATGTCGGTATCGCCGAACAGCACGCGGTGACGTTTGCTGCCGGCATGGCGACCGAAGGCTACAAGCCGTTTGCGGCGATCTATTCGACCTTCCTGCAACGCGCCTATGACCAGGTCGTGCATGACGTCGCGCTGCAGAAGCTGCCGGTGCGGTTTCCCATCGACCGCGCCGGATTTGTCGGCGCAGACGGGGCGACCCATTGCGGAGCATTTGACACAACATTCCTCGCCAGCCTTCCCGGCTTTGTGGTGATGGCGGCTGCAGACGAGGCCGAGCTGCGCCACATGGTGCGAACGGCTGCAGACTACAATGAGGGTCCGATCTCGTTCCGATATCCGCGCGGCAACGGTGTCGGCGTCGAAATGCCGGCGCGCGGATCGCTGCTTGAAATAGGCAAGGGCAGGGTGCTGCGTGAGGGCTCGAAGGTGACGCTGCTGTCGTTCGGTACACGCCTTGCAGACTGTCTCGCTGCCGCAGAAGAACTTGATGCGGCGGGCCTGTCGACGACTGTCGCCGACGCCCGTTTCGCCAAGCCGCTCGACACCGGTCTCATCGCGCGGCTGGCGCGCGAGCATGAAGTGCTGATCACGGTCGAGGAAGGATCAGCCGGCGGTTTTGCCAGCCAGGTCATGCAGTTCCTGGCGACCGCCGGTCTGCTTGATCACGGCCTGAAGATCCGGCCGCTTGTGCTGCCCGACGAATTCACCGACCACGCCAAGCCGGAAAAGATGTATGCCGACGCAGGTCTCGATGCGGCAGGTATTGTGCGCACAGTCTTTGCCGCACTGGACAAGGACATTCGGGCCGCCCGCGCCTGATTCAATAGTTGAGGCTGTTGAATCAGATTGCCAGATAGCTGAATCAGTCTGTTCGTATCTTTGTACAACCTGTTGTTTACGTTACTTGTTGGGCCTTCCCTAACTCTGTCTTTTGGCCGTTTCTAAAGCTGATTGTTCTAAGTGTTTGCTCCAGGGACAGGGGCGAACAATGAAAAAAACAATCGTGAGCGCCGCGATGCTGACCGTCTTTGCGACGGCGGCCGGGGCACAGCAATATGACCGCAAGCTTGAACAGGCGGCGATGGACGTGGCGGCTTCCAAGATGGGCGAACTGCGCGGCGCCATCGATGTTGGACAGAGGCTGGTGATCGTCGAACCGATCGACCGCAACAAGCCGACACATCTTGGCGCGGACCGTTCGGGCGGCATGATCGAGATGGCGTCGTCGTCCTTATTGCGCTCATTCTGAGCGGCTTGCATTCGCGCGCGGCTGCGGCCAGAAGGGCCGTATGCGTGATGCACAATCTGACACGTTGAGACTTGACGAACTGCTCGTTCAACGCGGCCTGTTCGCGTCGCGCTCGCGCGCCCGAGACGCTGTGCTGCGCGGGGCGGTCAGCGTCGGTGGCGAGGTCGAAACCAAGCCCGGAAAAGCGGTCGCGAACGCGGCGGCAATTGCCGTTGACGACCCGGCGCAAGCCTATGTCGCGCGCTCGGCGCTGAAGCTGATTGCGGCGCTCGATCATTTTCCCCTGGATCCGGCGGGCAAGGCCGCACTCGATATCGGGGCATCGACCGGCGGCTTCACCCAGGTGCTGCTGCAGCGCGGCGCGGCCCATGTGGTGGCGCTGGATGTCGGCCATGGGCAGCTGCATGGCAGCCTTCGCAACGACCCGCGCGTCACCGTCATCGAGGGCATGAACGCGCGCGACCTGACCGCCGATGATCTGGGTGGACGCAGCCCCGGCTTCCTCACAGCCGATGTCAGCTTCATCTCGCTGCGCCTCGCGCTGCCTCCCGCACTGGTGCTTGCCGCGCCCGGTGCGAAGGCTGCACTGCTGGTCAAGCCGCAGTTCGAAGTGGGGCGTGAAGCCGTCGGCAAGGGAGGTATCGTCCGGGACGCCGCCGAGGCCGAACGCGCCGCGCAGGCGTTGGCTGTGTGGCTCGATGGACAGGCGGGCTGGCGTGTGCTGGGGTTGATCGCATCGCCTATTGAAGGCGGCGACGGCAATCGCGAGTTCTTGCTCGCAGCGGAGAAAGCAGTTTGAACATGCGGCTGACAATTGACCGGCTGGGCGCGCAAGGCGACGGCATCGCCAACACGCCAAGGGGACCGGTCTATGTGCCGTTTGCGCTGCCGGGCGAAGAGGTCAATGCGGCGGTCGAAAAGGATCGCGGCACCCTGATAGCTGTGCTTGAACCATCGCCTGAACGTATCGATCCGGTCTGCCGCCACTTTGGCGAATGCGGCGGCTGCACCCTGCAGCACCTGCGCGCCGACGCCTACCACGCCTTCAAGCGCGAGCGGGTCGCAGAAGCTCTGCGGCGCGAGAAGATCGAGGTCGAGACCGCCGGACTGGTTACGTGCAAGCCGGGCTCGCGCCGCCGGGTGGTTCTCTCGGCCAGAAAAACCTTTGGCGGCATGGTGCTGGGCTATCACCGTATGGCATCGGCGCAGATCATCGAGATCGCGGAATGCCCGATCTCGCTTCCGGCGATCGTCGAAGCACTCCCGGTGCTGAGGGCGCAGGCGGCAATCGTGGCCCAGACCGACAAGCCGTTCCACATCGCGGTGACCGCGACTGACACGGGACTGGACGTGGCGTTCACCGGCTCGGGCAAATTGCCGGACGCTGTCCGGCGCGAGGCCGGGCACTTTGCCATGACGGCTCGCTTTGCGCGGCTGACTGTCGATGGCGAGATCGTCGTCGAACCGGTCAAGCCGGTGGTGAGTTTTGGTCCGGCCAAGGTGAGCCCGCCGCCCGGCGGCTTCCTGCAGGCGGTGGCGTCGAGTGAGGCGGCGATGGCTGGGCTCGTCACGGGCCACCTCGCCAAGGCAAAAAAGGTCGCGGACCTGTTTTCGGGCTCGGGCGCCTTTGCGCTCCGGCTGGCCGCCAAATCGGAGGTCCATGCGGTGGAGGGTGATGCGGCGGCACTCGCTGCGCTCGACAAGGGGTTCCGGCTGACGCCCGGCCTGCGCCGGGTGACGACGGAAAAGCGCGACCTGTTCCGCCGTCCGCTGACTTTCAAGGAACTGAACGGGTTTGACGGCGTGGTCTTCGACCCGCCGCGCGCCGGGGCCGAAGACCAGTGCAAGCAGCTTGCCAGGTCGGACGTGCCGCTGGTCGCGGCTGTGTCATGCAATCCCGCGACCCTGGCGCGCGACCTGCGCATTCTGGTCGACGGTGGTTACAGGATTGAGAGCGTCACGCCGGTCGACCAGTTTCTCTGGTCCGGCCATGTCGAGGCGGTGGCACTGCTGTCCAAGCCGAAGAAGCGGAAGTAGTTTTCCGGGTTTTGACGTACGCGCCAGCGTGACCGGGAGCGAGAGCGCTTCCAATCTGAGCTGAATCGGGTTGAGGCAGGTGGATTCCGGGCGTTTGGGGGCTGTCTAGGACGTGTCGAGATACGGCGTGCGGGCGCGCATGGCCGGCGTGTTGAACGCAGGCGCGCGCATTGCAAGCAAACGCGTGATGCGGGCCGAAATGTTCTGCAACGCCGCTTCACGCTCGGCGATATCCAGGTGTTCGATATGGGCGACGAGGAAAGACAGCGCCCGGCCAAGCTCGCTCAAGGCTGAGGCAATGCGCATCAGGTCTTCGGCGCTGTCGTCGCTGCTCTTCAGGTCGATGTCGGAGAAGACGATGTCGAAGCCGAGTTCGAGCCCGGTTTCCGAGATCATCTCGCGGACGGGGAAAATGACGAGGCCGAGGATCCAGCAGAGTGTGCGGCGCAGAATGCGGGAGCGGTTGGTTGCGCGTTCGGCAAGAGCGGAGAGCGCAAACAGCATGGCGACGATGCGGTGAAGCATCGATAGTCTGCCGTCGTTTTTGCCCTCCCTTTGCATGTGTGCCTCCGAGTTGCGTTGGAGACATTGTGGGCGGCTGGTGAGGCTGTGGGATAAGAAAATGCGGCGCTTTATCTCTCCCCTTGCGGGAGAGAAAGCGATTTCAACAACTTAGACGAGGCGAAGCCGATGGCTAAGTGTTAGAAATCGCAAGTGAGGGGCAAATTTGTCCACGCCGCGAGGGCCACGGGCGAAGCGAAACGAGCCCCTCTCTGGCATTTTCCAAGCATTTGCTCGGGGACAAGCCCGCTCGCAAATACAGGAAAATGCTTTCTCTCCCGCAAGGGGAGAGATTGGGCGCTGGCACTGCCGAGGTTACCCCACCCCAACGGGCTTCGCCTGGCCACTGGCCCTTCGCTCTCCCTTGCGGGCGTTCGTTGCTCGAAAATCCCATTTTGGGGCTTTTCGTTTGCTTTGCAAACCGCACGTCACCCCCGCAAGGGGGAGGGGTAAGCCGCGCCCAAACCCTATCCGCGTGCTTTCGCAATCAGATCATCGACAAAGCGCGGCACGATCTCGGTCGCGGGGCCGTGGATTGCCTCATCAAAAGACGATGCGCCTTCGGATGGTTCGAGATTGAGCTCAACCGTGCGTGCGCCGCCGCGCGCCGCCATCTGCACAAAACCGGCGGCGGGATAGACCGTGCCGCTGGTGCCGATCGAGATGAACAGGTCGCATTCGTCGAGCGCGTGGATAATCGTTTCCATGTGGTAAGGCATTTCGCCAAACCACACGACATCAGGGCGAAGGCCGCCTTTGGCGGAACAGACCGGGCAGGGGGTGTCGAGGCTGAGATCATCGGCCCATTCCGCGCGCATGCCGCAAATGTTGCACAGGACCTGATTGTGCTGGCCGTGCATGTGGATGAGTTTTTGCGAGCCGGCGGCCTCGTGCAGCGAATCGACATTCTGCGTCACGATCAGCACCTCGCCGGGATAGTCGCGCTCGAGCTTTGCCAACGCAAAGTGGGCGGCGTTGGGTTTCACCTCGCGCACGGTCCGGCGGCGCATGTTGTAGAATTCGTGCACGCGCGCCGGGTCGCGCGCAAAGCCTTCCGGCGTCGCCACGTCACGATAATCGATTTTTGACCAGATGCCGTCCTTGTCGCGAAAGGTCGACACACCCGATTCGGCCGAAATGCCGGCCCCGGTGAGGATGACGATGGAGGCGCTCACGCGGCTGCCTTCGTCCCGCCGACGGTGACCTGGTTCATGCGCAGGTGCGGCTGGCCGACGCCGACCGGCACGCTCTGGCCGGCCTTGCCGCACATGCCGATGCCGCGGTCGAGCTTCATGTCATTGCCGACCATCGAGATGCGGTGCATCGCGTCCGGGCCGTTGCCGATCAGCATCGCGCCCTTGATCGGCTGGGTCACCTTGCCGTTCTCGATCATGTAGGCCTCGGTGCAGCCGAAGACGAATTTGCCGGACGTGATGTCGACCTGGCCGCCGCCAAAGGAGACGGCATAGATGCCGTTCTTCACCGAAGCGATGATTTCGGCCGGGTCCTTGTCGCCGGCGGTCATGTAGGTGTTGGTCATGCGCGGCATCGGCTGGTGCGCATAGCTTTCGCGCCGGCCATTGCCTGTGGCGGCCACGCCCATCAGCCGGGCGTTCTGCCGGTCCTGCATGTATCCGACCAGTTTGCCGTCCTCGATCAGCACGTTGTAGCCCGACGGTGTGCCTTCATCGTCGATGGTGAGCGAGCCGCGCCGTTCGGCAATGGTTCCGTCGTCGACAACGGTGACGCCCTTTGCGGCCACTTGCTGACCCATCAGCCCGGCAAAGGCAGACGTCTTCTTGCGGTTGAAATCGCCTTCCAGCCCGTGGCCGACGGCCTCGTGCAGCATGACGCCCGGCCAGCCGGACGACAGCACGATGTCAAACGTGCCGGCAGGTGCGGGAACCGCTTCGAGATTGACCAGCGCCTGACGCAGCGCCTCGGCAGCGCCTGCTTTCCACGAGCCGTCCTGGATGAATTCGCCAAAGCTGGTGCGCCCGCCCATGCCATAGGAGCCGCTTTCCTGCCGGTCGCCCTCTCCAACCATGACCTGGATGCTGACACGCACCAGCGGGCGGATGTCGCGCGCGATCTGACCGTCGCCGCGCAAGATCTCGACATGCTGCCACGACGCGGTGAGCGCCGCAGTGACCTGGCGCACGCGCGGATCGCGGCTGCGCACCCAGGCGTCGATTTCCTGCAGCAGCTGCGCCTTCTCCGCAAAAGCAGGCGCGTCGAGCGGGTTAATATCGGTGTAGAGGTGTTTGTTGGTGCGCGGCGGCGCATCGGCCAGCGTGCCGGAATAGCCGCTCTTGACCGCAGACACGGCGTCCGATGCCCGCTTCAGCGCTTCGCCCGACAATTCGCTGGCGTGGGCATAGCCGACAGCCTCGCCGGCGACTGCGCGCAGGCCAAACCCCTGATCGGTGGAATAATTGGCGGTCTTCAGCTTGCCATTATCGAAGACAAGCGCCTCGGACTGGCTCTGTTCGAGATAAAGCTCGCCGTCGTCAGCGCCGGCAATCGTGTCGCGCACAATGCGGCGGACAGCTTCATCGGAAATGTCAAAAGTCGAAAGCAGGGAATTCATGCGGCAGGCCCGGTCTTGTGAGGGTTCCTGCCACATGTAGGCGCGCGCTGTCTCAAAGACAACGCACGGCAGCCGGACTCATGGCAGGGCGGCGAACGCGTCGGAGAAGCCGGTCAGGTCAACCGGAATGCCAATGCCTTCTTCGGGAGCCTGGAAGACGATGAACACAGCCGACTTGCCGGCCTTGATCGTATCGAGAAGCGTCTTTTCCAGAATGACCTCGGCATAGCAGCCGTCTTCAAAGCAGCGCGCGAAATAGGCGCGGCCAATATCCTTGCCGTCGACATAGAGCCCAAGGCCGTTTGGCAGCAGCACGCCAAGCGGTGTGAGCACCCGGAGAATCTCGGCCTTGTTGTCGGCGGTCTTGAAGACAACCACCGACAGGCCCATTTCGGGCCGCTCTTCCGCGACGACATTTTGCATCATCGCACATTGTTCGGCAGTTGCTCCCGCGGGCGTTGAGCACACAATCGACCACGCGCCATGAGTGCCCTTCACCGATTCCGCCTGCTGTGCGGCAGCCGGCGACATGGCGCTCGCGGCGAGCAAAAGGGACAGGAAAAGGCGTCTGATCATCAGGAACTCCGGGACGAATCATGCAAATCTATAGCGGGGTCGCGGCTTTTCATAGCAAACCGCGCACCCAAAACCTCTCTTCGGCTGCAAATCGGTCCGAAATGCGGCCCGTGCGCCTGACCGGGCGACAGGGTGGCCAATCCGGTTGCAATGCGTTGAATCCATGAGGTTCCGGCACAAATGGCGTGGATATCGGGCAAGCCGCGCAAAATGCCGCATCTTGGATCGAACGGGTTCCTTGCGGCTCGATTGAGAGTATGGTTTGAACGGCACGAATTGGTGAGGGACTGCGCCCGACGACTGGCGCACACCTAGCTTTGCGGGAGATGAACGCAGTGACGAAGAGATTTATGGCCCTTGCCGCGGCCGCCTCCGCCACTCTGGCGCTGACAGGCGCTGCGCTGGCTGACCAGCCACGCGATTGGGAATGGCGTTTCCAGGAGCCGGCGACGGCGATCATGGAGCAGATCGAATGGTTTGAGGTGTACACGCTGTGGTTCATCGTTCCGATCACGCTTCTGGTGCTCGGTCTCTTGGCCTGGTGCATTCTGCGCTACCGCGCCAGCGTCAATCCGACCGCATCGCGGACCAGTCACAATACGTTGATTGAAGTCATCTGGACCGTTGGCCCGGTTGTCGTTCTGCTGTTCCTGGCGGTTCCGTCCTTCCAGCTGCTCACTGCCCAGTATACCCCGGGCGAAGAGCCGGCGCTGACCATGAAGGCGACGGCCAACCAGTGGAACTGGGACTACGAATATCAGCTCGAAGAGCCGCTGACCTTCAACTCGGTCATGCTGACCGAAGAGGCCCGTGAAGAGGCCGGCAAGCAGGACAAGTCGAAATATCCGCGCCTGCTCGCTGTCAACAACGAGATCGTTGTCCCGGTCAATGAAACAGTGCGCGTTCTGGTGACCGCCTCTGACGTGATCCACGCCTTTGCCATGCCGGCCTTCGGCATCAAGAGCGACGCCGTGCCCGGCCGCATCAATGAAGTCTGGTTCAAGGCGACCAAGACCGGTCTGTTCTACGGCCAGTGCTCGGAATTGTGCGGCAAGGACCATGCATTCATGCCGATCGCGATCCGCGTCGTCGAACAGGCGCAATATGATACATGGCTGACAGCAGCGCGCAGCGACATGGACGCAGCAAACAAGGCGCTGATGGCAGCGGTCGACGGCAACAGCAAGGTAGCAGACGCCAACTAAGGCGTCGCTTTCAGGAATTTAGGGAACGGAGCGGGACAATGGCAGGCGCGACAGCTCACCAAGATCACGACCACGATCACGCACACGGAGCGCCAACCAGCTTTGTGAAGCGTTGGCTGTTTTCAACCAACCACAAGGATATCGGCACGCTCTACCTGATCTTCGCGATCATGGCGGGCATCGTCGGCGGCTTCCTGTCGGTGATGATGCGCTGGGAGCTGGCTGAGCCAGGTATCCAGATCTTCACCGGTCTGGCGCAGATGGTCTACGGCGTCGAGGGTGATGCGGCGATCGACGCGGGCAAGAACATGTTTAACGTGTTCACCACCGCTCACGCGCTCATCATGATCTTCTTCATGGTCATGCCGGCGCTGATCGGCGGTTTCGCCAACTGGATGGTTCCGATCATGATCGGCGCGCCTGACATGGCGTTCCCGCGCATGAACAACATCTCGTTCTGGCTGCTGCCGCCGGCATTCTTCCTGTTGCTCTATTCGCTGTTCGTGCCAGGTTCGCCCGGCGGCTGGGGCGTTGGCGGCGGCTGGACCATGTATCCGCCGTTCTCGACCAGCGGCACGCCTGGTCCCGCAATGGATCTGGCGATTCTCGCACTGCACATTGCCGGCGCATCGTCGATCCTGGGCGCCATCAACTTCATCACCACCATTTTCAACATGCGTGCGCCGGGCATGACCCTGCACAAGATGCCGCTGTTCGCATGGTCCGTGCTGATCACCGCTTTCCTGCTGTTGCTGTCGCTGCCGGTTCTGGCAGGCGCCATCACCATGCTTCTGACCGACCGCAATTTCGGCACCGCGTTCTTCGCGCCTGAAGGCGGCGGCGACCCGATCCTGTTCCAGCACCTGTTCTGGTTCTTTGGTCACCCGGAAGTCTATATTCTGATCCTGCCGGGCTTCGGCATTGTCAGCCACATCATCTCAACCTTCTCCAAGAAGCCGATCTTCGGTTATCTCGGCATGGCCTACGCCATGGTTGCAATTGGCGCGGTCGGTTTCGTCGTGTGGGCGCACCACATGTATACGACCGGCATCTCGCTGAACGCGCAGCGCTATTTCGTCTTCGCCACGATGGTGATCGCTGTGCCGACGGGCGTGAAAATCTTCTCCTGGATCGCCACGATGTGGGGCGGATCGATCTCCATGCGCACCCCGATGCTGTGGGCGATCGGCTTCATCTTCCTGTTCACCATCGGCGGCGTTACAGGCGTGCAGCTGGCCAATGCCGGTCTCGACCGCTCCTTCCATGACACCTACTACGTTGTGGCGCACTTCCACTACGTGCTGTCGCTGGGTGCTGTGTTCGCGATCTTTGCGGCGTGGTACTACTGGTTCCCGAAAATGTTCGGCTACATGTATTCGCCGTTCATCGCGCGCACCCATTTCTGGGTGACGTTCATCGGCGTGAACCTGATCTTCTTCCCGCAGCACTTCCTCGGTCTGGCCGGCATGCCGCGGCGCTACATCGACTATCCGGATGCGTATGCAGGCTGGAACCTGGTGTCGTCCTACGGCTCCTACATCTCGGCCTTCGGCGTGCTCGTCTTCCTCTATGGCGTGTTCGAAGCCTTCCAGAAGAAGCGCGTTGCGGGCGCCAATCCGTGGGGCGAGGGTGCAACCACGCTCGAATGGCAGCTGCCTTCGCCGCCGCCTTACCACCAGTGGGAACAGCTCCCGAAGATCAAGTGAGCTCCTGAAGTCTGAAACCGCCGGAAACGGCGGTTTCCACTTCGGAAGGGTAACTAGACATGGCGTTAGTTGACGATATCGGCCGGGGAACGGCCCAGCTCTCGGAGGCGACAGCCGCCGACTATCTCTCGCTGCTCAAGCCGAGGGTGATGGCGCTGGTCGTGTTTACGGCCTTTGTCGGCCTGATCGCGGCGCCGCCCGGCATCAACCTGTTCGACACCGTTGTGGCGATTGCCTGTATCGCCGTTGGCGCAGGCGCGTCGGGCGCACTGAACATGTGGTATGACGCTGACATTGACGCTGTCATGTCGCGCACTGCCAAACGCCCGATCCCGAGCGGCCGCATCCAGCCTGAACAGGCGCTGTCGTTTGGATTGGTCCTGTCGGTCCTGTCGGTGCTGACGCTGGGCCTGCTGGTCCACTGGGCCGCAGCCGCGCTGCTGGCCTTCACGATATTCTTCTATGCAGTCGTCTACACGATGTGGCTGAAGCGCTCGACGCCGCAGAACATCGTTATCGGTGGCGCTGCAGGCGCATTCCCGCCCATGGTTGGTTGGGCTGCCGCCACCGGCACGGTGAGCCTGGAAAGCGTCATCCTGTTTGCGATCATCTTCCTGTGGACGCCGCCGCACTTCTGGGCGCTGGCGCTGTTCAAGTCAGGCGACTATGGCCGCGCCGGTATTCCGATGATGCCGAACGTTGCTGGCGAAGCCTCGACCCGCCGGCAGATCTTTGCCTACGCCCTGATCGTCGCGCCGGTTGCGGTGCTGCCTTGGGCAATGGACTATGTCAGTGCTTTCTATGGCGTTGTCTCGATTGCACTCGGCGCCGGCTTTGTCTGGTATGCGTGGAAAGTTCTGGGCATGCCCAACGGTGACAAGGCGATGAAGCCTGCCAAGCAGCTGTTCGCCTATTCGATCCTCTATCTCTTTGCCATATACGCCGCATATCTGATCGACGTTCTGGCTTCGCGTGCAGGGTGGTTTGCTTGATGGCTACAGAAGACGAATTCGTGATCATGACTGCTGCGCAGAAGAAGGCGCAGCGCAGCCGCAACGTGGCCATCGGCCTTGCGCTGGCGGCACTTGTTGTCATCTTTTACGTGTCGGCGCTCATCAAGGGCGCATCACTGCTGGACAGGTCGTTCTGATGGGCGGTCCGGAAAATAGCGGCAAGGACAAGCAGAACCAGCGCAACACAATCGTTGCGCTGTGTTGTGGCGCATTCTTTGTTGGCATGATCGGCATGTCATACGCTGCTGTTCCGCTCTACCAGATGTTCTGCCAGATCACCGGCTACGGCGGCACGACCCAGCGCGTAACGCAATATTCCAACAAGATATTGCAACGCACGATCCGTATCCGTTTTGACGCCAACGTATCCGGCGGATTGCCCTGGCAGTTTGAACCGGTTGAGCGCGAGATCGAGATCAAGATCGGTGAGACGGCCCAGATTGCCTACAAGGCGAGCAACCCGTTTTCGATGCCGACGTCCGGCCGCGCCACGTTCAATGTGTCGCCAAATCTCGCAGGCGCCTACTTCAACAAGGTCGAGTGCTTCTGCTTCACCGACACGACGCTGAAGCCCGGCGAGACGCTCGATATGCCGGTTGTGTTCTATATCGACCCGGACATCGTCAACGTTCCCGAACTGGCGAACGCAAAGACGATCACGCTTTCCTATACTTTCTTCCCGACCGATGCTTCGCCGCCATTGGCAGTTGCGCCAGGCAACGAAAATGCTACGACCGGGAATACGACCCAATCGACGACCAATGGGGGCTGACATGGCCGACGGACACGCAAAACCGAACCACGACTATCATATCATCGACCCGAGCCCCTGGCCCATCCTTGGATCGCTCGGCGCGCTCATCATGGCGATCGGCGGCGTTGCCTACATGCAGTACCTCAAGGGCGGTGCGCTGCATTTCTTTAACATTGACCTGTCAGCGACATTCCACATCTGGTTGCTGCTGATTGGCGTGGCTGTCGTGATTTACACCATGTACGCCTGGTGGTCGGACACGATCAAAGAAGCCCACGAGGGTCACCACACCCGCGTTGTGTCGCTTCACCTGCGCTACGGCATGATCATGTTCATCGCTTCGGAAGTGATGTTCTTCGTCGCCTGGTTCTGGGCCTTCTTTGACGCGAGCCTCTATCCAAACGAGGCTGCTCAGGTGGCGCGTGAGGCCTATACTGGTGGCGTCTGGCCGCCGAAGTCGATCGAGGTGCTCGATCCCTTCCACCTGCCACTCTACAACACGATCATCCTGCTTCTGTCGGGCACGACCGTGACCTGGGCGCACCATGCGCTGCTGCACAATGACCGCAAGGGCCTGATCTGGGGCTTGGCGATTACGGTTGCGCTTGGCGTGCTGTTCTCGGCCGTACAGGTTTATGAATACGTGAACGCTCCGTTCGCCTTCAAGGACTCGATCTACGGCGCGACCTTCTACATGGCGACCGGCTTCCACGGCTTTCATGTGTTCATCGGAACGATTTTCCTGATCGTCTGTCTGTTCCGCGCAATGGCTGGCCACTTCACACCGCAGCAGCATTTCGGCTTTGAGGCGGCTGCGTGGTACTGGCACTTCGTTGACGTGGTCTGGCTGTTCCTGTTCGCAGCGATCTATGTCTGGGGTTCGGCTGGCGCGACCATTGCCGGTCACTGACCGCAAGAAATTCGAGCAAACGGCCGCCTCAGGGCGGCCGTTTCTTTTTGCGGACAAAGTTCCGGTATTGGATCGGCGATGCGAGTTGTCCCGCCGTCCTGTTTGCTGTTGCCTGCCTCAAACCCTGCCTTTGATGCCGGGAGAAATACGGCTGCGGCAACTCGCGGCGTCGATCCAGCCGGTATGATCATGATACACGGTCAGCCCGAGAAGATGGGTCTTGCCGGTCCGGTCCTGCAATTTCCCGAATGGGCCGATGGCCGCATCGCAGTGAGAAACACTGACATGGACGAGCTATGAACGATGCTGCCGACCCGAACGCCAATCGAGCTCAGGCCGTGAGCGGGGATCAGGCGCACTACCCGCCGGTTGACCCGATCAAGTCGGGTCTGTCGGGGCGCTGCCCGCGCTGTGGTGAGGGCAGGCTGTTCAACGGGTTTCTTTCTGTGCGGTCCCATTGCGGCATTTGCGGACTCGACAATTCTTTTGCCGATTCGGCGGATGGCCCGGCTGTCTTTGTCATTATGATTATTGGCTTCATCGTCTGCGGTCTGGCGCTATGGATGGAGGTGAGCTACGGCCCGCCTCTGTGGGTGCATTTCATTCTTTGGATTCCGCTCATCCTGATCCTTGGCTTGCCAACTTTGAGACTACTGAAGGGCTTGATGATCAACGTGCAATACGCGAAGAGCGCCGCTGAAGGGCGTCTGGACAGACCGAAATGACCGCAGCCGCTAACCAGACGCGACAGGGCTTTCCCTGGATCCTGTCAATCCTTGCGCTGGGGGCATTTGCCATCCTGATGGGTCTCGGGTCCTGGCAGGTGCAGCGGCTGGAGTGGAAGAACAATCTGATCGGCGCGATCGATACGCGGCTTGCCATGCCGCCTGTTCCGTTGGACGAAGCGGTGGCCGCGCAGCTGCCAATCGCCGATCAGGAATACCGGCCGGTGACGCTGTCCGGGACGTTCCAGCATCAATGGGAGCGGCATTTCTTCGCCACGCACAAGGGCGCGACCGGCTATTTTGTCTACACGCCGCTGCTGCGCGCGGCAGGCGACTATGTCTGGGTCAATCGCGGCTTTGTGCCTTACGAACTGAAAGACGCGACCAAGCGCGCCGAAGGGCAGGTGACCGGGCCGGTTGAGATCAATGGCCTGTTGCGCGAGGCGATTGCGCAAAAACCGTCGTCACTGGTGCCCGACAATGATCTGACCAAAAACATTTTTTACTGGAAAGACATTCGCGGCATGAGCGAATCGTCCGGGATGCCGGCTGACGCAAATGTGCTTGGCCTGTTTGTCGATGCAGACGATGCGCCGAATCCGGGTGGCTTGCCAGTGGGTGGGGTGACGCTGATCGACCAGCCCAACAACCATCTTCAATACGCCATTACATGGTATGGCATCGCGGCAGGACTGGTCGGGGTATATCTCGCCTGGATCCTGCGCTGGCGGCGGACGCGCGCCGCACACCCTTGACATTCGGCCACCCGAACGCCCATGTCCGGCCATGCCTGATCGCAATACAAAACCGCCTCTGACCATTCGCCTGTGCGGCCCGCGCGGCTTTTGTGCAGGCGTTGACCGCGCCATCCAGATCGTCGTGCTGGCGCTGAAGAAATATGGCGCGCCGGTCTATGTGCGCCACGAGATCGTGCACAATCGCTACGTGGTCGAGGGCCTGCAGAACCTCGGCGCTGTGTTCATCGAGGAGTTGAGCGAAATCCCCCCTGAGCATCAGCAGAGTCCTGTCGTGTTCTCGGCGCATGGTGTGCCGAAATCGGTGCCGCAGGATGCGGTGGAGCGCAACCTGTTCTATCTCGATGCGACATGCCCGCTGGTGTCGAAAGTGCACAAGCAGGCGATGCGCCACCAGCGGCTCGGCCGCCATGTGCTGCTGATCGGCCATGCTGGCCACCCCGAAGTGATCGGCACGATGGGGCAATTGCCTGACGGCGCAGTGACGCTGATCGAGACCGAGCAGGACGCAGAACAATTTGCGCCGCCGGATGGGCAAGAGCTTGGCTTCGTGTCGCAGACGACATTGTCGGTTGAGGACACCGCCGGCGTCATCCGGGCGCTGGAAGCACGCTTTCCCGAAATGAAGGCGCCTGCGGCAGAATCGATCTGCTACGCCACGACCAACCGGCAGGATGCGGTGAAGGCGGCAGCGCCCGGCTCAGACCTGTTCCTGGTGGTAGGTGCGCCAAACTCCTCCAACTCGCGCCGTCTGGTCGAAGTGGCCGAGCGGGCAGGAGCCAAGCGGTCGCTGCTGGTGCAGCGCGCGTCCGAAATTCCGTGGGACGAGATCGGCGATATTTCGGTGCTCGGCCTGTCGGCCGGCGCGTCAGCGCCCGAAATCATCGTCGATGAGATCATTGCCGCTTTCAGGCAGCGATTTGATGCGAAAGTGGAATTGGCCGAGACGGCGATCGAGACCGAAAACTTTCCGGTGATGCGCGCCATCCGCGACGTCGAGCTGACGAGCGCCGACATGGCCTTTGTGAACGGCGGCGTCTAGTTCATGGCCGTCTACACCGACATTGGCGAAGTCGAGCTCGGCGATTTCCTCAAGCAGTATGACATCGGCGAACTGCTCTCCTACAAGGGCATCGCCGAGGGCGTCGAGAACTCGAATTTTCTCCTGCACACGACCGCAGGCTCGTTCATCCTGACGCTTTACGAAAAGCGGGTGAACCCCGGCGACCTGCCGTTTTTCCTCGGCCTGATGCAGCACCTGAACGAGAAGGGCATTCGCTGTCCGCTGCCGGTGCCGCAGAATGACGGGACGGTGATCGGCCATCTGGCGGGCCGCCCGGCCGCGATCATCACCTTTCTCGAAGGCATGTGGATCCGGCGTCCAACCGTTGAACATTGCCGAGAGGTGGGCGCGGCGCTCGCCGGAATGCATCTGGCAGGTAAGGATTTTGGCCTCAGCCGCCCGAATTCGCTCTCGGTCGACGCCTGGCGGCCGCTGTGGAACAAGGCGCGCGATCGCGCTGACGAGGTCGAAGCCGGTCTTGCCGGCGAAGTCGAGGCTGATCTCGACCTGCTCGAGACGCGATGGCCGCGCGACCTGCCGCAGGGCGTCATTCACGCGGATCTGTTCAACGACAATGTGTTTTTCCTCGGAAAGAACCTGTCGGGCCTGATCGATTTCTATTTCGCCTGCACCGATACGCTGGCCTATGACGTGGCGACCTGTCTGAACGCCTGGTGTTTCGAGAAGGACAATTCGTCATTCAACCTGACCAAGGGCATGGCCATGCTGTCGGCCTATAATGCGGTCAGGCCGCTGTCGCCTGAAGAGGCCGAGGCGCTGCCACTGCTGGCGCATGGTTCTGCGATGCGGTTCATGCTGACGCGGCTCTATGACTGGCTGAACACACCGGCCGGTAGCCTGGTGGTCAAGAAAGACCCGCTGGAATATCTGCGCCGCATGCGCTTTCACCGGCAGGTGAAATCGGCGTCCGAATACGGTCTGCTATCATGAAGACAATCGAAGCGTTTACCGACGGAGCGTGCTCCGGCAATCCGGGACCTGGCGGATGGGGCGCGATCCTGCGCTACAACGGCAAGGACAAGGAATTGTCCGGCGGCGAGGCCGAGACGACGAACAATCGCATGGAACTGACGGCAGCGATCGTGGCGCTGAACGCGCTGAAGGAACCGTGCCATGTGCTGATGCACACCGATTCCAAATATGTGATGGACGGCATTTCCGGCTGGATCCACGGCTGGAAGAAGAATGGCTGGAAGACCGCCGACAAGAAGCCGGTAAAGAATGCTGACCTCTGGCAGGAACTGGATGAGGCGGTGAAGCGGCACAAAGTCGAGTGGACCTGGGTGAAGGGCCATGCCGGCCACCCGGAAAACGAACGCGCTGACGAACTGGCGCGCGAAGCCATGGCGCCGTTCAAAAAGAAGAAGGCGGGCGCGTAACCGCGGCCCGCCAACGCAATATCAAAGCTGTTCGAGGATCTTGGCCGCGCCGGATATTTCGGCCTTGCCCGGCGCTTCCTCGACATTGAGCTGCGTCACAACGCCGTCTTCGACGATGGCCGAAAAGCGGCGGTAGCGTGTGCCCATGCCGCCCTTGGAAAAGTCCGCATCGAGGCCGATTGCCTTGGCAAAATCGGCGCTGCCGTCAGCCAGGAACTTGATCTTGCCTTCGCCACCGGTCGCCTTGGCCCAGGCGTTCATCACGAACACATCGTTGGCCGCAACGACCGCAATGTCGTCAACGCCTTTGGCCAGGATCGCATCGCGGTTCTCCAGAAAGCCGGGCAGGTGGTTCATCGAGCAGGTTGGCGTGAACGCGCCGGGCACGCCGAACAGCACGACCTTCTTGCCGGCAAACATCTGTTCGGTAGTCAGGTTGGCTGGACCGTCGCCATCGTTGATCTTGAACGTGGCTTCGGGAAGTTTTTGGCCAGCGGCAATGGTCATGCAAGTCTCCGATCAGGATGCAGGATGTTGTAGAGCGCACTTAGGTGTTTGACGAAATTTGTCCAGCCCAGGAACAGCAGAGAGTGCGGGTCTGGTCTATCGCAGATCGGCGCTGCCGCTGACGGCGCGGTCGCCTGCGACAAGCGTGTATTGCAGGGACGTTGGCTGCTCACCGCCGGTGGGCCGGCCTGCAATGTGGATGTGAAAGCCGCCCGCGCCATCGGCTTTCGGCGCGCCAAGCAGCCAGCCGGACGGCGCAACCACAAACAGGTCGGATTGAGTGGACCCGGTGGGCAGGGCAGGCTTTGCGATGATGTTGTCGCCCGACAGCTTGAACGCCGCCACGCCAAACGTTGCAGATGGTTCTGCAGGCAGTTTCGCGTAAGCGGCGGCGATTGCTGCACCTGCAGGATTCGTCTCAGCCTGCGGGTCAGGCGTCACCGACAGCACCGTCTGCACCGGAATGCACACATCCTGGCACACGCCAAGGAATACGGTCGCGTCGATTGCCGTGAATCTTGACGTGTCGGCGACAGTGAAAGTGACCGGCAGGTCCACCGGCTGGCCGTAGCCGGCCCAATGCGTTGACCCGTCGTCAAACCGTTTTGGTGCAGGGAAGTGGATTGTTGCACCGGTGACATTGGGGCTTTTGCCGGGATCGATCTGCGGCGGTACGCCAGCGTCGCCTGGGTCCATCCAATAGGTCTTCCAGCCGGGCAGCAGCGCCACTTTCAGGACGCCCCGGAGATTTCCGTCTGCATCGGCGCGGTCGTCGGTCACCAGTTGCAGGCGGACGCCGTCTGTTTCGAACCAGACGCTCGAGGCGGCAGACGCCGCACCGGCAAGCGCCGGCAGAAGAAGAAGTGAAACGAGGCAGGAACGCATGCGCAACTTGATGCAATGGCGGCACCGCGTCTGCAAGCCTGTCCTAATCATTTCTTGGTGACATGCCGGAGGACGGGGATGGGACCCGATATCCCATGTCTTCTTATGCTCCTACGGAACTCTATCGCAGGCCCGGAAAACAAGCTACCTTTGCAAAATGGACCTTCTTCGACAGAAGCGGTCGTCGCTTGAGCGCGGCTTCCTGAACGACCATTTCCTTGTTGCCATGCCTGGCATGAGGGATGATCGTTTTTCGCGCACCGTGATCTATGTCTGCGCCCATTCGGAAGAGGGTGCGATGGGGCTGATCATCAACCAGCCGCAGCAGATGCAGTTCTCTGATCTGGTGGTTCAGCTCGGCATTATGGAAGAAGATCAGCTGATCCGGCTTCCCGCGCGGGCGCGTGACTTTGTTGTGCGCAATGGCGGGCCGGTCGACCGCAGCAGGGGCTTTGTGCTGCACACGGACGATTTCCGGGTCGAATCCTCTTTGCCAGTGTCGGAAGATATCTGCCTGACAGCCACCGTCGACATTCTGCGCGCCATATCGCGTGGCAAGGGGCCGCGCAGTGCGCTGATGACGCTGGGCTATTCCAGCTGGAGTCCGGGGCAGCTTGAGCGCGAGGTCTCGGAAAACGACTGGCTGACCTGTCCCGCCAAGTTCGACCTGTTGTTTGATACCGACATGGACGCAAAATACGACCGGGTGCTGACATCGATTGGCATTGACCTGTCGCGGCTGAGCACAGTGGCCGGCCACGCCTGACGAGACGGCCTCGCCCGATCAGGCCGCAGCAGGCTTGAACTGTTCCTTCAGAACCTTGATCGCCTGTTCGGCGCCCATCGGTGCGCCAAAGGCAAAGCTCTGCACATATTCACAGCCCATCTGGCGCAGTTCGAGCGCCTCGCTCTCGTTGGGGACGCCTTCGGCGACGACAGCGAGACCCAGGTCATGCGCCATATTGACCATCGAGCGCAGCAGCACAGTCTTTTTTGGGCTGGTGTCGTCGACAAAGCTCTTGTCGATCTTGATCGTGTCGAAGGGGAAGCGGGTGAGATAGGCGAGCGACGAATAGCCGGTGCCAAAGTCGTCCAAAGACAGGCCAATGCCAAGCTGACGCAGCTTGGACAGAACGTGGTTGGACTGTTCCGGATTGTCCATCACCAGTGATTCAGTCAGTTCCAGCCTCAGGCAACGGGGCGCGAGATTGGAGCGCGTGAGCACCGACCGGACATCGCTGACCAAATCGCGCCGCAGCAATTGCCGGCTCGACAGGTTGACCGAAACGGAAAGGTTGATGTCGCCAAGCTGTCGCTGCCAGCTGACGAGATCATCAGCCGCCTGTTGCATGGCAAACAGACCAAGTTGCACGATCAGGCCGCAGCTCTCGGCAATCGGAATAAATTCTGAAGGCGGGATAACGCCGCGGCGCGGGTGTTCCCAGCGCAGCAGCGCCTCAAAACCCGCCACGGAACGATCTTCGAGCCTGACGATCGGCTGGTAGGCGAGGCGGAACTCGTTGCGCTCGATGGCGCGGCGCAGGTCTGATTCGAGTTGCAGCCGGTCGCTGCCGAATGACCGGAACGCTGGCCGGAACGGCTCGATGCGGTCGCCGCCAAACCGTTTGGCCTGCTGCATGGCAAGTTCTGCGTCTTTCATCATGTCGTCGGCCGAAGTATGCGCCGAGTTCCAGGTGATGAGGCCGACAGAAGAGGTCAGCACGATCTCGCGCTTGGCAAATTGCAGCGGTGCGCTGATTGCTTTCTTGATCGCTTCGGCGAAGGCCGCGATGCGCGCGGGGTCCTGTTCGGACAGCAGCATCAGGGCAAACTGGTCACCTGCCATACGCGACAGCGAATCGCGTGGCGACAGCAGGCGGTGCAGGCGCCGCGCAATGGTCAACAGCATCGTGTCGCCCGCCGACATGCCGAGGCTGTCATTCACCAGCTTGAATCGGTCGATGTCGATGGAGAAGACCGTTGGGCGCACATTGCTGTCGGTCTTGGCCAGCGTCATCATCGCGTCGAGACGGTTGGAAAACAGTTCGCGATTGGGCAGGCCGGTCAGGTTGTCGTGAATCGCGTCGTGGAGCAGGCGTTCTTCGGCCTTCTTCTGCTCGGTCACGTCGGCGAGCGTGCCGACACAGCGGATGATCTCTCCATCCGAGCCGATTACCGGGCGCGCGCGCAGCTGAAACCAGTGGTAGTGGCCGTCTGCGCCGCGCAGGCGGAACGATTGGTTGATCTTGCCGCGCCGGTGTTCCAGCACAACGTCGAGCGTTGTCCGGAACGTGTCGCGGTCGTCGGGATGCAGGGCCGGCAGCCATGTGCGCGCGGCGCCATTCAGGCTGCCGGAGGCCAGGCCCAGCGGGTCAGCGACGTCGGGGCGGGTGACGATCCGGTCGCGCAGCACGTCCCAGTCCCAGACGATATCGCCAGAGCCGGTGACAGCCAGCGCCTGGCGCTCCATGTCAGAGAACAGGCCCTGTTGCAGGCCGCCGCCGGCAAATGCGTGCTGCATGACGGTAAAGCCGATCAGCAGGATGATGAGGATCAGGCCCCCGCCAAGCGCTGGCTGCACGATGTCGTTGTTCAATTGCCCGGTGACCGCCATCCAGGACCCGACCAGCCACACCAGCACCATCAGCCAGCTTGGCACCAGCATGATGGCGCGGTCGTAGCCGTTGAAGCCGAGATAGGCGATCAGGGCGAGGCCAACGACAGCTGTCGCGGCAAACGAGATGCGCGCAATGCCGGCCGCGATTGACGGGTCGATGATCGCCACGACCGCAATCAGCGCAAGGCCGAGGATCCATGCCAGCGCGCCATAGCTGAAATGGTTGTGCCAGCGGTTGAGATTGAGATAGGCAAACAGGAAGACGACAAAGGTCGCAGCAAGCGAGACTTCAGCGCCAGCCCGCCATATCTGTTCATTGCCGGGAGAGATTTCGATGATCTTGTTGAGGAAGCCGAAGTCAATCGAAACATAGGCGAGCACCGCCCAGGCCAGCGCCGCCGTGGCCGGGAACATCGAGGTGCCCTTGACCACAAAGAGGATGGTCAGGAACAGCGCCAGCAGGCCGGAAATGCCGATGACGATGCCGCGGAACAGCGTGTAGGAATTGACCGAATCCTTGTAGGCGTCCGGCTGCCAAAGATAGACCTGCGGCAGCGAAGGCGAGGCCAGTTCGGCGACGAAGGTGACGATGGATCCCGGGTTGATCGTCACCAGAAATATGTCGGAATCAACACTTGCCTCACGGTCGAGCGCAAAGCCCTCAGACGGCGTGATTGAGACAATGCGGTTGGAACCCAGGTCAGGCCAGATCAGACCGGAGCCGGCCAGCCGGAAATGCGGGGCGACGATCAGCCGGTCAAGCTGCTGCTCGGTATTGTTGACGAGTGCAAATACGCCCCAGTCGCCGGACGAGCGCGGGCTTGACGCCTCAACCTCGATGCGCCGCACGATGCCGTCGCTGCCGGCCGCAGTCGACACCTGGAACGTATTGCCCTGGTTGCGGTAAATCTGCACGGCCTTGGAGAGGTCGAGCGCGACATCGTTGCGGGAAATATCGATGGGTTCGACGGCCAATGCGGGCAGAACCGCAATCAGCGCCAATATCATTGCCAGAATTGGAGCGAACAGATGGCCGCGTCCGGATCGTGTCAAAGCTCGTATCCTTGTTCGCGCCCATTTCCGCCGTCGCCGGCGATGCGCGCGTAAAGCACATGATCCCGCCAGACGCCATTGATGCGCAGATAGGACCGCAATTGCCCTTCGCGCTGGAATCCGGCTTTTTCAAGCACACGTATCGATCGCCTGTTGTCGGGAATACAGGCAGCTTCAATGCGGTGCAACCGCAGGGTATCAAAGCCGTGGTGCAAAACCAGCCTGACAGCGTCAACCATCAGCCCCTGACCGGCAAAATCCTTGTTCATCCAGTAGCCGATCTGCCCTGATTGGGCGACGCCGTAACGGATGTTGCCAATGGAAATGCCGCCAGCCAGTGCGCCGGAAATATTGTCGAAGATCAGAAACGACACGCCGCTGCCCTGACGTAGTTCTTCGCGGTAGCGGCGAAGTCTTTGCCGCCATGCCGACGGTTCAAGTTCATCTGGTGTCCACACGGGTTCCCATGGGGTCAGGAACTCGCGGCTGGCTTCACGTACCCTCGCCCATTCGGCAAAGTCGCCTGACACAGGGACTCGCAACGTCACCCGTTTGCCGATCAAGGGCGGGTGCAGCGGGCGGCCAAAGGGCAGGGCGAACACGCCACCGCGTCCTTGTCAGACGGCGATTTTCTGTTCGCTCGCAGGCCGCGATGCGAGCAGGTCGCTGATTCTGTCGTAAGAGGCCAGCCGGTCAAGTGGACCGATGCCGGTGACCGTAGGCCTGGTCGAGAACAGGCGCGACGCGAGGTCGGTGACGCGCTCGACCGTGATATTGCTCAACCGGTCCATCAATTCTTCCTTTGGCACCGGCCGGCCGTGCAGTATCATCTGCCGCGCCAGCTGCGATGCGCGACTCGACACGCTCTCGCGCGACATCAACAGGCCCGCACGGTATTGCGCCCGCGCACGGTTGATTTCTTCGACCGAAATGTCCTGTCCGGCGCGTTTCAGTTCATCGATGATGACCGGCACCAGCTTCGCCACATCGGTCTGCCCGGTGGCGGCGTGAACGCCAAAAATGCCGGTGTCCGAAAAACCCCAGTGGAAGGCATAGACCGAATAGCAGAGACCGCGCTTCTCACGCACCTCCTGGAACAAGCGGGAGGACATGCCGCCGCCCAGAACCATCGACAGCAATTGCGAGGCATAGAAATCGCGCACATGGTAGGCGCGGCCTTCAAAGCCGAGCACGATCTGCGCGTCCTGCAGATCGCGCGTCTCGCGGTAGTCGCCGCCAATGTAATTTGCAGGCAGCGCCGGCTTGCTGTCGCAGGTGGCGCGGAACGAGCCGAGATGCCGTTCGACTTCGCGCACGAACTCGTCGTGATCGACAGCGCCCGCCGCTACGACAACCATACGGTCGGCGGCGTACTGACGCTGCATGAAGGTGCGGATATTGTCGGCGCTGAATGACTTGACCGTTTGCGGGGTGCCGAGAATCGAGCGGCCGATGGTCTGGTCGCGAAATGCCGTCTCGCTGAATTTGTCGAAGACGATGTCGTCGGGCGTATCATGCGCGGCGCCGATCTCCTGCAGCACCACATGCTGCTCCCGCCGCAACTCGTCCACGTCAAATTGCGAATCTGACAGGATGTCGGCAAGAATGTCGATTGCCAGCGGCACGTCGTCCTTCAGGACGCGGGCGTAGAAGGAGGTTGTCTCGACGCTGGTCGCGGCGTTGATCTCGCCGCCAACGTCTTCGATCTGCGACGCGATCTGCCAGGCGCTACGGCGCGATGTGCCCTTGAACGCCATGTGTTCGAGCAGGTGCGCAATGCCATGTTCCTCGGGACGTTCGTCGCGCGCGCCCGACTTGACCCAGACGCCAAGCGCTACCGTCTCGATGCTTGTCATGGTGTCGGTCGCAACCGTCAGGCCGTTCGACAGACGGCTTACTTCAACCACCATACGGAACTCTCTCCCTAGACTTTCGCCGCGTTGGACCGCTGCGAAATGTGTTCTTCCACCATTTCGAGGTCAGATGGAAGGATATTGTAGTTTTCGGACCGATCCATCAGGTCAGACAGCCAGTCGGGCAGGGCAGGAGTGACGCCGGACGCCTGCTCCACCGCATCCGGGAATTTCGCCGGGTGAGCTGTCGCCAGCACGATCATCGGGGTTGTGGTCTGGTGTGAGCGGGCGACGCGCACGCCGGTGGCCGTGTGTGGATCGAGCAGGTAGCTGGTATTCTTGAGTGTGCGTTTGATTTCGTCAGCGGTGTCAGTCATTGTCGAGCGGTCTGCGTCAAACTCGGTCCGGATCGCCTTGAGCGTCTTGTCATCCAGAGAAAATCCTCCGGATTGTTTTAGCTGGTCCATCCAGCCGCGCACCGCCGCCGCGTTGCGGCCCGATGCTTCAAACAGCAGGCGTTCGAAGTTGGACGAAATCTGAATGTCCATCGACGGCGAGGTGGTCGCCACGACGCCCTCAATCTCATAGGCGCCAGTCGCCAGCGTGCGCACCAGAATGTCATTGTCATTGGTGGCGATCACAAGCCGCTCGATCGGCAGGCCCATGCGCTTTGCGGCGTAGGCAGCAAAAATGTCGCCGAAATTGCCGGTTGGCACGGTGAACGACACCGGCTGGTCGGGCGCGCCGAGAGTCAGCGCGCTCGAGAAATAATAGACGATTTGGGCCATGATACGCGCCCAATTGATCGAGTTGACGCCCGAAAGGGCCACGCCATCACGAAATTTGTGGTCGTTGAACATGCCCTTCACGAGGTTCTGGCAGTCGTCGAAATTGCCTTCGATGGCGAGAGCATGGACGTTGGCGGCCTTCGAGGTCGTCATCTGACGCTGCTGCACCGGCGAGACACGTCCATTCGGGAACAGGATGAAGATGTCGCTGCGCTCGCGGCCGGCAAAAGCGTCGATGGCAGCGCCTCCGGTGTCGCCTGACGTCGCGCCGACGATTGTCGCGCGCTCGCCGCGCTCGGCAAGGAAATGGTCCATCAACCGCGCCAGCAATTGCATTGCCACGTCCTTGAATGCGAGCGTCGGGCCATGGAACAGTTCGAGCGAAAACAGGTTGGGACCGATCTGCACCAGCGGGCAAACGGCGTCGTGGCGGAACGTTGCATAGGCTTCGCGCACGATTTTCTCGAACGTGGCCTTGTCAATGTCGCCTTCGACAAAGGGCGTCAGCAGCCGCACCGCCAGACCAGGATAGGACAGGCCACGCATGGCGGCGATTTCGCCTTTCGAGAAGTGTGGCCATTGTTTCGGCACATAGAGGCCCCCATCTCGTGCGAGCCCGGCAAGCAGGACGTCGGAAAAACCAAGTTCGGGCGCTTCGCCGCGTGTGCTGACATATTGCATCAGAGTAATCACCTCATCGCTGGCGGGAGTTGTGACCTTTGAGGTTACATTTGCAGCGCGGCATTGGTATAGAGGCGCGGTTTGCGTCAGGAAAGTGCGTTCAATGAAACAATTCCGTTCGTTTCGCATCGGCGTGGCCGTCAGCTCGGTGGCTCTGGTGCTTGCAGCATGCCAGTCAAGGGATCCCGCCGCCGCGCTGGCTGTCGACGGGACAAGTCCTGAAAAGATCACGACCGAAGAGTTGCAGGCCTTCTGCCCGGGTGTTGGCTTGCGGGAAGGGACCGCAACGTTCCGCACCTATGCCAAGGGCGGGCAGGATGACCCGGCCAAGTTGGCCTATCAGGGGTCGATCAGCGATGTGACCCGCTCCTGCACCTATCCAGGCGGCGGGGTGACAATGAATGTGGCGGTCGCCGGACGTATCGTTACCGGCCCGGCAGGAGCTGGCGGCTCGGTGACACTGCCGATCCGGGTTGTTGTTCTGCGCGGGTCCGAAGTGCTCTATTCGCAGCTTCACAAGCATCAGGTTGCTGTGACGTCCGGCACAACCCAGTTCATCTTCAATGACCCGGCCGTCCAGGTTCCTGCCGGCGCGGAAAAGACCGTGCAGATCTTCGCCGGCTTTGACGAAGGCCCGGCCAAGCCGAAGGCTGGGACAGCAAGCGCCGACGAATAGTCTGTTCACAAGCACAAATGAAAAAGGCGCCTCCGGGCGCCTTTTTGTTGACGGATGTAAGTCAGCGATCAGGCCTTGCGCCCAAGCAGCGCCCAGATGGCGGGCGCCGCAGCGGCGACCAAAGCAACCTTCACCAGATCACCATAGATGAACGGGGCAACGCCGAAGGCCCAGGCCTTTTCAGCGCCGATCAGGGTCGACAGCCAGGCAAAACCGAGGCCGAGCACCAGCGAAGTGCCGACGACAAGCGCCGCGCCAAGCTTGATCGGGTTGCGGTCCCAGCCACGATCGGCGGCCCAGCCGGCAATGACCGCGAGCAGTACGTAGCCGACCAGATAGCCGCCCGTCGGGCCAACCATATAGGCGAGGCCAATGCCTTTTTCAGGCGTGCCCTGGAACACCGGAAAGCCGGCGGCACCCTCTGCGAGGTAAGCAAGCAAGGTGACCAGCGCCAGACGCCAGCCATAGGTGACGCCGATGGCCATGACAGCGAACGTGCCGAGATTGATGTCGACAATGCCGAGCGGAACCTTGGTCTTGGCTGCGAGCGTCAGGATCAGCGTTCCGCCGATGACCATTGCGGCCTGCGTGGCGAAGCGGGCAGCGCCGCTCTCAGGCAGTGCGAGCGACGACAACGGACGCGTCGCGATCGAATTGTTCATGAATTCCCTCCATCGACACAGCCCGACCGTCGGGCAGCCGTTTCGAGTTTCCGTATAGGGGTATCCATGTTATGCGGCAACCGGTTTTGATGTGCACCAACAACCAGCCGGGTTGCAATGAGTTTGAAATTCGACACGACATTCGACCCGTCCTATGGCGTTCCGGTCGAGCTTGCCCCTGGCGTCATGCGCCTGACCGTCAACAATCCCGGCCCGTTCACGTTTCACGGAACCAACTCATATATTGTCGGCACAGACGCCTTGGCGATCATTGATCCGGGCCCTGATGACGATGCACACCTTGATGCGCTGCTCGCGGCAATCGCCGGCCGCCCGGTCAGCCACATCTTTGTCAGTCATACGCACAAAGACCATTCGCCGCTGACGCCGCGCCTGAAGGCGGCGACGGGCGCAATCGTTGCCGCCGAAGGCCCGCACCGTGCGGCGCGGCCGATGCGGCTGGGCGAAGTCAATCCGTTGCAGGAAAGCGCCGATATCGATTTCATGCCAGACGTCAGGCTGGCAGACGATGAAGTGACCCGGGGCGACGGCTGGGCGATCCGCACGATCCACACGCCAGGTCATTGCGCCAACCATGTGTCGTTTGCGCTGGAAGATACCGGCATACTGTTTTCGACGGACCATGTGATGGCCTGGGCGACGACGATCGTTGCTCCGCCGGACGGCGCAATGACCGATTTCATGCACTCGCTCGACCGGCTGCTCGGCCGCGACGACAAGATCTATTATCCAGGCCACGGCGGGCCGGTCACAAAGCCGCTGCCGTTCGTGCGGGCGCTGAAATCGCACCGCAAAATGCGCGAGCGCGCCATTATCGAGCGGCTGCGCAATGGCGACCGGCTGATCTCCGAACTGGTCGCTGCGATTTATCGCGACACCGACCCGCGCCTGCATGGCGCAGCGGCGCTCAACGTGCTGGCGCAGCTTGAAGACCTTGTGGCGCGCGGTGTTGCAATCGTCGAGGGCGAGATGTCGATTGACGCTGCTTACCAGCTGGCATGAGACGAACTATTCGGCCGCCTTGTCTTTCAGGGTATGGTCGATGGCGCCCAGGAAACTGCTGATCTGGCGGGCGTTGCTGCCGAGGTCGTGCCGCCCGTAGCGCGAGACCATCCGCATATCGACAAAGGTGGCATTGTCATCTTCCTCCAGCCGCACGACCGCGTCGTCAGCAAAGGCGAAGACCGGCGTATAGGCGATCATTTCGATAGTGGCCTCGCGGGCGTCTTCATTCGGCGTTGAAACGTTGCGGGGAGCCCATCCGCGCCGCAACGCTTCGGCGACGACAACTTCCTGGACCCGGTCAATCGTCGCCTCGAACCGGCGGCCGGTCATTTCGGGATAGGCCTCGATCTGGGTGGCGAGGTCCTCGGCCGACGGAACTGTAATCGGCGTCATGCCAGGACTGCGTTCGGCAGAAGCGATCGGCAGGGCAGGCGGATCGACCGTGTCGGTCGTGATGTCATGCAGCACCGGGTAATAGAAATAGGCCCCGGCAGCTGAGATCACCGGCAACAACGCCAGCAGGGCCATGAAAGCGCCGGCGGTCGCGTTGCGGCCTGCCTTGTCGCCGCGTTGCCACAACCGGGCAAATCCGAAGGCCGCACATAAGAGGGAGAGGATGGCCAGCCCGGTGACAACACCAAGCACACTCAGAAAGGGCAGAGTGTCGACAAAGCCGTAACGATGGCCAATGCTCGAGACCAAGAGCAGCACCAGCGCGAAATAGCCGGTGCGGCGCGACCAGTCTGCCGCCCGGGATCTTCGCCGCTCAAGATAGATTGTCGCCATATGGGCCAACTAACATTGTCTGCGGCGGTTCGAAACCGCCGCAGACAATTGCTTACGTCTGACTTCAGGCCGGCAGTTTGTAGTCCTTGAACTGCTCGCGAAGCTTCGTCTTCAGGATCTTTCCTGTCGCCGTGTGTGGAATCTCGTCAACGAACGCTACGTCGTCCGGCATCCACCATTTTGCGATCTTGCCCTTGAGATGGGCGAGGATCGCTTCCTTCGACGGGTCTTTGCCAGGTTTGCGAATCACGATCAGCAATGGCCGCTCATCCCATTTCTGGTGGTAGACGCCGATGACGGCGGCTTCAGCGATGTCGGGGTGGCCGACCGCCATGTTCTCGATGTCGATCGTCGAGATCCACTCGCCGCCTGACTTGATGACGTCCTTGGCGCGGTCGGTGATCTGCATGTAGCCGTTCTCGTCGATATGGGCGACGTCGCCGGTGTCGAACCAGCCTTCCTCGTCGAACTGCTCCTTGCCTGCGCCACCGTAATAGGCGCGCGAGACGGCTGGTCCACGCACCTTGAGGCGGCCAAACGATTTGCCGTCCCAGTCACGCTCGACATTGTCGTCGTCGGTGATCTTCATCTCGACGCCGAACGGCACGTGGCCCTGCTTTTCCTTGATGTCGTATTTCTTCTTGCCCTTGAGGCTGGCGACTTCCGGCTTCATCGAGCCGAGCGTGCCGAGCGGGCTCATTTCCGTCATGCCCCAGGCGTGGATGACTTCGACGCCATAATTCTTCTCGAACTTTTCGGTGACGATGCGCGGGCAGGCCGAACCGCCGATGACCACTTTGGACAGGTAAGGCAGTTTCAGGTCGTTGGCTTCCAGGTGTTGAAGCAGCATCAGCCAGACGGTCGGCACGGCGGCGGTGAAGGTCACCTTTTCGGTGTCGAGCAGTTCATAGATCGATGCGCCGTCCATCTTGCCGCCGGGCATCACCAGCTTTGCGCCGATCAGCGGCGCCGACTGGCCGAGGCCCCAGGCGTTGGCATGGAACATCGGCACCACCGGCATGATCGAAGCGCGGGACGAAATGCCCATCGCGTCGGGCATCGAGGCGATCATCGCATGCAGCACGTTGGAGCGGTGCGAATAGACGACGCCCTTTGGGTCGCCGGTCGTGCCAGAGGTGTAGCACATGCCAGCCGCGTCGTTTTCGTCAACCTGCACCCACTGGAAATCGCCATCCGCGCCTTCGAGCCATTCTTCGTAGGAGACGATGTGTGGCAGCGCTGACGGCGGCATGTGCGCCTTGTCGGTCAGCACGATCACTTTCTTGAGAGACTTCACCAGCGGCGCGATCTTTTCGACAATCGGCATGAAGGTTAGGTCGACAAAGATCGCCCGGTCTTCGGCGTGGTTCATGATCCAGGCGATCTGCTCGGGGAACAGGCGGGGATTGAGCGTGTGGTAGACGCCGCCCATGCCCATAATGCCGAACCAGGCTTCAAGATGCCGCGCTGTATTCCACGCCAGCGTCGCGATGCGGTCGCCGGGCTTGTGGCCCTCGCGCGCCAGAAGCTGCGCAACTTTCAGCGAACGCTTTTTGATGTCGGCGTAAGTGGTGCGGACAATCGGACCTTCGACCGAACGCGAGACGATTTCACGCTTTCCGTGATTGAGCGCTGCGTGATCGAGAATTTTGTAGCACAGCAGCGGCCATTCCTGCATCAAACCTTGCATATGTTCCTCCAGAATATGTCGATGCGGATATTGGCCCGAAAGCTGAGAATGGCAAGAGGGCGGAAAGCTACTTTAGGTCCGTAAGGCGCTTGCGCAATTCATCAGGCAGGCTGGCGTCCGCAGGCGCGAGTTCGCCTGCGGCTTGCATTGCTTCTGCGATTTCCAGCGCCTGTTCGAGATTCCGCACGGGTTCAATATTGGCGGCCGCCAGATTGACATGGGAAACGATAAGGTCGCGTTGCAGCAGACTGTTATCAGGGCTGAGTGAAGCCAGTTCCTGGCGAATCACAAGCGACCGGCTGTAGGCGTCCTGTCCAGCAGCCTCATTGCCAAAGAGGATGCTCATTCCGCCGGTGCGGTCGAGGCTGACTGACAGGTCTCGCCGCCAGTCGGCGTTCTTCGTATCCTGCGCCACGAGGGTCTCGGTGATGGCCAGCGCCTTCACGTAGACGACAAACGCATTGGAGCTGTCGCCTTGCTGGATATAGACATCGCCCAGCTTGTTGAGAGCGACGGCGAAGTCACGCTGCGCCTGGCTGTTGGTGGCGTCACGCGCGGCGAGACCTTCGGCGATAAGTGAACCGTCCCGGTAGGCGATGATGGCTTCGGGCAAGTTTCCAAGAGCGATCTTGATGTCGCCGATCCTGTCATGGCTGATCGCCAGGTCGCGCTGCCATTGGCGATTGTTGGGATCATGCGCGATCAGCTTTTCAACAATGGCCAGCGCCTCCTCATAGGCAGACAGCGCGCCGGTGAAGTCGCCATTTTGCCGCCGCAGATCGCCGATCCGGTCGAGATTGACGGCAATGTCCCGCTGCAATTCCGTATTGGCCGGATCCTGATCGGCAAGCTTGCGGCGAAGCTTGATGGAAGCGTCAAAGGCGTCACGCGCAAGCGACAGGTCGCCCATCAAGCTTGCGACATCTCCATTCATGACAAAGCTGATCGATAGATCGCGCTGCCAGTCGGAATTGGACGGGTCGATGCGGGTGATTTGCCGGGAAACCTCAAGTCCGCTGGCATAGCGGGCTCCAGCGCCGCGCAGGTCGCCGAGGCTTCGAAGCACGTCGCCGAGACGGTTGTTGCCGACGGTCAGGTCTCGCCGCCATTCGGCGTTTTGAGGATCGAGCGCCACAAGTTCCTCGCGCTGCGCCATGGCGGTCTGGGTGAACTCAAGCGCCTTGCCCAGATCGCCCTGGAGCATCGCGGCGTCACCAAGCCGTTCCGTGACGATCACAACGTCGCGCCGCCAGCCGGAATTTCCCGGATCCGAGGCTGACAGCTTTTCGGCAACGCCGAGAGCTTGGCGGAATGAACCCGCCGCACCGGATACGTCGCCGAGGTTGAGCGAGATGTCGCCGACCTTGATATAGAACACTGTCTGGTCGCGCTGCCAGCCTGCGTTGTCAGGATCGCGGGCGACCAGTTGCTTAACGATCGCCAGCCCGTTCCGGTAGGCGGCGATAGCGCCTGACTGGTCGCCCTGCTTGTTGAGGATGTCGCCGATCCGGTCGTGGCTGATGGAGACCTCGCGCCTCAGTTCGGTATTACCGGGGTCATTGCCGAGCAAGGTTTCGCGGGTCGACAGCACGTGGCGATAGATCCTGAGCGCCTCGGCCAGATTGTTCCGGTCTCGATGAATGTCTGCGACGCTGTCGTAGCCGAAAGCTGCGAAGCGTTCCCGTTGCTTGTTGCCGGGGTCGAGTTCCGCAAGCTTGCTCGCCACTGCCAACGCATTCTGGTAGGCGTCGACAGCATCGCTCACGTTGCCCATGGCGCGATGCAGGTCGCCAATATTGAAATAGCTTCCCATCAGATCATCTTGCCAAAGCAGATTGCCGGGTTCGGCCTGCGCCAGCCGTGTGGTTACGGCCAGCGATTGCTCGTAGATATCGATCGCACCAGCCAGATTGCCTTGTGTCGAGCGGACCGATCCGATACGCTGCATGCCGACGGTCAGGCCGCGCTGCCAGTCGGTGTTGGCGGGATCAGCCGCAGCCAGCTTCTTCTTCACGTCAAGTCCGCGCTCATAATTCGCCAGCGCGTCATCCAGGTCGCCCTGGAGATTGCGGACGTCACCGATCCGGTCGAAGCTGGCCGCCAGGTCACGCTCGACATCGAGATTGCCGGGCGACAGGGTGAGCCGCAGCTGCGTCGCTGCTTCCATCTGCTGATAGGCGGCGAGCGCCTTGCTGGTTGATCCGGTGCGCAGGAGCAAATCGCCGAGATCGGCAAGCAGCCAGGTGCGCGTGTTGCGCGCCGTGTCGGATAGGTCTTCCTTCTCGACCTTTTCGTGCAGGGCGGCAGCCTGCTCGTAGGCGGCGATTGCCCCGTCATAGTCGAGTTGGGCGAGCGCGACGCCGGCGCGTGCCTGATGCGAATCGGCTTCCGACAGGCGGCGCGCAACAAGGTTTTGTGCCAGCGTATCGCCCGACGACGCATCGATCTGCGCTGCCTGCGACAGCAGGTTGCCGGCCCTGGCGAATGCGCCCAGTCCCATCGCCTGCTCGGCTTCGGTGCGCAGGCGCGACACTTCCGGGTCGGCGGAAGACAGGCTGCGCAGTTCCTGCCTTGTTTTCACAAACGCCTGCGCCGCTTCGCCGAGCCGCTTGTCGCGTTCGTCGGTGGTCATGGCCTTGAGGTCGGCTGAAATCAGCGCGCCATAGAGCGGAGCAAGCGGCATCTCGTTTGACGCAGCCACCCGCTCAACCTCGGCGCGCAGGTCTGGCGTCACGTCGGCCATTGCCAGCAGCAGCGCCTCGCGCTCGGGCAAGGGGCCGGTCTCGGCGGCGAAGAACATGCGTGGCAGGCCGTCTTCGACATAGGGCGTCTGTTGCCCGCCGGATTGCTCGTAAACCTCTTGCTGCACGAGCTTCAGCACCGACCCGATCTGCAGCCCGCCTGTGCCGAGATAGCGGGCGAGTGCAGCAGAGAAAGGCGAGTTGTCGCCGTCGCCGTCAGCCGCGGTTTCGCCCGGCGCCGCCGAAAAGGCGAACAGAGTATTCTGCGACTGGCCGATGCGGCCAAGGCCGGGCTTGATCGAGGCCGGACGGGCGCGGCCGCCAAACGGCTTCATGCTCCGCCCTTCGCTGGTGGTCGAGCCAAAAGGGTCGTTACGGCAGGCGTCAAGCACGATCAATACGGAGCTTGCCACCGATGCCGCTACCTCGCGCACCTCGTTGAGCGGCAGGGAGGTTGCGGTGAGCGCCTCAAGCGAGGCGGGGTCTGCGTCGACGGGCAGCAGATAGTTCTGGCCGCCGATCTCGACGCCATGGCCGGCGAAATAGACCAGCGCCACGTCGGCGTCTTTGGCGTCGTCGCGAAAATCTTCGAGCGCGCGGCGCATGCGGCGCAGGTCGCGATCGGATTCGGCAAACACCTCGAAGCCGAGTTTTTCGAGCGCGTCAGAAACAATGCTGGCGTCATTGCCGGGATTGTCGAGCGGGCGCAGAAGTTTGTAGCGGTCAGCCGACAGCACCAGCGCCACGCGCTTTTCAGCAAACGCGTGCGCCGGCCAGCAGGTCGCCAGCACGATCAGAATGATGCCCCAGAACCTGCCCATGCAAGTCCTCCAATGCCCGGCGGCAAAGCTACCATCGGAAATCGGGACGAAGAAAGGCAGCGGCTGAATTTTGTCAGCTGGTCATGTTGCAAGGCGCACGCGCCAGCGTGATCGGGAGCGATGTCGCTTCCAATCGGAATTTGATTCTGAGTCAGGCGGATTCCAGGCGAGGGCGCGGTCAGGATGTGTCGGGATAGGGCGCCCGGGCTGGCGCGATGTCGAAGGCCGGGGCGAGTGTTGTGAGGCAATGTGTGACGCGGTGCTCGATACTTTGAAGTGCAGCTTCGCGCTCGGCAAGATCGAGTTGCTCGATGTGGGCGACGAGGAAAGACAGCGCCCGGCCAAGCTCGCTGAGCGAACTGGCAATGCGCATCAGGTCTTCGGCGCTATCGTCGGAGTGCGTCAGGTCGATGTCAGAGAAGACGATATCGAAGCCAAGTTCGAGCCCGGTTTCGGAGATCATCTCCCGGACGGGGAAAATGACGAGACCGAGGATCCAGCAGAGTGTGCGGCGCAGAATGCGGGAGCGGTTGGTGGCGCGCTCGGCAAGAGCGGAGAGGGCAAACAGCATGGCGACGATGCGGTGAAGCATTGTCAGCCTGCTGTCGTTCTTGCCCTCCCTTTGCATGTGTGCCTCCGTTTGTGGTGGAGACATTGTGGGGGCGGTGAAATGGAGGGGGAGAGATTTTGTGAAATATTTTTGATGGGACCCTGAAGGATGTCATTTTTGGGCTTGTCCCAAGAATCTGCCACGCATCAGCAGGCGGCTGATCCGTTGCACCTTTTGTCCATTCAGGCAGTAGACTCTCGGGACAAGCCCGAGAGTGACAGCGGACGCAGTGCCCCCTCCACCACGCTTCGCGTGGTCCCTTGCCGGGGCGAGCCACGGGGCTCGCCCGTCCTTCGGCCCCCCGCTTCGCAAGGGAGGATATTGGGTTGCGGACGGCCACGACCTTGATCCTCCCCAGTTTACGGGGGAGCGACTATCTGTTGTGTCAAGTTGCATTGATGATCTCCGCTCGCGCGATGCGAGCGCGTGCATTCAACCTGACGAGAAGTTTTCTGGCGAGTGCGGTTCGCACGACCATCTTTGGTTTTC